>Ga0183098_10029_pt1 | contig 675214 bp, 605 predicted proteins | sample BioMet9_FD_128884 | JGI IMG/M metagenome (GOLD analysis project Ga0183098, IMG submission 128884) | Microbial communities from bioreactor (seeded with sewage sludge) at Lawrence Berkeley National Lab, California, USA - Biofuel... | ecosystem: Engineered > Bioreactor > Anaerobic > Unclassified ...
CACATATCGTAGGTACCCTAAGGATATTATACTGTATATTACGCTATTACGCAATACACAATATCAAAATTTGCCAAAAAAATTAGCCCTTCCAAGGCTTGCGGGTTTTACAGGTGTCAAACATCCGTGAAATGTTTTTCTTTATAAAATTTTTTCGACATAATATACTCCTGTTGACAGCAGACTGTATGTTGGTTAGAATTATATCAACACATTGTTGGATTTTCAACAAACAGTATCCGGTAAAACGATGTGTTCCCGACACAATCATGTGATGTGTTGGAAAGACAGCAAAAACATGATATTTTTTAATGATTAAGTGAGGTATGAGATGGCCGACAACCGAAGAGTTAAATTGACCAAGCAAATGATCAAGGACGCATATCTGGAACTTCTTGAACAGTACCCGTCCGAAAAGATATCCGTGACTGATATCTGCAAAGCCGCAGATGTCAATCGTTCCACATTCTACATGTATTATGATGATACAGTCTCTCTGAGACAGAAAATCGAAAACGAAGTTCTCGAACAGCTGCCGGGCGCATCCGAGGAAGCCGACCCTCTGGTTTCACAGCATCAGCTTCTCGATACTCTCGAACGCTTCTTTAACTATATCCGTGAAAATCAAAGACTGTTCCGTATCCTGCTTCTGCAGTCCGACAGCAAATCTTTCAACAATCTGCTGATCGACACAGTCCTGAAAAAATTCCATGCCAGCGAAGCCGCCAAGAATCCTACCCTCAGAAGATATGGTTATGTTTATGCCGTCAACGGCGTCATCGGCATGCTGAGCGCATGGCTCGAAGAGGATTTTCCGATCAGTTCCCGGCAATTCGCAGAAATCGCCTATAACATGTCCGCACTGTCCACACATATTGATGAAATCGACATGACTGCGCACTGACATCATTACTGCATCTTTTCAGCAAGTGACAGTTTTATATATTGAACTATGTTCCGGCGTGTAATACGATATCCGGAGGAGATGAGAATATGAATAAGATAGTAAAAATCACATCTGTACTGACACTTGCTTTTTTTACCGCAGCAGGCATGCTGGCCGCGCCGGCTGTCCATGCGGGCAGTGTTATCAATGCGCCTGACGCGCATTCATCTGCAGCGGCAGCAAGTACTTCTACAGCAAAAACTCCGACCAGAGCGGAGCAGAAAGCTTTTATCAGATCGAGCGCCAATTTTTCGATCAGACTTTTCCGCAAAACAGCGGCGGGCGAAAGCGGCAGTGTTATGGTCGCGCCGATGTCCGTACTCACTGCGATGACAATGACCGGCAACGGTGCCGGCAGCGGATCCGCAACGCTCACGCAGATGCAGAAAGTCCTGGCCGGCGGAATGAAAATTCAGAAGCTCGACCGCTGCCTGCAGTGGTGGACAGGCAGGCTCACTTCATCAGGAAGCGCAAAGATCAGGACCGCAAATTCGATATGGTACCGCGATTCCGGCGACCTTACGGTCAACGATGCATTCCTGCAGACCAACAAGAAATATCTCAATGCCGGTGCATATAAATCGTCCTTTACCAATTCCGAAACCGTGCCGGCGATGAACAAATGGGTATCTGATTCTACCGACGGCATGATCCCTTCGATCATCGAAACGATCGGCGACAGCGACATGCTGTACCTGCTGGATGCGGTCTCTTTTGACGCAGTCTGGAAAGACAAATACGATGCGGAGCAGGTTTCAAAGGCAAAATTCACAACCGCAGACGGCACGAAGCAGACTGTCGACATGATGTATTCCGAGGAAATGTCATATATCAGCGACGGACGTTCAACCGGTTTTATCAAGCCATACAAGAAAGGCTACAGTTTCGTCGCCATCCTGCCGGACAAAGGCGTGACAGTGAAACAGTATGTATCCGGAATGACGGGAACGAAATTCCGCAAAATGATCCGCGGTGAAAAAGATCTGTTCACTGAAGCCGGCATTCCTAAGTTCAGCTGTGAGTATTCCAAGAATCTGAACAGCACTCTGCAGTCCATGGGGATAACGGATGCCTTCAACGCCAGTGCCGATTTTTCCCAAATGGGCACTCTCAAAAACGGCGGTCTCTGCATCGGCAATGTCCTGCATAAAACTTACATTACCGTAAACGAAAACGGGACCAGAGCCGGAGCGGCAACATCCGTCGGCATGAATGCGACATCCGCCTACACACCTCACAAAGTCATCCTGAACAGACCGTTCGTCTACGCGATCATCGACAACCATACAGATCTGCCGGTATTCATAGGGACAGTCACGAGCGTAAAATAATATACACTTCAGGCGACAGTAATTTCTTTAACAGCAAATTCGATAAACTTCTGCGCCGCAGGTGATATTTCTCCGGGCGGCGGGGAAGCTATCCCGATCGATATTTTATACGCAGGCGCAAATGGCAGGACGGTCACATCCCCCTGCCATTTTTTTGCCATGAGCGCATTATTCACGCATACCCCGAGCCCTGCAGCTACCATCGAATACGCAGTATAATTGTCCGCTGTCGTATAGATCACATCTGGTGTGACCCCCGCCTCTGCATACAGTTCTTCGGCATTCGTTCCACTGCCGGGCATGATTTTTATGATTTTTTCCTTTGCCAGAGCACTTACAGGAAATCGTTTTCGTCCCGCCAGCGGATGATCTTTCGGCAGCCAGACCACCATTTCATCATCGTACAGCGGAGTCCAGCAGCCTTCATTGGTGTCCCCGCTCATAAAACAGATATCGGCTTCCCGGTGCTTCAGCCATGCTTCCATCTGACTGCGTCCGCCTTCCCGTATGTCGATCGTGATGTCCGGATATGCTCCGCTGAACATCCTGATTATTCCCGGCAGTCGGCAGGCGGCAATACTATACAATGTTCCGACAGTCAGCCTGCCGCAGGTGAGTCCCCGTATATCCGCGCTCACCTGTTGTGCTGTTTCATTCCAGCGGACAAGTTCGCGCATTACCGGCAATATCTTTTCCCCTTCTGAAGTCAGCGTCACACCTCCGCGGCCTCTGGCCAGCAGAGTCAAACCGCACTCCGCTTCCAGCGCATTCATCATCCGGTTCACGCCGGACGGCGTATATCCGAGAACTTCCGCAGCAGCTGAAATACTTCCGAGCTCCAGGGCTTTGATCATTACCTCGCATTTTACAGGATCCATGATATTCTCATCTTCTTTCGCTTTATGTGACAATTCGGCACAGAATATGTGTTGATGTTTCGCTTTATTCACCTTTACGCATATTATATACTTGCCTTGTAATAAAGGCAACGGATCAGACACGATCCGGACGGGTACTTAAAATGAAGAAAGAAAAAGCAGAATTCATACTGACATTGATCGTGATGGCGAGAAGTTCGTCATACCTGCTTATGAAACTGGGCCTGAACGGGATCGGTCCTTTCAATCTTATCGCACTTCGCTTCCTTATAGCATTTGCGGCAGCGGGAATCATTTTCAGACGCCGCCTCCTGCATATGGATAATACGACAATAAAGGCCGGTATTATACTCGGCCTGATGATGTTTGCTATTTTGACTATGCAGATATTCGGCCTAAAAACAATGAGCTCCTCCGGCGCGGCTTTTATCGCCGGCACTACTATCGCCTTCGTTCCCCTGATCCACGCGCTTATCCGCAGGCAGCCTCCCGAACCCAAAATATGTCTGCTTGTTCTGATGACGATGTCCGGTATCGCCCTTCTCTCGATACGTCCGGGTTTTGTATTTACAGGAGGATCGGCGCTGTATATGGGCGGTGCATTTATTTATGCCGTCCACATAGTGACCTGCGACCATTTTGCCGGGCGCATCGATGCTCTGGCCGCGGGAATATTTGAGCTTGCAGTTGCAGGTTCCGCCGCATTCGTATGCTCTTTCATATTTGAAAAGCCTCAGCTTCCTCAGAGCATGTCCGAATGGGCCATCATCATGGCCCTCGCTCTTATCTGCTCGGCATTCGGTCTGGCAATACAGCCGATGATCCAGCAATATACAGAACCCGAACGTTACGGTCTTTTGTGCGGACTGGGACCTGTTTTTTCCGGACTGCTGGCTTTCTTTTTTGTCGGCGAGATGTTCAGTATGCGTGAATTCGCCGGTGCAGCAGTAATACTTATGTCTACAGTCCTCATGAATAAAGTCCAGCATGCGCAGTTCTGCAAAGCCTGAAATCTGCCGGTCACCCTATCCACTTATTCAGTTTCTCCACTAGTATATTCCTGTCGATCGGCTTGGTGATGTAGTCGTTCATCCCGGCCTCGCGGCTGCGCTGAACAGCCTCCGCGAAGGCGTCTGCGGTCATGGCGATGATCGGCACGGTTTTAGCATCCTCTCTTTCCAGAGCGCGGATAGCTTCAGCCGACTCATATCCGTTCATTACCGGCATCTGTATATCCATCAGCACAGCATCGTATTCACCGCTGCCGGACTGCGCGAACATCTCTGCGGCCATGGCGCCGTTCTCCGCCTGATCGACCGTCGCTCCCATGCTTCCGAGAATGCGCACCACGATCTCGCGATTGATGATATTATCGTCGACCAGCAGGAATTTTGACTTGCGGACAAGCGTTGCCGCACTGACGTTTTCGTCCTGTCCGGACACGTCCCGGTCAGTTCCTTCCACTTCTGCCTGAGGCAGATCAAGTATAACTGTAACAGATGTTCCTTCGCCCTGTTTGCTGCTGATCTCTATTGTGCCGCCCATCATTTCCACGATCCTCTTCACTATTGAAAGTCCGAGCCCGGTCCCGCTTACCGTCTGCTCCGGCGAGTCGGGATTATTTTCCTGGGCAAAAGGATCGAACATCATCTTCTGAAATTCTTCACTCATGCCGATACCGGTATCTTTGATAATGAATTTGCACCGCACCATGCCGCCGCCGAGGCGGCTGCTTTCCGAAATGTATGTGACAGTCCCGCCGGCCGGTGTATATTTAACGGCATTGGAGAACAGATTCATGGTTATCTGATTCAGACGCACCTTATCTACAATAGCAGCCGTTCCCGCTTCACGTCTGTCAATAATACTCAGCTTCAGCTTATGCTGCTCGCAAAGCGGCTCGAACATGCTGCGCACCTTTTCAATATATTCCTCGAAAGGATACGGTTCAGGATATAATTCGATTTTTCCGCTGTCGATCTTCTGGATATCGAGGATATCGTTTATCAGTGACAGCAGGAATGCATTCGAAGCTTCGATCTTGCCGATATCTTCAAGCAGCTTTTCTTTATCTTCGAGATCTTCCTTCGCAAACTGAGTCATCCCTATGATTGCGCTTATCGGCGTACGGATATCATGACTGATGCGCGACACAAAATCAGTCTTGGCATTGTTGGCTTTTTCAGCTTCTATCCTCGCCTTGTTAAGTTCGCCGATTTTTCTCTGCTCATTTTCGTAAAGCTCTGTGATATCCGATCTCAATACAAGGATATCCCTTTTAGCATTATCAAGCCAGCAGTACTCGAGCCTTGCGCAGGATATCTTTTCACCTGTTGTTTCCGTATACGATGAAATGTATGTGTCGTTGAATGCAAGCTCGCCTGCGATATTTTCTATGGCAGTAATGCCCAGGAAATACTCGAGTTCGTACGGATCGACAAATCCTCTGCTCACGTATCTGCGGCACTTTTCATAATCCAGGATATTGCCGGATTCTTCCGCCTCCACCCATGACTTCCTGCTGACAAATTCAAATGTTTTCGCCGGCAGATGTATCAGTCCGATATAGTCGAAGTTGATATTTATCAGCCTGTCGACGATCTGCTCGTCTCTTTTTCTCTTATCGATGTCGAAAGAATAAGTCACTGCCTCGATATCTCCGTTATATGGATTCTCCATCATATCGAGGAAACCCTCACGCCAGTGTCTCTCTCCATTCGCATATAATACAGGATACTCGATCGACACAGATTCGATCCCGTTCTTGTATTTTTCCAGTAATAATTCCCTGTTGAAAATACCGTAGAATTTCTCTCTTACTTCATCATCATCGATCAGCCTGGAGAAATCTTCAAAATATCCGTCCGCAGACGCGGACTTCTGCAGTTCCAGGACCGACTCAATTTTGCTGCTTCCTTTTTGTCCGTCGCCGCACCAGTTCCTCGACAAATTCAAATGGAAAGATCCGTAAGAATTCGGATTGTCCAGCTGAACATATGCCCTGTTGAATTTTTCCTCCTTCTGCTTCAATGCAGTAATATTCTGCCCGCAGCCATACACCGTCAGGATCTCTCCGTTATCATCTCTGATTTTCTTCAGAGTCATCCTTTCATACTGCATTTCCTCCTGAACCGGAAGCTGAAACCTGAAATCTCCCGATGATTCCTCGCTCCCGTTTTCTATATCCTCATATATTCTGCGAAACAGTTCGCGGTCTTCCTCCATAACATACTGCATCAATGACTCCGGTACATTTTCGATCACCTCCGGCACTCCGAGGCTTTCACAGATCATACGGGTATATCCCTTCTGCAGCATTGCCGCACTGTGTTTTTCAGCATCATATGTCCAGATGATCAACTTGGCAGTCCGGGTGGCATCGTCATACATCTTCTGGGTTTTGAGAACTTCCTGCTCTATTTTCTTTTCATCATCAAGACTGACAAATGATGCATAATAGTATCTTATTCCCTGCTTTTCATATGCATATCTGAACTGATTATTGATCCAGTGTCTTTTCCCGTCTTCACCGGCAACGCGATACGATACACTGCCGATGGTCTTATGCCCCAGATTGACCTCCAGGAATTCATCTTCGAACAAATGCCTGTCATCATCCACCAGCCATTCCGCCGGATCGTCACTCACAGAATCCCAGTACCTGCGGCTGCCGTGATGAAGCCGGTAAAAACCGTCATTCGTGTATTCGAGCCTGAGCCTGCCGTTATTATTTGAAAAGACCGCAACACCTCCCGGAATGCTGCCGAGAATAGTATCGATCTCGTTTTTGCCTGACTCGATGATCTGCTGTTTTTTATGCGCTTCCGTAACATCATGTACATAAATCGCCGCAGCTCTGCGCCCATACCAGTCCATCTCAATGCAGTCTATTGACAGCCACCTGTCTCCTCTCGCAACATATTCCGCTTCCGAATGATATTCTCCGTTTTCCATGCGCCCGATAGAACACCACTGACACGGCTGACTGCATTCCGAAATAAACTCATAGCATAGTTTCCCGGAATAATCGCTTTTCCCCCAGTACTTCAGAGCAAGGTCGTTGGCATACAGCATTTCATATGTCTGCATGTCGACTACATAAATATTTGCTGTCGTCAGATCAAGAAGCTGCGCCGGCCCTTCCATCTCAGATGAAGTGCGGGTGTACGCGACTGCCATGACAGGACAGCCCTCATACGACCCGATTATACGTCCGCTCGCCTTGATCCAGATACTGCCTTCCGCGGCATGATAGACCCTGTATATAAACTCTTCATCCCTGCCGTTCTCAATAATGTGCGAAACACGTGCACGTACTCTGTCCCGGTCCGCACTCAGGATCATCGCGCCCGCATCGACGCTTGTCGCTTTTTCATATTCCTCCGAACTCATGCCTGACAATCCTGCCAGACCGGGAGAAAAGAAAAGCGTGACCAGCCTGCCGTTCTCAATTTTATATATCGCAAAATCGCCGGGATTGCTCTCTGCGATAATTCCGATAGTACCTTCATCCAAAACCCTATAATTATTCATGATCTGATACCCTTTCGGTACAATAACACTTATATAATATTATATCGCCTGCAAAATCAATAATCAATGAACAGCTCCCTGCCGCCCTGCGCCCCGAGGATCTCCTTTACACGCGAGGTGTCGACGTTGCTTCCCGATATTATAGACAGCACGCTGCGGCCACGGAAATGTTCACTGTTTTCCATTATGGCCGCGATCACCACTGCAGAACTGCCTTCGATTATCATGTGATGTCTGTCTATCATCCAGGCCATCGCCTTGCGTACAGTATCTTCGTCCACGAGGATGATCTCGTCGACGCACTTGAATGATTCAGTAATGTTCGGTTCTTCGATGAGTCCGCCGAGTCCCTCCGCAATGGTCGGCCGGAATTCCACGTCATTGTTCAGCTTCCTGTCGCGGAAGGAGTAATACCACGGAGGCGAGCAGTATGTCTGCACTCCGATCACTTTAATATCCCTGTTTATTCCTTTCGCGGCTATGCCCTGACCGATCATCAGTCCGCCTCCGCCCGCCGGCGCCAGTATTGTATCTATGTCCGGATGCTCGAGCAGCGCCTCCAGTCCGGCGGTACCCTGGCCCGCTATCGTCGCCGGATCGAGATACGCGTGGACAAATGTGCTGCCATTGCTTTTGCACAGATAGTCGGCATGAGCCTGCGCCTCTTCATAAGTGTCTCCGTAAACGATGGCTTTTGATCCGAACCTCTCGATACCTGCGATCTTGCTTTCCGGTGTACCTTTCGGGACTACTATATCCGCATGCGTCCCGACATATTTCGCCATATACGAAACAGCCTGCGCATGATTTCCCGCCGAGGCGCAGACGATTCCCGCATCAAGCTCCTCCTGCGACAGCGAAAGAATCTTGTTGGCGGCGCCTCTTAGTTTGAAGGACCCTGTGATCTGCAGGTTTTCAAGCTTGAACCAGAAATCTCCGCCGTATTCGTTCGACAGCGGGATAGATTTTTCCAGCGGTGTTTTACGCACAACATTCTTTATCCTGCTGCGCGCTTCAATAATATCAGTCAGTGTTAACCCATATGCAAATTTATCTGCCATATCATGCTCCTTTCGCATACACGCAGATTGCCGGCTAAGATATCATTTATTCAAACGGGAATGTATAATCGAGGCCGTACATATCGCGGACCGCGATAAAATCTTTCTGTTCCGACACATTCATCGGCACGCCCTTGTCCTTGTGCTCGAGCCAGAAATCCCATTCCTTTTCACCCGCGGTATAGATGCGGTCACAGCCCGGTGCCTTTTTCGAAGCGCGCAGTCCGCGTATTATGCCGCCTGCGGTCTTTTTAAATGTTTCCAGTCCCATAAACGCCTCCGGATCTATAACGATGAAGAAATGCCCGAGATGATAAGGGCGCTTGCCGCCGTCCTCATCCTTGTTCGTCAGATCCTTCATGAACAGTCCGCCCGTGAGCGCCGCCGAAAGTATCTCCACGACGGCCGCATAGCCGTATCCCTTGTATCCCGCCAGTTCATCGCCAATCCCGCCCAGAGGAGCCAGGGCTGCCGTTCCCGCGCTCAGCGCCTTCAGTATCGCTTCACTATCCGTCAGCGCATCGCCGTCTTCCGATATTACCGTGCCGCGCGGCACTTCTTTTCCGCTGCGGGCATAATATTCGATCTTGCCTCTCTGCATGATGGATGTCGCGCAGTCGAGGACAAACGGAAAATCTTCGTCTGTCGGGAACGCAAACGTCAGCGGATTCGTGCCCAGCATATTTTCGACGCCGAATGTCGGCGCAACTGTCGCCCTCGCATTTGTACCGGTAATGCCTATCAGTCCCTGCTTCGACGCCATCATCGCCCAGTATCCCGCGATGCCGTAATGCGACGAATTGTTTACTGCCGCCATGGCGATGCCGTTTTCCTGCGCCTTCGCAATGATACTGTTCATCGCACGATGGCTCGCGACCATGCCCATGCCGTCGTGCGCATCCGCGACCAGTGTCGTGCCTGTCTCTTTTATTACCTCATAATTCGTGACCGGATTTAATATGCCGCTGTTGATACGGTCGATATAGATCGGCTTGAAGCGGTTCACACCATGACTGGCAATGCCTCGCCTGTCGCTTTCGAGGAGCACCTCGGCGCACACCGCCGCATCCTCCTCCGGCACACCTGCCGCCATAAATGCATCTTTCATGAAACTGCCGATCAGATCCCACGATACATAAGTTTTTTCTGCTGTCATTGCTGCCTCCCGTCTGCAGTTATCCTGCCTGTGCCCTGCGGATCCTCGTATCCGCTGCCGATCACACCTTTCAGCGTGTTCTCCGCGTAATACGCAAGGACATCCACATCTGAAATATATTCGCGCTTCAGCGGCTTCGCGCCCCGGAACATCGACATCCCGTCTCCGTTCTGGCGGAGCGTATAAAGAAGTCCCGCCGTCGTGTATTTTTTCGTCAGACTCAGCGCCTCATATTGCTTCGTCTTTTTATTATATACCTTAATCTCCTTCACGCGGTATGCACCTGCCACTTTCACAAACATGCCGCTGCCGTTCACGACAACGGATGACGGCACGGAAGCGTCAATAGTATATTTCAGCCCTGATACCTGCAGGAAACCGCCGCTTTCCGCCGGATATTTCGCCGCGCCCATTTCGAGGGCATCCCTGATCTGTTTCCCGGTCGCCGATATCGCGCAGGCCGAGCCTCCGAACGGGAATATATCCAGCATGTTGCCGTAATTGACTGTTCCCGCCTGTAAATCTTTCCTGATCCCGCCCGCGTTGACCAAAGCGATGTCGGTTTTCATGACACTGCGTAACGCATCGGCGCAGAAATCGCCGAGATTTGTTTCAGCCGCGCGGACCGCGCGCTTCCCGGTTGCCGGATCTATGATCGTCAGCAGTTCATCCGCTGTGCATACCGTTTTATTGAGCGTACCGGCGTAAAGATCCGTCTGAGCTTTCACCTCGGCTGCGACGGCTTCGTCACTGCCCGTGTACGTATCTGTCGGTATCAGTGAGGCGGTAATATGGCCGCTGTCCGATATCACGAGTCTCCCCACATTTTTAAAGCCGGTCCCGGTCTGCGAACAGATGACTGCTTTTCCCCGGGAATTCGTATAGGTGTTCACCGCATACGTCTCTTGCGAATGTCCGTCAAGCACCGCGTCTATGCCGTAAGTATGCGATATTACTGCCTCGGATGTCCAGCGCGATGTCGTGCCCGACAGGCCGAGATGCCCGAGAGCGATCACATAATCCGCTCCGTTCTTTCTCGCCGCATCAACGGTTTTCTGCACGCGGCTGTAGAGCATTTTACCTGTGCTGTCCGAACAGAAAGTATAGATGTATTTGCCCCTGCTGTTCTGGAAATAGGAAGGAATCGACTTGGTGATCGATTCCGGAGTGGTAATGCCGACAAAGGCCACTTTCCTGTCGCCGTAAGTTCTCATCGTATATCCGCTATATACGCTTTTATTGTTTTTTGTGTATCGGAAGTTGCAGTCGACCACCTTCGCTTTCAGGATCTTCGTCAGCTTTTTCAAACGCGGAACAGTGTAATCGAACTCATGGTTGCCGAGAGTCACGACGTCATAACCCGCGCTGTTCATGATTTTTATAATGCTTTTTCCTTTGGAAAGCGTGCCGAGCGCACCGCCCTGGATGAAGTCACCGCAGGAGACGAGCGCGACGTTTTCCGTCTTCGTTTTCACCTCTGCCTTCATTGCAGCCGCCTTTGCGTAACCGTCAGCTGCACAGTGCACATCATTATCGTAAAGCACGACGATGTCGCTGCTCTGCAGCCCGTCCGACGGTGAACTCTGAGCGTCAGCCATAACCGGCATGCTCATTATCCCGGACATCGATACGGTCACTGCTGCCGTCAGTAGCACAGCAAATATTTTTTTCATGCAGTTTGTCAGTTCCATGATCACGCCATATGGTCCTTTCTTGTTTTCAGGAATTTATGCATTATTATGACGCAGAACAATATGCCGACTGTCCCGCTTATCGAAAACATTATATTTGAGATCCGGGCGAAAGGAATAAACGACCCCGCCGCCGCCGAAATCATTACTGCCGATATCGTTATCGCCAGATGTTTTTTTCTGCTCCCGCCGTCAAAACGCGATGCGAGAAGAAACAGTCTTCCTGATACCGTCGAGAAAATCGCAAGTACGATGATGCAGGAATAAATGAGAGACAGCACCGGCAGATAGTGCTGTATTACTGCCAGCATCGGCACCTCCGCGCCGGCGATCTTGTCCATGGTCGTAAGGTCGAGATATACAACGATACCCTGGGCGCCGAAGTATACGATGCTCGAAAAAACGCCACAGAGTATAGCTTCTTTATATCCGCTGCAGAGTTTACCCGTCGCCGACACCCACGGGAATCCCGAACCGGCCAGAAGACCCGCACAGGCCACCGCGCTGAATATCGGATTGCTTATCCCGAAAATATTTGCCGGCAGCAGTTCGCCGTCTGCCACATACTTGTCGACATTCACTGACCCGGATGCCGGAGTTTCGCCCGAAGTGAAAAACACATACAGCGCGCAGCAGAAAATAAAGATGATAACAAAAACGCCAATATAGCTCAGGACTCTGATGAGTTTCTTCAGGCCGAGCAGCGCAGCCAGGATGCACAAAGTCCCGATGAGGACGGTCCCCGCAAATTCCGGTATCCCCAGGTACTGTTTCATGGTTGCGCCGGCGCCGCTCATCATTGTCAAAATTACGAGTCCAATGCTGAAATAAACATACGCATCAAAAACCGCGCCCATTTTCCGGCCGCAGAAATACCTGTATATCGTTTTGTCATCCTGAAACTGCTGTTCATAGCCGACGATATACACCGGCGCGAGAACCAGCGCCAACAGCGCTATTGATATCAGCATCCCGATATAGGCGTATTTCGCTCCGTAGGCCGCGAAAAACTGCTGCCCCTCTATCCCCGTGGCAAAGCCTGATCCTATGTTATAACCGGCGAAAGATGCACTGGTCAGCAGCACCGCTCCGCATATCGATTTGTTCTTCATGCATTATCCCCCGGAATGATTTCCTGCCGGACGGAATATCCGTCTTTTTTGAAATCAGAATTCGTGAACTCTATTCTTTCCGGGATCACCCTGATAAGATGCAGCGTCTCCGGCAGGTCCTTCAGTGACCCGACAGGGATCTTCCTGTGCTCGGCCTCCGCAATATATTCACGGGAAAACGGCTCAATGATTTCCGCCGTCCCCGTTATCTGCATCCCCTTGATTTTTCCGAAGCCTTCATATTTATCAAAAATCGCCAGACAGACATTTTTATTTTTTTCAAGCGCGGTGAATTTTTCCCCGCCTTCCGTAAATATCCGGAACGAACCGTCATGATATGTATATTCAAGCGGAGTGCAGCGTACGAATGTTCCGGCGCCCGTGGCCAGCGCACACGTATTGTTCGCGCCGATATATTCCTCCGCCGCCTCCATGAGACTGCTGCTGTCCATTGCCGCATTATCAGCATTTCTGACCTTCCAGTGGTTCGCCGCTTTTAGATATTCCTCGTGGGTCATGATCATTGCGCCTCCTGTTTACATGCCATAGTCTGTTTCTTCTGAACTGTATGACATAATAATAGCACATTCCGGCGTTCATTCATAATCAAAAAAGGCCCGCGTGATCCGCGGGCCTGCAAGTCCTCCTCTGTGCCGCTCCTTATCTTCTGATTATTCCCGAATCCACGTTAAGCGCCTGACCGGTGATCTCCCTGGCTGCGTCGGAGCACAGGAACATTACTGCATTGGCAATATCTTCCGGTGTCTGCGCCCTGTGGAGCGATGACTGTGACGCCATTGCGTTGATGACGGTTTCGCCGTCTTTGATATCCTGCAGACCCGGGATTTTCTTCCCGAGTTCCAGCGCTCCGCCTTCAGAGTATATCGGCGTGTAAACGAAGCCCGGATTCACTGCATTGACATTGATGTTGTAATTCCCGAGTTCCACGGAAAGTGACATCATCAAATTCAGTACGCTTACCTTCGACATATGATATACCGGCAGGAACGGCGTCGGCTGATACGCGGAGATCGAAGCGGTGATAACTATTTTCCCTTTATTCTGCGGCTTCATCGCCTCCGCGAATTCTCTGCAGACTTTGACGTTTCCGAACACATTCACATCGAACACATGCTCCCACTCACTGTCCGGGATCTCCATCATCGGCGGGCCGGCTTTCTTCTGCGCTATGCCTGCATTCGAATGCAGAATATTGATTTCCCGGAAATCCTGCAGTATCTCATCCCTGACAGCGCATATTGCCGCGGCGTCGGCAGTTACATCCATCTTGTAGAATTTCGCCTGTACGCCTTCATTTTTGCAAAGGCTTACTGTTTCGGACGCCTTTTCCTCATTGAAATCGCAGACGGCCACATTGGCGCCGGCTTTGGCGAATGATACGGCCGAACATCTTCCGATGCCTGTTGCCGCACCTGTAATGACCGCAGTCTCTCCTGCAAAGTCAAATTTCATATTTCCCATATTATTTCTCCTTTTTAATAATCCCGCAGCATTTCTATTATCTCATCCTGCGCCGCCACGGCTTCCGGGATCGGATACAGCGGAAAGGCATGATTCATTCCGTCCCATTCCCGGTAATCGACATCCGCGCCGCAGCGCTTCGCTTTTTCATTGAACTTCACTGCATCGGGCCAGAATATTTCTCTGGTCCCCGTATATAATGTAATTGGCGGCAGACCGTCCAGCGGTCCGTATGCCGGACTGATAAGAGGATCGTCCAGAGGCAGGCCGTCGGCCCAGTACTGCGCGGCCAGATAAAACTGCTTCGTCAGCATTGGATCGATCGCTTCGATCCCGAGTTCATCTATCTGCGGATTGTCGCAGCGTGCATCCAGCCACGGGGAAATCAGAATCAGCCGTCCCGGCATCGGCAGACTGTTCTTTTTCAAATACTGTGTCAGGGCCAGCGCTATTGCACCTCCCGCAGAATCTCCCATCAGCACCAGTGATTCATGATCTTCGGTCAGGATCAGATTTTCATAATATTTCAATACAGCCGCATAAGACTCATGGCAGTTGTATTTCGGCGCCATCGGATACATAGGCATGATCGCGCGCGCATCGCTTTCCTGTGCCAGCCGCTCCACCATCGCGATATGTTCATAGTACGGCTGATACACATATGCTCCGCCGTGCAGATAGACGATCACCCGGGGATCATCGCTGCTTCCGCTGTCATTCAGATGCAGTATCTCCATGCCGTATTCCAGCGTTTTCCCCACTTTACCGGTGATATCATGCATGTATTTCTCGAAGCCCGGTATCATCAGGAGCCTGCTCTCCGGCACTTCATACGGCTGATCATTGATCTTGAAACAGGCGTCGATCGATTCCTGCATCCCCTTCGCATCCAACAGCCGCTTTTTGGCGCCATACTCGAGCATGACCTGTTCTGCCACAGCTGCTTCTTTACTTCTTTCGCTCATAAAAGTTCCTCCGCTTCATCAGAAGCATAATAAGACAGGGTCCGGAGGCCTGCGCCGCCGGCCCCGTCAATGTAAAAGACTGCCTGGATCAGTTATCCCCGCTATTGTCAGATAGCCTCACCTTCAAAGTAACGGCGAGGATTATGGAGGATCATATTGTCAACATCTTCCTGCTTCACTCCGCGCTCCAGCAGCTTCGGCACAAATGTGTCAAAGATAATGCCGCGTCCCGAAGTTGAAGGCGGGAACAGGAGCGAATTATTATCCTTGTCGCGCGCCTGGGCAGTTAAAGCTGCATACCAGTCCGAATGATTCAGATGATCGGTCGAAAGGCAGATCTGTTTACTGTATCCCTGCGCGCAAAGCGCTGCTGTCATGTCTGCAAGTGTATCCATGTCTGCGATGTCGTCATAACCGATCTGATCACAGAAGATATACGAGCCGCCGTCCAGCAGATCTTTAAGATATTCCTGATCCTTATGCCCGAACACATGACCATAAGCAATCTTCCACGGCTCTTTGATATAGTTTTTAATGATAGTTCTCTGATAAGGCGCATCTTCAACCCCCGGCTTATTGTCAGTATGGCAGTAAAGAGGCAGTCCGCTTTCTGCGGCTGTAATAGCCGCCGCGTGTATCTGCCCGACATTGCCCGGGCTGTTCATCACGCTCATATCCGATGAACTCTTTATGAATGCCGGCCTGATATCAGTTCCCTCGATCCCGTTTCTGACTTCACCGAGAAGATATTTTGCCAGTACCTGAGGATCTGTTCCGAGATTGAAAAACGGGATTTCCTGCCAGTACAATCCGCTGCAGCACAGTATATTTAAACCTGACTGTTCTGCCGCTTTTGCCAGTACACGCACATCACGTCCGAGATTGATCGGCGTGGCATCGACAAATGTCTTCAGTCCCATTTTCTTCAGCTTTTCCATTTCGCTGCAGAAAAAGCTGATCGTATCTTCTTCGTCGAACCAGCCGGGAAATGTATCCCTGAGATTTCGTTCCACGACGATAACATGCTCATGCATCAGGGTGATGCCGAGATCCCGGGAATCTATCTGTCCGCTGCAAGTATTGATCTTCATTTCATACTCCTTTCACCGTTTCTGTAAACGGTAATTTCAGATTTGTTTTATTTTCCTTCAGCAAGCTCAAATGTGCGCTCCAATATCCAGCGGGCGCCGGCTTCGTCCAGGCCGCGAGGACATGATGCAACATACATATCCTTCACTGCGATAGGCACCAGCTCTGCACAGGCCTCTTCGGCATTCTTATAGTATTCTGAGATCTCCGGAATATCTACACGCTGCGACATCCTGAATATTTCTTCTGCCACTTTGCGCGCCACATCTTTGTTTGTGTCTTCCTTATCTGCTTTCACATCCAGCAGCGCGGCGAACTCGCGTATTGTATCCGCGCACTCTTCTGCCACATATTCAAGACACGCCGGCGTGAAAACAGCGCAGCATACGCCGTGCGGCACATGTTTCTTCGCGCCCATGGCATGCGCAAAGGTATGACATATCGACACATTTCCGTTGCCGATGCATATTCCTGCCATCGTCGAAGCCAGATGCATTTCTCCGCGCGCGTCCACATCCGATCCGTTCTCATACACTTCGATATAATTTTTACGCATCAGACGGATAGCCTCCATTGCCAGTACGCGGTGTATCGGTTCGTCATATATCGAAGTCGTCGAATCGATCGCATGGGAAAGGACATCGAACGAACATGCCGCAGTTACACGTGCAGGTACGCCGAGAACCAGTTCAGGATCTACCAGTGCCAGATCAGGCATTGATTCGTATCCGCCGACTCCGCGCTTATCCCCCGTTTTGCTGTCGGTTATTACGCCTGCTTTTGTCAGTTCGGCACCTGTTCCGGACGTTGTCGGTACAGTGATCAGAGGAACATTCATATCAGGACCCGATTCATTGAGATTCTTTTTCAGTATTTTGCCTGAATCCATTGTAGCGCCGCCTCCGACTGCCACGATGCCGTCTATTTTTTCTTTTTTGGCGAAATCAGTTATTTTATCGATGCTGACATCCGAAGGATCCGCTTCGACCATATTGCAGGTGACAACTTCAAGTCCGGCATCCTTTACGCACTGTACAATGCCCTCTGTAATACCTGCTGCTTCAACGCCTTTATCAAAGAGGACCAGTGCCCGTTTGCATTCCATGCCTCTGAGACGGTCTCCGGCGGTTTTCGATACGCCCTTGCCAAATGAATGCGGTATTATCATCTGAAATATATTTGGTACATCTTTATTGAACAGAATCGATTTACGTAATGTATAAGTATTATTTGTCATAACAGTCAAACTCCTATTCTTTGATTTTCAATATTTTTTTTCATATTTCTGTCCCTGCGGGGCATTAATCTGTCAGAGGATGATGCTTTCTGTATGTCAGGACCACAAACATCATGATCCCGAACGCTGCAGCAAATCCGATGCATATAGTCCACGTTATCGTATAAGCTCCTGTCGTCTCATATGTCTTGGAAAGCAGTGTCGGCAGGATACCGGCTCCGAGGCTGGATGCCATCTGCAGCATGCTGACGCATGTACCGTATGAACGGTTGCCGATCAGTACTGATGCTACCAGCGGGATGCCGAGATTTACGATCGCGATGCCCAGGCCGCCGATAAAATATCCGATCGCCATCGGCACAAACTTCGGTGCGGAGAACTGCATCAGCATGATGATATATCCGGACGCCAGCAGGATGCCTCCTGCCATCGTTCCGGTCCTGAGCCCCCAGCGGTCGATGACTGCGCCAAGTCCGAGTTTTCCGACGACGATCCCGAAAGATGCGAACGAAATCAGACTTGCTGCTGTGACCGGATCGAATCCCAGCGTAACATTACATGACGCTCCCAGAGAAACTATGGTCTGTGTACCGCCGCAGAGTACGAACATAGCCAGAAAACTGATAATAAACACAGGGCTTAACAGAGCCTTTTTCAATGTCGGTCCGTATTCACGATACTCTTCGCCGCCATGTGCAGCATCAGCTGCACCCACACGGTCCACGCCGGCGTCAGCAGGATAATCTTTCCAGAATGCCAGTACGAACGGGATCGGTATCAATGCCAGTATCGCGAAGAAAATGAAGCCGCCGCTGTATGATGCTTTTTCAATAACCATCGCTGTCACAGGATTCAGGATCATAGCCCCTATTCCGGAAGCAACGGTAGCGACTCCGAGTGCCTTGCCTCTAACTGAAGGTGCAAACCACCTCTCCGTCAGAATCGAAAGGCATATCATCGGCACGAACGGCGCCGTGAAACCTCTGATAAAGAAGCAGACATACAGTATCATAAGGCTGGAGGTAAATGCGCTCCAGATGAATGTCGCACATGTGATCAGCAGACATGTTACTTCCAGATAGCGGATCTTCATAGTTTTCAGGATCACACCCGCCAGCAGACAGGCCGGTATAGAGGCCAGAAATCCGAGCGTTGCCGAAAAAGTGACCGCTGTACGTGAAACATTCAGTGCATTCGATATCGGTACAAAAAATACTCCTGTTAAAGTTATTACCGGCGCATAAACCACCAGCATGATGATAAACGATGTGATGATGACCCACCACCCGGGATGAATACCCCTGCGTTTTACCTCGTTTTCCATAATTATTTCCTTTTTCCTTTCTATTATCGCTTCCCTGTCATTTTTTTCTTGCTTTTCTGTCCCATTTATCCTCGAGCTCTTCAGCCTTATCATCTGAATATCCCAGCGAGGACAGTATCTCAAGATTGTTCTGCCCGAGTACAGGCGCCTTCCCGTAATGCGCTTCACATTCAGAGAACTGGAACGGATTCCCGACAGATTTTTTAGTCCTTATCGATTTGACATCATCCGACAGCGGCATATCAACTATCCACCCGGCTTCGCGGTAATGCTCATTCTCGCAGAGATCTTTGTGATCATAGACCTTGCTGCACGGGATGCCCGCGTTCATCAGCTTCGATTCAGCCTCTCTGATATCGCCGAAACTCTTTATCCAGCCTTCAATGATCCCGATCAGTTCCTGCTGGTTCCGGCAGCGCATTTCATTCGTGACGAACTTCGGATCATCTATCAGATCCGGCCGTTCGATAACATTGCACAGCTTTTCCCAGAGCCTCTGACTTATCGTAGCAATAACTATTGCATCTCCGTTGTTGCCGCTGAACAGTCCGTACGGGCAGAGAGTAAGATGATGATTGCCGTTTCTGTGCTGCATATGCCCGTTCAGTACCAGATCGTCGATCTTGTTGCTCATCCACATCAGTGTTTTCACAAGAGACACATCAATCTGCTGACCGATCCCGGTCCTCTCCCGGTAATAAAGCGCTGCACCTATCGCGCCGAATGCAGTAAGCGCCCCTACATTGTCACCCACGGTTATGCCGACTTTACGCGGCGGTCCGTCCTGATCTCCGGTCATATACATGAGTCCCGATACAGCCTGAGCGATAATGTCATATCCCGCCCTCCCGGCCTCCGGGCCGGTCTGCCCGAAGGCCGAAACGGAACAATAGATCAGGTCCGGCCTGACTTTTTTCATAGCTTCGTAATCCAGTCCCAGCCTTTTCATAACGCCGGGACGGTAACTTTCGATCAGTACGTCTGTTTCTTTTACAAGCTTTTCGACTATTTTCACAGCCTCGGGATCTTTCAGATCCAGCACCAGTGATTTTTTGCCGTGGCTGTTGTCCATGAACGACATACTCTGCCCTTCGTATCGCGGCAGATAAGCACGATTATCGTCTCCGAGCACCGGTTTCTCGACATGGATCACTTCAGCGCCGTAATCGGACAGCATCGCAGCCGCATACGGCCCGGCCAGATTATTCGTAAAGTCCAGAACGCGTATGCCTTCGAAAATATTCATTACTTTACACCTCTTCTGTCTGGATCGGGCAGACATCGTATCTGTCGAAGTCGCCTTCCTGATATGTTCTCCTGTTCGGTATCACTGATGAAACACGCGTCGTCTGGTAGAAATGGTACCATTCGATATTTTCCGAAATACTGTTTCCGCTCCAGAAGCCGCAGCCGAGCGAAATCGTCTGAGGAATGCCGTTGTTGTTGCCGAGCGTTGTCTGGTTCACATGGAATCTGCAGACAGGAAGCTTTTCTGCCGCATATTCCACCTTTTCTTCATCGTGTGTCCAGATTGCACTGTTATGACCGGCGCCTTCCATGTTAAGATTGCTGCAGGCCGCATCGACAGCTTCCGCGAGCGTTTTATATGTGCGGTAACGCAGGAACGGGAACAGAACTTCTTTACAGAGGATGTCATCGTGCGCCGATCCGTTTACCCTTGTCAGGAATATCCTGCAGTCGTCAGGCACCTTGATTCCCAGCGGCTCTCCTACGACCTGCGGAGATTTTCCGACGATGGCAGTATTTATGGGACCTCCGTCCGGGAATATATAATCGCTGAGTTTTTTACGTTCTTCCGGATCGTCCACTACATATGCTCCGGCTTTCTTCATGGCCGCCAGGAATTCAGCTTCCTTAGATTCAGGTATATGGACCATCTGGTCGCCTGTGCATGGAACACCAAGATCCTGTGCACGGTTGCCGGCGATCATATCGCATGTAACATCATAATCATCCCAGTCGTCGCAGATTATTTCCTGTGTGTTCCCCTGTCCGACGCCGAGTGACGGCACGCCGCTGGAATAAACGGCTTTGACCATTCCCGGACCGCCTGTGGCGACATTCATGTCCACGGCCGACATCATTACCTGCGAAGTCTCCATGTTACAGTGCTCAGGGTCCACGACCTGCAGAAGATCTTCCGGCGCTCCGAGCTCGCCTATGGCCTTTCTGATCATGGCAGTGACCTTCTGCGAGATATATTTTGATTTAGGATGCGGTGAGATTATAGCTGCATTCCTGCACTTTACAGCCATCATGCCGTTGCCGACGATAGTGATGATCGGATTCGTCGTCGGGCATATGCAGTTGATAACGCCTATCGGCTTGGCGATAACGCGGACGCCCGGTTCGTTATGCGGATTGTCGATAAATCCCATCGATTTCTGTCCGCGCATCAGGTTCCACTGTCCGGTCGTGACTGCTGATACTCTCTGCATCTTATAGTCAAGTCTGCCCATGCCGGTCTCTTCGATCGCTTCGCGTGAAAGTTCCTCGTTCGCATTGTATATCGTTACTGCGAAAGCCCGGACTACTTCGTCGACAGCTCTCTGTGTCGTAAAATTCTTTTCAAAAATACTCTGCGCTTTTCTCGCTCTTTCAATTAATCCGTTTACATACTCCTCTGTACTGTTCATAATTTTCTCCTTACTTTTCCGGTTACAACTGCTGCTGACTGTCTTCAATTTTCCAATCACCCCCTTGTCATAATTGCTTATGCGAAAATCGTTTCCAGAATCTCATTCATCGATATGCCGCCGAAATACAGCTGCATATCGAAGTCCTTCAGGACCGCGGCAGCGCTGCCGCGGTCAAAGCGGCACCCTTTCAGCGCTCCGATGACTTCATCCATCTGACTGACTGCGAGGAAATCGCCATAAAAGCAAATATCATCGATTACACCTTTTGATATTGCAGTCCGGACTTCCAGCGTGCCTCCCGGCCACCTGTGTTTATTGTTTATAGTAAATTCCGGTGATCTTCCGTAGTTCCATTCCCAGGTTTCATATTTTTCTGTCTGCAGTTTCTTTATTTCTTCATATTCTGCAGCCGATAGTTTTCTCTGTGTAACATCTGCTGCTCCGCAAAGCTTCCTGCGCAGATACACGCGGAATTCTCCGATATCCATTTCTCTTTCAAGGCAGTCGCTGATATTGCCTATGCGGCTGCGGACGGATCTGGTGCTTTTTGATTTGAACTTTTCAGGGTCTGCATTCAGAGCTCCCGCCACCAGATCGGGATCCGTTCTGAAAAGCAATGTGCCGTGATGAAGTATCCTGTCTTTATATATATGCTGAGCTGTGCCGGAAACCTTGCGTTCGCCGATCAGAATATCATTCCTGCCGGATGCTTCCGCATCCATTCCCAGCCCTTTCAGCGCATCGACAACAGGATCCGTGAACCTTTTCATATGATCCGCTGCATTTTCACCTTTATCCGTGATAAATGAATAATTCAGATTGCCGAGATCGTGATATACCGCACCGCCTCCGGTCATGCGCCGAACGACTTTTATTTTATGTTCTTCGACAAAATCGCGGTTGATCTCCGCTTCGGTATTCTGATTGAGTCCCACTACTATGGTATTATCGTTCTGCCAGAGGAGGAGATAATCTCCATCCATATAATGTGTCAGCACATATTCTTCAAAGGCCAGATTAAAATATGGGTCATATGAATCGCTTTCCATATATATCATTTGTCTGTTCATCCTTTTCAGGCTCCAATCTTATCCGGACATATCCGTAAAACCGCTATACCATGATATGCTGTCCTGCCGCCGCAGCTCTCAATTCACCGCGGAATTCCGGATGTGCAATATTTATCAGTGCTTTTGCACGCTGTCCTGCAGTTTTGCCGCGCAGTTTGGCTATGCCGTATTCTGTTACCACATAATCGACTTCGTTTTTCCCTGTCGTTACGATCGATCCGCGCATAAGTGCAGGAACTATTCTGCTTGTTTTCCTGTCTCCCGCTGTCGATGTCATAGCGATAAAGCTTTTTCCGCCTTTCGACATGACGGCTCCGCGTACATAATCCTCATGACCGCCGCTGCCCGAAATGTGTTTCGTTCCTGCGGATTCCGCCGAAACCTGTCCGTATAAATCGACTTCTATTGCCGAATTGACGGAAATCATATTGTCATTCCTGGCAATAACTGCCGGATCATTCACATAATCGGCAGGAAGTATCGCGACTGCAGGATTATTGTCGACATAGTCATATATCCGCCTGCTCCCGAATCCGAAAGTTGCCAGGGTCCTGCCGGGATAGACTGATTTTCTGGTGTTGTCGACCGCTCCGCACTCTATCAGATCGATCATTGAAGATGTCAGCATTTCCGTATGCAGTCCCAAATGCTTTTTCCCTTTCAGCGCATAACCCACAGCATCCGGGATCGAACCTATCCCCAGCTGCAGACATGCTCCATCCGGTATTTCCTCCGCGATCAGCCTGCCGATCTTCAGGCTTGTCTCATCCGCTTCAGTCTCAGGCATCTCTATCAGCGGTTCATCATTTTCACAAAGCATATCGACATTCGATATATGTACCAGCGGACCGCATACGCACCTCGGCATATGAGAATTGACTTCCAGAATGATCCTTTTGCTTTTCCGCATCAGCGCTTCAGTGATAGAACCGTCCAGTCCGAAACTGAAGTATCCGTGTTCGTCCATCGGCGAAACCGCCGCCAGGACCGCATCAAACTCCACATAGTCATCGATCAGCCCAGGATACATATGATAGCTGCCCGGCATAACATCCGCCCTGCCCTGGTTGATCAGTTTTCTGGCAAACCCGTTCGAAAACCAGGATACATAATGGATCTCACCTGCTGCCGCCGGCTCCCTGAAAAACTCATATGGATAAATGTCCAGACAACCATGCACATATATGTCGCTGAGTTTTTTTTCTTTGACTCTACGGCATACCGCATTCAGGACCGCATGCGGAGACGCCAGCGCGATATCCGACATCACCTTATATCCCGGACTGAATGTCTCAGCAATTTCTTCCGGCGTTTTAAGTTTTTCGCCGTACATTTTTTTAAAGTCCATATTTTGATTTCTCCTTATAACTTGCAGTTGATAAAAAAAACCGCTAAAATATTAAATAGTATCATTTAGGAGGTACCCGATGAATATTCAGCCTTTCAGCAAAATCGAACATGATGATTTATTGAAACTGGTTTTATTCGCCTCGGAACTGAATAACGGGTTCGATAATTTCGAGAATACGACTCTTGATGCTCTGAAAGATATTTTCGCGTATCCGGTCACTTCATACTCCATCTGGGGCTGCGATGATATTAACCAGACAGTGCTGTATGATGTTTTCAGCCATTACTTCAACGAACAGCACCTCATCGACTACGCCGACTCCATGTGGAAAGACGATCTTGATTCAGAGGACTGGGACGCCTATCGCGCCAAGAATGCTCAGTTCCCTATCGCGATCCGCCATTTTGACGACAAGTCGCAGAATCCGTTTGATAAGCGTATGATCAATAACGGAGTCAACTGTCAGATCATCATTGGTTCCAATATCTCCGCCGCTTTTCCGCTTCATTCGTTATGCATATACAAAGCCATCGGTACTGAGATCGACGATTACGAGCATCTGCTGCTCGAGTGCATCGCCGAGATTTTCAACAGCATCGTCGGGAAATACAAAGCCAGCATCACGCGCCAAACCATTCTGTCCATATTACGGCGCAATCTTGACAGCGATCCGTCCGGACTGCTTTTTTACAACCGGGACAGGACCATTATCGAGTGCAATGAGAAATTCAGACAGTACGGGAAAATGCTGGCGGATCGTTCTTCTGTTTCCGAAATCATTTCTTTCTGCATGAGGCAGCTTGATTTCTCCGGCTCGGGAACTTCTCCCGCTCCGGTATCCTGCCGCGTAAATGATTTTGATATCAATCTTGAGCCTGCGCATACAGATGCTCCCGATAAGACTCTTTCAGAATACTGCATTATCAGGATCACTCCTAAAAGCAATGTGCCTGCGACAGTCCGCAAACCGGCCAATCATTATCTGGATTACGGACTTACAAAACGTGAAGCCGAAGTCGCCGATTATCTTGCACAGGGATACAGCAATCAGGAGATCTCCGAAGCAATGTTCATTTCAATGCCGACGGTCAAGACTCATATCGAAAATATTTATACGAAATTCAATGTCCATTCCCGCCGGGAATTTTTCAAAATACTGGAAGCCGTCAAAAATCATCAGTAGATCAATTCGCTGTTTACAATCCCATATGTTCTTCCGGTGCTTCAATCATGACCCGCAGATCCTTGAAGAAAAGCCCGCCGTGAAGTCCGTCTACAGCAGCGTGATTTACTGTACTGCTGAAGCATGTCAGCGAAGCTATCCTTGTCGTTCCGTCGTCATTGACAACGAGGCCTTTTTTCGTTATGCCGACGCCGATGATATTCGTTTCCGGCGGAGTCAGGAACGGTGTAAACTGTTCGACGCCGAGCATGCCCATATTACTGAGTGTGATCGTCGATCCGCTCATTCTGTCGAAAGGCAGTTTTTTTGCTTTCAGCAAGGCGATATCTTCCTGAAGTTCATCCGAAATCTCAAAGATGTTTTTATCCTGAGCTTCCTTTATTACTACTGACATTATGCCGTCAGGCAGGCCTACACCTATGCCGACATTGATCGAATCATATATAAAAAACTCTTCTCCGTTGATCAGCGCCGAGTTCATGACCGGATGCTTTTTCAAAGCTTCCGTCATAACTTTTGCTATCACTGATGTAATCGACACATGCTCATTCTGCTCATGCAGTTTTGCTTTGAGCGCCATAAGGCGGTCGGTTTCAAAATATGACGAACCCGTTCCCTGCGGGTATTCCGCCAGACTGCTTTTCAGCATATTGGCCAGATACTTTCTGGTTCCGTTGATCTTGTAAGTCTCTCTGACACGTTTCCCCTGATTTATCTGATTGATATCCATTTGATCATCTCCTGTATATTTCTATAGTTTATGAACACTTGATTTATGCACATCGTGCAGTGCTTCCATGATTGCTTCACTCATAGACGGATGCGGGAAAATACTTCTGTCGACATCATTCACTTTGAGTCCGAGCGTCACAGCCAGCGTCAGTACGCTCAGCATATCGGACGCATGTGCGCCAACGATTGATGCACCGATGATAACGTCATTTTCATCAGCCAGGATCTTGACCATGCCTTCGGTCTTTCCCGATGCCCTGGCTTTTCCGAGCGCCTTGAAATCAAAAGTGCCTTTTCTGTATGCTATATTCTTCTGTTTTGCACTGTCCTCTGTGATCCCTACGCCCGCAACTTCCGGATCCGTATATATGCAGCGCGGCACAGCATTGTAATTGATCTCTGCGGTCTGTCTTCCGCCGATCGCGTCTACAGCTGTGAATCCCTCTTTGGCAGCAACGTGCGCGAGCTGCGGCGTCGGAACTATATCTCCGATGGCATAGATGTCTTGATTGGAAGTGCGCATCATGCCGTCGACTATGATAAAACCCCTTTTGTCGGTTTCTATTCCCGCCTGATCCAGGCCTATATCTCCTGTATTCGGTTTTCTGCCGATCGCTATCAGCGCCTTTTCCACTTCCACCGATGAATCGTCACCGAATTTCACAGTGACGCTGCCGCCGTTTATTTCCATGCTCTTTACAGGGACACCGCAGAATATCTTTACGCCGTCCTTCTTCAGAGATCTTTCAAGTATTTTTGCGGCTTCCTTATCCTCAGCCGGCAGAATATGCTCCATCATTTCGATTATCGTCACTTTTGAACCGAAACGCGCGAAAAACTGTCCGAGTTCGCAGCCAATTACTCCGCCGCCGACGATTGCGATAGATTCCGGTATCTCTTCCAGACTAAGCGCCTCTTTGCTCGTTATCACATGCTCTTTGTCATAGGGAAATATCGGCGGAACTGCTTCCGAAGAACCCGTCGCTAATATTATTTTGTCGCTTTCTATTACTTCAATGCCGCCGTCAGCCCTCTCTGCTGTCACGGTATTTCCTCCGCTGAGACGTCCATATCCGTTTACTATGCGTACATGATTCTGATCCATCAGAAATCCCACGCCGTTCCTCAGACCGGTGACGATTTTTTCTTTTCTGTCCGCACAGACCCCGAAAGAGGCAGTAATATTTCCGTCGTTCAGCACTCCGAATTCAGCGGCATTTCGGACATCGTGCAGCATATCAGAAGAAGCCAGTAATGCTTTTGTAGGTATACAGCCGCAGTTCAGGCATGTCCCGCCCATATATTCTTTTTCGATCAGAGTAACTTCATGTCCGCATTTAGCGGCATCAAGCGCCGCTTCATAGCCTCCCGGACCTGCTCCTAAAATTGTTATTTTCATAGTCTCAGATTCCTTTTCTTCTTTTATTCAAGAGCTGCAGCGTAATATGTCATACTGCGCTGCAGCCCGCAGCTCATAGCTTATGGATGCATGAGGACTTTAAGATTTGTTCCGTCGTTAAGATCAAATGCTTTCTGACATTCCGTCAGCGGGAATGTATGTGTGATTATCTGTTTCACATTCATTTTCCCGGAAGCCATCATGTCCAGTGTCCTGGCCCAGGTGTTGCCTACGGATCCGTATGAGAACTGAATTCTCTGTTCCAGCAGTATCGCCAGCAGAAAATTCTTCAGCGTGATCCCCTTAGGATCGCAAATGCCGACTTCAACTATCGTGCCGTTTTTCTTGGTGCATAATATGCATGTGTCGAGGCAGGCTGCAACTCCGGTCGCATCTATGCAATAGTCCGCTGCCTTGCCGCCGTTGAATTTACGTATTTCAGCCGGGATATTGTCTTTATCGCTCTCAAGTACCAGATCGGCGCCGATTTCTCCGGCCTTTTCCAGTCTGAACTTTGCCGATGACAGATCGACCATGACCGCTCTCGCGCCATTTGCCTTGACAGCCATCAGACACAAAAGCCCTATCGGTCCCGCACCCATGATCATTACTGTATCGTACGGTTTCAAATCGATAAGTTCGGTGCACGCATGAACTGCCACACATGCGGGTTCGGTAACAGCCGCTTCTTCCGCTGATATAGTATCCGGAAGCTTGTAACAGCAGCCTGCCTCGATGCAAAAGTATTCGCTCATTGCACCGTCTATATCCAGGCCCGCCGTTGCGCTGTGATTAACACATGCTCCCGGACGTCCCGTCAGGCACGGTTCACAGTTTCCGCAGAAACCGGTTACCGCGCGGGCAGTCACCATATCGCCGACTTTTAACGTCGTTACGTCATCGGCAATTTCTATTACTTCGCCGCTGTATTCATGACCGAATGTCACCGGAAAGTGAAACGGGAAAAACGCAGATTCCACGCCGTGATATGTATGAGTATCAGTACCGCAGATACCGCAGTACGCTATTTTCAGTTTGACCATTCCCGGTTTCAGTTCCGGTTCCGGCACGTTTTCACACGACAGGTGTCCCGGGCCGTGATCCATTTTCCTTACTGCAAGCATTTCATGCCTCCTGTTATTTAATCATCTCAATAATTGTATTTTTGATATCTTCCTTTGTCGGATAAATAAAATCTTCCGGACGTCCGAACGGAATGACGCAGTTTTTGCTGCCGATAAGTTTCGGATTGGCTTTCATTAATGTAGCCGCTTCTTCCATAGCGTAGGAAATGATCTGATTGCCATAGCCTCCGTTTGTCGGAGCCTGATGCACTACGACCAGTCTGCCTGTTTTCTTCACCGAATCAGCTACCAGCTTCTTGTCGAACGGAACCAGAACGCGCGGATCGATTATTTCCACGGTCCTGCCTGTTTCTTTTTCAACCTCAGCCGCTGCTTCAATGGCATAATTGAGTTCACGATGATATGCTACAACAGTCACATCTTTTCCTTCTTTTACTATTTTGCCCGCGTTTCCGAGTGAAGGCAGAGTATCCGGTGTATCCGGAACTTCCCCTTTCGAACCCAGAAGAGCGCGCTGGAATATGAACACTACCGGATCATCGTCTTTGATCGATGCCAGCAGGAATGCACGTACATCCGCCGGCGTTGTCGGTGCCACGACTTTAAGTCCCGGTACGTTTGTCCACCATGCTTCGACACTCTGCGAGTGATGGCCGCCGCTTCTGCCGCCGCCGCCCTGAGGCATGATAAATGTGATCGCCGCATTATTCTTTTTCGCCGAATAGAAATGCAGTTTCGCCGCCATATCGATAATAGCTTCAGTTCCGAGAGTCGAGAAATCGGCAAACATGTACTCAACCACAGGTCTGTAGCCGCCTATCGCCATGCCGACGCTCATTGCAGAGTAGCCCGATTCGGCTATCGGCATATCGAGTATCCTGTCTTCACCGAACTCTTCCGCCAGTTTGTATTTCGGCCCGGCAAAATATCCCCAGCTGCCGCCTTTTTTACTCATATCTTCACCGACACAGATAACTTTCTTATCCGCATCCATTGCTTCATGCAGAGCCAGATTTATTGCCGCCATCATAGAAATATTTGCCATTACAGTTCACTCCCTTCCGGATCGGAATATATCCTGTTAAGATCCAGCACCTGTTCCCTTGTCGGCTCAGGCTGAGCCAGGGCATATTCAAATGCTTCTTCGATCATTTCTGTCTTTTCCTTTTTGATTTCCTCAACTTTCGCTTCATCCAGGATGTTCTGTCCGATAAGCTTATTGCGGTATTTAAGAACAGGGTCGATCGCATCAAGGTCATCCAGGAACGACAGGTCGCGGTAAACCTTCTGATTGTCTCCTACGAAATGTCCCTGCCAGCGTACCAGGTTCTTTGCTTCGACGATATTCGGCTCATTGTCAGATGCAGTCTCAAGTCCGTTGATGATAGCCTCGAGCAGTGCTTCCATATCATTGCCGTCTACTGTTACATGTTTCATATTGAATGCTTCACCGCGGTCTCCCAGATTTTCCAGAGGCGACTGCTTGCTGACAGGCGTTGACATCGCGATGCCGTTGTTCTCGATGAGGAACAGTACAGGCAGTTTATAGAGCGCCGCGATATTCATAGTTTCATATGTTACGCCCTGGCTGATCGCGCCGTCTCCGTAGCAGGCGATAACGACTTCTCTTTTCTTGTTGTCATGCTTGAGCGCCCAGGCAAACCCGATATCTGATCCCCATGCGCCGCCCAGGGCACCGGTCGGCATAAGCATGCCGTTCTCAACACTCATGAGATGATACTCGCCGGAAATTCCGCCGCACGGTCCTCCCTGTCTTCCGAGCAGTTCCGCTACAAACCTCTTGTATCCATAGTGGTCGGCCATCAGATTCTGCATACGGTGTGTAGGATGCTGATATGTTTTGATATCCGATATTTTATTGGCATTGATCATGGCCGCGCATACTGTTTCCTGCCCGAGCGGCGGGTGAATAGCGCCGGCGATCTTGCCGCTGTAAATATACTCGACGATTTTTTCTCCCAGGATCCTGCTTTCCTGCAGATCACGGTATATTTCCAGCTTCTGCGCATCTGAAAGTTTCATATTATAACCTCCGTTCAATATTGCTGTAATAATTAATCTTCTTCTATCTCTCCGATTATTGCTCCGACTTCCACGACTTCACCTTCCTCAATATTGATTTTTGTCAGGGTACCCGTTGCCGGACTTTCTATTTCCTGTGTAAGTTTTTCATTGCTTAATTCATAAAGCATTTCGCCTTTTTCCACGTGCTCGCCGATTTTTTTCATCCAGGTCTGGATAGTGATATCCATTCCCGACTGCCCTAAATTAGGCGCCTGGATCTCTACAATTTTTGCCATTTATATGCTCCTTTCAAAACATGTGTTATTGGATTCCTGTTTATCTGTATCGTACCAGTCCGCCTGCCTGCGCACATCGGACATGCTTAGGCCTTTGGATATGATTTAGCGGATGATTGTTTTTCATCCTCATACTCATCTCATACTTTTGCCATACTTTTACGCAAAAAAAGCTGCCGCATCAGAGGTCGAATTTGTCCCCTGTGCAGCAGCTCCTGATTTCGCAGCTGTTCTGTTTTATTATTTTTCTACTGTGCTGATCCTCTTTCTGATATGGCCGCCGTTCACGGTTTCGTCGATCATGGCTGCCGCATAGTCGGCATAGCTTATTACTGATTCACCTCTGCTGTTCAGCATCAGTTCTTCTCCGCCCAGTATATACTCTCCGGTCTTCGGTCCGTCTGCTCTGAAATCCGCAGCCGGGCTGATGTATGTCCATTTTACATCGCTGCGCGTACGCAGTTCCTCGAGAGCCTCTGCCATTGCCGCAGCCAGCGGTTTGAAGCTGTCCGGGAAATCCGCTCCGTCCGCAACGCATGCCGTATGTTCTTTATTGACATAAAGGCTGCCGGCGCCGCCGACGATCAGAAGGCGCACATCCGTGCCGGAAACGATATCGCAGAGATGTCTGAGCGAGGTCGAATGCTGCGGCAGCGTCTCCCTGGTCCAAGCGCCGAAAGCGTCTATTACCGCCTCGAAATCCTTTACGTCCTCAGCCGTGAGATCGAACAGATCTTTTTGGATCACGTTCTGAGCCTCTGTTTCGTTTTTACTTCTGACTACTGCTGTAACATCGAGTCCCCTTGCGACCGCTTCTTTTACTATGAGTCTGCCTGCTTTTCCGTTGGCGCTTACTACTGCTATTTTCATGATAATTTCCTCCATGCTTTGTCCTGTTTTATTTGTTGTAACTTTATTTATTACAACGATAATAGCAGATCGCCGTTGTAATGTCAATAGTTACAACTAATTTTTTTAACAGGCTTCTTCGTCCGCCTCCATGCACTCTTTCACACCGCCGCTATGTCCCGGTGCCGGATCTCCGTCTCATGCCTGTCCCCGCAAAAAAAGACCACCGCGCGCGATGGTCCATTACTGCTCGAGAATGTATTACTGCTTCGATATACACTTCTGCGTATCTTTAACTATGTCCGCAATTGTTGTCTTTTTCATTTCCTCTTCCATGGCATCCTGTATTTTGTTCAGTCTGCCGTCGAGCACATTGTGGATGTTGCGTCCTACCGGGCAGTTCGGGTTCGGATTTTCGTGGAAATGGAACAGGCCTTCGCCGTCGACGCTGTCCACAGCTCTGTAAACGTCCAGCATCGTTATTTCTTCGAGCGGCCGGGCGATCTCTGCGCCGCCGCTTCCGCGCTTCACGTTCACCAGTCCCGCCGCTTTCAGCTGCTGCAGCAGTCTGCGTATGACGACCGGATTGACATTCACGCTTTCCGCGAGAAAATCGCTCGTGATCTTGTAATCATCTTTGAATGTGTCAATGCACGTGAGTATATGCAAGGCAATTGTAAATCTGCTTGATATCTGCATATGCCGCCTCCTTCTGAACCGTATGATATCACACGCGCCCAGCGTTGTAAAGGTTATTGTTACGACGCATGCAGTCATGCCGCCTCTGCATATCTCGACTGTCTGAAGAACAGGATCGAATTGAGCAGCAGCACGGCACTCGTCAGAAAAAACACATTCCTGATACCGAACATTGCCGCGGCCTGTCCGCCGAGGAATGCCCCGCCGGAGATACCGAAGTACTGCGCCGACATCAGAAAGCCGAATATGCCGCCTGCTATCTCATCCGGCGTTACCCTCTTCACCATGGCATTTACCGCCGGGATCAGTCCTGCCGTGGCGATGCCGAAAAGGAATCTCAGGCCCATCAGCTGCCAGGGAGTTCGGACGAACGCCTGCGGGATGAACAGCAGGCCTCCGATGATCAGACCCCAGAGGAGCACTTTTTGAGAACCGATCCGGTCCGTCGCTTTCCCCAGTACAGGCGCAGCGATGATGCTCGCCAGCCCCGATGCTGAAAAAACCAGTCCGGAAATAAGCGCCACATCTCCGCTGTTTTTTGTCAGCATGGAAACGTACACAGTAACGATAGGTTCGATAGTATTGAGCGCCAGCGTTACGATAAAATACGTGACGAAAAGAATGACCGTGATCTTCGGCGAAGTGACTTTGCTGCACATTACTTTAACAGAGTCTTTATTTCCCGAACCGGCCTCGAAATCTTCCTTGACGAAAGCCCAGGAAATGAAAAAGGCAATCATGCAGATCGAACCGGTTATGAAAAAAACATACTGGAGATCGAGCAGTTTTTCAATAAGTCCTCCTATGGTCGGTCCGATGAGAGCGCCTGCCATGGATGCCGTGGAAAGCGTGCCCAGCGCCCATCCGGCATGATCTTTGTCAGTCTGCGTCGCTATCAGAGTGGTACACGCCGTCCCGACTCCGGTGACTGTCCCCTGCAGCGCTCTCAGTGTGATCAGTGCAGTAACGCTGCGTGCAAATCCCACGCAGAATGTAAGGACCGCTATACCGGCAGTGGCCCTCAAAAGCATCGGTTTTCTCCCGATTTTATCTGCTGCATACCCCCACAGCGGTGCGAAAAAGGCCGATATTATATACGTCACCCCATACGCGATCCCCGATATCCGTTCGACAGATGCTACATTTGTAACGCCGAGCTGTTTGACGAACAGCGGCAGGACCGGTGCTATCTGACTGTATCCGACCATCGTCACAAACATCGTGAACCAGCATACCAGCAAGTTTTTTCTCCATAGTTCCACTTTATTCAGCTTCTTTCTGATGCCGGTCACATCCGAGCATATTGTCAAGCAGTCTGCGGTAATACACGACGGCATCATCTGCCTGCATACTGTCCGCATGCTGGAGTCCGATCTGACCGAACACCAGATATTGTGCTGTCATGCTGACCTCAGCGGCGGATCTGCCCGTCCCCCGGAAATGATCCTGCAGTTCTGCTTCAACGTGAGGCAGCATATATCTGCATATCATGACCGTTATCAGATCATGTATCATCTCGTTTCCCGGCTTGTGGAAGAAATCGTGATACCGTCCTTCCTCCGGGCAGATCATACTCATCATCAGACCGGCCAGTCTCTCTTTCATGTCTTTGCTTCTGTCCTGCAGCGCCGGCAGAAATCCTTCACAACATTCCTCTGCATATTCATCGATCACACTCTGGAACAGCGCCTGTTTTGATTCATAATATCTGTAGCATAATCCCTTGGTGATATCCATCTCTTTGGCAATGTCAGCCATCGAAGTATTTTCATATCCCTTTTCATAGAATAATTTCATGGCAGTATCAAGTATCTGCTTCTTCCTTATTTCCGGATCCGATACACGTTTCATAGAGCACCCCCCTCATCCGGAAATCATTATACGCCCTTATTGACCGTTGGTCAATAAGGGTCCGGGCACAGTGATGAAGACGCGAAAAACCGCAGGAGTGCATCTTCTGCATTCCTGCGGTAATTACTGATCAGCCGGTCACGCCCGGCTTTCTCCGCTGCTTCAGCAGTACCTGTCTCTGTTCGGCATGAACGGGACCTCGACGGATACTATCTTATAATATTCCACTCCATGTCTGCCGATCGATGCAACAGCTTTTTCCAGCAGACCGTCTCTGATCATTACTGACATCCCGCACGGATATTCGCCCTGTATCGACTGCGGCACCGGAGCTATCCTGTTCTCTATGCCGTCTTCATCGAGGATCCTGTGCAGCTTCATTCCCTGCTCGTTATTATCGACCAGAATGTAATGCCGCATTACTTCAGGCATTAAGCATCTCCACGAAGGCGCCGATGCGCGTACGCAGCTGTTCCGCATCAGTATCGGTGTAATCTGTTTCGAGGCTGAGAACAGGTATGCCCTCGTTTTTGAGCGCACGCGATACCGAATACTTCTCTGTGTCATAAAGACAGCAGAACTTAAGATTGCAGTCTATGACGCCGTCCACCCTGTATTCTTTCACCATCCGCTGAATGTCGTCTATGCGGCCTGTATTAGGTGTGAAGCAGGCGCAGTTGGTTTTCATGTAACGTTCTGAAAGAGCCATGAACTGCTCATCCAGAGTTGTTTTGCTTTCATCGACCAGATTTTCGAAATAACGTGTGCCTGTACACATCTCTTCGCACACGACCGCCGCTCCGCTGGTTTCTATTATATTGTGGAGTTTCCAGTTCGGCACTGCCAGAGGTGTTCCCGTAAGCAGGATACGCTTCGTACCGGCCGGAACAACAGATACGCCATTGCTGATCCTTTCTTCCAGTTCATCCGCCAGGCGGTTGCACATTTCAGCGCAGCGGACAGGATCATCAAAGAACGATATCTGCATCATCAGCAAAGCGTCGCGGCCCGATATCGGCAGGCATTCCGATTTCCTGCATTCAAACACTCTTGCCAGCGCTTTCCTCTTTTCGTTGATTATCCGGATGCTTTCACCGAGTTTTTCGGCCGTGATCTCATTGCCGGTGAATTCTTCGACCTTCCCGGCGAATTCCGCAATTTCTTCTTTCCAGCGGATGATGTCTTTTTCGCGTTTCATCTGCGGCACATCCATAATATGCATCGGGACATCCTCGCCCAGTATTTCATAGGCTTTCTTCTTGCCGTCGCAGGTGGTTTCCCCCACGTACATATCCGCAATCCTGAAGAACGGGCAGGTCCTGCCGAGTCTTGCGCCGACTGAAGCTTTGATCAGCGGGCAGGTGCTTTTCGGCAGAACGGCTTCCCCGGCCGGCACCCAGAACTGTGAACCGCCGCAAAGTCCGGTAACGATACCGTCGGCAGCTATTACCACTTCATCCGGAACGTACACGCAGAAAGTACCGAACACTTTCCGGCCCTTTTTCTGTTCCTCGATCAGCTCATGCGGACGTATGCCGTGAACTTCTGATATTACCATATCCCAGAAATCCATGGCCTTCGGCCTGTTCTCCTGCGAAAGGAATACATCGCCGATCGCATTCGGCAACACCTCGCAGAGAGTATCATGGCTCTCTATATCCATTCCCAGTTCTTTCCACATCTCATGATAATCCGTCATTTTCTCCTCCGTTTCAAACTATTTGCCCTGCAATTTCTTTTACCGCTTCTGCGGCAATATCTATTTCTTCGTTCGTATTGAACCATGAAAAGCTGAATCTGACCGCACCCTGCTCCTTCGTTCCCAGCGCCTCATGCATGCGCGGGGCGCAGTGCGCGCCGGGCCGCACTGCGATGCCGTACGACTCGCTCAATATATCCGCGATTATACCCGACCCGCAGTTTCCTATATTTAGCAGCGTGATCGGCGCGCGGTGCGGAGCGTCATAATCCCCGTAAACTTTCACTCCCGGTATCTCTGACACATTCGCGTAGAATCTCCGCATAAGTTTTTCTTCTTTTTCGCGGATCGTATCCATACCTGTTTCTCTGATGAAATCCACTGCAGCGGACAGCCCCGCTATGCCGTGCGAATTCAGAGTGCCCGCTTCCAGTCTGGCGGGATATTCCTCCGGCTGATATCTTTCATATGAATGCACGCCCGTCCCGCCTGATTTCAACGGTTCGATTTCGATGCCGTTTCCTATGCACAGACCGCCGGTCCCCTGCGGACCCATCAGGCCCTTGTGCCCGGTAAAGCACAAAATATCTATATTCATTTCTTCCATATCGATCGAAAATGCTCCGGCAGTCTGCGCGCTGTCAACGATAAAAAGCAGTCCGTTTTCTCGGGCAAAGCGTCCGACTCTTTTTATATCTATCATGTTCCCCGTAAGATTCGAAGCATGTGTGCAGACTATCGCGCGCGTCCTGTCCGTCAGCAGCCCCGGCAGATCGCTGTAATCGACATTGCCGCTGCGGTCCGCTTTTAAAAAGCTCAGCGAAACTCGCTCCCTGCCGCCGCTGCCGCGCTCCAGCGCATACAGCGGACGCAGCACCGAATTATGTTCCAGATCGGTGGTTATCACCTGATCGCCGCTTTTTATTGTGCCGTTTATCGCTGTGTTCAGGGCTTCAGTAATATTCGAGGTGAATACAACGTGTTCAGCTTTTTTACAGCCGAACATATCCGCGATCTTCGTTCTCGCATCGTATACGGTTTCGGCTGCGAGCATCGCTCCGCTGTTTGTCCCCCGTGAAGCGTTGCCCATAGTCGTCATAGCTTTCACTACCGCGTTTATCACCTGTTCCGGCTTACCGATCGTTGTCGCCGCATTGTCCAGATAAATCATATCAGTTTCTCCCCGTAAAGCGCCGCGCCTGCCGCGCCCGCATATCTTCCGCCGGCGCTGCTCACTACGCTGCAGTGCAGTTTATCGGCCAGAAGCTCGCGCAGATATGTAAATTCGCAGAGTCCGCCTGTGATGCACACGGTCGGAGCTTCACGCGGAATGAGATGTTCTGCCTGTGACGCCACCTTCGACGCTATGGAATCCATTACAGCAAACGCTATATTCTCCCGTTTTTCTCCGCGGCCTATCAGACTGATGACTTCCGATTCCGCAAAAACAGTACACATCGAACTGATCGATGTGTCGGAACCATTCCTGGCCATTTCGCACAGATCCTCCGGACTGACCGACAAGGTATTGGCCATGATCTCCAGGAACCGGCCGGTGCCGGCAGAGCATTTGTCATTCATCAGAAAATCTGCTACAGCGCCGTTTTCGATGCTGATGATTTTCGTATCCTGGCCGCCGATATCGATCACGACTGCCTCCCTGACGCCGTAGATGCAGCACGCCCCGGCTGCATGACACGTGATTTCCGTCACGCATTTATCCGCATACGGCACAGAAATACGGCCGTACCCGGTCGCCACTATTACTGCCTCTCCGGTGTCAATGCCCAGTCCGGTGATTTCTCTGAGGATGTTCTGTGCAGTGTCGGTACTGCTCCAGCCTGTGGGCTGCTGAAATTTGTAAAGGATATTTTTCTGCCTGTCCATGACCGCTGTTTTCGCGCAGGTAGATCCTATGTCTATGCCGATTAAATATTTCTTCATGTTAAAAGCATATCAGAGCCGCGATCAAAAAAGAAATGGTTTTATTTGATAAAACCAATATATTTATTGATATATTAGATAAATGATGCTATATTGGCAATAAGGAAACGGAGGATACCGCTTTGGATATCAGACAGCTGGAAGTATTTATCTGCGTTGCAGATCATAAAGGTTTTTTATCGGCGGCGGAAGATCTCCATCTTTCGCAGTCTACTGTGAGCAATCATATAGCAGCGCTCGAAGAGGAACTGCAGGTGCAGCTGATACAACGGACGACACGTTCTTTCAAGCTCACGCGTTACGGTGAAATGATGTACGATTACGCTGCCGATATTCTTGCCCTGCAAAAAAAAGCTCTGCGGGAATTGTCCCGGAGCACCAACCGTCTGCTGAATATCGGCACTTCGTCGGTGCCGGCGCAGTGCATTGTGCCGCAGCTTCTCAATGAATTCAATCTGAAATATCCCGGGACGCATTATGAAGTCACGGTGGCTGACAGTCTTGACATTATCCAGATGGTGTCGATAGGCCGGCTCGATGTCGGTTTTGTAGGTACAAAAACCGATGCCGAATGCAGTTTTATCCCCGTGGCGACCGATGAGCTCGTCATAGCGGCGCCGAACACTGAAGAGTACCGCGAGCTGAAGGATCAGGATGATCCTTTCAGCACATTGCTGACAAAACCGTTTCTGATGCGCGAAGAACAATCCGCCACAAAAAAAGAGACTCTCCGTTTTTTTCAGGATCACGGCGTATCTCCAAACGATCTTAATGTGATCGCTTATATCAATGATGCCCTCACATTGCGTTTTTCTGTTCTTAACGGTCTGGGCATATCCATTCTGTCCTACCGGACGGTGCAGAACTGGGAGGAATCCGGCCGGCTGCTGACTTTCCCGCTGGGAAAGACTTCTTTTTTCCGCACGCTTTACCTGGCATATAAAAAATCCAACTACATGCCTCAGCATGTCGAATCATTTATCCGTTATTCATCGAAGCACTGCCGGAGGATGCTGTATGATCCGGAGTAAAATATTGATGTATCAAAATGACTTCCGGGCCAGGATATTGACCCAGGTTTGAGTCTCCCGGCCTTTCAACACGTCATGAGTGATTTTGATTTCCCGGGCTGCAAACTGCGGATGTCTTTCGATCAGCTGCGCCGCGGTTTCCTGTGAGTAATAAGTATATAATCTTTCATCAATAACCTGCTCACCGCTGCCCTGCTTAAAGCACGTAAAGAAAACCCCTCCGGGTTTCAACGCCGCAGCGACACGATCTATTACTGCATCAATATCATCTTTGGCCACATGAAGCAGTGACGCGCACGCCCATACGCCGTCGAAGCAGGCAACGTAATTTATCTCGGAAAACAGCATGCACTTAACATCCAGACCGGTCAGCTGCGCCGCCTGCCTGCAAAGCCCGGCAGAACCGTCGACCGCTGTGACATTACAGCCATGCGACAAAAAGTATCTGCTGTCACGGCCGCTGCCGCATCCCAAATCAAGTATTGCCGCCTCAGCCGGAAGTTCTTTCATGAACCACCGGTACAGGACGGTCATATCCGCGTTCAGAGAATTGTCCGCATAACTCTGCGCATGGCTGTTATAATATTCCAGTGTCTTTTTTTCATACGTTTTCATTTTGACTGCCGCTCCTGTACTGCCACTCCCCGAAACCCATGTTTTTTGCCGGCAAATATTTCAAGCAGATTTGCACGTGCCTGACGGTTATTTTACAGACTTAGCAGCCGGATGATCAAAATGGGGGAAATCTTCAATTATTTTATAGGATTTTCCTCCAAAGCAACGAACTGCAACGGTTAGTCACGCACAACTTTGCCAGAAATACCAATTATACAAATCCTCAGCTCATCTATCCCATTGAAATGGGGCCTTTTTCAATATCTTTTTTGAAAAAAGGCCCCGGTATTGAAATTGCGTCTTGAAATCACATCTTTACGCTGCCTTCCAGCGTTTCCATTACGGCCGCCCTGATGTCTTCAGCATGCGGGACGAGGTAATACTCCAGATTTCCCGGGGCGATCGGGGCATTTTTGCCGGCGCACCTTCTGACAGGAGCCTTCAGATCAGCGAAGCATTCCTCGGCCGCGACTGCGGCTATTTCTCCGCCTATGCCGCCTCTGACCGGCGCTTCGTGCGTGATGACCAGCCGTCCGGTTTTCCTGACAGAGGCCTTCATCGTTTCTTTGTCGAACGGGACCAGCACTCTCGGGTCGACGACTTCGACCGACACGCCTTCCTCAGCCAGTTCTTCGGCTGCCGCCAGTGCGACCGGAACCATGCTCTGCACAGCCACCACAGTCACATCCGTTCCTTCGCGGACCACCCTGCCGGCGCCGTTCAAAGGTATCGGCTCCTCGCTGTTCACTTCGCCTTTCAGTCCGAGCGAGCCTTCGTGATAAAGGAACAGCACAGGATCTTTGTCACGTATCGATGCCCTCATTAGTCCCAGCGCGTCCTCCGGGTAATACGGCGCAGCGATCTTCAGACCCGGCACGTTGTTGTACCAGCCCTCGACGCACTGCGAGTGCGACGGACCGGTCCCCGGCTGTCCGTAAGTTCCTATGCCTCCGTTCGCGGCCACGATCACCAGCGAAATATCTGCCTGTCCGAATGACATCATATGCATCTTTGGTGCGGAATTGATCAGCGCATCGGCGCACACGGCAGTAAAATCCGCAAACATCAGATCGACGATCGGCTTCATTCCCAGCATTGCCGCGCCTACCGCCATCTGGCAGAATCCGGCCTCGGAAATCGGCATATCAAAACATCTGTCGGGGAATTTTTCCGGGACGCCGATCAGATTGCTCATACCGCCGCCGCTGCTGATAATATCCTCGCCCATTACTATAACATTCTCATCGCTTTCCATCTCAAGCATGACACCCTTCGCCATTGCCCGGTTCAAATACATTTTTGCCATCAGATCTCGCCTCCCGTCTCAGGTTCGCCATAAATCAGTTCCGGAATATAAATCTCTTCCGGAGCGGCGAAAGGAACGTCTTTTGCCATGTCTATATATCCTGCGACCTCTTCCTGTATACGGTCTTTCACCTCCGTGAAATATGTTCCGTCTGCCGCCCTGCTGTCGAGAAGATACTTTTCCATTATCCTGATGCAGTCGCGGTTTTCCTTCGCCAGGCGCAGCTGTTCTTTTTCCTCTTCGGTGTAGTAATGATCTCCCTGCCCGACGAAGTGGGCTGCCCATCTCGTATCCTTCACCTCCACGAACTGCGGTCTGAAGGCTCTCGCTTTTTCCAGCGCGTCCTCCATCGTTTCTCTGATCTTCACGACATCCGAACCCTCGTCAATATCCAGAGTATGTATCTCCGCTCCCCACGGAGCGACACGTTCCGAAATGCTGCCGTTCACGGCCTCGCGTTCTGTCGGAACTGTCATCGCCCAGCCGTTGATCTCGGCGACGAACACGATCGGCAGCTCCATGAGACAGGCAATATTCACGACCTCGTAACAGATGCCCTCGCTCCACGCGCCTTCACCCTGCAGGGATATTACTGCCCCGCCCATTTTTTTGAGCTTGACCGCCAGCGCCGTGCCCGCGCAGTGGCCCGCCGAAGCGCCGAGCGTCCCGCTCTGCGGCAATGTGTGTTCTTTCTCAAGATCAGTAATGTGCAAGTCTCTCGCCGTTCCTTTTGCATATCCGTTCTCGCGCCCGAGGACCTCGCAGGTGAATTTGTACGGATCGTATTTCGTCAGCATCAGCGTCTGCGACCTGTGTGTAGGGATCACCCAGTCATCGGCGCTCATAGCGCAGGCAACACCGACGCCCATCGCCTCCTGCCCGTACGGCGTATGGAACGCGCCGCGGATCAGTCCGTTGTTCACGCATTCATGCATGCCCAGCGTCCAGATCCTCGCCCTTACAAGATGCTCATACATCTTCAGCAGTTCTTCATTTGAATATTTCATAATATCACCCCGTCAGTCTTCTGTGATTTCCGCTACGGCCCCGCCGCACGGCACATCGTCTTCCTCTTCGGCCAGAAGATGGATCGTGCCCGATACCGGCGCCTCGATCTCATTCGTCAGTTTTTCGGTAGAATACTCCATAATAATATCGCCCTTCCGGACTTTATCCCCTTCTTTGACTTTCCATTCGTTAATGGTCCCTTCGACCATCGTCATTCCGACCTGCGGCATTATTACTATCATGTGATTTCCCTCCAATTTCCTACTATTATAGCACGATGAAGCGGATGAGGTGCCACTGGCTTCGCGGAACCAAAAGAAAAGCAGACACCGCTGCCTGCTCTTCTTTAATTATTTGACTATGTACATTACTATTGTGGTTTAAAATAAGGATGACGCCGATAAAATGAAAACACACCTGCCTCCCGGCATCTTTGCGTTCATTGCGGCTCCTTTATTTATTCCGTTGTACCTATTGTAAGCCCGTGAAATCAATATGGGAATGTCGGCTATCGATGAACAGATATCAAAAAAAATATTACCCTTCTCATATTATGCGGATGATTTTCCGGTTTTAATATCAGCACGGAGAATATCTGATAAAGTATCCGCTCACAGAATCGAGTATCGAATTATTTGTTAGCAGATAGCAACTTCTTAGGCTTCCTGCTCATTGTCATAATAGTTATACTATTCTCAAACGATATGACATTTGTAAAATATGGTCTTTACAAAGGTACACCCAATAATATTATTCCCTGCATTAAGGAAAGTTACTTTTAAAAACTAATATTCATAATTACATAACTTAAACATAATAAAAACTGAGCAGCGTCACATTCGTTTCTCGGTTTTTATTATTATCATTATCAGCAGATAACAGTACTGCCGAGGAGGAGCAAAATGAAATTATTCACAAAAGCATCAATAGGGAAAATGACCCTGAAAAACAGAGTCGTTATGGCGCCTATGGGCATAAAGAGCGAGCCGGACGGCGGATTCAGCACGCGCGGGATCAGGTATTTTGAAGAACGCGCCAGGGGCGGTGCCGGCATGATAATAACGGGACGTGTTGCTACTCAGGATAAATACGAGATGCGCTCTCATCATCTGCTCACCGGATATCATCACATCAACCGTCTGAGCCTGCTGGCCGAGAAAGTACATATCTACGGGACAAAACTGTGTGTACAGATAGGTCCCGGCCTGGGCCGTATGGTCCACCAGGATCCGTTCACGCCTCCGTATTCGGCAAGCGCAATACCTTCGTTCTATTATCCGCAGCTCATCTGCACCCCCTATACTAAAGAAGATATTGAATATCTTGTCTGGTCGGTCGGTTATGCCGCTTCGCTCGCGAAGACCGCCGGAGCTGACGCTGTAGAACTGCATGCCTACGGAGGATATCTCCTGGACCAGTTCCACTGCTCATTGTGGAACAAGAGGACCGATGAGTACGGCGGCGATCTGAACGGACGTCTCAAGTTCACGCTGGACTGCATAAGCGCCATACGTGAACAATGCGGTCCTGATTTTCCAGTCATCGTCAAATACACGGCATATCACGGCATTCCGGGAGGAACGGATCTAGCCGAAGGGATTCTGATGGGGCAAATTTTCGAACAAGCCGGAGCTGCCGCGCTGCACGTCGACAAAGGATGCTATGAACGCTGGTATGATCAGATCAGCACAGTATATGCGCCTCCCGCTCACCAGATCAAAATCGCCGCGGCAGTAAAAGAAGCTGTCGGTATACCGGTCATAGCGCACGGGAAACTGGACGATCCTGCTGTGGCGGAAGAAGTCCTGCAGAATGGTGAAGCGGACTTTATCGCACTCGGCCATCAGATGCTCTCAGACCCTCAGTGGACACTCAAAGTCCTGGCAGGTGAAATCGCAGACATTCGCCCATGCATAGGCTGCAATGAATGCCTCAATATGAGTCACAAAGGCATAGAGCATACCTGCACAGTTAATCCGCAGGCGCTGCGTGAAGATGATTATCCGGTCCTTCCTGCCGCAGACAAAAAGTCCGTCCTGGTGATCGGCGGAGGACCTGCCGGCATGTCAGCGGCCCTCACAGCCTCAAAACGCGGACACATTGTCGAACTGTGGGAGAAAAGCAATTCGCTCGGAGGACTGCTGCTGGCGGCCGGCGCACCTGATTTCAAACGCGACGTGATGCATTACGCCAAGTATCTGACCCACATGATCAACGCATCAAATGTAAAAGTCACCTTAAACAAATGCGCAGACCGAAAGTCCGTAAAAGCCGCCGGCTTCGACAAAGTTATCCTCGCCTGCGGCTCCCGGCCGTTTATCCCGCCTATTGAAGGCATTGACGGTCCTAATGTCAAAGAAGCAGTTGCTGTCCTCAGGGGGAAAGAAAGTTTCGGCCGTAATGTCGTCGTCATAGGCGGAGGTCTCGTGGGCTGCGAAACAGCATTACACATCGCCGAGACAGCCGCAAGCGTCACCATCGTCGAGATGCTCGATGATATCCTGTTCGGTGCGGATCATGCGCTTAACAACGACCAGAAAATACGTCAGATGATTATCGACAGCGGCATCAAAGCTATACCGAAGGCACGCGTAACGCGTATTACACCGGACAAGCTGGAATACTCGCTCGGCGAATCGGCTGGTAGTATATCATGCGATACGGTAGTGGTAGCCAGCGGATTCAGGACCGATCACAGTCTCGAAGAATCTCTGGAAGCAGATACCGATATTGCAGTCATAGGCGATGCCTCTGCACCGAGAAAAATATTCACGGCCGTGCACGAAGGTTTTCACGCGGCACGAATACTATAAAACAGAACAAAACGGCTCCCGGGATCTTTTCCCTGCAGGAGCCGTTTTATTTATATATTATCTTTTAGAGACCGTCATTTTTTTACGCGGCATTATGTGTTATCATAATGTTTTTTTTCCTGTTGTTGATGCCTTTTTCACCGGCACTGTGTTCGACTGCCTTATATCCATATTGAAGCAGCGCAGCGCCCGTCACTGCCATAACGAGCATGACGATAAATGCAGGAACATAGCTTCCATTCATAGCATCTGCCATGATCCCCGGCACTGTGCCGAATGCCAGCGATCCGATAATGGACATCATCTGGAAAACAGACATTATGTGCGGATAAGTTTTTTCTGTTGCCGCCCCTGCCGCATAGAGCGGTATGGAAACACTCATGATTGAAAGTCCGAGTCCCAACAGCACGACTGATGCATATGCTGTCATAATGCTCCCGCTGTCCGCGAAACAGCACAGCAGGAATCCGACTGCAGACAGTCCGTAAAGGATCCAGTTTGCACGATACATGCCGATCCTATCCACAACGCCCCCATATATACACTTGCCTGCTGCCAGCGTCAGTCCGAATATGGAAACGAATCCTGTAACATTGCCGGAGCTGAATCCGGCGGCATTGTACAGTACCGGTATATGCGGTGCGGCATTGTTGGATGACATGCCGAATATCAGTATCCCGACAGCTAATAATATATAGAGCCGCTTCGGTGCATCCTGCGCTGCATACAGCGTCCTCTTTTCGGCCATTGTAGTTTCCTCATTCATACCGACAGGCAGTGTGTTCAAACAATCAGGCCTGCTTCTTATTACTGCCCATACTATTAACGCGGACACCAGTATGAAACCTGATTCTAATATAAAGCTATGTTCAAGCGAACTGTTTTTTATTATCAATGTTATCACCGGCGAAGCAAGCGTTGCTGAAAGTCCGGTAGCACCCATGCATATGCCGAGCGCAAACCCTCTGTGCCCAATAAACCACCTCGTGATCAGCAACGAAACAGGTATCATTCCGCCCGCGCCGTATGCCAGTCCCATTACTGCAGCCCCGGCAGCCGTACCGGGGAAGCCGCTTGCCAGACCGGTAATCAGGAAGCCAAGAGCTGCTACTGCGGTAGACGCTGTAACGACTCTGCGTATTTCGAAGCGTTTTACCAGCACGGATGCTGCAGTCATGCCGATCAGCGCGAAAAGATTCCTGATCGTCGGGATCAATGATGCTTCCGTGTTGGTCAATCCCCTTACCTTTATGAGATAAGGCTGATAAATTGAAAAACCTGTATTGGTCAGACCCACTACACAGAAAAGCACCAGTGCGCAAACAATGCATATTGCCCATCCGTATTTATTATTCTTTATCAATGTTTTCATTTTTTATCCTCCGCAGTCATATTGCTCTTTTATGATTTCATATTATCACAGCATTAAATACTTGTAAAATTGTTAATTTTGCTTTAAAATAGCAATATAATTGTTAAAGGAGACTTATTATGAATCAGAATGAAATCGAAGCATTCAATGCAGTGGCCGAATGCGGATCTATTTCGGCTGCGGCGCAGCAGTTGTATACCGGGCAAACGACAATTTCAGCCAGGATACAGACACTGGAAAATGAGCTGGGTGTGACATTGTTTATGCGCGGTCGGGGGCAGCGCAACACGGAACTTACCCCACAGGGCAGGAGATTCGAAGAATACGCGAGGAAGTGGGAACAGCTGCTGACAGAAACGCAGAACGCCGTCAAAAAAGATCCCGCCTCTACGCTGAATATTGCTTCGACTCAACTGATGAGTTCGTATATCGTTCCCGAGGTATACCGCCGGCTTGCATCCATCAACAGCGAGAGTTCCGTCAGATTGTGGAATTACCATCTGACAGAATGTTATCAGATGGTCGAATCCGATGCGGCGGAAATCGGCTTTGTTTCCACCCTGCATTTTTCCAAGGATCTGAATGTGCATCCCCTGTATTCGGAAAATCTTGTTTTGATATATGCGCCCGGCAGTTCATATGCCGACATATCTGACCCCTCGGAACTGGATCCAAAAAATGAAATATATACAAACTGGTATGAAGAATTTGTCAGATGGCATAATTACTGGTTCAGAGATCAGGCGGCTGCAATTATCGAAACCAACGATATCAGATTCATCGAAAACACTATTACGCTTAAGGATAAATGGGCACTGGTCCCTATCACGATGGCCGAATCGCTCAGGCAAAGAGGGCTGATCGACTATTCGGTCATCGGCAATGTGCCGACAGGCCGGAAAACAAATCTTATCTGCAAAAACAGCATCGAATCTTACACCGGGCTTTCCCGGCTCCTTGAACTCATGGAGCCTGTCGTGACCGGTCTCAAAGGTGAATGGATTTATGAAAAGCAGCATTGATGGAAATATAAAACCGCCGCGCTGCGGGATGTTATCCTGCGGTGCGGCAGCCCTGATCATTTGGACATTAATATTATTATGTTATTTTTTCTTATTCGGTTCTATTACTACCTTTATCGGGAATTCTCCCTCTATCTCCTCGCCCGCGACTCTGACAGCGAACTCTGCTTCATCGAGAGTATATTTATGAGTAACGATATCCTCCAAAGGATATTTTTTGCTGTTGATGATTGAGATCGCCTGAGTTACTGAATCAATATTATGAGTATGTGCTCCCTTTATCACCAACTCGCCGAACACTACCTTGTCGAAATCTATCAGTGTGCTGAGACCCTGATAGAGTCCCGGAGTAACGATCGTGCCGCCCTTTCTCACCATATCGACAGAACTCGACATAGCGTCTATACTGCCGCTGCAGTCAAAGGCAATATCAGCCATCTCGCCGTTCGTAACTTCCTTTATCAGCTGTATAGGATCCTCCTTATCCACATTGACTACATAATCTGCGCCGAGGCGTTTAGCCATTTTGAATCTTTCCTGGTCTCTGTTCTTACCTGTGATGATAACAGTTTTTGCTCCTGCCTCTCTGGCTACTACAACTCCGCCGAGTCCCTGCTGTCCAGGCCCCATGATAACTACTGTATCTCCAATTGCGACTCCGCCGATCCTCTGCAGCCAGTTTACTGAATTCCCCAGTACTGCGCAGGCCAGCACGGCTGCTTCCGATGGAACATCCTCGTTGATCTTATGCAGTATCGCTCTTTCAGGCAGATACAGATATTCGCTGTATGCACCCCAGAGGTACGGCGGTTCAGTGCACGGCACCATAAATCCATATCCGAGTTTCTTTTCGCAGCGGTTGTATTTGCCTTGTATGCACGGTTTGCATACACCGCAGCCGAAACGCGTTTCCACAACGACTCTGTCGCCTTTTTTGCATCCGCTGATTTCCGATTTATAGTCGCCTATCTCCGCAATGCGTCCGACGATCTCATGTCCCATGATGATCGGGAAAACATTGGAGTTTTTGCCCTGATACATATGTGGATCCGATCCGCATACTCCAACCATTTCAACTTCCAGCAAGGCATCGTTATCCTTGATCTCAGGAATAGGGAATTCCTTTATTTCCATATCTCTGACGCCGTTCAGCACAGCTGCTCTGCATGTCTTTTTCATTTTTTCCTCCTGTACTTGTTTTAAATACTATATATGATTGTTTTTCACATTATCAGCTGAAGGTTCTGTTACGGTCTCCTGACCGCTTCTATCAGCGCTTTGATATCGTTTGTCGTTTCGAGGTTTTTCACGATATCCAGCATTGCTTTCGTTTTTTCCTGCGGGATGCCGACTTCTCCGTGTATCCTGTACATCATTTCTTCATTTTCATCCCAGGTGAGATTATAGTATTCCGGCGTTATCACCATTTCCTTTTCCAGGACTCTGCCGTCTTTCATCTGGAAAATGATCTTCCCGCATATGATCGGATATTGTTCATCATCGACTACTGTGACTTTATCAACAAGATCGAGGATGCGTCTGTCATCGAATATCTGCTGTCCCTTCTTGGTGCATTTCCGGTTAACTATGGCGTTGGAAATGTTGAAGGCGCAGCTCATCGTAGTCTGTGTATCTGTTGTGAACGGGCCCTTGTATTTCGTTCCCGGATAATTGCTTTCAAACGGATTCATGTGATATTCGATCGATTCGATATCCTCTCCCTTCACATTATTCTCCTCAGCAAGTTCTTTGCTGACGATAAACGGAGTCTGCGCTATTGCGCAGCAGGGATTAAATTTGAATATTACCTGTCTGATGCTGTAATCTTTCCCCAGCGCCTCGATTTCTTCATTTACAAGCGCCTCGTCATTCGAGCCGGCAAAGACATTCATAAATCCCTTGCCGCCGTCGAAAGCGCTTCCCGCGCCGTTCACTCCGTCGGCCGCGAGCATTGCCGCGATCAGGCCGTTCCTGGCTGCGCATCCGTTCTGATAGAACCACTCTGTCGTTCCGGCGGCAAATGATTCCTGTATTCCCCCTGCCAGCGACGCAGCGATCCTTATCGCATCCGCTATCTGCTCTGCATTAAGTTTCATCAGCTTGGCGCATGCCGCAGCAACACCGAAAATCACGAAAATGGCACTTGCTCTGAAGCCTCTCGGATTTGTAAGCTTGGAAAGCTTCCTTTCCAGTGCTCCGGTCACTTCATATCCCGCCAGCACTGCTTCCATAAGCTCTTTTCCGCTGCATTCGCTATTCTCGGCTATGGCCAGCACTGCAGGAACTATCATAGTACCGTTGTGAGTACTTCCCATAGTATCTTCCTGTGCTCTCGAATGGAAAAGGACGGTATTGGCAAACACCGCACCCGGCATTGTCAGCTTTGTTCCATCCATCATCAGCGTAGCAGTTTTTCCGTTTTCAGAGGCATCATATAATTTTGCTATATTTCTGGCATGTGTTGCAGGACCCAGCTCATATCCCGATACACCCACGCCTATTGAATTCATAAAACATGTGCGGCATTTTTTCTGCACATCTTCAGGGACATCATCCCATTTGAGGCCGTATACATATGTACCCAGTTTGAATGCGATATCCATTTTCCGCAATCCTCTTATCATTTTCATTATACAAACTTTTACATGCTTATGTTACCATTTAATCTCCCCGGTCGGAACAATGAAAAAATGATAATGGATATCAATATATTCTGCTTCCATTTATTTGTCTGCGTACGATAATTATTGTATAGTTATTTTCAGTGATGAATATCCTGCTGCTTACCCGATTATTCATCATTAATGCGGAAAGGAATGGAAAATCAAATGAAAGGTTTTGAATATCGACGCGGAGATAAATATGCTCCGATCCCTCCAAACGAGCAGGGACTGCCAACGGTCGAAGCCGATTACTGGCTTCAGGTTCATAAAGTGCAGGGACTGCATACCGAGGGTCTCTGCTTTGACAGAGCAGGGAATCTATATTATACAGTGTTATACGGCGGAAGCGTCTGCCGTATAGATATGGACACTATGAAAATCGAAACTGTTTACCATGATGATAATATCAAACCGGCTTCTGTCAAAATCCATAAGGACGGCCGTATTTTTGTCAGCTGCCTTAACAAGGACGGCAGACCGGGAGGAATATTCACCATCAACCCGGATGGTACGGGCTATACGGATATTGTCAAAGGCCACAGCATCGACGATCTCGCTTTTGACAAAGACGGCGGTTTTTATTTTTCTGAACTGATCGGCGACGATACTAATCCGACAGGTGCGGTCTATTATGTGGATCCGGAATATAAAGAAGTTTCGCCGTTCATGACAGGTATGGCTACTCCGAACGGTGTCGCCATGTCGACAGACGAATCCGTCCTGTGGGTAACAGAAAGCCACAGATCGCGTATTCACAGAGTTATGCGCACCAGCTATAAAACAAGCAATGTCGTATATACAACTACCGGCTTCTACGGTCCGGATTCTTGCGAGATAGACGAAGATGATAATCTGTACGTCGCCATGTGCGGACAGGGCAAGGTACTTGTTTTCAATTATTACGGATATCCTATCGGACAGATACTCCTGCCGAAACGCGACGAAGGTCTCAACCTCTGGTGCACGCACACTTATATCCGCCCGGATACCAGAGAACTGTACATAATATCATGTGATGACAATGGAGATGAAGGGTCCTGGATATTCAAAGCTGAAGCCTTTGCCAAGAGCAACAGCAATAATTTTCAGTACCGTTAGCCCATTAACGATTTGCCGTATTTTTTCAGGGACCATTCGATGCAGTAATCTTTTACATACTCAGCCGCAGGAGACAGATCTCTTTCCACAGGCCAGAACATGTAAATTTTTCTTTTGTTCATCGGGTGGTCCAGTTTTCTTACAGCAATCAGATGAGGATCGACCGGGATCATCGGTGATATTGCTACGCCGAGATTCAGTGCCACATGAGTCATGCGCGAAGACCAGTCGTTGAAATTTTCGGCCGGATTCAGTTTCAGTCCGCTTTGACGATACATTTCCGATATCCAGGCATATAGATTGGAATCAGGATAATAACTGATCATCATCTCATCTTTTATATCCTCCAGCGTCAGTACTTTCTTTTTGGCCAGCGGGTGTTTTGCCGGAAGCATAAGCACCAGTTCCTGCCATGCTATCGGGACCATTTCCAGACCGTCATATGATACTGTACAGGCGAAGCCCAGGTCTGCATTGCCGTAGATGACTTCGCTTTCCACTTTTGTTTTCTCATGATTGACAGCAAACTGCACAGAAATATCGCCGTAATCATTTTCATCATAAAACTGATTGAAAATATCCGGTATGAGTTTATGGCAATTTATGTAGGAATAAATGATCGAGACGACACCGCTTTGAGGATTTCTCATTCTGTTCAGTTCATCTCTGCCTGCCTCGAGCGCTTCTATCGCCTGTCTGCAATATGGCAGAAACGCCTTTCCATACACGGTTAATTTGACATTTTTATCGCTTTTACGGCGAATAAACAGTGGCACTCCAATTTCTCTCTCCAGAGACTGGATCGAGTAACTCAGGGCCGACTGAGAAACATACAGATTTTGAGCTGCCTGTGTAAAATGCTGTGTCTCAACGACTTCTCTGAAATATAGCAGCTGCTGCAATGTCATAACTATCTGACCTCCGCTCAATATGTCTCAGAATGCTTTTCAAACTGAGTCTTTGTAACTTTTTCAAGATATGGGATAAAACGTCTGATCATATGGGAAATATGCTCGCTGTCATCTATGATCACGCCCAGCTGTCTCATTACAGGAGGATTTAGCGGATACATTTTTATTTTTGCCGGACATTCATAGCTGTACAATTTTGATAGAAATGCTATTCCCAGTTCTTCCTCCACCATCGATAATAATGCAGATCCGTCTTTTGATGTGACATCGATCCGGTTCTTCAGTTCACCGTTTGACTGTTCCTGCACCAGTTTGCTTACCGGGTTATAATTTGAGAATAATATTGGATAATCTCCGATATCGCTCATGGAGAATCCATCCTTGATTTCAATATTATATGACTCCGGGATGGCAACGTAAACCTCATCTTCAATAAGCGGAGTGAATTTGCCGCTGCCTGCCATGGTGACTTCACCGATCGCAATATCAACCATGCCGGCGTTCAGCCATTTCGGCATATCCTCTTCAGTCCCGACGCGTATGCTTATCATATCGTCCGGATAGTCTGCCATATAATTATGAATAACTTCCGGGAGATAATAACGCGCATATATAGGATACGCAGCTATCCTCAGTTTGCGGCTCGTGCTCTTGTTCATCTCTCCGATTTCATCCATCAGTCTGGCTTCACTCCAGACAAGCTCATTGATCAGCGGCAGCAAATGTTCACCTTCCGGAGAAAGCACAACTCCCTTAGGCGTTCTGTTAAGCAATTGGATCGACAATTCCTGCTCCAGAGTATTCATCATGTAAATCAATCCCGACTGTGTGTAGTTCAATTCTTCAGCCGCTTTTTTCAAACTGCCTATCTTGACCACCTTAAGAAGAACATCTAATTTATTTGTATCCATATCTGCCTCCGTTTCCTTTTTTCTATTTTATATCTTTCAGGGGCAGCCCGTCAAACTTCAATTAACAAAAGTGTTCTGAAAATGCAGAAAGCCGTTTCAAAACACTTTTATATAATACTATTTAAATCGGATGGCCATTTGTATGCTAATCAAAAATCGGTTTGAAAATTTGCGGATTTCCTCTCAAAGTCTCTTTCTGCACTTTGCCCACGGCATTGGCCGGCAGTTTATCCACTACCGCCAGATATCTCGGCTTTTTGAAGCTCGGCAGTTTTTCTTTGCAGAACGCTACCAGTTCATCTGCAGTAATACTGCACCCCTCGTGCAATACTACCGCCGCAGCAATAGCTTCTCCGAACCGCTCGTCGGGAACGCCCACTACCGCGCAGTCCAGGATCGCCGGATGCTTCTGAATGATCGTTTCTATTTCCTGGGCAAACACATTCTCCCCGCCGGTCTTGATAACATCTTTTTTCCTGTCGATAAAATAATAATATCCGTTCACCTGATCAAAACGCATGATGTCGCCGGTCCTGAACCAGCCATCATTGCTCAACGCCGCGACGGTTTTATTTTTCTTTTTTAAATACCCCTTGAACACCATTGGCGACCTGACCAGAGCCTCGCCTGTTTCGCCCGGTTTTACATCCCGGCCGTTTTCTCCGACGATCCTGACCTCAGTCATCGGCATTACAGACCCTACAGCTTTTATGAGCCCCGGATCGCGCTCCAGATCATTCTTCGTTATCTGCATGGATGTAATACTGCAGGCTTCAGTCGATCCCCATGAAGGCCTTAAATGACACGTCGGAAACATTTCAAAAATATGATCGATATATTCAGTAGTGGATTTCCCTGCTGATACACATACCTCCCATATAGATGAAAGATCGTAATCCTGCCTGTTTTTATATGTATATATCCTCTCATATGTTACCGGCGGCAGCATCTGCAGCTGTGTAACTTTATATTTTTCGATATTGTTGAATACTACTTCCGGCACTATCCCGTTCAGGGTAATATAAGTTCCACCGATCAGGTGCATTTTTATCAGGCCCTGCAGACCGCCTATATGATATAACGGAGCCGCAGACATCATGACATCCTGCACATTCAAAGGACTGTTGTTCCTCAGCGCCATACAAATAGCATGCAGCATTACTGCTTCCTGCGTCTTGAGAACACCTTTTGGCTCGCCGGTCGTGCCGCTTGTAAACAGAAGCAGAGACGGATCTTCATTGTCTGTTGTGACCTGCGCCTCCATATCATCTCCCGCATCAATAAAAGAAGACCAGGGAATGATTTTATAATCTGTATCGTTGATTTTCTTTTCGCCGACACGCACCATGAAGTCGATATTCGGATAAAGCTCTGCAATTTCCATGGCATTATCTTCAAATTCATCCGGAAATACCAGCACACTGCTTTCAGCGACTTTCATCATTTCCGCCAGTTCTCTGGCGCGGAAACGAATATGCAGCGGGACAAACACCGCGCCGAGTTTCTGGCATGCATACCAGGTAATAACCCATTCCACACTGTTTTTCAAGAGCGCCGCCACACGGTCTCCCTTTGAAACGCCCTGATTTCTTAAACCGTTTGCCACGCAGTTGCACAGCCGGTTCAGTTCCTTGTATGTCAAAGCATTTGTTTTATTGACAATAGCCAGTCTGTCAGGATATGCCTCTGCACCGTCTATCAGTAAATGTCCCACCTGAAGCATTAATAACCATCTTCCTTCTGTTCACTATTTATTATTTGTCGTCTGCCGGATCAAGATAACCGGCCATTTCCATTATCACGCTCGCAAATCCGCAGCCTCCGCATACCAGCAGCGACCACGCGGCAATCGTTCCCATTGGTGTCCCGGCGAAAAATCCTATACTCATCAGTCCCATCATCGTCGTTGAGAAACCGCCTGTAAGGAATATTACGCATGACATCACCGATTCACGCTTCAATAACGGGGCAAGTATTATCAGCATAAGCCCGAGCATTGTAAATGCTATGCCGAAAATCTTAAAATTATATATCTGCTCGCCTGTTATACTGCTGACAACATTTGTGAAACCGCCTATGCCGCCGAAGAATGTGGCGCAGATCATATTCACATTCCCGCCGAAGCTGTCACCCGTTTTGAGCATAAACGCGCTGCCGATAATGTATCCTGCAAAAACAGCTATCTGCACAACTCCTATGGCGAATCTGCCGCCTTCTCCTATCCAGCCCATATTGAATGCCCAGAAGATTATGCAGAGAACGCTGAATATCATCGTTACTGTCGGCGATCCGCTTGCCGTCACAACAGTTTTTTTCTCTGCCGCCGCTGTCGATTCTATTTTTTCTATATTTCTTTTTTCACCAATAGTGCTGATGAATTCTTCCATAATTATTTCTCCGTATTGAACCGGTCGTTAAACCTTATTAAATGATATAAGGGCTGCAATACCTCCATGAGGCTGCAGCCCCTTTACATATTTCTTATAACTAATACATATTGACTTCTAGACGAAGCAGTGCGCATCCCAGCGACTTTGCTGTCGAATCATAACGAAGTGTTCTTGTCGCACCGCCGCCGAGTCCTCCGCGCAATACGATCTGGAAGCTCTCGATATTATCCTCCGGATAAACTTCCACGTTGCCTTTTACCATATCCTTGAAAAAATTCTTTATTACTACAGGCGTGAGTTCTCTCTTGAGCTGTACATAATAATCGTGATTCAAAGCCATGATGCCGATCGTGGCGACATCGCCTTTATCGCCGCCGCGTGCATACGCGACGTCTTTAAGCATTACTCTTGCCATATTATTTTACCTCCTTGATTGTCAGCTGCGGTTTAACAAACTCTCTTGGAACAAGCGTCGGCCAGAGACCGATGACTTTACGCGGTCTTGGATTTACTCCGCAGGCAGCTCCCATTGGTCCGTATGTCCATAAGTGTGTCGTATTGCGCTTGATCAGATCTGCTTCCGCATATGTGTCTGTTCTGGCACTGATACGCAGCGCAACTTCGTTGATATTAGGATCCGGTGCAGGCGCTGTACTTCCGTGGAGACAGTTGACTCCGATGTAGTCGAATCTCAATTCATTAGGTTTGCAGCCGAGATAGTCAAGACGTTTGCGTACGAGCTCTTCCGCTTTCTGAGCTTTCTCATAAGCGTTAGGCCATGGATATATGAGCATTGATTCACTCATGAATCCTTCTTCGACGCCGATGCATACCTTGAACATATCAGGTCTGCCTTTTCCGGTCATATTTGTGAACTTGACTTTATCTTTGCCGCTTTCTTCCAACTTAACTGTTGTGAAGTTGGCAATACCGTCAGGCATGATGTAGTTATTAGGATCAATAACTTCATATGTAAGATGTTCTTTCATAGTCCACTGATTGATGATGCCGCCGGTGCCTTCAACTTTCGAAATCTCAGCTTCGCCGTTCTCATTCATTTCGATGATAGGGAATCCTATATGCCAGTTCTCAGGCGAGCTTGCCCAGAGGTTGCTGTTTCCGCCTGTACACGGGCTGCCGCACTCTACGACGTGGCTGACATTTACTGCCGCACCGATTTTATCATTGTACTTTGCGGAATAATCCCAGCCCATCTCGTGCATCATAGGACCAACATATAATGAAATATCCGAAACACGTCCAGCGATGACATGGTCACATCCCTGTTCCAGAGCATCGATGATACCGTCTGCTCCTGCATATGCATATGCTCCGACGATCTTATCCTTGACTCTGTCGATATCCTCTTCACCTGTATCCGTATTTGTCAGCTTGACTCCCGCTGCTCTGATTTCATCAAGTCTGTCCGAAAGGTCGTCTCCTGTTACGAGTCCGAGTTTCAGTCCGTGAATATCCATTCTCTGACATAATTCTTCGATTGCATCTGCAGCGCCCATTGGGTTTGAACCTCCGGCATTGCAGATCATTTTTATTCCGTTTTCACGGCAGATCGGCAGGAACTTCTCCCAGTGAGGCACGATGTCAGGTACAAATCCCTTCGAAGGATCCTTGAGCATCTGACGGCGCAGGATCGACATAGTCAGCTCTGCCAGATAGTCAAAAGCAAGATAATCAACGTTACCTTTTCTCGCGGTCTCGAGTCCAGGTTCGATATCGTCGCCCCAGTATCCCGATGCGCATCCAATTCTTATTTTTTTCGTTTTTTCCTCCTTTGCGAAGTCATAATTAACGTGTTGCATCTATCTTAAATATTCAAATATGCCTGCAGCGCCCTGTCCGCCGCCTACGCACATCGTAACAAGCGCATATTTCCCGCCGTTTTCAGCGAGATAGTCAAGCGCTTTCATGGTCAGCAGCGCGCCTGTAGCTCCCATAGGATGTCCCATGGCGATTGCGCCTCCCCACGGATTTACTTTTTCAGGGTCCATTTTCAGTTCTCTGATACAAGGAATTGCCTGAGCGGCAAATGCCTCATTGAGTTCAATAACATCCATATCGTCAACTGTCATTCCCGTAAGCTTCATTACCTTCGGTACAGCATATATCGGTCCGAGTCCCATCGTTTCCGGAGCGCATCCTGCTGTGGCAAAACCGATCAGTCTGGCAATCGGCTTCAGTCCCTTTTCCTCCGCCTTTTTGCGGTTCATCAGAACAACGAATGCCGCAGCATCATCGGTCTGCGAAGACGAAGCCGCTGTTACGATACCATCGTCCTTGAAACACGGTTTGAGCTGCGCAAGACTGTCTGCTGTACTCTCCGGTCTGATGCCCTGGTCTTTATCCGCCAGTATCTCATTTCCCTCAGAGTCTTTTACGGTAATAGGAATGATCGATCTGTTGAGATATCCCTTTTCCTGAGCTGCAGCTGCTTTCTGGTGGCTTTTTGCCGAGAATTCATCCATCTCTCTGCGCGTAATGCCCTTAAGTTCCGCAACATTTTCTGCAGTAATGCCCATCCCCATGTATGCGCCGGGAACCATTTCGTCGAGTATTGCATCATCGTCGTCCGGCAGATATGTCTGAGTCATCGACATACATTCGATTCCACCTGCTATCGCTGTATCGATATTTCCTACTGCGATGTTATTCGAGCAGATCGATATCGTCTGAAGTCCAGATGAGCAGAATCTGTTTACTGTCATAGCGCTGACAGATTCCAGTCCGGCTCTCAGTGCTACAAGACGCGCTACATTTTTACCGCATCTGTTGACTGTACGGGCACAGCCTATTGCGATATCATCAATGTCTTCCGGTTCTACGCCCGGCGTCTTTTCAATTACTTTTTTCAATATTTCCGATGACCATTCAATAGGGTGTGTATCGGCAAAATATCCTTTGCCCTTTTTCGCTTTGCTTATCGCGCTGCGGCCGTACCCTACAACTACCGCTTCGTTCAGTTCTTTTGACATTGCTGTCCCCTTTCTTTCGTCTATTTATATGGATATACTTCGTGATCCAGCACTTTCATATCATGGCTCGGGATCAGTTCCGTAAATTCGAGTTTTTCTATCTTCCTGTTTGATTCTTCTACATCTTCAAGACTGACATGGATCCCTCCGTGTACATGTGTATTTCCGTCATTTCCATACCAGTTCTCGTACAGATTTGCCGTATCACCGGCGATGATATATTTACCGTCCGAGGTATTGACTCTGACGATCTGCGATCCCGGCGTATGTCCCGGTGTCAGGAAAACTTCTATTCCCGGATCCAGCTCACAGTCACCGTCGACCGGCACCATTACGTTCCCTGCCGTTGCCCATTTCGGAATCATTCCGCAGCACGGCGATTCATATGTCTGCTGCTGAGCCTCCAGCGGGCAGGCAGCATATTGCAGTTCTATACGCTGCACATATACTTTTTTGCCCGGGAAGCAGTCGTTGTTCTGGCAATGGTCCCAATGGAGATGTGTACAGATAATGAAATCTATATCTTCCGGTTTCAGGCCGTTTTTTGCAAGAGCATCGACAAGGACTCCTTCAGGGATCTCAGCATTTACATGACTGTGATTCTTTTTTACCACGTCTATGCCTTTCGGGCCTGTATCCACCAGGATATTCCGGTCCTTGCCCTGAATGAGGAACGCCATGAACGGCGTATCCATTTTCACACCGTAATCTGTTCTATATGTATAGACTGATTTCTCAAAATCCAGCATTTTGCCCAGATACAGCGGTTTTATTGTATAAGTATTTTCTTCGCTCATTCTTCCTACACTTTCTTTATCTATTTGCCTGTGAATACCGGCTTGCGCTTTTCTCTGCGGGCTCTCAGACCTTCCTGATAATCATCAGAAACATCAATGCTCCTCCTCAGCCAGATAGACAGTTTGCGCGATAATTCAGGCGTAGTTTCCATTCCGTAAGTTATTGCTTTTTTCAATTCACGCAGTGCGATCGGAGCATGCTGAGCGATTTCCTCGGCCAGCGCCATGGCTTCTTTCATAAGATCTTCATGCGGAACTACCATTTCCACGATATCCATTTTCTCGGCTTCTTCAGCTGATATACGTCTTCCTGTGAAAAGCATGAGCTTTGCCTTGCCCAGAGGTATGCGCCTCGGCAGCATTGTCGGGCCGCCTGCTCCGGGATAGCTTCCATAATCTATTTCCGGGAATCCGAACAGCCCCTTGTCGCTCGATACTCTTATATCACAGGAAATTGCCAGTTCCATACCGCCGCCAAGCGCGAATCCGTTGACCGCCGCGATAGTCGGGATCTCCAGCGTCTCGATTTTTTCAAACAGCGTTGTTACCAGTTCATTCATCTCCTGGATCTTGCGGCCTCTGTTTTCAGGCGTATATGTCTCGCGTTCCTTAAGATCAGCTCCTGAACAGAATGAGCGTCCCTCGCCTGTTATGATCAGAGCTCTGGTATCCATATCGAATTTGATATCGTCCAGCACTCTGTGAAAATCTTTTGCCAGCTGTGATGATATCGAATTCAGCGAATCGGGTCTGTTAAGTGTAATGATTTTGACATTGCCCTTTTGTTCCACTTTTATTAATTCTTCCATTTTTTCCACCTTTTCCGGTCACCTGTAAATTGAATCACTATTTATTAAGCATATTGAAGTATTCTTTTCTCCGCTTAAACGCTCTGCCGATCGAATCATATTCCGTAAATGCCGGGATGCCTGCATCCCTGATCATTCTGATAGCTTCCATATTCGTTGAGCCTGTATACCAGTGCACCAGTGCCGGGATCTTCGATTTGTGGATAATATCTATAAAATCTTTGGCTATCGCCAGTGAAGCGCTCCGTTCAATCGTTGTCGGCGCCAGTATCATGGCATCCACTTCACCGCTCTTTTCCAGGATCTCTCCTACTTCTGCGACTTTTTCGATCGTTCTAAGGATATGAGCTGTTACATCGATAGGGTTTCTCGGTGAAGCGAAATCCGGTATCTTCGACATTACTGCATTTCTTACATCATCGCTGAGATCCGGTACTTTCATTCCCGCCTGCTCAACACAGTCAGTAAGGCATACTCCGCTTCCGCCGGATGTGCTGATGACCGCGAACTTATCTATATCACCGTAATCTTTCCATCTGTCCAGCAGATTAGCTGTATCAAAGAATTCATCGATGCTGTCCACCATGATTGCTCCGCACTCTGCAAAGAACACTTTATATTCTTCCATGTTTCCCGCATCCGATGCTGTATGAGCGCCGCAGGCATAGCCGCCGCGCGCTGTTTTTCCGTTTTTGAATACCAGTACCGGCTTTTTAGCTTTTTTAGCCTTTGCGCAGGCCGCTTTGAACTTTTCTCTGTCCTTGATGCCCTCGCAATAAACGCAGATCACACTGATCCTGTCATCGTCTACAAGATGCCATACGAAATCCGATGCTTCCAGATCGCATTCATTGCCCGTAGTAATAACTACAGGTACGTTTATGGCCGCGTCCATTGCACGTCCGTATATCGAACTGCACATAGCGCCGCTCTGAGATACCCAGGCAATGCTGCCTTTAGGCATCGAATCGTAATACAAAAGGCTCGATGATGTGCTGGCGCACATGCCGTCATTCATATTGAATGATCCGAGATTGTTTGGTCCGAGAAGTCTCAGATCATATTTATTTGCTATCTCAACAATTTCATGCTGCAGCGATTTTCCTTCGTCAGTCATGAGTTCAGCAAACCCCGAAGTAATGATTATTGCCGAACGGGCTCCGGCTCTGCCGCAGCTTTCAACTGTATCAGGAACGCTCGGCGCCGCAACTGCTATAACCACCAGATCTACCTTTTCCGGTACATCTTCGATGGATGCATAGCATTTCTGTCCCGAGATCTCATCGTACTTTGGATTGATAGGATATATCTTGCCTTTGTATCCAAAGCGTACGAGGTTATTCAGTACAGCCGTCCCTCCTACTACACTTTTTTTATTTGGATTTCCCGATACTCCGATCAAAGCTACAGATTTCGCATATATGAGCGCGTCGGCTCCAAATCCGATCGGATATTGTTTGATACTCATTTTTTATTTCCCTCTTTCCTTAATATCGATTATTTCCCCTGCCAGACAGGTTCTCTCTTCTCGAGGAACGCTACTGATCCTTCGTGCGCATCTTCACTTGAGTTGAGCAATACAACGAGATCTGTAAGATAATCCATTGATTTATAAAACTCCATATCTCTGCACTTGTACATACCTTCTCTGCCGAGTTTGACTGCCAGCGGACTTCTCTTGGCAAGCTGTTTGGCAAATTTATCGACTTCCTCTTCAAGTTTGTCATCCGGAACGACTCTGTTGATAAGTCCGATGCGCTCAGCCTCCTGTGCGCTGATCCTGTCTGCCGTATACATAAGTTCCAAACTTTTTTTCGTTCCGATCAGACGCGATACCTGCGCAGTTATCATCATTCCCCAGATACCTCTCGTGATCTCAGGGATCCAGAAGAAACTGGATTCAGTCGCTATGGTAATGTCCGCCGAAACTGCGAATCCGAGACCTCCCGCAATCGCAAAACCGTGTACCGCCGCGATAGTCGGCTTCCCGGCATCCGCGAGCTCGATAAGCAGTTCTTTGTAATGTTCGAGATGTTCTCTGATCATGATCGCGCTGCTTCTCATTTCGTCGAGGTTCCCCAGATCTGCTCCCGAGCAGAATCCTTTGCCTGCACCCTTGATTACTATTACTCTTACTTCTTTATCGTCCCTGGCTTCTCTCAGAGCATCCACGAGCAGCGACATCAATTCCAGATTAAGTGAATTACGTTTCTCGTTCCTGTTGAGTGTAAGTGTGAGGACACCTTCCGTCAGATCTTTTAATAAAAGTGACATATTATTGACCTCCCTTATTATTTCTCTGTGATTGTTATTGCTTTTTCAGGACAGATATCAGCACACGCATTGCATCCCGTGCACTTTTCCTCTGCGGCCGCAAATGCCAGAACATCTGAACGGACATCTATTGCTTCTGTATCACATACGATTGCGCACAGTCTGCATCCCAGGCATTTATCTCCATCGACTTTAATTGTATACATTGTTTGACCTCCTAATTTGATCTCTTATCTAACATCTATAATGAATAATTCTTACTCGTTCTCAGCCCAGAACTTCGCGATCTTATCGACACATCCGGCAAGCGGAAGTGCTCCGCGCAGATACAGATGCAGTGACGAATACGCATCGCCGACTGCCGCAATAGCTTTGTTCTGCATTTCAGGCGTCGCATTCATAAGTTTGAAGTACCACTGTCGCGCATCGTTGATAGCTTTTTTATCTGCTTCCGGGTCGTTGTACGTCGCGTCATATTTTGCCTTGAGGTTCTTCTGCAGATAATCTTTGTCAAGTTTGCCTTCTTTAACAGCCTGCGCCGCGACTTCTCCGGCGAATCTTCCCGAACGTACTCCCGTCGGCATTCCCGGGCAGCCCCATACGCTTCCCATCATTGGTCTCCAGGCAGCATCTCCGGCCAGAAGGAATGCATCATCAGTAAGATCGTCTGTTGCTTCCTTTACAGAAAGACTCGTTCCCGACATCATCGATACTCTGGCAGCATGCGAGAAATCATATCTTCCGAGTTCTTCAAGATGTTTGATGAATCTGTCATGCACTGTTCTGAGCGTATATCCTTCCTGTATTCTTGTAGGGTCGCACATCACTGCAACACCGAATCTGTCTTTCCCTCTCGGCGAAGTCCAGCAGAAATATCCCGGCAGTTCAGGAATCAGATATAATTCATAGAATTCGCCTTCCATCGGCTTTGTCTTCTTGACATTGACCATGTCATATCCAATCGATACAGCTATGCTGGCATCGAATTTCTTTTTATTCGTGTATTTAATGGCTTTGCTGTAAACGCTGTCGCAGGCGATAACGATCTTGCAGTCTACGCTGAATGTTTCTCCGCCTTTTTTGAAAACGACATTGCTGATCTGATTGTTGCTGTCTCTGCCTATGCTGAGGAATCTTGCATCCATAAGGATCTCAGCACCGACTCTTGCTGCTGCTACTGCCATTGCTTTTTCAAATTCAGGTCTTCTCATTCCATATCCGTCAGACCAGTGCTGATAGCCGCCGTAACTTCCATCCGGGGAAATAAAGCAGTTGCCGTCCACATGATAATCTGTAACCTTATCTCTGTTGAATTTAAAGCCGGCATATTCTTCAAGCTCATACAGTCCGTATATAACGGCTGTTGAATCGTATACAGGAAGACCTACTTCGCGTTTCTTTTCGAGCACGAGTACTGACGCTCCGTTTTCAGCTGCAAATTTTCCGGCCGACGCACCTGCAGGGCCGCATCCGATTACTACAACGTCGTATGATTTTGGATATTTTTTCATGATTTATTACCTCCATAATAGTTCTGCTTTTTTATTGATTTCAGACTAACATAGCAAATCGGTCCTGGGAACTGTGCGGTTATGATACCGGTTATCAATACTTTTGAGATGATTATTATGCGTATCCACTGCATAAAAAAACAGAGCATCCCGCCCGGAAAGGACAGGATGCTCTGATGATTTATGATTGATTTAAGGATTATCTTATGTCTTTGAAAACGTATGTTTTGAGCTGACTCATTTCCTCCAGAGTCGCGCTGATTCCCTCGCGTCCGAGGCCGCTCATCTTGAATCCGCCGAATGCCATTTCCGGAGGCCTGCAGTTCGAGTCGCCGTTTACAACTATTCCGCCGCACTGCATCTTTGTAGCTACACGCATTGCTTTCTTATAATCGTTAGTCAGCACTCCGCCTGTCAGTCCGTACTTGGAGTTATTTGCTATCTTAACAGCTTCCTCTTCCGTATCGAATCCGATGACAGTGAAAACAGGTCCGAATATCTCCAGATCCTTCGCCGCATCCATATCAGGAGTAACATCATTGAGGACTGTCATAGGGAAAAATGCTCCGTTATAACGTTTCCCTCCCAGAACACACTTGGCTCCCTGTGAAACTGTATGCTGCACCTGTTTTTCAACTTCAGCGGCAGCTTTTTCAGTAATAAGGCAGCCGACATCCGTGCTTTCATCCTGCGGATCTCCTACCTTGATTGCCTTGAGTTTCTCAACAAGTGCTGATACGAATTGTTCTCTTACTGTATTCTGCACGATGAAACGCTTCGACGCTCCGCAGGTCTGTCCTGCATTCGGCGTTCTCGACGCTGCTGCCGCTGCTGCAGCTTTATCGATATCAGTATCGTCAAACACTACCAGCGCGCTGTTGCCGCCGAGTTCCATAAGGCTGTGGTTAAGATTTCTGGCTGCTGCAGTTGCTACCGATATGCCTGCTTCTGTACTGCTGGTAATAGTCGCAACATCTATCTTCGGACTGCCTACAAGTTTGTCGCCGACAACAGACCCTCTCCCTGATACTACCTGGGCGACATTTCCCGGTACTCCTGCTTCAATAAGAAGCTCCATCATTCTCATAACCGTAAGCGGATTATCAGTTGCCGGTTTCACGATGATCGCATTGCCCATCGCCAGAGCAGGGGCTATCTTCTGAGAAAGCAGCGATGCTGGATAATTGAACGGAATAATACAGGCAACAACACCAAACGGTTCTCTCCTTACAATATAAAGATCGTGCTCCATGCCCGGCTGAGCATCAGGAAGACAGTCAGAATACAGGTGATTTGCTCTTTCAGCATATCCGCGTATCATTATATCTATCCTGCCCATTTCAGCTCTACCGTCTTTGATCGACTTGCCGGTATCCCTGCTGTTGATCCAGGCAAGTTCTTCCTTGTGTTCAACTATCAGATCAGCAAATCTTTTCAGGATATTGCAGCGCTCATAGAGCGGAGTATTTGCCCAGATTTCTTTTCCTGCCTGCGCAGCGTCTAGCGCCCTTTCAACATCTTCAGCTGTAGCAGATGGAATTGTATCGATCTGCTCCCCAGTTGCCGGATTATAGACCTCTATAATCTTTCCATCGGATGCATCGACTCTCTCGCCATTAATGATCATTTTCATTTTAAATGTGCCCTCCTATGTTTTTATCAATAAAGCATCTTTTGTTTTTAATGTAGTATACCGGCTGAAGATTGGGAAGCATAAATCTCAGATACAAGCTATCAGAATCTCGGTTATATACGCCCCGATTCTATCAGAGCCCGCGGCGTCTGTCATCACAATAATCATATATCTTAAATAGAAAAACTTCATGGGATCAATGAAATACATGTATTTCCATTTTGAGGGCCCGCCGTATATATTTGATTTGTAAATAATATCAAACAGAATCATGTCCGGCCGCCGTTTGACGATGTGGCCGTAAAGGAGGTACAAAATGAATTCTTTCAGATATGCAACACCTGCCGCCATATATTTCGGTAAAGAATGCGTAAGCAAGAACATCGAAAAGATCAGTTCATGCGGCAAAAAAATTCTTATTCTCACCAGTCACTTTATCGAGGGACATAAAAATGTTGCACTTGAAGATGTAACAAACGCTCTTGACAAAGAAGGATGCACTTACAAGATCATAGACAATGTCGGAGAAAACCCGACAGTCGAACAGGTCGCGGAAGTCACCGCAGCGGCGCGTGAATTCGGTCCCGACAGTATCATTGCTATCGGCGGCGGATCTGTCATAGACTGTTCCAAAGCTGTCAGCTGCTACCTGCCGTATCCCGACGCTGATCCTTATGACCATTTCTTCGGTGAGTGGGTATCATACGGACGCACTGAAAATGAATGCAGCATCCCGGTATTCTCCGTACCGACGACAGCAGGCACCGGCGCTGATGTAACTGGAGGTGCAGTACTCACACGTCAGGATACTGATACTAAACTCACTACCGCGCAGTTCCTCGTATCCAAAGCTTCTTTCCTCGATCCGAGATATATAGAAGGTTCACCGTATTATCTTCTCGATACCGGCGCCATGGATACACTGGCTCACGGTGTTGAAACATATGTAAACGTCAACAGCAACTTCATGAACCGCTCGATCGCTGAGATAGGTTTCAAGCTGTTTTCACAGTATAAGGATGCGCTGGCGGCGAAAACACTTTCCGGAGACGATTTTGACAAGATGCAGATCGCCGCTTCAGTAATAGGAATGGCTTTCATGCAGGCCGGAACTACACTCCCTCATGGAATGAGTTATCCGCTTTCTCACCATAAAGGCCTGAACCACGGTCTTGGATGCGCGATATTCCTCGGCGAATATGTCCGTTCGTTCAAAGACAAATCGATCGTGCAGCCGGTAATAGAGATGTGCGGTTTTAAGACAATAGATGAATTCGCTGATTATGTAAAAGAAATCACAAACCGTGACGTTGACATTGAAGTCAGCGAAGAAGAAATCGACGAATGGACCGATGACTTCGCAGCACTTGACTTCAGACTGGCACGTCATCCTGAACCTATAAGCAGAGATGAAATACATAAAATATATCATGATTCGCTCGCAAAATACATAAAGTAAAAGAGGTGTGTAAAATGAGTAGTAAATATGAAAACCTGTTATCTCCTGTCCAGATAGGAAAACTTACAATAAAAAACCGTTTCACTATGGGTGCAATGGGAGGAAGATTCTTCCTGTTTGACTCCAGAGGGTGCTATACGAACAACGGGATCGACTATTTCGTTGAACGCGCACGCGGAGGTTTCGGCCTGATAGTCACAGGTTCAAACGTAGCTGACCTTTCTGTAGATCCGTTCGATCCTGTAAACGGCAATCCGAATCCGTCAGCGGCACCGGGACTGTTCAAACACGGAGCTCTCACTCTTACAGAAAGAGTACATTCATACGGAACTAAAATATTTATGCAGATATCGATGGGCCCGGGACGTATGCGCGACGGCAAATCATGTTCACCTATTCCTAAGTACAAGGCTCCGGATCAGCTTACTGAAGAATTGACTCCGGAAGAAATCGAAACAAAAATATCTGCGATGATCAAACTTGCCAAACTGGCAAAACAATGGGGATTCGACGGAGTGGAAGTCCACGGAATGCACTGGGGATATCTTCTCGATCAGTTCGCCATGGCATATACAAACAAACGTACCGATGAATACGGCGGAGACCTCGACGGCCGTCTTACAGTAGCGAGAAAGATCGTTCAGGGTATCAAGCAGGAATGCGGCGCTGATTTTCCTGTAGCCATCAGACTCTGCATGAAGACTTACATGGCAGGCTTCAACAAGCCTTCGCTTACAGGTGAAAACGAAGTCGGCAGAACAATAGAAGAATGCGTCGAGATCGCCAAACGTTTCGAATCATACGGATATGATATGCTCGACTGCAACTCCGGAACATATGACTCGTTCTATTACTGTGTCAGCCCGTACTACATGGACAACTGCTATAATATTGAACTTGCTGCGCAGCTCAAGAAAGCCGTATCTATCCCAGTATTCGTCGCAGGTGCTATGGATGATCCTGATGCCTGTGAAAAGGCGATCGCAGACGGTAAAATCGACGGCGTGACACTGGCCCGCGCTTCTCTGGCTGATCCGCACTTTGCCAGAAAAGTCGCCGAGGACAAACTCGAAGAGATACGTCCGTGCATCAAATGTACCAACTGCATATATTCGAATCTGGCGAACGGCGTTCCTCAGTGCTCTGTCAATCCTAATACTATGCAGGAACGTGACTACGGCATCAGACCATGCCTGAAGCAGAAGAAAGTAGTCGTTGTCGGCGGCGGCGTGGCAGGAATGCAGGCGGCCCTGACAGCAGCACAGTCAGGCCATCAGGTATCTCTGTATGAAAGCAGCGATAAGCTCGGCGGTCATCTTATAGAAGCTTCATCTCATCCTTTCAAGCACGGGATCGGCAGATTTTCACAGTGGCTCCAGCTGCAGCTGCAAGAAATCGGAGCGGAAGTCGTCCTCAATAAGAGACTCACAGCAGAAGAGATCATTGCCATGAATGCAGATGTTGTCATCCTTTCGGAAGGATCCGATTTCTTCGTACCGCCTATTCCTGGTCATGATCACGCCAAGGCAGTAGTATGCAACGAAGCTCTGACAGGCGAAAAAGAACTCGGTCAGGATGTAGTCATCGTCGGCGGAGGACTTACCGGATGCGAACTGGCATATCAGCTTTCTTCATATGAAGGGAAAAATGTCACGATCGTCGAAGGTCTCGACTCTATTCTTTCAGCCGGAGCACCGATCGCAACTTCTGTAAAGATGATGCTTACGGATCTGCTGAAAGACACAAAGCTCAACATCATGACAGGCTATATGATTTCTGCGGTCAATGACGAAGGCGCAGTAGTAAAAGGCAAAGACGGAAACGAACAGACTATCCCTGCTGACAATGTAATATTTGCTATAGGATTAAGGTCAAAGCCTTCTATTGAAAACGAACTGCTCGGACACGGAATGGATGTTTACAAAGTCGGCGATTATTCAAGAGTCGGCAACATCAGATCATGCGTGGCCTCAGCATATGAAATAGCCAGAAACCTCTAGCCGCCGGCAGAGCTTTCCTCTAAACACCATCTGACATATTGGTTTGTTTTCTGCATCCATAGCGGTCACGAGAGCGCTATGGATGCTTTGTTTATTCTATGCGGATCGCATCTTAAGGCTATATAATCATTATTATAAGAAAAGGAGTTCATATAATGGATACCAGGGTATTAAATTATTTTCTTGCTGTAGCCGATACAGAGAACATCACAGCCGCTTCCGATATTCTTCATGTCACTCAGCCGACGCTGTCGCGCCAGATACATGACCTTGAGGAAGAACTGGGAACAGTTCTTTTCATACGGGGAAACCGCAAACTGACTTTGACCCGAGAAGGCACTTTACTTAAAAAAAGGGCTCAGGAAATATTGAGTCTAGTCGAACAGACCAAATTAGAGACGTGTATCAACACATCAAACGCTTCAGAAGATATCCGAATAGGCACCGGCGAATCACGCCATATGAGTCAGCTGATGCAGATCGGCAAAAAATTTCAGGATGAGAATCCGCATGCCTGCCTGAAACTATTCAGCGGCAACGCCGAATATGTTACGGACCGGCTGATACGCGGACTGCTGGATTTCGGAGTCATTATAGGACATTACAATGTCCACCATTTTGACTGTCTTCATCTGCCTTATAAAGATAAATGGGGACTTCTGATGAAATGCGACGATCCTCTGGCGGATAAAGAATATATTACTCCGCCCGATCTGAACGGGCAGAAGCTCATCATATCAAGTCAGAATTTCGTCGAAAATGAAATCGCAGGCTGGCTCGGACCTCAGCCGCCTGATTTTAAAATAGCCGCAACATACAACCTGGCTTTCAATGCAGTACTGATGGCAGAGGCGGGGATCGGCAGCGTGCTGTGCCTCGAAGGAGCTGTCAACAGCCATGACGGCGTCTGTTTTCGTCCGCTTTACCCGGAGACCACTGTAACTATGGACCTTGCCTGGAAAAGAGAGCAGGTCTTTTCCGGCGCGGCATCCTTGTTCCTGGAAAAGGTCAGAAATAATGTTTCAGCGAATTAAATGATCCGTCCTGTTATTATTCATGTTTTGAATCGCCTCTACTCAATATAGGTATTGGCTTTTCATTTTTTTATCAGCTATCATAATAGTATATATAACATCAAAAACTTAAGGAGGAATTGTTATGCTTGGTGATTTTGTTTTTTCAAATCCGACTAAACTGTATTTTGGCGAAAATTCACTCAGCCATCTGAAAGATGAGCTTGGGAACTATGGAAAAAAGATATTAATGATTTATGGCGGCGGCTCGATCAAGAAAAACGGGATCTATGATTCGGTCATAGAAATCCTTGATCAATGCAATAAAGATGTCGTTGAACTGGGCGGTGTAATGCCGAACCCTACTATCGAATTCCTGTATAAAGGCTGCGAAATCGCTGCCGTGGAAAAAGTCGATTTTATTCTTGCTGTAGGCGGCGGTTCTGTCTGCGATTTTGCCAAAGCTGTTTCTGCATGCACATACTGTGAAGGAGATCCCTGGGAAAAATACTATCGCCATATGGGGGAACTCGACAATCCGGTGATCCCTGTAGGCTGTATTTTGACAATGGTAGGAACAGGCTCGGAAATGAATGGAGGATCCGTGATCACAAATCACGAGGAAAAGATGAAAATCGGACGCGTATTCGATGAACGAGTATATCCGAAGTTTTCTATACTCAATCCGAAGTACACATTTACACTGCCGAAATACCAGATGACGGCCGGTATTTTCGATATTATATCACATATTATGGAACAGTACTTTTCCGGGTTTGATGATAACACTTCAGACTACGTCATGGAAGGTCTGATGCGTTCGCTGATATCCAGCTCCAAAAAAGCAATAATCGATCCTCATGACTACGAAGCCCGCAGTAATATCATGTGGACTGCCACATGGGCTCTTAATTTGTTTGTTGCCATGGGAAAATCAACAGACTGGGAAGTTCATATGATAGGCCAGGGAGTTGCGGCATATACGAACGATACGCACGGCATGACATTGTCAGCTGTTTCTCTGCCGTATTACCGCTTCATCATGCCTTACGGACTGCAGAAGTTCAAACGGTTTGCAGAGAGCGTATGGGATGTGCGCCCTGAAGGCAAATCTGATGAGGAAATCGCTGAAGAAGGCCTGAAGGAAATGGAAAAATGGATGAGAAGCCTCGACCTGGTAATGAGCATCCGTGATTTCGGCGTCAAAGAAGCAATGCTGGACGATATCGCAAACTCCGTACAGATACTGCGCGGTGGATACAAGATTCTTACCCATGATGAAGTAGTGGAAATTCTTAAAGCAAGTCTTAACGAAAAATAAAGTTTGTCACTCAATTCAACAATCTACATATATTGAAACATATCTCCTGCGGCTGTTCTGCTGCGGGAGATATGTTTATATGCCGAAGTCCGGCCGCAAAATAATTGCCACCCGGCCGGGAGCCGGCAGATGGCAATTGATAACTGTGATATTGTTTTTTATTGATCGGCATTAACCTGCAGGATAAGCTGCATGACTTTTACCTGAACTGAAATGCGCCTTCCCAGGCGTTGGCAAATGCTCTTGCCTTGAATATCCAGGCACCCTTTTCCGCATCGTTGGTGCAGATATATATCTCATCTGTACCCGGTCTGATTGCAGTATGCGTCGTCCCGAGATGGAATCCTTCTTCACGACCCGGCAGAAGGATCTGGCCTATGATCCAGCCCTGGCGGTTGAACACAAGTACACGTCCCTGCATATACATCGATACATAGAGATTGTCATCGTCGTCGATTTCGCAGGAATCACATACACCGCCGCCCGTGAACTGATATACCATGTTCACGCCGAACGGAGCAATGTCGGTAGGCCCTCCCTGAGGCTCCAGCGTTGCCCGCAGAAGTCTCATGCCGTTGGATTCTGTGATCCAGACTACCTTCTCATCTTTGGACAAAGCCACGCCGTTAGGTGAAAGCAGATGCTCCAGCAGAGGTGTAATAGTTTTTAAATCAGGCGAAACATAATACACGCCGCCGATGCCGCCGCCGACATTACCCAGCATATGCGTATAATAGAATCCACCTTTTGAATCGAAGCACATGTCATCATACACATGTCCTTCAATCACGACCTGATAATCCTTTGTTTCCGGATCAAAGCTGAAAACATATCCTTTTTTGAAGTCCGGACCGACACTCGGGATAAAGATACGGCCGTCCTTATGCGGCTTCGTAGCCGACATGGCTCTTTTCTGCGGGTCTTCGAATATCACCTCATCCTTTTTTGTTTCAACATTCACTCTGTGCAGCTTGCTGGCAGGTCCGCCGGCTTCGACAAACAGCAGATTGCCGTCTCTGTCGAAATTTGTGCCTTCGAGATCGCTGAACACATCCTGTTCCACCTTCATCCATGGTTCTGCATAGATCGTCTGCAGTCCCTGCTCAAAATCCGGGATCGGGGCAATTTTGTCTTCCGGTCTGTAGACCAGCTTTGGAGTATAATCGTTCATCATAATTCTTCTCGCTTCCATAATTATCGATTGATAATTATTATTTTACAATATGATCTGCCGTCTGACTATTCCTCTTCATAAATCATATGGCATACTTTTACCAGTTCTTCATGGTCTTCCGGCCTGTGAATAGGCGGCATCCAAACTCTGGACTTGAAATCGTCCAGAGTCCCCGGGATGATTTTCTCAGTAAATGTATCAATATCATCATCAAATCCATTCGCTGCGATTGCCTTCCTGCATGTATCAAAACCGAAGCTCTTATAAAAGTCCAGAACCGCATCCGCGATGTAATTTGCTGTCTCTATTTTATCATCTGTGCACGGAACCGCCATAATATCTGCAAACTTTCTGAGATTTGCCCATGGTATAACTTCAGCCTGGTGACGAATCAGTGTCGGTTCCGCCATTATGCAGGCATGTCCGTGAACAAGATTATATGTTGCGCCGATAGCGTGACCGATGCAGTGTCCGTTCGCCGCTCCGCCTGTGCTTTCAGCCATATCTGCTGCATAAGCCAGCTGCGCGCGTCCTTCTTTGTTGCCCGGATCTTTATAAACTACAGGCAGCCATTTGCGTATTCTCTCGATGGCATCCAACGCCAGAGGAGCGGCAAAATCATGCTGCATTGTTCCGACTACAACTTCAATAGCGTGACTGAATGCATCGATGCCGACTGTTGCTGTGGCCCTCGGAGGCATGCCGTAAGTCAGTTCAGGATCTATGATAACTAAATCAGAAACCATATTTTCATTCATAAAACTGAACTTCAGATGTCTTTTACTGTCTGAAACAACTGCACTGACTGTGACTTCTGCACCTGTTCCGGCGGTTGTAGGTATGGCAATGAATCTCGCTTTCCTGTTGTATTCCGGTTTCATTTTGGTACCGGTCCCGCCGTATTCATGCAGATCATCGATATCCTTTTCCGGAAGTTCGGCAATCAGGTTAGCGGCTTTGGCAGTATCTATGCTGCTTCCGCCTCCTATTGCCAGAGTCGCGTCGCAACCTTCCTTTTTCAGTATTTTCGCTGCTTCTATACAGGAATAATCCGGAGGATTGGGCTGTACACTGTCATATATCACATATTCGATACCGGCATTTTTGAGAGATTCAACTATTGGATCGACAATGCCGACGCTCTCCACGCCCTTGTCTGTTACGACAAGGCATTTTTTGCATCCGAACGCCTTGAATTTTTCACCGGCAAGTTTTGAAGTTCCCTCTCCAAATGTGACATGCGGTAACTTGAATTTTTCAAACGAGTTCATTATTGACTCCTTTCTCGACAACCACTTCTGGGTTCCATCATATAAGTAAAAACATTCTTGACATTTATTATTAATACTTTGCACAGCGCAGACCATGTCTGCAGTGCACCGTAATCCGGTTCAGATTCAGCCGGGTTTCTGTAAAAGAATATTCAGAAAGCTTTCTACAGAAAAAATAGTAACACAACAGTCTGCCGTATAAGAAGATTGAAAGTTTATTATAGAATAGCTGAAAATCCGATATCCTGCTGTACCTGCAAAGATATCAGATTCTTTTATAACAGTTATCATATCCGCAGTCTTCCCGACCCGGAACGTGTTGTGATAGCCTTAATGAAAAGAAAATTGTGTCAATATTTCAGATGTGTAGTGAAGCATATTCCGTAAATTATATCGCACAGATCCATGGAGGTTAAAATGAATAGCAATCAAAACAGTCTCGACAGTGCAGAGACAAAAAAATATTCACGCAGGGCGCTTGTGGCATCGGCGATCCTGATGTTCGCGTGGACAGGATGCGGCTGGAACTCTCTGGCTGTTTACTCGGTACATGTTGTTAACGATCTGCATTGTGAAACATCGCAGTTTATGCTCATGTTCACATTCCTGAGTCTTACTACATGTGTAATAAGCTGGACGGTTTATGGAAAACTCATAGAAACTCTGGGCGTACGTAAATACGTAGCAATTTCTGGAATAGTATTTTCTGCCGGATTTATAATAATGGGCCTGTCTCATACGATCTACATGCTGTGGGTGGGAGATATCGTTTTCGGAATCGGTCTTGCAGGCATCAATATCAATACTCTTAATGTTATGTGCAATACCTGGTTCAAAAAGAGCACGACTACTTACACAAGCATCGGCCAGGCCTTCGGTCCGCTTGGCGGCGCAATAAATTCAACAGTCCTCGGCATAGTCATACCCTTGATCGGCTGGAGGATCCCGTTCCTGGCGACAGCAGCGCTGTCACTGGTAGTAACTTTCGTAGTCTGCACGCTGTTTACAACACCTGAGACCAAGAACTGTCTTCCTGCAGGTGTAAATGCGCTGAAGGCAATGAGAGAAGCCGGCATTAAAGAAAAAGGCATTGCCATAGATGAAGGACTGTCATTTTCCGATTCATTAAAACACCCGAAGACCTGGCTCCTGGCGCTTTCATATATCCTGGCAGGCATATGCGATTATGGCCTGCTCGGTAATTTCGCTCTCATAGCAGCATTTTTCGGATATGGCGATCAGGCGGGATTCATAATGGGATTCAGCTGGCTGGCGCAAATAGTAAGCTTCATGATCCTGGGTCCGGTCTGCGACAAGTGGGGCAGCAAATACGCAATGATAGGGTGTTCGATTCTCGTCATATTCGCTGCAAGTATTTTCGCATTCGGGCACGTGAATCTTCCTCTTTTGTTTATGTGCGGAGCCTGCATCGGATTTGCAGACGGAGCAGTTCAACTGCCGATGGGAGCATCTGCGAGAGAGTTGCTCGGCACAAGAGACTTTGAGAAAAAAATGGGTCTCATCGGCGGCGGATGTTACTTTGGAGTCATGATCTCAGCCGTTTCTGTAGCCAAGATATTTGATGTTACAGGAAGTTACAAACCGGCCATGCTGGTAATAATCGTTCTTTCGGTGATCACATCTGTTTTATTCACGCAGGTAACAAAGAGAATCAAGAGTGAAAAATCAGAACAAGAAATTAACAAGATCGCAGAATAATAAGAAACCGCGGTACAATAGAATAACGGACTTAAAAAATGGATGTTTCCCTGCAGCTTACAGACAAACATCCATTTTGTTTCTGTTTTTCTATAGAGTCCGTTCCGCGCTTATTTCTCTCCCGTCCCAGCCCATAGAGTATGCCCATTCAATAATGTCGTCCCATTCCTGATCATCCGGTTCCCGTGCAGCCAGCCTTCTCAGCATATCACAATATCCCATTATGCCGCCGACGTCATCGAGCACTTCATGCCCGTCCTTCGCAATACATACGGGACGCCGTTTTTCTGCGACATTCGCAAGCGCCTCGCCCAGAGCCGTTTCATTACTGCCGTCAGAACCTGTCCAGACACCGTCCGCTTCATCATAGCTTCCAGTGCAGGAAATGCGGACCTTCCAGTCTTCCCCATAGTCGTAATCATATTGCAGCTCGGAAGTCAGCGGCAGCACTGCCGGATCATAGTTATTCATGAATTCGGTCATCTTCCTCTGCGAACTGAATCCTTCTTTCATGACTTTCCCGACTTCTTTGTCTATGGTGATCTCCGACACACTGTCGAGAAATGCCCGAAGATCTTCATCCGAAGCAGGCGCCCGGCCCGTCGCATTTATGATCTGTGACAAAGTGAGTCGTTCCAGAAGTTCATCGTAGGTGCCGTCCATAAAGGCGCAGTTGAGCTGGTGCATCGTAGCGTCCTTCAGCGGCACATCGTAAGGTTTCGGCCGTCTGCCGCCGATTTTTTCAAATTCATGCACAGTGATCATTGGCCATTCTTTCTGCATCCTGCGCACTTTTATCTGACACGGGATATAGTGTTCGCCTATCCCTTTGTATCTGAAAGGTCCGGTGTATTTTTTCCGCAGCCAGGTTTTTATGCTCTGCCCGTCTTTGTAATCATCATCCCAGTATATGTCCGGATAATCCTCCGAAGGAAAACGGAAATACGCCCCTGCCAGAGTCATCCAGCGCGCTGCGGAATCCGACGTTACTTTATTGAATAATTCCCTCGGCAATGTGAACTTGTGCAGATGTCTGTTCTGCCAGCCGAACGCGCGCTGTATCGCATAATGCAGTGCATGCAGCGTCATTTCCGATGGTGCCAGGATATCACGTGAAATTGCTGTTTCCATATCATTACGCTTCTTCAGCACTTCGATATCGTCATCATCCGCATACCCCAGATCCAGCTCCAGGTGAAGCTTCAGTACCTTCGGGTATCTGCTGTTTTCCGAAATAATATTATTTGCCGGCATGGTCGGCTCCTTTCGTGTTTTGGGAATATTTTCTGATAACTCCTGATATGTATTATACTGCTTTAAACCCAATATTGTTAAAGATTATCATGTGCAAAAAATAATTAATCGCTCAATTATGCAAAAGCTGTGTTTGGGGATGGCCTTTTGCATAATTTCTTCTTGTTTTTTTGATTATCACCAGTAAAACCAGGAAATAGCCTGCCTGGATTGCCACAGATTATGCAAATACAGTGCCCGTGTTACCTCTTTTTCATATTCTTGAAAGACCATAGAGGCATATTACGAAAAAATATGCAAACAGGAGATTGGAATATTGTTTTTTGCATAATTTGAAAATGATTCTATTTCAAACAAAACAGCGGTCCTTTACGGGCCGCCGTGTTTGCTGTGTTGTTGAGAGGATGAGATATTTATATGTTTTTTACAATGCTACTATAGCGCGCCTTGCTTAAAACAATCTTAAATACATCCTGTCAGTCTATACGCTCGAATACCAGATTGCATACCGTACGGTCGCCGCCGCCGAAGCCTGTCGAACCGGCAGTTGACTGTGCAAATGTATGCAGGCGGTACCCTTCCGCATACTGCCTATTGCAGAGATCTTCTATCTCCTCGAAGTTTTTCGAACCCTTACCGACAAACTTTTCTCTGAGAACGACCTGCATAACTCTGTATTTTCCATTACCACTATTTATCTGGCCTGCCTCATCATTAAAGCTGTTCATTACACCCATTTCAAACTTCCTTTCTGCATCAGCCTGTACCGACTGATCCGCTGTAATATTTTTTTCTGTTTATATTATACTGCGTGACTCAATAAACATATAGGAGAAAATACCCTTACCGCTTTTCCTCATTCATTACCTGTTTCAGAGTGCGCCCGTCTGCGGCGATCCAGTTGAGAGGGCCGGAAACGCTCGATCCGCATACGAACACTGCAGCTGCCGATGCACTCGGCAGCACGACATCTTTCTGCAGCGTATTTTTCTTTATTATCCCGCCGGCCAGGCATTCCTCTCTCTGCGCTGCCACGCCCTTGTATTTCTTAAAGCTTGCGGCTCCTTCGCCCTCAAACACTTTCGACCCCGCCAGTATCATGAACCCGTCCGGTACCGGTCTGCCATTAGCTCTGATGCCGTTCCTTTCAATGCCGAAGATCAGCTCATCGCTGTTTTCATTACCGGCGGCTTCCTCCGGCTCCGGCGTTTTGACCATCCCCGGATCCTTGACCGTCTCAGAAGCAATGGTTGCCTCGGGTTCCTCGGCCGCCTCAGAGTCCGGAACTGTCTCGGGATCCTTGACCGTCTCAGAAGCAATGGCTATCTCGAGTTCCTCGGCCGCCTCAGAGTCCGGAACTGTCTCGGGTTCCTCAGCCGCCTCAGAAGCGGTGGTTGTCTCAGGCTCCGCAGCCTTCTCAGAAGCGTCACCAGTCTCCGCCTTCGTGATCCCCTGCGGTTCTTCCGCAGATCTTTCACCTTCAATATCTGCAGCAGTTATCGTCGTCAGCATCTTTTTCGTATGGTTTGACGGGCCTTTTCTTATACGCGAAGATAGATTTCTTTTAGCTTGCTCCAGTACATTCCTCACATACCTGCCATTGCCGAAATCATCACACTGCTTTGCTGTTGCAAATAACGAAGCCAGTTTTTCCCTGGCCCCGTCATCCAGAACGAAACCGCTGGAAGTGCATTGCTTATCGGCTATTGCCAGTAATTCTTCAACGGAATAATCTTCAAAATCAATAACGATCGGGAATCTCGATTTCAATCCGGAATTAGCCTCAAAGAAATCTTTCATTTCTTTTTTATATCCCGCCAGAATAACGATAAGGTTATCACGGTGATCCTCCATCATTTTGACCAATACGTTGATGGCATCCTGGCCGTAATCAACACCGGATTCATTTCGGGCAAGTGAATATGCCTCATCAATAAACAAGACTCCGCCCAGAGCGCTGTTGATTACTTGTGTTGTTTTTTCCTCTGTATGCCCGACATATTGCCCTACAAGATCCGGCCTGCTTACTTCCACAGGCTCTTTATACGACGGGAAAATACCAAGGCTGTAAAACATCCTGGAAATTATACGCGCAACTGTCGTCTTGCCGGTCCCCGGATTTCCTGTAAACACCATATGCAGTGTCTGCGTATTATTGTTTTCAAGTCCTTTCTGTTCCCTTTCTTTCTGAAAGGCCAGCCAATCATACATTCCACGTATCTGCTGCTTCACATTTGCTAAGCCTATAACACCATCCAGTTCTGCGAACAGATCGGCATTATCAGCCGGCACATCAGTGCTGCTTTTGGGGCTTTCGTCATCTACTTTCCTGGCAGCGAGCGCAGTCCCGGACTCTGCGGTCTGAGGCTTCAGCATACTGGTATACTGTGCAGCTTTTTCACTGTTCCGGTCCACGCCTATCCCCTTTTCATAGCATTCAGCCACACCTTGTATACCTTCCAAAATATTCAAATCAGCTGCCCGCTTATAATAATCAAAAGCGGCGATTTCGTTTTTATCCGTGCCGATCCCTTCTCTGCAGCATTCGGCCAGTTTTATCATAGCACCGGCCGAGCCCTTATCCGCTGCCTTCTCCAGTTCTCTTATACCGTTAATTTCATCCTTTTCCACACCGCGGCCATACAGCAGGGCGCAGCCGTATTCATACATCCCGTCAAAGTATCCGCCCTCAGCGGCCTTTATAAAACACTGCGCCGCCTTTTCGTAATTCGCGTCTTCCGTGTTTGCGCAGCACATGCCGCAGAAATACCATGCTACAGCCGTCGACCAGGTACATGAATCATGAAACTGATGTCCGGCTGCGCTTTCAAACCAGTCCGCAGCCGCCTTATAACGCTCCTGCTCTTGCAGGAAATACCCTGTCCAGCATTTACAGATATCCATAGTCGGTTGTTTTTTTACGCTTTCATCCACCCAGTAACGCCATCTTGTTGTATCACTTTCGACACCTACGGCAAAGCGGTAACAGTACGCCGTCATGGCCGGTGCATTCGGGCTGCCCATTTCAGATGATTTTTTGAAATACAGGAAAGCTTTTTTTTCATTTCTTTTATATATGTCGTTAGCCCATTCACTGTTGTCATAAAGCATTCCCAGAGCAAACAATACCTCGGCATCATCCTCATGCCTTCTGAGCACATCACGCATGACCTTATCCGCTGTTCTTATTTTTAGCGGGCCGCCGTTAAAATGATAAGTGAACATATCGAGCAGGGCGTGATAATTACCGCGGGTGGCAGCAGTATTGAAACATTCCATCGCCATGCTGTCATTTTTATCAACGCCGAAGCCGTCAAAATAAAATTTGCCCAACAGATAATATTCGTCCGCAGACAGCGATGATTTCCGCCCCCGCAAATATGCGAAAGCCATTTTCGCTTTCATGGTATTATTATCAATATTCGAATTGCCCTGCTCTGCGCATTCTTCATAAAACGCCTGCACCCGCTTTGAATTCATAATGCTTTACTCTTCTCCTCCATACTTTCTCAGATATTCCTGACTGCTCCCATAAATATCGGCAGTCCCGTGCTGTCGTCGGTGACTGCATAAACGAACGGCCTGTTCAGACGGACTGTTTTTGTTATCGGCATCGGTCCCATCGGCACCTGCACCGAAGTCGCCGCTCCCGCGGTCGTCCCTTCCGGCGTAACATTGATATACACTTTATGTCTTATACCGCTGATGCGGACCGGCTGCACAGCATCTATCCCCGAAAAGTCAGCTCTGGTACTGAATGCATCTTTGACTCCCATGCTTTTCAGCGCGCCGTTCATATCGGCCGAATATTCGGTTTTGAATTCCGGAAGGTATGCCGCGACACCCGCCTTTTTCCTGTTGTTTATCAGCCTGCGGAACGATGTCCCCGACATGTTTGAAATATATTTGGAAAGAGTGATGCCTTTGCGCGGAAGAAGCGCCACAAAACTGTAACCGTCTTTATATTCTTTTATGAAACCCGTCGTATTCTTATCGCTGATATAGCAATATTCGTCACTGCTCATGAGTTTGATTTTCTGCCGGCTCCCGTTTTCCTGCCTGAAATACGCGCTTTTGACGCTGTTTGAATAATACGGCTCGTCCCATTTCGCATCGAACGAAACTGCATTCAGGATATACAAAACGTCTTCACTACTGATGCTGCTGATGATCGACGGTATTTTTCCGTCCGTCGCCTTGCTGACCCAGTCGTTCATTTTATTCACAGTGCTGCTGTCCGAAAAATCGGCCGCATTCACATCCGCGCCATAGCAGTCTTTTACAGTCTGCTGGAAATTGCCGCTGACTGAAGCGCTGCTGCGGTACCAGACCGAATTCGCATTCTTTAATGATGCACCTCCCGTGGAAGGCAATTTGCTGTACCAGTAATGTACATTTCTGTTCGTCGCAGTAATGCTTTTCCCTCCCGCGATGGTTTTTTCTATCTGCGAAAGCGTCCTGCCCTCCGCACCGTTCGCTGTCATCGCCAGCGCAGTCATGACCGACATAGGCGCAATGACTGTATTCGACCTCTGATGCACGGCGCATTTTTTGAAAAGGTTCACTGAAAAGGCGTCGCTCGACCTGACAAAAGATTTCTGCGCCGATTTTGACGGCACCGACGAAGCCGCCTCTGCAGCCGGCGCGATCAGCATGCCGAACGACATGACTGCAGCCAGCGTAAACAAAGATATTCTCTTAACTGTTCTGTTCATATTCCCTTCCTCTTATTCCCTGATTCTATTTGATTACCAGCGTCGGCCACTTTATCGGCGGGTTGACATATTTTCTGTTCCCGTATTTGAGTTTGCCGGCAGCTCTTTTCTCTTCCATATCGTCTATTACCAGCTGTATGTTCTCATAGCTATAGTCTTTTTTGTGTTCCGGGCGCATGAATGTGCGGACTATAGTGTCCAGCGGCTCGCCGGAAAAATGATAACCGGCGACACCCAGCATATGCTCGGTCTCTTCAAAGTCCGCATGCAGCAGCACACATAAAAGCAGAATAGTGTTTTTATTAACGTGACCGTTGATGCATTTGTTGAAAGTCTGGCGGCGCATGATATTGCCGTAAACCTCACTGTCCTCTTTGAACCCGTGCTTCTTTTTGAGTACCTGCAGGTATGACGCTACGGTTTCATCCGGCGTTCCGTCAGAAGCAAATACCGGTTCCCCGTCCGGCCCGTCGAAGTTCAGCGTCCACTCTCCGAGAGTCCCGCCGAAAAAATCCGCTTCCGCAGTCTTATATTTCGCCGCGGCGAGCGATGACTTCGATGCCTCTTTTTCGATGGCGTCGACCGCTGCCTGGCTTAATTTATTTGTATTGTCACCCATCGTTTTACCCTCTCTATAAAGACAGTTCAGAAAAATACAGTAACATTATAGCACATGTTTAAAGTATTCACTCATTTAACAGTTCAATTACCTGCGCTATCCCGGATCTCGCCTCCGGTCCCGCACTCTCAAGATGCTCCAGAAGTTTTTCCCGAAAAACTTCCCTGCTTATCAGCGACCCGTCTTCAATGCCGGAGCGCAGAACATCCACCTCCTCTTCGGCAATTTTCAGCCTCCGAGCCTGGGCCGAATATTCTCCCGCGGTCTTTTTGACGAGCTCGCCCCTCCTCACGCATTCCCGAAAAGCTTCAAGCTCTCTCAGCTGGTCCTCAACCGATGCTTTATATATGTCAAAGTTATCCGCCATCTTTTCGTTTATGATGTGTCCGATCATAGCATCTTCGGCGAACATCGCATACTCTTCCATGACCTCAGTCAGCTCAGCGATATCGCCGTCAGTTATCATCTCCCCGTTCCTGAGCCTGTTGAAAAGCTCTCTGTGTGCTCCCAGAGCTTCCTCTTCAATATCTTCCTTTATAATTCTTACTGCTGTCTCTTTCATTTTTTCCTCCTACTGCATTTCGCTGATACTTCTGTCCGCACACCATTCGTCTTCCAGATTTTCTGCTTCTTCCTGAGTTATCATTCTCAGATCAGGTGCGTCCGGTCTGCCGCTTTCTATTTCAAAAAATTTATTTGTCTCTTTCTCAAATGCATATCCGCCTTCGCTGCTCAACTGATATATAGTCCTGCCGTCACCGGACAGGTAATACCGGACAAATATTTCCTTATACAGATTCTGCATTATCCAGTAGTCCTCCCTCCACGCTTCCTGGTCCATGACGTCGTCAAAGGCATTCACGAGTGCCCCGTAATATCTGTCCGCAGAGATTTTCTCTTCTTCTCCGAGGAATGCCTCTCCTTCCTCCTGATACCTGATTTCCAGCGCTCTCAGGTCTGCCGTGACTTCCGCCATCAGAATCATTTTCTGATCCACAGCGGATTTTGATGCATAGTCATAATAAATATCGAGTTTCTGTTCCCCGGCCACGTCAAGCGGAAACGCCATGAGACAAGAAGCCGTCTGACTGTCAAACGCCGACTCTACCTCCGCGATATCACCCGCGCCTGCAGCCCCGGCAGCGTGAATGATACCTGCCGTCACGGCATACACCGGCGCACCCCACGAAAGCATTACTGCCATGACATTAGCGGCGCGTTCCAGACTGTCTGCTCCTTCTGCCCGGGCTATGCATATTGCCCTGCTGATGAAAAGGCCTGTCCACGCCGGCTCATAGAGCCTCATGTCCTTTGCAAGTTTACTGATACTCTTCATTGTTATTCCTCCTTTATCTTTTTATGAACCTGGCAGCTGCCGGAAGTCCGCTCGCTCTGAGCCTGCTCTTCTCTCTGCTGAAAAACGATGCTGAAATATTGAACCGGATTCCCTTCGCGCAGTTTGCAAAAGCTCCATGTCCGACAGAAATGTTGTTGCATATTGTGACAGATTTGAGGCGATGATAACCGTGGAATGCTTTCGGTGCTATTTTCAGCACGTCCATTGAAAACCCTTTGTATGTTACTGTACGCGGGATCACCGCTTTCGCTGAACCGCAGCTAAGACCTTTTTTCACGCGCACCACACTTCCTTTGACTACTTCGTACTCCAGCGAACCTCTCGAAAAAACGGTGCCTGCTTCCGGCCATACGACTACCTCTGCCGGCTCGGATACGACATTTGCCGCGCTGTTGCTCACACAGGCGAAGTAGTAATATCTTCCGGCTTCTTCCGTATTGACATTGAACTCTGCTCCGTCCGCGGCCTTTTCCACGCTCTCGTCCTCTATGTCTGTATCTTCAGGGTCTGTCGTTCTGTACCAGCTTACGGACAGCCGGCTGCTTACACTGCCGATGCTCAGCGTGACGGTTTTGTGCTGTGTTGTCGTCATTGTCGACGGCTGCTCCTCAAATGTGAATGTTTCGAAGGTCATTTTTGCCAGACGTGAAATGACGGTATCGTTGTTGCCGTTTCTGATGACGCAGTAATAGTAGTACGTTCCCGGTTCCATTTCGGTATCGAGCTTTCCCGTACTGAAACTTCCGCGGTCATAGGTGACGACTTCTTTGTCTCTGGAAGGAGCCGCTTTTCCCGTAGTATTCATGTACCACTGATAGCTTATTCCTTCCCCGCCACCTCTGATATGTACGACAGGATATATAAAACTGTCTGCGTCGAATGCAAATATCCTGTCCTCCGGCTGAACACTTATAACCGGAGCGCCGTTATACGCATCACCGGCGCTTTCGTCAGTAATATCTTCGTCCTCTCCGCTGTTGTTTTCGTCCTCGTCAATGAGGTCTTCTTCGTCGTCTCCGTCTTCCCCTGCGGATATTTCCGTCACGTCCTCGTCCTCGTCGTTATCGTCGGATGTGTCTGTAACGTCTTCGTCTTCGCCAATGAGGTCTTCGCCGTCTTCACTTCCGTCAACGGAAAAAGCTGTCGGCCCCTCGGTGCCTGTGACATAGCCGCTTCCCAGTGTACGCGCCGCAGCCTCCGCCGGTGCCCACTGTGACAGTGCCGGTGAAAATGCGATCATGACCGCCGCCGCGATTATTACTGCTAATATTTTTCTGAGTTTCATATTGTTTTCCTCCTTTTGATTTGCCTGCTCTATGTCTTGATATTATATTAGCAGTGATAAACGGCCTTCCGTAAACGGAGCGTTGACAGATAAGGAACGGGAGACAGAAATACTAAAACGGAAAATGCTATGACAATCGTATCATAGAAAAGTTATTTTAAAGTCAACAACAAAATAGATGCCACCTGTAAAACACAGGAGAACATCCATTTGTTAAATCTATTACTTTATTTCAACATATGACCGGGATGGATCAACAGAATATAAAAGGCATAAAAAAACACATGCAATATGTCACAAGGAGTGCAGGCATAGTCTTGAAATCGCTGTTTAAGCGATACAAGAAAATGTCCGCACCCCTTCTATCAGAAAACCAGTTGTTGACCTTTAATGGTTTACACAAAATGCATCCCGCCGAAAAAATATAATTTGTTAATGTGACAGCCTTATACAGTTAGAGCGTTCCAAGTAGTTTGCAGGCCGACAAAGCCATAACCTTTGCCGCGGTCTTCATTTCTTCTATGACTGCGTATTCGTCAGATTTGTGTGCAAGCGTGAGCCTGCCCGGTCCGTATACAATGCACTGGTCAAGATGGCCATTTTTGATGATGAATTTCTGATCCTCCTCACCCGGGCTGATCGAAAACTCCATATCCCGCCCGAGGAACATCTTTCCTGACGCGAGAAAGGCCTTAACGACATCGGTGTTATTCGGCACCAGCGTCGGATCAGTCGCCATGTGCATGTTGATTTTGTAGTCTGATCCCGGCATCTCCGATTTGACGGCTTCGCACACCTTAACGAACTGCTCTTCCGCCCATTTCACAGACAGTTCCGGGTTCAGTCTCCAGTCGAAGCCCATCGTGCAAGTCTGCGGAATCGTATTAAGTTTCTCGCCGGCGCGCAGCATCGTCACCGTCAGCGTCGATTTACGGCAGGCAGGCGGCTGTACCGGCAGCGGCGTGATGTCTTTCAGCAGCGGCTGGATATCACTATCAATGCGGTCCATGAGCCGATTCGCGAATTCAATTGGACTCACGCCTTCAGACGGCATACTTCCATGCGCCTGTTTTCCCGTTATCTCGATTTCGAACCACATCGTGCCGCGGTGCCCCAGGCAGACTTTGTCAACATCGAGACACTCTGTAATAACAGCATAGTCTGTGCTCTCCTTAGTGAAATATCCCTGCTCCACCATGTAGCCTACACCGGCAAAGCCGCCGGTCTCCTCATCCGCAGTCGCTGAAGTCAATAGTGTCCCTTTAAGTTCAATGCACGCCTCCTTGAGTATACGTGCAGCGAAGATCTCTGATACAATGCCTGACTTCTGATCGGCCGAGCCGCGTGCATATATCTTCCCGTCCTCGATATCACAAGCATATGGATCGTGCGTCCAGCCTGTCCCTTCCGGAACGACATCGTAATGCCCGGTTATATGCAGCAGCGGACGATGCATCTGCCCTTCCTTCGTGCCGATAACATTGATGCGCGGATGGCCTTCGCTCTGCGGCGCAAGCTCCTCAAGCCGTTCATCCGGCACTTTGAGATATGTGATCTCCATGCCGGCTTTCTTCATCTCTTCGCCCGCACACTGGGTTACCTTATCGTAATTATACCCGGGCGGGTTCTGCGTCGGTATACTGAAAAACCTGACGGCAAAATTCGTCAGTTCATCGCTCAGTTTTTCCATTGCGGCATCGATCCTGTTTTTGAGTTCCAATTCATCCATATTGTTTCCCTCCGCTCGGACTGCTCCGGCCCTGCGGCCGGACGCTGTTTTGATATGTTTTGCTTTTTTTTGAGCCTATTTCGGGAGGACGCCGAAATAGGCTCAAAAGGCTATGTATCACTTGTTTCTATTATTTTCGTACATATTCAACATTACCATCTATAATGGTCATGTCAACTTTTAGATTACCGATATCCATCGGATCTATCTTTAATATATTGTCTGATAAGACGATCATATCTGCCAGTTTCCCGCATTCCAATGAACCCTTGATATTTTCTTCATATGCTCCATATGCACCATTAATTGTAGCACATCTGATAGCTTCCAGTACACTGACAGCCTGTGTCCTATCGCATTGGATGCCTTTAGTTCTGTCATATCTGTTAACAGCACCGTCGATCAATGCAAGCCCTACAGGGCCGGATGGCGCATCACTCTGGAATGAGCATTTAACTCCGGCATCAAGCATACTCCTGATTGCGCATATGTACTTGCTTCTTTCCGGCCCGAAAAATCTTTCATAATTCGATCCCTGAAAAGCTACCATGCCCACATTTACACTCGGGCAAATATTCATCTTTGCCATCTTGTCTATCAATTCCTGGTCGCTTAGTGTACAATGCTCTACCCGGTGTCTCAAATCAGGCCGCGGATTAGTTTTAAACGCTTCTTCATAACCATGTATCATGAATTCAACTGCTCCATCGCCTATTGCGTGAGCCGACGCCTGACACTCCGCGTCATTTATAAGTTTGATGTATTCTGCGACTTCCTCGCGTTCCCATCCTTTTTCTCTTGGTAACGACGGATCATGCGTGTAAGGTTCTCTGGTATAACACGATGGGCCGCCGCTGCCGCCGTCGATCATAAATTTGCAGGTCCCGATTTTGAAATATTCATCACCAAGTCCGCTCATCAATCCCAGCTTCATCCAGCATTCATTATCTTCTTTGCTGAAAGGCTTGCCGAAAATGCTGTGCAGCATCATATACGAACGTACTTTAAAAGTTCTGTCTCTACATAATTTCTGCATGATATGATAAGAAGGCTTATCGAGCTCACCCGCATCATGGATCGAAGTGATTCCATTTTCGATTAAATTTTTGTACGATTTCATGGCAGCTTTTGCCTGTGCCTGTTCAGGATAATCCACCTGGCCCCATAGCCAGAAATGCGTATGTCCTCTGACCATTCCAGTGAGTTTGCCATCAATGACTTCTACTTCGTCTTGCGGATATTTACTCGCATCATCCGGGCCATATACACCAAGATATTCCAGTGCTTTACTATTATACATACAGATATGCCCGCCGCCATGCATACAATGCACCGGATTATCAGGTGCGATCTCATCCAGTTCCTCTATTGTCGGATGCCTTTTTTCCGGGAAAAACGATGGTTCATAACCCATCATTGATACCCATTCGCCCGGTTTTTTTAATGCGACAGCCTGCCTCAGCATGTCCAGCATTTCTTTTAGTGATTTACAATTGCTGTAAAAAGTATCTATCATTGCCGCATCTAATTCCGGCCCCAACAGGCCATTCAGAATCGGGTGATAATGCGAATCAATCAACCCCGGCATCAAAGTGCGGCCATTAAGATCAGTAAACTCGGCACCTTTGCCGGCAAGCTTTTCAACTTCAGCATTGGTACCGGTATAGACAATTCTATTATTTTCAGTTAATATTGCTTCCGTTATACTATTATTTTCGTCAACAGTAATAACGCTTCCATTTATAAATGCCTGCTTCATTTGTCTTACTACCTCGATTATTGTCTAATATTGATTGGGGCAACAAGAAGTTGCCCCAATCATCAAGATTATTTTTCTGCATAAAATAACTCTAAAGTCTCGTGATCAGGTTTCTTGCCAATCAGTGAGAATACCACGAACGTTACGATCGCGATCACAATACAAGGGATTATTGCCGTTGTACCGCCTATACTGAATGGATGCAGCGGATTGATCAAACTGTTATATATTGTAATAAATCCGAATGATGCAACACTGCATATCGATGAAACAATTGCACCTGTAGCATTGGCCTTTTTCCAGTACAGTCCAAATAATATTGGGCAGAAGAAGGCACACTCAAGACCTCCCATAGCAAACAGATTGACCCATACGATCAAGTCCGGCTTTAATATCGCCAGAATGATAACAACAAAGCCTAATACAAGCGTTGCCGCCATTGATTTCTTAGGAATTGACTTAATAAATTCAGGTGAAGCTTTTTCCTCATCCTTTACCATGTAATTCATATAGAGATCTTTTACTATCGCCGCTGATGCTAAAATAAGCAGTGAAGAAACTGTTGACATTATTGCCGCTAAAGGTGCTGCAATGAATATGCCTGCAACGACAGGATTCATGTATTTAAGAACGATCGCAGGAACTACATAATCTGTACTCGGTAATTTAGATATATCGATTATTGCTGGTGCAAACACACCGGAAACATGCATGATGAGCATTAAGAAACCAACAACGATAGTACCATAGATTATTGCACTATGAAGCGATTTAGTATTCTTGAAGCCCATGCCGCGTACGGCAGTCTGAGGAAGTCCCAGTACGCCTATTCCAACGAGAACCCAGAATGACAATACATATGGCATTGCCGTTGTTCCGCCGCTGGTAATATCAGCATAATATGGTGCAGCAACAGCGAGCTTCGCTGACAGCGGACCAAATCCTCCTGCAACTCCTACTACTGTAGCGAGAAGAATAATACCGCCTAATATCATTATCAATCCCTGAACTGTATCAGTGATTACCACAGCGCTGAATCCGCCAACTGTTGTATATATTATTACGATCACGCTGAATATCAATAATCCCCAGATGTAAGGCATCCCCGTTATTTCCTGGAAGAGGATGGCTCCGCCCATGAACTGTGACACCATCTGCGCAACGAAGAATAACACAAGACAAATAGATGAAATGATTACGACCGCTGGTGACTTATATCTTGCTCTCAGATAATCAGTAACTGTAACAGCATTGATTTTTCTGGAAATAACAGCAAACTTTTTACCCAGTATTCCAAGAATAATGAATGCAGTAGGTACCTGTATCATTGAAAGGTATACCCATACAAGTCCTTTGCTTGCGGCGATGCCAGGGCCGCCAATGAAGCTGCTGGCACTAGTGAATGTAGCGATCAATGTCATAGCAAGAACTAATCCGCCCATTGAACGTCCACCTATAAAGTAATTGTTTACAAAACCTTTTTCCGCATCTCGTTTAGCCTGTCTTTTGCTGACAACAAGACCAATAACAAGATTGCTTGCAAGGTATACAGCAAGAACTATTACAATGATAATGCCTTTTGAAGTCATTACTGCCCACTCCTTTCGTTAGCACTTTGTCCAGCTTCTTCTCCAAGATCGAAATCTCTGAAAAAGCATTTTACGACGATAACGGTTAATACGCAGAAAAGAACATATCCAACTACACTACTTAAGAAAAACCACATCGGGAGTCCAAAAATATATGTATATGTTGCCGGTGTCCCGGTTCCTGCTATTCCGTATCCTGTTGCAAACCACCAAATGAAGAACAGGATATAGAGGCCAACCGAAATAAGCGCTTCTTTTTTCATCTGCTTATTTTTATCAGCATCTGTAATAATAGGATTTCTATTCATAATGCCCCTCCTTAATAAGAATTTTGAAAATAAATAATAAGATTAGTAAGTACTTTGTTCACAGGCGTAGCAACACCAACATCTATGCCTTCTCTGACTATTGCACCATTGATCATATTGATTTCCGTCTGTTTGTGATGATTTATGTCTTGCAGCATCGATGATGAATTAGCTGCTGTTGCTTTGCAGATTTCCAGTGTATGATTCACCGGGTCATTGGAGCTTAACTTTATTCCCTTGGCATCTGCAACCATTTTTGCTTCTGTAACAGCATCTTCCAGCAACTCACGTATTTCAGGATGATCCAGCAGTTCTCCGTTGTGTAAATGCGTAATTCCCGTTAAAGCATTTATACCTACATTGACCAATAGCTTATCCCAGATCAATCCCATAACATTTTCCGAAATGACTGTTTCCATACCGGCTTTTTCAAACAGATCAGAAATTTCCCTGATACGGATCGATTGTCTTCCGTCCAGTTCACCGATATTTGTTACACCTACTCCTGCATGACGCATTTTACCCGGACCTAACATCGTTGCACCATGTGCGGTAGTTCCGGCTATTGTATTATTGCCGGTTACTTCACTGATGCTTTCAATATTGCCTAATCCATTTTGTAAGGTCAACGCAATCGTATGTGCTCCGAAAACAGCTCTATTTGTTTTCATCGCTTCTTTCGTCAAAATCGATTTTACAAATATTATTGCCAAGTCGCATACGCCTGCATCTGCAGCAGAAGATACAGCTTTGACATTCTTATACTGGAGGAGATCATCGCCTTCTTCCATTTGTACGCCATCAGCATTAATAGCGTCTACATGTTCTTTCCACACATCTATCAAATACACTTCATTGCCCGGTACTGCGGATAATTTCGCTCCATATAAGCAGCCCATTGCCCCTGCACCGACAATTGCTATTTTCATATCTTCCTCCTTTGCTTTTTACTCTTCAGGAATCTCTACTTTCTTATTGAAACTGTATTCAGGAGTCGGGAATTCGCCGGAAATCGTTTCTTTGTGGAATTCGTTCAATCCATCTACCATTGCTTTCCTGATGTGTGCGAACTGTTTCACAAATTTCGGTTTAAAATCTCCATACATGTCCAGAAGATCCTGCGTAACCAGTACCTGGCAGTCAACATACGGTCCTGCGCCAATGCCTAAAATAGGGATGTCCACAGCCTCTGCTACAGCTTTTCCTACGACAGACGGAACACATTCGAGAACGATCGAAAAGCATCCGGCTTTTTCGAGTGCTTTCGAATCTTCGATCAGCTTTTTCGCCGACTCCGGTGTTCCTCCCTGAACCTTAAATCCTCCCAGTGAGGAAGCCGTCTGAGGAGTAAGACCTATATGACCCATAACATTTATGCCGGCACCTACGATTGCCTTGATTCTTGACAGCATTTCGACGCCGCCTTCAAGTTTGATGCAGTCGCAGTTCGTTTCTTTGATCATACGATTAGCATTCGAAATTGCCTGCTCATCGCTTACATTGTAAGAACCAAAAGGCATATCACCAATTACCCAAGTATTTGGAGCGCCTTTAACGACCGGTCTGATATGATGGATCATATCGTCCATAGTAACAGACTCTGTTCCCTTATAGCCAAGCATGATCATGCCGAGAGAATCGCCTACTAATATGATTTCTACATCGCTGTCATCTACTATCGAAGCTGTCGTATAATCATACGCAGTGACATAGCTGAATTTTCTTCCCTCTTCTTTGAACTTTTTAAAATCCGATATTGTCATTTTTACTTTATCGCCCATATTTCTCTCTCCTTAATCAGATTGTCAAACAATATGTACCAATATTCCGAATATTTTATTTTTGCTAGCGTGGTATTACCACATCTCTGATAATAGCCTTAAAAAAACGTAATGTCAACACATTTTATCGATAAACTCTTAGCCGAGATACTACGTCCTACTGTTAATTGGGCAAATATTCTTATTATTCGCTTGTCATATCTTACATTTCCGAATAACCACAAATACGGATTTTTCTGCTTTAGACGCTTTGATCAGAATAGTACTATAAGATTTTCAGCAATAATTATTAACGTGCACTTAGATACATATCTTCTATGCAGTTGATAAAGGAATCTACTGCAGGAAGTATTTTTTTCATCGACCTTACTTCAATGCCAAGTGATCGATATAAAGGCGGATTTAGTGAAATAGCCTTGACGCTGGATTGACAATTGACCAGCATAAGCGATGCAGCTATAGTTACCCCCAGTTCATGCCCTACCATATTCATTGCTGCCATATCATCTTTGCAGGAGTACATTATGTCCCATTTGATACTATTTCCGGTCGCGATGCCGGGCCACCCTGCTTCAGATTCATCATTTTCTCCGGTGGAATAAACAATAAATGGATATTTCTGAAGTTCGCTCAGACTAATAGTATCCTTACTTGATAACTCGTGGCAGCCGGGCACTACTGCCATTATTTCATCTTTTTTCAATAAGATAGAATCAAAACAATCTTTATTATTAAGTTCAGTTATTGCAACATCTATGATCCCTTCTGAAAGTCGATGATCAAGTGTTGGAGACTCCGCTTCATACATATTCACTTTAATATTCGGATGTGATTTCTTGAAATTCTGCAATATTGACGGCATCCATGCCGATGCAACACTGGAAAGACAGCCTATTTTTACCGTTCCGACCTCATTGCCTTTAATTCTATTACATTGCTCAAATAAGCCTTCTTCCCATTTTATTATCTCGCGCATACATGGTAATAACTCTTTCCCTGAATTTGTGAGCTTTACACCTTTGCTCCTTCTGATAATCAATTGCATCCCAAGTTCTGTTTCCAGGCCATTTATCATTTGTGTTATGCCTGATTGAGTATACCCCAGCTCCTGTGCCGTTTTAGAAATACTGCCATTTTCAGCAATATGTAACAGGGCCTCATATTTTTTTGTATTCATTTTCCGCCCCCAATGTAATTACGTTTTGTAATATCATTTTCCAGATAATAGCATTTTACTTATGCAATTTTCTGAATTATATTATAAATATATAAGCGACAAAAGTAAATCATTATCCATTATCATTTCAAAAGGAGGCATCTCAATGTCTAAAATCAAGCAAACTGATCTCAAATACAATATGCATTCATGGAGTGCGCAGAAAAAAATCGATCCACTTGTAATTACAACTGCAGAGGGGATTTATTTTACTGATGAAGACGGAAAACGTTATGCGGATATGTCATCACAGTTAGTAAACGTCAACCTGGGGCATCATAATGAAGCACTTATCGCGGCAATCAAAGAACAGGCAGATAAACTCGCATTCATCGGTCCTTCCTACGCTACTGATGTACGATCAGAAGCAGCTAAAGGTATCGCTGATCTGTCCGGTATTCCGGGGGCAAAAGTATTTTTTACAAATGCAGGTGCTGAATCAAACGAAAACGCAATCAAGCTCGCTAAACTGTATACCGGCAAATGGAAAATATTATCTATGCAAAGATGCTATCACGGCTCCACAGCAGGTGCCGGCGGGCTGTCCGGTGAGCCAAGGCATTTTGCCAATGAACCGGGAGATGCAGGCCATGTCCATTTCGAAGGCCCATATCCATACTATGCGCCGGCAGAGGTCAAATTCCGCAGCGAAGATGATGTGGCAGATTACTATCTGGAACTTCTTAAAAGAGTTGTTCAGACTGAAGGCGCTCATCAGATAGCAGCAATATTCGTGGAATCCGTAGTAGGTTCAAACGGTATACTGATTCCGCCTGCTAAATATATGCAGGGGATCAGGAAATTATGTACAGAAAATAATATTGTTATGGTATGTGACGAAGTCATGGCCGGGTTCTACAGGACCGGAAAGCCGTTTGCATTCCAGAATTTTGACATTCAGCCGGATTTAGTAACATTTGCCAAAGGCTGCACATGCGGATATGTTCAGCTCGGCGGGGTTATTATGAATAAAAAAATCGCTCATTCTTTCGATATGACGCCAATGCAGTGCGGACTCACATATAGTGCTCATCCTATAGGCTGTGCCTGCACCTGCGCCGCTCTGCGCGAATATAAAGAAAAAAATATCGAAGAAAATGTAAATATCGTTGGCAGCTTACTGGGCAGTATTCTGGAATCCATGAAGCTCAGACATAAATGTGTTGGCGACGTTCGATATATAGGACTGTTTTCAGGAATCGAACTGGTGCGTGAACCGCATGTCCCGCTCGTTCCATTTGGCGAAGATCCGGAAGGAATAATGAGCAGTATTATTGGTGATTTACGTGAAGCCGGCTTTTCGACATATTCCCATGAATCAGTTATCGTCATAGCACCGCCGCTGATTATTACATCAAATGAGTTAAGAGAAGAAATGAAAAAACTTGACACTGAACTTAATAACATCGATAAGATGATCTAACGACTTATATGAAAGGAAAATTAAAATGGAAAGAAAGAAATTTTGTGTAAATGGTGAATGGCGCGAATCCAAAACAGATAAATACATGCCTGTTACAGATTCAAGCACAGGCGAAGTCATTGCAGAAGTACCTTGCTGTACTCCTGAAGAAGTAAACGATGCTATCACAGCAGCTCAGGATGCATTCCCTGCATGGTCGCAGATGTCGATCGCAAAGCGTACGCAGCTCATGTTCAACTGGAGAAACATCCTTATTGCTCATCTCGACGAACTCTCAGTGCTCTGCGCCAAAGAATTAGGAAAGAACCTTGAAGAAGCCAAGGGCGACATCCTCAAGGCTATCGAGCCGACAGAGCTTGCTACAGCTATCCCTGCTACGATCCAGGGTGACGGAGCTATGCAGGTAACGACAGGATTCGACACTGTAACATACAGGATGCCTCTCGGCGTCTGCGCAGGCATCGTTCCTTTCAACTTCCCTGCTATGATCCCTTGGGGCTGGATGGTCCCTCTCTGCATCGCAACAGGAAATACGATCGTACTCAAGGCAGCAAGCATGACTCCGCTCACATCGATGAGGATACTCGAGCTGTTCTATACAGAAGGACATTTTCCGAAGGGCGTCGTGAACCTCGTTACATGCAGCAGAAACGAAGCCGACATCCTGCTCACAGATCCGCGCATCAAGGCTGTTACATTCGTTGGAACAACAGCTGTAGGCAAGCGCATATATTCGGCAGCGGCTGCAAACGGCAAGAGAGTCCAGGCTCAGACAGAAGCTAAAAACCACGCTCTCGTACTCGAAGACTGTGACCTCGAAAGCTCAGTAAACGCTATCATCAATTCGACATACGGATGCGCAGGCATGCGCTGCATGGCACTTCCTGTAGTATGCGTCCAGGAGAGCATCGCCGATGATTTCGTAGCGCTCCTCAAAAAGAAGGCTGAAACAATGAAAGTCGGATGCGCTTATGATCCAGAAACAACACTCGGACCTGTCGTATCGGCCAAACATCAGCAGAGCATCTGCGACTGGATCCAAAAGGGCGTAGACGAAGGAGCTGAGCTCGTACTCGACGGCAGAAATGTAAAGGTGCCGGGATTCGAAAACGGATTCTTCGTAGGGCCTACTATTCTCGACAAGGTAACTCCTGAAATGACAGTCGGTGACAGAGAGATCTTCGGACCTGTTACCTGCATCAAGAGAGTAAAAGACTTTGATGAAGGCCTCAAGATCATGAACGCCAACCCGTTCGCAAATGGGTCTGTTATCTTCACTCAGAGCGGATATTACGCACGTCAGTTCCAGCTTCTGACAGACGGCGGCATGGTCGGGATCAATGTCGGTATTCCTGTACCAAGTGCATACTTCCCGTTCTCCGGCAACAAGGAATCGTTCTTTGGAGATCTCCACGTACTCGGCAAAGACGGTGTAAAATTCTTCACACGTGCAAAGACAGTTACTACTCACTGGTATGACGAGCATTCGAAACACCAGTCGGTAGGCACATGGGAAGGTTCAGTTGAACGTGACTGATCTCATAATACCTCCTAATATTGTGAAAAGGCCTTTGCTGTTTTAACAAAGGCCTTTTTCAAAGATACTTTGACTAATTTGGTCCTCTTTACATAATAGTAGATACTTGCAAACAAACTAACAAAAATAGCCATCCCTGCGGAATGACTATTTTTGTGTACGTTTAAGATATATGATTCAACCTACGCTATATCTTCTTTTTTGCTGCCTCGACAGTATGCTTCATCAGCAGACTGGTCGTGACCGTGCCGACGCCTCCCGGTACAGGTGTATAAGCTCCGGAGTGCGCTTCAGCGTCCTCTGCATTGACATCTCCGCAGAGTTTTCCTGCTTCATCGACATTGATGCCTACATCGATTATGACCTGCTCAGGGTTCATATAATCGGCCGTTACCATTTCCTTCTGTCCGGCCGCCGCTATCAGTATTTCCGCCTCGCGGCAGACCGAAGGCATGTCGATAGTTTTTGTATGACAGGTCGTCACTGTAGCGTTGCCTTTAATGAGCATCATCGCCACAGGCTTGCCGATTATGAGGCTCCTGCCGATGACGACCGCCCTTTTCCCTCTGGTCCCGACGCCGTAATGATCCAGGATCTCAATGCATGCTTCTGCAGTGCACGGAGGGAATCCCACTCCGCTGCCGCTGTAGACGCCCGCCTGCGATTCATCTGTTATACCGTCGATATCCTTTTCAGGAGCCAGCGCTTTTCTGACCTTCTCATCATCTATCGTCTTCGGCAGAGGACGCAGGATCAGAACGCCGTGAACGCTGTCATCTCTGTTGATCTTTTCTATCGCCTCAAGTATTTCCTCTTCGGATACATCCTCCGGGAATATATATTGCCTGACTTCCATACCGACCTTTTCGGCACGTTTCAGCGCGCCTCTTTCGTATGAAAGATCATCGGGTCTCTCTCCGACCCTCATGATACCGAGGGTCGGCACCGTCCCTTCAGACTTCAGAACTTCTATTTCAGCGCTCAGTTCTGCGTTGAGGGAATCGACGACATCTTTTCCTTTTAATAATTCTGCCATGCCTAAAGCCTTTCTCTGACGTAAGCAAAGACCTCGTCAGCCATTTTTGTGTATTTGTCAAGCATGTCATTGGCCTTTTTCTCATCGGCCTCTGCTTCTTCTCTGTTTTTCATTGCTGATGTATTGATGAAAACATTGAGACTCGCGCCCTGGAGAGCTGCCTTCAGCGCCGCGGCGCTGACTCCCGCATCAGACAGAGCCAGTCTGCTGCCCTTTTCGGCAAACTCTTTTGCGAGTTCGATCCCTTCACACGCTTTCTCCATTATCTCGAGCGGGACACCGCATGCCGCGGTCAGACATTCCGCCATTACTGCATCCTTCGCAGCCTGCTGCTCCGGCGTGTTTTTCGGCATGCCGTACGCTTTCGACAGCGGCTCGAACACTTCCGCATCCGCCGCCACCAGCGCCAGGAGCTCGTCCTGCAGTTTATCCGCCTTCTTTTTCAGTTCAATGATATCCTCTTCGACATCGGCATATTTTTTCTTGCCGACGGTCAGAGAACCCACCATATTCCCGAGAGCTGTACCTATCGCACCGATCAGAGCGGATGCTCCTCCGCCTCCCGGCACAGGTGCTTTCGATGCAAGGACTTCCACGAATTCCCTGCAGCTGTCATCTGTAAATGCCATCATTTCCTCCTTAGAACAGTCCGCTGATCTTTCCTGTGCTGTCGACATCTATTTTCTCCGCAGCAGGTCTCTTCGGGAGTCCCGGCATCGTCATGATGTCGCCCGTGAGCGCTACTATGAAGCCCGCTCCGGCACTGACCTTGAGGTTCCTGACTGTGAGTGTGAAGCCTTCAGGCGCACCGAGCAGAGTCGGATCATCGGAGAAGCTGTACTGTGTCTTGGCAACGCAGATAGGCAAATTATCAAATCCGAGTTCTTCAAGCTGCTTTTTCTGTTTCATGGCATTGCCTGTAAATGCCACATCTTTTGCATGATATACTTTCTGCGCGAGATCCGTCAGCTTCTTGTCAATAGGATCATTGGCATCATAGCTGAAAGTAAAGTCATTAGGCTCTTCGCAGAGTCTTACGACTTCGTTTGCAAGAGCTACGCCGCCTTCGCCGCCTTTTTCCCATACTTCGCTGAGCGCGACATTGACTCCGAGTTCATTGCACTTCTTCTCGACAAGATCGAGTTCCGCCTTCGTATCTGCAGGGAATGCATTTATGGCCACAACTGTCGGGAGCTTGTAGACTTCCGTCATGTTCTTCACATGCTGCAGCAGATTAGGAAGTCCCTTTTCCAGAGCTTCCAGATTCTCTTCATTGAGTTTGTCTTTGGCAACGCCTCCGTGATGCTTGAGCGCTCTGACTGTCGCGACCACTACTACTGCATCAGGTTTGAGTCCTGCCATGCGGCACTTGATATCCAGGAATTTCTCCGCGCCGAGATCGGCGCCGAATCCTGCCTCTGTAATGGTGTAGTCGCTCATCTTCATCGAAAGCCTTGTCGCCATTATCGAATTGCAGCCGTGCGCTATATTGGCGAACGGTCCGCCGTGTACGAACGCCGGGCAGTGCTCAAGCGTCTGCACGAGATTCGGCTTCAGTGCGTCCTTCATCAATGCGGTCATTGCGCCTTCGGCATGGAGCTGTCCTGCCGTCACCGGTTTATCATCATATGTATAACCTATAACTATCCTCGCGAATCTTGCTTTGAGATCGTCTATGTCCGAAGCGAGGCAAAGGATTGCCATGATCTCGCTGGCTACGGTAATGTCGTATCCGTCTTCTCTCGGAGTTCCGTTGGCTTTGCCTCCCAGCCCGTCGACTACGAATCTCAGCTGTCTGTCATTCATGTCGACACATCTTCTCCAGGTGATCTTTCTTGTGTCTATTCCCAGTTCATTCCCGTGATTGATGTGATTATCTATCATTGCCGCCAGCAGATTGTTTGCAGTTCCTATTGCATGCATATCTCCCGTGAAGTGGAGATTGATATCTTCCATAGGAACCACCTGCGCATATCCGCCGCCTGCTGCTCCTCCCTTGATCCCGAATACAGGACCGAGCGAAGGCTCTCTTAAAGCCGTAGATACATTTTTGCCTATGAGCTGGAGTCCGTCTGCCAGTCCTACCGTAGTTGTCGTCTTTCCTTCTCCCGCAGGCGTAGGTGTAATAGCCGTTACAAGCACAAGTTTTCCGTCCGGCTTGTCTTCCATATCTTTTAAGATATTATAATCTATCTTGGCTTTGTAATTTCCGTAATACTCTACATACTTCTCATCGATGCCCGCTTTCCCGGCTATGACACTGATTTTCTCCATTGTGTTGGCCTGAGCGATTTCAATATCAGATTTGTACTCCATTTTTTTCTCCTTTTCGACTGGCTCTGTTATCACGTACGGTAACTAGTTTAACATAAAAATAATCAAAATATTTTATGGATTTTGATATTTTATTTACGATGTCATTACTATAGCACGAAACAGATGGATACTAAAGCGCATATTATTAATTATTTAGTTGAGATATTATTCATCTTGCGATTGACTTGACACAGCCGCGGAATTATACTTGTTCTGAGATCAGTAATTATTATTTATAAGGGTAATCGTCATGTCACTATATCCGTACAAAGTATTTCAATGCATAGTTGAACAGGGCAGTTTTGCCAGTGCGGCGCAGGCCCTCGGCGTCACGCCTTCTTCAGTGAGCCATACTATATCCAAACTGGAAGAAGAACTCGGATTTCCGCTATTTGTCAGAAGCCGCGGGAAAAGTGCTCTCACTGAAAGCGGAAAGATACTGCTGCCGAGTATACTCAATTACATCAACACAGAAAGCAAACTGGAGCAGGCCTGTGCGGACATCAACGGACTGGAACGCGGCAGTGTAAGTATCGGTGCGTTCAACTCCGTCACCATGTCGTGGCTTCCTTCTATTATTAAGCTGTACAAACAGGCATATCCGAACATTGAAATCCATATCAAGCAGGCAGGCTACAGCGCTATTCTTGACGATGTGAACAACGGCCTTCTCGATATCGGTTTCGTCACAAAAGACACTGCACCTAAACGTGACATGATCCCGCTTTGCAGGGATCCTCTTCTCTGCATCACACCGAAAAATTATTTTCCGAAGAACAAAACATATGTCACACGCGATGAAATCAGAGATATGCCGATAGCTCTCCAGGGCGGCGGTTCAGAAGCGGATACGATTGCCTTTTTAAAAGAGATAAATGTCGCTGTTATGCCTAATATACAGATATCGGATGACTCGTCACTGGTTTCGATAGTCGAATCGGGGATCAGCATGGCCATTATGCCGATGCTTCTTTTCAGACAGAAACCTGACAATGTCAATCTGTATCCTATAGATCCTCCGGCATACAGAACGATTGGACTGATCACGATCCAGAAACAGTTTATTTCACCTGCCACACAAAAAATGAAGGACATGATATTGTCCTTCATAAAAGAAAACGGAATTATGAATCTTTAGCTTTTCTAAAGTCTGTATATTTTCTTTTCTGTTACAACCGTTTTAAATCTTATGTCATGCTCGTCTTCAGGAATATCCTCCCGCATTATCTGCTCTCTGCATATGAGCGCTGATGCGAATTCAGCATATTCAAGATACCGGTCATAATATCCTCCACCGAAACCCAGACGGCTTCCTGCATGACTGCATGTCGAGCATGGAATAACCGCGAAATCTATTTCAGAAGGAGCTATCGCCCAGCAGCTGTTTTTCGGCTCCGGGATCCCCCATCTCCCCGGCTCCAGATCATCATATGACCTTATCTCAAAACAATCCATGATTCCCGGCTCTTCTCTGCTGCATTTCGGCACGCACACCCGCTTTCCTGATTTCAGTGCGCTGCACACTATCGCACGAGTATCTATTTCAAACGGCATACTGATAAAGCAGAAAATCACCGACGCCGTTTTATATTCTTCCAGCGACATAATATTTTCAGAGATTTTTTGATTTGAATCGCTGACATAAGTCTCGTCAAGTTCTCTGGCCTGCTGCACCGCTTCTGCTCTTATCTTCTTTTTTTTTGCTTTTATCTCATCCGGCTGCATTTTCTCTTTCCTTCTTTCCTGTGAAATCTGTCACTTCATTATAAAAAGCCCTTGCTGCCGGCGTCATGTACTCCGAATGAGGAACAGCAAGCTGTATAGCTCTGTACTCGGGAGGATCCAGCATAAGCTTGCTTATCCTGTTATTTGTATTGTTTACGGCGAGCTGCGGAAGAATACTTATTCCGAGTCCCTTCGCCACAAGTGCAATTATAGAGTCATCGCTTTCAATCAGATATTCATATGCCGGCCTGAAATCATATTTACAGAAAATAGCCGGCACCTCGCCTTCATTTCCCTGCTCCGGCAGAATAAAACTCATATTTGCTATTTCGCTGAGAGCAACTGATTTTTTTTGCCTGTTAAATGTTCCCTCGGGTACTATACAGAGCATTGGCTCCACAAAGAGTGTCTGCCGGCTGACATCTTCAGGCAGTGTGATCGTCTCCGTGGCAAACGCGATATCCACAGAACCCTCATAAAGCCATTTCGTTACATCACGATATCCGCCCTGCAGCACCTTGACGGTTATCCCGGGATACTTTGAGTGGAAAGAATCCACTATATCCGGGATCCATTCAAGCGTTACACTGCTGAAACCTCCGACAATAATATTCCCTTTGGAAAGTCCCATAATGCCGGCAGCCTCCTGCTGCAGAAGATCATCGCAGCGTATCAGATCTCTTATATGCTGCATCATGATTTTTCCTTCTGCCGTTATTTTTACACCTTTGCGGTCTCTGATAAACAGAGGAAAACCCATTTCCTCTTCAAGATTAGCAATTGTATGGCTGACAGCTGACGGCGTTACATGAAGCTGATCTGCGGCTCTTATGAAGCTGCCCTGTCTGGCGACTTCATCGAAAACGCGGTATGTATAAATAGACATGTTGAACATTACCTCATCTTTCGCACAAATAATACTGGCTTGACTAAATACTAAGTTACTTCTAATATTAAGTCAAGAACAACATGTTCAGCATTCGATACAATATGCCAAAGGAGGATATATTATGGCGGATTTCAAATATTCACAACGCATACACGATATGCAGAAAACAGCCGATATCGTACAGGGCCTGTTCGGTTCCATGACAGACCCTGAAATCATTTCATTCGGCGGAGGTGCTCCTGCAAAAGAAGCTCTCCCTATCGATCAGATAAGAGAAATTGCGAACGATGTACTCACAGTAAACGGACGCGGCGTCGAAGCTCTTCAGTACGGCAAGCCTTTGGGCGCTCAGGATCTGAGAGAGATTGTTGCGAAAGATCTGCTCGCTCCAAAAGGTGTAAATGTTTCTCCTGACAACATACTTATAACTGCGGGCGGTCTTGAAAGCATGAATCTTTTATGTCAGGTATTTATCAATCCCGGCGATGTGATCCTCGTTGAATCACCGACATTTGTCCATTGTGTCGAGATATTTGAGATGTTCCAGGCCAAATGCGTCCCTGTTGATATGGATGAAAACGGAATGGATATTGAAGACTGCGAGAAAAAGATAAAAAAATTCAAACCTAAAATGGTATATGTCATTCCTACTTTCCAGAATCCTACCGGAATAACACTTTCGCAGGAAAGAAGAGAAAGACTCGCAGCTCTCGGCGATAAATATGATGTCATCATTCTTGAAGATGACCCTTACAGAGATATCAGATTCAACGGAAAAGATCTGACACCGATAAAAGCATTCGACCAGACAGGCCATACTGTTCTGGCCAACAGCTTCTCAAAAATCTTTTCTCCGGGAAGCCGACTCGGATACTGTGTTGCTGAAAAAGAAATCATAAATCATCTATGCGATATAAAAACCGCAACGAACTCTCATACCGGAATGATTTCTGAAGTTCTCTGCGCCGAATTTTTCAAAAGAGGTTATTATCCGGAACATCACAGAAAAATCACTTCGATTTATCGCGAAAGATGCGGTGTCATGATGGAATGCATAGACAAATATTTCCCGGCAGGAACGAAGCACACGATACCTGACGGAGGACTCTTCACATGGGTAGAACTCCCGGAATCCATCAATACCACAGAAGCCCTGCCGATATGCGTAGAAAATAAAGTCGCTTATGTTGCAGGCGAAGGCTTTTACGCGGGAAGTCCTGGTATGGGAACCAACTGCATGAGAATGAGTTACGGCGCTGTTGAACCGGCACGCATAAAAATCGGATGTGAAAGGCTCGGGAAGATCCTCTGCGAAATGGCAGAAGGCTGATCCCCGCTCAAATAATCTGTTAAATGAGAAACGGAACACCGCCGGGTGTTCCGTTTTCCATGCTTATTCATTGTTATTATTGATTATTAGAGGGAGTTGTTTATTATTTTCTTTTGTGATCATATAATAGCGCCTTCTCCTTAAATAACTCTGAAAAAACGAGTAAATTATTCAGCAGAGCAAAATATACAATTGTCCAGAAAATCGCATATTATTCTGTCCTTTCGGCTGTTTTGCGCGTGATTTCTAACATATATAATATATATAATATATATAATCGTCAGATATCATGTGTCGGGAGGAGTTATTATGAAAAAAGCAATACTGGTGATATTGCTGTCCCTGGCAGTAATATCAGCGTTCGGCATTCCCGCGTTCAGTTATGCGGCTGAAACCAGAGGATCGTCTGAAGACGATAACAATGACAATTTTCAGGTGACGGTCGTGACCAAATATAACCAGAAACTGATAACCAACATCGCATCCTATACAGATGAAGTGCGGCTGATCTGCATAGTAAACGCCGCAGGGCCTGCCATACTTCAAGTCAGTGCTGAGGGCACATCCATTAATCTTTATTCTGATTCCGTTTTCGACACTATGGTAAGTGAGATCCACGACAAATACTGCGATCCTGATAACGGCATATGCAATTATTACCTTTCGCATAAAGGAACTTATTATCTTCTCCTGAATGACCGGCGCGGCCCGGCCAAAACAGTTAACGTCACAGCGGGACTTATTTATGAAAAATCCTATATTACTCTGACCGACAGCACGGATACAGATAAGGATTCATCTTCGAACACAGTTATGGGAGTCTCCAATTCGACAGATGTGCTCATAAAATTCAAGCCAAAGAAAAGCGGAACTTTTACTTTTCCTGCTCCTGCCGGAACAACGAAACTGCTCAACAGCAATAAAAGAGTCATCGGGATCTCGGACAATACCGGTTCCGCCTCGTTCGGGCTCCTCAGAGAACATACATACTACATCAAATGCTGCACCACTATGTATGAACCGTTCTGCGTCACCCCCTTCAGGGCGGTGTACTGCGGCAAAACACACAGTGCTTTGAGCTTTACTACAGCAAAAAAACTGCCTGCCCGCACGATCGATGTCAGTGGAGAGGAGCAGGAAAAAATCTCTGTGACGATGTTCACGGAAAACTCCAAGACATTATGGTACAAAATAAAAGTGCCTGAGGAAAAGACTTACACATTCTCTCGGGATACGAGCCTTACTGCGGGTGATTTTAAAATACGGGTCCTGGATTCAGACGGTGATCCGGTAACCGGATACCTGAAAAATGATAACATCAGCAAAAGATTGACACAGGGAATTTATTACATTCAGTTCAAAGGCACAAAGCACACAAGCGGAAACCCGGCACTGATAATTATATAGGATCCCCGTTAAATCGGCTGCTGTGCCGAGTATATAAAAAGTGTGAGAGGTAACAATGGAAGACGGAACACCATCCGGTGTTCCGTTTTTCATGCTTATTCATTGTTATTATTGATTGTTAGAGGGAGTTGTTTATTATTTTCTTTTGTGATCATATAATAGCGCCTTCTCCTTAAATAACTCTGAAAAAAACGATAAAACATTCCGATCCCCGGCAGATTTAATACATCTGCTTTCCGGGTATCTGCCAGCCCTCTCCGAACACTTCTCTGACATCTCCGACGATCATAAAACTGTTTTTATCCGTCCTGCTCACTTTATATTTCAAAAGGCCCAGTTCTTTCTTATTAACAACAGTATACAGCATATGACGATGCTGCCCCGTATGATATCCTATGGCTTCTATATATGTTACACCTCTGTCAAGTTCACGGTCGATATAATCCGCTATCTCGTCGTTTTTATCAGAAATGATGTATACCGATTTGGCGAATCTGACGCCCTCCTGTATTCGCCCTGATATCACTGTTGTCCCCGCTATCGATACTATCGCGTAAAGCGCATTTGAGAGGCCGAACACGACGGCACCCGCGACAACGATCAATACATCGAGTACCCCCATGATCGTAGTCATATGCCAGTGTTTCCTATACAGCTGAATCAGCGCTCCTGCCATGTCGGTCCCGCCTGTTGTCGCATATCTTGTAAAAACAAGTCCGATGCCCACACCGGAAAGCACGGTACCGTAAATTATCGAGATCACCATATCATCACCCATCGGCGCCCACTGCGGTATCGCCCAGAGGAATAATGTGCATGCCGCTGTACTGAACAATGTTTTGCCGACAAATTCTTTTCCGCGAAGAATATATGCTGCAATAAATACAGGGAGATTAAGGGCAATGTTGGAGATCCATATAGGCACTCCTCCCTGGACGATCCCCGAGGTCAGATGTTTAATGATGATCTCCAGTCCCGTAAATCCGCCTGCTACAAGGTGCAGCGGCGCAAAAACCCAATTGACCGACAACGCAAAAATCGCTGAACCGGCCGCTATTACTGCGTAATCTTCAATTACTGTCCTTACTCTTTTGTTCATATATCCCTCCATTTTTATTGTCAAAAAAACGGGGCCTTATCGCTAAGACTCCGTTCGATCTTCGTACCGGGCGGGTTATTATCCCTCTCGTCTTTGAAAACAATTGATTATTCAGGTAATTATATCATTGATAGCCAAAGATTGAAAGGTTTTTATTCTGCCCCGTATTTCAGCTGCAAAAAATCAGAAAAGAGCATCCGTCGGCCGAACGCAGAATAATTTCGCCGGATGGTCAAATGATAAAGCCTAAAAAGAGACCATACAGCGGGGAATGATCCCCGCTGCAGCAGCCTCTGACTTGGCCCGGTTCTATTGGAAATTTCTTGTAAAGATTATATCGCTGTTCACCGTCGAATAGAACATTTCTTTGATCTGACTGTATTTCATCTTCGGCAGGCCCATGATCCACATCAGCTTAGTAATTGTCGCTTCCAGCGTCATATCATATGCTTCGATCAGGTTAAAATCGCTTTTTACTTTGGCGCCGACTTCATATACCGTCATATCGCTGCCCTCATTCACGACCTGAGTCGCCATGACAACGATCTTGCCCTTCGATTCTATCCATTCCTGCATTATTTTATAAAATTCCTCGGTCAGTGTAGTCGGTATTCCTCCCACTCCGAAACTTTCCATAACAATGCAGTCGTAGTTTTCAAACAGATAAGGCAGTATATCAGGCTTGATCCCCGGTATGAGCTTGAGGAGAAAAATACTCTCTCCCATTTCATGATAAAATCTGACCGGCCCGCTGAACGGAACCGACGGAATATACCTGATGACACGGCCGTCCTGTATGATTGCCGGTGTGGGGAAATTGACGCTTCGGAATGCATTGAAACTTTTGGCGCGTTCTTTCTTGGCCCTTGTCCCGACAATTACCTTGCCGCCGAATACTATAGATACATCCTGCGACTCATCGTCGGACGCATAGATCAGACTCTCAAGAAGATTTGTCTTTGCATCCGTAATGTCATTGCTGATCGGTCTCTGCGCTCCGGTAATAACAATAGGCTTTCTTGAATTCTGGATCATATAGGAAAGTGCCGCTGCCGTGTAAGCCAGCGTATCCGTACCATGACAGATAACGAATCCGTCATATTTGTCATAATTGTCTTCAACGGCCTGTTCCATCAGCTTCCAGTAATAAGGAGTGACATTTGTGCTGTCGATTGAACACACTTGTATCGAATCCACCTCACAGACATCTGCAGCCTGAGGAACATATGACAGAAGCTCCTCTGTGCTCAGTCCCGGAGTCAGTCCGAATTCAGTGGACTGCGAAGCAATAGTTCCTCCTGTGCCTATCATCAATATTTTCTTCATATTATCTCCCCTGGATCCACCTAATGAATAGGATTTTCTTCATATTCTTTCAGGATATTGAGCGCGATCTGTACCGCAGTATCCATATCCTGGATATCAGCATATTCGGAAACCGAATGATGATTGAAGCTGCCTGTTCCGAGATTCGGGCATGGCAGTCCTCTGAACGAAAGAGTTGCTCCGTCCGTGCCGCCTCTGATCGGAAGAGTCTCAGGCACAGCGCCGGCATCTTTGATAGCTTTTCTCGCATTGTCGATCACGTGCATATGAGGCTTTATCATCTCTTCCATATTCTTGTACTGAAGCTTCAGATCTGTTGTGACTGTACCTTCGCCGTATTTATCATTCAGCTCTGCCGTAATTTTCTTTATGATCTCCTGCTTCTCCTCTATCTTCGACCAGTCATGATCTCTCAGGATTATCGACATCTCGCATTCCGAAACGATGCCGCTGATTTCCATGACATGATAGAAACCTTCAAAGCCTTCCGTGTCCACCGGACGCTCATTCTGCGGAATCTTTTCATCAAATTCTCTTGCGACTTCAATCGCATTTATCATCGTATCCTTCGCCGAACCCGGATGGATATCCAGTCCCTTAATATGGACTTTTGCCGATACCGCATTGAAGTTCTGATACTCGATGCCCCCCATGTTCTCGCCGTCAAGAGTATATCCGAAATCAGCGCCGAATCTTTCAACATCAAATCTTTCAGGGCTGAGTCCGATCTCTTCATCAGGCGTAAAGCCTATCTGGACCGTTCCGTGTCTGAACTCCGGATGGTCTTTCATATATTCAAGAGCAGTCATGATCTCAGCAATACCGGCTTTATCATCTCCTCCGAGAAGAGTTGTTCCGTCTGTAGTAATGAGGTCATGTCCGATGCGGTTCTTCAGGAATTTGTCCGTGGCAGGATCAAGGTCGATGCCGTTAAGATGAATGACATCGCCGCCGTAATTTTTTACGATCTGCGGTTTGATGCGGTCGGCGCCAAGGTCTCCGACAACATCCATATGCGCTATGAGTCCTATGGCAGGAACATTCTGTTTGTCAGTGTTCGCCGGAAGCGTCCCGTAAACATATCCCGATTCATCCATTTCAGCATTCTCCACACCAAGACTCCTGAGTTCATCTACAAGATACTCCGCGAGCTTAAGCTGCTTTTGCGTGCTTGGCCATGTGCCTGTCGTCTCGTCTGAAGCCGTGTCAAATTCAACATACTTCAGCATTCTTTCGTAAGCTTTCATTCTGTTTCCTTCTTTCTGTTATTTTATTGATACAAACTTTCGGCCGCGCACACACAAGCGCAGCCAGAATATATTATAACACGTTACGGCAATTAGAAAACCCTGATAATTCATTATATTCAGCGCATAAATATAAATTGACACTCTTCAAAACGGTTGATATTATTATCATGACAGAAAGGAATATCAAATGAGCAGCATAAGTGACCACGTCGGCAAGAGAATACGCCTCTACCGTAAAAATCAAAATATGTCTATTGACGAATTCAGCTCAATGATCGGGAAAAGCAAGTCCACTATTTCCAAGTACGAAAACGGAGAAATATCGATTGATGTGGAAACGCTTTTTGAAATTGCTGCCGCACTTGATGTGTCAGCTTATCAGCTCCTTGATTACCGTGATGAAGGCGCCCGCATAGATGACAACCATGTCAGGGGTTTCTTCAGCGATGTCAAATACATGTTCATGTATTACATGAGCGGCGCTCCTATCCGGCTTGTAAAATGTGTCCTGGAATTCAACCAGATAAATGACAACGAACATAAAGTAATATTGTACAATACTGTAAAAGACATGGATGATTTTTACGACTGCAGGCAGCTCTACTTCGGTGATGTATATTACAGTGACTCATATGTGAATATGTTCATGACAAATCAGGTAAACAATTCTGAAGAGATCCTTCTGACCGTTCCCAACCCGATGGCCAAGATCGACGAAACATTCGGTCTCATCTCCGGGATATCGGAACGTTACCGAATGCCGATTTCCACCAGAGTTCTCCTCTCCCACAGCAACAGATATTCGGAGGACGAACTTTCGGAAAAACTGATACTTAACAAAGATGATATGAAGGAAATACGTAAATACAATGTATTCATGCTTCCTTCTTCCTGGAGATAACTATTAACCAAAACCGCCGGACAGATATCCGGCGGTTTTATTATTTCGATATATGAACAAATTGTATTACGGACATTAGAGGCTTGACTTGATAACATCAGCCAGCGCAGTTATGCCTTCGATTATCTTGTCATCCGGCATGCATGAATAGTTCATTCTGAAGCAATTATAAACTCCTCCGTTAGGGAAGAATGTATCTCCCGGAACGAAAGCAACATTTTTCTCCAGCGCCTTCATGTAAACATCCTGAGCTTTGAGATTTTCAGGAAGTGTTACCCAGAGGAACAGTCCGCCGTCCGGATGAGTCCACTTTACGCCTTCAGGGAATGTTTTCTCCATCGTATCCAGCATAACCTGTCTTCTGTGCCCGTAAACCTCTCTTATCTCAGCAACGTGAGCATCAAGGTCAAACATATCGATCCAGGCAGCTGTTTCCATCTGCGATATTGTGGATGCCTGCAGCGCAGCAGCCTGAGCCAGTTTATTGTAGTTGCCCAGTATTTCATCATCTGCGCATATCCAGCCGAGTCTGTATCCAGGAGCCAGTATTTTTGAGAATGTTCCGAGGAATATTACCAGTCCCTTTGTATCGAGGGACTTCAGCGCAGGAAGATATTCTCCTTCATATCTGAGTTCTCCGTACGGATTATCCTCGATTACAGGAATCTCATACTTATTGATAATGTCCATGAACGCATGTCTTCTTTCCAGCGGCCATGTCCTTCCTGTCGGGTTCTGGAAATCAGGGATAACATAAATCATCTTGACTCTGTCTTCCCTGGCGAGTATTTTCTCGAGTTCCTCAGGAATAAGTCCTTCTTCATCTGTAGGCACTTCTATGAATTCAGGTTCATTCGTCTTGAATGCATTCAGTGCTCCGAGATATGAAGGGCTTTCGCACAGAACGATATCTCCTTTGTTAAGGAACAGGCGTCCCGAATAGTCAAGGCCCTGCTGTGATCCGCTCGTCACAAGAATATGATCCGCATCAGTCTGGATATGGTTCTTTGCTCCCATTCTCTCGGCAATCTGCTCTCTGAGTCTAGGCCATCCTTCTGTTGTGGAATACTGCATTGCCCTCCGTCCGTCTTCTTCCATGACTTTGTTTGCAGCCTGTTCCATCTGCTCTGTCGGGAACAGCTCAGGTGCCGGCATTCCGCCTGCAAAAGATATGATTTCCGGTTTAGCTGTCAGTTTGAGCAGTTCTCTTATAGCTGAACCTTCCATTTTTTCCATTCTGTCTGCATATTTTACCACGATATTTTCCTCCTTACCGATTAAAAAAAGGTTTACGTAAATATATATTCCGGCGACTTGTCATCGCTTATTGGACTTAGTCCAGATGCCTAGTTTTTCCGCATCCTTTATCAGTTCTTCTCTGAAATCCGGGTCGGCAATTGAAATCATCATTTCCGTTCTCTCCCAGTTCGTTTTTCCGGCCAGATTGATTATACCGTATTCCGTGGCCAGATAGAATGCCTGACTCCTCGGATCCGTAACAATATCTCCGTTGAAAGTCGGTACGAACCTTGAATGCTTGACTCCTTTCTTGTCAACAAATGACGAAGTCATGCATATGAAATTCTTGCCTCCCGGTGAATCATAAGCACCTGTCAGGAAATCAAGCTGGCCTCCCGATCCGCTGATATGCCTTGTGCCGGCGCTCTCCGCACATGTCTGCCCGAAAAGATCCACCGCGATACAGCCGTTTACAGTGATCATATTATCTATCTGTGCCATGACAGCCGGTGAATTGACATAGTTTATCGGATATGATACGCAAACGGGATTCCTGTCAATGAAATCAAACAGTCTCTGCGTACCGAGAGCACATCCGAACACGCCTTTGCCCTTGTTCAGCCGTTTCCTGCTGTTTGTTATTTTTCCGGCTTCTATCATGTCGACGAATGAGTCGCCCATCATCTCCGTATGCATGCCCAGATCCTTAAGATCCGACCTGGCTATGTTCCTTCCCACTGCATACGGCAGTCCGCCTATGCCCAGCTGAAGCGTTGCTCCGTCTACCATTTCCTTCATGATATATGATGCGATTTTTTCATCTGTCTCCGAAGGCTCAGGGCTCTTCAGCTGTCCGAGCGGTCCGTGCGGCCCCTCGACCACAGCATCGACTTCAGAAATATGCACTACATCACCTTCGCCGCCGTACACCCACGGAAGATTTTCATTTACTTCCAGGATTATCTTATCAGCGGCATTGAGCATCGACCTGCATGCTGCATTCACGCCCGATACGTTGAAGTATCCATGGTTATCCATCGGCGTAACGCACAGCATCGCAACATCGACTTTCGCATATCCTCTGTCATAATAACTCGGCAAATTTCTGAATGTCATCGGTGCAAACACACACAGTCCCGCATCGCTGTACTTTCTTTCGATCCCCGAACAGAACCAGCTGAAATAAGTAAATGATTCTCTTTCCGGATCCTGTTCCACTATCTGTATCTTATTCATTGCCAGATATGCTCTGACTTTGACGTCTTTCAGTTCGCCCTTTCTCTTTGCGAGCGCGTCATCCAGGAGCTGCGGCATACCATATCCGAAATTGTAGTCGACCCAGTCACCGTCATTGACCATTTTGACAGCGTTCTCAGGTGTCGTTAGTTTCTTCTTGTAGTCGTCGTAAAAGCTCATATTATCTTTCTCCTTCTTTTATTTTCCGGCCAGTTTCTTATAATGTTCAAAATTACTCCTGGCCTGCTTCTCTGCCTCATCAAAGAGTACTTTTGCGTTCTGCGGGAATGTCCTGTCGAGCGCTGAGTATCTAACCTCTCCTCTGAGGAATTTCTTGAGATCCATATCAGGTTCCTTTGAATCCAGTACGAATTCTTTTGTTTCAGGATAATATCTGTAAAGCGGCCAGTATCCTGATGCAACTGCATCCTTCATTTCCTGCTGTACATTATCCATGCCCTGCTTGATTCCATGCGAAATGCAAGGCGAGTAAGCTATGATCAGCGACGGACCCTTATGTTCTTCGGCTTCCTTCATGACCTTCACCAGCTGTGCCGGATTAGCCCCCATGGCAACTGATGCGATGTAAATATTATCATACGCCATCATAAGCAGACCGAGATTCTTCTTGTTTGTCTTCTTGCCGGATGCCTGGAACTGCGCGACAGCTCCGATAGGTGTAGCCTTTGATGACTGTCCGCCCGTGTTTGAATATACTTCAGTGTCAAGCAGTAATACATTGACGTCCGCATCCATAGCGAATACGTGATCAAGTCCGCCGTATCCGATATCGTATGCCCAGCCGTCTCCTCCGACCATCCACATTGTTTTCTTCGGCAGCTGCGCTTTTTCTTTGATTATCGTTCTTGCGAGTCCCGCGGCTTTTCCGCTGAGCTCAGCATCTCTCAGTTCAGCAATGAATTTCTCACTTGCTTTCTGCGACTTGTCAAGATCATCGAATGTCCTTACCCAGTTCTTTGCCGCTTTATAAAGTGCCGAACCTTCCTCTATACTTTCCATGAGGGATTCCACATGCATCTTCGCCAGGTTTCTCTGCTGAGCGACAGCCAGACACATGCCGTAGCTGAACTCCGCATTGTTTTCAAACAGCGAGTTGGACCATGCCGGACCTCTGCCCTCTTTGTTCTTGCAGTAAGGCATGCAAGGCATTGCCGAACCCCAGGCCTGTGTGCATCCCGTTGCGTTGGCGATGTATGCCTTGTCGCCGTAAAGCTGTGTGAGCAGTTTTACATAAGGAGTTTCGCCGCAGCCTGCGCATGCGCCCGAGAACTCGAGCAGCGGCTGTTCGAACTGGCTTCCCTTGAGCGAATATTTATCCGTCTTTTTCTTATCTTTAAGGTCAAGCGCATATTTCCAGTTTGTCTGGTCTTTTGATACTTCGATAGCCGGCGTCATCTTCAGCGCTTTGCCCGACTTAGGACATACCGATGCGCAGCTTCCGCAGCTCGTGCAGTCCAGAGTGCTGACCTGGATGCTGAATTTCAGTCCTGCAACGTCCCTGCCCTTTGCATCTGCCATCTCAAAGCCTTCCGGCGCCTTCTTCGCTTCAGAATCATTCAGCAGGAACGGTCTTATGACTGCATGCGGACAGACAAATGCACACTGGTTGCACTGTATACACTCTTCGCTGTTCCATACAGGAAGTGCCGTTGCGATCCCTCTCTTTTCATAAGCCGAAGTGCCGAGAGGCATAGTGCCGTCTTTCATTGTCATAAACGCGCTTACCGGAAGATCATCGCCTTTCTGCGCATTGACAGGCTGCAGTATTTCACGGATAAAGAACGGCAGTGTTTTGTCGGCCGTAAGCTTCTCCGGTTTTAGCTTCTTCCAGGTATCCGGAACATCTACCCTGATCACGCTGTCGATGCCGGCATCTACAGCTGCCTGATTCATCCTGATGATCTCATCGCCCTTGGCGTTATATGTCTTGGCTATGAATTTCTTCATATAAGCTACAGCATCACTGATAGGAATAACCTTCGCCAGTTTGAAGAACGCCGCCTGCAGTACCATATTCGGATGGTTGCCAAGTCCGATCTCCTGTGACAGTTTATTGGCATTTATGATATAAAACTTTATATCATTATCCGCTATATATTTTCTAACTTTGGCCGGAACATAATTATCCAGCTCATCGACGCCGTACTCGCAGTTCAACAGGAACGTCCCGCCCGGTTTGAGTTCATCGATGATATCATATTGATTCAGATAATGCTCGTTGTGGCAGGCAACAAAATCAGCTTCCTTGACAACATACTCTGACAGGATAGGTTTTTTCCCGAATCTGAGATGTGACTTGGTAATCCCGAAGGATTTCTTGGTATCATACTCAAAGTAGGCCTGACAGTACATGTTCGTGCTCTCTCCGATGATCTTTATCGAATTCTTATTGGCTCCTACAGTCCCGTCAGAACCGAGCCCCCAGAATTTGCAGTTTATAGTTCCCTTTGGCTCAACATTGATAGATGGGCCGGAAACAAGAGACATATTTGTAACATCATCCACTATGCCGATAGTGAAATGATCTTTCGGCTTCTGCAGCTTGAGATTATCGAAAACAGCTTTGATATCGGCAGGTCTCGTGTCTTTTGACGACAGACCATATCTTCCCGCAAAAATTACAGGAGCATTTTTGTCATTGGCAAATGCTGTGCATACATCCTCATACAGCGGCTCTCCGACATTTCCGAGTTCCTTGACTCTGTCGAGTACAGCAATCTTTTTCACTGACTTCGGGAGAAATTTCCTGAAGTATTTGACCGAAAACGGTCTGAAAAGATGCACCTGAAGGAATCCGACCTTTTCTCCGGCTGCATTCATGGCATCTACGAGCTGCCTGATCGTACCGCTGACTGAACCCATTGCGATCACAACTCTGTCCGCGTCCTTTGCGCCGTAGTAGTTGAACACATGATATTTCCTGCCGGTTATCCTGCTGATCTGACCCATGTAATCCTCAACCACATCCGGGAATTCTTCATAGTCCGCATTATTTGTTTCTCTGATCTGGAAATAAACATCCGGATTCTCAACCGTAGACCTCATAACAGGATTCTCCGGGTTTATTGCATTCTCTCTGAACGCCTGAAGTGCTTTCTTATCGATCATCTTTTCAAAATCTTTATAATCGATAGCTTCGACCTTCTGAATTTCATGTGATGTTCTGAATCCATCCATGAAATGCAGTACCGGTATCCTTGTTTTTATTGCTGCCAGATGAGCAACTCCGGCAAGATCCATGACCTCCTGAACGCTTCCCGTGGAAAGCATGCCCCAGCCTGTCTGTCTGCAGTTCATGACATCTGAATGATCTCCGAAAATAGAAAAAGCATGAGTACCGATAGTCCTGGCTGCCACATGGAGCACTCCCGGAAGTCTTTCTCCGGAGATCCTGTGCAGTGTAGGGATCATCAGCATCAGGCCCTGTGAAGCCGTGAACGATGTAGCAAGAGCTCCCGCTTCCAGACAACCGTGTACTACTCCGGAAGCACCTGCCTCAGACTGCATCTCTACTATTCGGACCTCCTGTCCGAATACATTCTTCCGGCCGTTTGCCGACCATTCGTCTGTGACCTCTGCCATAGGAGAAGAAGGCGTAATAGGGAAAATGCCCGCTACCTCGGTAAAAGCATAAGCAACATATGCTGCGGCGGTATTGCCGTCAACTATCATTGTGTTCTTTTCACTCATAATAATTCACTCCAATTTCTATTCAATGACTGATTTACTTCTTTAATTTTATAGCTATTGACTGACAATTTCAAATTCTTCACATTTTCTTTAAATGAAATAAACCGCCCTGTTTTTTCGCGACAGTGGATTATAATGGCGTTTAAATGAAAAAAATCCCGAAATTCATCGAATTTCGGGATAAAAAAATCTTAAAAAATATTTTAAGGAAACCTATTCTGTCTCCTTCCGGCCGAACACCTGCTCATACATAGCCCTGCCGCTCGGTGTTGCAGCAAGCCCTCCCAGGGCAGTTTCCTTGAGCGATGAAGACATTGAATCGCCAATATGCTTCATGGCGACTATGACCTCATCCGCCGGGATCTTGCTGCAGATACCCGCAAGTGCCATCTCCGCCGCGCAGAGCGCATTTGCAACTCCGCCCGCATTTCTTTTGATGCAAGGGATCTCAACCAGCCCGGCAACAGGATCACATACAAGCCCCAGGATGTTTTTCAGCGCAATTGCCGCTGCATTTTCCGCCATCTCAGGCGATCCTCCCGCAAGTTCTGTGAGCGCAGCCGCAGCCATCGCCGAGGCAGAACCGCATTCCGCCTGACATCCGCCGCCGGCGCCTGCGAGACAGGCATTGTTATTTATTACCATACCCACAGCTGAAGCTGTAAACATCGACATAACACAGTCTTTCTCATCTGCATTCTTATCTTTCTGATAAGCTATCAGGGCTCCCGGCAGTATGCCGCACGAACCTGCCGTCGGAGCAGCAACTATGCGCCCCATCGCAGCATTCAGCTCTGATACGGAAAGTGCTTTGGCAATTGCATCCGCAAAAAGTCCTCCGCACATCGCGGATCCTTTCTCAGCGGCCTTCTTCATCTTATACGCGTCTCCGCCGGTAAGCCCGCTGGTGGATTTCAGTTTTTTCACCGATCCTTCTTTTACGGCTTCACGCATGATGCGGTAGTCCTCCGCCATTCTTGAATAGAGAACATCGGCGTCTGTCTCCATGCTCTCCGCCTGATCGGCCAGGACGACATCAGAGATACGGCATCCGGCTGCCCGGGCAGCTTCGGTAAGTTCTCTGACTGAATCATATTTAAGCATATCGAAGCTCCTTTCTATAACGGCTTGATAAGTGTCGAGGAAGTAACATTCGGAAGCTGCGATATTTCCTGATTGATAGCTTCACCTATCACTCCGTCCACTTCTATCGTCATGACGGCAGTGCCGCCTTTCTTTTCTCTGCTCAGCATGAAATTAAAAATGTTCATGTCGTGCCAGCTCATTATTGTTGTTACTTTAGCTATCATTCCAGGTTCGTCTTTATGCACAACAATGAGCGTTGCATACTGGCCGCTGATTTCAACTTTCAGTCCGTTGATCTCGGTGACCATGATATTGCCGCCGCCGACGGATGAAGCCTGCATCACCAGTGTCTTCCCGTCCGCTCCCGTCAGAGTTATCTTGGCGGTGTTCGGATGGCAGTTTTCCAGCTCTCCCGGCTCAAACGTGTATTCAATGCCTTCTTTTTCTGCAATTTCCAGGCTTTCACGTATACGTTTGTCATCCGGAGCCATGTCCATGATACCTGCCAGAATTGCTTTATCCGTGCCGTGGCCTTTATATGTATGCGCAAATGAACCGGCCAGCAGAATATGAGCTTTTACTGCCGGCTGTCCAAGAAGGTGCCTCGCCATTCTTCCGATGCGTGCGGCGCCGGCGGTATGTGACGAACTCGGTCCTATCATAACCGGTCCGATTATATCGAACACATTCATATTACGATTCCCTCCTCTGGTTTGAGTGACTTAATATTATTTTAGATAACTTATATAAGGGAGTTGTCTGTATTTCTGATTTGCATCCAGCCCATAGCCTACAATGAACAGATCCTTCACTACAAATCCGACATAATCGGCCTCAATGTCCACTTTTCTTCCCTCCGGCTTATCGAGCATGCAGCAGATCTTTACACTTTTCGTGCCTCTGTTGGCAAAATACTTCTTCAGGTACGCCAGTGTCGTCCCCGAATCAACAATATCTTCAACAATAATGACATTTTTGCCCACCACATCTGAATCAAGATCTTTGTTTATCTTGACAACGCCTGAGCTTTTTGTTGCCGCCCCGTAGCTGCTGCACGCCATGAAGTCTATCTCCACGTCGAGAGAAATACTCTTCATTATATCCACCATCCAGGGAACAGCCCCTCTGAGGATACCTACGAGCAGAACACTCTCACCTGCGTAGTCTTTATCGATCTGCCGGCCTATCTCCGCTGCTCTGGCTCTGATCTCCTCTTCGGTGATCATGATTTCTCCGACGGTCTGTCTATTGTCCATTGCTATCACTACCTCCGTCTTTGTGATCGTCCTTGTCATTGCGGTCACTGTCTTCACTATACTTTACTTCAAAGTCAACGTCATCGATCGGATCCTTATCGCTGAATTTCTTTGAAAGATCCATGGTCTTATCTCCCAGCCAGTACTGATCAAGAGTGTCTTTCAGATACCAGAGGATCCACACCCATAGAATTATATCACTTATCAGTCCCAGAGGAGGAATAAGATTGGAAATAAACAGGAATACGATACCGAAAACGACAATGAATTTTTTCCAGACTGAAACAGTCCGGTCAAGCATCATGAATCGGATCGCTTTTATCCTTTTTATCAATACACGAAATGCTATATTTGTCTGCATAAAGCATCACTCCTGTGAGATTATTCTTCCTATCTCCGCAAGCAGTTCATCATGCCCCGTCTTTGTAAGCGCCGATACCGGTATTACTTTGCCGTCCGGCCCCATGCCGAGACATTTTTTTATATTCTGCACAGACTTGTTCATCTGGTTCTTTGAAAGCTTGTCCGCCTTTGTGGCGGCAACCAGACCGTCAAGCCCGTAATGCTTCATATAGTCGTACATCTGAACATCCTGCGCCGTAGGATCATGTCTTATATCCACCAGCAGAACCACTTTGAGAAGTGACTCTCTGCTCTGGAAATAATCATCCATCATTTTTCCCCAGTTTTCAGTAACGGACTTTGCGACTTTTGCATACCCGTATCCCGGAAGATCCGCTATTCTGAATTTCCCGTTTATTTCGTAGAAATTGATAGTTCTCGTCTTTCCCGGGCTGCCGCTGACTTTGGCAAGTTTTTTTCTGTTGGTTATGAGATTCAGCAGCGACGATTTGCCGACATTCGACCTTCCCGCAAATGCCACTTCAGGCATATTGTCGAAAGGATACTGATCGGGTCTTGCCGTCACCGCCACGATCTCAGCAGAATTGATTTTCATTATTTTTTTCCTTTTTTCTTAACCGGTTTGTCATCCAGAACTTCTTTCAAAGCCTCATGAACATCGCTTATAATCACGAATGTCATCTGCTCTCTGACTTTTTCCGGTATCTCGTCAATATCCGGCTCGTTCTCTACAGGAAGCAGGACTTTTTTTATTCCGGCTCTGTGCGCGGCAAGGACCTTTTCTCTGATCCCGCCTACAGGAAGCACCGATCCGCGAAGCGTTATTTCGCCTGTCATCGCAATATCCTGTTTTGCCGGTCTTCCTGTGAGTGTGGATATCATCGCCACACACATTGTCACGCCTGCCGACGGTCCGTCTTTCGGCGTAGCGCCCTCCGGTATATGGAGATGCATATCGTACTTCTCGTAGAAATCCTTTTCTATGCCAAGCTCATCGGCGATCGACCTGATATAGCTGATGCCGGTCTGTGCAGACTCCTGCATAACATCTCCAAGCTGACCTGTCAGGTTCAGCTTGCCCTTGCCGGGAACAGCAACTGTTTCAATTTCCAGCGTCACTCCGCCGACGATCGTCCAGGCAAGTCCGGTCGTAACTCCTATTTTTTTAACGCCTTTGATAATATCATATCTGAAGCGTTTCTTGCCGAGATATCCTTCGAGATCAGCAGGTTTGATGCTGTAAGTTTTCGCCTCGCCCTCAGTCACGATTTTTCTCGCGACCTTTCTGCAGAGGTTGGCTATCTCTCTCTCCAGATTTCTTACTCCGGATTCCATTGTGTAGTAATTGATGAGATCTCTGATCGTCTTCTGCGTGAACTTTATGTCCTTGCTTCTTAAACCGTTCGCCGTTCTCTCCTTAGGTATGAGATACTTGGTGGCGATCTGCACTTTGTCTTCTTCGGTATATCCCGCCACGTTTATTACTTCCATTCTGTCAAGCAGCGGTCCCGGTATCGTGCTGGCATCGTTTGCCGTTGTAATGAACATGACTTTCGAAAGATCGAAAGGCACTTCAAGGTAATGGTCCGTGAAATTTTTATTCTGCTCAGGATCGAGCACCTCAAGCAGTGCCGAAGCGGGATCTCCTCTGAAATCCGCGCCGAGCTTGTCGACTTCATCGAAAAGGAATACAGGGTTCTTCGTGCCCGCTTCCTTGATGCAGTTAATTACTCTGCCCGGGATAGCTCCGATGTAGGTTCTTCTGTGCCCTCTTATCTCGGCCTCATCTCTGACTCCGCCGAGAGACATCCTGACATATTCCCTGCCGGTAGCCCTGGCTATGGACTTGACTATAGAAGTCTTGCCGGTTCCCGGAGGACCTACCAGACAGAGTATCGGTCCTTTCATCGTCTGTGAAAGATGTATAACCGCCAGATATTCCAGGACTCTTTCCTTGACCTTTTCCAGGCCCCAGTGGTCTTCATTCAATATCTTTTCCGCTTTTTTCAGGTCGAGTTCCATCTCGGATTCTTTATTCCACGGCAGCGAAAGAATAGTTTCTATATACGTTCTGCTGACAGACGCTTCTGATGAAGACGGCTGCATTTTCGACATTCTCTTTATTTCTTTTTCCACGACCGCTTCCGTCTTCTCCGGAAGTCCGAGCTCTTTGATCTGTTTCTCCCACTCATCGATTTCATCCTCGATCTCTTCATCCACGCCCAGTTCTTCCTGGATAGCGCGCATCTGCTCTCTCAGATAATACTCTTTTTGATTCTGATTCATCTGAGATTTGATCTTGGAACTGATATCCTCTTCTATGTTGAGGATCTCTATTTCGCGCGACAGGACCTGTGTAAGCACATTGAGCCTGTCCATGATATCGAGACATTCTAGAATCTGCTGCTTCTCATCTGTTTTGATTTCAAGATGTGAAGCAACTATATCAGCGAACCTTCCCGGTTCATCAATCGTCGCCACTGTCGAAAACGTTTCCGGCGACATATTCTGATTGAGCGCCAGATATTCATCGAACAAAGTAAGTACACTCCTCATCAGAGCTTCTGTCTTAGGTGAAATCTGCTGAGGCTCAGCATCTGGTATTTCCTTTACAGCGCACTTGAAATAAGGCACTTCCATAAGCATATTTGTTATGCTTCCTCTGTTCACACCTTCCACGAGCACTCTGATCGAATCACCCGGCAGTTTCAGCATCTGCTTTATCTTGGCAATCGTACCGACATGATAGAAATCTTCCATTGTCGGCAGATCTGTATTTTCGTCTTTCTGAGTGACCAGGAAAATATACTGGTTCTTGATCATTGCTTTTTCCAGAGCATTGATCGATTTTTCTCTGCCTATATCGAAATGAAGGACCATGTTCGGAAATATGGTCAGTCCTCTTAAAGGAATCATAGGCAGTACAAGATCGCCGTCACTCGTCTTATCGACTCTGGCGTCTGATCCGACTGTTTCTTCAATCATGTTCTTATTATCTTCCGTCATTTTTCCCTCCTTTATTTTATACTCATCTGACATAATGAGGCGGCTATCATAGCCGCCCCATCTTTATGCCGTTTCCTTTTCGGAAATCTTTTTCTCTTCTTCCAGAGCCAGCTCTGCATCTTCCTTTTTCTGCTCATCGAGCACAAGCGTAGGATCCGCTCCATTATCAACAGTCGCCCTGGTGATAATACATTTCTCGACATCATCCCTTGACGGTATCTCATACATGACTCCCGTCATCAGTTTTTCCATGATGCCCCTGAGGCCTCTGGCCCCGGTATTTCGCTGAAGCGCCTGTTTGGCTATTGCCAGTATAGCGTCGTCTTCGAGTTCAAGCTCAACGCCGTCCATTTCAAAGAGCTTTTTATATTGTTTTACAAGTGCGTTCTTTGGTTCTGTAATGATCCTTGTAAGCGCATCTTCATCAAGCTCCGAAAGAGTGACTATAGAAGGAAGTCTTCCTATGAATTCAGGTATCAGTCCGTATCTCAGCAGATCTTCCGGCTGCAGAAGACTCAGTATAGCCGCTTCTTCCTTTGTAGTCTTTTCGATCTGAGAATTGAAACCGATGACCTTCTCTCCGACCCTTCTCTGTATGATCTTATCAAGTCCGTCGAATGCTCCTCCGCAGATAAACAGTACATTTGTCGTATCGAACTGTATAAACTCCTGATGCGGATGCTTCCTCCCGCCCTGAGGCGGAACGCTGGCAACGGTACCTTCAAGGATCTTCAGCAGCGCCTGCTGCACTCCTTCTCCGCTGACATCTCTTGTTATCGAAACATTTTCCGATTTTTTGGCTATCTTATCTATTTCGTCAACATAGATTATGCCCTTCTGAGCTTTTTCTATGTCATAATCCGCTGCCTGTATCAGTTTGAGAAGTATGTTCTCAACATCTTCACCGACATACCCTGCCTCAGTAAGTGCAGTTGCATCCGCAATGGCGAAAGGCACATTCAGTATCTTGGCCAGAGTCTGTGCAAGAAGCGTTTTGCCGGAGCCCGTAGGCCCGATCATGATAATATTTGATTTCTGCAGCTCTACGCCATCGGTGTTGACATCCACTCTGCCTATACGCTTGTAATGGTTATATACCGCGACTGCAAGCGCTTTCTTGGCATCTTCCTGTCCAATGACATAATCAGCCAGCTTCTGGGCAATCTCCTTCGGCTTCGGCAGTTTCAGTGCGAGATCCGGAGCATCCTCTTCCGACTGCTCCGCAAGTCCCTCTGCGATTATGTCCTGGCACAGTTCGACACATTCGTTGCAGATGTATACATCCGGTCCGGCAACAAGTCTTTTTACCTGACTCTGAGGCCTTCCGCAGAACGAACACCTTATTTCGTTGTTGTCGTCATATTTTGCCATAATTTTTCCCCTTTTATTTCGAGGTCAGCACTTTATCGATGAGTCCGTATTCCGCAGCTGCGCCGGCACTCATGAAATTATCCCTTTCAGTATCCCTCTGTATGACTTCCAGAGGCTGCCCCGAATTTTCACTTAAGATCCTGTTCAGTTTTTCTCTCGTTTTGAGTATCCAGTCCGCATGGATTTTTATATCCGATGCCTGGCCCTTGACTCCTCCGAGAGGCTGATGGATCATGATCTCAGCATTCGGAAGAGCGTACCTTTTGCCCTTCTGACCAGATGAAAGCAGAAATGCCCCCATGCTCGCCGCGAGACCTACACAAATTGTCGAAACATCCGGCTTGACATAATTCATTGTGTCATAAATTGCCATACCTGCCGTTACGCTTCCGCCCGGACTGTTGATATATATATTGATATCTTTCTCCGGATCTTCCGCCTCCAGAAACAGCATCTGTGCTACAACCAGACTGGCTATATTGTCATCGATCTCATCACTGAGAATAATTATTCTGTCTTTCAGCAGTCTTGAATAGATATCGTACGATCTTTCTCCCGCACTCGTCTGTTCTACTACATAAGGTACTAATGCCATGATACCACGCCTTTCCGTTGTTTAATCTTCTTTTTTATCTTCTTCTTTGTCATCGGCCTTTTTTTCGACCTGCTTTGCATTGTCATAAACGACATCTACAGCTTTTCTCATCTTGATGTCCTGCTCCATATATGCCATGTTGTCCGCTCCGAGCATCTCTCTGATTTTATCAGCTTCAAGACTGTACTGTATTGCCATGAGATCGACTTCCTTGTCGACATCTTCGTTTGTAGCTTCTATCTTCTCTATTTCAGCAATAGCTGTTATGATCATTCTCATCTTGACTCTCTTGAACGCATCGTCTCTGATGTCTTTTCTGAATTCCTCAGGAGTTTTGCCGAGATACTGGAAATATTTCTGTATATCCATTCCCTGCATACGCAGCTGCTGATCGAATTCCCTGATCATCTGATCAAGCTCATCTTCTACCATGACATCAGGAATATCAAAATCATTGTTCTTATACACTTCTTCCAGAGCCGCATCCTTCATCATATTCTCTGCCTGCGCTTCTTTTGATGTCTTCAGCTTATCCGCAGTGTCATTGCGCAGTTCTTCGAGTGTGTCGAATTCACTGATATCCTTTGCAAATTCATCATCGAGTTCAGGCAGTTCTTCCGTCTTTACTTCATGTACAGTACAGTGGAATACAGCTTCCTTTCCGGCAAGATCTTCCGAATTGTAATCTTCAGGGAATGTAACTGCAACGTCCTTCTGATCTCCTGCCTTAACTCCGACAAGCTGCTCCTCGAATCCCGGAATGAAAGTATTCGATCCGAGAACGAGAGGATAATTTTCCGAAGTGCCTCCTTCAAACTGGTCTTCTCCGACAAATCCCGCATAATCGATCATTACTGTATCGCCGTCTTCAGCTTCTCTTTCAACCGAAATGAGCCTCGCATTTCTCTTTCTGAGGTTTTCCATCTCCTGATCGATATCCTCTTCCGAAGTCGATCCGTCAACCTTTGTGATCTCGACTCCCTTATAATCCTTTATCTCGATTTCAGGATATACCTGTACAGTAACTGTTACTGCGAAGTCTTCTCCTTTTTTGAGTTCATCAAAGTCTACTGACGGACGGTCAATAACATTCAGGTCGAGATTGCCTACTGCTTCAGGGTAACCGTTGTTGATCAGGTCGTTCACGGCATCCTCCATGAAGATATTTTCTCCGTAGTGTTTCTCAATTATACTTCTCGGAGCTTTACCTTTTCTGAAACCGTCTACTGAATATCTGTCTTTAGTAGCCTGATAAGCCTTGATCACGGCATTTTCGAGATCCTCGGCTGTGAATTCCATTTTGAACTTTGCTTCGTTTCCTTCTTTAGAAATAAATGTAGCTTTCATTGAATGATTTCCTCCTGTTATATCAAATTCATCAACATAAGTCCTCTTGCGAACTTGCTGTCTTTCTCCGGTTTTAAATCGTATTTTTTCTGAAGTTTCCTTCCAAGATCTTCCAGTGCTTCCTTTTCTCCTGAAAAAAGCTCTATCTCCAGTTCTGATATCGGCATTGATCCGTTTTCAGTAAGTATCTCGCCTTCATCAAGTGAAAATTCGAGAAGACTGTCTCCGGTATCCGCTCTGAACATCCTCCGCCTGAAATTCACTTTCATCAGAGGTATCAGATCGCTGTCTCCTATAAGCGACAGAAGCTCTGCACCTATCTCGCTCTGGCTGAAGATATCCGGATCCGGCCTGATATCATCGTCCCACTCTCCGAGAGAGGCATTGAGTTCTTCCCTAATATGAAGGGGGCCCTCGCTTTTTCCGTTCCATTTGAGTGATGCAACCGCTCTTGAATCTTCTTTTCTCACCCTATAGGCAATATCATTTTTGAGCAGAACATGATCTTCAGTATCATAATATGTACTTTCGAACATCTCTGTCCTTCGCTCATCATCAGTGCCTTTGCCCAGAAGAGCAAGCGCATTGTCATTCCATATGCGGTCCGCTTTGCTGCTGTTTTCGAGCGCATATTTTAATTCAATTTCCATATAGTACCTTCTCTTTACACATGAATATCAGTATTTTAACACTTAATCGCTCGGAATACAACAAAAAATGACGCTCTGAACGTCATCTTCAGAGCGCTATTTCTTCGCGTTATCTATCATCAATTCTATATTACTTTGACATGATTCTATATCTTCTGTTTTTATGCCTTCGAACACTTTGCTGCTCCAGTCTTTCAGTATATCTCTCATGACTGTTCGGAACGCTTCCGCCCTGTCCGTAAGAAAGAATATTGAAGACCTGCCGTCATCAGGATTGTTTTTTCTCTCCGTGTATTGTTTCTTCTCAAGTGACTGCAGAGTTCTTGCCAGCACGCTTTTATCATAATGGATCTCGTTCAGCATCGCTTCCTGCGTCATCCCGTTATTTTCGAACAGACATAAAAGCACAACGCCTTCGGCAGTATTCAGATCGTATTCGGCAAGCCTGCACTTCAGATACATGTTGAACTGTTTGCTGAAGGTCATCACGCTTCTGCCGAAATCAGCATACACTTTGTTCTTATCATACATTTTCCTTTTCCTCTCTCCTTTTGCCCCTATATAATGAAAGCAATAACAGACCGGCCAGAGAAGCTACGGCAGTTGTGGCGTAAACCTCACTGAATCCCTTTGCGAGAGCGGCCTGGAACACTTCCCTGATTTGCGTCGATCTTGCGCTTATTTCACCGGTATAATTCTTTTCCGCCGTGGTGAATGCACCAGGCACGGCAGCCTTCAGTACTTTCATTTTACGAACGTTGTCATTCATATCCGACTGCGCCGATTTCAGTTCGGCTATCGAAGCACTCATCTTGTTGCTGCTGTTTTCCAGCTTTGCCAGCTTGGCGGATACCTTGTTCCTGGCTGTGATAAGCGGTTTCAATGCATCATTCGAAATCTTATCGCTCTGCGCCTGCATCTTGGCAATCGCGGCATCCTGCTCCGCAAGCCCGTTTTCCATGCCGGAGATCGCAGGCGTCATTGAATCCGCCTGTTTCTGCATTTCTGCGATCTTGCTCTCCATGCCGCCGACAGCTCCCTGAAGGGCTCCGATCTTCTTCTGCAGTTCCGAAATAGATGTCATTGAAGCCAGCCCTGAAATGACATCGTCAGACAGCTGCGGCTTTATGCTCTCCGGAAGTGAATCCGCCAGGGTACCTGTTCCCGAATAATGGCCCTGAAGCACGCCGAGCGCGGCGGAGTATCCTTCTATCTGTGCTTTCGACTGGGCTTCAGCCGCTTTGAGCCCGGTAATGCCGTTCTCAATGCCGGTCTGCGCTTTTTTCATATTCGACAGCCTGGCCGCCAGTTTCTGCCTTGCATCAGTCAGTTTCGTTATCCCGCCGTCGATGCCGTTCTTTGCTTTCTGAAGTTTAGCAATAGCTTTATCCTGCTGCGCAACGGCTGTTTTCATCCCTGATATTCCCTGACTCATCCCGGCTTTTGCTTTTTCCATGCCGGATATGCCGCTGCTCATCTTTACGGATGCTTTTGTCATTCCGCTTATTCCGGAATCAATGCCGTCATCGATTTTCGAAATAATTTTCGGCGACATCTCCGTGAACATGGCAGACGAGAATTCCTTTGTCGAAGCTACTATTGTAGTAACGTCCGAGTTCTTCATGTCGTCGATCACATCGTCAGGTATATCGATATCAGAACTGCCGCTCTGCGTATTTATCTTCACTTTCGTCATTGAAGCAAAATCAAAAGCCTTAGCGGAACTGCTGCTCTTCATCGCATCTGACAGTTCCTGCGCATACGGAAGCTGCGGCAGCGTGACCTCGTCCGGAATGACTTTCATGATATCATCCTGAACGGACATTCCCGCGTGCGAAAGGAACCCGACCATGATCGCCGGCGCTATTACTGTGGCGACTGATCTCACCAGTGACAACGTTGCCAGCGCCGAATTCGACTCAGAGTCATCCACATTATCAAGCATCATATAATTAAGCGGTGCACCCATCGTAAACCCTATCCCGAAACCGATCAGCACCAGACTGAGAGCCACTGTGAAGATATTCGGATATTTCGTCGTGATCATTATAATCGACAGCGAACCGGCAAGTGCGAACATGAACCCTGCCGCCAGCACTATCTTCACTCCTATCTTATCTATGAGTTTGCCTGAAAGAGGCGCACTGACACCGGCAAATACGCCGAGTATGATAACGAAATATCCTCCGTCTCCTGTCGGTATTTCCATCGCATTTTCACAGAACTGCGGTACAAAGATCAGCCCCATGAGAATAATGCCCGATACGAATGACAAAAACAGCGTTATCGCTATCGGGAGCTTCCGGAAATATGTAAGATTCATCACCGGGTCTTCAGCTTTTTTCTCCGCTGTGATGAAGACCGGGAGGAGCAGCACGAAAAGAATCAGGAACGGATATACTTTTGTACTGGAAACAGTTGATGTGAAATCAAAGAAATCTATATTTTTCAGTCCGTACATCAGCGACAGTATCATGACCGTAAGGAGCATGATGCCCCATATGTCCGTCTTTAATACGCGTTCCTCTTTTGTGTTCGGAAGAGCATATATGCCTGCGATTATAATGAATGCAGAAATAGGCACATTCAGATAGAAGATAAACTGCCAGTTATGTACACCGAAAATATCGAGTATGGCGCTGCCGGCCGAAGCGCCCAGAATGTTTGCAACACCGTAAACTCCTCCGACAAGTCCCAGAGCCATTCCGCGTTTTTCCTCAGGGAATGTCGTGCCGAATTCAGCTGTGGCCACCGGTACAATGCCTCCGCCGCCGAGAGCCTGTATGACTCTTGCACCGAGCAGGAAATAAAAACTTCCCGTTCCCTGCGATAGTCCGCAAAGAAGCGAGCCGGTGCCGAACAGCGATATTGCGATCAGATAAATATATTTCCTGCCCATTCTGTCTGCAAGTTTCCCCATGATAGGTATGCTTGCCGCATATGCAAGAGTATATATTGTGATCATCCATATTCCGAAAGTATCCGATACGTTCAGATCGCTCTGGATAATGGTCCTTGCAGGTGTCACTATCCCTGTGTCGAGTGCTCCCATAAATATACCGAGAAGATATATTATCAGAATAAGAGTAAAATTATTGTTTTTTTTGTCCGCCATTATCATGCCTCTTCAATTGATATAATTATTCACAGATCCAACAAGTTGCAAATGCAACAATATGACTTTAGCATTTTTTGATTGCTTTTGCAACTATTTCCCCCAAAAAAACAGACCCGCCCGGCGGCGAGTCTGCAGATAGTTGATCGTTCCTATAACTATTTGCTCTGTTTCAGAACTTCTGCTATAAAAGCCCATGTTCTCTGTACTGACGGAATGTTGAGCCTTTCTGACGATGTATGGACATCTTCCATATCCGGACCGATCGATACGGCATCCAGACCGTCTATCTTGCCTGCGAACAGCCCGCATTCGAGTCCCGCATGAATAGCCTGTATGACCGGCTTTTCCCCGTACTGCCTGTTGAACACTTCCACACATGTATCTCTGAACTCGGAATCTTTTCTGAATTCCCATCCCGGATAATCCCCGCTGAACTCCATGTATCCTCCCAGACATTCCGTCAGAGACGTAAGCCTGTCTGTAAGTGCTTTCTTCTCCGAGGCAACTGAACTTCTGACGCTTGCCGAAGCCTCAAGTTCCTTCTTTCCGAGTTTCAGGATGCCGAGATTCAGAGATGTTTCGACCAGACCGTCGATATCTCTGCTCATGCGCTGCACTCCCTGAGGATGATTTACCAGTAATGTAATGACCTTGCTCGTGCTTTCTTTGTCGAGCGCGCTGACTTTCTTCACGCCCTCATTCACGCAGGACACTTCCGCGCCCGGATCCGATGTCTTGAATTCGTGCCTTACGATCTTATCAAAATCCGCGGCAGTTTTTTCAATAGCTGCGCAATATTCGTCCTTCACTCTTATTTCCGCCGTGCAGTCTTTGGTGATCGCGTTGTCTTTCTGCCCGCCTTCCAGACTGACAAGCCTGAATTTGGCATCCTTCGAAATGCTGTAAAGAAGCCTTCCCATAAGGATGCTCGCATTCCCGCGCTCCTGATCTATCATCTGTCCGGAGTGTCCGCCCAGCAGTCCGCTGATGACAAGTTTATATATATTGCCTTCTTTTTCTTTTCTCTTTACCGGAATGATCGATTTCGCGGTAACGCCGCCCGCGCAGCTTACCGTGAAAATGCCTTCCTCTTCAGAATCGATATTCAGGAATTTCTTCGCGGTCAGTCGGGAAACATCCATGGCCTCCGCTCCGAACATGCCGACTTCTTCATCGACAGTAAACACACATTCGAGTCTCGGATGCTGCAGACTGTCGTCCGACAATGCCGCCAGCGCCATTGCAACCGCGATGCCGTCGTCTCCGCCGAGGGTCGTGCCGTCGGCACGCAGCCAGTCTCCTTCGATGACCGGTGTTATACCTTCTTTTGCAAAATCGATTTCTTTCCCTGGATCTTTTTCGCATACCATATCGATATGTCCCTGAATGATAACAGGAGCTGCACTTTCATATCCTTCTGTTGCTTCTTTGATGATAATGACATTATTGGCTGCATCCTGATAATGCTCCAGCTCGTGCATTACTGCAAAATCAACGAGATAATCGCTGATCTGCTTAGTGTTTCCCGAGCCGTGAGGGATACTGCAGATGTCTTCGAAATAACCGAATACTGATTGCGGTTTCAGATTATCTAACTTTCCCATAGTCTTTTTTCTCCTTATATTGAATTATACTTTTCACACATCGGGTATTATATCACATGATGATATTATTGCAATGTTTTCAGCAGATGATAAAATGGTATACGGTAATGTTATATCTACAACGCAAAAGGAGAAATAATGCCGCAGGACATACACATATATTCCGAAATCGGAAAGCTTAACAAAGTTCTGCTCCACAGACTCGGAAACGAGATCGAAGGACTTGTGCCGCAGAATTTCGAACGCCTGCTTTTTGATGATATTCCTTATCTTAAAGTAGCGCAGCAGGAACACGACAAATTTGCGGAAGTACTCCGCGAAAACGATATTGAGGTCGCATATTACACTGATGAAACCGCAAAGGCACTTTCGCAGGACTGGGTACGCAAGGAATTTATATTGAGATTCATTAGTGAAAGCGATGTGTATTCAGAAGAAGCGCGCTTCCAGATCACAGACTATCTGATGAATATGCCTGTTAACGAACTGCTCGACAAAGTCGTCAACGGAATAAAAAAGACCGATATAGACCTGCGCGAGGCAAAATCGCTTGTTAATTATATCAATAACAATTATCCGTATTATACCGACCCGATGCCGAATCTATATTTCACGCGCGACCAGGGTGCATTCGTGGGAAACGGCCTGACAGTCCATCATATGAGTACCAAAGCCAGAAGACGTGAAGCGCTGCTGCTGGAATACATGTATCGTTTCGACCGCGATCTTGCACAGCCGGATACCCCTCTCTGGTATGATTACGATGATCCTTACTCGCTTGAAGGAGGAGACATTCTTGTTCTTTCGAACAAAATCGTTGCCGTCGGTCTTTCACAGAGAACAACTGCAGCCGGCATCGAAACATTTGCATCCAAGCTTCTCGGACATTCATCATTTGAAAAAATACTTGTATTCGAGATTCCCAAAAAGAGAGCCTTTATGCACCTCGATACTGTATTCACAATGGTGGATTATGACAAGTTCACAATACATCCGGAAATCGAGGGACCTCTTCAGATATACGAGATCACTCTTGACAGTGAAGGAAGCGGTCATTTTGTCAATATGCAGGACAGCCTTGAAAAAATTCTGGCATCAGAACTCGGTCTGCCAGCCGTTGAACTTATCAGATGCGGCGGAGACGACGACATGGCGGCGCAGCGCGAACAGTGGAACGACGGGTCAAACACACTTACTATAGCTCCGGGCAAAGTTATTACTTATGAGAGAAATTATATTACCAATGAACTCCTGGCAAAAAAAGGCATTGAGGTCATCACCATACCTTCATCTGAACTTTCAAGAGGCAGAGGCGGTCCAAGATGCATGAGCTGCCCGGTCAACAGAGACGATCTGTAATATCAAAAATAACGAAAACGGGGCGTCAGCCCCGTTCGTTATACATAAATCTATTTCTTTCTCAGTTCTGATTCCCCAGAGTGGCTACCATAACCGCTTTTATTGTATGCAGTCTGTTTTCCGCTTCGTCGAAAACCACTGAATTGCGGCTCCTGAATACTTCGTCCGTCACCTCTCTGATGTCGTAGCCAAGCTCTTTCTGTTCAGCTGCCATAACTGTTTCGAAATCATGGAATGACGGCAGACAATGCATGAAGAGCACGTCTTCGTTTCCTGTCATGTCCAGCATTTCCCTGGTGACTTTGAAAGGTGAAAGCATCTTCACCTTCTGAGGTATTTCCGCCTCTTCTCCCATTGAAGCCCAGATATCCGTATAGATGACGTCAGCACCTTCAAGAGCCGACGGATCGCTCGTCACCTGTATTACTGCGCCGGTATCGCTTGCAACATCATCGACACGCTTCAGTATTGCGCGGTCGACCTGATTAACGAGTTCTTCAGGTCCGTAGGCCACGAAATCCATGCCCATCTTTGCGCATCCGTACATCCACGCGTAGCTCATGTTGTTTCTGATATCACCCACAAACACGACTTTGCATTTCGCCAGCGGTTTGGCAATATGTTCTTCCATCGTCAGCATATCTGCCAGGATCTGCGTAGGATGATCGATATCAGTAAGTCCGTTCCACACCGGGATCCCGGAATATTTTGCAAGATCTTCAACAAGTTTCTGTGACGAACCTCTGTATTCGATGCCGTCATACATACGTCCGAATACTTTCGCCGAATCTTCGACTGATTCTTTTTTCCCGAACTGTGAACTGTTCTTATCTATGAATGTAGGATGGCCGCCCTCGTCGAGAACACCAACTTCGAACGAGCTCCTCGTTCTGGTCGACGTTTTCTCAAAAAGCATTACTATATTTTTGCCTTCGAGCGTATGCCCCTGTATGCCTGCTCTTTTTTTCGCCTTGAGATCATGCGCAAGATCGAGCATGTACCTGATTTCTTCAGGTGTAAAATCCATAAGTGTCAGGAAACTCCTGCCTTTTAAGTTAACTGCCATTGAATTATCCTCCTTAAATCGTATTGATATCTACCATATTTACTGAATCGAGCGTTTTGCCTGAAAGCAGACAATTCGCCAGCGCATTTGCCGTATCCATTGATGTCAGCGTCGCAATACTTCTTTCGATCGCCTTGCGCCTCATCTGAACCGATGCCATAGCCGGATCTCTTCCTATCTTCGAAGTGGAAATAACGAAATCAACTTCTCCCGTGTCGAATATTGTATCAGTATTCGGTTCAGGCTCATTGATTTTGTTGATTTGATGCGCATGCATCCCATGCTCGTTGAAATAGTCGCATGTTCCTTTTGTGGCATATATCTCGTAACCGAACTGCTCAAATTTCCTGGCAACGGTAAGCGCATCCGCCTTATCGGCATCCTTTACAGTGAACAGCACTATATTGCCCACCTTGTGCAGTTCGTATCCCGCACCCAGCAGTCCCTTAAAGAGCGCTGACTCAAGATCAGTATCTATACCGAGGACCTCTCCCGTAGATTTCATTTCCGGCCCCAGCTGCGAATCCGCATCAGTAAGCTTCGGGAAACTGAACACAGGGACCTTGACTGCAAAATAATCTCCCGAAGGAACGAGTCCCGGTTTATACCCCATGCTTTCCAGTGTTTCGCCGAGAAGTATCTTCGTCGCGAGATCGACAATAGGTACATTCGTTACTTTGCTGATATACGGTACAGTTCTCGATGATCTCGGATTCACTTCTATTACGTAAAGCGTGTTTTGATAATACACATATTGTATGTTGACCAGGCCGAGAACATGCAGTTCTTTTGCCAGCATGCCTGTAAATTCCACGATCTTATCGATGACCGACTGTGACAGCGCATACGGCGGATAGACTGAAATAGAGTCTCCCGAATGCACTCCCGCTCTTTCAATATGCTCCATGATCCCCGGTATCAGGAAGTTTTCCCCGTCGCAGACAGCATCAACTTCTATTTCCTGGCCCATCAGATACTTATCTATAAGAACAGGATTCTCCAGTTCTCCGTTTCTCGTAATGATCCCCATGTATTCAACAACATCTTTTTCGCTGTAGGCGATGATCATATTCTGTCCGCCGAGGACATATGAAGGACGCAGCAATACCGGGTATCCGAGTTCGTTCGCCTCTCTGACAGCGACATCTGTCGTGAATGCCGTCTTCCCTTCAGGCTGCGGAATGCCGCACTTGTCGAGCAGCTCATTGAATCTTTCTCTGTCTTCAGCCGCATCAATGTCGTCAGCTGACGTGCCGAGAATATTGATCCCCTTCTCAGTAAGGTGCTTCGTCAGCTTGATGGCTGTCTGTCCTCCGAACTGAACTATAGCTCCCCAAGGCTTTTCTGTTTCCAGAACACCGTCGACATCTTCCGGCGTCAGCGGTTCAAAATATAGTCTGTCGGAAATATCAAAGTCTGTGCTTACGGTCTCCGGATTATTGTTGACTATTATTGCTTCATAACCGGCATCCTTCAGCGCCTTGACACAATGTACCGAACAGTAGTCGAACTCGATGCCCTGACCGATCCTTATAGGACCTGAACCAAATACGATGACCTTCTTCCTGCCGGTCGAATGTTCTTCTATAAACTCCTCTGCTTCATTCTCTTCGTCATATGTAGCGTAGAAATAAGGTGTCTCCGCCGCGAATTCGGCAGCGCAGGTATCTACCATTTTGAATGCGGCCGGTATTCTCTTCGGCGGTTTCTGTCCGCTGAGCTCTATAATGGTCGAATCCAGGAAACCGAGATCCTTCGCATCTTTATATTTCTCTCCGGTAAGTTCTCCGTCGCCGAGGAACCATTCCATATAAACGAGATTGTTGATCTTTGAGAGGAACCATCTGTCTATCTTAGTAATGTCGAATATCGTCTCCAGATCAATGCCTCTTTTGAACGCTTCGTAGACCACGAAGATTCTCTCGTCGTCGCAGTCGTACAGTTTGTCGTGCACTTCTTCATCCGACAGCGCTTTGAGCTTCGGAAGATTGAGAGTTTCCAGCCCGAGCTCTATAGAACGGACCGCTTTCATCAGTGCCTGTTCGAAGAAGCTTCCTATCGCCATTACTTCTCCGGTGGCCTTCATCTGTGTTCCCAGAGTCCTCTTGGCATATACGAACTTGTCGAACGGCCACTTCGGGAACTTGACTACGACATAGTCCAGCGCAGGCTCGAAGCATGCGAAAGTCTTTCCCGTAACTGCATTTTTTATTTCGTCAAGCGAATATCCGATCGCGATCCTGCTCGCGACTTTCGCAATAGGGTAACCCGTAGCCTTTGAAGCCAGCGCCGACGAGCGCGATACCCTCGGGTTGACTTCTATTACTGCATACTCGAAACTGTCCGGATTCAGAGCGAACTGACAGTTGCAGCCGCCCTCGACACCGAGTTCCTGTATTATTTTTATCGCCGAAGTCCTCAGCATCTGATATTCTTTATCCGCAAGCGTGACTGCCGGAGCAATGACGATCGAATCTCCCGTATGAACTCCGACAGGGTCCAGATTCTCCATAGAACATACCGTGATGCAGTTATTTTTTGCATCACGCATAACTTCGAACTCTATCTCTTTCCAGCCGGAGACACACTTCTCCACCAGTATCTGAGTGATCGGGCTCTGCCTCAGTCCGGCGCTGCCGATTATTTCCAGTTCCTTTCTCGTTTCGCATATGCCTCCGCCTGTTCCTCCCAGCGTGAATGCAGGTCTTACGATGACCGGATATCCGATCTCGTTGTCTGCAAATTCAAGGGCGGAATCAATATCCGTCACGACCTTTGAAGGTATTACAGGCTCTCCGATGCTTTCGAGCATGTCTTTGAACATCTGCCTGTCTTCGGCTTTATCTATAGTCACCGGATCGGCGCCGAGAAGCTTGACTCCCTGTTCTTCAAGAAATCCTTCTTTTGCCAGCTGCATGGCCAGTGTCAGTCCCGTCTGTCCTCCCATGGTAGGAAGAATGCTGTCGGGCTTTTCTATCTTTATTATCTTTTTCAGAACAGGAAGAATGAGCGGCTCTATGTAAACCTTGTCCGCCATCGTCTTGTCCGTCATAATAGTAGCAGGATTTGAGTTGATCAGGACAACCTCCAGACCTTCTTCGCGAAGAGTCCTGCAGACCTGATTGCCGGCGTAATCGAATTCCGCCGCCTGCCCTATAACTATAGGACCTGATCCTATTACTAAAACTTTATGTATATCGCTGCGTAATGGCATGTTCTCCTCCTACTTTTCGTTCTTGTGCGCTTCAATATTATCAATGAATCTGTCAAACAGGTACTGCGTGTCCTGCGGTCCGGCTGCGGCCTCAGGATGGAACTGTACCGTGAATGTGTACGGCCTGTTATATTCCACGCCTTCGCAGCTCCCGTCGTTCGCATTGTAATGGCTTATCCTTCCCACTTCTTCCGGGACAGAATCGTTCACTACATAATATCCGTGGTTCTGCGTTGTAACGAATACACGGTCGAGATTCTTATCGACGACCGGCTGGTTTGCACCCCTGTGCCCGTATTTGAGCTTTGCCGTCCTGCCTCCGTTCGCCAGCGCCATCAGCTGGTGGCCGAGACAGATGCCGAGTATCGGAATATCACTGTTATCGTATATTTCTTTTATATTGCCGATGACCTTAACATTCTCTGCCGGATCCCCCGGGCCGTTGGACAACATGATCCCGTCCGGTTTATACTTTTCTATATCCGCCAGCGTTGAATCATAAGGCACTACCGTAACATTGCAGCCTCTGTTGTTCAGACTTCTCGCAATATTCCTTTTGAAGCCGAAATCGAACAGGACTACATTATATTTAGGGTCTTTCGACGGGAAATAATGCGGAGCGTCCCAGGAAACTGATTTTACCGCGTCTTTTATCGTAAAGGCATTGATTTTTTCAAGCAGTTCATCCATGTCATCAGGCCATTGCGTAGTAATGGCACCGTTCATTACACCGTGTTCACGTATTTTTTTTGTGAGTGCGCGCGTGTCAATGTCGTATATCCCCACGATATCATTATTGCTGAGATATTCTCCCAGCGTCGACTGGCTTCTGAAATTCGACGGCTCATAACACCATTCTCGGATTATGTATCCTCTGAGCCATATCCTGCTCGATTCCGGATCGACAGTATTAACCCCGTAATTTCCTATCAGCGGAAATGTCTGTGTTACGATCTGTCCGAAATAACTCGGATCAGTCAGAGTCTCCTGATAGCCGGTCATTCCTGTTGTGAATACTACCTCTCCGATAGTCGTTCCCATGGCACCAAGGCTGAAACCGTTGAAAACAGTCCCGTCCTCCAGGATAAGCCATGCTTTTTTCCCTTCTCTATACGCCATTTTGCTGCTTGTCATTATCGTGCTCCTTTCAAATTCCATGCACAATTATACATTCATAGTCTCTTCGGGTCAACAAAATATTGCTGATTTTTTCATATTTTTGTATAAATATTCATCAGTTCTCATGTTTAGGCTTCTCACCGTGGAACTGATAATATGTCACTTCAATGTTGCCGTTAAATAATTTTCTTCTCCTGTCGGCTTTTCGGCCGAGTATCTTATTTTCAGCACCTTTGTCGGCAGTGATAATAAATAAGGACCAGTCGGGATTTTCATCAAAAAAGTTTCCGAGCGCGCTGTATATGGCAGATATCGCTTCTCTGTCTCCGATCCTTGCTCCGTACGGCGGATTCATGATCATAATACCGTTATCCTCTGCCGCTTTGAAGTCCGCTATATCGAGCCTGCTGAATTCAATGCAGTCATCGACTCCAGCTTCCTCAGCATTGGCCCTGGCCGCCTCTATCGCTTCTTCATCAATATCGGAGGCATATATCCTGAGGTCAGTGTCATAATCGACCGCTTCATAAGCGAGCCGCCTTTCTTCCTTCCATATATTTTCCGGAACTATATCCCATCCTTCTGATGCAAAGTGCCTGCCGAGTCCCGGCGCAATATTTCTGCCTATCATGGCCGCCTCTATGGCTATAGTCCCTGATCCGCATGTAGGATCTGCCAGAAATCTGTCTTTATTCCAGAACGAAAGCTGTACCATGGCCGCAGCGAGCGTTTCTTTAAGAGGCGCCGCAACAGGTGCAGTCCTGTATCCTCTCTTATGCAGTCCCTGTCCGGTTGAATCGACAGTCAGCGTCACCCTGTTTTTGAGGAGCGTCACTTTGATCGTGTATTCCGCGCCTGTCTCCGGAAGCTGCGGCAGCGAATAAAATTCTCCGAGTCTGTCAGCTACTGCTTTTTTGACGATACTCTGACACGCCGGCACACTGTGCAGGACTGATTTTACAGAGGTACCGATTACATCGAACTTCCCGTCCGCCGGCACAAGCTCCTCCCACGCAATGCCTTTTGTCAGCTGAAACAGATCTTCAAATGTTTCCGCTTCAAACTCAGCCATGCGCAGAAGCACTCTGTCCGCCGTGCGCAGCCATAAATTGCATCTCGCAATGGCTCTGTCGTCTCCTTCAAACGTCACCTTGCCGTCTTCTGTCTTGATTATTTCATATCCGAGAGATTCTATCTCCCGTCTCACGACTGCCTCCAGACCGAATGTTGCAGTTGCAATCAGTTCTCTTTTCATTGATATTGCCAACTCCTAAAAAACGGCTGTCTCAGATGAGACAGCCATTGAATTTTATGACTAGATGAAATTTTTCTTTCGTCTGTTCATTTCACTTTTTTCTACTATATCGATATTGTCAAGCGCCTTGCCCGTTCCGATAGCCACGCATGAAAGCGGATCTTCGGCAATGGAAACATTGATCCCTATCCTGTCCTGGACTCTCTTGTCGATCCCGTACAGAAGGGCTCCTCCGCCTGTAATGAACAGTCCTCCGGTGCTGATGTCAGCAGCAAGTTCCGGCGGCGTTCTTTCCAGTACGCTGTGAGCGGCGTCGCAAATCTGCGTCAGCGGCTCATCAAGCGCTTCGAACATCTCTTCGCTTGTCATTTCAATGTCCCTCGGAAGACCTGTTACAAGGTCTCTGCCTGAACACTTCATCTTAATGACATCAGGTCTCTCATATGCAGTGCCGATAGACATCTTGAGTTCTTCCGCTGTACGCTCTCCTATATAAAGCTTATGCTTCTTTCTTACATATTTGATGATAGCTTCATTGAATTTATCGCCTGCGATCTTTACAGAAGTACTGGCAACGATTCCGCCAAGTGCGATAATAGCAATATCGGAAGTGCCTCCTCCTATATCCATGACCATTATTCCTTCCGGTCTTGCCACATCGAGCCCTGCGCCTATCGCGGCAGCCATAGGTTCTTCCATAAGGAAGACTTCTTTTCCGCCGGCCTGTGTCGCAGCTTCTCTGACCGCTCTCTTTTCAACTTCAGTTACCCCGCTCGGTACGCATACCATTATTCTCGGTCTGAAGAATTTTCCTGCTCCGCAAGTCTTCTTGATGAAGTACTTGAGCATTCTCTCTGTAATATCAAAACTCGATATCACACCGTCTTTGAGCGGACGTACGGCAATGATATTTGCCGGCGTTCTGCCGAGCATCTGTCTTGCTTCTTCGCCTACCGCCAGTATTTCATTCGATTCATCATCAACTGCCACTACTGAAGGCTCTCTTAAAACGATTCCTTTGCCTTTAATATATACAAGAACATTCGCGGTTCCCAGATCTATGCCAACTTCTTCTGAAAATGCCATTCCATTTTCCTCCCTGTTCCAAAATATAGTATCACTAAGATATTATACATAAAACCGCTTCTGTTTTCAATGAAAATATAGTCACTCAAGCTACTTTTCGGCGTTATATTCCTTAGCTGCTTTAATAAATTCTCTGAACAGAGGATGCGCTTTGTTCGGTCTGCTCTTGAATTCCGGATGATACTGCACTCCCACGAAATGTTTGTTCGAAGAAATCTCTACGGCCTCAACAAGTCTCTTGTCAGGTGATGTGCCCGCTATTTTCAGTCCGGCTTCCTCCATCTGAGTCCTGTAATCATTATTGAACTCGTACCTGTGTCTGTGTCTTTCGGATATCTTGGTCTTGCCGTATGCCCTGGCCATGATCGTTCCCGGAACGATATCGCACGGATAAGCTCCGAGTCTCATCGTACCGCCCTTCGGCATATCGCCGTTCTGGTCAGGCATGAAATCGATCACCTTATGCGCGCAGTTCTCATCGAACTCGCCGCTGTCCGCATCTTCGATGCCCAGCACGTTCCGTGCAAACTCTATTACTGCTACCTGCATGCCGAGACATATGCCGAAATAAGGAACATCATTCTCACGTGCATATTTTGCGGCAATGATCTTTCCGAGTATGCCTCTGTCGCCGAATCCTCCCGGCACGAGTATCCCGTCGCAGCCGCTCAGTATGCTGCCGACAGTTTTATCTGTGATCTCTTCTGACTCGACCCATTTTATATGCACGTGACAGCCGTTTTCATAACCGCCGTGGCGCAGCGCCTCCGCAACGGAAAGATAGGCATCGTGAAGTTTGATGTATTTCCCGACTATGGCTATCGTAATATCCGTTGTTGCACTCTTGATCCTTTCGAGCATTTCCATCCATTCCTGCATGTCGCACGGTCCCGCATTGATACTGAGTTCTCTGCATACGATCCATGAGAAATTGCTCTCTTCGAGCATGACCGGCGCCTCATAAAGTGTAGGCAGTGTTATATTTTCAATAACGCAGTCCGGTTTTACGTTGCAGAACAGCGAGATCTTATCTTTGATCGTCTGGTCGATAGGTTCATCCGCGCGCATGACGATGATATCCGGCATGATGCCCATAGATCTCAGATTTGATACCGAATGCTGAGTCGGTTTGGATTTATGCTCTCCTGAACTCTTGAGATAAGGCACCAGTGTGACATGGATAAACAGGCAGTTTTCTTTTCCTACTTCAAGTGAAACCTGTCTTATCGCTTCCAGGAAAGGCTGCGATTCGATATCGCCTGTCGTGCCGCCTATCTCAGTTATGATAACATCGGCATTGCTCTTCTTGCCCACGCTGTATATAAATTCTTTTATTTCATTCGTAATGTGAGGTATGACCTGTACCGTACTTCCCAGATATTCACCCTGACGTTCTTTATTCAGGACATTCCAGTAAACTTTCCCAGTCGTAAGATTGGAGAACTTGTTAAGATCTTCGTCGATGAATCTTTCATAGTGTCCCAGATCCAGGTCTGTCTCAGCCCCGTCCTCTGTGACATATACTTCTCCGTGCTGATAAGGACTCATTGTGCCCGGGTCGACATTGATATACGGATCCAGTTTCTGCGCTACGACTTTCAGGCCTCTTGCTTTAAGAAGTCTGCCGAGCGATGCTGCAGTAATACCCTTGCCGAGTCCCGATACGACTCCTCCGGTAACGAAAATGTACTTCTTCATTTTTCCCTCCATGTTACAGATATGTGAAATAATCTATTATATTTATACAAAAAAACAGTGCTCCGAAAATAAAAAATTGAGGTTGCCCGGCTTTGAAGTGAGAAGGATATATTAGACCCCGTCTCGCCGTCTTCTTCCTCAATATTTCTATCTTTGTGCACATTAATTACTAAATTATTATACACTAACAACGTAATGAATGCCACACCTTTTTTATCGATTTGATTAATTTTTGCATATAGAAGATCCGATGATTACATCGGATCCCCTATGACATGTATTCTCATTGTATTTGTATTGCGCTTTATATATCTCGGCAGTCCGACCAGTGTGATTATCCGGTCTCCGTCATGTACCAGCCCTGCTTCCGTTATTGCCTTTACTGAGTATGCGAACACATCTTCCGTATATTCGCGTTCACTGTCATTGTTAACCATCGCCACTCTGACAGGAAGTGTTCCCCAGCACATTGAAAGTCTTCTCAGAATATTGTCAAACCGCGACAATCCGAAGATAGGCGCCTGCGGTCTGTATCCGGCAATCGCAAATGCCGTATGCCCGCTGCTCGTAGGCGTTACTATTGCGGCTACATCGAGTTCTTCCGCAGCCCTGTAAGTCGCGCTGGCAACAGCATTTGTAGTTATCCTGTAGCCGATATCCGACATTATATATTTATGTCTCAGATGAAGCTGTTCCGCGGTCACTGCTATCTGATCCATCATCTTCACGGACTCTGTCGGATACTGTCCCGCGGCGGTCTCGCCCGAAAGCATGATAACATCTGTGCCGTCGAGTATAGCATTCGACACATCTCCGGCCTCTGCTCTCGTCGGACGCGGATTATGTATCATCGAATCGAGCATCTGTGTCGCAGTAATAACGACTTTACCCTTCTCATTGCATTCTCTGATAATGTTCTTCTGTTCGATAGGTACTCTTTCTGTCGGTATCTCTACACCGAGATCACCTCTTGCTACCATAACGCCGTCAGACTTCTCGATTATCGCATCGATATCAGCAAGCGCTTCCCTGTTTTCGATCTTTGATATAATGAAAGGATCTTCTTCCCCGTTTGCCTTGAGGAATTCCCTGACTTCATCTACATCCCGAGACGATCTTACGAAACTCACCGCATAAAAATCAACATCCTGCTCGATGCCGAAAAGCAGATCAGCCTTGTCTTTTTCATTGAGCGCCGGCATGTCCGTCTTCGTTCCCGGCACATTCACACCCTTCTTGCTTCCAAGCGTACCGGAATTTTCAACTGTGCATTCGATCTCCGCATCAGTGCTTCCAGTAACAGTCATTTCTATCAGTCCGTCATCAAACAATATCTTCGCCCCTTCGCTGACAAAGCGCGGAAGCGCACGATATGTTATCGAACAGTGTTCTTTCGTCCCGAGCGAATCATCTGTCCTTATTGTAAAAGTCTGTCCCGTAACAAGCTCCACTGCACCGCCTTCCATATCGCCGGTCCTGATTTCAGGACCTTTTGTATCCAGAAGTATCGCCGTATATTTGCCCAGTTCGTTTCTTATTTTCTTTATTCTTGCTATCCTTTCGCCGTGTTCTTCATGAGAGCCGTGGGAAAAGTTGAGTCTTGCAACATCCATGCCTGCTTCCATAAGTTCTCTCAGCTTCTCTTCGCTGTCACTGGCAGGTCCAATTGTACAAATAATCTTGGTTTTTCTCATATCTGTTTTTTCTCCTTTTTATTCTTTAGGACATAATATATTATCCCCTGCAATAATTCAAGCATACAAACGAACACAAATTGAACTGGATATCTGTTTGTGATACATTATATCCAACGTATAATTTAAAACCCGGCTACATAACAGAAAGGGGCAAATATGATTTTTCTGAAAAATGATTACAGCACAGGGGCACATCCTGATGTCCTTAAGACACTTGTTGACAATAATATGACATTCAGCGACAGTTATTCTCATGATGGTTTCTGCACTGCAGCGGAAGCACTCATAAGAAATCTTATCAATTGTCCTGATGCCGATGTGCATTTCATGTCCGGCGGAACACAGACCAACTTAGTCTGCATGTCGTCTTTCATGCGTCCTTACGAGGCGGTCATCGCCGCCGACTCGGGCCACATATCAGTACATGAAACAGGTGCAATCGAAGCAACAGGACATAAATGCATAGAACTTCCTTCACCGGACGGCAAAATACTTCCTGAACAGATAGAAAAAACCGTCGCTTTTCACAATTTCGATCAGATGGTCCTGCCCCGCGTAGTCTACATCTCCGATACTACCGAATCCGGTTCTGTATATACAAAATCCGAGATAAAGGCTCTGAGAGACTGCTGCAGAGAACACGGCATGTACCTGTATCTTGACGGCGCCCGTCTTGCCATGGCGCTTTCCGCCTCCGGCAATGACATAACATTTGCAGACCTGCCGGAACTGGTCGACGCGTTTTATATCGGCGGCACTAAATGCGGCGCCCTCTTCGGCGAAACTGCGGTCATAATCAATGACGATCTCAAGGAAAATTTCCGGTTCAATATGAGACAGCGAGGCGCTCTGTTTGCCAAGGGAATGATAATAGGCATGCAGTTCTGCACACTCCTTGACAACAATCTGTACATACGGCTCGGAGAACACGCAAACAGACTTGCCCTCGATCTGGCCGAAGGAATAAAGGCCAAAGGCTATAACTTCGCTTACGAGCCTGAATCAAATATGATCTTCCCGATCTTTACGAATGAACAGGCGGCGGAACTTGCAAAAGAAGTGATGTTTGAAACCTGGCTTGTAAACGACGACGGCACAACTACAATCAGACTTGTCACAAGCTGGGCATCTGCGCAGGAGGATATCGAAGCATTCCTTGCACTTATCTGATGCTGTTTTAAATAATAATAAATAAGCTGAGTGCCGGGAAATGCAATTTCTCAGTACTCAGCTTTTATTCAGCTGTGATTGTCATTCATGATCCGGAATTTAATGAACAGCTACGCGGAACGCTCCGATCCGGGGAAAAACAGTTCCAGTGTTTCCCGGTCAGACGGTTTGCCGATCATGCTCGCAATAATAAATGTCCCAACAGCAACGGCAATTGAAATTACTATTGGAGTAGTTCCTCCGATCGATATTCCCTTCACTGTCATGAATATGAACGTTGTCACTCCGCATATCATCGACACTATCGACCCTGTCGCATTGGCCTTTTTCCAGTACAGTCCGAATATTATCGGGCAGAGGAACGAGCATTCGAGGCCGCCCATCGCAAAGAGATTTATCCATACTATCAGCGACGGCGGTTTGATCGTGAAAACGAACACTATCGCTCCGATGATCAGTGTCACCGCCATGCTCATTCTGCCGATTTTCTTTTCAAATGTTTTATCTGCGGCTTCTTCCTGCCCTGATCCATGTTTATCCCTGGCAATATAGTTTAGATAAAGATCTTTCACAATAGCAGCCGACGCCAGGATCAGAAGTGATGAAACCGTAGACATTACTGCCGAAAGAGGCGCCGCAATGAAAAGTCCCGCTACTACAGGATTCATGTATTTCAGCACAAGTCTGGGAATCACGTAATCGGTGTTGAGCACTCCGTTGGTCGAAGGTATTTCCGAAGCATTCAGTACAGCCGGCGCGAATACTCCCGACAGATGCATTATCAGCATCAGAAAACCGACAACTATTGTCCCGTAGATAATAGCATTATGCAGAGATTTCGTATCTTTGAAGCCCATGCCTCTGACCGCTGTCTGAGGAAGTCCCAGGACTCCGAGTCCGACCAGCACCCAGAAGCTCATCACAAAAGGTTTCGCGGTCAGGCCGCCCTGGTCAGGCGTCGACCAGTTCGGGTTCACTACATTGAGTTTATCGACTATACTGTCCACGCCGCCGCCTACATGTATGATCGTAGCCATGATAATAAAACCGCCGATGACCATGATGATGCCTTGTATCGTATCGGTCGTCACTACGGCCTTGAAGCCTCCGAAGCTGGTATACACTATTACTACAATGCCGAAAAGAATCAGCCCGTAGATATACGACAAACCGGTAACTGACTGAAAAAGCACTGCGCCTCCGAGGAACTGCGACATCATCTGAGCGATGAAGAACAGCACCAGTGCAACAGATGCGCCTATTACTACTACCGGAGATTTATATCTCGCTCTGAGATAATCGGTGACTGTTACAGCGTTGGTCTTTCTTGAGATAACAGCGAATTTCTTTCCGAGTATACCGAGGATGATAAATGCCGTCGGCACTTGTATCATTGAAAGATATACCCATACAAGGCCTCTTGAGTAGGCAACTCCCGGGCCTCCGATGAAACTGCTGGCGCTCGTAAATGTCGCAATAAGCGTCATTGCCAGAACAAGTCCTCCCATGGATCTTCCGCCGATAAAATAATTATTGATAAATCCTTTGCCTTCGGCTGCATCGAGCTTCTGCTGTTTTTTGCTGACCCACATCCCGAAGCCGAAATTGAATATCATGTAAATTACAAGGACCGAAATAAGGATGATACTGTAATTACTCATCTGTATCACCTCCGTCCGAGGTTTCTTCAAGGCTGAAGTTCTTGAATATTTTTTTGACTATAATGACTGATGCTATACAGAATCCCACATATCCGACTATGCAGCTGAGGAAGAACCACATCGGAAGACCCATTACATATGTATAGTCTTTCGGATCTCCTCCTCCAAGTCCGTAACCGGTAATATACCACCATAAAAAAAACGCGACGTATAAAATCATGGATACTGCCGCTTCTTTTCTTATCTGGCGATTCCGTTCTTTTTCTGTGAGAATCGGTGCCCCATAAGAATCACTTTTCATTATACAGATCCCTTCTTTTTTAAAAGTAAGTGTCCAGTTATGCTGTTCGCTGTAATAGCTTATAAAATGTAGCCCTGCAGAGTGCCTGCTCGTCCTCATTTTCGCGCTATTCTTGAACCCGATTATAATAACACTTACCCGGCCGGTTGGCAACCCTTCTTTTGTGAATGCTTTGTATTAGCCTTGTATTTATTGTATAATTAGCTAAAAGGATATACCTTTCCCGCAAGGAGTATGACTTATGAATATTCTAAAACATCTGCTGATATTAGATGACAATATCTCTGAAATTGAAAAACTCAAAAAATTATATGGTGACGAATATGCTGTCACAGCAGTAAGCGGACCGGAAGAGGCGATTGAGCTTATAAGCGGACCGGAGACATATTCTGTTATTATCATCAACATCGAAAGCCGCAGATACAGCGGTATTGATATGATACGCAGGCTGATCGCACACAGTTCTGCCGCACCTGTGCATATCATTGTCTGCGCCTCTATCGAAAACGCATCTCTTGTGAATGATGCTCTTGCCTGCGGTGCTGACGGCTGCATCATATGGCCTGCCGACATCTCAGCGGATGAACTTCCGCATAATACACACCTGCGCAGCAGTATGCTGCCTGCCGCGAAACATTACTACGACACGCTCACAGGCATATACAGCAGGGCCGGCTTTATCCGGTCCGCCGGACATCTGCTGAAGGAAAACCCCGACAGGCATTACAGCATCGTCTATACGGCAATCGGTCATTTTAAGGTTATCAACGATCTGCTCGGCCGAGAAACCGGAGACCGTATTCTCAAAGCTCTCGGTTCTTTTCTGAATGATTATGCGGGAAATAGCGGAACATGCGGACGTCTCATAGCCGACCATTTTGTTTTATGCATACCTTCCGATTCATTTGACCCTGACGCTTTTTATCAAATGATTGTTGACGTTCTTCGTTCACTTGACATAAAATACAATGTTCCTTTCAGTATCGGCATCTACGATGCAGAGGATACCGGCATGCCTGTCGATGTGATGTGTGACAGAGCAGAAACGGCTCTTCAGGATCTGACAGGCAATTATATGCGTCATTACGCCAGGTATGATGACAACATGAAAGAAGCTGTTGCCCTCGAGCAGCAGATCACTGCTGATATGCGTGGTGCGCTTGACAAAAATCAGTTCTGCATCTATCTGCAGCCCATATACAGTTCTGCTTCCAGGACGCTTGTCAGCGCGGAAGCGCTTGTCCGGTGGATACATCCGGTCAAAGGAATAATCCTGCCCGGAGAATTCATCCCCATTTTTGAGAAAAACGGCTTTATAATCGAACTTGACAGATATATCTGGGAGCAGGCATGCATTTATCTTCGTGACTCTATTGAAAGCGGAACTGAGGTTGTTCCGGTTTCTGTCAACGTATCAAGGATAAACCTTTACAGTCCCGATATAACCGATTTTCTCGTGCATCTGACTTCGCAATATAATATTTCTCCTGATCTGCTCAGACTGGAGATCACAGAAACCGCCTATACCGAAAATCCTGCACAAATAATGACTGTTCTTCCTCAGCTCAGAGCGCAGGGATTTAAGATTCTGATGGACGATTTCGGCAGCGGATATTCATCACTTAATATGCTTAAAGATCTTGTTATTGATATTCTCAAGATCGACATGCGTTTTGTGGATGATATTGAATCGTCGCCAAGGGCAGGCAGTATGATAACCAGCATTGTGAGAATGGCTCAGTGGCTCGACCTTAAGGTCATTGTCGAGGGTGTTGAAACACGTGTACAATATGATTATCTCCGCAGCATCGGCTGCGACTATATCCAGGGCTATTATTTTTCCAAAGCTGTTCCTGTAGTCCAATTCGGAGATCTGACCAGTTCACGACAGCCTTTCTGGGAAGATACTCCATATTCCGTTTCCGCGGATTATGATTTCAATGCGTTCTGGAATGCAAATCCCGACCTTAATTATATGTTCAATCTTGTCGGCGGTCTGGGTATTTATGAGCTCAACGGAGATGCCCTGTCTCTTGTACGCGCGAATGACAGTATCCTCGAACTGTTCGGAAAAGATATCGATTTTGCCAGACGCAACGTTTTCGATCTGCTCAGCAAAGAAGACTCAGAGCGGCTCAAAGAGTCTCTGGAAACATCCACACGCACAAACAGCATCCAAACAGTTGAATTGAGACGTCCCCGCAGAGACGGAACAATATCATGGTTTGAAATCCGCATCCGTTCTCTCCGCAACAGCCGGTTTACCAAACTATTCCTGTTCGCGCTGACGGACATCACAGGACAGAAACTGTTTGAAGAAAAAACGTCACGCAGCAGAATGGGTGAACTTCTTGCTTCTTTATATGATAAGGTCTTTCTGTTCAACTACACATCAAATACTTATACGACACTATATGTAAAAGGTGAACACGCAGATCTGCTCCCGGGATCCGGTTCTGTGAGTGAAGATTTCGTTAAAATATTAAGCCAGTATATCCACCCCGATTACATGGACATGTTCCTGAATATCCAGCGTCCTGACACGATCAGAAGTTATACGGAAAACACTCCTTCCGGATCATTTACGGAGGAGCTCCTGATGAAGTTTCCGGGCGGTGATGATTACCACTGGGTATCGAGAACGATCCAGAAGCTTGATTCGGATGACGGTGCCGACATGTATTTCCTGTGCATCGCATATATCGATGAAATCAAGAATGCCGAATCTGCACTCATTGAACTGAACGCGATTAGAAGCAAAGATAAAGAACGAAGAAAATACCAGTATGTCATAGACCAGATCGAAGTCACGATCGTTGACTACGATTTTGCCGGCAACATTCTTTTCGGCTCCAATAATTTCACAAAATATGAAGTGGCCTCAACTGATCCGACTATTCTTGTTCATACTGACGGCTTAATGCAGATCGCACATCCGGATGATGCAGATGTCATACGCGATTTTTACCGGAGAGTCGATACTGACCCTGTTGCCCGCGCGGATGTCAGGCTCAAACTTGCCGGGAAAGATGAATATGAATGGTGCAAGATCACCTTGTCTCTGCTTCGTGATTTTGACGGCAACAGAATGAACTGTATCGGCACGATCATGAGCATAGATGAAGAAATGACGAGATATAATGAACTGCGCAGTCAAATGGATCAGATCGAAGAATATGCACATTCTATCATGAAACAGAACGAGCTTTATCATGTGCTGATCGACGACTTCCAGACAGCTGTATTCGATTATGATCCTGTTAATGACTATATGACTATCTCAATAGTGATGCCGGACGGAACGTTCACAGAAAAGTCCGCAGAAAACTATCTGACATATATGTCCGGCTCGACGACGATCCATCCTGACTACTGGAAACCTTTTATTTCATTATTCACCCAGCTTTCTGAAAAGCCGGGATCAGGCAGTATAGAATTCCTGGGGGATTATTTCGGCACCGGTTTTAAATGGTGCCGCGGAGAGTTGAAGAGTCTGCCGGACGAAACCGGCATGGTAACACGAATAGTCGGCCGTATATCAGACATCAACGAAGAAACTCTGACCACCGAAAGACTTACGGAGAATGCGCGCCGTGATTCGCTTACAAAGCTATATAACAGAGCTGCAGCTGAACATCTTGTTAATATGTCCCTGTCAGAACTTAACGGCAGGATGAAAGCAGCACTTATGGTTATTGATATCGATGATTTCAAACATATCAATGATGCATACGGACATCTCATGGGTGATACTTTTCTTGTTGAGATTGCCAACAGCCTTCTCCACAATTTCCGGGAAACCGATATCATCGGACGCATCGGCGGCGACGAATTCATCATACTCATCAGCGAGCTTAATGATCAGTCGCTGATAGAAAGACGAGCCAGACAGATCATCGACTTGTTCAATAATATCAATATTCCGGGGATCAGTGAAACACACTGCAGCATCGGGATCGCTATTACTGATGATCCTCATTCAACCTATCAGAGTCTTATGGAAAAAGCTGATCTGGCGCTGTATGCCGCCAAATCACAGGGTAAAAACAGGTATGTCATCTTCAAAGATGCAGAAGAAGATGCTTTAAAGGCAGAATCCCGCAATTATTCCAGGATAAGCGTAAGAAATACGATCGAGTCTGATAATTCGGCATATAATATTTATTTTGCGCTGTTCGATCAGACGCTTACTGCTCTTTATCATGCGGAAGATACTGAAGCTGCCGTAGATGAACTTCTTGCGGTCATCGGCAAGCACTTCGGTACGAGCAGAGCATATATCTATTCTTCCGCCGGGACTCACCGCTGGAAACTGCTGCACGAATGGCACAGCGAAGATACAGCAACATCAGCTATGCCGGTAATGGATTTCTCCGACAGACTAGGCTATCTCAACCGGATCAAAGACTACTTCAACGATGAAAATGTAATGTATTTCAGCGACACTTCTGTGGTACCCGAAGGTATACGCAAAATGGTCCTGAACAAGGATGTTTCGTCTGTAATGCATTACTTTGTCGCAGGCATCGGCAATGCCGGAGGAATAATCGGTTTCGACAATGTCCGGCAGAACAAATTCAATATGAAAGAGCAGCTCGAATCTCTTGTATTTATCTCCAAGATAATCGGCATCTTCCTCGTGAAAAACCAGCAGGCCGGCATCATCGCCGATGCACGCGATGTGTTCGTTTTTCTGTTCGATCACCAGGATGCCAGAATTTATATAATCGATCCGGATACGCATGCTCTGATTTATTTCAATAAAACATTCGCACGCTCATACAAAGGTACCAGACTCGGCGACTTGTGCCACACGGCTCTGTATGGCCGCAGCACTATGTGTGAAGACTGCGGAATATTATCAATTATTGAAGAAGGAAACCGTAATTTCTCAAAGACAGTTTACGACGAGTGCTCCGGCAAGTACGTGAATGTGGATATGATTCCCGTCGTGTTTGACAATAAGAAATGCATCTTGTGCGCGAATACGATACTGGAGAAAGAATGAATGCGCAGCGGATTTTCACACAGCAGAAGCCTCTGCCGGCAGAAATATCATTCTGACGGCAGAGACGTTAAATTATTCAGAACTGCATTATTTATATATTTTTTGCAACTTCAAACGCATCCCATACTGCATTCATTATATTCGCAACCTGCTTTCCATCGCCTACTTCGTAAATCTCCATACCGCATCCTTCAAGTTCCCTGGCAAATGAAGGCAGAGGCTTAAATCCTATTGCTATTACTACATCATCTGCCGGAATCACTTCTGTTTCTTCAGACCCCGCCTTTTTTACAATTACACCATCATCGTTAATCCCGGCCAGGAATGTATTCACAAGTACCGGCACTTTTTTAGCCTCCAGCATTTCTTTCAGGAAACTTTTGCTTTGATGAGGAACAGGTGCACCGGAAGCTAAAATTTCCGGAAGTCCTTCAACAACAGTGACTTGTTTATTATTCAATATAGCTTCATAGGCGATTTCACATCCGACCAGACCGGCACCGACAACAACAACATGCTTACCCAATTCGTAATTATTTACAAGTAAATCTACGCATGATATTGCTTTTTTGCTGTCTATTCCCGTAACATGCGGCATGACAGGCGCCGAGCCGATACTAAATATTACCGCATCCGGCTCCAGCTTTTTGATTTTTTCCGCTGTCATTTCTTCATTCAGGAATATTTTTACGCCCAGATCTTTTATCTGTTTCTGATACCATTTATTTAATTCCCTGATTTCAACTTTAAAATTATGAGCTCCGGCAGGAATAAGATTGCCTCCCAGTTTATCCGCCTTTTCATATAGATAAACTTCATGACCTCTCATAGCTGTGACACGCGCTGCCTCCATTCCGGCCACTCCGCCACCGATGACAATTACCTTCTTTTGTCTTACCGCCTTGGTGATCTGATTTTCCAAACCTTGTCCTGCCTGCGGATTCACGGCACATCTTGCATCAACAAAAGCTTCATTCAGCCGGTACAGACATCCTTGATTGCAGGCCAAACATGGCCGGATATTTTCTTTCTTGTTCATCATGGATTTTTTCGGGAAATCCGGATCTGCAAGTGATGGTCTTCCCAGAACAACACCGCTGATTTTACCTTCCGCCACTGCCTTTTCATCCATTTCCGAACTTCCCATTCTTCCTCCGAGCAGAACCGGGACATTCACAGCTTCTTTGACTTTTGCAGCCATTTCTATTGCGTATCCTCTTTCTATATACGTAGGAGGACATGCATAATAATAAGATTCATATACACCTGTATCAACGCTTAATCCGTCATAACCATATGACTCCAGCAGTTTAGCGATTTCCACAGATTCTGCCAATGTTCTTCCGGCTTCATGCTCACCAGTCACGTCTCCGTGATTCACATCTTTCAGATATGACCGAAGTCCCAGCCTTACTGTTACAGGAAAATCACGACCACATTTTTCTGCTATGGCTTCTCTCAGTTCTTTCATTATTCTAGTCCTGTTTTCGAGACTCCCTCCATATTCATCTTTACGGAAATTTGTCAGAGAATTGGCGAATTCATCAAGCAGATATCCCCAGTGCATAGCATGAACATCGATGCCTGCATACCCGCAGTCCTCTATGAGTTTGCACGTTTCGGCATATATTTCAATTTTCCTTTTTATCTGCGCTGCGGTGATTTCAGGTGCCATAAGATCAGGCATTCCATATGTTGGAACTGCACTTGGCGCCGCACATCCCGGATAATTCCTTCCCAACCCCATCGTCATCTGAAGAAACACCTTCGTGCCATATGCATTTGCCCGGCGATTAAGTTCAAGAGATGTACTTCTGAATCCGCCGGGATCTTTATTAGGATTAGCACAAAATCTTACATCCGGATCTACTTCTTTATCACATGCCATTGCACCTGTATAAATCAGACCGAATCCTCCCTGCGCGCGGCGGACAAAATAGTCTATTCCGGCAGGAGTAAATACTCCTTCCGGAGAAATATAGGAACCAATCGCCATAGGCGCCATAACATAACGGTTTTTTATACGTACGTTTCCAATGTTAAAAGGTTCATTGATTGATATTGTATTTGACATAATTAGCGTACCTCCTTTTTCCTGCATTCAGTATAGTCATCTTCCCCTATGCAAAAGAATTTACAATTTAATTTATTTGTAAATCCATGGACAAAATATATTTTTTGTAAATCATTTGACATTCATTTATAATATTAAGTAACTGTTCGTTATGGTCAGAAGGAGCATTAAAATGGTTATCAACTATAAAAACCTGCTTTCAGAAAGTCTTCTTATTCTAAATACAACGAAGACACTTAAGAAAATTACAGTAACTGATCTTCAAAAAGAATCCGGCATAAGCCGTCAGACATTTTACAATCATTTTCTGGATATTGATGACCTGATCCAGTATACATATAAAAAAGAAATCGTCGTACACTGGGATCCTCATGATTTGGACCTGGATTTTTATGATCACATAATTGAAGATTTTTCCAAGACTAAAAAATATCATAAATTTCTTAAGGATGCATTTGACATACACGGGCAAAACAATCTGCTGGAATACACAATTAATTACTGTGTTCAATTTGAGCAGGAATGGATGCAGTCATTCTACGGTAACGAAACAATGCCGAATTCCATGCTGAATGCGGTTGCATTTGCCGCCGGAGGATCGATGTACATGAAGATCCGCTGGATCATGAACGGCATAGACCGCCCGCTTCTGGATGTTGCTCAGGATGTTATTGATAATGAAAACCGTTGCCTTACCCCTTTGTTTTTTGTAAATCCTGACGACAGTCCTTTTGAAAAATCCGCACAGAAAATAAGAAATGAGCGCCAAAAAGAAAGCATTCGTGATTAGCCGCGAATGCTTTCTTTTTCGATTGGTGTATTTATATACTGAAGTGATTGGCTATTTCTTCCATTCTGCTTTCCTGTTTTACATCGAACGGGCATCTTGCTTCACAATGTCCGCACTTTATGCAGTCTGAAGCATGATGTGACAGTTTTAAATAATGATCCGCAGCCATGCTGTCTCCGATCACAGCCAAGTCATAATATTTATTGACTAATCCTATATCTATGCCCTGCGGACAGGGATGACAGTGACTGCAGTATACACATCTGCCTGCAGCATCACCGGGAGTCATACTTCCGATAATCGAGTAGTCTCTTTCTTTTTCGCCGGCATCCAGATATGTCAGTATCGTGTCCAGATCCGACATGTTTCTTATTCCCGGCAGAGCCGCAATCACCGCAGGTCTGTCGAGCACATACTGCAGGCACTGGACCCGGGTAAGCGCTTTCCCGAATTGTGATGTCCTGCCGTCCAGCAATTGACCGCCGGAAAACGGCTTCATACCGATGATCCCCACCCCGTTTTTCTCACACTGCTTATATACATCTGCCCTTTCTGCATTGGTTCCAATAGCGGCATCACTGCCGCCTTTCTGGTAATCGAACGCAGGATTGATGCTGAACATTATCATATCCGCCATTCCGGTCTCGATAAAACGAACAGCAATCGAGGGAGTGTGAGTCGAAACGCCGATATGCCGGACTGCTCCTGCATTTTTCATTTTACAAATATATTCGAAGACCTTTCCATTAAGGATCTCGTCAAGATCATCCATTTCATCTATGCAATGAATGTATCCAAAATCCGCGTAATCTGTTCCGATGGTACGCAGCTGTCCTTCAAAGGTTTCGCGTATTCGACCAATATCCTTGCTCCAGCCGTACATGCCGTTTTCATCAAACACTGCTCCGAAATGCATCTGCAGAAAAACCTTACTGCGCCTGCCTCTGAACGCTTTGCCGTATGCCGGATATACAATATCTTCTGATGCGGCCATATCAAAATAGTTCATTCCGCAGTCTATTGCTTTACTGAGCACGCTGATTATTTCCTGCTCACTGCTTTCATGTATCGAGCCCATTCCCATGCCAAGAATACTGATTTTTTCTCCGCCCCTGGGCAGACTTCTGTATATCATTTCGCTCATGATGCCCTTTCATTCATATTTACAAACAGGAATGAGTTCTCGAAACATCGCAACTCATTCCTGTTGATGTGCAGATCCGGGAAGCACTATGTCCCGGGTCTGCTCAAATTATTCTCCTGCCTGCTTAATGGAGGAACTGTTTTACCATGGCAATAATGTCTTTATGTCCGTCACCGGCCTCGATCGAGACATCAAACTTCCCAAGCAGCCAGTCAGTAAAGATGGAATCCACACCTGTACTGTTCATTGCATCCTTGCAGTAGAGCGCACCTCTTTTTTCTATAAAAATATCTGTTCCTTTGGAGTCTTCAAATTTTCCTGTATACTCCGATAACTCGTCAACGAGTTGCTTATAATTTGCTTCCATACCATCTGCCAGAAGCAGTCTGAGCTGATCTCCCAGTTTTTCCATTGAGAAGCCATTATTATAACAGAATGCAGCTGCTTCGATCAAGGCGATCATTGCGCCGTAATGTACACCTAAAAATGAAATATCCACTACGCAGGCAGCTTTTGGATCTTCATCCAGGAATGCTGATTTACCGAACGACTTGATTACATCGTTCGCCTTGTCATATACTTCCCTGCTGCCGGAATACATGATATATCCTCTCTCGGTTGCAACTTCCTGCGGATAGCTTTCAATTTTTGCTTCCAGATATGGCATTCCCAGATCCTTTGTGATCTGCATCATTTCTTCTACATCTTTTGGACCGCACGTTGTAGTATTGATCAGGAATTTGCCTTCCAGACGTTCCTTTGTACATCCGCCCATAACGATCTTCGCCACTTTATGTGACGGACAATTGAGAATTACTACTCCGGTCTCAGGTGCGTCCTGAAGCGTTTTTGAATACTCTGCACCTTTATCGATGAAAGGATCTGCCGCAGATTTATCGAGCTCAACGATCACAACATCGTGTCCCGCGTTCATCAGTGCTCTCACAAGACAGCTTCCCATTACTCCACAGCCCACTACTGTAACTTTACTCATTTTTTATACCTCCTGATTGTTTTGTGTATCATTATTTATTCATGCTTCTTCTCCGCCGACACATGTGTCAAGGCCGCCGGTTTTAAAAATCGTAACAGCCCTTTTAATATCAGCGTCTGAAGGAGGTTCCAGTTTTTCCAGAGAATACGGTCTGCCGATTTCTTCCCACTTGGATGCACCCATCTGATGGAACGGCAGAATATTGATTCTCATAGCATCACATTCCTGCGCTATTCTAACGACTTCTTTCAGCGATGCTTCATCATCATTTACACCAGGCACCATTGGAAACCGCAGTATTACTTCTTTCCCCATTTTTCTGGTTTTAGCCAGATTGCTTATGATCAGCTCATTGCTCTGCCCCACATACTCCAGACTTTTATCGGCAAAAGGAACTTTGATGTCATACAGCAGCAGATCCACATGGCTGATGATTCTCTCGAATATTTCCCACTTGCAGAAACCACAGGTTTCAATAGCTGTATGTATTTTTCTTTCCTGGAGCCTGGTTAAAAGTTTTATTACAAACTCATAATGCATTGTGCATTCACCGCCGCTCAAAGTCACACCGCCGCCGCTGTTGCGATAAAAAACTTCATCTTCAGCCAGCTTTTCAAACACCTGGTCGACAGCCATAGGCGTGCCGCTGAACCTGAGCGCCTTCATATAGCACTTCTCAGCACATTTCCCGCAGCGAATACATTTTTCGCGATCGATTTTAAGGCCTTCACTTGTCAGTTCCAGCGCATCATTTTGACATTCTGCAGCGCAGCTTCCGCACCCGATGCACAGACACGAGCAGTACATCAGTTCAGGTTCGGGATCCCATGTTTCAGGGTTCTGACACCACTTGCATCTTAAAGGACAGCCTTTAAAAAACACCATGGTCCTGATTCCCGGTCCGTCATGCTGCGCACATTTCTGAAAATCAGTAATTACCGCCGTATCACCTGTCTGTGAAAGAGTCTTTTCTGCTGCTAACATCTCGGGGTTCCCTTGGCTCTTCTGATGATAACATTCTGCTGATATTCCGGAAGAGCTATAAAGTAGGCATTGAGCCCGCCTAATCTTACTCTCAGATTTTTATGATTTTCCGGGTGGATCTGCGCATCCAGGAGGACATCTGGATTCATACACTGCAGAGTCATGAGAGCGCCGCCCAGTTCACAGAACGAATCAATAAACCCTGTCAGCCTTCCGACACCCTTTGGGCCTTCGAATTCATCTGTGCTTATAGCAATATCAACCGGACCGCCGCTGTAAAATTCCTTTGTATTCGGATGAGTAGCGGATTTTATTATTGCTGTCGGGCCGTTTTTATCAGCGCCGAGCGACGGAGAATAGTTGCTGGCAAAAGTATCCATGAAATGTCTTCCGTCAGCAGATGCACCGCAGTCGCGGCCAAAATGAGCATAATGTTCAAATGTTCCGTTGGCACAAGTGATCGTAAATCCTGGTTCCGCACTGTTTTTGATATCGTCATATTTGTTTCTCTGCTTCGACCATGCGGCGAAATCATGCATGAACTTTGCAGCAATATCGTCTGCATATTTGTCATCATTTCCGTATTTCGGAGCATCATTGATCAGCATCTGACGAAGCGGTTCACGGCCATTGAAATCTGTCTTTATCGCCTCAGTAAGTTCCTCCATCGATATTTTCTTTTCTTCATATACAAGTTTTTTGATTGCCGCAAGCGAATCCACGCAATGTGAAAATCCCGTGATATAAAGCCCATACAATGTGTATCTTGACCCGCCGGTAAATATGTCTTCGCCTCTTTCTATGCAGTCATCCATGATAGTTGACAATAAGCATGAAGGGGAAATAGTTGATCTCAGATGTCTGTATTTGACATTGGTTGTCACTACATCATTTGCGCTTTCAATGATATAACTCATAAAAGCATTGTAAAATTCATCGTATGTTTTAAATTGTGCAGGATCTCCGATATCTCTTGCTTCCTGTCTGTTATCTCTAACCAGACTTCTTCCGTTGTTAAAGAGATATTCAAGGCACAGGACTGAATGTACATGTTCATAAACGTAATTTGTTTTCCCCGGTATCAGCACTTCCCAGCATCCGTCATTCGAATAACCTCTCGCATCCTCTATCGGTATACCCGATTCGACCAGACCGGCAATAACGGTCTCGTCGTTATAGATTGTCGGTTCCCCGTCTCCTCCGTGGATCAGGACTCTTGAGCATAATTCCTTAAAGCTGTCAGGAGTATTTTTATTGATCCTGACTGACATAACAGGTGAAATAAGATCAAGACTGCTCCACTGTTCGAGTATCATATAGCTTAAATCATTAGTTGCATCGTTGCCCTGTGGGTCTTCACCGCCGAGTATCATGTTCATCATCCAGTGATTTGCCGATGTCCCGTAATTGTACTCTGTCCTGTTATCAAGCGAATAGAAAAAGTCCAGATTCTCAGGCTCGTTGCCTGCCAGCGCCTCATCAATAGGTGTAGAATGATCCGGTTCCCAGTGATCCTTATTCATCTGCACACGTTCACAGAATTTGATCAGCCAGCTCGCTGTCAGCTCTTCCGCGAATTCTTTGGTGATTTTTCCCGATTCAATGTCGGCCTTGTAATAAGGATAAAGGATCTGATCAGTTCTTCCGGCAGCAATGATTTCCATGCATGAATGCAGGCTCAGATAAAACATCCAGTAGCTCTGCAGTGCTTCGTGATAACTCTCTGCAGGATATTCCGGCACTTTTCTGCAGATCCTGGCAATTTCCAGCAGCTCTTTTTTACGCTGAGGATCATCGATTTTGCTTATTTCTTTTATGCACAGATCTGCATAACGGTTAGCAACACTTACAACTCCGTCCAGTGAAAGAGACATGGATCTCCAGACTAAAATTTTATTATCGTCAGGCTCATCCTTTGCCAGTTCCTTCTCGATCTGAGCATAGATTTCATCTTTGATGCCTCTGACGCCCAGGCGAAGTACCTTTGCATAGTCTCCCGGGTGGAGACCGCCGAGCTGTTTTACTGTAAGAGCCGCCTTCATAGCTTCTTCTTTTTCCTCCGGAAGAGCATAATCCGGGAACTCTCTGCCGAAGCCGCATGATGTAATATTTGCAATACCCACAATCAGTTCATCATCCTTGATGGCAGCAGGCATACATCTCAGAGTATGCTGTACAGCGATCGCCCTTCTGATAGAAATAGGTTCTTCTTTGATTTCTTCCGAGGTAAGAATCGTTTCCTTCTCACCCCACCACTGAATTTTCGTATAAAAGTCTTTTTCAAACAGACGCTTCTTCAGTCTTTCAGTTCTTTTATTCATAATTAACTCCTTTCACATTTTTTGTCAGGTATTTTGAAACAATTTGTAAAATGTTAAATTCTAAATTGATTCTTCATTTGCCGACCTTCAGCATTCTGTCTGTGTTGACTTCATTGTCCTAATATGATAATAATTGAATTGGAATATGGTTAAAACAATAATAGGTTCAAAAAATATAAATATTCTCTGATTCTGTTAATTTATAAACGATGGAGGAATAAAGTTATGGAACTTCGAAAACTGAATATAGACATGGATTACAAAGAACTGTTCGAATATAAAGACAAAACTTTTCCCGTCGATATTTGTCACGATAATTATTCAGAGTTATATAACAGCATGCTCGATATACATTATCATAACGATGTTGAATACACTCTTGTACTCAAAGGGGCTCTTGAATATTCTATCAACGGATCGATATATACTCTTAATGTCGGAGAATGTGCTTTTGTCAACGCCAACACTCTCCATACTGTTAAAAGTGTAGACTCTGTCGCGGCGGAAAGTTTTGTACTGCTTTTTCCTTTATCCTATCTGGCTGCAGATATAACCAGTACAATTTTCCAGAAATACATTCAGCCTATCTCCGGCAAAGGACTTCAAGGCGCCATCATCAACTGGGATACTGAATCCGGGTGTAAAATAATAGAACTTCTCAAAGCTATTGATAGTCTGCATTATGATGAATACGGATATGAATTGCTATGCTCAAGTATTATTTTTTCACTTTGGAAACATACTGTGGATTTTCTCCGCAAGGAAGAGCCAATTTATTTTTCTGCAAAAACAGAATACCGAAGCGCTGAGATTGCCAGAGAAATGCTCATGTATATTCACGAACATTTCGGAGAACACCTGACAGTCCCGCTTATAGCCGATGCCATATGTGTATCGCCCAGCGAATGCTTCAGATGCTTTAAAATTTTTACACACAAAACACCGATAGAATATATCAAAGACTACCGCCTGAAATGCGCCGAAAAAGCCCTTGTTGATACTACCAACAATATTACTGAGATCGGAAACAACTGCGGATTCTGTTCGTCCAGTTACTTTTCCAAACTTTTTAAAATAAAATATAAAATGTCGCCGCGTGAATTCAGAAACAAATACGCCTGATTGTCCGTTTCCGTGAATCAGGCGTATCAATGATCTGCTGTATTTATTGTTTCTGTCAATTTATCTGTGTATATTATGCGCTTTTATATATCTGTATGCCGCCCAGATGAACACAAACATGAAGAAAGCCATCAGTGCGACGAAAAACAATGCTGTTCTCATACCTAGCTCATATGGATCTGTGACCGGGAACATTTTAAGACAAATACTCGGAACTGTATTCTGAACATATTCCGTAACTCTTCCTATCATGCTGTTTGTCAGGGTATTGCCTAAATACTGCACAAAAATCATTATGCCGAACATAGGTATGCCTCCCCGTGGAAAACTTTTTGAAAGGATGCAGACACATCCCGGACAAATTATTCCGGTCGAAATGCCTACTAATCCGCAGGCGATAAGTGAAATCAGCGGGATCGGTGAGAACACAACTATCATATATCCCACAAAGCAGAAAAATCCGCAGTATACCATTGCTCTTTCAAGATTGATATTGGCACCTTTCAAGCCGTAGAAAAGTCTGGATATTCCCATACCGACAGCAAACAGACACGGTCCCAAAAGATCTCCGACTGTTTTGGAAACATGAAGACCCTGCTCCGCAAAAAGCGACGTCCAGTTAGCCATGCACATTTCCACAGGCCCGTTGAAAATGAGTATCAAAACCAAAATGATAAATAATTTCTGTGTAATGACTTTACGCAAAGGCATACGATTGCTTTCTTCGACTAATGTTCCAAAAGGAGCCTTGATGAAGATAAGCAGATTTACAAGTGATACCAGCCCGAAAAGAATGGCGAGGTATTGCCAGTGTTCTCTTCCTACAGTCACAAAGAACAGTGTTGATACCAGTACTACAATAACTTGACCAAAGGAAAAAACAGAGTGCAGTCTGTTCATTTCCGCATCTTTGTTCTGCAGCGGCAGGGATTCAAAAATAGGATTGTTGATTGCTTCGCATATGCCGTTGCCGACAGCAAAGAATATACAGGCCGTAACCAGTCCCTTGAACGGATCCATAATATATGGGAAAATTCCCAGGCCGGATACACCGATAAGATTAGTTATCTGCATTGTAACAGCCATTTTGCGGAATCCGATTTTTCCTGTCAGCAGTGATGCCATCGGGATCAAAACCGCCTGCACCCCGAATACGACTGTCGAAAGTGCTGCCAGTTTTACTATATCCATATTGAATTCCAGAGCCAGCGTTGAAAATAAAAGCCCTAGAAATACATTATCGACTGCATCCATGAAAAAGTTTATATAGCAGCCTATCCGCGTATGTTTGTATGTAAGTTTCATTTCGTTCCTCCCTTCAAGAGCCGCAGGCTGTGCCTGTGCCTGAATGAAACATGATGATATGATTTATATGATTACGTATAAATATTAAATTTGCTATACCTGTCTCCTGATTCCGTGTTTCTTGATATACCTGTACGACAGGCATGAGAAAATAAACATCAGTGTAGCGACCCATGAAACAAAGAACAAAGCTGTCCTGAGCCCCAACTCATAAGGGTCAGTCACAGGGAACATGTCCAGACATATCTGCGGCACATGTATCTGTACATAGTTTGTAACAGACCCGACCATATATTCTTCTGCAGAGCCTCCCAGATACTGAAACAGCATCATTGCGCCGAACATCGGCACCCCGCCTTTAGGAAAACTTTTGGATAAATCGCAGATACAGCCCGGGCATACGATTCCTGTCGTAAGCCCAACCAGCCCGCAGGCAATAAGGCAGAGCAGAGGCACCGGCGAAAATGCCACTACCGGAAAGCTCAGGCAACATCCCAGGCAAGAATACATCATAAACTTGTCCATGTCTATATTTGCACCTTTGAGGCCGAAGAACAACCTGGAAGATGCCATGCCGACTGCAAATAAACAAGGCCCCAACAGGTCTCCGACTGTCTTTGAAACATGAAGAGCCTGCTCCGCAAAGAGCGATGTCCAGTTTGCCATGCAGAATTCTATCGGACCGGTGCAGATGATCATTACTACAAGAATAAGAAACATCTTTTTCCCGATGATTTGTTTCAGCGGGGTGCGGTCTTTTTCCTCTACCAGTTTTCCAAATGGAGCCTTCAGAAAAATCACCATATTGCACAAAGCAATCATGCCGAAAATAATGGCCAGAATCTGCCAGTGATCCCTTCCGACTGTGATAAAAAACAGCGTAGATACAAGTATTACAATTATTTGTCCTATGGAGAATGACGAATGGAGACAACTCATCTGTGTATCCTTATTTTTCAGCGGCAGAGACTCGATTATCGGCGGATTTATCGCCTCGCAGATACCATTGCCGAGAGCAAATATTACTGCCGCCGTCACCAGACCACTAAACGGAGTCGGCATCACATATGGAAATATTCCCAGCCCGGATATCCCTATACAATAAAAAATCTGCATTATTACTGCCGCCCTCCGGAATCCTATTTTTCCGGTAATGATTGCAGCTACTGGTATGAGAACGGCCTGGACTCCGAATATAATGCATGACATTTTTGCCAGATCCACTATATCAACTCCGAATTCATCGATCCACGTTACGAAACATAACCCGAGATACACATTAACAACCGCATCAAGAAAAAAATTAATATAACAGCCTATCCTTGTATGCGTGTATGTAAGCTTCATTCTTACCTCCTTCCTGAATCATCAAATGTGATTTTTATTTAAGTAACATTTGACCATGACCGCCTCGTACGGACACAGGTGAAGGCCAGTAATGAAGGAGTCGCCACTGTCGCCGCAATATCTGTCTTGTGATAAATGCAGTGAATTGTGTTTAGAATTTAACGATATAAATTTAACATTATTTTTGTATGTATAATATGCTGTATCGAGTCAAAAATTATAATAATCATCTTGAATATTATATGCGGGGCAAAAATATTAGCAGACCCAAAACTGCGGAGACACGATTATGTCTCCGCAGTTTCCGGTTTACTATATTTATTATTAAATTGCTTCCCAGGCTGACTGCCCTGACAACATCGGCAGTGTACTGCTGATTTTATGATGTTTTTTCGCTTTTGCTTTGCTCATCTTATAGAATTGTGTCTGCGTTCCGCACTGTATTTCAGTGTCTACGTTATAATAGTATTTTGTCCCCTTTATTACGGCATAGTTCCACGCATGCGACCACTTAGTACCGTTATTAAAGTATATGCCGCCGAGCTTGCCCGCCTCGACACCTACATGATTACACATTACCATGAATACCATAGCCTGATCATCGCATACTCCACAGCGGCTTTCCCATTTGTCCGGCATCCAGATTCCAAAGGGATCGGAATAAAGGAGCTCGCCCTTCTGAAGCCTGCTGTCGCTCTTTGTCTTGAAACTCTGTACCCGGGCCTTCATCTTACTCAGATGGAAGTGCTTCTTCGGCCATTTATCTGTATAATGCCTGTGTTTGAAATTCTTACGTATATATTTATATATTCTTTTTACTTTCTGATCAGAACTCATATTCATCTTGACGCCGGCTTCTCTGATCATAAGTTCTGCCAGATAATCCTCCTCGTCATTCCCGGTATATACCGGCTTGAGTTGTATCCCCGCAGCAGCTTTCTTCCCGGCCTCAGCGCTGCTGTTCACCTGGAATGTTTCTGCATGCGTGTTCGAAGCCTCCTGTCCGTCAGCTTCGTGTACAAATTTGATTTCTGCAGTGTATTCCCCGTCCGGAATGTATGAACCGCTGCTGAGACCCGCTGTATTATTTGCTGAAGCTTTTCCGTTCCACTTGAGATCTACGGCATAGCGTTTCTTCGTCACTGAATAAACCACATTGCTGTCTGTATTAAGTATCCGTACAGTCGTGTACCATGATTCGCTGTCTTCAGCCGGCAGAGACGTTCCCGATTCGAAGCTTGCCCTTATGCGAATATAGTTTCCGCTTCCGGGATGAAACCCGCCGGGCGCTGCCGCAATATCTGCACCGAGAAAGTCTGCGGAAACGGTGTTGCTTTCCTCCTCATCATCCGCATGTACCGTTTCAGGCAACAATGTAAATGACATTGTCAGTGCAACAAACAATACCATAACCACCGCTGTAATTCTTTTCAACAGTTTCATAATATCCATCCTCTCTGTTATTTACTGATTATTCGTTCACTTTAGGGATACCACAATTGATAACTGAAGTCAACCGCAGTTCTTCTCCTGTGTGATTATTAAGTGATAATGTCACCATAATGTCTATCAAGCAAAAATGTCATGGACTGATGAATGACCGCTGTGATGCCCATGCTCCCGGTTTCCCCAAGATTTCGACTCTCAATTTTTTTCCACGCAATAAACCGGTGGAGATTGCGTCGCCCGCGTCCCGCTCAGCTTTCGCTTTCGCTCTGCTTCACGGGCGGCCTTGCATGGCGCCCGCATCAGCTCTGTCTCGCTTCACTCCTCAGTCGCTGTGCCGGGTGCCGAGCCGATCGCCGAACTCTGCGAGTTCGACTCTCAATTTATTTTCACATGATAACCCGGTGGAGATTGCGTCGCCCGCGTCCCGCTCAGCTTTCGCTTTCGCTCTGCTTCACGGGCGGCCTTGCATGGCGCCCGCATCAGCTCTGTCTCGCTTCACTCGTCAGTCGCTGTGCCGGGTGCCGAGCCGATCGCCGAACTCTGCGAGTTCGACTCTCAGCTAGACCAACAGAAAAAGATACCCGTCAGGTTTTATCCTGACGGGTATCTTTTTCTGTTGGTGGAGATGGCGAGAGTCGAACTCGCGTCCAAAAACACTTCCATATGGCTTTCTACGGACATAGCCATTGTTATTTTTATTCGCTTCCTGTGAGCTCCGATGGCAGATCTCACTTTCCGCTATCCCGTTATTCCCTTATGCTGCCGGGATTTCACATAAGGTTTCCTGCATTATGACGCCGGTTATCCTGCCTGCAGGTGAACATGGGCCGACGACGCGCTGCGCTAAGCAGCCATTGCGTATGTGTTGTTATTATTTTTAGCGTTTATATTTAACGTGCCCTTTTTAACGAAGACTGAGCAAACTTCGGTCCGCTTACCATAATTCCGCATCCCTGTCGAAACCATTACACCCCCATAAGGGTATAATTATTATACCCTGTTTCAGTCAGCTTTAACAGCCTCGATTTTATCCTGCAGTTCTTTTATTGCGGCGTTGAGCTCATCGATCTTCTTTGCATGCTCCAGAACAGCGGATTCGGTCTTTTCAGCGCCTTCATCCTGATACTTCGAATACATGTACTGCCCGATCTTTACCATTTCGTCATTGATATCCGACTTCTTGCTCTGCATCTCAACTTTGTATTTGCCAATTTCTCCTGCATCCTTTGCACTTTCTGCTGCTTTTGCACCCAGATTTTTTGCTTTTTCAAATAAATCTCCCATTTTATTTCCTCCTTGCCTGTTGCATTCTTCTGTCGGCATCCTTTTTCGCGATGTCCGCCCTTTTATCATATAACTTCTTGCCTCGGGCCACTGCGATTTCAATTTTCGCAAGGCCGTCCTCATTGATGTACATCTGTAACGGGATCAGTGTCTGTCCCTGCTGCTGCTGTGCTTCCTCGAGCTTGCGTATTTCCTTTTTATGAAGAAGCAGTTTTCTCTGACGCAGCGGATCTACATTGAAAATATTACCTTGTTCATACGGACTTATATGCATCCCTATAATATACGCCTCACCGTTCTCGATCCTGGCATAACTGTCTCTTATGTTGACTTTTCCTCTGCGCACTGACTTGATTTCCGTGCCCGTAAGTACTATGCCGGCCTCGTAGACATCATCTATGAAATACTCGTGGCGAGCCTTCTTGTTGTTCGCTGCAAGTTTTCTTTCTTTCTTCATAACTTCTATTCATCCCCTCCGTAATGCGGGATCGTGCCGAACTTACTGAAAGGCGTCAGCCTGAATATAACCTTGCCTTTGACTTTGCTTATCGTTACTGTCCCGATATCCTGAGATCTCGAGTCCAGACTGACTACTCTGTTGTCACCCATGACATAAAGCTGTCCTTCCGGGACTTTGAAATTATTCACAGCACCGGTCGTAATGCCGTCCTTCGTATAGCTCTGATCCTGCTTTTTGCCGTTGATATAGACCTTGTCATTCTTTATAGTGATAGTATCTCCCGGAAGTCCGATGACCCTCTTGATGAGATTCTCTGATGTCCCGAAAACTGTTTTCCGGAAAATTATCACATCTCCTCTTTGCGGTTCTCCCAGCTTATACGCCATCTTATTTATCAGGAGATGATCATTCTCCACGAAATTCGGCAGCATCGACGTTTCTTTTACTCTCACAGAACCGATAAAAACATTCAGCACGATTCCGAGAATTATTACTATAGTCAGCGCTATTATGAAGCTGCGGTTGCTGACTGTATCTTTCTTTTTCCTTGCAGGTACAGCGGCATTCTCCGCAGGCACCTGTGCAAAATTTTCCTGTTTCTGTTCGTCCATATCTTTCCTTCTTTTAATCAATACTTATTCTGTCGCTCCGTATTCGGGCAGCGTTCCTATCCTCTTAAGCGGGAACAATCTGAAAAACGCGCGTCCCCTTATTTCCGATATCCTGACGGTCCCTATCACTCTGCTGTCATTACTGTTCGCCCGATTGTCGCCGAGTACATATACTCTGCCTTTCGGTACAGTGACACTGCTGACTTTTCCGGGTGTATACCCATCCTTCGTAAAACTCTGATCCTGCCTGATACCGTTCACATACACGTCGCCGCTGTTAATATCGATCCGGTCTCCCGGGATACCAATAACACGCTTTATGTAAAGCTCATCTTCTCCCGCCTCAGTAATATGGAATACAACCACGTCGCCGCGGTGCGGTTTTCCGATCCTGTACGCCTGTTCATTCAGGAACAAATAATCTCTGTTATGAAAATTCGGAAGCATTGAATCGCCGTTCACTATCACCGGTCTTACGAAAAACAATATCGCACACACGATCAGCGCCACAACAGCAATATCTATTACTGCCGACCTTATTTTCACTATTTTTTCTTTTGTTGTCATTGTTCTTTCCCGAACAGTTCGTCTTCAATTTTCCGAAACATATCCGGTATCTCCGCAGTAATAGTTTTTCCGGCCAGGCTGCCGCCCGAAAATTCGAGCCTGTATGAATGAAGCAGTTGTGTCGTGAGCCCGAAACAGTCTTTCACTCTTCTATTGACGCGCCGGCTGCCGTATTTGTGATCTCCGATGACCGGGTAACCGGCATCTGCAAGATGAGCACGGATCTGATGAGTCCTCCCCGTTACAAGTTCAACTTCCACAAGCGTATAACCGTTTGCTGTTTTTAACGGTCTTGCTGCTGTCTTCATATATTTCGCGCCGCCGGAAAGTTCGTCATCGACGATTCTGACCGTGTTGGTTTTTTCATTTTTTTCCATCTCTCCTTCAAGCAGGAGCTCATTATCCATCTCTCCGGATACGATTGTAAGATAGAATTTCTTCACAGCATCCCTTTCACGTATCATTTTTGAATACTCTCTGAGGGCCTCTGCGTTTTTCCCGAATATCACGAGCCCGGTGGTATTTCTGTCCAGTCTGTTGACAGGCGAAGGCACGAATGTCTTCTCTGTTCCGGGAGAATACTCCCCTTTCGCCATGAGATACCCGGCCACCTGATTCTGAAGCGTATTTTTCTTTTCTGTCCTGTCTCCGTGCGTGAGCAGTCCGAAAGGTTTTTCAACAATAAGTATGTCTTCGTCTTCATATGCAACACGGAACTGCATCTTCACTTTGGCCACATGACGTTTATCACGAAGCGAAGCGAAATCATCATCAGATACATAGACCGATATTATATCTCCCTCGTGTATCATGCTCTCCTGTTTCGCTCTTTTTCCGTTGACTTTGATATCTTTGCGTATCATCTTATAGATGTGTGACAGCGTCGCCTTTCGGAAGTATTTCTTCAGAAAACGGTCGAGCCTCTGTTCCGCATCATTTTTCTCTACAGAAATTTCCACCATGGATATTATTATACAACAAATGGTAGAGTATCGCACGGATTTATGCTAAAATAAACCTGCAGAGGTGATAACATGAATAAGTTAAAAGATTTTCTGTACAATAAGAATGATATCATAGTTGCAGTCATCATATTACTGGCGGCTGCGGCCGTTATCTACTTCAGGATAGCGGCGATCATGGACTATCCGTCCACACTTGTTTAAAATACATGGAGGTATGAAATGGCGTTAATTACAACAAAGGAAATGTTCGCCAAGGCTCTCAACAGCGACTATGCTGTTGGCGCTTTTAATGTGAACAACATGGAAATCATCCAGGGCATCGTAGAAGCAGCTGAACTTGAAAATGCTCCTGTTATTCTTCAGGTCTCGGCCGGCGCAAGAAAATATGCAAACCCTGTTTATCTTGTTAAGCTGGTTGAAGCGGCTATCGAAGACACGGGGCTTGATCTTGTGCTCCATCTTGATCACGGCGCTGATTTCGAAATATGCAAAGATTGTGTCGACAACGGTTTTTCGTCAGTAATGATCGACGGTTCGAAATATCCTTTCGAAGAAAACATTGCTCTTACAAAAAAAGTCGTCGACTATGCACATTCCAAAGGCGTTGTTGTCGAAGCCGAACTCGGGAAACTTGCCGGAGTAGAAGATGCTGTAAATGTCGATGCCAGAGAAGCAACATTCACAGATCCTGATGAAGCAGTTGAGTTCGTTGAAAAAACAGGAGTAGATTCGCTGGCTGTAGCGATCGGCACCAGCCACGGCGCATATAAGTTCAAGGGCACCCCTTATCTGGATTTCGAAAGACTTGAAAAGATTCATCAGATGCTCCCTGAAACTCCGCTCGTTCTGCACGGCGCATCGACAGTTATGCCTGAATTCGTTGCCCTCTGCAACAAATACGGCGGTGACATACCGGGCGCACAGGGTGTTCCTGAAGATATGCTTTCAGAAGCGGCTAAGCATGGAGTCTGCAAAATCAACGTAGACACAGATCTGAGACTGGCTATGACTGCGAAGATCAGAGAATGTATGTACGAGAATCCTTCCGAATTCGACCCTCGTAAATATCTCGGCCCTGCCCGCGACGCGATACGCGATATGGTGCAGCACAAGATAAAAGATGTTATGAAGTGTTCCGGACAAAGATAATCATCATTCAGAATCAGAGGACTGCCGATCTGCAGTCCTCTTTTATTTTATTCTTCAAATATTGGAATCACCATGTTTTCAATAGCGCTTCGCATTTTGGGATGAAAGATCATAAAATGTATACACGGAGACTTATCCTTTGAAACTACTGCCCATTGCCCTTCATGTATGCTGATCTGGATATTTTTAAAGGCTGCTGCATGCAGTATCTTCAGTTTATAGTTATCATGGATTTCAGCATACTTACGGGTAAACTCAAGATGTTTCAAGTATTCTTCATAAGTATAATGAATATCTTTTTCGTAAAAGGTACCTGAAATCGAAAGTGAAACAGGGTTTTTCTGAAAAGCATCTTCTTCTGCCACGGTGATTTCATCTGTTACGGTGTCATTGATCATTATCTGTTCGATCCGTACGCGCTGGTCGGAGATACGGTCCAGTATCAGTACCCTGTCTTCTTCCGGAACCTTATTATTGCGCAGAATTCCGTCAATCAATTCAGCAGGAGCAGTAAACACCGGCAGTGATGAATTCAATCTTCGGCGGCTGCCAGGCACCTTTACATCAGTCTGCAAAAAAGCCTTATATGCCGCCGAGGAATCCTTGTCAAAAATATTCATCAGAGGGGATGCCTTGGACATTAACCGCTGTGCGCGCTTTTTGTAATACACAACTTCATTTTCTTTCTTTGTCAGATAATATTTCCCCTCATTCTGGTATCCGGAAATAGCTTCACCTGCCAGGGCCGCGGTACCCGATACTTTCAGGAAATGAAGAAATACACTGTTCTGCGGGCTGCTGATATAGTAAGGAGAAATTTTCCCGGTCATGTATAGCGGGATCCATGATTCCAGGCCGAGCATCATTTCGGAAAAAGGCCGGTTTATATTGTGGATCATATTGATATGCAGTCCTTTTTTTAACATCAGGGCCATACCATACATCCATTTTTTGGGGAATTCTTTATCTCTGCTCATTTCTTCAATGGGCATATCGCTGTAGCTGATTACGTCTTCCGTTGATTTTGAAAGAACAACTGCCCTGATGAAATCCAGTTCGATGTCCATCATCTGTTTTATCCCGTATGCAGATCTTGAAGATGCAAACTGAAACGGTACCGAAGGCACCTTCAGCATATCAAAGTGTATGGCTTTGATGTATTCATTAAGATCGAAATCATCAAGTTTTTTCAGATAATCCGCCAGTTCGTTCTGCGGTGCGGTACTTCCGTTTGTGAGCCAGTTGAACACCATGTCGGCATAAACAGAATTATCACTGAGAATATCGGCATTGCATCCGATAATTTCCGCTGCGATCTCTCTGTACGGACTCCTGCTGAAAGTTCTTGCTATATATCTGGCGGTTTCTTCAGCGAACCCCCTGAGATTGGAAGGTTTCCTCTGACCATTTTTGATTCTTGAAATATATGACGGGTCATAGCGCATAGCTCTGGCAAAATCCGAAATACTCATTGACAGCGCGTTGTAAATAATATTGAAATTGAGGCGAAATTTATCCGCATCGATCGTATCCATGCAGACTGCCTCCGATAACTTGTCCCTGACAGCGCCGGCAGATACTTCCGCCCTGCCGCGTTCTTCGGCAATGTCGGCGAGGCCGCGTACAAGAAAATCGAAGCTGTCACTGCCCGGTTCCGGTACTCGTTCACCTGAACGATAACGGCTTATCGTTGCCTGTGAAAGACCGGAGACTTCCGCCAGTTCTTTGGCTGAACACTGCAAAAGCTCCATATATTCATTTAAGATATCATAAAATGTCATGATCATGAACCTTTCTCTGCCTGAATTGATTTATTATGCAGCAATATATGAAAAAGTATAACCCGGTTTTCCAAAAAGGCAATGACTTATCGGAAATGGCAAAGAATTTTCTGACTGCTTACTATAGACTATGATTATGAGAAAAAGGCAGCTGGAATACAATTGACAATATTTGTGAACGAAGGAGGATAAACATGAGGATTATTAGGGTAAAATGCACTGAACGCCTGCTCGCAGTTTTCACTGCTCTTTGTCTGGTATGCACCATTTCATCTGTTTCAATACCGGTTATGGCAGCAGAAGGAGAACAGCCGGCGCCCGGTATAGCAGCAGACAACGGATATCTGGTAATTACAGACATCGAAGAGAAACCGATAGAGTATACGGAGGAGAACAAAGAAGCTTTCGGTGTCATTCAATATTCAGTAAGTACATCAGGAGATGCGGACTGGACAGATATGCCAACTACAGATTCTATAGAAAAAGGTGAAGCCGGCAGCAAATATAAATGCTATAAAATACCTGCCGGAACTACTCGTCTGCGCATATACAGTAAATCAAATTATACGTCTTCGGTAAGGGACAGCTCTGGTGTTCAGGATAACGGAAACGACTTCCACGGACTGCTGGTAAACAGTCAGCAGACTGTCACGGAGCAAGGAACGCAGACACCGGTCATCCTTGAACCGGGGACAGTGATCGGCGAGATGAATTACAACATTGAGCCGGATCAGATAGGAGGCAGCAGCAAACCATTTACAAGCGTGCGGGCAACCATAATCACCCTGGCAAACATTGCTTCCACAGGTTTCAATGTGCGCTTCAATCCGCATAATATCTTGTGGTACAACGACGCCGCATATGCCGGCAAAAATGGCGGAGATGATGCTGTCATTACCGGCGGAACTGTGGAGTTTGTATCATGCAGAATGGATCCTGATGATGCTACAGATACAGGATTGACCGGCAATAACAACGGTATTATAAGAGATAGTAACAATAACCCTGTCGGTTATTGTTATTCAGCAAAAGAAGGAGCGATCCTTACTCTGAAATTCATACCGGATTACGGATATCAATTTAAAGAAGCAGCCATAAACGGGAATACGGTCGAGCCCCAGAATGATGATTATACTTTTAAATTCAAGTTTCCTCAGGGGACCTTTCACATGTCGGTAGAATTCGTACCCGGATATGATAAAACCTTTATCGGAAACAATGCTCCTGTTGCAAGCGCCTCTGTAACAGGACCTGAAGGCCTTAATGTAAACGGCAATCTCCTGCTGACAGTTGCCGGTAATGACCCGTCGGCGGAAACAAAAACTGCCGTTGCAGATACTTTAGACAGTGGATTTGAAATTGAAGACTATGTGTCTCTCGATCTTGAGAGTTACGCGGAAAAAGGAGCTGCTGCGGATACTGCTGCCGGCATCACTGCACAGAATTCCTGGACTCAGGATCAGACCGAGCTTAACAAAAATGTTGAGATATCCCTTACCCTGGATCCGGATCTCAGGGACAGCAATGCTGTATACAGCGTTGTACGGGCTCATGAAAGCGAAGGTACGGCTTCATACACTGAAATCCCGGCGACATACAATGCCTCCACGGGCACCTTATCTTTCTCATCAAACCAGTTCTCCACATATGCCATAGCAAAGAAACATGTGGATCCGGCATATATTCCTTGTTCCCATGCAATTACGCAGCAGACCGTGACAAAAAAAGCTTCATTCTCAGATGACGGAACGATCACCACTACATGCCAAAGCTGCGGGACATTAATTTCGACAGAAAAAATCGCCAAAGTGTCAGACGTCCTGTTGTCTTCCGGCAAATACACATATAGCGGAGAAAAACAAACTCCTGATGTCACTGTTAAAGACAGCCGGGGCAATGCACTCCGGCAAGGAAGCGATTACAGTCTGACATATCCGCAGAAAAGCACTGCGGCAGGCAGTTACAACGTAAAAGTTATTCTGAAAGGGAGCAAATATACAGGAACCCTGACAAAGCACTACTATATAAGGCCCAAAGGTACCCTTATCACAAAAGCATCCGCAGCAGTGATACGCTGGAAAGCTCAGAAGACACAAACAAGCGGTTATCAGCTGCAATATTCAATATCCCGGACATTTGACAAAGAATTGCATAATTTTTATGTGAAAGACAGAAGCAGAACCGGCCTGAGTCTTAACGGTCTGAAAACCGGAAACACATATTATGTGAAAGTCCGCACATACAAAAACGTGCCCGCGGGGAAAAAGACGATCAGGATCTGTTCCGGGTGGAGCACGATCAGATCCTTTAAAGTCAGATAAGAAAAAAGGGCTGCGGCGATATGAGCTGCAGTCCTTTTAAATTGCCGGTTTTATTCTTCAGCATTGTGATCGTGCAGAAGCTGATTCTTCAGATCCCAGAGTTTCGGTGACAGATCCACATAATAGGTCTGCGGGTTTTCAAATCTTCTCATCTCTTCCCACATACCGGCGATCTGACCGGCACAGTAATCTTTTATTTCTTCCAGCGACGGCATATCATATACGAGTTCGCCGTGCCTGAATATCTGCCGTCTCAAATTCTTCGCATAAAAATTATTGAGTTTCTTTCTTTTCCATACAGCCTGCGGGTCGAAAATCTCATATGCATCCCCTTCAGGCGCAGCTTCGTCATTAAGCGTTATTACATCAGCAATTGCATGATGAGTATCTTTGTCGAAAAGTCTGTAGAGGCTCTTGAACCCCGGATTAGTTATTTTTTCAATATTTTCGCTTATCTTCATCTTCGGAATGATGACTCCGTTCTTTTCCAGAGCGGCAAGTTTATATACCCCTCCGAAAACCGGATCCGATTTCGCCGTGATCATTCTTTCTCCGACGCCGAACGAATCGATGCACGCGCCTTCCAGCAGAATATCCTGGATAATATATTCGTCAAGCGAATTCGATATCACTATACTGCAGTCCTGAAGACCTTCTGCATCAAGCATCGCTCTTGCCTTTTTGGTCAGATAGCTGACATCTCCGCTGTCGATCCTGATGCCCATCTTTTCCGGCTTCATTTCCCTGAAAACTTTTATTGCCGTAGGTATACCGCTTTTCAGCACATTGTACGTATCTACCAGCAGTACGCAATTGTCCGGATATATCGAAGCATACGCCTTGAATGCTTCATACTCTGACGGAAACATCTGCACCCAGCTGTGAGCCATAGTACCGAGACCGGTAACACCCATGTCTCTGTCCGATATCGTACATGCCGTCCCGCTGCAGCCGCCTATATACGCGGCACGCGCACCGTATATCGCCGCTGAAGGTCCGTGCGCTCTTCTGGTTCCGAATTCCATGACCGGTCTGCCCTTGGCGGCCCTTACTATCCTGCTCGCCTTAGTTGCAATCAGACTTTGATGGTTTATCAGCAGAAGCACCATCGTCTCCAGGAACTGCGCCTGAATGACAGGCCCCCTGACAGTAACTATAGGTTCATACGGGAACACCGGCGTTCCTTCCGGTATCGCCCACACATCGCATTCGAAATGGAAGTTTTTAAGATATGCCAGAAATCCTTCGGAAAAACAGTCTTTTGATCTTAAATACTCTATGTCCTCTTCCGTGAACTTCAAAGACTGCATATACCTTATGACCTGCTCAAGCCCGGCGGTGATAGCGAAGCCGCCCTTGTCCGGGATCACTCTGAAAAACATATCGAAATATGCGATCTCGTCCTTCATGCCCGATTCGAAATAACCGTTTGCCATGGTGATTTCATAAAAATCGGTAAGCATGGTCATATTAACTTTTTCTATCATTTTGATAGTGCCTCCACAATTATCATTGTCGCTGTGTAATATTTATTTCCGCATGCACGGTTATCCTATTTTAACATAAGATGGCGGAATTATAACATTTTTTTCAAATATTGGCCCGTATATGATGTTTTAACCTCTGCAACCTGCTCCGGCGTTCCCTGTGCGACAATCTCGCCTCCGCGGTCTCCCCCGTCCGGTCCGAGATCTATGATATGGTCCGCACGCTTTATTACATCGAGATTATGCTCTATCACCACGACCGTATTTCCGGCATCGACCAGCTGATCGAGAACCTGAAGAAGACGGTCGACATCAGCAAAATGCAGCCCAGTCGTAGGTTCATCGAGAATATACATCGTACGTCCGGTACCTCTCTTCGAAAGCTCAGACGCCAGCTTGATCCTCTGCGCCTCGCCGCCCGAAAGCTGTGTCGACGGCTGACCGAGCTTGATATAACCGAGTCCAACCTGTTCCAGGGTGTTCAGCTTTCTCGTTATTGAAGGAATATTCTTAAAGAACTCCAGCGCTTCGCTGACATTCATATCGAGGACCTCAAAAATGTTTTTTCCTCTGTAATGCACTTCCAGCGTTTCTCTGTTATAGCGCCTGCCGTGACATACCTCACACGGAACATACACATCCGGCAGGAAATTCATCTCGATCTTGATAATGCCGTCGCCCTTGCAGGCCTCACAGCGGCCGCCGCTGACATTGAAACTGAAACGCCCCTGTTTATATCCTCTTATTTTAGATTCATTCATCTCCGCGAACAGCGATCTTATATGTGTGAAAACACCCGTATATGTCGCAGGATTCGACCTCGGCGTACGGCCTATCGGCGACTGATCGATATCTATTACCTTGTCGATATTCTGCAGTCCGGTAATACTTTTGTGTTCTCCCGGCCTGTCCTTCGCGCCGTACAGCTTCTGTGCCAGACCTTTATAAAGTATCTCATTGATGAGGCTGCTTTTTCCTGATCCCGAAACGCCCGTCACACAGACCAGTTTCCCCAGTGGTATCTTAACATCGACATTCTGAAGATTATGCTCTTTCGCCCCCCTGATAATGATATTCTTTCCGTTTCCTCTGCGCCTCACTTCCGGCACTTCGATTTTCTTTTTGCCCGAAAGATACATGCCTGTAATAGACTCGCTGCATTTCTTGATGTCTTCGACACTTCCCTGAGCAACGACTTCACCGCCGTGTATCCCCGCTCCGGGACCGATATCGATGATCTCGTCGGCCGCATACATCGTTTCCTCATCGTGTTCGACTACAAGTAATGTATTCCCCGCGTCGGTCAGACTTCTCAGCGACTTAAGCAGCATGGCGTTGTCTTTCTGATGCAGCCCGATACTCGGTTCGTCGAGAATATACAGGACTCCGACAAGTCCCGATCCTATCTGCGTCGCCAGTCTGATCCTCTGCGATTCTCCTCCCGAAAGAGTCGCAGAAGCTCTGGACATCGTCAGATAATCCAGCCCGACCTGTTTCATAAACTGCAGCCTCGCCGTGATCTCCTTGAGTATCTGGTGCGCGATTTTTTCATCTTTTTCTGACAGCGTGAGTTTTTCGATAAACTCCATTTCCATTTTTACAGGCATATCACAGAATTCCGCTATATTCAGTCCGCCGACAGTGACTGCCAGCACTTCCGGCTTCAGTCTCTTGCCGCCGCACGCTTCACACGGAGAGACGGTCATATATTTCTGCAGCCATTCTTTCATCATTTCCGAATTCGTTTTTCTGTAGCGCCTCTCCAGGTTGTTTATCAGGCCTTCAAAAGGATGGTCGCGGTGAGCCATCTGACCATTGCTTCTCCGGTAATCATATTTGAGATGCCTGCTGCCGGTCCCGTACAGAAGTTCCTTCGTAAATTTCTTCGGCAGCTTTTCATATGGTGTATCGAAAGATACTCCGTGCTCTTCGGCCAGAGCCTGCACCATGCGTTTATAGAATCCCTTGAATTCCATGCTTGCATAAAACAGATTGAGCGCGCCGCCGTTGATGCTTTTACTTTTGTCAGGAATAATGAGGTCAGGCTCCACGCTTTCGATAAAACCCAGACCGTTGCATTCAGGGCATGCCCCGAACGGACTGTTGAACGAAAACATTCTCGGCTCCAGCTCTTCGATGCTGCTTCCGTGTTCCGGACAGGCGAATTTTGTACTGAAGATCTTTTCGCCTTCGTAGCCGCCGTCGCCCTTTATCTCCACTCTCACCAGACCTTCCCCGTTCTGTATTGCAAGCTCACACGCCTCGGCAAGTCTGCTTTCGGCGCCCGCCCTGACTTTAATCCTGTCAACGACAATATCGATGGAATGTCTGAACGATTTTTCCATCTTGATCTCGTCTTCATCTATTTTGTATATCTCGCCATCGACCTTTACGCGTGTGAATCCCTCACGTCTGATCCTGTCGATTATCTTTTCGTGCGTTCCTTTCTTTTCTCTGATGACCGGCGCCATGACAGTAAGTCTTGTTCCTTCGCCGTATCCCATGAGAATGTCCACGATCTGATCGACAGACTGACTCGTTATCTCCCGTCCGCAGACAGGGCAGTGAGGTATTCCTATTCTCGCATAAAGGAGACGAAGGTAATCGTATATCTCTGTGACCGTGCCTACTGTCGATCGCGGATTCTTGCTGGTCGTCTTCTGGTCGATAGATATCGCCGGTGAAAGTCCTTCTATGTATTCAACATCGGGCTTATCCATCTGGCCGAGGAACTGTCTGGCATATGACGACAGACTTTCCACATACCGTCTCTGCCCTTCAGCATAAATTGTATCGAATGCCAGGGATGATTTTCCGCTTCCCGATAGTCCGGTAAGCACCACCAGCTTATCCCTCGGTATTTTTACATCGATATTTTTCAGATTGTTTTCCTTTGCACCTTTTATTATTATCTCGTCTGCCATTTTTCTCCCTTTTCAGTTTTACATTTTTGCCCTGTATTCAAATATCTGATCCCTCAGCATTGCCGCGCGCTCGAACTGCAGATCAGCGGCCGCCTGTTTCATCTGTTTTTCCAGTTCCTTCACATATTCCTGAAGTTCCTTCTTCGTGAGTTCAAGCGGTTTCTTTCCTTTGTACTCATCGATATCCTCCGCCGCCCTGGTTGCTTCGATGGCGTCGCGCACAGCCTTTTTGACGGTGGTCGGAGTAATGCCGTTTTCTTCGTTGTACTTCTGCTGTATGCCGCGGCGTCTCTCCGTCTCGTCTATTGTGTATTTCATTGCCGGACTTACCGCATCCGCATACATGATCACCCGGCCGCCGACATTTCTCGACGCACGTCCGACTGTCTGCATGAGCGAAGTTTCGGTGCGCAGAAATCCTTCTCTGTCAGCATCGAGTATTGCTACAAGCGATACTTCAGGAAGATCGAGACCTTCACGCAGAAGGTTTATTCCCACCAGCACATCGAATTCACCGCGTCTGAGGTCGCGTATGATTTCCGTCCTCTCGAGTGTATCGATATCGGAATGAAGATACTTTACCTTTATACCCGTGTTTTTCAGATAATCAGTCAGATCTTCAGCCATTTTTTTCGTTAAAGTCGTTACCAGCACCCTTTCGTGCTTAGCCGTCGTCTTATTTATCTCGCCGATCAGATGATCTATCTGCCCCTCGGTAGGTACTACCTCTATCGGCGGATCGAGAAGACCGGTAGGTCTGATCAGCTGTTCGGCGCTGATTCCTCCGCTCACTCTGCGCTCGTACTCCGCAGGTGTCGCACTTACAAATATTATATTATTTATCATGCTGTCAAATTCTTCAAAAGTCAGCGGCCTGTTGTCAAGTGCTGAAGGCAGACGGAAGCCGTAATCCACAAGGCTGTTCTTTCTGGACAGATTTCCGCGATACATGGCCCTGAGCTGCGGCAGCATCGCATGCGACTCATCCATTATGATCAGATAATCATCCTTGAAATAGTCTATAAGTGTATACGGTCTGGCGCCTTCCGGCATATTATTCAGATGTCTGGTATAGTTCTCTATTCCCTTGCATCTTCCGATCTCGCGCAGCATTTCCAGATCGTATCTCGTACGCTGCTCTATTCTCTGCGCTTCTATAAGCTTCCCTCTTTCATTGAACCATCTGATGCGCTCTTCAAGTTCTTTTTCTATAGTCGAGATGGCTGTTTCCAGCTTTTCCGGCGATGTCACATAATGCGACGCCGGAAATATCGCAACATGATTTCTGAGGCCGATGATTTCTCCCGTCACCGGATCGAACTCCTTTATGCTTTCGACTTCATCGCCGAAAAGTTCTATCCTTACCGCATTTTCTTCTCCGGCCGGAATAACATCTATGGTGTCTCCCCGTACGCGAAATGTTCCGCGCTCCAGGACAAGGTCATTTCTGTCATATCTTATATCCACAAGCTTCCGCAGTATATCCTGACGGTTTTTCTCCATGCCGGGCCGCAGAGAAAGAACCTGCTTCTCATAATCCACCGGAGACCCGAGTCCGTATATGCATGAAACCGAAGCGACCACGATAACATCGCGCCTCTCGTTCAGAGCCGCTGTTGCCGAATGCCTCAGTTTATCGATTTCGTCATTTATGTCGGAATCTTTTTCAATGTATGTATCTGTCGAGGCGACATACGCTTCAGGCTGGTAATAATCGTAGTATGAAACAAAATATTCGACTGCATTTTCCGGAAAGAATTCCTTGAATTCACCGTAAAGCTGAGCAGCCAGCGTTTTGTTGTGCGAAATGATCAGAGTCGGTTTCTGTACCTTCTCGATGATATTCGCCATCGTAAATGTCTTGCCGCTGCCGGTAACGCCCATCAGCGTCTGATATTTTTTCCCTGCTTCCAGGCCTTTTACAATTTTGTCCACCGCCTGCGGCTGGTCGCCTGTCGGTTCAAAATCCGCATGTACTTTAAAATCCATAATACTCTCCTTCAAAAGCCACAAAAATTATATCATATTGATTTTTAAATGTATAGCCAAATGTGAACATTTGTTCTGCGCAAAGCATTCCGCATTGCTTCTGCCGCCGGCGGCCCGGTACCAAAAAACTGCTGTCCCGGCGGATCCTTTATCCGCTGAAACAGCAGTTTCTGCTGAAATATGATTTTATATGAACAGGTTGACATCCGATTCTTCGGCATCCCCCAGATATGTTCCTACGCCTCCGAGTTCCACACCCTCGATCAGCTCTTCCTCTTTGATGCCCATGACATCCATGCTCATAGTGCAGGCCACGATCTTTACGCCGTTCGAGATCGCCTTTCTGATCAGTTCATCGAGCGAATCGACATTTTTATCGTTCATGATCTTCTTCATCATGGCCGTACCCATGCCGCCCATATTCATTCTGGACAGTTTCAGCTTTCCGCTTCCTCTCGGCAGCATCTTGCCGAACATCGACTCCATGAAGGTTTTATTTACATGTTGCTTCTGCGCTTTCCTCAGTACTGTCAGCCCCCAGAAAGTGAAGAACATTGTCACCGGTCTGCCCATTGCCGCCGCGCCGTTGGCGATGATAAAGCTTGCCAGCACTTTATCCATATCGCCGGAGAACACTATGATCGTCTTCCCCTCTTCACGCGCTTCGCTTTTCACGGGAGCAGCGCTTCCGCCCTTTTTCACTTTCGCGACAAAATCGTTTCCGCGCCTTCCGCTTTCAAGAAGGGTATTACCCGTACGCCTGCACCAGGCGCCGATGTCACGCATAAACCCGGGATCCGACGCAGAAACCTCCATTACTGCACCATCCTCAAGTTCTTTCATACTCTCGTATACTTTCATTATCGGTCCTGGACACTGCAGTCCGCTGCAGTCTATTCTCACCGATACGTCAGGTCTGTCATTTTTCACGGTTTCGGGTTCACCTCCGTCTGTCACGGCCGAATCGTCGGGGCCGTCATTGCCGAATTCTCTGTAATGAGTCGATCTGTAGAAATTGGTCCCCGCAGGATACAGCTGGACATCTTCATAACCGTTCTGCATCAGTATACGGACCGCATTATACGAGCGGACGCCTATCGCACAGAACACTATCAGCGTTTTGCCGCGTTCTATTTCGTCGAGTCTGTTCCTGAGCTGTCCAAGCGGAATATTCAAAGCTCCCGGGAGAGCGAATGCCATACGTTCCGCATCTTCTCTCACATCGACCAGGACAGCATCTTCTGTCTTTTCCACTGCATCCCATCCTGAGAAACGCAGTTTGCCGGTAATGACATTTTCTGCCGTAAATCCGGCCATGTTCACCGGATCTTTAGCCGACGAATACGGCGGAGCATAGGCAAATTCAAGCCGCGTAAGATCTTTCACACTGCCGCCGAGCCTAATCGCCGCTGCTATTGTATCTATACGTTTGTCGACACCGTCCATTCCTATTATCTGTGCGCCGAAGAGTTTATCACCGTCCGGCGAGAAAAGCATTTTTATGGTCATTGGCACGGCGCCCGGGTAATATCCGGCATGTGAATTCTGAGTGATGATGATGGTTTCGTAATCTTTTCCTTTTTCCATCCCGCGTTTTATCAGTGTCTTTTCATTGGCTCCTGTCGATGCCGCTGTAAGGTCGAACACTTTCGCCGCGGACGTGCCCTGCGTGCCGGCATATTCCGAACCACCGCCCATAATGTTGTCGGCTACGATCCTGCCCTGCTTGTTGGCCGGGCCCGCCAGAGGCACCATTGTTTTGCCGCCGAAGATCAGATCATCAACTTCCGTGACATCACCTACCGCGTAAATGGCCGGATCCGAAGTCAGAAGATGCCTGTCTGTAACAATGCCGCCGCGCGCGTTCATTTCGAGTCCCGCATCCGCAGCCAGCTGTCCGTTGGCTCTCACACCGATAGAAAGAATGACCATTTCCGCATTCAGAACATTCCCGCTCCTGAGTGATATCGCCACGCTGCCGCCGTTGTCCGCAAATGAATCGACTCCGTCGCCCAGATACAGTCCGACTCCGTTCGCTTCAATGTTTTCATGCAGGAGCTGCGCCATTTCATAATCCATCGGAGCCATTACCTGATCGAGCATCTCTATGATGTTCACTTCAAGTCCTGCCTGATGAAGATTCTCCGCCATCTCCAAGCCGATGAATCCTCCGCCGATGACCGCGGCAGTCTTTATTCCCTGTTCTTTAATAAGCGTTTTTATCCTGTCAGTGTCGGGAACAGTCCAGAGCGTCATTATTCTCGGTGAATCTATTCCCGGGATCGGCGGTCTCAGCGGAGATGAGCCCGTCGAAAGCACAAGTGTATCATAGCTTTCCTCATATGTCTTTCCGCTGTCTTTATCTTTCACTTCCACAGTCTTGTTTTCACGGTCTATGGATATGACTTCGTTTTTTATTCTTACATCAACATTATATTTGTTTCTCATGGCCTCCGGTGTCTGAAGGAGAAGTGAATCTCTCGCTCCTATCACCCCGCCGACATGATAAGGCAGGCCGCAGTTCGCATATGATATGTACTCGCCTCTCTCGATCAATATTATTTCCGCTGATTCATCCAGACGTCTTGCTCTCGCTGCACAGCTTGCGCCGCCCGCCACGCCTCCTATTATTACGATTTTGCTCATGTCATTATTCCTCCCGGTAAACTCTTTTTTTGTTTTAGTATATGTTTTTTTCGCAATGAGTTCCGTGACAATGTCACAGAGCTTTATTATCCGGCTGAAAACAAGTATAATGTTACTCAAAGAAATAATATATGGAGCTGTGCAATGGAACTGGGATCGTACTTTCCTATTTGGGATAAACTAACTGAAAAAGAAAAAAATATGCTCACAGAGTCTGCGGTAATGCGGACAGCTGTCAAAGGAGATATTCTTCACAATGGTTCAGCTGACTGCGTCGGGCTGTTTATCGTGCGTTCCGGACAGCTGCGCGCTTATCTCGAATCCGACGAGGGCAAAGAGATCACCCTCTATCGTCTTTTCGAAAGAGACATCTGTCTATTTTCCGCATCATGCATGATCAGCGACATACAGTTTGATATTTATATTGAAGCAGAAGATGACACTTCGCTCTGGATAATTCCTACGGATATCTATAAACAGCTGATGACCGGATCAGCAGCTGTCGCAAACTATACCAATCAGGTAATGGCTTCCCGTTTTTCCGAAGTCATGTGGCTCATCGAACAGATCATGTGGAAAAGTTTTGACAAACGCCTCGCCGCTTTCCTGCTTGAAGAAAGCACCATCACCGGAAGTACCGAGATCCGTCTTACTCATGAAAAAATCGCTTCTCATCTCGGCACTGCCAGGGAAGTGGTGACCAGAATGCTGAAATACTTCAGCTCGGAAGGTCTGGTCACACTTTCACGCGGAGTAATAGAACTGAAAGATCCCGATACTCTGCGCCTGATCTCCCAGTAAAGACTATTTGTATATCTTAACTTATTATGATACAATAATACATGTAAATTACATAAATATTCTATCTACATGCCAGGGAATTATTTGAAGGGGAACGCAATGCTCAAAACGAATAAAAGAAGAACTATTCTTATAGTGGATGATGACAGCATATCGCGTATAATTGCCAAACAAATGCTTGAAGCTGATTACAATATTCTTGAAGCAGAGAACGGTGCAGAAGCTCTGAAAATACTTGAGAAAAACGATGTATCTCTGATATTGTCAGATATACAAATGGATGAACTCGACGGCTGGGATCTGATGCAGGCAATAACTAAAGCTGACAGATTCAAGGATACCCCGGTCATTCTCATGACTGCAGATGTAAGCATAAAGACTGAAGTCAAAGCCCTGGATATGGGTGCTTCCGATATTCTGTTCAAGCCGTTTGTACCCAAACTGATGCTCAGCAGAATCAATAATGCCCTTGCTACACAGGATGCGATAAGACTCTCCGAGCAGCAGCGCTATTATGAGATGCGTCTTAAGATGGCTGAACATGATGATCTTACAGATCTTTATAACAAGCAGAAATTCTACAAATGTGTACGAGAACGTCTCGATGACGATTCCGAAGGCTCCTATGCCATCATAATGTGGGATACAGATAATTTCAAGATCTTCAACGATACTCTCGGTGTCGAAGCCGGTGATAAACTCCTGCGCGATATTGCTGATGCGCTTCGTGAAACATCTTCGGAAGATACCATCTACGCCCGCTACGAAGCAGATAAATTCGTCATATGCGCTAAAACTGACGCAGGGCGGATACAAAAGTCTGTGGACACCGCACTTGAATGGTTCGAAAATTACCATACTTTTTTCAAGCTGACAGGCAGAATTGGAATATATGTTATTGAAGATACAAGTCTTGAAGTCAGCATAATGTGCGACAGAGCACTTCTTGCTATACGTTCAATAAAGGAAAGCTACACAACCAGAGTAGCCTATTATGACAATAAGATCAGGGACAAAATCATCGAAGAACAGGAACTTTCAAACGATATGAATCAGGCTCTTGCAAACGATGAATTTGTTCTTCATTTCCAGCCGCAGTATAATTACGCCACAAATGAACTGGTCGGGGCCGAAGCTCTCGTCAGATGGCAGCATCCGACAAAAGGTCTTCTGTATCCTGACAGTTTCATTCCTCTCTTTGAGAGAAACGGATTCATCAGTGCTCTGGATAAGTATGTCTGGGAAAAAAGCTGTCAGTATCTGCACAGCTGGCTGAATAATAACAAAAAAATGGTGCCTGTATCGGTATCCGTAAATATTTCACGAATGGATATAGACAATCCGGAATTGTGTGACGAGCTGACTGCTCTTGTCAAAAAATACGGCCTTCCAAAATCTTCATTAAAGCTGAAGATAACAGAGACAGCATATGTTGACAACCCGGAGCACCTCATCGAACTGGTCGGAGAACTGCAGGACCGCGGATTCACACTGGAAATGGATGATTTCGGCAGCGGTTATTCGTCTCTGAATACTCTTAAGGATGTACCTGTCGATGTTCTTAAACTTGACACTAAGTTCCTGAGCAAATCAAAGGATGACTCCAGAAGCGGCAATATTCTCAGTTCTGTCATCAGAATGGCCCATCGGCTGAATCTGCCGGTCATAGCTGAAGGAGTTGAAACAAAAGAGCAGGCCGATTACCTTAAAAGTATCGGCTGCCACTTCATGCAGGGATATCTGTTTTCCAGGCCGATGCCGGCGGATGACTTTGAGAAACTTCTTGTTGATCTGAAAACAGGAAAAACAGACATGTATAAAGATATCGAGTACGACGGTGTTGCCGCCTTCTGGGATCCGTCCGCACAGATGACATTGCTCTTTAACAGCTTTGTCGGCGGTGCGGCGATCTTTGAATATCACAGCGGCCGGCTGGAAATTCTGCGGGCAAACGATGAATACTTTCTGCACGTACATACCGGCAACCCGGCTGACTCATACAAGGCGCTGAACATACTGGACTATATGACGGCAGAATCGCGGAGCGATTTCGAAAATATGCTCAAAGCCGCCTCCCTTCATGATCCCGACGCTCACTGCATAACAAAAGGTTCTCCTGACAAATACGATCATGACGTGTGGATCATGAACAGAGCAAAGATGCTCACTGATGAAATCGACGGCCAGATTTTTTACATTACAGTCGAGGACATCACCGATGCCGTAAACAGAGAACAGAATTACAAAGCCCGCATACAAGAACTTGAAGATGAACTAAAAAAAAGATAAACGGATAAAAATCTCCGGTCGTTCAACGGCCGGAGATATCTTGTTCTGCTGTTTTACATTTATTTGTTTTTTATTACAGGTGCTCTGTTCCCGGGATCCATAAGGCTCGACGGAAGTGCAGCCTCTTTTCTTTCACCCAGAGGAATATAATCCCGCGGATCCTGAACGCCCTTATACGACGGTCTGATCAGTTTCTTTCCTGTAATGATTTCCTCAAGTCTGTGCGCGCACCAGCCTGAAAGTCTGGCTGTTGCAAACAGCGGCGTACACATATCATTCGGTATATTCAGCGCTTCATAGACAAGTCCCGAATAAAGATCGACATTTGCACACATCGCCTTTTCCACGCCGGAACGCTCGGCGCATAGCTGCGGTCCTCTTTCCGCAATATATTCGCACAAGCCGAAATCATCTTCCATCCCTTTTTCTACAGCCAGTTTCCTCGCCATATCTTTCAGTATCTCGGCCCGCGGATCAGATAATGTATACACCGCATGACCGATCCCGTAAATCAGCCCCGAATGATCGTTTGCCTCTTTGTTCAGTACTCTCATGAGGTATCTGTCCACTTCTTTTTTATCAGTAATGTCATGGACATTCGCCTTCAGGTCGTCTATCATCCGGATAACAGCAATATTCGCACCTCCGTGCCTCGGGCCCTTCAGAGAGCCTACAGCAGCGGAAAGAACTGAATATGTATCTGTCGCTGATGATGACAAAAGGTACGTTGTAAACGCGGAATTGTTCCCTCCTCCGTGCTCCGCCTGCAATATAAGCGTAAGATCGAGTACTCTCGCTTCCAGCGGATCGAACTCGCCTGTCGGTCTGAGCATCCTCAGAATATTTTCAGCCGTGCCGAGTTCAGGTATCGGAAGATGCAGATGCATGCTCTGATTATCGAAGAAAAGGCTCTTCGCCTGGTAGCAGTACGCAATAATCGCCGGAAAATATCCAATAAGGTTCATCTCCTGCCTTATGACATTAGACGGCGAGATGTCATCCGGATTGTCATCATAAGCATACAGCGCCAGAATGCTTCTCTGTATCTTGTTCATTATGCTTCTTGAAGGCTGCGTCATGATCATATTGCGTGCAAATCCGTCAGGCAGCTCTCTTCTCTCGCCTATCATACTCTGAAATTCGGTCAGCTGTTCTCTGGTAGGCAGCTCGCCGAACAGAAGCAGATAAGTTATCTCTTCAAAGCCGAACCGTTCTTCTTTAATATAGTGTCCTACAAGATCCTGTATTTCATATCCCCTGTAGCGCAGTTCACCCCTGACAGGAATTTTTTCATCGTTTGGTCCTTTTTCATATCCATGAACATTTCCTATCCGGGTAAGTCCAACAAGAACACCGGTGCCGTTGGCATTTCTCAAGCCCCGTTTGACGTTAAATTTTGAATAAAGATCCTGATCTATAATGTCTTCACTCTCCAAAGACTGAGCCATTTTATCAAAATAGCTTTCTTCTTTTTCATCGCGTTCCTGGACCTCAGATATTCTTCTTGAGCTGGTCATTTCTTTATTTTCCTCCTGTAATGCAATACTGCCGGCCGCTGCCGGCATGTGGATTGTATACAATTATACACTTTTTCACATCTCAATTATAGCACTGCACTATCATAAAAGCAATCTAACAAATACGCGGCAGACCTTCACCGTATAGCATGTCCAGAACACGGCTCCCGCCAAGCTTTGTAATCACATATACTCCGCTTCCCTCCACGGCTTCACCGATTATGCGGGCATTTTTTCCGTGCTTTGTACCGCGTATGATTTCCAGCGCCTCAACTGCCTGTTCCTCACTCACAACAGCTATCAGCTTGCCTTCGTTACCCATATAAAACGGATCGAGACCGAGTATGCCGCAGAAGCCTTTCACTTCTTCGTTTACAGGAACATCTTCTTCGTTTATGTTGAATCTGCACCCTGATGTCTCCGCTATTTCGTTCATTATTGTTCCGAGTCCGCCCCGCGTGACATCTCTCATTGTTCTGACGTCGATATGATTCTCAAACAGCGCATCTGTTATATCGTGCAGACATGCACAATCGCTTGAGATGCCGTTTTCTATTCCCATTCTCGCGCTCAGTATACAGGCATGATGATCGCCAAGATCTCCCGATAGAATAAGCTTATCCCCCGGTCTGCAGTTCGCAGCCCTGACGCTGCGTTCCTCCGGTATGATCCCGATCCCGGATGTATTGATAAACATTCCTCCGTGCCCTTCGATAACTTTCGTATCTCCGGCAACTATTTTCACACCTGCCGATGCAGCTTCTTCAGCCATAGCCTTTGCGACTCTGTCCAGTGTTTCAATTTCAAGGCCCTCTTCGAGGACAAAACCGCATGTCAGATACATCGGCTCTGCTCCCATCATCAATAAATCATTGCAGGTACCGACAACACTCAGTTTGCCGATGTTGCCGCCCTTGAATTCAACAGGCGTCACAACGAACGTATCTGTACTGTAAGCAATTTTCCCGCTTATGTCCACTACTGCCGCATCTTCCAGTTCATCAAGTACATCATTGGAAAAATATTTCCCGAAAATACTTCCCATAAGTTCATGTGATGTTTTGCCGCCGCTTCCATGAGCCATTGTTATTTTCATTATTACCCTCCAGTTATCTGTTTCTGTACCAGATGCCGCATGCACCTTCTGCCGATACCATACAAGGCCCGTATGGATCAAGCGGTGTACAGCTTGTGCCGAACATCGGACATTCATCCGGATTGAGTACTCCCGTGATCACACTGCCGCATGAACAGCCTTCCGGAAGTTCCATATCTCTGATGAGCCCTCTTGATCCGCCGTCATAAACAGCATAATCACCTTTCAGATACATTCCCGATCCCGGAATGCTCCCCAGTCCGCGCCACATGGCCTCGTCCGGTTCGAAGCACTTCTCCAGTACTTCCTGCGCCCTGACATTACCTTCCCATCTGACTGCGTTTGTATAAAGATTAACGACCTTTGCCTCGCCGCGTTCCATCTGGCGTACCAGCTCATACAAAACCGCCAGAATGTGCTCTGCTTCAAAACCGCAGACTACCATCGGCTTATGATACTTTTCCGCTATTGCAGTATACGGTTCACAGCCAATGATGACACTTACATGTCCCGGACATATGAATCCGTCTATTGCCGGCTGGTTCGCGCATATCCAGTCAATTGCAGGTGTTATCGTCTTCAGCGCAGTAATGAGTTTAATATTCTGCACGCCCCGTTTTTTTGCCTCGTCGATCATAAGCGCATATGAAGGTATCGTCGTCTCGAACCCGACGGCTGCCACAGCAAAAATCCTGTCCGGCTCCGCTGCAGCTTTCTCTACTGCCTCAAACGGGCTGTACATCATCGTCACGCTGGCACCGTCTCCTTTGAGATCCGACAGACTGCCGTGCGTTCCCGGCACTTTCATCATATCGCCGTACGTCAGAAGCTCAGAGCCCTCAGCCATTGCGTATTCCGCGCATTTATCTATATACGCCGTCGGCGTAACACAGACAGGACAGCCGGGTCCTGATATCAGTTTTATTTTCGGCGAAATCAGGCTCCTGATCCCGGTCTTGAAAATAGCGGAAGTATGTGAACCGCACACCTCCATGAACTTGAGCTCCGGGCCGTCATAAGCCTTGAGATAATCGATGATCTCGCGTATCTCCATTACTGCTCCCTTTCCAATTCATCTATCTCCGCAAAAAGATCGATGAGTTCCTGAGCTTTATCTTTTTCCATCACTTCGATCGCACAGCCGGCATGAACCAATACATAATCTCCTACTTTCGCATCGATTATCCCTGTATTCACGTCTACGATATTGCCGCTGAAATCAGCTTTGGCCATGTTGCCGTCGAGTGACACTATCTTTCCCGGTATTGCTACACACATTTAATCATTTCCTTTCATTGACGCAATATATGTCTGTCCGAGGGCAATGCCGCCGTCATTTGGACTGACCGATACATTGTAGTATACTTCAAACCCTTCATTTCGAAGCAGTTCAAGCGTCATTTCCATCAATATTTTATTCTGGAAGGTTCCTCCCGTAAGCGCTACCTTCCTTATTCCGTAATCATCCCATATTCTCAGACACTGTATGCGTATCATTTCTGCAATGCGCCTGTGGAACATCAGTGCAAGTTCATACGAATCTTCTTCCCCGGGATTTTTGATTGCCTCTGCCGCAGCATCTTCGAGCAGCATGGCACATTCTCCCTCGTATTCATTGTAACTGCAGATCCCGAGCATCGCCGATACAGCATCGAACAGACGTCCCATGCTGGAACTGTATATCGTATTGATATCGTGATCCATAGCAGCTATTGCAGTCTCAAAATTCTCATCATCCAGGATCCCGTTGATTTCTGCATATTCCGCAATATCCTTGATGTCAACTGTGATTTCATCATCATGTGAATATTCCATATATCCGGAATCCATCGCATGAATATAACTCGCTGCGGATTTCCAGGCCTCTTTCATCGAACTATCGCCGCCGATCATCTTGACATATTTAAGATGAGCCGCTCTTATCATTTCTCCGTTTTCGCAGACGAGAAATTCCCCGCCCCAGATGTTCCCGTCGGTGCCGTAACCGGTACCGTCAAAGCTTACGCCGATCACCGGTCCTCTGAGCCCGTGCTCTGCCATTACCGAACCGACATGCGCATGATGGTGCTGGACTTTAATCAGCGGAATGCCGTGCTCCTTCGCGTATGTTTCAGCAAATTTTGTCGTATAATACAGAGGATGCATATCGCAGACGACCTTTTCCGGCGTAATGCGGAAAAGTCCGCTCATTCTTTCAACATTGTGATTGTATATCTCCTGCGCCTCTACCGTATCCATATCGCCGAAATACTGACTAACATATGCAAACGGTCCCTTGCTCAGGCTTAAGGAGTTTTTCAGTTGTCCTCCGACCGCAAGTATCTGCCCTTCTGCGCCTTCCATATAAAGAGGCACCGGGACATAGCCCTTCGATCTTCTGATCATCTGCGGCTGACCGTCTATTACTCTCACTACAGAATCATCCACCGTTACTCTGATCTCGCGCAGGTTATAAAAAGCCTCGGAAACCAGCGGCTGATTATCCATAAAATCAAACATTTCTTCCTCGGTACGGATTATCGGCATGCCAGATGAATTCGCACTCGTAACTATCAGAGGCCCGCCGAAATAATCCAGCATGATATACTGTCCGCCCATGCTCGGCAGGAACGCACCGACAAACCTGCTCTTCGCAAGTTCGCTGTAATTTCTCGGCTTCCTGTCCTGAAGCTCTTCGATTGGTTTTCTCTCCAGCAGTAATATCGGACGCGCCGACGATGTGATCAGTTTTTCTTCGACCTCGTTCATATAGCAGTACTCTTTTATTTCATCTACGCTTCTGAACATGATCGCAAAAGGTTTCTCTTCGCGGTTTTTTATTTCTCTGAGGTCGCTGACTTCCTGTTCATCGAAAGGATTTGCCACAAGATTATATCCGCCCATGCTCTTGAAAGCAATGACACGTCCCTCTTTAATTAGAGCGGCAGCTTTCTCCAGAGGTCCTTTCGAAGAGTCTTCCGCCGTATTCAGTTTGTACTCCATCTGAGGCCCGCAGTCATGACATGAAATAGTCTGCGCGTGATATCTTCTGTCTGTCAGCGTCGTATACTCTTCTTCGCACTGTTCGCACATAGGAAAATCGATCATTGCAGTATTATCCCTGTCATATGGTATCCTGTCAATGATCGTATATCTCGGTCCGCATATCATGCAGCTGATAAACGGATGCATATATCTCCTGTTATCCTTATCATACATTTCTCTGAGACACTCCGGACATACAGCAAGATCGGCGGGTATCATAGCTGCCTCCAGCCCGCCTTCGTCACTGCACAGTATAGTAAAATCCGTAAACTCTCTGGTGATAAGCTTTTCGCGTTTAATATGTACTATTTCCGCCGGTGCCGGTTTATCACGTTCTATTGCTCTGATAAACTCATCGATACGTTTCGGAGCATCAGTAACAACTATTTCCACAAGACCGCCTTTGTTCATTACTTCTCCGGTCATAGACATGCGGTCGGCGATTTTAGCCACGAAGGGCCTGAATCCTACGCCCTGCACTATTCCCCACAAGGTGATCTTCTCTGTAACTTTCCTTCCCATTTTATATCCTACAACTCCTCAGCACGCTTCTCGAACCATGCTGTCACTTCATCAAACCCTTCACCTGTTCTTCCTGATACCTTGAATACCGGAACATCAGGATTGAGCTGTCTTACGCCTTTCATATAAAACTCTTCGTCAAAATCCAGATACGGCATAAGATCTACTTTATTAAGAATAATAATATCCGCTTTTTCAAAGGCCAGAGGATATTTGTATGGTTTGTCGCTTCCTTCTGTCACAGTCGAAATCAGCATCATTACATGTTCTCCTATCGTAAACTCCGCAGGACAGACAAGATTGCCGATATTCTCAATGAAAAGGATCCCCTTTTCATCGAAATCCATTTTTTCGACTGTATGCTCTATCATCGGAGCATCCAGATGGCATGATCCATATGTATTTATCTGCAGTGTCTGAACGCCGGAAGCCTGAAGGTCTTTTGTATCGAAATCCGCTTCTATATCTCCCTCGATAACGTACGGCTTAACATTCTTCAGACGGCTGAATATATTCTTCAGCGTTGTTGTTTTGCCTACGCCCGGAGCTCCCATTTCATTGACTACCAGGACGCCTTTTTCCCCTAAGTCCGCTTTGACTTTCGCGGCGATACTATCGTTTTCATCCAGTATCCCTTCCATAACATCTATTTTTTTGACATCATGCATTTTGATTTTCCTTCCTTTATTCTATTTCGATCGACTCAATATAAAATTCCTTACCAATGTCTGTCGGTTCACCGTCAGTCCCGCATTTAGGACATGCAAAGGAGAAAAGTTCACGCTCGAACATTTCCCCGCACGCAGGACATTTTAGTTTCGGTCTGACCCGTCTGATATCTATCTCCGCACCTTCACACATCGTGCCCTCTGAAATAATATCAAAATACATATGTATCGATTCCGGTACAAACCCCGAATAATCTCCGCATACAAGATCGATCTTTATGACCCTGCTGCCGTCATTCTCGCGACAGTGTTTTTCCGCCAGTTTTATAAGCTGTTCTGTAATAGGTAATTCATGCATAATAATGTCTCCCGAATGTTTATTTTAACACATATGTCTGTATATGTACAATCGAAAAAGGCGGCAGGTTTATGGCCTGCCGCCTCTGTTATCATTGATATCTCAGTATATATGCTATTTTTCCAGCCCTTTATACTTATCATATCTCTCGATAGCTTCATCTTCAGTCTTGACAAAGAGTTCTTCTGCCAGTTCAGGGAATTCTTTGACGAGCGAGCTGTATCTTACCTGACCCATAAGGAAGTCTCTGAACAGTGAACGATCAGGTTCCTTCGAATCGAGTGAGAATGCCTTGCCGTCAGGATTGTACCTGTACAGCTGCCAGTATCCGCACTTAACAGCATCCGCCTCGTTCTCCTGGCTCTTGCCCATGCCCTTTCTGATACCGTGATTTATGCAAGGTGCATAGCACATGATCAGGGATGGTCCGTGATAAGCTTCCGCTTCCTTCACAGCCTTGAGGAACTGGTTCTTGTCTGAACCCATAGCAACCTGAGCAACGTAAACGTATCCATAGCTCATTGCCATCATGCCGAGGTCTTTCTTCTTTGTTCTCTTGCCGGCAGCAGCGAACTGTGCAACTGCGCCTGTAGGAGTAGCCTTTGAAGACTGGCCGCCTGTATTGGAATAAACTTCTGTATCAAATACGAGGATATTGATATCTTCTCCCGAAGCAAGTGCATGATCGACACCGCCGTAACCGATATCATACGACCATCCGTCACCACCGAGGCACCAGATCGACTTCTTGGCAAGCATGTCCGTTTTGCCCAGAACAGTCTTGGCCAGTGAACCTGCTTTGCCCTTTTCGCCGGCTGTCTTCAATGCATCGACAAGCTTATCAGCCCTGTCTCTTGTTCCTTCGCCCTCATCGAATCCTTCGAGCCATGCTTCACATGCACTCTTTACATTCGCATCTCCGGATTCTTCGGCCAGAGTCTGTACGTTTGCTTTTACGAAGTCTCTTGCCTGTCTTACGCCTGTAGCCATACCGAGACCATACTCGGCATTGTCCTCGAACAGTGAGTTTGCCCACGAAGGACCTCTGCCGTTTTTGTCCTGGCAATAAGGCATCGATGGTGCTGAAGCGCCCCAGATCGATGAGCATCCTGTTGCATTCGCGATCATCATTCTGTCTCCATAGAGCTGTGTGATGACTTTGATGTAAGGAGTTTCGCCGCATCCTGCACAAGCGCCCGAGAACTCGAAGTACGGCATGCAGAACTGACTGCCCTTGACAGAATTCTTGTCCATCTTGTCCGATTTCTCGCTGACTGTCATTGCATATTCCCAGTTAGCCGCCTGAGCTTCTTCTTCACCAAGAGGTTTCATCTCAAGAGCATCTACAGGGCATACATTTGCGCAGCTTCCGCATCCGAGGCAGTCGAGCACACTCACCTGCATTCTGTAGTTCAGCCCTTCAAGGCCCTTGCCCTTGGCAGCAGCTGTCTCGAATCCTGCCGGAGCAGCCTTGACTTCATCGTCGCTGAGCAGAACAGGTCTTACAGCCGAATGAGGACATACGAACGAGCACTGGTTGCACTGGATACATTTATCGATATGCCATGAAGGTACGCTGGATGCAACGCCCCTCTTTTCATATGCAGCTGTTCCCGATGGGAATTCACCGTCTTCTCTTCCTACAAATGTGCTGACAGGAAGACTGTCTCCCTCCTGTCTGTCAACAGGAATAACCACATCTTTGACAAATTTAGGCATGTCGACTTTTTTAGCCGGCTTATCTTTCGCGTCGGCCCAGTCCTTAGGAACTGTGACCTTGTGAATGCTCTCGCATCCTGCATCTACAGCCGCCTGGTTCATCTTGACTATCTTGTCTCCCTTGAGTCCATAAGTTTTCTTGATTGACTGCTTTAGAAGCTTGACAGCCTTGTCGAGCGGCATTACATCAGCCAGTTTAAAGAATGCAGCCTGCATGATCATATTGATCCTGTTGCCGAGGCCGATCTCCTGTCCGAGCGCCGTACCGTTTATTGTAAAGAAGTTGATCTTGTTCTTTGCAATATACTGCTTGAGATCTGCAGGCAGGTTGTCGTTAAGTTCTTCATCTGACCATGTGCAGTTCAGAAGGAAGATACCGCCCTTCTTCAGACCCTTGATGACATCATACTGATGTACATATGCCTGGTTGTGGCAGGCAATGTAATCCGCTTCTGTCAGCAGATATGTCGACTGGATCTTGTTCTTGCCAAATCTCAGATGTGACATCGTGACACCGCCGGACTTCTTTGAGTCATAGTTGAAATAACCCTGAGCATAGAGGTCAGTGTTGTCTCCTATGATCTTGATAGCCTGCTTGTTGGCACCTACCGTACCGTCTGAACCGAGACCCCAGAACTTGCATCTTACTGTACCTTCCGGTTCAGTGGTGATGTCGACAGGTTTGAGTGATGTTCCGTATACGTCATCCTCGATTCCTATTGTAAAATGATTCTTCGGCTTTGCAGTTTTCAGATTGTTGTATACTGCAGCGATCTGTCCAGGAGTGGTATCCTTTGAACCGAGTCCGTATCTGCCTGCCACGATAACAGGAGATTCTTTCTCATCATAGTACATAGTCTTGATATCCATGTACAGAGGATCGCCGATAGCTCCCGGTTCCATTGTTCTGTCGAGAACAGCAATTTTCTTAACTGTCTTCGGCATAACCTTCTTCAGATATTCAGGAGCCCATGGTCTGTAAAGTCTTACCTTTATGAGTCCGAGTTTGTTGCCCGATTTTTTGTTGAGAACATTGATCGTTTCTTCGATAGTTTCGCATACAGATCCCATTGCGATAATGATCCTGTCGGCATCCTTTGCTCCGACATAATCGAAAAGGTGATATTTTCTTCCTGTGAGTTCAGAGATCTCCTTCATATATTCAGCAACTGTACCCGGAAGTTCATCATAGAATTTCCTGCTTGCCATTCTTGCCTGGAAGAAGATATCAGGGTTCTGCGCCGTACCTCTGATTTTAGGATGATCAGGATTCAGAGCATTGTCTTTGAAAGCCTTAAGCGCTTTTTTATCAACAAGCTTTGTAACATCCTTAGGATCGATGACTTCGATCTTCTGGATCTCATGCGATGTTCTGAAACCATCAAAGAAATGCATGAAAGGTACTCTTCCCTTTATAGCTGATAAATGTGCTACATTAGCAAGGTCCATAACCTCCTGTACTGAACTTGAGCAGAGAAGAGCAAAACCTGTCTGTCTTGTAGCCATGACATCTGAATGATCTCCGAAAATACAGAGCGCATGTGTAGCAAGTGTTCTTGCTGTAACATGGAATACTCCCGGAAGAAGTTCTCCTGCGATCTTGTACATATTCGGGATCATAAGGAGAAGTCCCTGTGATGCCGTGTAAGTAGTTGTCAGTGCACCTGATGCAAGTGATCCGTGTACTGCACCGGAAGCGCCTGCTTCCGACTGCATTTCGACGACTTTGACTTTCTGTCCGAACATATTAGTCGAGCCGTGTGCCTGCATGTCGTCAACAACTTCAGCCATTGGCGACGATGGAGTGATTGGGTAGATAGCAGCCACCTCTGTAAACGGGTACGAAGCGTATCCGGCAGCAGTGTTACCATCCATCGTTTTCATGATTTTTTTTGCCATTGTATCCTCCAAAAAATTTGTGCTCACAGGAGCCTGCCCTGATCTGCACGTCCCATAATAGTAATACATTTATCACATCAACCGACATGCGTCGATAGTATGAACAAAAAATCTTGTATACAGTATTCAATAGTTGATACATATAAACACAATTTAAATTATATGTACCTGTTACATAATTGTCAATGAATAAGCTGGGATTTCAGCAAATATATTATATCATACTTTTGCCAATAAAAAAAGGACTGTCCTTTATGAACAGTCCTTTAAAAAAGCACTACTATTTGATTTCCAAGCACTTCTTCGGGCACTTCTCAGTGCAGAGTCCGCACTTGACGCATTTTTCTTCATCGAGCTCCCACGACTTTTCTTTTCTGTCAACCGTGATCGCTTCCTGAGGACAATTCTTTGCGCAAAGTCCGCAGTAAATACACTCTTCGACATTATTCTGAAGTTTGCCGTCTGCAGATGCACTGCTGCCGGCTTTTTCTTTCTGTGGAATATCGAATGTGTCAACAGTCTTGGTGACCGAAGGTGCAGTATATGTCTGCGCCATCGTGAGACAATTCTTCGGGCAATTATATGTACAGCATCCGCACTGAATACATTTCATTCTTTCGATACTCCATGTATGCGCATTTCTGTCAACAGTAATTGCATTTGTTGGGCACTTCCTCATACACATTCCGCAGAGGATGCACTCAGGCTCGTTAATATCGATATGGCCTCTTGTTCGTTCCTGCCATTCTCTTGGTACTACTGGGTACATGAGAGTTGCTGGCTTTTTGAACAGGCTGCCCATAACGACCTTGCCGATCTTAAAAACTGACACTGCTCTCACCTACCTTTCTGTACAACTGATGCATGGGTCAATGGTCAGAACGTTCATAGGAACGTCCGCCAGATCGCATCCCTGCAGAGTTTTTACCATTGCAGGAATGTTCATGTTGGTCGGCGTTCTTACACGCATTCTTTCCATAAACTTTGTCGGCTCATCGAAGCCCTTTGCATAATAGAACGCTTCTCCTCTCGGCTGCTCCATTCTAAGTGCGAATTCGCCGCTGAAGTTGCCTTTTACAGGAACTGCGATCTCTGTGTCAGGGATCTTGTCGATAGCTGTCTGGATCATGTCTATGGATGCATAGATTTCATCAATTCTTACCTTACATCTTGCCCAGCAGTCTCCCGCCGTCTCAACGCACGGTTCAAAGCCGATTTCATCATATACGCCATTGCCCGTCAGTCTGATATCCTGAACAATGCCGGATGCTCTTGCCATAGGTCCTACGGTACAGAGATCGACAGCATCTTCCTTGCTGAGATATCCGACTCCGCAGAGTCTGTTCTTTACAGATGTATCATTAATGAATACGCCCGTAAGTTTCTGCGTTTCTCTTTTTACTTCTTCAAGCTTCTCGGAGATAGCTCTCAGTGTTGCATTGTCGATGTCTTTTCTGACTCCTCCGACAGTGCAGACAGAGAAGATTACTCTTCCGCCTGTAGTTTCCTCAAAAATATCGAGGATTGATTCTCTGACTCTCCAGCAGTGATTGAACAGACTTTCGAAACCGAAGCCGTCAGCCAGCAGTCCGAGCCACAGCAGATGACTGTGTACCCTGGACAGTTCATGCCAGATAGTTCTTAAATAGTCGGCTCTGCGCGGAACTTCTATTCCCATAGCGCCTTCTATCGCACCGACACAGCCCCAGCCATGACCGAAACTGCAGATACCGCATATTCTTTCAATTACATATACCATTTCGGTATATTCCTTTTTTTCCACGAGTTTTTCCAGACCTCTATGGATAAATCCAATAGATGGAATGGCTTCTACAACCTTCTCGTCTTCGATCACCAGGTCCAGATGTACCGGTTCAGGAAGAACTGGGTGCTGTGGTCCGAAAGGAATAATAGTTCTTTTACTCATTTTCTACCTTCCCTTCTGCTACTTTATTGCCCATGGAGTTGGTTCGCTCGTCGTAAAGAAATTCCCGCCGTAATCAAGTGCATTATGCAGGAACTTGATACCGAACAGATCGTGTACTTCGTTCTCGTAAATAAATGCAGGCCAGTATTCCTTTGTGATGCTTTCAACTTCCTCATCAGGTGTAATATCCATTCTCAGGAGCAACATTACGTGGTCCAGATCGAATGCATACAGTAACTGATAATGATCCTTTTTTGTGACTCCGCAGAGCTGCACAAATCTGTAACCATCGTCTTTAAGATTTCTTACTCTTTCAAGAAGCTTATCCGGAGTAATGGGCTCAAAGTTCTGGATCAGATATTTCTTTTCTTCACTCATTATTATGCCTCCTTTTCCGCTTCTGATGCCTCTGTTCCTTCAGGTGCGCCTACAGCAGCCTCCGGGGCGGCTTCGTCTTTACCTTCAGGATCAAGGCCTTTTTCCATTCTCGCTCTCTTTTCAGAAAGAACTCCCAGCCCTGCAACAACGCCATCGATGATGGCTTCAGGTCTTGCAGCACAGCCCGGTACATAACAGTCGACCGGGATGACCTTGTCAGTTCCGCCGAGAATATTATAACATTCTTCCCAGATTCCGCCCGAGCATGCGCATATGCCTACGGCAACAACGACTTTAGGTTCAGGCATCTGGTCATAGATCTGCTTTATAACGCCTTTGTTTCTCTCATTAACGGCGCCCGTTATAAGAAAAACATCTGCGTGCTTAGGATTTCCGGTATTTACGATACCGAATCTCTCAACGTCGTACATAGGTGTAAGGCATGCCAGTACTTCTATGTCGCAGCCGTTGCAGCTGGAGCCGTCATAATGGATGATCCATGGTGATTTAGCTACATATGACATCTTTACACCTCCTTATACTAATAATAGTACGAATAAATTGACTGCTCCGAGAGCTGCCGCTACGATCCATGCTGAGTTGATCGCAGCCTGCCACTTCATTCTTGCGAAACTGTTGTCGATGAATATTTCCAGGAAATATGTCAGCAGGGCAACAACTACGCCTATCACATAACCCGCAACTGTTCCGTTCGCGAAGAACAGGAAAATCAGTCCGAGAAGCATTACGTTTTCATACCAGTGAGCGACTTCTACCATAGCCAGAGTCTTACCCGAGAACTCAGTTTTGAGTCCGCCGACCAGCTCCTGATGTGCGTGCTCCGACATCGAGAGATCGAAAGGTGATTTTCTGAACTTGATCGTCATGATGAATACAAGACCGATGAAGAGACCCCAAACCGCGAAGAACGGCATAGTTTCTGATGTCATGATCTGACTTACATCAAACGAACCTGTAGCCATGTAGAAACCTATCGCCGAAAGAAGAACCATCGGTTCATATGCCATTACCTGAAGAAGTTCTCTTGCAGCACCTGCTTCAGCATATGGTGAATTCGACGAATAAGCCGCTATGATCAGGAATGTGCTTGCCGTAGTCAATGTAAAGAATACGAGCAGCAGACTCTGTCCTGCAAAGAACAGACATCCCGTTACTATTGTGAATACAAGGAAGCATAATACGTAGAAATCCTGTACGTTATTAACTGTAATATCTTCCTTTTCTGTCAGCTTGAACACATCATAGAAAGGCTGACGGATCGGAGGGCCGACCCTGCTCTGCATGTGTGCCGAAATCTTTCTGTCGCATCCTGCAAGCAAACCGCCGACGATAGGTCCGAGGATAAGGTATGCAACAACCGAAATAATCATTACTGTCATTATGCGATACCTCCTAACATCAATGCCGCAACTGCCACGATGCATGCAACTTCAAGCACAGCTGTCGCCACACAGCCGATAACGTTCATTTTGACTTCTCCGAAGTACGATTCCATATACCAGTTTCTCAGACCGACTTCCGTAGGTCCCTGGAAAGCATTCTTGAACGAAAGGTTATCGCCTTCATTGACACCGTTCATATAAATAGGAACGATCTTTTTATTTGTTCTCCCGAAGAAGAAGATGAACAGCAGTACGATAACAGCTATCATGATGCACATGATGATCATGTTGTTAGCTGAAAGTGCGAGTGCATCGACTGCTCCGAATGCCGATACCAGATAAGGTACTACTAATGTGCTCGAGATAAACGGGAAGCACAGGCATACGAGAACCGTAAGTGTTGCAAGCGTGACATGCACAAAGGTTTCTTCTCCGTGAATATTCTTCTGCAGATTTTCCCTTCCCGCCATAGTAGCAGAAAGTTTTCCGAGCCACTTTGTCCAGTAGAACACCGTAGCCGCACTGCCGAAGCAGATGATGAGAATCAGAAGTATGTTTCCGGAATCTACGAATGCAGTGAGTGTAGCCCACTTTGAAATCAGCATTCCGAAAGGTGCCAGGTACATTCCTGCGATGCCAATCATCATGCATCCTGCCAGACGAGGCAGTTTTTCGAAGAGTCCGTCCATATCCTCGATGTCTCTGCTGCCGATCTGATGTTCTGCAGTACCGACGCAGAGGAACATGAGGCACTTTGTTATAGCATGGAATATGATAAGCATGATTCCCGCCCAAACCGCTTCAGGTGTTCCGACGCCGCCGCAGGCGCAGATCAGTCCGAGGTTGGATATTGTCGAGTAAGCAAGAACTTTCTTGCCGTTTGTCTGTCCGATAGCAGCGAACGAGGTCATGAGGAATGTTATGCCTCCGACGAACATCGCCATGATACCGGCAATATTCCAGCCGAGTACCGGTGCAAGCTTGATGATCAGGAATACGCCTGCTTTGACCATTGTTGATGAATGGAGCAAAGCTGATGTAGGTGTAGGTGCGACCATCGCGCCGAGCAGCCAGCTGTCGAACGGCATCTGAGCTGCCTTTGTGAGTCCCGCGAATACCAGGAACAGAGCAGGTGCAACAACGCTTCCGCCCATGCTGCCGTAAGCAAGCATAGTTGAAAGTTCTATTGTTCCGAGTCCTGTACCGAGCAGGATGATCCCGATTACAAAACCGAGACCGCCGAGGCTCGTCATGATAAATGCTCTGAAAGCGTTTCTCGTAGCGATCTTATCCTCAAATTCCTTCTTGTGGAACAGGCCGTTGTAGCCGATGAGGAAGAACGAACAGTATGTTGTGATCTCCCAGAAGAAGAACATCCACAACAGGTTGTTCGATGTAACGATTCCAAACATTGCTGAAAGGAAGACGAACATAAGGAAGAAGAACCAAGGTCTTCTGTCTTTTCCGTCTTTCTGATGTTTCTGGTCATCCTTCATGTATCCAAGTGCATAGACACATATCAGAGTACCAATGATTCCGATGATAAGTACCATGATCATTGAAAGTCTGTCAATGTACATATTGTAATTGACAGCGATCTCATGGCCTTTGGTGAACTCAAACCACAGCTGTAACGGAGTGGTGACAACAACAAGGAGACAAGCCAAATACTTCTTGTATTTGATGCCTAATACGAAACCGACAATGGCCAGTAAAGCCGAAATGATGGTCATCGCTGTACCGACAGCTTCATTGGACGCGCTGAAATACTGCCCGCCCGAGCTGAAGTACTTAACGACAAGATAGATCGAAGCCGCAATTATTACTGCGGAACCGACCTTGACAACGATGTCTCTTGCCGCGTCTGCCTTGAGTATCAAAAGAGCTACCGCAACTACAAGCGGAAACACGATTAGAAAAATAATAGTGCTCATTTAATCCTCCTAAAAAATAATATAAACTTTGTGTTAAACACGCTTCTGTAATTATATAATACGAAAGGTTGTAAAACAAGCCCTTTCGTATTGTGAGAATTTTCTGCATATATTGATTTTACTTGTTTATGATGATCACGTCACCAGTTTCCCGGTCAGGCTGAAAGTCTTTCCCTGTGTTATTTCGACTTCGCAGAAAGTACCTGTAAGAGAACTGTCTCCCTCGAAATCGACTACCTTGAACCCGTCTGTCCTGCCGGTCATAGTCTTTTTGTTATGTCTGCTCGGTCCCTCTACCAGGATGCGTTCGGTACGGCCTTTCATCGCGGCATTTTTCTCAGCCGAATGGGTATTGACGGCGTCTACCAGCCTGTTGAATCTGCGGTGTTTTATCTCCTCCGGTATCTGATCCTCATACTCTGCCGCCGGAGTTCCTTTTCTGACAGAATAGAGGAATGTAAACGCTGAATCATATCCTACTTCATTTACGAGCGACAGCGTGTCTTCAAAATCCTGATCTGTCTCCCCCGGGAAACCTACTATGATATCCGTCGAGATCGATATATCCGGCACTGCTCTGCGCAGTTTTTCCACAAGTTCCAGATATTTTTTTCTGTCATAATGACGGTTCATTCTCTTCAGGACATCATCGCTGCCCGACTGAACCGGAAGATGAATGTTTCTGCATAATTTGCTGCAGTCTCTGTATGCCTGTATCAGTTTATCCGACAGGTCTTTCGGATGCGAAGTCATGAATCTGATCCGCTCCAGGCCGTCGACTTCCTGAAGCATATAAATAAGATCCGCAAAATCCGCCTGTCCGTTTTCACCCATGCCTTTATATGAATTCACATTCTGTCCCAGCAGCGTTATCTCTCTTACTCCGTCAGAAACAAGATCCGCGACTTCTGCCATAATATCTTCCGGATGTCTGCTTCGCTCCCTGCCTCTGGTATACGGCACTATGCAGTACGTGCAGAAATTATTGCATCCGTACATGATATTGACAAAAGCTTTGAATTTATACAGTCTTTTCGACGGCATGCCTTCTATGATATCACCGGCTTCATCCCAGACGTCGACTATCTTTTGTTTTTCTTCAGTCACACTCTTGAGAAGCTGTGGAAATTCATGGATATTATGAGTCCCGAATATTATATCGACCCACGGATATTTCGCTTTGATCCTGTCAATGATATGCTGCTGCTGCATCATGCATCCGCAGACACATACAACAAAATCGGGACGCTGCTCTTTGATCTTTTTTAGCTGACCGAGTGTCCCGAAAAATCTTTTGTCGGCATTGTCTCTGACGCTGCAAGTATTTATTATTGCAACGTCAGCTTCCTGCCTGTTTTCAGTTTTTGAATAACCCAGTCCGGTGAGCATGCCGGCCAGCGTCTCGGAATCCCGTTCGTTCATCTGGCAGCCCATCGTCTGAATGTGGAATTTTTTATCCTCTTTCATGCTTTCTGTCCCTGCCCATCAGCATCTCTTCTGCTTCTCTGGCTCCGATGTTTCCGTTAATGAGATCGTACATGGCTTCAGTGATAGGCATCTCTACGCCCGTCTTCTGTGCGAGCCCGTAAGCGGCTTCTGTCGTAAAGTAACCTTCAACGACCATGCCGACTTTTTCAGTCGCTTCCTTTGGATCTGTTCCTTCCCCGATCATTATGCCGCATCTTCTGTTTCTGGAATGCATACTTGTGCATGTAACGATGAGGTCGCCTACTCCTGTAAGCCCCAGGAATGTCATCGGATCAGCGCCCAGCGCCACTCCGAGTCTTGTGATCTCGGCAAGTCCTCTCGTCATGAGAGCAGCCTTGGCATTGTCTCCGAATCCCATGCCGTCTGATATGCCGGCGCCGAGCGCTATAATATTCTTCAGCGATCCGCCGAGTTCCGTGCCTATGATATCATCGCCTGTATATACTCTGAATCTTTCTGTCATGAATATATCCTGTGCTTCCTCAGCGAGCTTCTTGTCTCTTGAAACCACGCATACGGTAGTAGGCATGGCCTTGCAGACTTCTTCAGCATGTGAAGGCCCTGAAAGCACTACATATTTTGCATCAGGCTTTATGTCAAAAGCTATTTCCGACATTCTCTGAAGCGATTTCTGCTCTATGCCCTTGGCAACATTTACTATTAATGTACTATCCGAAAGATACGGCAGCGCTCCTGTGAACGCCGATCTGAAATGCTGCGCCGGAACTGAAAAAAGAGCTACATCAGCATCTTTAAGCGCCTCTTCCACTGTCGGAACAGTATTCAGATTTTCACCGAAACCGACCCCCGGCAGATATCTTTTGTTTTCTCTGTCATTTGTCAGAGCAGCGAGATGTTTCTGATCAAGATCCCAGATAACCACCTGATGTCCTTTGTTGCTGAGCGTGATAGCAAGTGCTGTTCCCCAGCTTCCGGCTCCGATAACTCCGATTTTCTTCATTGTCATGATTATGATCCTTTCCGTCGGTTTCTCAGTCCGACCTTTTACCCGGCCCGTCTTCAGGCCCCCTTTTGAATCTTATATGCGGTTCTTCCCCGGCAAGCATCCTTTTGATATTGCTGCTGTGTTTCAATAATACTATTATCGCCAGTACCATCGAAAAAAGGAAGAAGTCGCGTTCCATTATAAACGTTAATATCGGGAATGTGAATACCCCAACTATAGATCCCATGGACATCATCCTTGAAACCAGAACGCCTATGACTACACACAGAAGCGCCAGAAGCGCCACTTTCCAGTTGAGACCGAGCATCGCGCCAAAAATAGTCGCCACGCCCTTGCCTCCTTTGAATTTATATGCAGCGGGCCATATATGGCCTGCAACTACCGCGACAAAGCACAGCATCGCGCACCAGTGTCCGGCCATCGCATTGCCTATAAGCACGCCTGCAGTTCCCTTGAACACATCAATTGCCAGCGTGCCTCCTGCGGATTTAATGCCCAGAACACGGAGAACGTTCGTCGTCCCCGCATTGCCGCTCCCTTCTTTTTTTATATCGATCCCCTGTGATCTCGATATCAGCTGTGCGCCGGAAATATCGCCCAGTCCGTACGCGATAATGACTGCCAATATGAAAAGTATCCAGTTGGAATCAGTATATATACTGCTAATCATCGTCTCTCCTGTTTTTTTCTTTAAAAACGAATTTTATCGATGTTCCTTCAAATCCAAATGCATCTCTTATCTTGTTCTCAAGGTACCTCGCATATGAAAAATGCATCAGCTCGCGTGAGTTTATCTTAAACGAGAAAAGCGGCGGTTCGACGCCTACCTGCGCAGCATAGTATATTCTAAGATGTTTTCCCTTATCGGATGGTGTCTGCTGCATCATTACAGCATCGGTGATAAGGCTGTTCAGCTGTCCTGTCGGTACTCTCTTCTTCCTGTTTTCAGCTACGATCTTCGCCTCTTTGATCACGTTGTCCATACGCTGTCCTGTCAGTACAGAAATAAATATAACAGGAGCATATGACAGAAATACCAGTTCCGCCCTCACTTTTTCGGTGAACTGCTTCATTGTATTGGTTTCTTTTTCTATAAGGTCCCACTTGTTGACAACGATTACAATGCCCTTGCCGGCTTCATGCGCCAGCCCGGCTATTTTTTTATCCTGCTCTGTAACACCGTCCTGCGCATCGATCATTATCAGGCAGACATCACTTCGTTCTATTGCTGCAACAGCTCTTATAACGCTGTATCTTTCAATATCTTCATCGACTTTGCTCCTGCGCCGGATACCTGCGGTATCAATAAGCAGATATTTTTCACCGTCTCTTTCAAAAGGCGTATCTATCGAATCTCTTGTCGTACCGGCAATAGGCGAAACTATAACACGGTTTTCTCCGAGCAGCGCATTTATCAGTGACGATTTCCCGACGTTCGGCTTTCCAATCACGGCAATGCCCGTTGCCTCTTCTTCTTCTTTTCCTGCGCCTGCCGGAAAATCATCCACGATCAGGTCGAGCAGGTCTCCTATTCCCAGCATGTTCGCCGCCGAGACAGGGACCGGATCTCCCACTCCCAGTTCATAGAAATCGTAATAATCGCTGTACTTCTCAGGATTGTCCACTTTGTTGACTGCGAGAACGATTTTCTTATGCGTGCGTCTCAGCATATCGGCAACTTCACGATCATTTGCAGTTAGGCCTTCTTTACCGTCCACCATAAACAGGATCACATCGGCTGTCTCCATTGCGATCTCTGCCTGCGCTCTCATCTGAGAAGGTATGATTTCAGTGCTGTCAGGCTCTATCCCGCCGGTATCAATAAGCGCAAATGAAATATTTCTCCATTCCGCTTCCGCATATATCCTGTCTCTGGTAACACCGGGCGTATCATCTATTATTGAAACCCTTTTACCGACGACTCTGTTGAAAAAAGTCGACTTGCCGACATTAGGCCTTCCGACAACCGCCACTATTGGTTTACTCATCGAAAATACCTCCTATGAAATCTTCCGGGATAAATTCGTTCAGGTCATCGATCCCTTCACCGACACCGACAAACTTGATCGGCATGTCGAACTCATCGGCAATAGTAACGGCGATGCCGCCTTTGGCCGTCCCGTCGAGTTTTGTTATTATGACTCCGCTGAGGTCAGTGATCTCTCCGAATTCCTTTGCCTGCGATACAGCATTTTTCCCTGTGGTCGCATCAAGTATAAGAAGTGTCTCGCGTGAAGCTTCCGGCCATTCACGGTCTATGACTCTGTTCATCTTTTCAAGTTCCTGCATCAGATTTTTCTGTGTCTGCAGTCTTCCTGCAGTATCACATATCAGTACATCCGTCCCGCGCGCCTTCGCCGCCTGAATAGAATCGAATATTACTGCCGACGGATCCGCGCCTTCCTGATGTCTGATGACATCGACGCCTATCCTGTCTCCCCATATCTGAAGCTGTTCACCGGCCGCTGCGCGGAAAGTATCGGCAGCAGCAAGCAGTACCGTTTTTCCTTCGCTTTTGCACTTGTTTGCCAGCTTACCTATCGTAGTGGTTTTTCCGCCCCCGTTTATTCCTATCATGACAACTACAAGCGGAATGTCCCCGCTGAGCCTGAGCCGGTCTCCTTTGTCCACGAGTTCTGTCATTATTTTCTTGAGATCGTCTCTGACATCCTCGGATTTCCACAGTCTTTTCATTCTGACATCTTCCCGCAGAGTATCTATTATTTTTTCCGTCGCGGACATTCCTATGTCCGAAGTGATTATGACCTCCTCGAGTTCATCGAGAAGTTCCTCATCAGCCTCCGGTCTGTCCATCAGGACATCTCCGATCCTCTGACCCATTCGGCCCCAGAATCCCTTTTCTTTCTTAAATGCCATGTTATTCTCCCATTGTTATTACATCGCCGGCTCTTCCCCGAGTTTAAGCGAATATACTTTTGATACTCCGCTTTCCGGCATAGTTATTCCATACATTGTATCCGCATGTTCCATAGTCGATTTCTGATGCGTAATGAGCGTGAACTGCACCCCGCTGAATTTCTGCACATAATCCCCGAAAATCTCCAGATTCTGATCATCGAGCGCCGCTTCTATCTCGTCAAGAATGCAGAAAGGCGTCGGTTTTGTTTTCAGTACAGCAAACATCAGCGCTATGGCAGTCATCGTCTTTTCACCGCCCGAAAGCAGATTGATATGCTTCAGCTGTTTCCCCGGAGGCTGCGCTGTTATCTCTATTTCCGAATCGAAAGGATCGTTTTCGTTTTCCAGCGATATCTTCGCATGCCCGCCGCCGTACAAATCTCTGAACACTTCTTCAAAGTTGACAGTAACACTGTCGAAGCTCTCTTTGAATTTGCTTCTGATGATTTTATCCATATCGGCAATAATTTTTTTGAGTTCTTCCGTTGAAGCTATTATATCAGCTCTCTGAGCCGTGAGGAATTCATATCTCTCGCTGACAGTTCTGTATTCCTCTATAGCTCCGATGTTCACATCGCCGAGTTCCTTCATGCGGTTCTTTATTTCTCTGTTCTCTCTGACGGCGCTGCTCATGATGAAGTCTTCCTTCTTCATGTCTATGGCCTGTAAATATGAAACCTCAAACTCATCCCACAGTTTTGCCTTTGCGTTTTCCAGCTGTGTCTCGTGCTTTGTTTTCTGAATCTCCAGCTGATATTTCTGATCCTGCGTTTCTGAAGCTTTTTCGTCGAGTTCTTTCTTCTCTGCAGTTTCAGCCTCGAGTTTCCTGACCAGTGCGGCCTTTTCTGCTCTCAGAGCAGTCAGTCCCGCATCCAGTTCTTCCTTTTCCGCCTTTTTGACATCAGTTTCTCCGGCGCTTCCCTCATAATGCGAGTTCAGCTCCTTCTGCTCGTCAGTCCTTGCCTGAAGCTCTGCTTCTCTGACCTTTTTATCATTTTCATATCCGCCGATCGTTTCGTTAGTCTTGTCAACAACGACATCGATACTGTTTTTTTCGCTTTCAAATGCACCGAGAGCGATCCTGTCTTCCGTTATTTCCGTATCAAAAACATCCGCCGCTTTTCTGTCTGCATCATACTTATCAGACATGATGCCGATATTCTGCTCCAGCTCTTCCAGAAGTGCAGCGTTTTTCTCCACTTCGTCTCTGAGCATTGCCGCTGTTTCATCGGATCTGCCCTGCTGATCATCTATCGCGTCTATCTCTCTCTGCAGTTTGCCGACGCTGTTTCTGTAATCAGAAAGCGAACTCTCAATAACAGCAATGGCATTCTCCTGTGTATAGAAATCTCTTTCGAGCTGTTTGATTTCCGCTTCCTTCTGCCTTATCGATTCCGATTCTCTGTGCAGTGAAACGGTTATTTCTTCTCTCTCCGTGTTCTTTTCTGCAGCTTCGGCATTTGCGTCATCAAGACGGTTTTTCAGCTGGGCGATCTCCGCTTTTCTTTCCAGAAGATTCGCCGTCCTGTTCCTGAATCTGCCGCCGGTAATAGCTCCGCCGGCATTGATCACTTCTCCCTCCAGCGTTACAAACCGGAGTCCGTTCCTGTATTTTTTCGAGAGCACGATCGCACTGTCCATATTATCTACTATCGCGACCTTGCCGAGAAGATATTTCATAATCTCCTTATATTGCGGATCGAACTTCACGCAGTCGACTCCGAATCCTCTGAAGCCGGGCTCCGACTTTATCGCCTCATCAATTACAGCTTCGCGGCCGACAACCGATCCGACAGGCAGAAATGTTATTCTGCCCGCATTGTTTTCCTTCAGTTTCGTTATAGCCTTTTTCGCTGTTTCATCCGAATCGCAGATGATGTTCTGCAATGTCGCTCCGAGCGCAGTCTCGACTGCCGTTTCAAATCCCTGCGGTACATCGACAAGCTCAGCTACTGTTCCGAATATCCCGCGTATATCAGAGCGCATAACAAATCTGACGCCGTGATTGTATCCTTCGTAATTAGCCTCCATCTCCTCTATAGTTTTCTTACGGGATGAAAGTCTTCCTATTTCGAGGTTAAGTGCACCAAGTTCTTCACCGAGCTGCTTTTCACGGTTGTAATGTTCTGTATAAGTGTCCGCCAGTGATGATTTCCCCGCATTGGCCGCATTGAGTTTCGACTTCAGATCATTTTTTACACTCTTGGCCTTCTCAAGAGCTTCCTCCGCGGCAGCATTTTCGTTCTCTCCGGAAGTCTTTTCCGACACTACAGAGGCCTTGCGCGCTTCAAGGTTGTCGCGCAGACTTGTAATACTCGATATTTCCGCATTCCTGGAATTTATACCGCTCTGTATCTCTATTGCTTTGTTCTTGCTGTCATCTATTGCTTCCGCAAGCTCCCGGAGACGACGGTTCATTTCATCATATTTATCGGTCTTTTCACGGAGCGCGCCGACCATAGCTTTCAGTTTTGCATCCGCTGTATCTTTTGTGGCGAAAAGCTCGCGTGAGTTGTCTTTTTCTTTTGATATTTTCTTGGCAAGCTCCGATATTTCCGCCTGAAGACGCTCTATATCACGGCTGACCGAAGCCATTTTTTCTTCTCTCAGTCTGCTTTCCCCGACGAGGGTATTGATTTCATCGGTTACGGTGATCTGTCTCTGCTGCATTTCATCGATTTCCTCATCCAGGGCTTCACGACGGGCGCTTTCTGCGGAAATCACCGCGCCCAGCTCTTCTCGTCTTCCCCGTCCCGCATCTATCTGCGACTGCAGTTCCGTTATATCATTTTTCACCACTTCATTTCTCTGATCGATATTTTCGATGTTTTTCAAAGTGATGTTTATTTCAAGCTCTTTGTGTCTGTCCTTGAGTCCGATATACTCCCTGGCCTTTTCACTGTCGCTTTTCAGCATTCCTATCCGGCCTTCGATCTCTCCTACGATATCATTGACGCGTTCCATGTTGCTGTTGGCTGCGCTGAGTTTTCTCTCGGCTTCCGCTTTCCGGCTCCTGTACATTACGATACCCGCGGTCTCTTCAAGTATTTCTCTGATGCTGTCTGTGTTATTGCTGATGATATCGGATATTTTACCCTGCCCTATGATCGAATATCCTTCCACGCCGATGCCTGTATCCATGATGAGTTCTCGGATATCCTTCATCCTGCAGCGGTTGTTGTTGATAAGATATTCACTCTCGCCCGAACGGTACATTCTTCTGGTAATAGCAACTTCATTATAGTCGATGGGCATTGCACCGTCGGAATTGTCAATGATCAGCGTGACCTCTGCCATCCCTCTCGATTTTCGGCTGGCAGTCCCTGCGAAAATCACATCCTCCATCTTGTCGCCTCTGAGCATTTTTGAACTCTGCTCACCGAGGACCCATCTGAGCGCATCACAGATATTGCTCTTGCCGCTTCCGTTAGGACCGACTACACAGGTTATCCCTCTATCGAACTCTATGGTCACCGGTTCCGCAAACGATTTGAATCCGTGAATTTCAAGTCTCTTAAAAAACATCTGTCACTCTCCCTGTCAATGCATCTTTAGCCGCATTCTGTTCAGCTTCTTTTTTTGTTTTGCCTTTTCCTTCGCCCATTATCTCTCCATTGACCGAAAGGCTTACATAAAAAGTCTTATCATGGTCAGGCCCCGTTTCTTTTTCAAGCTCATAGCTAATGGCCGCAGGTCCGCCGGCCTGGATCTTTTCCTGAAATTCGGTCTTGTAATCACTGTGCAGCTTCCCCGCGACAGCATCGGATATCGTACTTCCGAAAAGCGAGAGAACCGTTGCTTTCGCGTCATCATAACCGCCGTCGAGAAAAACCGCGCCTATTACTGCTTCCATAGCATCGGCGATTATCGAGTCTCTGTCACGTCCTCCGCTTGCATCCTCACCGTGACCGAGTTTAATGACCGGCCCAATGCCCAGTTTTCTGCCTTCCGAAGCAAGCGAACGTGAGCAGACTACCGCCGCTCTGTATTTCGTCAGCATTCCCTCTTCCTCTGACGGAAGACGCCGGAATAACTCTTCGCCCACTATAGCGTCAAAGAAAGCATCTCCCAGAAATTCGAGACGCTCGTTGCAGTACTCTCTTCCCAGATAATGCTCTCTTGTGTATGAACTGTGTGTCAGTGCTTTTTCAAGCAGAGTTGTATCGCTGAAATGATATCCGATACCGCTCTGAAATGTTTCATTCGTCACTTGCCAATATCTCCTCGATGCTGTATACCGATTCCTGTATCATCGAAACGACATTTTCCTCAGCGTAAGGAATTGCCTTAAGTATCGTATTTTTCACCGCATTTGCGGATGAGGAACCGTGCATTTTCACCACAGGTCCCTTGATCCCGAGTATCGGAGCTCCGCCGTATTCCGAATAATCGGCTTCTTTTCGTATTTCCTTCATCTTTGAAAGGAGAAGCGCTGCACCGATTTTGGCTTTCACACCTTCTGTGATCTTACTTTTGACCATTTTGAAGATGTTCCAGGCAAGGCCTTCTGTAAGTTTCAGGATAACATTCCCCGTGAATCCGTCACAGACGATCACATCGCATGCTCCTTTCGGAACATCCCTGGCCTCGACATTGCCGACAAAGTTCAAACTGCTTTTATTAAGGACCGCATATGCCGATTTGTACAGCAGATTGCCCTTTCCCTCTTCTGTGCCTATGTTTACAAGACCTATTGTCGGAGATTTCCTGCCTACGACTTTTTCCATATATATACTGCCCATATATGCAAATTCTATCAGATTGTTAAGTTTGCATTCCGCATTAGCTCCGGCATCCACAAGCAGTGAAGGCCTGTTATGCCCAAGTATCGGATATATGCTTGCTATCGCCGGCCTGTCTATCCCGCGTATTCTTCCAATATTGAAAAGACTTCCGGCGAGGAGCGCTCCCGTGCTTCCGGCAGAAATGAAAAGGTCGCCTTCTCCGCTTTTTACCATCCGGAGTCCTTTCACCATGGAAGAATCTTTCTTCGCCCTCACGGCTTTGACCGGCGAATCTTCCATTTCTATGACTTCCTCCGCATTCACTATTGTGATCTGCGAAGAGTCATATTTGTATTTCGAGAGTTCAGCCCGTATCTGATCCTCGCGGCCGACGATAATGATTTCATGGCTTATTTCGCGCGATGCACTGACTGCGCCTTTTACGATTTCTTCCGGCGCATTGTCTCCGCCCATTCCATCAAGTATTATTTTCATTATTTGACCTCCAGCTTCATTACTTCAGGATGACAGTCGACTCCATATTGAGGGCATGTGGCACACTCAAAAAACAGCGGTGCATTATTTCTTTCAACGGTCTCAAATCCCAAAGTTCTGAAGAAGCCCGGAGCCCGAGCAACAAGGAACAATTTTGTCCCGCCAAGCTCTTTGACTTTTTCTATTGCCTTATTCATCATTATCCGGCCGATCCCCGTCTTCCTGTAGATATTTTCTACCGCAATGCCGTCTATGATAAACTCTCCCTCTCTCTTCGCCAGCGCGACTGCGCCGCAGAGATGCTTTTCTTCTCCATGTACAACTCTCCAGCACTGTACAAGATCCGTCGGAACAGGATCTTCATCGCTGAATTCAAGATCATTATCCATGAACAGCTTTACTATCGGTTCGTAATCATCTGTGGATTCGAGCCTCAAAAGCGGTCTTCCCATATTTTATTCTCCTTTGCTCGTGAAAATATTAAGTCTGTTCGGAAGCACATCGAATTCAAGCGGCAGCTTCTGTCCGTGCTCTCCGTCAACATCCGTAGGAATATTTTCCGGAGATTCTATCAGCAGTTTATCCGTCTTGAACGACAATACATTTTTATCTTCAATATGTGTTCCCTGTTTGACCTTGACGGCAAGGGCCGCAAGATCGAAAAGCGGCATCTCTCTGAACAGCACAACATCCAGCTTGCCGTCAGTTACATCCGATTCGGGTGATATTTTTTTGAACCCTCCTGCGGATATGCCGTTCATTACAACCATGAAAAACATATTTTCTTCATATACCTTATCCGGTGTAGTCAGTTTTATCGGTATCGGCTTAAGATCCTTGACTTCAGATGCACCCTTAAGATAATAAGCCAGAACACCCAGAGTGTTTTTCAGATTCGGATCCGTCTTCTGGCTGACATCCACCAGTCTTCCCAGCGCGGCGACATTTACAAAGTATTTGCCGTTGCATATGCCTACATCCGCATTGCAGAAATTTTCTCCCATTGCAACATCGACCATCCCGTCGATATCATACGGAATATCAAAGTAATATGCAAAGTCGTTCGCTGTTCCGACCGGGAAAATGGCCAGCGGAAGAGTCACGTTATTCCTGATCATTGCATTTACGCAAATGTTTATCGTTCCGTCTCCTCCGGCTACGATTATCTGTCTGTAATATTCTTGATCCATCTCGTCGAGAGCGGTATCGATCACATGACCGTTGGCTGCTCTTACAGGCACCACCTGAAAATTCTGATCCTGAAATCTGCCGATTATCTGATCCAGATTATTTTTGAACATACCGTTCCCCGAATACGGATTATAGAAAAGAAGGACCTTCTCTCTTTTATTTGTACTCATGATCTGCCAAATGCCTCCTTATTTCACCTATTAGATAGAGGGATCCGGCGCACAGGATGACATCATATCCGTCTTCCCTCCGCTGTGCCTCCGCAAGTGCCTCAGCAGGTTCCTCTATAACTGTAACATTTTTGTTTCTGTTTATTAATTTCGCGCCGAGTTCTTCCGCGCTCATCTTTCTCGGACTGACCGGTTCTGTCACAATAAAATCATCACCGAGATACTGAGCCATATCCAGCATGTCGTCTACGGCTTTGTCCGCAAGGATGCCGATAACTGTAAGTACTCTGCTTCCATGAAAGACATCATCGACTGTTTTTACCAGCGCTTCCATGCCTTCCTGGTTATGCGCACCATCCAATAAATAAATAGGGTCTTCTTTGATTATCTCAAATCGGCCCTTCTGGAAGGCTTTCTCCATGCCTTCATATATCGAATCGCGCACTACATTAATTATACTGTCTTTTCTTAAAATTTCAATAGCCGTGAGCGCAGTACAGGCATTCATGATTTGATGCTCGCCCAGCATGGATAGTTTGACATCAGCATAGCGCTGCCCTTCAATATCAGCTGTAAATATCATTTTCCGGCCACGGATCCCGTAGTCGTACATCTTGACCCTGGAAGCATCGTGCAGAACGGCATTCTTCTTATATGCTTCCCTCGCTATGACTTTAGCCGCTCCGGGCGCATTCTCGACAGAAATATTTGCAACAACGGGGCATCCGGTTTTGATAATGCCTGCCTTGTTTGCGGCTATTTCTTCAAGAGTATTGCCCAGTCTGTCCATATGGTCGTATGCTATACCTGTTATTACGGACACAAGCGGAGACTCGATGATATTTGTTGAATCGCCGATACCGCCGAGCCCAACTTCCAGAACCACATAATCCGGATCCCTGTCGGCAAAATAGCAGAAGCATACTGCAGTCACGACTTCGAATTCTGTAGGAGATTCTCTTCCGTCAGCAGTCATTTCCTCACATTTTTCCAGTACTTTATTTGTGTATTTCTCAAGGTCTTCATCAGAAATATACTCATGATCGTACTCGATTCTTTCATTGAAATACTCTATGAAAGGAGATGTATAAAGTCCGACTTTATACCCGCTGGATTCAAGAACTTCATATATATATCTGCATACTGACCCTTTGCCGTTCGTACCGGCAACATGTATCACCTTAAGTTTCTTCTGCGGGTTGCCCAGTCTCATCATAAGTTCGGAAATGCGCTCGAGTCCGAGCACACTTCCGAATTTCTGAAATTCTTCGATCTTTCTTACTGCGTCACTCATATTTTCTTCTCCATCATTTCCAGAGTTTCACATACCTTTGCCAGCATTTCCTTATACTTCACAAGTTTTTCTTTTTCTTCACTGACAACTTTTTCCGGAGCCTTTTCAATGAAGCCCCTGTTTGAAAGTTTTCCTTCGCCCCTCTTCACTTCGCCTTCCAGTCTCTTCTTCTCGCCTTTCAGCCTTTCTATCTCAGCTTTGTAGTCTACGAGTTCTGCAAGCGGAATGAATATTTCACAGTCAGGCGTGACCGCGGACATTACCTCTTCAGGAACGCCTGTCTTATCGTCGATGTATGTGAACGATGAAATATTAGCCAGCTTTCCTATATATCTTTCTCCTGCCTCCAGAGTTTCTTTTTCGCCTTCTTTTGGCAGTATGACGGCAGTAAGCGCCTTGCCCGGAGCAGCATCTGCTTCAGCCCGGATGTTTCTGATGGATTTTATCGCATTCATCGCGGCGATCAGTTTGCGCGTCTCTTCCGGATATTCTTCCGCAGGATCATATTCCGGCCATCTTTCAAGCAGCAGATAATTCTGCGGATTGCTTTCCGCAGGTTCGTCCTGCGGCAGAAAGCTCCATATTTCCTCTGTGATAAAAGGCATATACGGGTGCAACATTCTGAGCATATCTTTCAGCACTCTGACCAGCACCATCCTCGCGACTTTCTTGTCCTCTTCATCATCGCCGTAAAGTCTGCCCTTGATTATCTCAATATACCAGTCGCAGAATTCGTTCCATATAAGATCGTATATTCTCTGCGCCGCGAGCGACAGATCGAATTTTTCCATCGCCTCGGTAACATATTTCACAGCGTCATTCACTCTGCTGATGATCCACTTGTCCTCATCCTTAAGTTCCGCCGAATCAGGATCTGCCATAGCGAGGAAATCCCCGTTTTCATCCTGCAGATTCATGATCGTGAATCTCGATGCGTTCCAGAGCTTGTTCGCGAAATTTCTCGCCGATTCCAGCTTTTCTGTCTGGAATCTCATGTCGTTGCCCGGGGTAACGCCATTCATAAGCATAAATCTCAGAGCGTCGGCACCATACTGGTCTATGATTTCCAGCGGATCGATTCCGTTGCCGAGCGACTTGCTCATCTTTCTGCCCTGCGCGTCTCTCACCAGACCGTGTACATATACATATTTGAATGGGGATTCTCCCATTGCCTCCATAGCCGAAAACGCCATCCTGACTACCCAGAAGAAGATGATATCATATCCCGTTACCAGCACATCGGTTGGATAGAAATACTCGAGATCCTCTGTTTTTTCAGGCCAGCCCAGTGTCGAGAACGGCCACAGCGCCGAGCTGAACCATGTATCCAGAACATCTTCATCCTGATGAATATGCGTGCTTCCGCACTTCGTGCACTTGGCAGGCGCCTCGGCGGCCACCATCATTTCACCGCAGTCGTCGCAGTAATACGCAGGTATCCTGTGGCCCCACCACAGCTGTCTCGATATGCACCAGTCTCTGATATTGTCCAGCCAGTGCAGATATATCTTTTCGAATCTGTCAGGCACATGCTGCAGATCCTTGTTTTTGGCAATCTCAATGGCAGGCTTAGCCAGCTCATCCATCTTTACGAACCACTGATCCGACAGCATCGGCTCGACCGCGGTATGACATCTGTAGCACGTTCCCACAGGAATCGACATTCTCTCTTCCTTGACGAGATATCCGGCGGCTTTGAGATCCTCCACCCAGGCCTTCCTGCATTCATATCTGTCCATGCCCTCGTACTTGCCTGCCTTTTCGTTCATCGTCGCATCGAAATTCATGCAGGATTCGCAGGCCAGACCATGTCTCTGCCCCACTTCAAAATCGTTAGGATCGTGAGCCGGCGTGATCTTCACGGCGCCGGTTCCTTTTTCCGGATCAGGATATTCATCTTCTATGACAGGTATTTCTTTGTTGAGAAGAGGTATCATGACAGTCTTTCCGACCATCTCCTTATACCTTTCATCCCCCGGACTGACTGCTACAGCCACATCTGTGAACATCGTTTCAGGACGCGATGTCGCGACTACGATGCCTTCACTCCCGTCAGCACCAGGATATCTGAAATACCAGTATTCACCTTCTTTATCCTCATGTTCGACCTCGATATCCGATAGTGTAGTACCACAGTCCGGACACCAGTTGATAAGTCTGTTTCCTTTATATATCAGTCCCTTTTCATACAGTTTGATGAAGAATTCCTTGACCGCATTCGAACAGCCTTCATCCAGAGTAAATCTTTCACGCTCCCAGTCGCACGAATCTCCCAGCTTTCTGCACTGCTCGGTTATCTTGCCGCCGTACTCTTTTTTCCATTCCCAGGCTTTTTCCAGGAACTTCTCTCTTCCCAGTTCTTCCTTGTCGATCCCCTCTTCTCTGAGTTTATTGACAACTTTAACTTCGGTGGCAATACTGGCATGATCCGATCCCGGCAGCCAGAGCGCACTGTATCCCTGCATACGTCTCCATCTGATGAGCACATCCTGGAGCGTCTGATCAAGCGCGTGTCCCATATGAAGTTTCCCCGTAATATTCGGAGGCGGCATAACGATGGTATACGGCTTTTTATCAGGGTCCCTGTACGCTCTGAATGCACCGTTCTTTTCCCAGTCATTATAGATCCTCTCTTCAAAATCCTTTGGATTGTAGGTCTTTGCCAAATTCTTTTCCATCTCTGTTTCTCCTTAATGTTTCATCGTATAAAAAAACCGTCCTGCTAAAGGACGGAAATTTTCCGCGGTACCACCTTTATTCCGCGCCGAAGCGCAGCTCTCACATTGGTATGGACTCGCGGGCAACCTTCGGAAGATGCTCATCCCGGAAACATCTCAGCCTCGTGTTTCCTTCTCTGTAGGGTGCCGTCTCCTTACTCCTCCCGGTCAGCGTCCTATTAAATTATATGTTCCTATTCTATCGTTTTTGCGTGAAATGTCAATAAAAAGCGTACTATATAATAAATATCCGCAGTCCCTGCTTGCCGGTATCGCGAGTTCCCCGGCCGACGCCGAAGGAAGCACCCTTCACAGCTTCTGCCATTTCTGCATTCGTGATCTGCCGCGCTCCCATGCCGATCACCATGCCGAGCCCGGTAGGAGTGATCATCTCCATCGGTATCATCTCCTGCCTTATAGTGATCCCGTTCTGCTCAGCCATTTTTCGGACAGCAGGTACGGGCACTGTCATTCTGCCGTGCGCAGCCATGACTGTTCCCGTTCCGTCGACAATATCGGACACAAATATCTCGTCACCGGCATCTGTGTTTATCCCGAGATCATCAAGCGCCAGAGCTACACCTGTTACATGAGATATCGCCCGGTCGCGGCCCACCTCATGAAACTCCACCATTATCCGTTTTGTGTCATGCACAGCCGCTTCCGCTGAAGCAATGACCGTATATATTCCGATAGCCGTCTTTTTGACAGATTCGTCTATCGCGGCATGCCCGATAATATTCTTGACATCATAAAAAGTGCGATGCCTGAGCGCATGTGTATGAGTATAAATATGTCCTTCTTCATCTTTATGCACATGTTCCGCTTCATGCTCATGTCCAGTATCGCTGCCCGGATATGTCTCCAGTCTGAGTGCTTTTATGCCCTCCGCAACATGCAAAGGGTCCGCCCCCAGTCCGATGAGCGCATCAAGCACCATATCGCCCGCCACGCCGCTGTTTGCATCAATGTAAAGCTTTGTCATTTTCCCTCCGTTATTTATGATTGATCTTTGAAGCCAGACAAGCCGCTCCGTAGCCGTTGTCTATGTTCACTACACCGACACCGTTCGCACAGCTGTTCAGCATCGAAAGCAGAGCCGACAGCCCCTGAAGATTTGCTCCGTAACCGATGCTCGTGGGAACAGCGACTACGGGAGCCTTCACCAGTCCGCCCACTACGCTTGCGAGGGCACCTTCCATACCGGCAATTACTATTACTGCATCCGCTCCCGTGATTACATCCAGACGGGCGAACAGTCTGTGGATGCCCGCGACACCCACATCATATATGCGCTCGACCTTATTACCGAGGATCTCAGCAGTCAGCGCCGCCTCCTCAGCAACCGGTATATCAGCCGTTCCTGCAGTAATGACCGCAATGTACCCGTCTGTTTCCGGCCTGATATTTTCGTTCACGAGAATAATGCGCGCGTCTTCATAATACTTGCTGTCAGGGATCGAGGCTTTCACTGCTTCAAAGTTTTCCGGCGTTGCTCTTGTCGCCATTATATTATCCGATGTCTCGGACAGTTTTTTGGCGATCTCCGCGATCTGTTTCGATGTCTTTCCGGGGCAGTAAATTGTTTCCGGCGCGCCGGTCCGGCGTTTTCTGTCAGTATCAAGATCCGCGTACGGCATCGTAACCATGCCGCTCAGGTGTTCAAGTTTCTCAGCCGCGGCATCCGCCGACAAAGACCCTTCTGCGACCTGATCCAGTATATCCTTAAGGTTGTTTTCCATGATCCTTTCCCCTCTTCCGGTTAAAGATATTTTGTGAGAAATGACCGTCTGTGTATAGGACACAATCCGAGTCTTTCTATTCCTTCGAAATGCGCTTTTGTTCCGTACCCCTTGTTGCTTTCAAAAGCGTATCCCGGATATTGCTCTGCATACCCGACCATCATGGCATCACGCGTCACTTTCGCGAAAATCGAAGCCGCTGCTATGGAAACACTTTTTGAATCGCCTTTTATGATGGCGGTCTGATCTTTGCCGAGATCTTCAATGGTGACTGCATCAAACAATACATGATCTATCCCCGCACCTGTACGCTCCAGCAGCATTTTTTCCGCTTTGGCAACGGCTGCTCTCATAGCTCCTCTGGTGGCCTCGAGAATGTTTATCCTGTCGATCACTTTTTCATCAGCCATCCCGAGTCCGTACGCAAGCGCACGCTCCCTGATGACCGGTGCAAGTTCGTTCCTCTTTTTTTCGGAAAGCTTTTTTGAATCATCGACACCTATGACATCGAAATCCGGCGGCAATATGACACAGGCCGCCACAACAGGTCCCGCGAGCGGTCCTCTTCCTACTTCATCCACGCCTCCGATATAATGTGCACCCGCCGCATAAAGTTCATTTTCGTACCGTTTCATCTCCTGCAGCCTGGCGCGCAGCATCTCTTCTCTTTCTGCTTTAGTCATTCCGGTCCGCCGCTTTCTCGAGAGTTATGTGTCCTATCATGCCGGCGCGGAACTCATCCAGTATAGTTCTTCCCGTCCTCTCGTAGTCAATGCGCTTCCCCGACATGATGAAGCCTCTTTTCAGTGCTATATCATCCAGTATCTGAAGCGGATCGTCAGAAAGTTCATCGAGCTTATATCTATTCATCAGAAGGTCCGGATAATCGGCAGCAAGCACCTTTATCAGTTCATATGAAAGATCCCCTGTATCCAGTATTTCATCTCTTATCGATCCGCAAAATGCAAGATAGAGTCCTACCTGAGGATCTTCAAATTTTGGCCACAGTATTCCCGGCGTATCAAGCAGCTGCATGCCGTTTTTCAGAGTAAGCCACTGTTTGCCTCTCGTTATGCCCGGCTTGTCGCCGACCTGTGTGCTTCTTTTGCCGGTCAATCTGTTGATCAGTGATGATTTTCCCACATTCGGCACTCCCACTATCATCATGCGCAGAGGCTTCAGGTTGCCCTTCAGCTCGTTTTTTTTCGTCTGATGTTTTATGAGTTCTCCCGTCAGCGTTTTGATGCCGCCGCCCAGTGCGCAGTTCGTCTGTACCGCTGCCGTTCCGCCGCCCGAAAGTTTTTTCATCCATGAAGCATTTTCTTTTTCATCAGCGAGATCGCTCTTGTTGAGGGCAATGATCCTCGGCTTCCTCGCGATTATTTCATCGATTATCGGATTTCTGCTGGATCTCGGAATACGTGCATCAATGACTTCTATGACTACATCGACCGCTTTGAGATATTCTGTTATAAGTTCCCGCGTTTTTTTCATATGGCCGGGATACCAGTTGATATTGTCTATCATTAAATGCCTCCTGCCCCACAGTATACCATAAAAAAAGCGGAGACCCAATGGCCTCCACTCGTTTTGCTTTTTGATTACTCAGCATCTGCCGGAGCCGCTTCCTCAGCAGGAGCAGTTTCTTCAACTGCTTCAGCCGGAGCCTCTTCTGCAACAGCTTCTTCAGCCGGTGCTTCTTCTGCGGCAGCTTCCGCTGCAGCCGCCTCTTCAGCAGCTTTCTGTGCTGCAGCCGCTTCTGCTTCTATCATAGCCGCTCTTTCCTGTCTTTCGGCCTCGATAGCCGCCTTCTCGGCAGCGAGCTGCTCATCGGTCAGGATCCTGCCCTTGATCTTGGCAGATTTACCTGTCCTGCTGCGCATGTAGTTGAGCTTAGCTCTTCTGACTTCGCCTCTCTTCACGATCTCGATTTTCTCGATTCTCGGTGAATGTACCGGGAATGTCTTTTCAACACCTACGCCGGAAGCTATTCTTCTGACAGTGAAAGTCTCGCTGACACCGCCGTTCTGTCTCTTAAGTACAAAACCCTCGAAGATCTGGATCCTTTCTCTTGAACCTTCCTTGATCTTGATATGAACTCTTACAGTATCACCAATATGAAAATCAGGGATATCGTTCTTTTTGTATTCATCAGTTATAGCATTCAAAATATCCATTGGTATTCCTCCTTCCCTCATAGACGTTCATGGCATTCCATTCGGTTGATGCCCAGAGGACCGCCCGTAGTAACTTAAGAAGTATAACACAGGATTTCAGTCATTGCAAGGTTTTTCTCACTTAAAAGCCGGTGAAAAAACACCGGCCCGACTTGTTCCTGTCTGAAGTTTTCTTTAGAGTCCCGATACTCTCATAACAGCCACGAGATGTCTGTATGAGCCGATCTCGCCAAGGATGACTCCCGTGCTCGGATCTGACGCGTGGATGATCTTGCCGTTGCCCCAGTAGATAGCCGCGTGTGTTATCGAGCTGCCGCTTCCGTGGTTGAAGAGCATTATGTCTCCAGGCTGAGCACAGCTCAGTGTATTTCCGACGTAATATGATCTGTAGCCGCTGTAGAGTCCCTGCGCTGATGTTCTGGCAACATGTTTGATGCCGCTGACCTGCTTGTAGATGTAATATACATATCCGCTGCAGTCAAATGCATTCGGACCAGCTGCTCCGTAAACGTACGCGCAGCCGAGCTTTTTTCTGGCAGTTTTCAGAACTTTGCAGGCGTTCGTATTTTCAAAGCCCTTGGTGCTTCTTTTTAAAATCTTAGGTGTCGTAACGGTTTTCACTGCCTGCGTCTGTGACATATATGCAGCGCCCTCATACGATACCTGCGCCTTCACTGCGAACTTGTATGCCTTGCCTTTTTTAAGACCTGTAACAGTGCATCTGGTACCTGTCACGGATTTAACTTTTGTATACTCTTCTGACGAAGCCGCTGCCTTATATACTGTATATCCTTCAGCGCCCTCCACGGCATCCCATCTCAGAATGATCTGCCTGCTGGTTTTTCCTACTTCCCATGTTATGTTGCTGACTGCCTCAAGGCTGCCGGCAGTGCTCTGTGCCTGAGCAGTACTTGTGATTTTTGCTTCCGCTGCCAGACTTTCCGCAGGACATGCGAAACATACAGCTGCAGCGAATAGTATCATGATTGCGATTATTAATTTCTTATTCATGTGATCAAAGTCCTCTTTCTTAATTAACACTGTCAGAATATTACCATTCGGTCACATTTCAGGCAAGAAAAAAGGACAATGTTCACCTTTTAATCACATTGCCCTTTATATTAATTCTAAAAATTATGAATTATTTGTTATCTTCTTCTTTATGTATCACTATTGTCGGGTCTTTCAGTTCCGGTCTTATCTTGTTTCTGTCAGTGAGAACGATGATCAGGAACAGGAACGCAACAGCGACCAGTCCTCCGCATTCCACGTACAGTCCTCTGCTGAACAGCACCGCCGCAACACCCATTACCCCGGCCATCCCGTAGAGGATAAGAACTGTCCTGCGCTGTCCGAAACCGGCTCTCATCAGTCTGTGATGGATGTGTCCCTTGTCAGCTTTCATGATCGGCTGTCCGTTGATCTTTCTTCTGATTATCGCAAACAGAGTGTCAAAGATCGGCAGTGCCAGCACCAGCGCCGGAATGAGAAGAGCTACTATAGTCGTGCTCTTGACCGGCTGCAGTATGGAAAGCGCCGCGACCATGAATCCCAGGAACTGAGATCCGCCGTCTCCCATAAAAGTTTTCGCCGGATAGAAATTATAGGGAAGGAAGCCCAGTGCTCCGCCCGCCACCGCCATAAGGCAAAGGCATCCCGGATAATATCCGAAGATATACGCTACATATGCTATGCATAACGATCCGATTGCGACAAGCCCCGCGGCCAGCCCGTCTACTCCGTCAACGAGATTGATCGTATTGGTTATCGCCACGATCCATATTACTGTAAGTATAAAAGATGTCGCATTTGCCAGATCGAATGCCCCGGTCCCGAAATAGTTATGCAGTACCTGGATGCTGTCTCCGAAGGCGGCGACTACGCTGGCGCAGCCTACCTGCGCTATCAGCTTCACGGCCGGTTTGAGATTTTTATAGTCGTCAATAGTTCCCTCCAGCCAGATCAGGCATCCTCCTATCAACACACCGCCCATCTTCATCGGCGATATCGGTGCCTTTCCGCCGGCCAGCCAGTGGAAAGCAAACGCAAAAATGATCGCCGCCATAGTGCCGAAGAATATCGCCATGCCGCCCAGTCTCGGAATAGGATGAGTGTGCACCCGCCTGTTGTCGGTCGGCACATCCATACCTCCTGTTTTTTCAGCTATCTTTATTGAAACAGGTACTAGAAGCATTGTTACTGCAAACGCGCAGAAATATACTATGAGCACCTGCCAGAACTGCAGATTCATATATTCCACTCCCGATTCAGGCCCGTGGGTGGGTCCTGTCATAAACGTCTTTTATCCTGTGTCTCGTAACCGACAGATATATCTGAGTCGCCGTAAGATCCTCATGCCCCATAAGCTCCTGGAGCGACTTCAGATCGGCTCCGTTCTGAAGCATGTGCACAGCGAAAGAATTGCGCAATGTGTGAGGCGTCAGCTTGTCCCCGAGCCCGGCCTTATCTCCGTAAGCCTTGAGCAGCTTCCAGAGCCCCTGCCTCGTCATGCGGCCGCCGTAATAATTTACGAAAAGCGCTTTCTCATCTTCGTTTTCTCTGAGCAATATATCTCTGCTGTTGAAGATATAATCTTCGACAGCTTTTCTCGCGGGTTTTCCTATAGGTATGATGCGGGCTTTTCCGGCATCTCCGTTGCATGTATAGAAGCCTATCCTCAGATTGATATCTTCCACATCCGTGGCAACCAGCTCATTCACTCTGATGCCGGTAGCATAAAGAAGCTCAAGGATCGCTTTGTCTCTCTTCCCCTTTACGCTGTCATCCGGCAGCATGAGAAGCGAATTCACCTCTTCAATAGTGAGATATTCGATTTCTTTTCTGCCGACTCTCGGAGATTTTATGCCTTCTGTAGGATCGCGGCTGACTATGCCTTCTTTTTTCAAATATGTATAAAGAGCTCTCAGTGAAGCAAGTTTCCGGTTGACCGTAGCAGCCGACTTGCCCTCGTCCTTGAGCTTATACAGATATGATACGATTTCCGTGTTTGACACATCTTTAAGATCGTAAATATTCTTTGCCTTCATGTATTCCTCAAAATTCAGGTAATCACGCCTGTATGCTTCCTGAGTATTTGAAGAGCGCCGTTTCTCCGTACGCAGATATTCAATAAAACCGTCTAAATACAATTTCTCCTCCGATGACCTTTAGAACAATATTATAAAGTATACATTATTCTCTTCAGGTTTACAATAATGATCTCACCTTAGGGGCGGCCAGAAGCACCCCGGCAATCGTTTTTCCATCATGTATTTTCCCGCTGATCACATCCTGATAAATTTTTTTAAAATCATATTTGTAAATCTCAATAGACTCGTTATAGTCGAAATCGGTATCGCCTTTATGCAGTCCCGTGCAGAGATATATGAACAGTCTCTCCGTCGTATATCCGACAGAAGGGAACATCTCGGCAAGAAGTTCGTACGAGTCTGCCGTAAAACCTGTTTCCTCTCTCAGTTCGCGTCTGACAGTATTGTCCGGATCTTCGCCCGGTTCGATTTTTCCGGCCGGGACTTCAAGCATTACTCTGTCGAACGGTTTCCTGAACTGACGCACCATGATGATTTCGCCTTCTGCAGTAATGGCGACAGCTACCGCCCCGCCGTTATTCTCCACGACCTCGCGCCATGATGTTCTTCCGTCGCGCACCGTGACCTTATCTTTTCTGAGATTGATGACCCTTCCTTCATATATTCTTTCTGTTTCAAGTGTTTTTTCTTCAAAAGGCTTCATCTTGCTATTTTCCTTTCGTCATTTCCTTCGATCTGTCGACTGCTGCCTGGAAACCTTCAGCAATATCATCCATAAAACCGTTCACGGAAAGTTTCTTATACGCTTCGATCGTCGTTCCGCCTTCGGTGCACATTGCCTTCCTGAGGTCATCGAGCGATGCGTCCGATGTAAGCGCAAACTTTGCCGCACCGATAACAGCCTGAGCAGCAAAGCGGAGCGCCTGATCATACTCCATGCCGTTCTTTTCGGCGGCCCTTGCCAGAGCATCTAAATACATATAGGTATACGCCGGGCTGCTTCCCGATACGCCTATGACAGTATCGATCATGTCCTCATCGACTTCTTCTGCACGGCCTACACCCTCAAATATCTGCAGTACCTTAGTGAATGACCTGTCGGTCACTTTCGTATTTCTGCTGACCGACGTCATGCCTTCTCCGATTTTCACAGCCATGTTAGGCATAACGCGCACTATCATCGCATCCTCCCCCAGATGCTCCTCGAAGAAATCGATAGCTATGCCTGCCGCGACAGAAACCAGAAGCTTGCCGGCGGTAAAATCGTCAGCTATCTCATCTATCTGTTTTCTGATAGTTTTCGGCTCCATGGCAAGTACCACTATGTCGCTGCATTCTATGAGTTCCCTCATGGAATCTTTCGGCTGCGCGCCTGATTCCTCACATACCTTTTCCAGCTTTTCCCTGGTTCTGTTATATGCCAGCAGCTCGTCGCCGTTTTTTTCCGCATCTCTGCCGTAACCGCGCATGATGGCGCCGCCCATATTGCCTGTTCCAATAAAACCGATCCTCATATCACAATGCCTCCTGTATTCAATGCTGTTCATTAAAGAAAAAGCCTGTCCCCGACACTTCCCCGCTGCGCGCCTTCAGGATCACATCCTTTGTCTCGCCGTTCAGAAGCAGCGTTGGGATGCCGTAAACGCCCAGATGTCTGGCGGCTTCTATCTTTGTATGTATACCGCCTGTTCCGAAACTGCTCTTGCCGGAAATATCGATTTCCTGAAGCAGTCCGTCAATGTCGTATACTTCTTCTATCAGTTCGGCATCGGCATGATCCTTCGGATTCTTGTCAAAAACACCGTCTATATCTGATAGTATTATATAGCAGTCCGCGTTCCACAGCTGAGCCGTGAAAGCTCCCAGCGTATCGTTGTCGCCTATCGACTTGATCTCATCGACGCTGACTGTATCATTTTCATTTATGATAGGAACAATGCCCTCGTCAATAAGCGTGAACAATGTATTCCTGATATGCAGCGTCCTGTCTTCGTTTGCAAAATCGTCTCTGGTCAGAAGCATCTGCGCAACATGCGTTCCGTTCTTCCCGAAAAACTCTTTGTACGCCATCATCATTTCGACCTGTCCGATCGCGCAGAGAGCCTGATAGTAGTGTACGTCTTTTCTGCGCACAAGCTTATTGATGGCTCCTGCTCCGAAAGCCCCGGCTCCGGATGAAACAACGATGATTTCTTTTCCGTCATTTACCATTACATTGATCTGCTCGACAATGCTGCCTACAGCCTCGCGGTCTATATGTCCGTCGGGCGTTGACATAACATTGCTCCCGACTTTTATTACTATTTTTCTGCTGTCCTGCAGCGTCTCTGCAATTGCACTCATTTTCCCGTTCCTTTTTCCTTTCGCAAATTTACGATGAAGAATATTATACCACTTTTATGTATCTAAATATATGCCGTTTTGAAATTTAGTACTTTTGTCTGCATAATAATTAATACAATTTTATGTGTATTCATTATTGTTCTTTTGTTTCAGCTAAAAGTGAAAACCGCTTGATTTTTTCTTAACAATCTTGTACACTATGAGTGTGGTTATCCCCCTGATAACCTCATTAATCTCTAATCCCAATACCCCTTTTGAACAAAATAGACTGTTTAAGCAGTCTATTTTGTTTTTTGAAAAGTGTCACAGTGTAGTATAATACCTTCATGGATATTATTAGAAAAAGAATCGAATACCCCGAATTCACATACAGACCATTTCTGCAGTATTTTGAAAATATGAAATGGGGCGTATGCGATATAGAAACGACCGGCCTGTCACGGGCCAAATGCGCCTGCATCCTGATAGGCATTCTTCTGCCGGAAGACGGTCACGCATCGTTCGTACAGTACTTTGCCGAGACCCCGGAGGAAGAAGAGGATGTTCTGATGGCGGCGGCATCCGATCTGCAGGATCTGGATATGGTTGTGACATATAACGGACGTTCCTTTGATATGCCTTTTATCAGAAGCCGCCTGCAGTACTACGGGGAAGAACTGTTGCCCGAACCATATGATTTGGATCTTTATGCCGTTATCAAGAAATATTCGCCCCTGAAACAATTCATGCCTAATCTCAGACAAAAGACTGTCGAAGATTTTCTCGGTCTGTGGGCAGACCGAACAGATGAAATCAACGGCGGCGACAGTGTTTCACTGTACTTTGAATATGTCACATTCCCCGACCCCGAGCTCAAAAGGCAAATTCTGTTGCACAACAGCGATGATGTGTTACAATTATATAAACTTTTACAGGTGCTGAAAAAAACAGACCTTCATGCAGCCATGACCTCACAGGGATTTCCTGTTGTGTCAGGTGAACGCAGAGCAACCGTGCAGTACATAAACGTGAATGCAGATGCTCTGAATGTCCGGGGTACTCAGGATACGGCACCTGTAAATGCAGTGGACTACGGAGATGATACCGGCATAGGATATCGTTTCTCCGACACCGACGATTCATTCGAGATCAATATCAGACTGCTTGAATACAAGGGACTGAAGTTTGTCGATCTCGAAAGAATGGGACTCGATGTATCTGCATATGAACAATATGCTGAAGAAGAAGACGGTTATCTGTCGATATGCAGCGGAAATGATATGTTCTGCGGACGGCTGAATCTTCTTCTGGCTGATATCTTGGAAAGGATACTGAAAAAATGGACTATATAGAAACTGCCAAACAAGTCAAAGCTGACAGTTACACCCTTGCGGGACTTTCTAACGCGCAGCGATGCGATGCGCTGGCCGCGATCGCAAAAGCGCTCACTGAACACAAAGACGAAATATTCAGCGCGAACAGGCGCGATCTTGAAAACGGCAGCGGTCTTCCGGGGCCTATTCTCGGCAGGCTCAAGTTCGATGATCATAAACTTGATGATGTCCTCGCAGGCATCTCCGGTCTTATCGAACTCGATGACCCGATCGGGAAAACGCTCCTCGAGCGCGAACTTGACGACAACCTCATACTTTCGCAGGTCACTTGTCCTATCGGCGTGATCGGCATTATTTTTGAGTCGCGTCCTGATGCGCTCGTTCAGGTCTCAGCGCTCTGTATAAAAAGCGGGAACGCAGTAATACTCAAGGGCGGAAGTGAAGCAAAAGAAACGAACAGAGCTCTGTTCGACGTCATCCGCGATGCAGGCATCAAAGCCGGACTTCCGGAGAATTTTGCCGCCATAATCGAAGACAGAGCCGGCATAAATGAAATCATTAAATGCCGCAATGAGATCGATCTGCTCATCCCGAGAGGTTCGAATCAGTTCGTGCAGTACATAATGGACAACTCCGATATCCCGGTCATGGGCCATGCAGGAGGCATCTGCCACATCTATGTTGACAAAGCGGCAGATATCGAAAAAGCTATTCCTATCATAGTGGATGCGAAGACTCAGTATGTTTCGGCCTGCAACGCGGCAGAAACCCTGATACTCCACGAAGATGTCGCAGACGAAGTGCTTGCTGAACTTCCGGGAGCGTCCGACATCGCCATTGAAATCATTCCGGCAAAATCAGACGACGATTTCTGCGAGTATCTCGATTACAAATTGACTGTGATGACTGTGCCGGACATTGATGATGCCATCGCACACATAAACAAATACGGATCACATCACACAGATGCAATCATTACTGAAGACCCGGGTGCGGCGGAAATTTTTCTTGATGAAGTAGACAGCGCCGGCGTTTACTGGAATGTCTCCACAAGATTTGCCGATGGTTTCCGATATGGATTCGGCGCAGAGGTCGGGATCAGCACCGGAAAGCTTCCTCCTCGGGGACCTATAGGTCTCGAGGGTCTCGTCACATATAAATACAAGATCCGCGGAAACGGACATATAGTCGGTGACTATGCATCAGGCAAACGCACATTCAAATTCAAAGATATTATCCCGGGAGGTGAATAGCTTAATGGTCATTGCAGTAATTGACGGACAGGGCGGAGGCATCGGCAGGACAATTGTCGAAAAGCTCAAAGCGGCGAATATCACGAATGCGGAAATAATGGCGCTCGGCACTAACGCTACCGCTACCGGAGTAATGATGAAGGCAGGAGCAGATGAAGGCGCGACCGGTGAAAACGCGATCGTATATAACATGCAGTACGCCGATGTGATCGTAGGAGTAGTAGGCATTCTCACGGCAAACGCCATGATGGGCGAACTCACCCCTGCTATGGCAACAGCTATAGGAGCATGCAATGCATTCAAAGTATTGCTGCCTTTGAACCGCTGCGGCATACATATGGTCGGTCTTGCAGACATGCCTATGGGCAGACATATAGACGAAGCCGTAGACGTCATACGTGACTACATAAAACAATCTGTAAAATAGTTCTTATCAGGCCGCCGGTTCAGCGGTGGCCTGTATTTTCGGGGATATGTTTTATGGTACGCCTGGAGATACTTGGACCTCAAAATACATGTCGTATGCAAGATTGAATATGCCGTAAAAGCTCTACGATTTTATTCGGATCAGGGACCATTCTTTCTGTGAGTTTGAACTATCCCTTGAGCTGCATGATCTCAGACTGAGTATCTGATTTTATCATTTCTTTTCTTCTGAATTTCCGCAATAGCATAACCCATTGTTCTGCCCTTTACTTCTCCTGAAGAAGTAACTATTTTGCCGGATTATTTCTCAGCTTCATATTTGATATTCTCCTCAGATGCTCTATATGATCTGTGAAGTCTTGTTTGTAAAGACTGTTAGGCAATTGGAACCTTTCACCCCTGACGAACAAATGACTTCTTTTTTTATCTGCCCAGAGTATCCGATCATCTCTTATCACATCTTGAATAGCGCAATAATATCGCAATAATGATTGCTCTCGGACTTGATATTAAAAGCATCGAGCAGAGAGGCGGATACAGCAATGCCACGACTCCACTCAATAGGTATGGTCACATATATGATACTGATTCAGGAACCATTGCAGATGCCATATATAACAAAGCTAATAAATAAAATGTTGGTAAAATGTTGGTTTTTGGAATCGCAGAAAAAAATCAAAACCCCGAAACGTGTTAAAATCAACTGCTCCGGGGTTTTTATTTTGGTGCGCCTGGAGGGACTTGAACCCCCACGGTCTCCCACTAGAACCTAAATCTAGCGCGTCTGCCAGTTCCGCCACAGGCGCAGGCGAATTTGACTTTACTATCATAACAACTCAAAGGCTTCGTGTCAACTTCACCGGTGCCGGTTTTTCTCTATCATTCCGTAATAATCTTCCGGATTCAGCGGCTGCGAATAGTAGTATCCCTGAACATATTCGCAGTTCTTTTTTCTCAGTCTGTCCATCTGTTCGGCGCTCTCCACGCCTTCAGCCACAACCGGGACCTCCAGACTGTCAGCAAGCAGGAATATCGAATCCAGCACGTACTCACATCTTATGGATGAGGTGATATTTCTGATGAATTCCCTGTCAATTTTCACGATATCAAAAGGTATTTCTATCAGAGATGATGGTGTGGAATATCCGCTGCCGAAATCATCGAGCAGGATAACAAAACCCAGATCCTGCATTTCTGCAATAACGCTTTTGAGACGCCGCGGATCTTCACCGAAAATTGTTTCTGTGATCTCAAAACGCAGCATATCATGCGGTATGCCGTAACACTCTGTAAGTGCCGTAATATCTGTTATTATCGTAGGTTCAAAGACATCGCATCTCGACATATTCACAGATACAGGCATGACCTGCGAGCCCATATCCATGCGCATCCTCATTTCACGACAGACTTCTTCCCAGATATAATAATCGAGCTTTACAATAAAACCGCATTTTTCAAATATGCTTATGAACTCTGCAGGACGCAGCGCGGCATCTCCGTGAATGTGCCACCTGACGAGCGCCTCGGCGCATTCCGGCAGACCTGTCTCAGTTTTATATATCGGTTGATAGCGGATCCTGAATTCTTTCCTCTTCAGCGCATCATACATGCACTTGATTATCATCTGTTCGCGCATCTGCCGCTCGCCCTCTTTGTCGCTGTAATACGCATAATCTTCCGCATGACTGCCTTTGATACTCCGAAGCGCGGAATTCGCTCTGTCGCTCATCAGGGCGGCGTTCATCCGGTGATCAGTAATACAGTAGACCCCCATATGCCCCGTTATCCGGTTCAGCATACCCAGCCCTCTCAGTGCCCCGTACATCCGGTTCAGCAGCTCACGCGGATCAAATCCGTATGCCGTGACACAGATCTCAAATATGTCGGCATGTATCCTGCCGCAGGTACCTCTTCCGCGCACAAAACCGCGAAGGACATCTGCTATGCATATCAGCAGATGATCTCCTGCTTCAAATCCGTACAGTTCATTGACCATGCTGAAACTGTCCACATCAAAACGCGCCATTACATATTCTGTATCAGGATCTGCAATCAGCATTTCGTGCGTTGCTCTATAAAAAGTATCCGCGTTGTTCAGCCCCGTCAGCTGATCATTCTGCAGATAATCAAGAAGTTCTTCTTTTGAAATAAGCGATTCCATGTCTCCTCCGTCTGCCGTGGTACTGCCGATGCGAATATCATAACATGGAATAAATGGAAAATAAAGTAATTTAGATAATTTGTCTCTGGTCACTTGCCGAAATAGAAAGATTTCGCAAGATCCATGACTTTTTCCGGATTGCCCGGCTCCATCAGCCTGTGTCCCGCACCTTCCACGACCGCCAGCTCGGCACCCGACATTACTGCAAAACGCTGTGCGCCCCCGACAGGAATGGTTTCATCCTTCTCTCCGTGTATCATGCAGATCTTATCATCTGCACAATTTGCCGGCCGGCCGTTTTCGTAAAGCGCGAACACATCATGATCCGCAAGGTCTCTGATGAACTCTGCCGTCAGCTTTATCGGACGGTGATACTCGTTCAGCATGACAAAACCTGAACGCTGCAGATTTTCCGTCTTATCTGCAGTAAGATTGCAGAAAACATCCGGCATGCTGACCGCAGCGCTCCTGCAGAATGATTTCCGCCCGCGATGATCGAAATGCGCCATATAATTCAGACATATGAAGGCGCCGAAGCTCGATGAAAAATACGCCGTTTCAGCGCCGTCTGACATTTCACAGGCAAGATCTTCAATTGTTTCCAGATCTCTCATGCAGTTTCCGACGCTGAGGCATTCTCCTCCCGCCGGACTGTCGCCGTGAGCAGGAAAATCATAGACTATTACTCCGGCGCCGATTGTCTGCATGGCGTGAAATACCATGGCCGGGGTCGGTCCGCCGATACTGCTGCCGAAGCCTATGCTGACGACAACCACCATAGATTCGCCGCCCTTTATATCCGCCATATACGGAATATCATATCCATTACTGCCTTTTATGTATTGTGTCATCATGAAAGCGCCTCTGCAATAATTCTGTAAAAATTCTCAGGATCAATAGGTTTGGTAACGTATCCGTCCATTCCCGCTTCTGTGGCCGCAGTCCTGCTTTCCTCAAAAGCATCCGCTGTCATTGCGACAACAGAGACAGTGCCCGCATCTTCCCGGCTCAGCTTTCTTATCGCCGCCGCAGCCTCCAGTCCGTCCATTACCGGCATACGTATATCCATAAGAACTATATCATAATATCCTGTCTCCGACTGTGTGAATTTTTCCAGACCTATCCGGCCGTTCTCGGCACATTCTACATTCATGCCTTTTTCTTTGAGCAGAAGCTCGGCGATTTCCATATTCACAAAGTTATCTTCGCAGAGCAATACATTTTTTCCCTTCAGCACTGCTTCATCTGCCGCTTTGCTTTCTTTGATCATTTCACGGTCCGCAGCGTATTTCACCGGAAAGTCGATCATGAATTTTGTACCTTCATGGACTTTGCTTTGTACGGTTATGCGGCCATTCATCAGGTCCACATATCTCTTGACAATCGTCAGTCCGAGCCCGGTACCTTCGACCGTTAAAGCTTCAGAACGCTTTTCCTGCGCAAACGGCTCGAATATTCTGTCCAGGAACTCACTGCTCATGCCTATCCCCGTGTCCTCGACTATTAGCCTCTGATTGCATCCGTTTTTCGGCGGATCGAGTTTAATTACCGATACCCGGACCCGGCCTCCCTCATGAGTATATTTGACCGCATTCGAAACCAGATTCAATACGATTTTCTGCATTTTCAGCTTATCGACCCAGAGCAGTGTATCCGGTGAAGACAAAAGATTCATTTCGATCTCCACGCCTTTTATCTCCGCAGCGGGTCTCAGCGCAGTAATAACTGCCGGTGTGATTTCTCTCACCGGGACCGCTTCATAGTCAAGGTGCGCCTTGCCGCTCTCGATGCGTGAAAGTTCCAGCGTATCATTTATCAGATCATGCAGCAGCTCGCTCGATGATTTCACTTTCATTAAATAATCCATTTTTTTATCCGGATCTTCTTCACGTATCGCAAAATCAATAAAACCGATTATTCCGTTAAGCGGCGTCCTCAGATCATGGCTCATACTCGACAGAAACACCGATTTTGCCTCATTGGCTCTTGCCTCGCGCAAAAGTGCATCCTGTACTTGCGCAAGACGTTTCTGCTGTTCTTCAAAGGCTTCCGTTATGTCGCTCTGCATGACAAGTATAAGCCCTCCCGGTCTTTCCAGCCAGCTGAACTTCATCTGGATATGCCTGTTATGATCCGGTCCTACGCCGTCATAAGCCAATATAAATGATTCGTCTTTCTCGAGCCTTTCTGCTATTCTCTCAGGTGCAAGTGTCTGTTCATACGGCTCTGAATCATCCTGTTTATCATAGTTTTTTTTGACGAAATCGATGAATCCCGCATAGTTCATCGTTTCTCCGACATTACCGCACAGATCACCTCTTCTTTTATTGCATAGCTTGAATTTATCCAGTCTGGGATCCACAAGAGCTATATATTCGAAACTGCTGCCGGTCAGCTTCTCCATGATCAGCTCATTCCGCTTCCTGTCATCAATATCTACCGCATATGTGACAGCTTCTATATCTCCGGTCAGAGGATTCTGAAGCATAAAAAGCAGACCGCTGCGCCAGTGCCGCGCTCCGTTCTCATATTCGATCGGGTATTCTATTGAAACCTGTGTGACCCCGTTTTCAAACTGTCTCAGAAGTTTCTCCCGTGAAAAAGTCCTGAAAAAATCATCCCTGACATCATCGTCTGCAATAAGCTTTGCAAACTCCTCAAAATAACTGTCTGCCGTGCCTTTCTCCTGCTGTTTCATCACGAATTCCAGCGGACTTTTCCCGTTTCCGCACCAGTTGGTTGTCAGGTTCAGATGAAACGAACCGAGTGACATAGGATGCGCTTCCTCAAGTTCTTTATATGCCCGTTCATACTTTTTCTCCGCCAGTTTCTGTGCAGTAATATTCCTGCCTATTCCCAGGGCGCTCACAGGTTTTCCGCCATCTCCATAGATGGTGAACAATCTGATCTGTTCACACCTGGGTTCTTGTCCGGGAGTTAGTTTATACCATACTTCACATGCAGCTTCAGGTGCGCCGCTGTCGATCTCTCTATATATCCCCAGAAATTGTTCAACATCATCATCTGCTATTTTCGGCACCAGTGAGTACGGTGCATTTTCTATAACTTTCGCAATATTAAACTTGGAATAATCATATTTTGTGAACTCATTATCCGCCATTATAACCCGATGCGCCGCAATATCATATTCCCATACGACGATTCCGATATCGGAAACCGCCGCCTCATACATTCTTCTCATTTTTTGCTGCTCAGAAGCAGCTTCAGTTTCATCTGTCACATCCGAGGCACACACAATACTTATTTTTCTTCCGCCGATTTCCATGTGCTGCACATCTATCTTGTACCATCTGTATTCGCCTTGTCCGTCACTGTCATACTGCATTTTTTCACATCTGGACCGCTCTGACATAATAAGCTCATCTAATTCTGCTTTTCGCCGGCCTTCCTGGTATTCTGCACCGAAAAGCTCCATGAAAGCTGTATTTACAATGACAGGTTCGTATTTCTCCGCTTCAAGAGAAAAAACACCCAGCCCGAACGGCAAATTGTCGGCAATTTTTTTCAGATGTTCATTATTTATTTTCATATCGCGCCGTCCGTTTCCTTTCATATACTATAATTAGTTAGATTATCTAAATAATCTAACTAATTATACCTTATGCGTAGAATCTATACAATATATTTTCTTGTGTCATTATACTGTTCGGCGTAAAACCGGCGAGTCTCCAAATAAGGTACCAATTCCATAAAAAAGTTCAGATTGGTACCCTATTTGTAAATTCACTTTTTTCACAGTCGGATCTCTCTGCCGGATGAAAGACTCCCGGTCTGATCCCGCACACGTGCAAAGACCTCATATTCTGATTGCGCCGGTTTCCCCGGGACGCAAAAGGAACGGCAGATACTGCCGTTCCCGATCATTATGACTATATGATATCTTTGTATTTGGATTTTGCAAACCAGTGTGTATAGATCAGATACCTTGATACTTCAAGGGCTTCTTTTTTCCTGATCAGTTCCACAATGACTTTATGTTCTTCATTTGCCTGCTCGCATGCCTGCCACATTTTTTCATTGTCGTCCGAATAGTACGTATACCTCGGAACGCTTTCTTTTATTTCTTCCAGTTTATTTATCAGGAACGGATTGTCGCATTTATCGATATAAACATGATGGAACTGTTCCTGCAGATCATTATATCCTTCATAATTCTGATATTTGATTGCAACATTCATAAGATCTATCAGCTCATTCATGCGCATGAAATCCTCGTCTGTCATTTTCTCTATAGAAAGACGGGCAGCCAGCGCATCCAGCACTGCAATAATTTCAAATACATCTATTTTCGATTTTTCATCGAATTCACGAACCTGATATCCCTTGTGAGGTACCTTCTCTATCACTCCATTGGCAACAAGCTCAATAAGAGCTTCTCTGACAGGTGTCCTGTTCAGTCCCACTATTTCGCATATCTGAACTTCCGTAACAATTGTACCCGGCTGGAAACGCCCGGATTGTATTTCACGAATGATCTGCCTCGTCGCCAGTCCCCGAAGGGACGACATCTCAGTGGCCATTATGCTCCTCCATTCCTTGTTTCTTTAAAACTGTATATATTTCCCTTTTGATTTTAATTATATTCCATATCATGCGATAATCAAAGCATTTTCCGACACAATATTTACGTATACGGCCGAAATGAAAATATCATTCCGGCCTGTGCATACGTATATATACTATTATTGGACGCTGTTATAGCCTACTCTCAGTGCCGCTATATTGGCATCGTTGAATTTTTCCTTGCCCTTGTCCGTAAAGTATTTAATGATCGATGACTCAAACTGTTCAAGCGACAGAAGTCCTGTTTCCTTCAGAATAACACCTATCATTGCAATGTTTCCGCCTTTAGGATTATTTGCTTCTTCAGCAAGCTTGACCGTATCAACTTTGACTACCTTGATGTCGTCTCTGTATTTTTTGTCTTCAGGAACGATCGAAGCATTCACGAACAGATAACCGCCCGGCTTGATGCGTTCTTCAAACTTATCAATAGCAGGGGCGTTCATAGCCAGAAGGACATCCAGTTCCTTCGCATATGGGCTTGCGATCTCTTCGCCGTCGCTTATCTTTATCGTACAGTTCGCTGTTCCTCCGCGCATCTCTGATCCGTATGAAGGATACCAGGTGATCTTTTTGCCGTTCTTGAAAGCACCGTACGAAATGAGGATGCCCGTGGTAAGGATACCCTGGCCGCCGAAGCCTGCGCATATAATTTCTGTCAACATTCTACTTCACTCCCCTTTCAATGTACTCGCCGAGCGGGAACACTTCCATGACTTCGTTCCTGATCCTCTCAAGCGAGTCATGCGGTGAAAGGCCCCAGTTTGTCGGACAAGGTGCAAGAACTTCTACAAGCGAGAAGCCTTCATTGTTCATCTGCTTCTCGAACGCCTTGCGGATATACTTCTTGGTCTTGTTTATGTTTGCCACTGTATCTATGCTGCCTCTTGCAAGATAAGCTATATCCTGTCCTGTAAGTATCTTCGTTATATCCATAGGATATCCGTTGACATCAGCTCTTCTGCCTGCAGGAGAAGAAGTCGTCTTCTGTCCTATAAGCGTTGTAGGAGCCATCTGGCCTCCTGTCATTCCGAACACACCGTTGTTGATTATTACTACAGTAATATTTTCATTTCTAACGGCCGACCATACAGTATGCTGGAATCCGATGGAATACGACGCGCCGTCGCCTACATATGCCCATACAGGACAGTCTTTTCTTACTCTCTTGACGCCTGCCGCAGTCGCTATCGCGCGTCCGTGTGCAGTTCCTACACAGTCGGTATCTATCGCCCACATATAAAGCGAGTCACATGCTACATCATATACGGAAATGGATTTCTCCAGAAGCCCCATTTCATCGAGTACCTCAAATCCGAGTCTTCCTACAGTACCGTGACCGCATCCCGGGCAAAAACCTGTCGGATCACCTGTACGGAGCATTTCCGGAGCCTTAAATTCTTTAGTTGCCATTATAAAACCTCCTCCGCTTTTCCGGCAAGGATATCTTTTGCCACTTCAATTACCTTTTCACTGTCCGGTACGAGATATGATGTGAGATATCCGTAGAGCGGAATATTGCACTTTGTTGCCAGTGCGACATCATCGATCATCTGTCCTTTGATACTCATTTCGACTATCTCAATGCCCTTGCAGTCCGGACCAATTTCCTCAAACGCCTTAACCGGGAACGGTGTTATAGTTTTGAGACGGATGAGGCCGAGTTTTATGCCTTCCGCTCTGGCATTCCTGACAGCTTCTTTGCAGACTCTGGAACTTATGCCGTAGGCGACGCAGACTACCTCTGCATCCGCAACTTCAACATTTTCCCATCTCTGCTCATTGTCTGTGATCGCCTGATATTTATCACGCAGATATTTCTCATATCCTACATACATATCATCGCAGAAATACGACACATTAGTGATCTTGCGTCCGTGTTCTCCCTTTTTGACGCCCTTTACAGACCAGTCGAATTTATTGATGTCATGCTCCGACATTTCCGGCAGCGTTACGCCTTCCATCATCTGTCCGATAGCTGCATCATAAAGGATGATCACAGGATGCAGATATTTTTCCGCCAGTTCATATGCAAGCTGCACATCATCAACGATCTCCTGCACCGATGCCGGAGTAAGAGCGATGACCATAGTATCACCGTGACCATTTCCTTTTCTTATGAGCTCATAGTCTCCCTGGCTCTGGCTTATATCACCGAGAGCGTTTCCGATTCTCGAAACATCTACCAGAACTGCAGGAAGATCTGATCCTACAAGATAAGATATCGCTTCCTGATACAGCGAGAACCCCGGGCCTGCTGATGTCGACAGAGCTCTTGCTCCTGCCGCAGCCGCTCCGAAAAGCATATATGCTCCGCATAATTCGTCTTCCGTCTGTATTGCTTCACCGCCGGCTTCTTCCATTCTCCATGACATATACTCAAGGATCTCAGTCTGAGGCGTTATCGGATAACCGCTGAAGAACCTGCAGCCAGAACGGATAGCAGCTTCAGCCAGCGCTTCATTGCCTTTCATTATTACTTCATTATCTGCCATTATTAATCCTCCTTGATGATGGTTATCGCATAGTCAGGACATATCGTATAGCATGATCCGCATCCTATACACTGTGATTCGTCAAATTCCACGACTTCGTATCCTTTGTCATTCAGCTCGCCGCTGACAGTAATAATTTTCTTCGGGCATGCATCAACGCAGTAATGACAGCCCTTGCATCTCGTTTTATCATATATGATTTGAGCCATTTCTTCTCCTTTCTCAGTCGAAACAGTTTTTAGTCTTATTTATTCTGAGAGCGATACTCTCTGTGTTTCTTCTTCAGTTCATCCAGAAGTCCGTCCTGCATACCAAGTTTCCCGATAACAGCAGTCATGCTCATTCCCGCGTTCTTCATGCCCTGATATCCGCTTTCCGTCTTAAGATATGCCGCAAAACTTTTATCATGCAGGAATGCATTCGGATCATCAGTTGCTGCCATATACAGATGGAAGCACGGTATCTTCTGGTCGACATTTCCGATATCACTTGAACCGTTTGTATCGTTTCTTACAATATATTCTATGCCGAATTCATCATACACATCGCAGACGATCTTTCTGCCGACCGGATTCCTGTAGAAATCCGCATATGTTTCATATCGCTGCTCCTGTGCATACTTCGCGCCTGACGCCATAGAAACGCCTTCGAGGACTCTATCGGAAATCGCAGTGATCTCATCGAGCTCCTTGAGTGTCCTCGCTCTGAAGTAGTAATTCAATACTGCACGGTCAGGCACAGTGCTCGGCATATCGCCTCCGAATTCCACCACTCCCTGTATCTGCGTCGTACGCGGTATATGCTGCCTCCACATATCCATCGCATCCATATACAGCCTGGCAGCATTGAGAGCATTGATCCCCTTTTCAGGAGCGTCACTCGCATGACTGGCTTTACCGGTAAAAGTAATGTACCTGTCATTGCAGGCCAGGAATCCGCTGTCCGGATAAGTTCTGTTGTCCATGTGCGTCATGATCGCGAATTCATATCCGTCGAAAGCGCCTTTCTTATCCAGAAGTACTTTTCCTCCCGGAAATTCTTCTCCCGGCGTACCGATCAGTTCAATATTGAACGGCAGATCATCATACACTGACTCGGCGCAGAAGGCCGCCAGAAGGCTGGCCCCCGCGCTGAGTGAATGGCCGCATGCATGTCCGACCTCCGGCAGTGCATCCGTTTCAACTAGTATCGCAGCTTTAGGTCTGTTGTCAGATTTTCCTTTTGATGCACGGAATGCGCTCATGATTCCACAATAATTACTTTCAACCTCAAAGCCTTTTTTTCTCAGTAGCTCGGATATCCTGCCGGCTGCCAGACGATTATCCAATCCGACTTCCGGATTGTCTGTCATATAATCCGCGATCTTTCTGCATTCTTCAAAATGCTCGTCTGCGGAATGTCTGATTTTCTCAATTATCGCTCTGTCCATTTTTCCCCTCTAATCGAGTTTGGAATGAAGTAAGTCGCCCATGATCTTCATAGCCTCGTCAATTACTTCAGGAGGCTGAGTCGAATAGCATATTCTGAATGCATTTCCCGGGATCGTGTCCGGATCGCTTGAGAATCCGAAGGAAGGAACAACGCCTACATTTGCATGGATGAGCTCGTCCCATGTTTCTTCAAGATCAAGTGTCTCCGGGACCTCTACCCAGGCGAAGATCCCGCCTTTAGGTGTGATGGCCTTGCACGATTCAGGGAAATACTTATCTATACACTCAAGGAGACAGTCTGCCTTCTTTTTATAGTATTCACCGACTTTTCTGCAATGCTCTTCGATGTCATTGTTCTTCATGTAATTGGCAACTGTAAGCATTACAGGTACCGACTGAACTCCGGCATTTCCCTGTGACATTTCAAGATACTGTCTGAGGTTCTTATTGCAGATGAAGAAACCAATACGCATTCCCGATGATACGATTTTCGAAAGAGAAGCCGCATATACAACTCTTCCGTCAGTATCGAGCTTTTTGATTTCAGTTTTGAAATCACCGTCGAAGCTGAGACGCGAATACGGATCATCCTCATAGATCATGAAGTCATATTTCTGAGCTATCTCATATATGGCTTTTCTCTTTTCATTGCTGATCGTGATACCTGTAGGATTACTGAACGAAGGGCAGAGATAGAGGAACTTTGTCCTCGGATTCTCTTTGACCTTTTTTTCGAGATCTTCAATGATGATACCAGTATCATCCATGTCGACACCGACCAGCTTCGCTCCTACCATCCTGGCAGCGTTCTGGATGCCCGGATAGGCGAATCTTTCAGCGAGAATGACATCTCCCTCGTTGCAGAACGTATTCGCCATATTATCCATGCCATGTCCGCTGCCCGGGAGCATCTCGATAGCTTCATTGGTCATATCGAAGCCTCTGCTCTCGACCCACTTTCTGATTTCGTCTATACAGTCGTCCATGCCTGCATATGGTCCGTAAGCCAACGCCACTTTACCGTTGTTTTCATACATGTCTCTGCTGGCCTCAGCGATCTCCTTCAGCGGAAATGTATCCGCCGACGGTTCTCCTATAGACAGGTCCAGAAACTCAGGATGATCACATGCATACATGTAGATCTTTCTGATCGCAGTCGGATGTGCATTCTTTAACTGGTCTGCTAATTTGTACTCCATGGTTGCTTTCCTTTCTTTTGCTTTTGGTAATTATTTGATCACCGCTCTTGATTTAAGATCGGCTATCTGCTCCGCCGTATATCCGAGTTCCGCCATGACTGCATCGGTATCCGCACCGATACCGCCTGCCGGTGTCGTCTTCTTCCTGTCGTACTTATCGTATTTGACAGGTGGAACAGGAATTTTCGGTCTGTCGCCGTTAGGGAATTCCACTTCTTCCAGATATCCGTTCGCTTCTGCCTGAGGATCTGTGCTGACCTCTGAAGCATGCATGGCTATCTCATAGGAAATATTATTTTCCTCGAATATCTTTTCCCATTCGGCGCTGGTCTTTTTTTCCATGATCGCATTCATTCTTTCTATTGCTTCTGCGATCGCATTTGTTTTAAACAAAGTCGTTGTGGTTTCATATCTTTCGTCATCAATTATGTCTTCCATTTCAAACAGCCTGGCGAACTTTTCTTTTTCCGCAATGTAGTCGTTGTCATAGAAACCAATGTACCTTCCGTCGCTGCATTTGTATATCGCGCAGAACGGATCTGTCTGATGGAACTGGTCATATTCAAATTTGCGGCCGTACTGCGGCTGAGATGAAATGATATCGCACATATTGCACCATATGCCGCTTGCCTCAAGCGATGTGGTAACAAATGTTCCTTCACCTGTTGATTCTCTGCCGATTATCGCCATGAGAATGCCGCTTAAAAATGCATTGCTCGTGGTCATGTCTCCGAAAGCATACGATGGATTCATGAGAAATTCATCTTCTGCTTTCCAGTCCATCATTGCGCCGTTTCTCAGCCAGAATGCAGTTGAATCATAGCCCGGTTTGTTTGCATCCGGTCCTGTCTGCCCGTATCCCGAAAAATGCGCATATATGAGTCTGGGGAATCTTTCTTTCAATGTGTTGTAATCAAGACCCATTTTCACGAGAGATTTCATTCTTACATTCGATACGAATACATCAGCATCTTCAAGCAGTGCCATCAGGATAGCATATCCTTCTTCTGACTTAGTGTCGACAGCTGTTAGTTTCTTTCCGCTGTTCATGATTGTAAACAGCGGATTGTCGTCTTCCTCGATCGGAAGCGCATAAGCTATCCCCGCACCTCTCAGAACGTCTCCGCCAAGAGGTTCGATCTTGATGACATCAGCTCCAAAATCACTCATTACTCTGCCTACTGTCGGCGCAGCTACGACCTGTGCCAGTTCTATCACTTTAATGCCTTCGAGTGGTTTCATAGTTGTTCCTTTCTTTTCCTTTTTTTATTGAAGTCGTTCCTCGTCCGCTTCCACTTTAAGTTTTTCATATATGAAGAACGGGAATCCCATCAGGATCAGCAGGAACCCGTACATTACATAGTCCGCTCCGGATCCATATATCGTGTAAACACTGTATGCGAATGCAAGAAGTGATATGCACGAACTCTTGAGGAAATTCCATATGTTGAACGGCCTGATCTTCTTCCCTGAAAGTACTATTTCACTGGCTGCTCCGAATGCATAAAAAACAAGAAATGCCATCGTTGCGAGCAGGAGGAAGAAATTATACAGACTTCCCTGCTTATTGAAATATGCCAGCAGCATTATTATTGTCATAAGAACGCCGTTTACAACCAGACCGTTGACAGGTGTTTTGTACTTTTTATGTATCTTGGCCATTGGTCCCGGGAACAGATGATATTCGCTCAGCGAATATGCAATACGTCCCGCGCTGTTGACCCATGCCCCCACACAGCCGAATGCCGATATGAAAGCCATTACTGATATAAAGCCGCCGACCCAGTATGCACCTGTCGCTTTTCTCATGATGTCCGAGAACGGTGACTGGCTTGCAGCCAGACTCGCCTGATCCATATTTCCCGCGGCCAGAATGAGCAGCAGTATATATATTACAGCAATCGCGAGTGTTCCGAACATCGTTGCTTTCTTTATTATGCTTGTATCTTTGACTTCTCCCGCATTTACGCATGCGCCTTCAAAGCCGATGAATGACCAGAGGCAGTATGCGATTGCAACAGGAAGTGTTTTCATACCCGCAACACTTGCTGCGGATACAGTTGATAGATTTTTACTGTCAAAATTCATCGCTGCTATGACAATGAAAATAACTATTGGCAGTATTTTCATTATAGTCACAACGAGATTCATTATGCCTGCTTCCTTGACGCCCTTGATATCAAGCAGCGTATAGAACCACAGCACAACGAGTGTAAGTCCGTATTTTGCAAACCCGTCCGTCGCAAAGACCGGGAAAAAATACGATAAATAGTTTATGCCTCCGAGGATGATGGCACCGTTTGCCACCCAGCATCCACACCAGTACGACCACCCGACCATGAAAGCCGGAAGCGGTCCGAATGCATCCAGAGTATTTACTATTGCCGATCCCGTAACGGGATTTTCTTCACTCATTTTCGAAAATGTCCATGCAAGCAGCAGTGTGCCGCCTCCTGCAATCGCCATTCCCAAAACGGCAGCCGCCGGATTGGCGAGTTCCGCCAATCCCTGCGGTGCCATGAAGATCCCGGTGCCCAGCATCTGGCCTATGACTATTGCAGTAGTCGCCCATAGGCCCAGTTCTTTTTTCAGCTTTTGCTTTCCACCTTTATCTTCCATAATATTTCCATCCTATCCTGTCTGCGCTATGCCAGCTTTTTGGCTCTCGATCTAACGAACAATGTAAGCAGAAGACCTACAGCCGAAACAACCGTCAGGAAGATAAAGATATAATTATATCCTGCATTGCCGAGTTTATCGAGCCAGCTTCCGAACATTGTAGCCATAAACAGATCAGGCAGATATCCTATAATAGATGCCAGACCTACCGCAGTACCCATAACAGCCGCCGGAATCTTGATTTCTGAAGCAATCGAGAAGATGATGCCGTAAAGTCCAAGTCCGAACAGTCCCGGAAGAAGTGTGTAGAAGCTGACAGCACCTACGCTTGCTCCCGACGGGATCATGAATACTCCTGCATAAAGAAGGCCGAGAACGAGGAAAAGGAATATGAACCATTTGCTCGTTGATTTAATGACTTTATCCGCAAGAAGTCCGGATAAAGGTGCAACTATATAGAATATATATGTTCTGATGATTGACAGATAACCTGAATCCTCAGGCGATACGCCTTTTACATCCGTCAGATAAGGCGTGAAATAACTTGTGCTTGAGTAAATCGCATAACCACAGAATACTATAAGCGCAAATGCCCATACTGTAGGATTTTTAAGAAGCTGTCCGACCATTGAGAAATGGAATTCATCTTCTTCTTTCTTAACAGCAAGTGCCGAAGCTGCTTTATTATCCTTGAGGAAAATCGCCACAAGCAATGCTGCTACACCTGTTGCTGCCGCATATACGACTACAGCCCAGAAGAACTTGGACTGATCTGTAGTTCCGAATGCTCCGGCAACTTTCAGACCGACTGTATTAACGATTGCTCCTGTAAGTCCGTTACACATGTAGTAAAGTCCGAACATAAATCCCTGTTCATCTTCATTGGCTACTAATCTCAGTGTTTTGAACAGTGAATCCCAGAACAGGAATGTTGTAGTAACCGCGAACAGCGCCCATACAATAAGTGCGAATGCAAATGACCCCATACGGAATGCGAAAATAAGTGTAAGAAGTGTAGTTGCGCTGAGTGCTATGATGATGCTCTTCTTTGTGGAGAATTTATCCGCAATAACTCCTCCCGGGATATAAAGTATGATATTGCCTATCGTATATGCTGTTGTCAGCAGTCCGAGCTGAGTATTGGAAATTCCCATAGCGCTCATCTGCCAGTCATAAAAGACATATCTTATATACGGAATCAGATAAATTGATCCGCCTGCAACACCAAGTGCAATGATCTGAAGTATTTTACTTCTTTTGCTAGTTTGCTCCATTGTTCTCTCCTTTCAAACGACGGTTAATCGGTATATCGGTATACTGGTGTTTAACAATACCGCTGTCTAACCTTTAACAACTAGAGTATACACGTATATACGTAAAATGTCAATACGCTATAATCGTTGATATTTCAACGATTATCAGAACGTCTATACATATACGCAAACTTCATGTGTATTTTAAACATTATATATATTCATGTATAACCAGATGAAACCTTTATTTTTCAAACTCCACAGGCAGCCGGGATGATCTTTTCATATTATCAATGAAAACAACAATGATCCGCAGCAAATCATAAAAAAAGCTCCGAATGCATTAAGCATTCGAAGCTTTTCGCTGGTGACCCTGTCGAGAATTGAACTCGAGTTACCGCCGTGAAAGGGCGGTGTCTTAACCGCTTGACCACAGGGCCGAAAAAACCAGCAGCGTCTTACTTTCCCGGGCCGTCGCCAGCCAAGTATCATCAGCGCTAAGGAGCTTAACTTCTGTGTTCGGGATGGGAACAGGTGTAGCCTCCTCGCTATTGCCACTGGATTTTTTCACGCACTTACGCGTATAAGGATTCAATTATAAACTGTACCCTCAAAATTGAACATCCAAGGTAAAAGGATATTTACACAACCTTTTAAACCATTCTATCTTTAACCATTTGGTCAAGCGTTCGACCTATTAGTATCGGTCAGCTGAATACCTTGCGGCACTTACACCTCCGACCTATCAACGTGATAGTCTCTCACGGGTCTTACCCAATTAAGGGAGGAAATCTATTCTTGTGGGGGGCTTCGCACTTAGATGCTTTCAGCGCTTATCCCTTCCATACGTAGCTACCCAGCGGTGCCCTTGGCAGGACAACTGGTACACCAGAGGTATGTCCATCCCGGTCCTCTCGTACTAGGGACAGCTCCACTCAAATTTCCAACGCCCACAGCGGATAGGGACCGAACTGTCTCACGACGTTCTGAACCCAGCTCGCGTACCTCTTTAATGGGCGAACAGCCCAACCCTTGGGACCTACTTCAGCCCCAGGATGAGACGAGCCGACATCGAGGTGCCAAACACTCCCGTCGATGTGGACTCTTGGGGAGTATAAGCCTGTTATCCCCAGGGTAGCTTTTATCCGTTGAGCGATGGCCCTTCCACTCGGAACCACCGGATCACTAAGCCCGACTTTCGTCCCTGCTCGACCTGTTTGTCTCGCAGTCAAGCTCCCTTCTGCCTTTACACTCTGCGTGCGATTTCCGACCGCACTGAGGGAACCTTTGGGCGCCTCCGTTACTCTTTAGGAGGCGACCGCCCCAGTCAAACTGCCCGTCAGACACTGTCCCGATACCGGATCACGGCATACGGTTAGAATTTCAACATTACAAGGGTGGTATCCCACCGTTGACTCCACCAAAACTGGCGTCCTGGTTTCATAGTCTCCCACCTATCCTGTACGTGCAATGCCGAAACTCAATATCAAACTGCAGTAAAGCTCCATGGGGTCTTTCCGTCCTGCTGCGGGTAACCGGCATCTTTACCGGTACTACAATTTCACCGAGTCTATTGTTGAGACAGTGCCCAGATCGTTACGCCTTTCGTGCGGGTCAGAACTTACCTGACAAGGAATTTCGCTACCTTAGGACCGTTATAGTTACGGCCGCCGTTTACTGGGGCTTAAGTTCATGCCTTCGCTTACACTAAGCAATCCCCTTAACCTTCCAGCACCGGGCAGGCGTCAGCCCCTATATTTCAGCTTTCGCTTTAGCAGAGACCTGTGTTTTTGGTAAACAGTCGCCTGGGCCTATTCACTGCGACCTCTCGCGAGGTACCCCTTATCCCGAAGTTACGGGGTTATTTTGCCGAGTTCCTTAACAATAGTTCTCTCGATCACCTTAGGATTCTCTCCTCATCTACCTGTGTCGGTTTGCGGTACGGGCACCTACGTTCTCACTAGCGGATTTTCTTGACAGTGTGGAATCGGCAGCTTCCGGTACTATATTTCCCACCCCGTAACGCCTCATCATTGAAAGAGCGGATTTGCCTGCCCTTCCTGACTAAACGCTTGGACGCACTCGACCATCGGTGCGCTCTGCCTATCCTTCTGTGTCCCCACATCGTTCAAATGAATTTCGGTGGTACAGGAATCTCAACCTGTTGTCCATCGCCTACGTCCTTCGACCTCGGCTTAGGCCCCGACTAACCCTGAGCGGACGAACCTTCCTCAGGAAACCTCAGATTTTCGGTGGACGGGATTCTCACCCGCCTTTCGCTACTCATGCCAACATTCTCTCTCGTATACAGTCCAGCTCGGCTTACGCCTCACCTTCTGCCCGTATACGATGCTCCTCTACCATCTAATATTACTATTAGGTCCTAAGCTTCGGTAGTAAGTTTTAGCCCCGATTATCTTCGGCGCAAAGTCACTCGACTAGTGAGCTGTTACGCACTCTTTGAATGAATGGCTGCTTCTGAGCCAACATCCTAGCTGTTTGTGCAACTTCACATCCTTTTCCACTTAACTTACATTTTGGGACCTTAGCTGTAGGTCTGGGCTGTTTCCCTTTCGACCACGAAACTTATCTCACGTAGTCTGACTCCCTGGTATGATTGCACGGCATTCGGAGTTTGATAGTTTTCGGTAACCGGTGAAGGTCCCTAGAACATTCAGTGCTCTACCTCCGTGTATCTCTGACCAAAGGCTAGCCCTAAAGCTATTTCGAGGAGAACCAGCTATCTCCGAGTTCGATTGGAATTTCACCGCTATCCACACGTCATCCCAACCTTTTTCAACAGATATGGGTTCGGTCCTCCACGAGATTTTACTCTCGCTTCAACCTGCACATGGATAGGTCACCCGGTTTCGGGTCTACAGCATACAACTCTCGCCCTGTTAAGACTCGGTTTCCCTACGGCTCCGTTGCTCCAGCAACTTAACCTCGCTGCACACCATAACTCGTTGGCCCGTTCTACAAAAAGTACATGGTCACTTGCGCTCCCACTGCTTGTAAGCATTCGGTTTCAGGTTCTCTTTCACTCCCCTCCCGGGGTTCTTTTCACCTTTCCCTCACGGTACTGTTCACTATCGGTCACTAGGTAGTATTTAGGCTTGGAGGGTGGGCCCTCCGGCTTCAAACCGGGTTACACGTGTCCGGTCCTACTCTGGTGCCATCTCGCTTTCGCTGGATTTCGTCTACGGGGATCTCACCCTCTTCGTCGTACCTTTCCAGAGTACTTCGACTATCCATCTTCATTGCTTTATGATGGTCCACAACCCCGTCTCCGAAGAGACGGTTTGGCCTCTGCCCCGTTCGCTCGCCGCTACTTGGGGTATCGATGTTTCTTTCTCTTCCTCCGGCTACTTAGATGTTTCAGTTCGCCGGGTTGCCTTCTCTCATGCTATTTTATTCACATGAGGATAACACGGTATTGCCCGTGCTGTGTTCCCACATTCGGATATCTGCGGATCAACGGATATGTGCTCCTTCCCGCAGCTTTTCGCAGCTTGTCGCGTCCTTCTTCGGCTCCTAGTGCCAAGGCATTCACCAAATGCTCTTTGTCACTTGACCTCGATCTTTCGATCGCGCCCGGATTAGCGTATCCGGGACTTATGGTTTTTTCAGGTGATCCACTTTTGTTAATAACTTCAGTGAATCATTTTTCTGGTTTCTCGGTTGCATATCTTTCGATATGCTGAAATCGTATATTTACCCGCAAATCTTTCAAAAAGACTTGCTGTTTAGTGATGTCATTTAGACTTTACTATTTATACTCGATTTCGTTTCGTTGTAAATTTGTTTTTTACACTTGGATATTCAATTTTCAAGGTACAATACAGGCACCTGGTGTGCCTATGGTGGGCTTGGGAGGACTCGAACCTCCGACCTCACGCTTATCAGGCGTGCGCTCTAACCACCTGAGCTACAAGCCCATAAAAATCATAGTGTGAAAACCTTAAGTCTCCTTAGAAAGGAGGTGATCCAGCCGCACCTTCCGATACGGCTACCTTGTTACGACTTCACCCCAGTCATTGGTTTTGCCTTAGGTAATCGATTGTTGACCAACTTCGGGCACCCCCAACTTCCATGGTGTGACGGGCGGTGTGTACAAGACCCGGGAACGCATTCACCGTGACGTGCTGATTCACGATTACTAGCAACTCCGGCTTCGTGCAGGCGGGTTTCAGCCTGCAGTCCGAACTGGGGCCGGTTTTTGAGATTTGCTCCACCTCGCGGTCTTGCGTCTCTTTGTACCGGCCATTGTAGCACGTGTGTAGCCCAGAACATAAGGGGCATGATGATTTGACGTCATCCCCACCTTCCTCCGAGTTATCCCCGGCAGTCTCTTTAGAGTGCCCAACTGAATGATGGCAACTAAAGACAAGGGTTGCGCTCGTTGCGGGACTTAACCCAACATCTCACGACACGAGCTGACGACAACCATGCACCACCTGTCACTTCTGCCCGAAGGAGGGGACGGTTAAGTCCCTGTCAGAAGGATGTCAAGTCCTGGTAAGGTTCTTCGCGTTGCTTCGAATTAAACCACATGCTCCGCTGCTTGTGCGGGTCCCCGTCAATTCCTTTGAGTTTTATTCTTGCGAACGTACTCCCCAGGCGGAGCACTTAATGCGTTAACTCCGGCACCGAAGCCTTGCGGCCCCGACACCTAGTGCTCATCGTTTACGGCGTGGACTACCAGGGTATCTAATCCTGTTTGCTCCCCACGCTTTCGTACCTCAGTGTCAGTTACAGTCCAGAAAGCCGCCTTCGCCACTGGTGTTCCTCCTAATATCTACGCATTTCACCGCTACACTAGGAATTCCGCTTTCCTCTCCTGTACTCAAGTCCCCCAGTTCGCAGGGCGAACGACAGTTAAGCCATCGCCTTAAACCCTGCGCTTAAAGAACCACCTACGTACTCTTTACGCCCAATAATTCCGGATAACGCTTGCCCCCTACGTATTACCGCGGCTGCTGGCACGTAGTTAGCCGGGGCTTCCTCCAAGGGTACCGTCATTTTTTTCTTCCCCAAGGACAGAGCTTTACGACCCAAGGGCCTTCATCGCTCACGCGGCGTTGCTGCATCAGGGTTTCCCCCATTGTGCAATATTCCCCACTGCTGCCTCCCGTAGGAGTTTGGACCGTGTCTCAGTTCCAATGTGTCCGATCGACCTCTCAGTCCGGATACTGATCATTGTCTTGGTGAGCCGTTACCTCACCAACTAACTAATCAGACGCAGGCCCATCCCTTACCGATAAATCTTTGGCGGTCAAATCATGTGATCCGACCGCGTTATGAGGTTTTAATACCCGTTTCCGGATGCTATCCCTCTGTAAGGGGCAGGTTGCCTACGCGTTACTCACCCGTCCGCCGCTTTCCGCCTCCAAAATCTACCGAAGTTTCATTTGATGGTTTCTCGCTCGACTTGCATGTGTTAGGCACGCCGCCAGCGTTCATCCTGAGCCAGGATCGAACTCTTAATTAAATGGTATCGTTACCGCCGAAGCGGAAATGATCTTTTAAGTTCTTAACTGACTTCAAGAACGCTTTTGCGCTCTCTTGCTAATTCGTATTCCGAATTATTGTTTTTGTCTGTTAGAAATTGTCGGAAACTCCAAGCAAATTGTCTTACCAATTTGGTTGTTGTTTCTTTTTTTAGTTTGAGGCCGAAGCCTCTTTTGACTAAAATTTCCACACTATGAATTTTTCAAGGTTCTGTTGGTTTTTCAACGGCGCCGAGCCGTTTCCAAACGCTCACGTTCTCTCAACGTGCTTTATTATCTTACATCATGCAGTCCGTCTTGTCAACAACTTTTTCAAGTTATTTAAGAACTTATTTTCTTCCGCATGGTGCGTGCGCTTCTGTGGCGCAACGTTGTTTATATTAGCATATGCTGTACTTCATTGCAAGCTATATTTTCATCTTTTTTTCAAAAGTCTCCGAGATTGCTAACAATACCCTGTTAGTATATAATAGTAACAACTTGAACTGGAGGGTTTATATGAAAACAATCAGGGATTTTTTAGCAGATATAAAAACAAAGCGCTGGGCGCTGTACGTTGTTCTGACGACTTTGTTATTGTATTTGACATATATCATCGTGAAGAACATGGGGAACGTTCTCGCGGCCGCTGGGACTGGCATAGGGGCATTTATATCCGCCCTTGCACCCGTATGGATAGGTTTGCTGTTCGCATATCTGTTCAATCCTTTCATTGAGTTCCTTGAACGCACTCTGGCTGCAAAATTGATCAGAATAAACAGAAGTGCTGCTCCGGAAGTAATTGCCAAACGCATACACCGCAGAAAACTTGTCGCAGTTCTGATAGCCTATCTGATAATCCTGCTTATCCTGGTTGTGCTGCTGTACGGTTTTGTAGCGCTGATACTCGGTCAGTTCGTCATTACGAGCGTTCCGAAACTCCTGGACAACCTGACAAATATCCTCACATCTTATGAACATACTATCCGCAGCTGGGCAACCAACATGCCTTCAGGACTGCTCTCAGCCAAGGCATCCGGATTTGTCGATAAACTGTTCGGATGGGTCGCTAACAGTGTTGATACCGAATCCATACTGAATGCGGTCAAAGGGATCGGCGGAACGGTCATTAATATTGCCATAGGACTTATCATCAGTATTTATCTGTCTTATGACAAGGAACTATTCATCGGAGGCTGGAACGCATTATTGAAGCGCATATGCACTCCTGCCCGCGGGCTGTCGGTAAACAATACGCTGAATGAAGTCAACACAGTCCTCTCTACATTTCTCAGGGGGATATTGCTTGACGCGCTGATAGTAGCAATATTATCATCTGTCGGCCTTACGGTCATAGGACTGCAGTTCTCTGTATTTGTAGGACTGTTTGCAGGAATATGCAATGTTATTCCTTATTTCGGACCGATACTCGGGATGATCCCGGCCTTCATAGTCGGCATGCTTACACAGAGTGTCGGACATGGTTTTCTGGCTGTTATTGTCCTGCTTGTCATACAGCAAATCGACGGAAATCTTATTTATCCCAAAGTCGTCGGCGGCAACACGGGACTGCATCCGCTGCTTGTTCTCGTTTCAGTATTTGTTGCAGGCAACTTCTGGGGACTGATCGGAATGGTCTGCGCAGTACCTGCAGTCGGCATCATAAAACTATTTGTATATAAATGGCTCAGCTGGATGGATAAAAAGCGGGAAGCTGAAGAAGCTTTTTCCAATCTTCCCGATGACCCGGTCGATACTGACGAAACACAGCCTGATAAGTAACTTGTCAGAACACAATCTCACATAAAAAAGCAGACCTATTAAAAAGAGGCCGCGCATCATGGGATCATATGATCCCTGATGCGGCAGCCTCTTTTTTTATTTGTTTTTCAAACTAAACGAGCTCGAGGAATACTTCTTCAGCGTTGTCACCTTCCCTAGGTCCCAACTTCAGTATCCTTGTATAGCCGCCGTTTCTGTCTTCATACTTTGGCGCGATCTCATCGAAAAGCTTTACAGCTACTTCTCTGTCATAAACATATGCGAGAACCTGTCTTTTGGCGTGAAGATCTCCGCGCTTTGCGAGCGTAATCATCTTCTCAGCTTCTCTGCCTGCTTCTTTAGCTCTGTCTTTAGTCGTTGTGATCCTTTCTTCTCTGAAAAGATCAGTCACGAGATTCCTGAGCATAGCTTTTCTATGTGCCGATTCTCTGCCCAATTTCTTATAGCCTGGCATTTATTCTTTCACTCCTTTCTAATCGTCGGTTTCTCTCAGGCCGAGTCCGAGTTCTTCGAGCTTCAGCTTGACTTCATCCAGCGATTTCTTTCCGAGGTTTCTGACTTTCATCATATCCTCCTCGGATTTATGTGTAAGTTCCTCAACGGTATTTATAGATGCCCTCTTGAGACAGTTAAAAGAACGAACTGATAATTCAAGTTCTTCTATCGTCATCTCGAGCGCCTTTTCTTTCTGGTCTTCCTCTTTCTCGACCATGATTTCCATACCTTCAGTGTTCTCAGTGAGCTGGATGAACAGGTTCAGATGCTCCTGCATTATCTTTGCTCCGATAGATACACCTTCCTTAGGAGTGATGGAACCATCAGTCCATATCTCAAGTATGAGTTTATCGTAGTCTGTCACCTGTCCTACTCTGGTATTTTCGACCGTAAAATTCACTTTCCTTACAGGTGTGTAGATCGAATCTACCGGTATAACAGCGATAGGTGTGCTTTCAGTCTTGTTCTGCTCTGCAGGAACGTAACCTCTGCCCTTGGCAATATTGATTTCCATGACCAGTGTTGCGTTCTCTTCAAGTGTTGCAATATGCAGATCCGGATTGAAAATCTCGAGGTCGGCATCGCCGATTATATCTGCAGCTGTAACGTCCTTTGGACCTGCAGCGTTTATGATAACTCTCTTCGTTTCATCCAGACCATCAAGCCTGATTGCCAGTTTCTTTAAATTGAGGATTATCTCTGTAACATCTTCTTTGCACCCCGGAATAGTAGAAAATTCATGAAGTATCCCGTCGATTTTGATAGATGTAACAGCTGCACCCGGGAGCGAGCTCAGAAGTATTCTTCTCAGACTGTTGCCGAGCGTCGTACCATAGCCTCTCTCGAGCGGTTCTACGATGAACTTCCCATAATTAGCGTCTTCGTCTAATATGCATTCAATTGTAGGTTTTTCAATTTCTATCATTAAAAATCCTCCTTATCAGTGTCCCCATTACTTGGAGTACAATTCAACGATCAGGTGCTCTGCGATAGGCGTATCGATATCTTCTCTTGTCGGCAGGTTTACTACCTTTCCTTCTAGTTTATCGACATCGACAGTCATCCATGAAGGAACAGTGATCGTCATTTCCTTGACTTCCTTGAATTTAGGCGAGCTTTGACTCTTTTCCTTTACACTGATAACGTCTCCGGCCTTTACTGTGTATGCCGGAATATCGACTTTCTTGCCATTGACCTGGAAATGGCCGTGTGTAACAAGCTGTCTTGCTTCTTTTCTCGATGCTGCAAATCCGAGTCTGAAAATCACATTGTCAAGTCTCGTCTCCAGCAGTATGAGCAGGTTGTCACCGGCTTTACCCTTCTGTCTTGTAGCTTTATCAAATAAGTTCCTGAACTGTGTCTCCTGTACTCCGTAAAATCTCTTTGCTTTCTGCTTTTCACGAAGCTGAAGTCCGTATTCAGAATCCTTGTGTCTCCCCTGTCCATGCTGCCCAGGAGGGAAATTCCTTTTTTCCAATGCACACTTTGAGCTGTAGCATCTCTCGCCCTTTAAGAAAAGTTTGCATCCTTCTCTTCTGCAAAGTCTGCAGTTTGCGTCTGTATATCTTGCCATCTTTCTTTTCCTTCCTCCTTTCAGCTAGACTCTTCTTCTCTTCGGCGGTCTGCATCCGTTATGCGGTATTGGTGTAATATCCTTAATAAGCGTGATATTCAGTCCTGCCGCCTGAAGTGCTCTTATAGCTGCTTCTCTTCCGGAGCCCGGTCCTTTAACGTATACTTCTACGGTCTTGAGACCGTGTTCCATAGCAGCTTTCGCCGCTTCTTCAGCAGCCATCTGGGCTGCAAACGGAGTCGATTTTCTCGATCCCCTGAATCCGAGCGAACCTGCGCTCGACCATGACAGAGCATTTCCGCTCATATCTGTAAGAGTAACAAGTGTGTTGTTGAAGGTTGACTGGATGTGTGCCTGTCCTTTTTCAATATTCTTGCGCTCTTTTTTCTTTTTTCTAGTCTGTTTCTTTACAGTTTTAGGCATATTGTCTTACCTCCTTTACTCACCCTTTTTCGCACGGCCTACAGTTTTCTTAGGGCCCTTGCGAGTTCTTGCATTAGTTTTCGTTTTCTGTCCTCTTACAGGCAGTCCTCTTCTGTGTCTGATGCCTCTGTAGCATCCTATTTCCATCAGTCTCTTGATGTTGAGTGAAGTATCTCTTCTGAGATCTCCTTCAACCATGTAATCGGATTCTATGATCTTTCTGATCTTTCCTGCTTCATCCTCTGAAAGGTCTCTTACTCTTGTTGCAGGATCAACACCTGCAGTTTCAAGGATCTTTGCGGATGAGGCTCTTCCGATTCCGTAAATGTAAGTCAAACCAATGTCAATTCTTTTTTCTCTTGGTAAGTCTACTCCGGCTATACGAGCCATATTTTCCTCCTCTTCCCATCTTCCGTCGCTTTTCTGCGTTCCGCATTTCTCGATTGTTTAAGCGAACTGCGGAATGAGCTGCAATATAAACGGGATGTACCTTTGCCTCTCGGCAATTCTGTTATAACTTCAGCCCTGTTTCTGCTTGTGCTTAGGGTTCTCGCAAATGACCATTACTTTGCCTTTTCTTTTGATTACCTTGCACTTTTCGCAGATAGGCTTTACTGACGATCTTACTTTCATCTTAAACCTCCGCTATTTCTCTCTCCATGTGATCCTTCCGCGGGTCAGATCGTAAGGTGATAATTCTACCTTGACCTTATCTCCCGGCAGTATCCTGATGAAATTCATTCTTATTTTTCCGGAAACGTGTGCGAGCACCTCGTGTCCGGTTTCCAACTTTACAACAAACATTGCGTTTGGCTGTGCGTCTACTACAACGCCCTCTGCTTCTATTACATCTTTCTTCGCCATAACTTTACCTTCCTTATAACGTAAGCACTTCCGGCTCATCATCACTTATAGCGACTGTGTTTTCATAATGTGCAGCCAGTCCGCCGTCCTGCGTGACAACAGTCCATCCGTTGTCAAGGGTCCTGCATTTAAATGTTCCCTCTGTGATCATAGGTTCGATCGCCAGACACATTCCTTCTGCTATCCTCGGTCCCCTGCCCGGCCTTCCGTAATTCGGTATCTGCGGCTCTTCGTGCATATTTCTTCCCACACCGTGGCCGACATAATCACGTATTACACCGAAGCCAAGCTCTTCGACTTTCTTCTGCACTGCATGTGAGATATCAGATATTCTGAATCCCTTTCTGCAGTATTTTAATCCTTCAAAAAATCCCTGTTCGGCGGCGTTAATAATATTTTTCGCCGTCTCACCGACATCTCCTACAGGATAAGTTCTGGCTGCATCGCTCACATATCCCTCATATGTGCTTCCGACGTCTATACTTATGATATCTCCTTCGTGCAGCATTCTGTACTCACTTGGTATACCATGTACGACTTCTTCATTGATCGAAGCACACACACTTGCAGGAAAACCTCCGTATCCTTTGAACGTCGGTTCCATGCCGTTGTCCCTGATTATTTTCTCCACATGACGGTCTATATCCAGTGTGGATATTCCCGGTCGGATGAAATCATTCAGTTCCATAAGTATATATGCAGTCACCTTGCCGGATATACGCATAAGTTCAAGTTCCTGTTCGGATTTGACAATTATCATCCGCCGATCACCCCAGGATGCCGACTATAGCATTAAACAGGTTTTCCAGCCCTGTTGTTCCGTCCAGATGTGCGATATTGCCTGCTTTGTCATAGTAAGCCAGCAGAGGTTTAGTCTGAGAATTGTATACTTCGATTCTGTTCTCCACTGTTTCTCTGGTATCGTCCGCACGCTGCATCAGAGGGCCTCCGCATACATCACAGATACCGTCTTTTTTAGGCGGCATATTCGGAATGTTATACGTAGCTCCGCACTGCCTGCAGACTCTTCTGCCCAATATCCTCACCATCAGTTCTTCTTTTGGAACATCGATGTCGAGCACATGGTCCACTTTTCCGCCGCGGCCTTCAAGGAACTTGTCGAGAGCTTCCGCCTGCTCGACTGTCCTCGGAAAACCGTCCAGAAGGAATCCTTCTTTGCAGTCGTCTTTTTCCAGTCTGTCAAGTGCGATCTCGATTACCAGTGAATCCGGCACCAGTTCGCCTTTATCCATGTATTCCTTCGCTTTTTTGCCCAGATCCGTACCTTCTTTGATGTTCTCTCTGAAGATATCTCCGGTCGAAATATGAGGAATATTGTATTTTTCGATTATCTTTGCCGCCTGAGTGCCTTTGCCGGCTCCCGGAGGGCCCAATAATATCAAGTTCATTAAATATCCTCCCTATTTGAGGAATCCTTTATAATTCCTCATCACCATTTGCTGTTCAAGCTGCTTCATAGTGTCAAGTGCAACTCCGACAGCGATCAGTATCGATGTACCGCCGAAATACACATTGAGTGCTGTGAACTGGCTGACAAGCGTCGGCAGTGTCGATACTACAGCCAGGAATATTGCTCCGACAAACGTGATTCTGTTCATAACTTTATTCAAGTATTCAACAGTAGCTCTTCCCGGTCTGATTCCAGGAATAAAGCCTCCGTTCTGCTTCATATTTTCGGATACTTCCATCGGATTGAAAGTGATGGCAGTATAGAAATATGTGAAGAAGAATATCAGCAGCACATTGAATGCCGCGTATACCCATACGCCTGGATTTCCTGTCGGTGACAGCCACTTGTTAACCCAGATCGAAAAGTCAGATGTTGCCGATGTGAAGTAAGTTATCGTCAGAGGGAACTGCAGCAGCGATAAAGCGAAGATAATAGGAATAACTCCGGCCTGATTGACCTTCAGCGGAATGTGCGTCGACTGTCCGCCGTACATCTTTCTTCCTACCACTCTTTTTGCATACTGTACAGGGATTCTTCTTTCTCCCTGCTGTACCTCTATGATTCCTACTACAACAGCCACTGCGAAAATCAGGAATATTATTATCGACATCATCGATACCGTACCCTGTGAATAGCTGTTCATCGTTGATCTGACGGCACTTGGCATTCTTGCAACAATGCCGCCGAAGATGATCAGTGAAATGCCGTTTCCGACACCGTATTCATTGATCTGCTCTCCCAGCCACATCAGGAATGCTGTTCCTGCCGTCAATACCAGCACTATTACTATTATCGAGAAAACATCTGTTGAGATAAGCGCTTTCCTGAACATACCTACTGATACGCCTACCGCCTGGACAAGTCCCAGAACGATTGTCAGATAACGCGTTATCTGAGTGATTTTCTTTCTGCCTTCAGTTCCTTCCCTGGCCAGCCTTTCAAGTGAAGGTATTGCAATGGTCAGAAGCTGAAGTATGATCGATGCCGTAATGTAAGGGGTGATCCCCAGTGCAAAGATCGTCATGTTTCCAAATGAGCCGCCCGAGAACAAGTCAAAAAGGTCAAAGAGTCCGTAGTTCCCGCTGAATAATTGTGCGAGTACTGTTCTGTTAATTCCCGGAACCGGGATATTGGACCCTATTCTGAAGACAATCAGCATCAGGAGCGTAAATATTATCTTTTTCCTGATTTCCGCACTTGCCCAGGCCTTTTTAAGTGTTTCTAACAAACCCATGTTAAATCACCTCTGCCTTTCCTCCGGCAGCTTCTATTTTTTCTATAGCCGACTTGCTGAACTTCTGAGCCTGGACTGTAAATTTCTTTTCGACTTCGCCGTTTCCAAGAATCTTTACTCCGTCCTTGACCTGTTTAACAAGACCAGCTTCTTTCAGCAGCTCAGGAGTAATAACAGTATCAGCATCGAATCTGTTAAGAGCCGACACGTTCAATTCCGTATATTCTGTTCCGAAGATATTCGTAAAGCCTCTCTTAGGGATTCTTCTGTAAAGAGGCATCTGGCCTCCTTCAAATCCGAGCCTTACGCCGCCGCCGCTTCTCTGTTTCTGGCCGTTCATACCTCTGCCGCCGGTCTTACCCTGACCGGTAGCATGTCCGCGGCCTCTCCTTTTGCGGTTTTTAGCGGAACCTTCAGCTGCTGTGAATTCATGCAGTTTCATTATTCTGGCACCTCCATTTCTATAGTTCTTCTAAAGTAACAAGATGCTCAACTTTTTTCACAGCTCCGCGTGTTACTTCACTGTCAACTAATTCCACTGATTGGTGCATCTTTTTCAGTCCTAACGCTTCAACTACTTTTCTCTGTTTAGGAGAAGCGCCTATAGTACTTTTAGTCAATGTGACTTTTACCATTTTTGCCATTTTGCTTCTCCTCCTATCCCAGAATTTCTTCCTTTGTCTTTCCTCTGAGCTTGCTGACCTGTTCAACGGTCATGAGGCTCTTAAGACCTTCGATAGTTGCATAAGCCATGTTTCCGGTATTATTTGAACCGATCGACTTAGCTCTTACGTCCTGAATACCTGCAGATTCGAGCACTGTACGTACCGATGAACCTGCGATTACGCCTGTACCTGCGGCAGCCGGCATGATAAGTACTCTGCCTGCTCCGAATACACCGACGATCTTGTGCGGTATTGTCGTTCCTACTGTAGGAACATAAATCAAATTTTTCTTTGCATCTTCTGTAGCTTTTCTTACGGCCTCAGGGATTTCCTGAGCTTTGCCGAGTCCGACGCCTACATGTCCTTCGTGATCTCCAACAACTATGGTTACACTGAATCTCATGTTTCTGCCGCCCTTAACTGTCTTGGCGACACGTCTGATATTGACGATCGTCTCATTAAGATCAAGCTTGGATGCATCTATTGTGTTACGCATTCCTTGTATCCTCCTTGTTAGAACTTCAGTCCGGCTTCTCTTGCGCCGTCAGCTAATTCTTTCACTCTGCCGTGATAAATGTAGCCGGCTCTGTCGAATGCAACACATTCGATACCCTTTTCGAGAGCTCTCTTTGCGATTGCTTCGCCGACCTTTTTGGCAGCTTCTTTATTTCCGCCGTTTTCGATCGCTCCTTTGAGTTCTTTATCGAGCGATGATGCAGCTGCTAAAGTATTGCCGCTGACATCGTCGATGATCTGCGCAGAAATATTCTTGTTGCTCCTGTAAACACAGAGACGAGGTTTCTCAGGAGTGCCGTACAAATTTTTTCTTGCTCTTTCGTGTCTCTTAACACGTTTTGCCTGTCTGCTTGTAGCCATTTGACCTTACTCCTTTCTCTATTCTCCGCCTTTGACTCCGGCTTTACCTTCCTTACGGCGAACGAATTCGCCTGCGTATCTGATACCTTTGCCTTTATATGGTTCAGGCTGTCTCCACTTACGGATATTAGCCGCGTAATTTCCAACTTTTTCTTTGCTGATTCCCTTAACGACGATCTTTGTCTGTTCAGGGACTTCAGTTTCGATTCCTTCCGGATCTACCATTTCCACAGGGTGAGAATATCCGAGACTCAGTACAAGAGTATCGCCTTTCTTCTCAGCCTTATAGCCAACACCCAGCAGCTCAAGTTTTTTCTCATAACCGTCTGTCACTCCGACAACCATATTATGAATAAGTGCTCTTGCCAGTCCGTGCTGTTCTCTGTCTGATCTGTTGTCTGAAGGTCTTGATACTGTAAGTACTCCATCCTTCTGCTCAACTGTCAGTGTGCTTCCTATCTGTTCCTGTAATTCGCCCTTAGGTCCTTTTACTGTAACAACATTGTTATCAGCAACCTTGACCTCAACGCCGGCAGGAAGATCGACAGGCTTTAAACCTATTCTTGACATTATTCTTTACCTCCTACCATACATAACAGATGACTTCGCCGCCAACTCCGAGTTTTCTTGCCTCTTTGTCGCTGATCACTCCATTTGATGTTGAAATGATAGCAATTCCGAGTCCCCCGAGTACTTTTGGAACATCTGAAGCTTTGGCATAAACTTTCAGTCCCGGCTTCGAAATCTTCTTGATTCCATTGATAACTTTTTCATTGTTCGGGCCGTATTTCATCTGGATCTTTATTGTACCCTGATGATTATCTCCCTCGATCACATCATAACCTTTGATGTATCCTTCGTCAGTCAGTATGCCCGCGATCGACTTTTTGATCTTCGATGCAGGAACATCGACTGTATCATGTCTTACAGTATTGGCATTTCTGATTCTTGTAAGCATATCCGCTATCGGATCTGTCATTGTCATACTTTTATTTCTCCTTCCTCCGCCAGTATTGCACCAGCAACTTAACGGATGATCATTATCTTATCTTTACCAGCTAGCCTTCTTGACACCAGGGATCTCACCTTTATAGGCAAGTTCTCTGAAGCAGATACGGCAGATACCGTACTTCTTGAGAACAGAATGCGGTCTTCCGCAGATCCTGCATCTCGTGTATGCTCTTGTCGAGTATTTAGGCTTTTTGCTCTGTTTAACTTTTAATGAAGTCTTAGCCATGTTTCCTCCTACTTCTCGAACGGCATACCCAGACCCGCAAGCAGCGCAGCTGCTTCTTCATCTGTTTTGGCTGTCGTTGTAAATACTACGTTCATTCCCTTGACCATGTCGACTTTATCATACTCGATCTCCGGGAAAATCAGCTGCTCTTTAAGGCCGAGAGAATAATTTCCTCTGCCGTCGAACGAATTTTTGCTGACGCCTTTGAAGTCTCTTACTCTCGGAAGAGCGATATTGAAGAACTTGTCAGCAAAGACATACATGTTGTCGCCTCTCAGCGTTACCTTGGTTCCAACCGGCATTCCCTGTCTGACTTTAAAGTTGGCTATTGATTTTCTCGCCTTTGTAACAACAGGTCTCTGGCCGGTGATGATACCGAGCTCTTCAACTGCTGTCTCCATGAGCTTAGGATTTTCCTTAGCTTCGCCAAGACCGATATTGATCGTGATCTTTTCCAGCTTTGGGATCTCCATGACATTGCCGTAGTTGAACTGCTCTGTCAGTGCTTTTTTTGTTTCATTAATATATGTTTCTTTTAATCTGGCTGTCACTATCGTCTCCTCCTTTCTATTCGATTACTTTTCCTGATTTCTTTGATACTCTTATCTTGTTGCTGCCGTCAAAGTCATATCTGACTCTTGTACGCTCCTTCGTATCAGGATCCACAAGCATAACGTTTGATACGTCGATTGGGCCTTCCTGATGTTTGATTTCCGAAGTAGCTGTTCTTGTCTGTTTCTGATGCTTTGTCTGCATGTTCAGGCCTTCAACGAAAACCTTATTAGCTTTCGGCATCGTTCTCAGGACTTTGCCCTGTTTGCCCTTGTCTTTTCCGGCGATAACAACAACTGTGTCGTTTTTCTTAATACGCATCCTTGACCTCCTATAGTACTTCCGGTGCCAATGACACTATCTTCATGAAACTCCTGTCTCTGAGCTCTCTTGCTACAGGCCCGAAAATACGAGTTCCTACCGGATTGTTGTCGTCTTTGATTATTACTGCTGCGTCCTGATCGAACTTGACATAACTGCCGTCGACTCTTCTTGCGCCCTTCTTTGTCCTGACTACTACAGCCTTGACAACGTCGCCCTTTTTGACCTGTCCGCCCGGTGTTGCATCTTTTACACTGCAGACGATAACATCTCCGATGTTCGCATACTGGCGGCTTGTGCCTCCGAGGATGCTGATGCAAAGCAGTTCTTTAGCACCGGAATTGTCCGCGACTTTAAGTCTGGTTTCTGTCTGTATCATTTCCGGTCCTCCTTATTTAACCTTCTCAACGATCTGGACGACTCTCCATCTCTTGTCCTTCGAAAGAGGTCTCGTCTCCATGATCTTTACTTTATCGCCAATGCTGCATTCGTTTGCTTCATCATGAGCCTTGACTTTTTTGTTTGTCTTTACCGATTTTCCGTAAAGAGAATGTCTTACGGACTGTTCGAGCTCGACAGTTACAGTCTTATCCATTTTATTGGATGCAACGATGCCGATCCTCGTTTTTCTCATATTTCTTTCTTCTGCCATAATTCATCCTCCTTTCTTAATCGTTCTGAGCCGCTTCGAGCTCTTTTTCTCTGATTATTGTTTTGATCCTTGCAATATCCTTCTTTGTATTCCTCATGAGGATAGGATTCTCAAGCTGTCCCGTGACATGCTGGAACCTCAGATTAAACAAGTCTTTCTTCATCTTGTCGAGTTCAGCATACAGTTCTGAATCCGACATTTCACGCATTTTCTTCAGTTCCATTATGCTTCACCACCTTCTGTTTCCTTCACAACGAACTTGCTCTTTATAGGGAGCTTGTGTGCTGCGAGTCTCATTGCTTCCCTGGCCTGATCATATGAAATACCTTCGATTTCAAACATGACTCTGCCCGGTTTAACTACTGCTACCCAGTATTCAGGTGAACCTTTTCCGGAACCCATACGTACTTCAGCAGGTTTCTTTGTTACCGGCTTATGCGGGAATATCTTTATATATACTTTTCCGCCTCTTCTGATCGATCTTGTCATTGCAATTCTGGCAGCCTCGATCTGGTTTGAAGTGATCCATCCGGGTTCAGTAGCTACAAGACCGTAATCACCGTATGTGACTTTGTTGCCTCTTGTGGCTTTGCCCTTCATTCTGCCTCTGTGGACCCTTCTACGCTTAACACGCTTTGGCATTAACATGGCGTTGTCCTCCTTTCACTATCGTCTATTCTTCAGCTTTAGCTTCTTCAGCCGCAGCTACTACTTCTTCAGTTACAGGTGCTTCAACCTGATCTTCAACCTGCGCTTCCGCTGCAGCCTTAGCTGCTGCTTCAGCTTCCGGATCTGCCTTCGGAGTGTTTCTGACTCTCGGATTGACAGCCTTTGCCATCGGGCGTTCATTGTCGCGGCCTCTGCCTCTGTAATTTCCGCCTTCCCTTCTCGGACGTCTTTCCCTTTTCTGTCTTCTGTCACCCTTCTTGCCGCCCTTTTCCTCTTCCGGAATCGAGCTCTGAAGTCCCTTGTCAAGGATTTCGCCATGGTTGATCCATACTTTTACACCGATCTTCCCGTAGGTTGTATCGGCTTCAGCGAAACCATAATCAATGTCTGCACGAAGTGTATGGAGAGGAACATTTCCTTCACTGTACTTTTCGTTTCTGGCGATCTCGGCACCGCCGAGTCTTCCGGAACAAAGCACTTTTACTCCCTTGGCGCCGGCTTTCATCGTCCTGCCGATGCTCTGCTTCATCGCTCTTCTGAATGCTATTCTCTTTTCGAGCGCTTCAGCTATGCTTTCCGCTGTGAGCTGCGCGTCGAGCTCAGCTCTTCTGATTTCTCTGATATCTACTGTAACATTCTTTCCGGTGAGCTTTACAAGACCTTTCTTGATCTGCTCGATTCCGTCTCCGGCTCTTCCGATGACCATGCCCGGTTTTCCTGCCATGATGATGACTCTCATCTGGTTTTCAGCCGGTCTTTCGATCACTATGTTCGAAATGCCTGCTGCGTACAGCTTCTGTTTCAGATATTTTCTTATCTTATCGTCTTCTACAAGGTAATCCGCAAAATTATTCTTGTCTGCATACCATTTGGAGTCCCAGTCTTTTATGACTCCTACTCTGAAACCATGTGGACTTACTTTCTGTCCCATTTACTGAACCTCCGTTTCTTTCTCTCTAAGTATCACACCTATGTGACTGCTTCTCTTCAGAATGGAGAATGCACGGCCCTGAGCTCCTGCTCTCCATCTCTTCATTGTAGGTCCCTGGTTAGCATATACTTCTGCCACATACAGGTTGTCCGGGTTCATGTCAAAGTTGTTCTCAGCGTTGGCTGCAGCGGATTTGACTACCTTTTCTACGAGTTCAGCACCTTTTCCCGGTGTGAACTTCAATATGTTGAGTGCCTCGTTTAAGTCCTTGCCTCTTACCAGATCAGTAACCGGCTTGAGCTTGATAGGAGACATTCTAACGTATTTTGCAACTGCTTTTGCTTCCATTTGTTTATCTCCTTATCTTATTTGGCTTTCTTATCTGCGGCATGTCCTCTGTAAGTCCTGGTTGGAGCAAACTCTCCAAGCCTGTGGCCTACCATGTCTTCTGTAATATATACAGGTACGTGCTTTCTTCCGTCATGAACGGCGATAGTATGTCCAACCATCTGCGGGAAAATCGTGGATGGTCTTGACCATGTCTTTACGACTTTCTTTTCGTTGGCTGCATTCATATCATCAATCGCCTTCAACAGTTTTCTGTCGACGAAAGGGCCCTTTTTAAGTGATCTGCCCATTATTATTGCTCCTTCCTTTATTTCTCGTTCCTTCTCTTGACAATATACTTATCGGAACCGTTGTTCTTCTTTCTCGTCTTATAACCAAGTGCAGGCTTGCCCCAAGGTGTTACAGGACCCACTCTTCCGATAGGCGCCTTGCCTTCGCCGCCGCCGTGTGGATGGTCGTTCGGGTTCATTACCGAACCTCTGACTGTAGGCCTGATTCCCATATGTCTCTTGCGTCCTGCTTTTCCGACTGAAATGTTCTGATGATCTCCGTTGCCTACGATACCGACCGTAGCTCTGCAGTTCATTCTGATCCTTCTTACTTCGCCGGACGGAAGTCTCACCTGAGCGAACTCCCCTTCCTTTGCCATAAGCTGGGCTCCGTTTCCTGCCGATCTGACGAGCTGAGCACCTTTGCCCGGCTTCAGTTCGATGCAGTGTATCATCGTACCAAGAGGAATGTTTGCTATAGGAAGCGCATTTCCTTCTTTAATATCGGCTTTTGCTCCGGAGAACAGTACGTCTCCTACCTTTATCGATTCAGGAGCGATGATGTATCTCTTTTCACCGTCTGCATAATTCAGAAGAGCTATATTCGCATTTCTGTTAGGGTCGTATTCGATACTCGCGACTTTTGCAGGTATGTCATCCTTATTTCTCTTGAAATCAATAACTCTGTATTTAGGTCTTGTACCGCCGCCCTTATGTCTTACAGTGATCTTGCCTCTGTTATTTCTTCCGGCATGCTTTTTCAGTGTGACTGTAAGAGATTTCTCAGGAGTCGCGGCTGTGATCTCTTCAAAAGTGGAACTTGTCATTCCTCTTAAGCCCGGAGATGTCGGATTATACTTTTTTAATGCCATTGTTTCCTACCTCCTATTACAGTCCCTGGAAGAATTCGATATCCTTGCTGTCCTCAGTAAGTGTGACTACTGCTTTCTTTCCGGCAGCTGTCATTCCCATCGATCTTCCAACTCTCTTTTTCTTGCCTTTAACGTTCATTATATTTACATTCTTGACATCTACATCGAAGATCTGCTCAACAGCCGACTTGACTTCTGTCTTGTTCGCATCAACAGCGACTTTGAATGTATATTTCTTGTTCTGCGCATCTGCCATACTTCTCTCAGTGATAACAGGCTTCAGTATTACGTCGTAAGGAGTTCTCATTACGAATACACCTCCTCGATTTTATTGATCGCTTCTTTTGTTGCGATGAAGTTGTTATGGTTGATGATCTCATAAACATTCATTGTCGAAACAAGTACTGTTTTGACTCCCGGAATGTTTGCAGCTGATCTGATGACGTTTTCATCTTTATCTGCCATTACGATGAGTGCCTTTTTGCCGGCCTTCACGTTCTCGAGCATTTTTATCATTTCTTTTGTCTTAGGCTCTTCAAACTTGAACTCGTCGATAACGATCATTTCATTCTCTTCTACCTTCGAAGAAAGTGCTGAGAGCATTGCGAGTCTCCTCATTTTCTTAGGAATGGTATATCTGTAGCTTCTCGGTTTTGGTGCGAAAACGATTCCGCCTCCGATCTGTGAAGGGTCTGTCGAACTTCCCTGTCTGTGTCTGCCTGTACCCTTCTGTCTGAACGGCTTCTTTCCGCCGCCTCTGACTTCAGCTCTCGTCTTTGCTGACTGAGTTCCCTGTCTTCTGTTAGCCAGGTAATTCTTGACTACCGCATGGACTGCGTTCTCATTTGGTTCGATACCGAAGATCTCGTCCTTGAGGTCCATTGTTCCGGCTTCTGATCCGTCCATGGTCAGTATTTTGATCTGTGCCATTTTTTACTCCTCCTTTCCGAGTATCTCCTAGTGCTTCTGTCCTTTGACTGCGTACTGGACTTTCAGTAATCCGCCTTTTCCGCCGGGTACTGCTCCCTTTACGAGCAAAAGATTTCTGTCTGCAATAACTTTCACGAGCTGAACGTTCTGAACTGTGACTGTGTCGCGTCCCATTCTGCCCGGGCCCTTGTTGCCCTTGAAGACTCTTCCAGGATATGATGCTCCGGCAAGCGCGCCGGCAAGTCTCTTGTGTTTCGAGCCGTGTCCCATAGGACCTCTGTGATGTCCGTTTCTCTTGATGTTGCCCTGTGTTCCTTTACCTTTTGAAGTTCCCGTAACGTCGAGGTACTTTCCCTCTTCGAAATCCGCCACAGTCATAACCTGTCCGACTTCATACGTATCGCCTTCGTCGGCAATGAACTCCGCCAGATTCTTTTTCAGTTCAACGCCGGCCTTTTTAAAATGACCTGTCATCGGCTGGTTGACTCTGTGCGGTTTTGTTTCGCCGAACCCGACCTGAACTGCGTCATATCCGTCATTCTCGACCGTCTTGATCTGTGTGACGACCTGAGGACCGGCCTCGATAACAGTTACAGGAACGACTTCGCCGTTTTCGGTGAAAATCTGTGTCATACCGATTTTCTTTCCCAGTAATGTTTTCATGTTTTACCTCCATAATTCTTACAGCGGATCATGGTTCGTATCCGTCGTGCGGTTTCCGCCATGATCATTCTAAGGGGAGTTCCCTTCGCTTTATAACTTGATCTCGATGTCTACGCCTGCCGGCAGCTCGAGCTTTGTCAGCGCGTCTGTCGTCTTTGCCGTAGCACTTGTGATATCGATCAGTCTCTTGTGAGTTCTCTGTTCGAACTGCTCTCTGCTGTCCTTGTATTTGTGGACGGCTCTCAGGATAGTGATGACTTCCTTTTCAGTCGGGAGCGGAATAGGTCCTGATACTTCTGCGCCGGTTTTTTTGGCAGTATCAACGATCTTGGCCGCTGACTGGTCGAGCAGTGCGTGATCATAAGCTCTCAGCTTGATTCTGATTTTCTGTAATTCACTCATTTTGCTTCCTCCTAAACTTTTGTACTATTTTCGCTATTCTCGTACAAGGGATCTTAAGGCCCTGTTTTTCAACGTATCTGTGCATTTTCAGCTTGCATACACACTGTACCGGGTGTTTCCAAATACCTGACACGCAGAAAAGCGCAGCGAACCCCTTCGCCCCCTTCCGGAGGGGACAATTCTCGGCGGAAATTACCTGATAGCTCAGCAACTTCCCGCTTCTTCGCCTTATCGCAAGCTTTTGTAGTCTATCACAGAGTGCCTTTCATTGCAAGGTTTTTTTGCAAAATAGTCAGCCGTGTTTTTCTATTTGTCAATTGTCAGTAAATGCGGTTTTTCAAGCTCTATAGAGCCCGTATGCTGCACACGTATCCACGCGTTTTTATCAGTGCTTTTGAAAAGGCACCCGCTGCAGCAGCAGATGCCTTTAAATTTCAACGTTTTTTTATTCTACATAGATGCTGCCGCCGATAAACTCCCGCAGTATCGAATTATTGACAATAAGATAATCATCCTGAACTACATCGAAAAACTCCAGCAGTTTAAGCAGGCGCTGCGCTTCACCGTATCCGATCTCCTCCGGCCCGACCGCGCGCAGAAGCGGCTCCGCATACTTTCTCAGCACACCCAGCTCATAAATATGGACAGAATTAAAAAACTCGTCAGCCTCGGCATTATACGGGAAAATATTCCGGTCCTCACCCCTTCTGACTTTCGGCCATTCAAGTATCGTTTCCGATGCACTGTGGCCCCGGTATTTATTGTCCCTCACTATCCTCCTCAGCATCCTGAGATCAGTCGTCGGGATACGGTTGTGATTGTCGATATTCAGCTGCGTCAGAGGACTGATATAAATCTTATATTTCCATTTGTCGGCAATATGCTGGGTCAGGGCATTATTCAGAGCATGTATCCCCTCAATAACAATCGGCTGACCCTCAGTCAGTTTAGTTCTTCTCCTGCCGAAAATTTTAATTCCCCTGATAAAGTCAAAAGTCGGCAGATCCACCTCTTCTCCTTCGAGAAGCGCATTCATGTCATGTTCAAACAATTCGATATCAAGAGCATCAAGTCCCTCATAATTCGGCTCATTATTTTCATCCAGCGGCGTCTCGTCGCGGTTCACGAAATAATCATCCGTTCCGAGATAAAGCGGATTCTGTCCGTTTACCTTCAGCTGTATGCACAATCTGCGCGCAAATGTCGTCTTGCCCGAAGACGACGGTCCCGCGATCAGTATTATTCGTTTCCTCTGTGTAGTAATAGCTCCGGCGATCTCGACGATCCTCTTTTCGTGAAGTGCTTCCGACAGAAGAATGACCTCACGCATCTTGCCGTCTGCGATCTTTTCGTTCAGGTCATTCACATACTGTATATCGAGCAGCCTCTGCCAGCGCTTCGCCTCGCTGAAAGCCGAATACATCTTTTTTTCATCAACATACTCAGGCAGCTTATTCGGATCATCCATATACGGAAATCTCAGCAGCACGCCCCTGCGGTATTTTTTCAGCTCGAATATTTTTATATATCCCGTAGACGGCGGCATTATGTCATAGAAGAAGTTGCCGAAACCGTCCAGAGTATATAATTTAAATCTGTCTGCTTCCGGATGATTTTCAACGATTTTTCTTTTTTCTTCCAGATCTGCTTTTTTCAGAAACTCCAGCGTATCTTTCCGGTTCATATAAGATTTGACAAAAGGCTTATCATCTTCAGCTAATTTGTGCATCGCTTCTTCTATCAGGCCTACCTGTTCCGCGGTTATCTGTTTCTTTGTTTTTATTTCCGTATAAATTCCCTTGTTCAGAGAATTCTGTATCTCAACGCCCGCTCTTCCTATGACATGCTCGATGCAGTAAAGGTACATCATCGTCAGTCCGTGCTGATATGCCAGGTTTGCTGCCTGCGACCGCATATCAAGCAGGGTCAGGACACACGGTTCTTCAATAGTATGCGTAAGTCCGACTATCCTGTTGTTCAGCCGTCCCGCCAATATCGTGTACGGGACCTCATCCTCGTACATGCGGTAGATCTGTTCGATAGTCGTACCCTTTTCAATATCAATATTAACCGTCGTATCACCGGTATGTTTCATTAATAATATCTGCATAATATGTTCATTATAGCAAAACAGGGCCGGCAGCGCAAACACTGCCGGTCCCATATACCCTATGCCCGACGCACTGCGCCGCGGCACACCCTGACTTACTTATTAATAACTTGCAGCATATCCATCGCTGCCGTGATATTTGTAATGCAGAAACAGCGATCCCAGCGAACTGTCTATCGTCTGAGGCGTGCTGAAATAATACTTTACAGTCTTCTTTGTTCCGGCCTTGATAGTTACAGATGTCTTTAGATAACAATCAACATAATTCTCTTCATCGCTGACGATATCAGGATAATACTCTGCATCCTTCAGCACCACCAGCGGATATTTTGACTGATTGTAAACAACGATCGGAATATAATCCATATCCGATGCTGTTCCGTACGGAAAGACTGCAAGTATTTCCGCCTTTGTTGTAACCACCTGGATATCCCGGTATTCACACTCTGATGTTTCGACCATACTGCCGTTCTTATATTTACCGGCTGCAACATAGACAGCATAATGCTTCCCGCTTTTCAGGCCTTTGATCGTGTATGATGTCTTTTTCTTGGATAATGTTTTTACCAGATTACACGGCACGCTGTCTGAAGTATATTCTTCAGCGGACGGAGCGCTGCAGTAAATTCCATAATCAGTAGCACCATTCACCTTGTTCCATCTGACCTTTACACTGGAACTGCTCTGTACGTTCAGATACATGACCGGCTCTTTCAGTGCCGATGCCGAAACCGCCGCATCGGCGTCAGACGGCATAAGAAATGCACTCATCGAAACTGCCACGGCAATTGTCATAAACACCGCTAATATTTTTCTTCTCATATCTATCTCCTATCAGTCTTTATTAGGAAGCAGACGCGCTATTCTGCCGACGAATTCCCCGAAGTTCTGTGTCTGAACAACGACCTTTCCCGGTCCTGTCAGCTTTGTCAGGAAGAGACCTTCTCCCCCGAAGAAAATATTCTTGGCACCTTTAACCATTTCGATCTCATACGGCATACCCTTGTCGAAAGCCACCACGCAGCCTGTATCCACTTTCAGGACTTCGCCAGGCTGCAGCACTTTCTCAACTTTGTTGCCGTCGATTTCCAGAAATGCCATGCCGGATCCTGTCAGCTCCTGAAGAATGATCCCCTCGCCGCCGAATAATCCCGATGAAATTTTCTTCGTGAAAGTTACATTCAGTTCGACCGAAGGCTCCGCGCACAGGAATGCGCCTTTCTGGCATATCAGTCCTCCGGTCTGCCCTACATCAACAGCCATGATTTCCCCCGGCGCAGTACAGGAAAAAGCGATCTGCTCTCCGGCGGCCTGCGCCGAATACGTAGCCATAAACAGAGACTCTCCTGCGAAAAGTCTGCCTATGCTCTTGCCGAATCCGCCCTTGGCATTCGTTTCCATGCCGATATTTCCTGTCATCCAGGCAAGACCGCCTGACTGTGTGAACATCGACTCTCCCGCCTGATCGAATGTGATCTCTACAGCGGGCATTACATTGCCTATTAGTTCGTATTTCATTTATACACCTCCCAGTTAACCTTAATATTATTTGTCCCTGTTTTCATTGTATTCTTATTAAATGCCGATACTACGGCCTTTTGTCTAAAAATACAATCAAAAATTTGTCCGCTTGTCTATCCACGGGCTTTTATTGTATACACTTGTTTGTAGCAAAGTATCTGTAAACTGCTATAATAAAATCATGGAGGATGGGGCAATGATAAATCTATTGATCATTGAGGATCAGAAAATAGTCAGAGATGCTATCGTAAGGAATTTGAACAGCAGCGGTGAAATCGAAGTCATTGCTGATTCCGGCGATGCATCCGAGGCCTGCGAAATGTGTGAAAAATATTCACCTGATCTCGTTCTGATGGATATCTGCACGGAAAACGACGCCAGCGGCATAGATGCTGCCGGGCAGATAAAATCAAAACATCCGGGCGTAAAAGTCGTTCTGATGACAGGCGTTCCGGAAATTACTTTCATCGAAAAAGCCAAAGCGGCCGGAGTTGACAGCTTCGTATATAAAAACATCGGCATAGACGACATGATACATATTCTCGTCAGCACAATGAACGGATACGGCACATTCCCCAACGAGATAAAAAGCGATGACGTGAAAATGATGGGAGAGCTTACCGAACGTGAGATGCAGATCCTGCGTCTGCTCTGTGATGCCCGAAGCCGGACCGAAATAGCAAAAGAGCTTTCGATAAGCGAAAGCTCTGTAAAAGCACATATCTCATCCCTTCTTTCCAAGACGGGATTTGAGAACACATCGAAACTTGCCATATACGCTGTGAAAAACGGCCTGATCAATCCTAATATTTAAATACTGCTTTCAGCATGAACACCGGACTGGAGATCACTTCAAAAACTCCGCCGGCTTCATTTACTCTGCGGCGGATCCCCTGCAGTCCGCTGCCTTCTTTGATGTTATCTTCAGGTCTTGCACCGTCATTTGTTATCCTGACCTCCGCCGACGATCCGCTGCTTTTTATGAACACGAACAGCTTCTTTGCACCCGCATGCCTCAGCGCATTTGTAGCAGCCTCACGGATCATCCGGACTATTACTGCATCCGTATCCTCATTTCCCGTAAGGTGCCCGTATAAAATGATCTGCATCCCCGAGAAAGAAAAAGCTTCAACGATCTCGCGCAGATGGTCGCTTTCATCCATCTTTCCGTCTTCCCTGATATCATCTGTCATGCCGATCAGCATCGGCCTGAGTTCCGCCGCATCGATGAGCCCCTCTCCGGAATTGACGATCACCTGATGCACTATCGACAGTCTCTGCCCGAGAATATCATGCACTTTCGATTTCATCGCCAGTATTTCTTCTTCTTCACGGATCTTTTCCACATTGTCAGCCATCCACTGCAGATGCTCGTTCATCTGCCTCAGGCTTTCGTTATAATGTTCCAGATTCCTGTTGAGGGCATCTTCTTCGGTGATATCCGCCGCCAGATGCTGGATGTATTTTTTCTTGTTGATGACGAGTTCCGTATCGGAGAACTCCCAGGTGTCATGCTCGAACCTGGCAATAAATCCTTTTCTCGTTTTTATTTTTTCGTGATCCTCATCACCCAGTCTGATAAGGACATTGTCCATCGACCTGTTGACCAGTATCCTTTTGCCGCGGCTGTCATCGAACGCCAGTCCGTCGGTCATCATATCGATGCCCTCTTTGATCGACAGACGGTTGATGTTCAGACGGTAATAATTAATTTCCCTTATCGACGAGTACACGAAACATGCCGTGAGCAGTATGTTCGTCACGATAAAGGCGGTGCAGTAATACACGGCGCCTGCATTGGCGAGCGGCGGCATTACCGACAGCAGCAATACCGCCGGGAGGATATATTCCTTGTTTTTCGTGCGATACCCCGCCAGCATCCACAATGCCGAAACTGCGGCGGCAGTCCACAAAAGAAAGGAGTAACTGTCAATAATATTATTACGGTATAAAGTCTGATTCATTATCACGCAGCATATCCACACTTCGGAAACGAGGAATATTTCCGTCACCACGCCTGCGACAACGAAGGACAGATCCTGATCACGCCTGAAACGCGTGTACATGAAAACCATAGTAATTACAAGCATTACTGCACTTATCATCACTGTATTCATCATGATGTATATCACAGATAACGGAAGACAAAACAAATCGATCATTTTTCCTTCCTTTCCTTTTCATATTCTCTTGATATTGTTGCAGGCTCGTTTTCACCCTGATAGCTCAGGAGCATTTTCAACGCGGCTCTGTCGCCCCTTGAGACGATTTTAATAAAGACATCGGCGGATGTACCCTGGTAAACCAGTTTTCTTGCAGCGTCGAACAGGTCGTCATATATTTTATTCGCACACGATGCATCGATCAGTTTTTCACCTTCAACAAACGCGGATCCCGCAACACTGCTCGTTTCCAGATCGCTGAATGTCTCGTTTATTATGATGCCGAACTGTTTAATATCGAGCATGCCGGTACGTCTGGATGACAGCACGATGTTCGCTTTTCTCTTGCAGTAGCCTATCAGATATTTGATGTACAGTAATGTCTGCGCATCTTTATCATCCTGCCCCAGCGACTCCGCATATTTTTTGATTTTTTCGAGCTGCGTGCCTATTGCCTCATCTACTTCATCATTCAGGCGATTGGTCATTTCCAGCCTGTACAATTCTTCTTTCACATGTTCCTGTTTTTCCAGCAGTTCCTGTTTCCTGATCAGTTCTCTGTTTTTCGTCTGCAGATTTACGCGCATTTTTCTTACCGCCGTATTATCTCTGCGCAGTACTACATATCCTCCGCGGATGTCCATCCTGCTCGCCGGCGACGAGTCCGGGCTGCGTCCTCCGGATCTGTAAACGATCCGGTCACTGCGGTCGCATATCATCATATCTATATTGGCAGCTGCGAACAGTTTTTCATATTTTCTGTTTGACGGTATCAGCCGCGTTTCAATAAGTATCTCCAGAAGCAGCGCAGTCATAAGGCAGGTGACCAGACTGATGTTCAGGATCTTGGCATACTCCACTCCCAGTGCATTCAATACTTCATAGCAAACAAGACATGCCAGGGCAGCTGCCGGAGGAACTGCTCTGCGTATGCCGCCGTTATTCTTCAACGCTGCATTTTTCATCATTACAGCTATGGTGATAACTGTGATCACCAGGATCCAGCCCACAATCACAAAATACAAAAATCCGTACGTGTACCCCGATATCCATCTGCCATTTGTCAGTGTCAGCCTGAATATCTGCTGATGCAGATCGTTGGTCAGTATTATTATTATAAATGCGCATGATATAGAGTATACGCTGCTGATGATTTTCTTCCGCAGAGATGGTTCAGTGCCGTTTATCTGCAAGGCTATAGAAAGGCCGAGGACAGGCATCAGCAGCGCCGGAACATAGTAAAGATACCACATCATCCTTTTTGCCGCTTCGCCGGTAATGATATCTTTATGGAATGCCGCCAGCATCCAGAATATCAGCAGGCCCATGATCCATACAGCTTCCCGACGCATCCTTACGTCTGCGATCCTTAAAAACATGGAGGCCGACCATACAACAAACAGAAGCGTGAATATGGCAAACACCAGCATTCGTTCCATGCCGTCTGCCGCCAGCAGCGGATATCCCCGGAAAATCACTTTTCTCCTGATCTGAGATATGCTGCTGCGAGTGAGTTCGTGAAAGGCAGTCAGCTGTTTCTTCTCTGATATTTTCACATGTCCGTTTTTCGGGATAATGTATGAATATCCCGGCAGGTGTTTCATCGAGGCCTTATCTGTGATAACGATCGGTTCAGCCTGGATAATCCCTACATGCAGCTGCCTGAGATCATTAATACTGCACAAAAACGCGAAAGCAGGATCCAGATCATATATCGACCCTCCCTGTGTTTCGGCTATTGCTACAAGCGAATATTCCAGAGATTCATCCCATGACATCAATATGCTGTCATCAGCCGACAGGAGCGAATCCCAGTCCGTGATCGAGCCCGGTTCCACTTTTGCAGGGTCATAGGCAATAACGACTGTATCTTCACGCGGTGCATAATAATCACCTTTGACAGATTCCATACTGCGTCCGCAGGAGGCCAGAACAAAAGAGCATAACAAAACAGCCGCTATACACAGCAAAGTTCGTCTCACTCTCATCACTCCCTCCGCACACAACAAGTTTCATGATATTAAATTATACCATAGCACGATACGGCAGCGCAATCGGCTGCCGTATCGGTCAAGTGTGTGTTATTAGGTTGAGTGTGTTGTTTTTAAAGAGTATTTATTGGAGCGATTATGTGTCTTAAGGAATTACTGTCCAAATGTAATTCAGGCCCGGCTCAGAAGGGGAGAGCCTCTGCCTGTTCTTCCGGAACCGCTTCCGTATGAGGAATGCAGTTCCCGCTTTCGTCTTCGGAAGCGCATTTTACTTCCGCTGTTTCTTCGGTCTCATCATCTTTGTCGATGTATCCCTTATAGAGCGATACAAGGGTATCCATCTCTTCACCCGTCAGCTGAACGCCCTTGGACATATGCGATCTGTCTTCATTCCAATCTCTAATATCATATTTCGCAGGTTTGTCGTTCCAGGCAACAATGTTCAGTTCTTTCTTCCAGCCGGATGAATTGACTCTTATAACACCGACTTCATGTACAAGCCGATATGTGATGCTTTGCTTATCTGCCATGCATATCTCCTTTCTTAAGTATTTCTCTAACCCCTTTACAAGTATAATATTACTATAATTGTAAATATATGTCAATACGTATTTTCCAATTATTTCCTTTTGCCATTTACTATAATGTAACCATGCCTGTGATGTGATAAAATATATATGAACGGAGGAATTATATATATGAATGAAATCATACGCCGTGCTGTCCTCACTGCTTTCGGAAGAGACGGTGAAATATACAGATTGAAAAAATACGCCATACGAAACAGCAGTGAATATAAACAGACTTTCGGCCCCTGTTATCTTGTTGTCGATCCGCATAAAGCGGTCGTCTGTGAAACCGTCACAGACGAGGATGCTGAAACACTCAATTCTGGTGATTCACCTGTACTGGAAATCACTGATGCTACAGGCAAAGTCATGCCCGGACGCATGAAGAAATTTGAACTTGGTCCGTTCTCTTATAAGATCGTTAAAAAGGTGTAATACATATCGATTCCCTTCCCTTGCTGTCGCGGATACCTACGCTCGCCGGAGCGAGCTTCGCTGTCCCATTTTGCCCTGCACTCCCGCTTCGCCGATGCTCGCGTTCGTGCGCAAAATGTTCGACGGGATCTCCGATTCCCTTCCAGCTTTATAAAAAAACAAACACGCCGAAATGGTGTGTTTGCTTTTTTATGGAGCGGATGACGGGAATCGGACCCGCCTTGCCGGCTTGGGAAGCCGGTGTTCTACCAATGAACTACATCCGCACGCTGCCTTCTGAGCAAGCAGATTCTGTACAGTACTTGTCTATTATATATTGACAGGGCAACATATTCAAGGCAGTTTTTCTTTATAAGACTATTTTTTGATTTCACACCATGCTTCCATATTTTCTTCCACGCATTCGACAAATGACTTTGCCGAAGGCGACAATGTTTTGAACGATTTAGCATATAATCCGATTGTCTGATGCAGTTTAGGCGAAAGCGGGACGGCATCAAGCCTGTCCATGAAACTGCCTGTCATCAATGTTCCTTCAACGGCTATCCCGAGGCCATGCGCCACCATATTAATAAGAGACAGATCGTCCTCGCATGTATACGCAATATTTGAGGAAAGAGTTTTCTCCCATGCAGGCGGAAGCCAGTAATTATATGAATGCGCATCCGTATCCATGATCAGCGTTATGAACGGGTAGTCCGCAACATTGTCGAGAGTTACCGCCTTTCTTCTTGACAGCGGATGCCCTTTGGGCATTATCATCTTGATTTCATCCACAATAAGTTTTCGGAACTCGCCGCCTTCAGTTTCCTTTTTTTCAGTAAGCGCCATATCTATTCTGCCGTCCTCTATCATTTCACGCAGGAACGGCGGATCAGCCGTTACAAGTATAGTTTGTATTTCAGGATACTTTTTCCTGAATATCTCAAGCAGCGCCGGCATAGCCTCAGCAGAAACGCTGTGCATCGCGCCTATGTAAACAGTCCCTGTTTCGCGTCCGTTGACCCTGCTGCATTCCTCGCGTATTTTTTCATCGCACTTCAACTCATCCCTCATCAGAGGAATTATCATTTCGCCGTTATGAGTCAGTAACACTCCCGTATGCGTCCTGTTAAACAGTCTGACCTCCAGTTCCTCTTCAAGGCTGTTGATCATCTGCGTCACTCCCGACTGTGAATACCCCATGTCATGCGCAGTTTTTGTGATGCTGTGATTTTCTGATATGCGGACTGCCGCTTCGTATTTTTTATTATCCATCTTACGTCTCTCTTTCATCTCATAAGTACAGCTTATTTCATTCATTGATATTTACCGTTTTACTTATTAGCCCCTTTAGACTATATTATAGTCGAAGAAGGAAATAATATAAAGCAATACTTTATATCAGAAGGAGGAAAGAAAAATGGAAAAGAGAATGAACGCATACACAGAACATGCAGTCAGAGAAAATGGAAAGGCTCATAAGGAAGAATGGCTCAACTCGGGGATGCTCGTTGCATTTATCGGTGTGATCCTCGCGGCAGTCGCAGCTTCCGCCGAAACAGATGCATCTTCAATGCCGCTTTATATATTATCTCTCATCTGCGCTGTCGCTTTTACGGCTATACTGCAGAAGGCATTCAGAGCATCAGGCCGGAAATAACTATCCTGCCCTGTGCATGAAATATATATTGAATAAGTGAAAAGACACAAGACCGTAAGCATCCGATGCTGTATGGTCTTGTGTCTTATTTATCTCTTCATTTATGTGCCGATACTACTTAAGGACTCTGGCAATATCCTTTGCCGCCTTTACGCACTGCGCCTCGGAAATCGCCGCTACGGAGATCCTTACACCCTTTGCAAAAGGCACCAGGAAATCCCCCATCGATTCAAGCTTTGCACATACACCATCCGGATCTCCGCTTTCTATGCAGCAGAAAAATCCGGAATCAAAAGGCACACATTCCACACCTTCTGCGCGCAGAGTCCCCTCGAAAGTCTTTCCTCTTTTCAGGAGCATGCTTCTGTATTCTTCCCGTTCCCTGCCGACTTTCTCAAGCAGCTCCGGATCGGCATAGATACGCTCAATGACAGTCTGCCCCGCACGAACGCAGTTAGACCAGGAAGCTCTTGACGAATACTCCATCACCTGAACGAACTCATCGGCCTGTGCCTGCGTCGCCGCCAGGCATACATTCGCACCCGTCCTCATGCCGTAAAGCGTGAACGTCTTTGAAGCGGAATAACCGATAATTACCATTACATTGTCATTTAGTTTTTCGAACTCAGGCAGGAACTGTCTGTATTCGTCCGGATCGCCCGCAAAGTCAATATAAGCAGCATCCACAAATATTGTCGCAGTGCCGCCGCCGGCTGTCGCTTCATTGAATATCCCGACAACTTCTCTCCACTCTTCAGTGCTGAGCGAATATCCTGTAGGATTGTGCGCAGGCGTATTGATAACCGCAAGGCAGCTTCCCTGTTTTTCGACGCAGGAGTTCACCATTGCCTGCAGGCCGCCCATGTTGTATTTCCCGTCAGCAGTAAACATCTCGTATGTTTCTAGATTTCTGCCGATCTCGCTGCAGATTTTCGTATATGTCGGCCAGAACCATGATGCAGTAATAACGGTGTCCCCGACATTCGTATAGTTCGCCACAGCATTCCTTATTCCGCCGGTCCCGCCCGGGTTAGCCGACGCACTCGTAAACCTCTTCGGCACATATTTTCCCAGTGCCGCCTTAGTTATCGCCTCTTTAAATGCAGGCGTCCCTCCGATCGGTGCATATGCGGCGAAATCATCCGGCGTCAGACTCTTGATCGCGTCCATTACCGATGACAGTACCACCAGATTTCCTTCATCATCCATAAGTGAACCAATAGTAGCGTTGATGACCTTGTCTTTTCCCTCTTTGGCAATCATCGCTTTGGCTCTTCCGCTTACTGCAAATATTTTATCTTCTTTCGGGAACACTCTCCCGTTTTCCTTTGCCAGCAGCATATGCTTCACTCCCTTTCGACTTTTATCTTTACATAATTGATCTGCTTTCCCATACTCATGAATTTTGCTTCGTATTCAGTCATATAATTACGTGAATCAAATTCCGAGCTATGTAAGTCTACCGCAAATTCAACGACTTGTAAATCCAAAGATTCTATTTCCTCCAGCGTGAATCCAAACAGATCATCGTTATCTGTTTTAAATTCTATCATTCCGCCGTTCCTCACGACATCGCAGTACGCCTTGAGATAATCCCTGTGTGTCAGTCTTCTTTTCGCATGTCTCGCCTTGGGCCACGGATCACTGAAATTAAGATATATCCCTGCCAGCTCCCCTGTTCCGAAATAGTCTCTTACGTCATAGACTTTATCATCAATGAAAATCACATTATTCAGCTCTTCGCTGCAGGCCTTTTCCAGCGCACGCACCAGAACGCTCTGCTGATATTCTATACCGATAAAGTTTGACGCCGGATCCGCTTCCGCATGTTCCATCAGAAAATCTCCTTTGCCGCATCCGATCTCCAGATATGTATCCATATTGAAACCTGCGCCTCTTTCGTAAAAAAAACGCTGCCAGTCATCCTTATATTTGATTGCGCTGTCTAGTCTGTATCTGCCGAAACGTTCGAGCCTCTCATCAAGGTCTTTCAATTTTCTCTGTCTCATAAAACTCCTATCTGAAAATTTCCCTGTAATGCTCCAGCAGTTTATACAAGGGATATCCTATTGCATAACATGCACCCAGTTCCCCGAGCGCCACCCATCCCATGCATGCCGGCAGCGGCATTTCAGGCGTATACAGGAAATGCAGTTCCAGTCCTATTATCACACCATTGGCAATCACGGGAGGAAGCGGGACCAGCAAAGGCTTATTGCGGAGCCTGTAGGAACAATATGCGGCAGCCAGCGATGCCGCACTTCCGCAGACAATATCAATGATCCCGACCGGACTCATAAGATTCGCAATTAGACAGCCGAGAAAAAGTCCCGGCACAGCAGCCGGCGTAAACGCGGGCAGAATGGTCAGGGCCTCACTGACACGAAGCTGTATCGGCCCGTAACTGATCGGCGATAAAATGACAGTGAGCACAGCATAAACAGCAGCTATTACAGCTGCCTGTATGAGATACTTTGTCCTGAACTTCATATGTACATCCTTTCGAGCACGCACAGTCCGACGAATAATGCCGTCAGAACAAATACGAGTGCATCGCTTTTGCCGTAATGCATCGCATTCATCCTCGTACGGTGCTCTCCACCCCTGTAACATCTCGCCTCCATGGCCATCGCCATATCCTGAGCGATCCTGAAAGCGCTTATAAACAGCGGCACCAGTATCGGGATGAGATTCTTCGCCCTGTTCAATATATTTCCGGTCTCAAAATCGGCGCCACGCGCCTGCTGCGCTTTCATTATCTTATCTGTCTCTTCCAGAAGCGTAGGGATAAAACGCAGCGCTATCGTCATCATCATGGCAAGTTCATGTGCCGGCACGCCGACTTTTGCCGCAGGTTTCAGCAAAGATTCGATGCCGTCCGTCAGGCTTATCGGTCTCGTCGTCAGAGTCAGCATAGATGATCCGATGATAAGAAGCACAAGTCTGACCGCGAGAAATACCGCCTTGTAAAGCCCCTGCTCTGTTATTTTCAGAAAGCCCAAATGCCACAATACATCGCCCGGATACATAAACAGATTCAGGACAAACGTAAAAATGATTATCAGAAAAATAGGCTTCAGCCCTCTGAGAATAAACTTAGGCGGCACCTTTGATATTGCAATTGCAGCTATCAGAACTACCGTTGCAAAAGCAAAGCCTATGAATGTATGCAGTATGAACAGCGCTACGATATACGTCAGCGAAACTATTATTTTTGTTCTCGGATCCAGTCTGTGGACCCATGATTCTCCGGGGAAATATTGTCCCAGAGTAATATCTCTTACCATTTATGCCTTTTCTTCCTGACCTTTAATAACTTTACAGATCGCCTGCTCCGCTTCATACTCCGTAAAAATATCCGTCGGCACGTTTAATCCCCGTGATCTCAGATCACGCATCAGGCATGTCACATCCGGAAGGTCGAGTCCCATGGCCTCGAGTTCGTCTCCGCGTGAGAACACCTCTTTCGGCGTGCCGTTCATTACCATTCTGCCCTCGTCCATCACCAGCACTCTGTCTGACAGCTGCGCGATATCGTTCATATTATGTGACACAAGAATTATTATGCTCGTATCACCCTCATGGATTTTCCGCACCATCGACAGTACGTCCTGATGGGCCTGCGGATCCAATCCGGCTGTAGGTTCATCCAGGATGAGCACTTCCGGCCGCATGGCGATGACGCCTGCTATGGCGACCCGCCTTTTCTGCCCGCCAGAAAGATCGAACGGTGATTTGTCCTTTATATCATCATAGTCGAGCCCGACCAGTTCTATGGCAGTCCTGACTCTGTCATCTATTTCTTCCTGTGTCAGCCCCAGATTTTTCGGCCCGAACGCAACATCCGCGGCGACTGTCTCCTCAAAAAGCTGATATTCCGGGTACTGAAATACCAGTCCGACCTTGCGCCTTATTTCGAGCATTGAAGCTCCTGATGCAGTAATATCCGTATCTCCAACTATTATCTGCCCGTCGTCCGGTTTCAGCAGTCCGTTCAGGTGCTGCAGCAATGTGGATTTACCCGATCCAGTGTGCCCGATGATCCCCACAAACTCTCCGTCAATTATCTCGAAGCTGATATCTACCAGCGCCGCCGTTTCATCAGGCAGTCCCTTGTTATATACATGATTGATGTTCTTTACCTGTATCGACATACTGCCTCCACCAATTCTTCTTCCGTAACTATCTCCTCAGAAAGATCCAGTCCCTTTGCATTGAGCGCATGCCTCAGTTCCACGGCAAGCGGTACGTCAAGACTCAGCGCGGCCAGTTCGCTTCTGCTGCGGAATACCTCCCGCGGTGAACCGTCCATTACTGCTTTCCCGCGGTTCATGATTATTATCCGGTCCGCCTGTGCTGCTTCTTCCATAAAATGTGTGATCAGTATGGCGGTAATGCCTTCTCCGTGCAGTTCATGTATTATGCGCAGTATATCTTTCCTTCCTTTCGGATCGAGCATTGCAGTTGGCTCGTCGAAGATGATACACTGCGGCTTCATTGCCACGACACCCGCTATGGCTATTCTCTGTTTCTGTCCTCCCGACAGCATATGCGGAGCTTTCTTTTTGTATTTCCCCATCTGAACCGATTCCAGCGCGCTGTCCACGCGTTTTCTTATCTCCTGCGGATCGATGCCGAGATTCTCGGGCCCGAAAGCGACATCATCCTCAACGATAGACGACACTATCTGATTGTCGGGATTCTGAAATACCATGCCCGCGCTCTGACGGACATCCCAGAGGTGATCTTCGTCTTTTGTATCATATCCGTTTACGATGACTGTGCCTTCAGTCGGGAGAAGAAGAGCGTTCATGCACTTTGCCAGGGTGGATTTTCCGCTTCCGTTCTGACCTATGACCGCAGTAAAAGAACCGCGTTCGATATTTATGGAAACATGATCTATCGCGCGTTTTGTTGTTCCGCTCTCGTCCTGTATATAATCATACACCAGATCATTGATCTGTATGATGTTTTTATTTTCTGTAGTATTCATCCAATGCCTGTTTCAGTTTACCGGCTTCCATCTGTCCCGGTGCAGTTCCTTTTACGCCTGCGGCGAATGTAATAACAGAGCCGAACTCGCCGCCGCATACCCTGCTTGTCTGTCCCGTTTCTCCCATGGATATGGCAACTATCGGCGTCTTTGAATATTCCCGGTGGAATATCCTCGCTGCCTCCAGCAGTGTATATACATCTTCAGCTTTCCGCGGCGTCACCGCGATCTTCAGTATATCGCCTTTCATAGTATCCATGGCGCAGTATTTTCTTACAAGTTCCTCTAAAGGGATCGTATCGCTGAAGTCATGACTGGACAGTATCGTATATTTGCCTTCCTTACGCACCATATCACACAACAATGATATACGCTCCGGTTCATATTCCTCATCTCCGTTGAATGCTTCGCAGTCTATAATATCAGCCTGTGTCCCTGCGGCGATGCTTCTGATATAATCAAGATACTCTCTTCTCTCAAGTACCGATGACCAGCCCCCTTCGACAACAGTTCTCACAGTATATATGACCGGCAGTCCCGTTTCTTCATGTATATCGTCAATAAGCCCGGACATCTTTCCGATGTTAAGATATTCCGCCGGAAGCATAAAATCTGCTCTTATTTCGAGAATATCGCATGGCATTTCTTTTGCCCCGGCTGCTTCCTCAAGCATTTCCCGCGGAGTGCTTCCCGCAAGGGGCACACATATCTTCGGCAGGCCGCTGCCTATCTCTATACCTCTGACTTTGATCATATCTATTGGATCCTCCTGTTAAATATAGCATTGTATATTTTAACACAAAAGAACAGGCGCCACAACATACGTATCCGGCGATTCGTCCCGAGCGTAAAAAGGATCCCGGAGCATAATGCCCCGGGATCCTTTTTCGCCTTCTCATTCATTGATCACGGCCGTTTGTATACCCTATTCCGCATCTGTTCCCTGCCCGCTTTTTCGCAGATGAAACAAGACCGCGCAATGATGCGCGGTCTTGTGATTTGGCTTTTGTTTCGAATTACTCGATGATCTCTGTTACAACGCCCGATCCTACTGTTCTTCCGCCTTCTCTGATAGCGAATCTCAGTCCTTCTTCTATTGCGATCGGTGTGATCAGTGATATCTCCATCACTACGTTGTCTCCAGGCATGCACATCTCTGTGCCTTCAGGCAGCTGAAGATCTCCTGTGACGTCCGTTGTTCTGAAATAGAACTGCGGTCTGTATCCGTTGAAGAACGGTGTATGTCTTCCGCCTTCTTCTTTCTTCAGTACGTATACCTGTCCCTTGAACTTTGTATGCGGATGGATCGATCCCGGCTTGGCTATTACCTGTCCTCTTTCGATCTCGTCTCTCTGTACTCCTCTGAGCAGTGCTCCGATGTTGTCTCCAGGTACTGCTTCGTCCAGCAGTTTTCTGAACATCTCGATACCTGTTACTACGACCTGTCTCTTCTCGTCTGTCAGTCCTACGATCTCCACTGTGTCGTTCATCTTCAGCTGGCCTCTCTCGACTCTTCCTGTGGCTACTGTTCCACGTCCTGTGATCGAGAATACGTCCTCTACCGGCATCAGGAACGGCTTGTCTGTCGCTCTCTGCGGCTCAGGAATGTATGAGTCTACTGCTTCCATCAGCTCTACTACTGCATCTCCCCACTCACTTGCAGGATCTTCCAGTGCCTTCAGCGCTGATCCTCTGATGATCGGTGTGTCGTCTCCAGGGAATTCATATTCGTCAAGAAGTTCTCTTACTTCCATCTCTACCAGGTCAAGCAGCTCTTCGTCGTCTACCATATCGCACTTGTTCAGGAATACGATGATGTATGGTACTCCCACCTGTCTTGCGAGCAGGATGTGCTCTCTTGTCTGCGGCATTGGGCCGTCTGTTGCTGCTACTACCAGGATTGCTCCGTCCATCTGAGCTGCTCCTGTGATCATGTTCTTTACATAGTCGGCATGTCCCGGGCAGTCTACGTGTGCGTAGTGTCTGTTCGGTGTTTCATACTCAACGTGTGCCGATGAGATCGTGATTCCTCTCTCCTTCTCTTCAGGAGCCTTGTCGATCTCGTCGAACTCTACGTTCGATCCGAGGTCATATCTGTTCTTCAGCACCTTTGTGATAGCTGCTGTAAGAGTTGTCTTGCCGTGGTCAACGTGTCCGATAGTTCCGATGTTGATATGCGGCTTGGTTCTTTCATACTTCTGCTTTGCCATTTTTACTATTCCTCCGATATATCCCTTTAAGGGTTACTTATTGATTTTCTCAACTAAACTGTCAGGCAGCTTTTCGAAGTGGTCGAACTGCATTACGTAAGTTCCGCGGCCCTGAGTGTTCGAACGCAGATCTGTTGCGTATCCGAACATTTCCGAAAGAGGCACCATGCCTCTGACTGCTACGGCTCCTGCGTGCATGTCCGTACCTTCTATCCTGCCTCTTCTTCCGCTGATATCTCCAATGACGTCGCCCATGTACTCTTCCGGTACAGTAACTTCAACTTTGAAGATAGGCTCAAGAAGAACAGGTTTTGCCTTTTTGCATGCTTCTCTGAATGCCATGGATCCGGCTGTCTTGAACGCCATTTCCGATGAGTCGACTTCGTGATAAGTTCCGTCATACAGTTCTACTCCGATGTCAACTACCTGATAGCCTGCAAGCGGTCCGTCTTCCATAGCTTCTTCGATACCCTGCTGTACAGGCGCGATGTATTCCTTAGGAATAGCACCGCCGACGACCGAGTTCTTGAATTCGAATCCTTCTCCCGGCTTTCTCGGGTATACTCTGATCTTGACATGTCCGTACTGACCGTGACCGCCGGACTGCTTCGCATATTTGTATTCCACGTCGCATTCCTGTGTGAAAGTCTCCTTGTAGGAAACCTGCGGCTTGCCTACGTTGGCTTCGACCTTAAATTCACGCATCAGTCTGTCTACGATGATCTCGAGGTGAAGTTCTCCCATGCCCGCAATGATCGTCTGCCCTGTATCTTCATTCGTATAAGTCTTGAATGTTGGATCTTCCTCTGCCAGCTTGGCAAGAGCAATACCCATCTTTTCCTGACCTGCCTTTGTTTTAGGCTCGATAGCGACTTCGATTACAGGATCCGGGAATTCCATCTGCTCAAGAATGATTTCATGCTTCTCGTCGCATAATGTATCACCCGTGCCTACCTGCTTCAGACCAACCGCTGCTGCGATGTCGCCTGAATAAACTTTGTCGATATCCTGTCTGTGATTCGCATGCATCTGGAGGATCCTTCCGAGTCTCTCCTTCTTGCCCTTCGTTGCATTATATACATATGAGCCTGCTTCTGCAGTACCCGAATATACTCTGAAGAATGCGAGTTTCCCTACAAACGGGTCAGCCATGATCTTGAAAGCGAGCGCTGCGAAAGGCTCTTCATCATCTGCAACCCTCTCGGTCTCTTCTCCTGAAACAGGATCTATACCGTCTATAGGCGGTATATCAAGAGGCGACGGCATATATTCTACTATCGCATCGAGAAGCGGCTGAATACCTTTGTTCTTGTAAGCTGATCCGCATGTCACAGGGACCATCTCATTGGCAATCGTGCGCTTTCTGATTTCTGTCTTGATTTCTTCTATCGTGAGCTCCTCGCCCTCAAGGTATTTCATCATAAGCTCTTCATCGCTTTCTGCAACCGATTCGATCATCTTATCATGCCATTCCTTGGCGAGTTCCTTCATATCATCAGGTATCTCAGTTATCTCGATCTCTTTGCCGAGGTCATCTTTATAAACTTCGGCTTTCATCGTAATAAGATCTATAATACCTATGAAATCAGCTTCTTTTCCGATAGGAAGCTGTATGGCAACAGCGTTTGCTTTGAGTCTGTCCTTGATCATATCGATGACCCTGAAATAATCAGCACCCATGATATCCATCTTATTGACGAATACCATCCTCGGTACATTGTATTTTTCAGCTTGTCTCCATACCGTCTCAGACTGCGGCTCGACGCCGCCCTTTGCACATAACACTGTGACCGCTCCGTCGAGAACACGCAGCGAACGCTCAACTTCTACTGTGAAGTCAACGTGTCCCGGTGTATCGATTATATTGATCCTTGTGTCATTCCACTGCGCTGTTGTAGCAGCAGAGGTTATCGTGATACCTCTTTCCTGCTCTTCTTCCATCCAGTCCATAGTAGCGGCTCCATCATGAGTCTCTCCTATCTTATGCGTTCTTCCTGTATAGAACAGTATTCTTTCTGTGCAAGTCGTTTTGCCGGCATCGATGTGGGCCATGATACCGATATTCCTTGTTTTTGCAAGTGAAAATTGTCTAGGCATCCTGACATACCTCCTTTCTGCATTCATTTGTAATAATAATTCTCTTTATAGTATTCAACACTGCACCTACCATCTGTAATGCGCAAATGCTCTGTTTGCTTCTGCCATCTTGTGCGTGTCTTCTCTCTTCTTTACAGATGCACCTGTTCCCTGGGATGCATCCATAAGCTCCTTTGCAAGCTTTTCCGACATAGTCTTCTCGCCTCTTGCTCTGGTATAAGCCGTGAGCCATCTGAGTCCGAGAGTCTGACGTCTGTCAGGTCTTACTTCGATAGGTACCTGGTAGTTTGCACCACCTACACGCCTTGCCTTGACTTCGACTAAAGGCATGATGTTTTCCATTGCTTTTTCAAATACTTCCAAAGGTTCTTCGCCTGTCTGCTCTTTGATCCGATCAAAGGCTCCGTAGACGATAGCCTGAGCTGTTCCCTTCTTTCCGTCCAACATGATGCTGTTGATGAGCTTGGCTACAACAACGCTTCCGTAGACTGGATCAGGAAGCACCTCTCTCTTTGGCACTTTTCCTTTTCTTGGCACGTCTCTTCCCTCCTTGCCATAATTGACAGCGGTACTCGATTCAGGGCCGTAATAATGTCCCCGAACCGTGGGCCTCGATATCTATATATCAAGGGCACTTTATTTCCCGGTCATATCTTTATTATTTTTTAGGTCTCTTTGCTCCGTACTTTGAACGGGCCTGACCTCTTTCTGCAACACCTGCCGTGTCGAGCGTTCCTCTGACAATATGATATCTTACACCAGGAAGATCTTTGACTCTTCCGCCTCTGATGAGAACAACACTATGCTCCTGCAGGTTATGACCTATTCCAGGAATATAAGCTGTTACTTCGATACCGTTAGTCAGACGTACTCTGGCAACTTTTCTGAGAGCCGAATTAGGCTTCTTAGGTGTTACAGTCTTGACTGAAGTGCATACGCCTCTCTTCTGCGGTGAATTGACGTCCGATGCAACTCTTCTGAGCGAGTTCATGCTCTTGCCGAGTGCCGGTGCCGTTGATTTCTTCACACTGCTCTTTCTGCCCTGGCGTACTAACTGGTTGATTGTAGGCATTATTTTCTCCTTTCTTTGCCCCTGACGGCAATATTTTCGGCGCAATTTGCGCTATGCCCGGCCTTGTTCAGAATTGCCCAAAGCCGACGTATAGTTTATCATAAAACGTGCCCAAATGTCAACTTATCTTGCATTTGAGCACGTCCTGGCCATTATTGTTTTTCTGTCATGGATCAGTCAACAGGCATATCACCTGTTTCGGCACTGATGATCGTTTCAGAATCATCCTGCATCCTGACTCCCGAATCGTCCACGATAATGTTGTCCTGTTCAGGCATCGGAACTCTGCCTTCATCCTCTCCGTCAGCCTCGTCGTCAGAAAATCTCTGAGAATAAGTCTCGACGTACTCCGTATTCGGACCATAGTCTACAGATATGTTCTTATATCTCTTCATGCCCGTTCCCGCAGGTATCAGCTTTCCAATGATGACATTTTCCTTGAGTCCCTGCAGTTTATCATTCTTACCCTTGATCGCAGCATCCGTAAGCACTCTTGTGGTCTCCTGGAATGATGCGGCCGACAGGAACGAATTCGTAGCGAGCGAAGCCTTTGTGATACCGAGCAGTATTCTTTTTGAAGAAGCTGTATCCTGATCTTCTGCAATCGCTCCGTTGGCATTTTCGATTTCCCATTTTGTATACATTCCGCCCGGAAGCAGATCCGTATCGCCCGAGTCCTCGATCTTATACTTTGAAAGCATCTGAGACACTATTACCTCGATATGCTTGTCGTTGATATCTACACCCTGAAGTTTGTATACTCTCTGCACTTCTTTAAGAAGATACTGGTACACGCCTTCAACGCCTTTCAGCCTCAATATGTCATGCGGATTCAGAGGACCGCGCGTGATATTGCCTCCTGCTTCCACAAAGTCGCCTTCTTCAACAGCAAGTCTCGCGCCGTAAGGAACGATGTATGTCATTTCCTCTTCGCCTCTGACCACGACTTTCGTCTTATTATCTTTAGTAGGAGTTATTTCAACAACAGTTCCGTCGGCTTCGCAGATCTCCGCGATACCCTTAGGCTTTCTGGCCTCAAACAGCTCCTCTACTCTCGGAAGACCCTGAGTAATATCGCCGCCTGCGACTCCGCCCGTATGGAATGTTCTCATCGTAAGCTGCGTACCCGGCTCTCCTATCGACTGCGCCGCCGTGATCCCGACAGCTTCGCCTATGTTCACAGCCTCTCCGGTTGCGAGGTTCCTTCCGTAGCATTTCGCACATACGCCGCTCTCGCTGTGACAGGTCATTACTGATCTGATGGCAACCGATTCAATGCCCGCATTTTCGATGACCTCTGCCATCTCTTCGGATATTTCTTCGTTTGCACGGACCAGCATTTCACCGGTCTCCGGATGTTCGATATTAAGCAGCGAGGTCCTGCCGACGATTCTCTGCTTCAGCGGTTCAATGATTTCTTTGCCGTCTGTAAATGCTCTTACTTCGATGCCTTCGTCTGTCCCGCAGTCATGTTCTCTTATGATCACATTATGCGATACATCTACGAGACGCCTGGTCAGATATCCCGAGTCGGCCGTTCTGAGCGCTGTATCTGCGAGTCCTTTTCTTGCACCGTTTGCAGAGATGAAGTACTCCAGTATTGAAAGTCCTTCACGGAAATTCGCCTTTACAGGGATTTCTACGGTTTCACCCTGGGCATTACCCATCAGTCCGCGCATTCCGCCGATCTGCTGTATCTGCTTTTTGGAACCACGAGCTCCCGAGTCAGCCATGATATAAAGGTTGTTCGATTCATCCAGGCAGTCCATAAGCGCATCTGCCACCTTGTCGGTAGTCTTGGCCCAGATGTCGATGACTTTTTCATATCTTTCTTTATTTGACACAAGACCCATCTTATATGCGTCTTCATATTTATTTACTTCTTCATCGGCTGCTGCAATGATCTCACCTTTACTCTCCGGTATAGGCATGTCCTGTACGCTGACAGTGACAGCACCTATTGTGGAGTAATGATATCCCATATCCTTGATCGCATCGAGCATCAGCGCAGTTCCCGTATTCCCATGCTTCTTGAAGCACTTTTCTATGATAGTTCCGAGCTGTTTCTTATCAACAAGGAAGTCTATCTCGAGCGAATACGGATCGAGTTCTCTGTCTTCCACGAATCCCAGATCCTGCGGTATCTGACTGTTGAAGATAAATCTTCCGACGGTGGACTCAACGCACTTGCCGAGTTTATCGTCCGGTCCCGCAAAGCATCTGACTTTAACTCTCGCATGTATGCCTACCACATGATTACGGTAAGCCATGATCATTTCATTGTAATCGCAGAAAATTTTTCCGTCGCCCTTTTCAGCGGCTGTATTTCTGTCCTTCATACCCGGATGAGTCAGGTAATAACTTCCGAGGATCATGTCCTGCGTAGGTATTGTGATCGGGGAACCATCCTTTGGTGCAAGTATGTTATTCACCGAAAGCATGAGGAATCTCGCCTCCGCCTGAGCCTCTACCGAAAGCGGAACATGTACAGCCATCTGGTCTCCGTCGAAGTCGGCATTGAACGCGGTACATGCCAGAGGGTGCAGTCTGATGGCTTTTCCTTCTACCAGTACAGGTTCAAACGCCTGGATTCCGAGTCTGTGGAGTGTCGGGGCACGGTTCAGCATTACAGGATGTTCCTGAATCACTTCTTCAAGTACATCCCATACCTGCGGCCTGACCTTCTCGACCATTCTCTTTGCACTCTTGATGTTATGTGCATCTCCGTTCTCAACCAGCTTTTTCATTATGAAAGGCTTGAAAAGTTCAAGTGCCATAGTCTTTGGAAGTCCGCACTGCCAGAATCTGAGATCAGGTCCGACTACGATTACGGAACGTCCGGAATAGTCTACACGCTTGCCGAGAAGGTTCTGTCTGAACCTTCCCTGCTTGCCCTTCAGCATATCCGAAAGTGATTTGAGAGGTCTTGAACCGGGTCCTGTGACCGGTCTGCCTCTTCTGCCGTTGTCTATGAGAGCATCTACTGCTTCCTGAAGCATCCTCTTCTCGTTTCTCACGATGATATCAGGCGCGCCTAAGTCCAGCAGCCTCTTGAGCCTTTTGTTTCTGTTTATTACTCTTCTGTAGAGATCATTGAGGTCCGATGTCGCGAATCTGCCTCCGTCGAGCTGTACCATAGGTCTCAGATCAGGCGGAATCACAGGGATTACTTCAAGAACCATCCATTCAGGACGATTTCCCGATAGTCTGAGTGCTTCCACGACTTCAAGCCTTCTTACAATCTTGACTTTCTTCTGTCCCGTCGACTTTCTCAGTTCTTCTCTTAATTCTGTCGACAATTCTTCCAGATTTATATCGCAGAGCAGTTCTCTGATGGCCTCGGCTCCGATTCCGGCTCTGAATGAGCCGTCTGTCGTTTCCTTGGCGTCTCTGAACTGCTGCTCTGTTATTATCTCTTTGTACGAGAATCCGGAATCTCCCGGCTCCAGTACGATATATGTGGCAAAGTAAAGAACTCTTTCAAGATTTCTGGGAGTCATATCGAGTATGAGTCCCATCCTTGAAGGGATTCCCTTGAAGTACCAGATATGAGATACCGGGGCAGCCAGCTTGATGTGCCCCATTCTCTCTCTTCTGACCTTCGATTTTGTGACCTCAACTCCGCACTTGTCGCAGATGATGCCCTTGAATCTTATTCTTTTGTATTTTCCGCAATGGCATTCCCAGTCCTTTGTAGGCCCGAAAATAGCTTCGCAGAAAAGTCCTTTAGGTTCCGGCTTAAGTGTTCTGTAGTTTATTGTTTCCGGTTCCTGCACTTCTCCGTGCGACCATGAAAGGATCTTGTCCGTGGAGGCCAGTCCGATCTGCAATGACTCGAAATTATTGAGCTCATAACTATTCTTTTTGGTTTCATCCATGCTCTCTATTCCTCCTCGCTCTCTTCTTCAGCTGTCAGGTCTTCGTCTTCTTCAGCATCCGGGCCTTCATCTTCATCTTCTTCATCGTCAGGTTCATCAGGCTCGTCCGGCTCATAATCCTCATCGTCCGAATAATCTCTCTCCTGCTCAACGAGTTCTCTTATGCTTGTCGCATCTTCGATCTCGCTCGATTCTCTGAGTCTGATTTCCTCGTTCTTCTCTCCCAGTACCTTTACATCGAGGCAGAGACTCTGCATCTCTTTGATCAGTACCTTGAATGATTCAGGGATACCCGGTTCAGGAATATTTTCACCCTTGACGATAGCTTCGTATGTCTTTACACGGCCTACGATGTCATCCGACTTGACCGTGAGTATTTCCTGCAGAGTATATGCTGCGCCGTATGCTTCGAGCGCCCATACTTCCATCTCTCCGAAACGCTGTCCGCCGAACTGGGCTTTTCCTCCCAGAGGCTGCTGTGTTACCAGAGAATAAGGACCGGTAGATCTCGCATGGATCTTATCATCAACCAGATGATGCAGCTTGAGCATGTACATGTATCCGACAGTTATAGGATTATCGAAATATTCCCCTGTTCTTCCGTCTCTCAGATTCAGTTTTCCGCTCTTGTCATATCCGCATTCTTCAAGCAGATCTACTATGTCTTCCTCTCGTGCGCCGTCGAATACAGGTGTGGCAATATACCAGCCCTTCTTCTTGGCGGCCAGTCCGAGATGCACCTCCAATACCTGTCCGATATTCATTCGGGAAGGTACGCCGAGAGGGTTCAGCATGACCTGCAGCGGAGTTCCGTCCTCAAGGAACGGCATGTCTTCCTCAGGAAGTATCCTGGAGATAACGCCCTTGTTTCCGTGACGTCCTGACATTTTATCTCCAACGCTGATTTTTCTTTTTGTAAGAACGTATACTCTTACAACTTTATTTACTCCCGGCGAAAGGTCGCCGCCGTCTTCTCTGGTGAATACTTTCACATCAACGACTATTCCCGCCTCGCCGTGAGGCATTTTCAGGGATGTATCCCTGACTTCTTTTGCCTTTTCTCCGAATATGGCTCTCAGAAGCCTCTCTTCTGCGGAAAGCTCGGTTTCGCCCTTCGGCGTTACTTTTCCGACCAGAATATCCGATGATGCTACTTCAGCCCCTACTCTGATTATGCCGTCTTCGTCAAGGTCGCGGAGTGCGTCTTCGCCGACGTTCGGTATATCTCTGGTGATCTCTTCAGGTCCGAGCTTCGTATCTCTTGCTTCTGATTCATATTCCATGATATGGAGCGATGTCAGAACATCGTCCATGACCAGTCTTTCATTAAGGATAATGGCATCCTCGTAGTTATAGCCCTCCCATGTCATATATCCGATAAGGAGGTTCTTGCCGAGAGCCACTTCTCCGTTTTCCGTCGAAGGTCCGTCAGCAATGGATTCTCCGGCCTCAACATGCTCGCCGTGGAATACTATCGGTCTCTGGTTGAGACAAGTCCCCTGGTTCGATCTTTTGAACTTGAGCAGCTTATATGAATCAACACCTTTTCCGTCATCTCTTTTGATTCTAATAGCATCCGAATCCACATACTCTACGGTTCCTGTGTTCTTTGCCAGAGTAACAATACCCGAGTCGGTAGCAGCTCTGTATTCAATGCCTGTACCGACTATAGGCGCTTCTGTCACAAGAAGAGGAACTGCCTGACGCTGCATGTTAGATCCCATCAGGGCTCTGTTGGCGTCATCGTTCTCGAGGAACGGTATCATTGCCGTGGCAACCGATACTACCTGCTTAGGTGAAATATCCATAAGATCGACTTTTTCTCTGTCGACCAGATCGATTTCTCCGCCTTCTCTTCGGCAGGCAACTCTCATGTTGGCAAAATGCCCTTTTGAATCAAGAGGTTCGTTCGCCTGTGCCACTATTTTTCTTTCTTCTTCGTCAGCCGACAGATACTGGATCTCTTCCGTGACGATATTATCTCTCACTACCCTGTACGGTGTTTCAATAAACCCGTATTCGTTAATTACTCCGTATGTCGTCAGAGAACCTATAAGGCCGATATTCGGTCCTTCAGGCGTTTCTACCGGACAGATCCTGCCGTAATGCGAGTGATGTACATCTCGAACTTCGAATCCGGCTCTTTCTCTTGAAAGGCCTCCCGGTCCGAGTGCTGACAGTTTTCTCTTATGAGTAAGCTCTGCCAGAGGATTGGTCTGATCCATGAACTGTGACAACTGTGAACTTCCGAAAAATTCCTTGATTGCCGCTGTCACAGGGCGAATATTCATCAGAGCCTGAGGAGTCGTAACTTCGATGTCCTGTATAGTCATTCTCTCTCTGACTACCCTTTCCATTCTGGCAAGTCCTATCCTGAACTGATTCTGGAGCAGTTCGCCTACAGTTCTCAGTCTTCTGTTGCCGAGATGGTCGATGTCGTCTACATCGCCGATGCCGTAGTTGAGTCCGAGAATGTAACTGATCGATGCAAGCATATCGTCGATTATTATATGTTTCGGCGAAAGATCGTTTTTCCTCTCGACCAGAGCTGCTTTCAATGTTTCCTCGTCTTCACCCTCGTTTTCCTCAAGGATCTGTCTGAGTACAGGATAATAAACCTTGCTGTCGACTCTGAGCGGTATTACATCAAAATCGACATATCCGGATATGTCCACAAAATTATTGCCGATCACCTTAATTACATGATCTTCCAGAGTATTGCTCTGCACAAGTACAGAATATACACCTGCATTCTCGATCTGCTTTGCAAGTTCAAGATCCACCTTGTCTCCTTCGGAAGCAAGTATCTCACCTGTCATAGGATCAGCAACATTTTCCGCCAGGGTGCAGTCCTCTATCCTGTTTGCCAGCCCCAGCTTTTTATTATACTTATATCTTCCGACCTTGGCGATATCATATCTCTTAGGATCAAAAAATAAAGAATTGAGCAGCGACGAAGCGCTCTCCTTTGTAGGAGGCTCACCCGGTCTCAGCTTCTTATAAATCTCTTTAAGCCCGTCTTCTGTTGTTTTCGTTGTGTCTTTTTCAAGACTCTTGCGCAGTCTCTCGTCTTCACCGAAGAATGAAATTATTTCTTCATCGCTTTCAAGTGAAAGGCCGCTGTGCACTCCGAATCTTTCGACCTCATGAGGAATGAATTCGTTCATCGCTCTTATAAGTGTCGTGATCGGCTGTTTTCTGGTTCTGTCTACTCTGACAGAAATGATCTCATTTGAGTCAGTTTCATACTCGAGCCATGCTCCCCTGTTAGGGATCACTGTCGTCGCGAACAGGTTTTTGCCTGACTTATCGATAGTTTTATCATAATATGGTCCCGGTGAACGGACAAGCTGTGTAACAACTACCCGCTCGGCGCCGTTATAAATAAAGGTGCCCTTTTCAGTCATAAGAGGGAAATCTCCCATGAAAACTTCCTGCTCTTTGACCTCGCCGGTCTCATTAGTTATCAATCTTACTTTTACTTTTAAAGGAGCTGCATATGTAGCATCTCTTTCCTTGCATTCTTCCTGGTCATATTTAGGCGGATCGCTCAGAGAATAATCAATAAACTCAAGAACAAGATTGCCTGCATAATCCTGTATCGGTGATATATCTTCGAACACCTCTCTCAGTCCTTCTTCAACAAACCATTTGTATGAATGGGTCTGGATATCGATCAGGTTCGGCATATCAGCGACTTCATTGATTTTCGCAAATGTCTGGCGCTCTTTCCTACCTAACATAACTGCTTTTGGCATATTCATCACTCCTTATTATATGTAACATATCGCATTGCATAGCAGTGCATTATAATACCACAGATATGCTTATGCGTCAAGATATTTTTGCCAATTTTGTTTGCAGGGCCGTATTAAAAATAGTAAAACGAGGACTTACGGGAAATCCGCAAGTCCTCAGTCCTTATTAAAGTTTTGTTTGCATTATGCAAGTTCAACTGTTGCTCCGACTTCTTCAAGCTGAGCCTTGATCTTTTCAGCTTCTTCAGTCTCAACATCTTCCTTGACATTTGAAGGTGCTCCGTCAACCAGTTCCTTGGCTTCTTTGAGTCCGAGACCTGTGATCTCTCTGACTGCCTTGATAACCTTGATTTTTTCCTGGCCGATTTCCTTCAGTACAACCTTGAACGATGTCTGAGCTTCTTCGCCGCCATCTGCACCGCCTGCTGCTGCTACTGCTACAGGAGCTGCTGCTGATACTCCGAACTCTTCTTCGCAAGCTGCAACCAGCTCGTTGAGCTCTAATACTGTCATGCCTTTTATGGCTTCAATGATCTGATCTTTATCCATTGTATTTCTCCTTATCTCTGATTTCGATTACTCTTCTTCTTTTGCCGGCTCTTCGGCTGGTGCTTCTTCCTGTGCTGTCTCTTCTGTTGCAGCTGCCGCCTCAGCAGGTGCTTCCTCTGCTGCAGGCGCTGCTTCTTCGGCAGGTGCCTCTTCTGCAGGAGCGTCTCCGCCTTCTGCCTTGGCCTCGGCTATTGCCGCAAATGTTCTGACTGCCTTGCTTACAGGCGACTGGATGCTTCCCATGAACTTCGCGATCAAAGTCTCTCTTGACGGGATCTTCGCGATTTCCATGATTCCGTCTTCGTCGTAATAAACGCCTTCAACAACGCCGCCCTTGAACTTCATTTTCTTGAATTCCTTGATGGCATCGTTAAGGACTCTTGCAGGAGCCGTTGCATCTTCACTGGCAATAGCAATTGCACTAGGTCCTTCAAGTATCTGGGAAAGCTCTTCAAAAGGTGTGCCTTCGATAGCTCTCTTCATCAGAGTGTTCTTATATACTGTATAATCTACGTCTGCATCGCGAAGCTTTCTTCTCATCGAGTTCGCCTGGTCAACAGTAATGCCTATATAATCAACAACAACTGCTGACTGAGCATTCTCGAGTTTGCCTTTGATCTCGTCGATGACTTGCTGCTTTGCTCCATAGGCTGCTCTTACTTCTTCACTCATTCTGTTCGTTTCTCCTTTCTGTCTGCGGCCCGTATGCCCCAGACTTTTTTATGGTACTCCATAAAAAGACCCGCCTGGCTGTATAGACAAGCGGGGTCAATATTTCTTATATTGTACCTCGGCGGGAAATTAAGCTTTCGCACCCGCTGTCTACGGTTTTATTTTCGATTGTCAGTTTGTACTTACGCGTTAGCTGCGATGGCAGGGTTGATTTTCACCCCCGGTCCCATCGTGGATGAAACCGAAACGCTCTTGATGTACTGGCCTTTTGCCGCTGCCGGCTTTGCCTTGTTGATAGCATCGAGCAGTGCGTTGAAGTTCTCCATGAGTTTTTCTCCGCCGAACGATACTTTTCCAATAGGCGTATGTATGATGTTCGCCTTATCGAGACGATACTCGACTTTACCTGCTTTGATGTCAGCCAGAGCTTTCTCGACATCCATCGTAACAGTTCCCGACTTCGGGTTCGGCATCAGTCCCTTAGGACCGAGTATCTTACCTAATCTTCCAACTACACCCATCATGTCAGGTGTTGCAATAATGACATCGTAGTCGAACCAGTTTTCCGACTGGATCTTCTGTGCCATGTCTTCGGCACCCACGAAATCAGCTCCGGCATTTTCTGCTTCAGTGGCTTTTTCGCCCTTGGCAAATACGAGAACCTTGACTTCTTTTCCTGTGCCGTTCGGAAGAACTATCGCGCCTCTTACCTGCTGGTCCGCATGTCTTCCGTCTACGCCGAGTCTGATGTGGACTTCGACTGTTTCATCAAATTTTGCAGATGAGTTTCCTGCGACAAGATCAAGCGCGTCCTTTGGATCGTACAGATTCTGCTTGTCGATTTTTTCTGCTACTGCTTTGTAAGTTTTTCCTCTTTTTTTAGGCATTTTTTTCCTCCTTGTGGTTCAACCGGCTCTCGCCTCCCACTCAATTAACCTTCAACAACGATTCCCATGCTTCTCGCTGTTCCCTTGATCATCTCCATCGCTGCTTCCACAGTATTGGCGTTGAGATCAGGCATTTTCTTTTCTGCGATCTCTCTGATCTGATCCGATGTCAGTGTAGCTACCTTTGTTTTGTTAGGTTCGCCGGATGCTGACTTCAGATGAGCTGCTTCCTTGAGCAGTACTGCTGCCGGCGGAGTCTTGCACACAAATGTGAAAGATCTGTCCGCATACACAGTAATAACTACCGGAATGATCGTTCCCTGCTGATCCTGAGTTTTCGCATTGAACTGCTTGCAGAAATCCATGATGTTGACACTCTTCTGACCTAATGCCGGGCCTACCGGTGGTGCAGGAGTTGCTCCGCCTGCAGGGATCTGCAGTTTAATAAAGCCGTCTACTTTCTTAGCCATTTCAAATCCTCCTTTCCGTTAAATTTTGTCTATCTGCGCAAATTCGAGTTCCACCGGAGTATCACGTCCGAACATGGAAATCTTTGCTTTGACAGTTTCCTTTTCTTCATTGACCTCTTCGACTACTCCCATGAAGCTTTCGAATGGTCCGTTTATTACCTTGATATCATCTCCGGCATGCAGATCCAGGTCGATATGCACCTTTTCGATCCCCATGCGGCGGACTTCTTCAAGTGTCAGAGGCACCGGATCAGAGCCGTGTCCTACAAAACCGGTGACACCCTGCGTATTACGCACAAGATACCATGACTCATTGGTTACGATCATCTTAATGATTACATACCCGGGGAACATTTTTCTGGTCTTTATGACCATACGTCCATCCTTCGGTTCCGCCTTGTCTTCCGTAGGCACAACAATAGAAAGGATAAGGTCCTGCATTCCTCTGGTCTCAACAAGTTTTTCGATATTCACTTTTACTTTGTTCTCATGGCCGGAATAGGTATGTACGACATACCATTTAGGTGTTCCGTCGCCTCTGAGACCTTCTCCCTCTTTCGGGGAAATAGCTTTTGTGATTTTTTTATCGTCAGTCATTGTTTCTCCCAATTACATACTGATCCCGAGCAGGCCCTTCAGCACTGCGAGGAATCCTGTATCCACAGCCCAGAACAGCAATGCGAAGAAAGCACATGTACAGATAACTACAAGAGTATACTGACCAAGCTCTTCCTTGGTCGGCCAGACTACTTTCTTTATTTCAGTCTTTATGCCTCTGAAATACTCTTTCCAGTTCCTTTTTTCTTTCTTTTTGTTGCTTGTCTGCTTGCGGTTTCTGGCTTTGATCTCGTCAGTCTCAGCCTTCCTCTCGGCTTTAAGCTGTTTCTTCTGCTCAGGAGTCATCTCTGCGCGAGGCTTATCTGTCTCTCTTTTCCTGGTATTCTTGTTAGCCATTTATAACTCCTTACTTCGTTTCCTTATGAAGTGTGTGCTTCTTGCAGAATGGGCAATACTTGTTGAATTCAACACGATCCGGGTTGTTTTTCTTATTCTTCATCGTGTTGTAGTTCCTGTGCTGGCATTCTGAACAAGCCAATGTAACTTTCACTCTCATGTCGTTTCTCCTTTTTAACATTAAAATCAGAGCTTCTCAGTGCAAGCTCTTCCTGATTTTCATAAAGTCGCTTGATTATTATACATATAACTGTCTGTTCTGTCAAGTAACCGGAATTTATTTCCGCAACTCGGTCCTTCTTACCTTTCCGCTGATAGTTTTCGGCAATTCTTCGACAAACTCTACTTCACGCGGACACTTGTAATGTGCCATGTGGCTTTTTGTGTATGTCATTATTTCTTTAGCCAGCGGCCTCGAAGGCTCTTTATCATCTGTCAGAACAACAAATGCTCTGATTATCTGTCCTCTTGTCTTATCAGGTATGCCGATAACGGCAGCCTCCATGATATACGGTATCTCCATCAGAACCGATTCCACTTCAAACGGGCCGACCCTGTATCCGCATGATTTGATGACATCGTCTATCCTGCCGACAAACCAGAAATACCCGTCTTCATCTCTGTAAGCTGTGTCTCCGGTGTGATATATACCGTCATACCAGACTTCTTTCGTTTTTTCTTCCATTCCGAAGTAACCGCTGAACAATCCGCAGGGAGTTTCGCCGCCCGTACGTATCACCACTTCTCCGGTCTCTCCGGCAGGAAGGCTTCTGCCTTCTTCATCCACAAGATCCACATCGTAAAGCGGACTCGGTTTCCCCATCGAACCCGGCTTCGGTTCTGTTCCGACAAGGTTTCCCAGAGACATCGTCGTCTCCGTCTGCCCGAAACCTTCCATTATTTTCAGGCCTGTCTGGTCGTAGAAATTCTGCCAGACTTCAGAATTAAGTGCTTCTCCTGCGGTTGTCGCATACTGCAGTCTGGACAGATCATATTTTGAGAGATCTCTCTTAACAAATACACGATATGCCGTAGGCGGAGCGCAGAAAGTCGTGATCGGATATTTTCCGAAGAGCGACAGGAAATCATGCGGAACGAAATTGTCCATATCATAAACGAATACAGCTGCTTCGCAGAGCCACTGACCGTAGAGCTTGCCCCAGAGAGCCTTGCCCCAGCCGGTGTCGGCCAGGGAAAAATGCAGTCCGTCCGGATCGACATTCTGCCAGTATTTTGCGGTAATGTAATGCCCCAGAGGATATCTGAAATCATGCGCAACGATTTTAGGATACCCGGTCGTCCCCGATGTAAAGAACATAAGCATATCATCTTTTCCCGAAGTATCGACACGCTCCCATTCCTCAGGAGCCGCTTCAACGCCTTCATCGAAAGATTTCCAGCCAGGCAGCGTTGTCCCGGTCATCATTTTTATTATCCCGTAATCTTTTTTGGCGAGAGCTTTCCCCGCCTCTTCAGCAGTTCCGCTCTGATCCGTCACTACTATCGCCTTCAGCCGGCCGGCCTCGAATCTGTACTGAAAATCGCCTTCTTTGAGCTGATGAGTGGCCGGTATGACAACCGCACCGAGTTTATGGAGCGCAAGGATAGCGAACCAGAACTGATAATGTCTCTTCAGGACCAGCATTACTCTATCGCCTTTTCCTATTCCGAGACTGGAGAAATAATTTGCCGTCTTTGCCGACATTATGCTCATTTCCCTGAAAGTAAACCGTCTCTCGTTTTTCTCCTGATCGACATACAGCATGCACATCTTGTCGGGAACTTCTTCCGCCGCTGCATCGAGCACATCGTAAGCAAAATTGAAATGTTCGGTATTCTTGAATGAGATCGCATTCAGGACACCGCTGTCATCAAAAGATTCATTTATATATTTACTGCATATTTTATTCATTGTATTAATTTTTATCCCTTTTTCTCTAATCTTCTTCGAAAACAACGACCTTTTTCATTACCTGAGGGTCAAGAGGTCTGTCGCTTCTGTCTCTCTTTGTCATTACCACTTTGTCAGCAGCTTCTATTCCTTCAGTAACTTTGCCGAATGAAGCATACTGTCCATCCAGATGCGGCGCATCAGCAACCATGATAAAGAACTGCGAACCGGCTGAATCAGGTGCCATAGTTCTTGCCATTGAAAGCACACCTTTTGTATGCTTAAGGTCATTTTTGAACCCGTTAGCCGTAAATTCACCCGCTATTGTCCAGCCCGGACCGCCTGCACCCGTTCCGTCAGGATCTCCGCCCTGGATCATAAATCCCGGAATTACTCTGTGGAAAATGAGTCCGTCATAAAATCCCGAATTTGCCAGTTTTTCAAAATTAGCAACTGTCTTCGGCGCGATATCTTCATAAAGCTCACCCTGCATAACATCTCCGTTTTCCATTTCTATCGTGAATTTTTTCATCTTTCTACCTCCTTGTTTTATAAGCATCATATCCGGTATAATCACCGGACAATATCTTCCATAATTCGTCTTTCATATAAGGCGGATACACTTCCAGTCCGGAAAGCTCCGCCCTGGACAGAAAAGTCACCTCCCTGAGGACCTGATGGTCATCGTCAAACTCGGGGTCACGCCCGAGAACAGGTTCGCCGCCGGTGTGTGAACACAGGAAGAAATCCACGAAGCGCTGTCCCTTTTTCTCGCATACCTGTTCGACATGCCATATGAGTTTTCCGGCCTTTACCTCTAGTCCTGTCTCTTCCCTGACCTCGCGTACAACTGCTTCACGTGAATTTTCACCTTCTTCGATTCCGCCTCCCGGCACCATCCAGAGATCTCTTCCCTCATGATGCTGACGCACCATTAGAACACGATCATCCTTATCTACGATTATTGCTCTTACTCCGCCTATCCACATATAAATGCCCCCAGTATTCCTGTTGCTATTATGAGTATTATCGGACTGACTTTGAATTTCCCCGCTGCAACAATAACAGCTGCAAAAATTAATATCGGGATCAGCTGCGGTTCGAACGTATTATCCGCAAACAGAGCAGTTTCGCCCACAAACACCAGCGCTGACGCGATCAGCCCCGCTGTCGCAGGTCTGATTCCCTCAAACACGGCCTGAAGTCCCTTGCTCTCTTTATACTTATCAAGATACTTCATCGTTATCATTACAAGAAAGAACGATGGTACCGCTACGCCTATCGTCGCTGTGGCAGCCCCGGCAAAGCCGGCGTATTTCAATCCTACATATGTGGCTGCATTAACAGCGATCGGTCCCGGCGTAGCCTGCGATATCGCAACCACTTCGGCGAATTCATGCGGCGACATGATGCCAAATCTCTGTATGCCCTGATATATCAGCGGAAGAATAGCCAGTCCGCCGCCGAATCCGAATATTCCTATTTTGGCAAAGGTCACGAACAGCTGAAAGAGTTTGATCATCTGTCACCGCCTCCTTTACCTCGATTGTGATAAGCCATCGCCCCAAGGCCGCATGCCGCGCCGAACAGCACTCCGAAAACAGCATTGATATTCAGGAACGTTATCCCTGCGAATACAATAATTGCTATCGATGCCGTGAACACGTCTTTCACAGTCTTGGTGGCTATTTTCCAGGCCGCTACCGCTATCAGTCCGGCAGCGCATGCCTTTATTCCTGTAAACATCCCCTCGATGTACCGGTTGTCCGGCACATGGTTCAGAAGGATCACTATCGCTGAAATTATTATGAACGACGGAAGTATCACGCCTATTGTCGAGACCAGCGCTCCCGCCCATCTTTGTTTTTTATTTCCTATGAATGTCGCCATATTGATGGCTATCACACCCGGCAGAGCCTGGCATACTGCTATCGCATCGATAACTTCTTCATCTGTAAACCAATGATACTTTTCAACCATCATGTCCTGGATAAGCGGTATCATGGCCATCCCGCCGCCGATCGTAAACAATCCAAGTTTGAAGAATATCCAAAAAAGCTGTGCCAGATCCTTAAATGTGATTTTGTTATTCTCCAATTCCATTTCTGCGCCTCTGCCTGCTTATTTCAGGAAACACCTTCCATCCAGCTCTGCTCTGATAAACTCTGTTGCATTTTTCACAGCTTCTTCTGCGGTTATCTCTTCTTTGTTTTCTTCACGGCGCAGCTTGTATTCCACGATACCGTCCACGGCTCCTCTGCCTACTGTTATCGCCGCCGGTATGCCGAGCAGTTCTGCATCGTTGAACTTGACTCCCGGTCTTTCATTTCTGTCGTCGAGAAGCGTCTCGATCCCCGCCGCCTGAAGTTCTTCGTATATTTTTTCACCGAGCGCCGACTGCGCTTCATCTTTCGGTTTGACTACGGTTATTATTACATGATACGGCGCAACTGAAACAGGCCATATAATACCGTTGTCATCGTGCATCTGCTCGACGACCGCCGCCATTGTCCTGCTGACTCCGATGCCGTAGCATCCCATCCAGATGGCATGTTCTTTCTGCTGTTCATCCTTATACAGCGCATTCATTGATTCACTGTATTTTGTGCCAAGCTTAAATACCTGTCCTACTTCTATGCCGCGCGCATGTTTTATCATACCGCCGCACTTAGGACATTTATCCCCTTCTTTCAGCACTTTGATATCCGTAACGATATCTCCCTTATAATCACGTCCGTAATTCATGTTGATATAATGGTGATCCGTTTCACATGCACCGGCGCAGAGATTCTTCATACCCTTCAGTTCACTGTCGACAACTACTGTACAGTCGTGAAGATGCATCGGTCCTGTAAATCCGCCCACGCAACCGCAGGCCTGCGACATTTTCTCCTCGTCTGCAAAAGCTATGGCAAATTCAGGTATATTCAGGGCGTTTACGAGCTTGATCATATTGACATCGCGGTCTCCTCTTACGAATGCCGCAACATACCCATTGACCTTTTCATCGTTATCGTATGTTTCAAAAAGCAGTGCTTTTATCGTCTGTGTTTTATCAAGTCCGAGATAATCCGCAACCGCTTCTATCGTCTTGGTTCCCGGTGTCAGTACTTTCTCCAGCGGCTTCATTTCCTCATCAGATGCAGGATCGTCCACACATTCGGCACGCTCGTCTGTTGCAGCATAATCGCATGATGTGCAGTATGCTATCTCGCTTTCACCGACTTCTGAAAGTGCAGTGAACTCGTGGGAATTGCTGCCCCCGATCGCCCCTGTATCCGCTTCAACGGCTCTGTATTCAAGGCCGCATCTTGTAAATATTTTTTCGTAAGCCGCATACATTTCGTTATATGATTCATCGAGACTTTCAGGATCAGCATTGAACGAATACGCATCCTTCATAACAAATTCACGGCTTCTCATTAGTCCGAATCTCGGTCTTGCTTCATCTCTGTATTTTGTCTGTATCTGATAAAGAGAAAACGGCAGCTGCCGGTATGAACTCGTATCGTTTCTTACCAGATCCGTAAATACTTCTTCATGTGTAGGACCGAGGCAGAAATCACGGTCGTTTCTGTCTTTTATTCTCCACAGTTCAGGTCCGTATGCATTCCATCTGCCGGATTCCTGCCAGAGTTCCGCCGGTGAAACTGCTGACATATGTATTTCCTGCGATCCGATGGCATCCATCTCTTCACGGACTATTTGTTCGATCTTTCTCAGAGTTCTGTATCCCATATGCATGAATCCGTAGATCCCGGATGCCCCCTGACGGATCATATCCGCTCTTACGAGAAGGATATGGCTCGGCACAACGGCATCATTCGGAACTTCTTTCAAAGTTCTCATGTGAAGTTTACTAAGTCTCATCTTTTTTTATCTCCTTTGTCTGTATAATACGCATACTGCCTGTGCGGCCATCCCTTCGCCGCGGCCGGTCAGTCCTAATCCTTCGGTCGTCGTTCCCTTCACACTTATGTTTTCGGGCGCTGTTCCGAGTGCGGATGCTATATTTCCGCGCATTTCATCTATATACGGCGCTATTTTCGGGCGCTGCGCAATCAGTGTAACATCAATATTGCCCACTGTATACCCTTCATTTGAAATGATCCTGCACGTCTCGCGAAGCAGTTCCATACTCGAAATATCCCGGTATTTCTGATCTGTATCCGGGAAATGTTTCCCGATGTCGCCGCACGCCGCCGCACCCAGCAGAGCATCCATTACTGCATGTAGAAGGACATCTGCATCGGAATGCCCGAGCAGCCCCCTGTCGTACGGAATAACGACGCCGCCAAGAACGAGCGGTCTGCCTTCTGTCAGGCGGTGCACATCGTATCCGGTCCCGACTCTCGTTTCCCCGGGGACATCATCCGGCGTGGTTATCTTGATATTCTTGTAGCTTCCGTCAACCATCTGAGTTTTTATTCCCATCCTTTCAGTCAGAGAAATATCATCCGTTCCCGCGAAGCCTTCTTCCCGGGCCTTTTGATGCGCCTCGTACAGTATCTCCGTTCTGAAGCCCTGCGGCGTCTGAACGGAAAAAAGCCTGCTGCGGTCCAGCGTTCTGCCGCTTTCGCGGATCGTGTCCTTCACCGGCACACATGTCACGGAAGCACCGGTCTCCGCAGATCCCAGGACACAGCGTTCTATCACATCACCGGTCACATACGGTCTTGCCGCATCATGAACAAGCACATATTCCCATTCGGCATGATTCTTTCTGATGTGCATGACGCCTCTGCAGACAGATTCCTGCCTGCTGGAACCGCCTTCGATGATTTCCGCATCCAGGCCATGCCGGGAAAGCGTATCCTGCATTACAGCAATATAGTCCTTAGCCGCAGCAATAACTATACCGCAGATATAAGGACTTTCAGTGAACGCGCGGACTGTCCTGACGATGACCGGCTCGCCCCCTATTGTAATGAATTGTTTAGGCACACCGCCGCCCATGCGCTCTCCTGTGCCTGCAGCGGCGATGATAACTCCCGTTTCTTTTGTGTCCTGCATTATTTTACCTGACCGGTTTTCCGAAAATCATTCTTCCCGCAGCGGTCTGAAGCACACTCGTTACGGTTATGTCGATCGTCTTTCCGATGTGCTTTCTTCCTTCTTCGACTACGATCATAGTGCCGTCATCAAGATATCCGACTGCCTGATTACGTTCTTTTCCTTCTTTTACAAGGAAAAGATTCATATCTTCACCCGGCAGCACTACCGGCTTGAGCGTATTAGCAAGCTCATTGATGTTGAGCACCTCTACCCCTTTAATTCCGGCAACCTTATTCAAATTAAAATCGTTTGTTACTACTTTTCCACTCATCATCTGCGCAAGTTTGAGCAGTTTGATATCTACTTCAGGTATTTCTTCCAGTTCTTTTACTCCGTCTGAATTATATATCTCTATGCCGTGTTCGTTCTCAATGCGTTTCAGTACATCAAGTCCTCTTCTGCCGCGGTTCCGTTTAAGGCTGTCCGACGAATCGGCAATATGTCTCAGTTCAACCAGAACAAATTCCGGTATCACGATTTTCCCCTCAAGGAATCCGGTTTTCATAATATCGGCGATACGTCCGTCAATGATGACGCTCGTATCGAGTATCTTGGGCGCAGCTTCTTTCTTCTCCGATTTTTTTTCTTTTTTAGTCCCTGCTTTTTCAGCTCTTCTGGCAGCTACTATCGACGGCAGGATATCCTTGCCCCTTTTTGTGAAAATAACGACTCCGAGATAACCGAGTATCAGATATGTTGCCACCGACAATATTGCCGGAAGATACGGTACTTTGATCTGGCTGTATATCTGACTGATCAGATATGCGACGATCAGTCCCATGACGAGACCAATTATACCTGCCATTACTTCATTCGTAGAAAAACTCTGCAGCTCGGATTCTATATTGCTGCTGACCTTTTTGCTCTGTCTGTTGACAAGCGGTGTGAGCTTGAAAAAAATAAAACCAAAAATAATTACGAATAAAAAAGCAATGCCCATTTCCTGCCACTGCGAAAGGCTTTTCACAATATGGGAATATCTGCTTATTTTAAACAAGTATTCCGTGACTGCGAAAACACCATAGCCCAGACCTGCCCCTACGAGAGTAAAAACGGTTCTAAACAGTTTTTTTAGCATTTTAACACCTCCTTTCTACGAAAATTTATTCTATCACACAATATACTGCACTTTCAAGTATCTGAATATTGTGGATTTATCTCAAAACAAAAGGCAGGCCCGCTTCCGGATGCCTGCTCTTTATCATGAAGAAATGGCCGTATCCAGAATACGGTCTGCTTCATCAGGTGCTATATCCGCCGCAAGCACCATTTCCGTCACTAAAATGTGGCGGGCGTTTGCCAGAAGTTTCTTCTCTCCTGTCGAAAGCTGCTTCTTAACTTCTGTTCTTGTGAGATTTCTTACTACCTCAGCAACTTCACAGATATCACCGGTCCTCAATTTATCCATATTGGCCCTGTATCTGCGGTTCCAGTTGGACGGCATCTTTGAAGAAGGCTCTTTCAAAAGTGCTACGACTTTTTCAAAATCATTCTTATCGATGACAGTTCTCACACCGATCACATCCACCTGATCTACGGGAATCATAATTTTCATATCATCACCCGGAACATGAAGAACATAATAATCCCTGTCACGCCCGAGTATGTGTTTGTTTTCTATTCTTTCGACAATGCCCGCGCCATGCATCGGATATACGATTTTATCTCCTACTTTATACATAACGTTCCTTTCTTCTGCACATATTGCTATTATACAGTACATACAAGGTGAGTGTCAAGAAATCAAAATATGTTATTATATCAAAGCATTAAATCTGTGTCAATAGAAAATTAGCATATGTTTTTTGTTTTCTTTTTCTCTTCAAAAGGTCTTCACAAAAAACTGTATTTTTTTGTTTTGCCTGATTTTGTGGTAAAATAGTTCCGTGGAGGTTTATTATGTACAGATTACTTGTAGTAGACGATGAAGCGAAGATCAGAGAAGTCATCAAGGAATATTCGGAATTCAACGGATATGACGTCACCGAGGCCGAAGACGGAATGACCGCCGTAGGTCTCTGCAAACTCAACGATTACGATTTGATCATCATGGATATAATGATGCCTAAGCTTGACGGTTTTTCCGCCTGCAAAGAGATCAAAAAAATAAAAGACATACCTATTATTATGCTTTCGGCCAGAACCGAAGAATATGATAAGCTTTTCGGTTTTGAGCTCGGTATAGATGACTATGTCATTAAACCGTTCAGCCCGAAAGAGCTTATGGCGCGTGTGCAGGCCGTCCTGGCCAGGCATAATTCAGCTGCCTCGAGCGCACCTGCAGCTCCGGAAGAAATGGAGTTCGGCGGTCTGGTGATCAACATTGCCGGCAGGATCGTTACCGTTGACGGTGAAAAGATCGATCTTACTCCTAAGGAATATGATCTTCTCTTCTATCTCGTCGAAAATAAAAATATTGCGCTTTCAAGAGACAAACTGCTCTCTGACATATGGGGTTATGATTTCTTCGGTGATGACCGTACTATAGATACGCACATCAAGAATCTCCGGAATGCGCTCGGCCCCTACAGGGACTATATTGTAACAATCAGAGGAGTTGGCTATAAATTTGAGATTTAATTTCAAGAGTATAAAGTTTCGCGTATGGATGTCGTTTCTGCTGTATGCCGGCATTATCATGGCCGTCATGTGGTTTCTGCAGGTTTTTTTCCTCAACAATTATTATGAGGATATGAAAATAAAAGAAACAGAAAATACCGCAACGCAGATAGCATCTCAGTACAAAAGCGGAGATGATCAGGGCTTTATAAAAAAAGTCCGGGAACTTTCAAATGATGATGACATGTATATCCGGGTGGATGAAAACGGTGTCACCGTCTATCCTTCTGATGTTTCAGAACTGCCTTATACGAATTACATCGCCACTGCAAGAACGCTTCTCCTGCAGTCCGGATATAAATCCGTTTCAAAATCGATAAAAAATAAAACAACCAGCAGAAGCACGCTTATATATGCGACATATCTCGATAAAAATCAGACTACGATCATGTACATGATCTCGCCTCTTTATCCGGTGTCATCGACAAAAAAGATAATCAGGAACCAGCTTGTGTATATAATGATCATTTCTCTCGCGCTTGCGTTCATTCTGTCGTTCTATATTTCTTCCAAGATATCGCGCCCGATAACAGACATTACAAAATCGGCGCGGAAACTGGCAGACGGGCAGTACGGCACCACATTCCACGCGGAGGGTCAGTATACTGAAATACAGAATCTGGCAGACACGCTGAACAAGACATCGTATGAACTTGAAAAGGCATCTCTTCTTCAAAAGGACCTGATGGCAAATGTCTCCCACGATCTCAGGACTCCGCTGACAATGATCAAATCATATGCGGAAATGATCAGGGACCTTTCGGGCGATAATCCGGAAAAAAGGGAAAAGCACCTGCAGGTCATTATTGAAGAATCCGACCGGCTCAATGTTCTTGTCACGGATGTTCTTGAACTGTCGAGAATGCAGGCAGGCACATCGCAGATCCGCATTGCTTCCTTCAACATCAGAGATACTCTTGATCAGCTGGTAAATCCATATCATGTTCTCGAAATGCAGGAAGGTTATAAGATCCAGCTTAACTGTCCTCCTGAGCAATATGTCCTGGGAGATGAAGACAAGATCAAGCAAGTGATTTCCAACCTCCTGACAAACGCTGTCAAGTACTGCGGTCAGGATAAGTCGGTATTCATCAATGTCAAGCACTGGGGCAAGATAGTACATCTCGAGGTCATCGATCACGGTATGGGCATCAAGCCGGAAGAACTTCCTTATGTATGGGAAAGATACTATAAATCAAGCAGTCATCACGTACGTACCACGTCCGGAAGCGGGCTTGGTCTTTCGATCGTCAAGGAAATACTTCAGCTCCACAAATCCAAATTCGGAGTTGAAAGCAAGGTCGGCAAAGGAACCACATTCTGGTTTGAACTTGAAGCAGCCGGCAAACCGTCAGAAGAATCATAAACTATTTAACAGCACGGCATCGATATAACATCAATGCCGTGCTTTTTTATTTCTGGTATGCCGCTATCGCTTCCGATATATCCTTCACTCCCATGAGAGTCACACCCGACTCCGTGCCGCTGATCGCTCCGGCAGCTTTAAGATCTCCCAGCCGTCTGGCCTGACTTTTCGGAAGTATAACCCTCCTGAAACCCATTCTCGCCGCCTCTTTTATGATGCGCTCAGCATATTGTATCCTCCGGAGATCTCCGGTCAGACCTATTTCTCCGAGTGCAAGAGTATCTTTTCTGCAGCTTATACCTCTGTATGTCGAATGGATCGCCAGCGCTACGGCAAGATCCGTAGATGTGCCGTCCGGCCTGAATCCGCCAACCACATTGACATAGACATCCTGTTCCTGAAGCGATAATCCGGCCTGCCTTTCAAGAACTGCCAGGATCATGTTCAGTCTCTGATTGTCAAATCCTATTGCCGTACGCCTCGCGAATCCCACTCCTGAAGGAGCTGACAAGGCCTGCACTTCAAGCAGCAGAGGACGAGTCCCCTCGTAGACGGCCGTTACCATAGATCCCTGAGCGCCGTCCTCCATATCCTCGAGGAAACGTTTGGACAGATCTTTTATTTCCGTCAGACCGTGCTCTCCCATTTCAAATGCCCCGATCTCCGATGTTGTGCCGAATCTGTTCTTGAACGATCTCAGTATTCTGAGATCCTGATTGCGCTCGCCGACAAAATTCAGTACGCAGTCCACGAGATGTTCAACTGTTTTCGGTCCGGCAAGCTCTCCGGATTTAGTAACATGCGCAACTATAAAAACAGGTATATTCCTGACTTTTCCGATCCTCATAAACTCGTTCCCGCATTCCCTTACCTGAGAAATGCTTCCCGGCGCTGAATCGATTGCCTGAGAATACATTGTTTGTATAGAGTCAATGATAAGGAATTTCGGACTCAGCTCTTCTGTGACTGCTGCCACATTTTCAATATTGGTTTCTGCCAGTGTGTAAAAATCCTCATTGAGCTCGGGACATATCCTGTCAGCGCGGAGCTTGAGCTGTTCTTCAGACTCCTCACCCGAAACATATAATATCTTTCCGTACTTTTTCGCAATATTAACAGCCGCCTGCATGATAATCGTCGATTTGCCGATCCCGGGTTCACCTGATATCAGTGTCAGCGATCCGGGCACTATGCCTCCGCCGAGTACACGGTTCAATTCGCCTATACCTGTGTCCAGCCTGCCGCTGTGCGTGTCAGCCTCAACTCTGCAGAGTCTGTTGGCAGCTGCTCTCTTTCCCGGTTCAGCGGCAGATCTCCGGCGCTTATCCGACTCATCGATTTCCCGCGCTTTCATCTCGACCATAGTATTCCATTCCCCGCAGAACGGACACTGTCCGGACCATTTCGCGCTTTCTCCTCCGCATTCAGTACACATATAAACTATATTATTCTTCTTCGCCATTTCATTCCTCTATCTTTTTTTTACAGTAAAAATATATTCCGTAACATAGATATCCCGGTCCCCCAGATTTCTGCTTCCCCTGAAAGTGTTGTATTTTATTTTTTTGCAGTCCACCTCTCCGAAAGCGGACAGCATCGTTTCCATTTCTCCAAACGAAATATAGCCCTCCGAATTATAGGATACAAGTAGATATTTTGCATCAGCATGCTCAAGCAGCTCCTCGAATGCGCCATGCGCCAGCCTGCTGCTGTTGTATTTAGACCTTTTCCAGTTTTCCGGGATTCCGGAAACTCTGCTGATTTTCTCCGGTTCCCTGTTTTCAGCAATAACATTCAGCATGAAGTAATTCGATCCGTAAGGATGCTGATTATACGGAGGATCAATGTAAATAAGGTCTTTCGTACCTTCCTCCGCCATTTCGACAGCCAGTTTGTTTGCATCGCTGCAGCGGACATCCACGCGGCACTCCGCAGTGCTTAATACCGGCTTCTTCAATTCCACTCTGCCCATTATTCTGCTCAGCGCATTCCCGCCTTCTCCTCCGAACTTGCCGATGCCTGTTTTCGTGTCTTTGTAGAACCCCTTAAAAACACCGCTCGTATTCACATGCACTGATGCCTCATAAAGAAGCGGAGCCAGAAAAAAATTTTTCATCCCCCCCGGCACTTCTTCGATTGCCTCTCGCAGACTGTCAATTATCTCAGCATTTTCAGCTGTATAAAAAACTCTTTCTCCCGGTTTTATATCACTGTCGTTCTGCGGTGCATAAAATTTCGACACCGGTCCTCTCACAACGTTTTCTGCCGCGCGTTCATCGACACGCGCCCTCCAGAAATCATATGCAGCATCGTCGAACTCAGAATGATTCGTAAGGTAACAACTGTTTAATATAGTGCTGTAATTTTCGATATCATTGGCAGTCAGACACGATGCGTAGTTTTTCAAAAGACGCGAGGCAATGCCCGACCCGGAAAAAAGATCAGCACAGTCAAGCTTGTCCTTCCCCAGCGACTTGCACACATATAAAATACGCTCTTCGATCTGATCAAGGAGTCCTCTTTTGTTACCAATATACGTAATGATCTGTTCACTGAGGAAAGGATCCTCTCTTCTGTTCATATCAGCGCACCTCTGTTAATAATAATGATTATACAATAAAAAAAGAGGCTGTGCACAGAGGATCATCGATCCCCGATGCGACAGCCGCCTGCGCTCTCATTATCAGCCGAGTACATACAGGGTCGGATATCTGACTCCCCACCTGCCGCACGCAGCTTCGCTCTTCTGATAAAGGTCCACGACCTTTCCCTTGATGTTTCCTCCGGTATCGCATGCCTGAGCGATCCCGTATCCCGGGATATAGACCCATGTGCCCAGTTTTATGACAGACGGATCTACGGCTATTCTGCCTACTTTGCAGCGCTTGCCGTTGGCTGTCGTTCCGCCTCCTGTATATGAATACGCTTTAACACGGAACTGTTTCTTTACATTCAGCTTATTTGTGACTCTGGCAGCGGAAGAAGCACTGCCCTTGACTTTTTTGCCGCCTGAATTCACATAAGCCTTAACCTTGTAGTAATATGTCCTGTTGATTTTCAGTTTCATGAAGCCGTTCACATAACTCGACTTTTTCCCGGAAACTTTTGCGATGATTTTATAACCGTCATTTTCCCTGACAGATCTGTATACTATATATCCTTCTGCGCCTTCAACCTTCTTCCAGGTGATTCTGATCGATCCTCTTCCTGTAGGCTTAGCTGCAACATTTTCAGACGCAGCAAGTATACCTGCATTTTGCGGATCAGCTGATTCTGTGACAGTCTCTCCCGATGATGCTGTACTGACGGCGGCATCTGCTGCCGCTGCCATAACATTCACCGGGGCCATGACAGTAACTGCAAGAAACAATATCATGGCTGTTATTATATGTCGCATACTAATAAATCTCCTCTTCCAGTGCTTTGCACAAAATGAATTCTACAGTAGATATATGTTAGTTATGTGATATTTTTGTCATTTTTCGCACAAAAAGGAGGGTGAAACAGCAAATTTCACGTATTTTTGCAGAAGAAAAGTGGGAAACGGCAATTATCTGCCATAAAACGAGCGCAGCAAAGCTATCTCGTTTTTATAACCTTCAAGATCGTTCGGTGTTTCAAGATAGAACGGCAGATTTTTCAGAGCCGGATGATTTATGACATTTTTGAATGCATCGAGGCCAAGATTCCCGTCGCCGATTTTTTCATGCCTGTCCTTGTGACTGCCCAGAGTATTCCTGCTGTCATTCAGATGCACAGCTTTCAGCCTCTCCAGTCCGATAACGCGGTCGAACTCTTTGATAACAGAATCAAGATCGTCCCTTATATCATATCCTCCGTCAAACACATGGCATGTATCAAGACAGACTCCCAGCATATCATCATACTGCGTTCCGTCAATGATCGCGCGGAGCTCCTCGAAATTTCTGCCGATCTCGCTGCCTTTTCCCGCCATAGTTTCCAGCAGCACAACTGTTGAAAGCGCAGGATCCAGTATCTCATTGAGCATTTTCGTAATAAGCTCTATTCCTCTTTCCGCGCCCTGCTTCACATGGCTGCCCGGATGAAAATTATACATGCTTCCCGGAATGTACTCGAGTCTCCGAAGGTCGTCAGCCATAGTTTCCCCGGCAAACTGTCTTATCGCCGGATCAGCAGAACAGGCATTCAACGTATACGGAGCATGTGCCAGTATCGCACCGATGCCGCTGCTGCCGGCGAATTCCCTGTATTTCGCTATATCCTCTTCATCTATCGGCTTTGCTTTTCCGCCGCGCGGGTTCCTCGTAAAGAACTGAAAAGTATTCGCGCCGATCCTGACCGCTTCTTTCCCCATCGCCAGATAACCTTTAGATGACGAAAGGTGACATCCTATCTTCAGCATATTACTTCCACACCCTGTCGTTGAATATTCTGGCGCTGATTTCAACGGATATAATGTTTATGACGACCGCCGCCGCTATCAGTATCAGCAGCATTGTTGTATCGGCATTCAGGCTGTGCAGCAGCGCTGTGGTCTGTTTCTGATTGAGTGCGGAGACCAGGACCAGGGCGAGAGTCGTTACCAGATACACGAGGCTTCCCTTGTCCGAAGCCACTTCATAGATCACCGGTATCATGACTGCAAGATATATAGCCGCAATAGCAGCCAGCGGGACGAATGCCTCCAGCATAGCCGATATAGTCAGTCCTTTCACCGACAGTACATTCATGATCGTAGAAAGCGCATATGTCAGAACTATCATCGAGTAACCCATCGCGTATTTGCTGAACACAATTTCGCGGCTGGTAAGCGGGAGCGCTGTGGAAGCATATCTGTCCCACTTGCATGCCCTGTCCGCATTCATCGCCGTGATAGGCACCATTACCGTAAAAAGCATCGCAAACGCCTTATTGGTGATCCCCGGAAGTCCCGTAAATATCAATATGAATATAAATATCAGCTTGCCCTGATTGACTATTGTTCTGCTGTCTTTATTTAATAATCCCAACATTACTTTTTCCCCTTCTTTTTAGCGCCGCTGCCGGTGCTCTTTTTTCTGAGGTTTTTATTTTTCATATTTCCTTTGGACGAATGTTTTTCCTTGCGGTTAAGGTACAGCATGATCTCGCTCAGATCCACGCGCCTCTCTATCGATGCATATTGCCCGAGCAGATTTTCCTTTAGATCGAAGAATTTGAGTTCGCCGTCCTGCATAAAAGCGAAATAATCGCACAGCTGCTCGAAATCACCCAGGAAATGAGAGGATATCAGAAGAGATCCTTCATAATCGTAGACATATTCATGCAGCACATCCGTTATTTCTTTGATGGCAGCACTGCTCAGTTCACCTAGTATATCGTCGATAATCAGCAGCCTCGTATTATGTGAAAGAGCCGCCGCAATATTCAGCTTCACGGTCTCGTCACCCGACATATTCTCTATTTTCGTGGCCTGTGCGACATTCATCCTCCGCAGAAGATAGGTGAACATATCCGAGTTCCATTCAGGATACAGAGGGCGCAGTACCGCACCTATCTCCGCAGCTGCCATGAACAGCGGAAAAAATCCGTCTTCTGTCGCAATACCGGTGAGGCTGCGGACCTTCTTCATCTCTTTTGAGACATCATGCCCGAATACCTTTATCGTTCCGCTGTCCGGTTTCTCCAGCCCCATTATCATCTTCACAATGGTGCTTTTCCCGGCGCCGGTATCGCCGGCCAGTCCCATTACACATTTTGCAGGGAGTACCAGTTCGAAATCTTTTATCGAAAAATCACCCTGTTGCTTATTCAGATTTTCTATTACTAACGCATCAGACATATCTTCACTTCGTCCCCTTTCAGTATTGCACAATTATAATGGTTTAGTCATGTACTGTCAACGAATGTGCTTTTATGATATAATATCACATATTTTATTTATCTTCGTCTATTTTTACAGAGAGGGAACGACAATTGTGGAAAAGAAGAGATCTTAAAGCCCCTGCACGCAGCAATCTCAAAAGAAGATACTGGCTGATCGTGTTTATTTGTTTTCTAATGGCTTTCGCGGCCGGTGAATACGGTACAACAACAACGCTTTCGCGCTCATACGGCGATGCCTTTGTTAATGTCGGCACCACGGCGAAACATCATGCGCGGCGCCTTAATACGGAGAATCTGGGTATATTCGGCGTCCTGATCAACAATACCGCAACCGGGCAAAAACTGAAAAAAAGCTATGAAAAGCCTACGAAAGGTGTCCTTGCCGGCATGGCCGACTCTCTGCAGAGCGGCAGTCACGGACTGACAGGCATACTGAACACCATAAACAAATTCAGCGGCGACAATGAAACATCCGCAGGTTTCATAGCTCTCGGCGGACTCATACTATATCTGTTCTTCGTGATATTTATAAAAAACATCCTTATAGTCGGCGAACGGCGATGGTTCCTGGAAAACAGGATCTATCACGAAGCCAGCATTCTCAGGCTGCTGTTCGTATACCGCGACAGATGTGTGAAGCATGTAGGATGGGTAATGCTCGTAAAGACCGTCAAAGAATTTCTCTGGATGCTGACGATCGTCGGCGGCATTATCAAATACTTTGAATACAAGGCCATACCATACATCCTTGCTGAGAATCCTGATATGGCGACAAAAGATGTTTTCAAACTGGCACGCGGCATGATGAAAGGATACAAGTGGAAGCTCTTCATTCTGTATCTTTCCTTCTGGTACTGGCTGATGCTGTCCACATTTACAGCCGGCCTGGTCAGAATCTTCTTCCTGAACGGCTACATGCGCGGGACAGAAGCGGAATTCTTTGTCAGAGTCAGACATGAAGCTATAATAAATGCGGTCGACTGCGCCGATCAGCTTCAGGACGCGGTACTCTATGTATCGCCGGAAGACGGCATCACGAGGTATCCTGGAATAGTAAGAAAAGAACTTAAGAACCCGCTCGTTGTTGATTTCCACAGGAAATACTCCCTGATAAATCTTATACTGATGTTCTTCATGTTCTCATTCTTCGGCTGGGTATGGGAAGTTTCCCTGCATCTGATGAATGACGGAGTATTCGTAAACAGAGGAACGATGTACGGTCCGTGGCTTCCTATCTACGGCACCGGCGGCATCATGGTGCTGGTACTGCTCCGGAGATTCCGCAATAATCCGCCGCTGACATTCATCCTAACCATGATCATCTGCGGCATAGTCGAATATGCGACAAGCTGGTATCTGCAATGGGCCAACGGCGAAAGATGGTGGGACTACAGCGGGTATCTTCTCAACCTGAACGGCCGTATATGCCTCGAAGGTCTGCTTGTCTTCGCGATCGGAGGTACGATATTCATCTATATCATCGCGCCTCTGAATGACGCCATGCTCAACAAGCTGCCCGTGAAAGTCCGGGTGACTGCCATGATAATACTCCTCGCATGCTTCGGAGTCGATGCGGCATATTCCCACTTCGTACCTAATTCCGGGAAAGGGATCACCGATTACAAAACTACAAGCAGCGTAATAAAATACAGGCTGGCAGCACACGGATACTCTGCTCCGTCCGCCGAGTATCACACGTTCACGGCAAATGCCGCCGGAATCAAAAGACTCAACTAGAAAAACAGAGCTGTGCATCAGTGGTGCACAGCTCTTTTAATCAGCTTTGTCAGTTCGAAAACACATTGTCGATATCATTCACGATATTACGGTCCAGAAGTCCGTCGACAGCAAGACCCATCATGATGATCATCGCATCCTCATGACAGTAGGGCTTTTTATACGGCCTTGCTTCCGTCAGCGCCTGATAAATATCCAGACAGCACATGATCCGTGAATTGTGGTCAAGATCCTCTGCGGTTTTTCCGAAAGGATATCCCGATCCGTCCAGTTTTTCATGATGCAGCGCCGCCCACGGCGTTATCTCTTCAAACCCTCCGACTTTTCTCATCATTTCATATGTATACCATGCATGGTTTTTCATGCTGTCGAATTCCTCGTGCGTAAGCTTGTCCGGCTTTTCGAGTATATCGCTGTCTATGACCATCTTGCCGATGTCGTGAAGAGCACCCGTCAGGTACAGCTTTGCTGCAGTATCATCGTCATATCCGTAGTATTTCCCCAGCACTTCGGCTTTTTCCGCAATGCCGATGCAGTGATTCCTCGTAAAGGAAGATTTGTAATCCACTATCTCGGCGAACAGCCTGGCGATATTATGCAGCTCATCGTTTGAATAATCTCTTCTTACCGCAGGTACAAGCGCATGCAGACTGTCATCGATCCTGTCATCCGACATCATGTTCATTGTATCATAAGTCATGACATCAAGAAAAGCATCGCAGCTTGCGGCACTGTACATAACATCCCGATTCTGTCCGATCCAGCCGACAGTTTTGGCAAACTTCACCAGATCTATACTCCCGAGACCGTACATCGTATCGATATTGTCAGCAATATGTATCAGCTGCGCGATCATCGGCGTCTCCGCGGCCATTTTCCCGAGAGGACCGCTCCCGTCCGCATTCTCATGATGATACAGGATAGCTCCGTCAACATTGGTTTCCAAAGGAAGCAGTTTTATATTTTTCTCCCCCATCCGGCAGTGCACTCCGAGGTCCATCATATCCATTGAAAGCTGCCCGTCACTGTTCAGCAGAATATTGCCTTTGTCGGCTTCCTCGCTGATATATTCAGACAGCGCGCTGTCATGAAGAACCGCACAGGCCAGGATATCCAGAAGATTTTTCCCGTCCATATGCATCGCCCAGCCCATTTTCCAGGTCATGTATGCAACTCTTTTCCCGTGATTGGTCGTTGAACCGGTAACTTCTTTGTCAATAATATCCACAGCCTCCGAAAACGAAAACAGCATATCGTTATAATCGATCACCATATCGATGCCCCTTTCCCCGCTAATAACATGAAGTTATTATATCACGAAAGCTGTGTCATATACTGTTTTATTCCGGATACACTGGCAAACTTCTGAAGGTCATCGCCGTCAGGCACGATCAGCGTAGGCGCCTGCATGATCCCGCATTTCCTCACCAGGCTGCGGTTTTTCTCATCTTCGGCATCTACCACCTCATAACGTACCCCCGCGCTGTCCAGAAGAGTTTTGGCTATCGTGCAGTTCGGACATGTTTTTGTTGTAAACAAAAGTGTACCGCGTTTTTGTTCTTTTTTTACGGCATATATTTTTCTGTCCCTGAATTCCTGCGCCTTTCCGTCATTCCAGTTCTGCACCGGCCTGTAATATCCGGTTATTCTGCTGTAGACTTCCGTAGCCTTGCCGCACACAGGACACTTATATTCTTCTCCGGCAATATATCCGTGCTCTTTGCATACTGAATACGTCGGAGACAGAGTATAATACGGCAGTTTATAATTCTCGGATATTTTTCTCACCAGCATGGCAGCTGCTTTCCAGTCAGGCAGTTTTTCACCGAGGAACGCATGGAACACTGTGCCTGAAGTATACAATGTCTGAAGCTCATCCTGTATGTCAAGCGCTTCGAACATATCATCCGTATATCCTACCGGAAGATGCGAAGAGTTGGTATAATACGGCGTTCCGTTCTGATTGGCAGTAATAATGTCGCCAAACTGCTCAACATCATGTTTGGCAAGTCTGTACGTCGTCGATTCCGCCGGCGTGGCCTCAAGATTGTATAAATCTCCGTACTGCTCCTGATAATCGGCCAGCCTTTCTCTCATATGATTGAGGCAGTCCCTGGCAAACTGCTGTCCTTTTTGAGATATGAGCCCGCATCTCAGCCAGCATGCATTAAGTGCCGCCTCGTTCATTCCGATAAGGCCAATAGTCGAAAAATGATTATCGAACGAGCCCAGATATCTCTTTGTATACGGATACAGACCCTCGCTGAGGAATTTTGATATTACGGTTCTTTTAATTTTCAGCGATCTTGCAGCTATATCCATCAGTCTGTCAAGTCTGCTGTAAAAATCTTCTTCACTGCGGGCAACATAAGCCAGCCTCGGAAGATTGATTGTGACTACTCCGACAGAACCCGTGCTCTCCCCCGAACCGAAGAAACCGCCCGATTTTTTTCTCAGTTCGCGAAGGTCCAGCCTGAGTCTGCAGCACATACTGCGGACATCGCTCGGCTCCATATCACTGTTGACGTAATTGGAAAAATACGGAGTACCATATTTGGAAGTCATCTCAAACAGCAGTTTATTGTTTTCGGTATCCGACCAGTCGAAATCTTTTGTAATAGAATACGTCGGGATAGGGTACTGAAACCCTCTGCCCTCTGCATCCCCTTCTATCATGGTTTCGATAAACGCTCTGTTGATCATATCCATTTCCTCTTTGCAGTCTCCGTAAGTAAAGCTCATTTCCTTTCCGCCGACTACTGCAGGAATGTTCTTCAGATCTTCAGGTACAGTCCAGTCAAGAGTAATATTTGAGAACGGAGCCTGTGTACCCCATCTGGAAGGGGTATTGACACCGTATATGAATGACTGAATGCAGTTTTTCACCTCATTGTAAGACAATCTGTCAGCCTTAACGAAAGGCGCCAGATATGTATCAAACGAGCTGAAAGCCTGCGCTCCCGCCCATTCATTCTGCATGATGCCGAGGAAATTCACCATCTGATTGCAGAGTGACACAAGATGCTTTGCCGGTGCCGACGAAATCTTTCCGGGAACTCCGCCGAGCCCTTCTGTGATCAGCTGCTTCAGTGACCAGCCGGCGCAGTATCCTGTCAGCATAGACAAGTCATGGATATGCATATCTGCATTTCTGTGCGCTTCGGCGATCTCGGCATCATAAATTTCACTGAGCCAGTAGTTTGCCGTAATAGCTCCGCTGTTCGACAGAATAAGTCCTCCTACAGAATATGTGACCGTGGAGTTCTCCTTTACACGCCAGTCTGTGACATCGACATAACTGTTGACCAGATCTTTATAATCCAGAAATGTAGAATTGAGATTCCTTACCTTTTCACGCTGTTTTCTGTATAAGATATACGCTTTTGCCACATCGGAATAGCCTGTTTTTATCAGGACATCTTCTACACTATCCTGTATATCCTCTACCGAGATGAGATCGTCATGCACTTTAGATTCGAATTCCGCCGTTACCCTTAACCCCAGAAGATCTATCACAGAACTGTGATACTGTTTATTCTGGGCTTCGAACGCCTTGGTGATGGCGGCTGTTATTTTGGAAATATCGAACTCCGCGACCTTTCCGTCTCTTTTGATTACACTGTACATTATGCCTCTCCTCTCAGTTTTGCAGACGGAACATATTTACGGACCGTCTCAAGATAACTTCTCATATTTTCTTCCGAACGCGGATGGAGCCCCGCGGTCATGACCGAATCGCGATCTTTGAACATCTGCAGGAAATATCTTTTCGCGCCCCGTATCCACTGCCCGATCTCCTCAAAATCCTCCTGGTCATGAAACTCTTTCACCACAGTCGTTCTGAACTCATAATCCAGATTTCCTTCCATCAGGTACCGCACCGTTTTTTCCACTTCTGCCAGCTCACGTTCTCCGGCTCCCGATGTTTCCGCATATTTTCTTTTTGAGTTTTTAATATCAACAGCTGTGTAGTCGACAAGCCCTGCATCGACAAGACTTATGAGTCTGGCAGGATAACTGCCGTTTGTATCGATTTTGATATCATAGCCTATTTTTTTGATTCTTTCTGCGAACGAAACGATATCTTTGCTCATCAGAGGTTCCCCTCCGCTTATACAAACTCCATCCAGCATATTGCGCCTTTTTTTCAAAAATGAATAAAAATCCTCTTCAGGAATTTCTCCATCCGGATCACCGGATCCGCAAAGCTCCCAGTTATGGCAGAAAGGACATCTGAAATCGCATCCCTCCAGAAACACCGTACATGCCGTCCTGCCCGGATAATCAAGCAAAGTCAGTTTTTGCAGTCCTCTTATTCTCAATGTTCTGCTGCTCCTTTCGCTTAAAAAGCGAGGCACGATCACCTCACATGGGTAATTATACCAGTACAGACATGCTCCGTCAACGTAAAATACCATATATAAGGGTATATTTATTTTATATACACTATATATGGTATTTTATTATGTCTACCTAAATTAAGTCCAGCCTCCGTCTCAGGCGTTCAGATAACTCATTTCATTCACATCGAACAGGCCTCTTTCTGTCAACCTGAGTTCGGGTATTACGGTCAGCGCCATAAATGAAAGGGTAATAAACGGATCGATGTCACGTGATACTCCCATATTGTGAGCGGTATCCAGCATATCCCGTACGGTGTCCTCGACTTCGGAACAAGGTTTATCCGTCATGAGTCCGCATACCGGCAGAGGAAGTCTGCCTGCGATCCTTCCTCCCGACGCTATGACATATCCGCCCTGCATATTCCTGAGTTCTTCCACCGCCTCTATTATATCGCCGTCGTTGTCTCCCGCCGCGATAATATTGTGCGAATCGTGCGCAACTGAAGTTGCAACTGCCCCGTTCACAATTCCGAATCCCTTGACCGGTGCCGCAGATATTTCTCCTGTTTTTCCGTGTCTTTCAATCACGCAGAGCTTGCTGTACACATCATCAGGAACAAACAGACCGTTTTCCGATCCTACTTTTTCTTGACGATGCGTTGTAACAAGTGAATGCGGATTCATGCATATTACATCATTTTTTTCTCCTGCCGTCACAGTAATATCTGATACAGTGACTTTACCGAATATTACAGTCTCCAGAAGTTCCTGCGGAACACTGCCGCCGAAATCTTTTCCGTAATCCGCCTCCGTAAGCATCCTTCCGCCCTTCATAACGGCAGAAGGAACAACCGTTTCCAGATCATCAATAATAAGTATATCCGCATCATAACCGGCGCCGACTGCGCCTTTGCCTTTCAGGCCATAATGCTCCGCCGCATTCAGACTGCCCATTCTGTACGCCTTCGCCGCAGGGACTCCCAGCTCAATAGCTTTTCTCACACATGTACTGATGTGCCCTTCCTTTTTTATCTCGGCAGTATGCTTATCGTCTGTGCAGAACATCACTCTGTCCAGGGACACACCCTCATCGAGCAGTCCGCTTATGATATCTTCCACGTTTTTCGCACCGCTTCCTTCTCTGGCCAGCACAGCAAACCCTGCACGCAGTTTTTCAAGAGCCTCCGCTGCACTGCTGCATTCATGATCGCTGTCGACGCCCGCAAGTCTGTATGCCTGCACATCTCCGCCGGTAATACCCGGTGCGTGACCGTCGACCCGTCTGTCTCTGAATATTTCTATCTTATCAGTCATTCTTTTCTCCGCGGCAATGACATCTAAAAACCGCATAGTTTCACCCAGCCCTATCACACCTTCCATAGACGCATATTTTTCCATATCTTCTGCCAGGAATTCTCCGGCGCCGTTCGTCTCCAGATCAGAAGCCGGAACAGCCGACGGAATCATAAAATACATATCCGCCAGAAGGCCGCGCGATGCTGACAGCAGCCAGTCCAGCGCTGCACCTCCGCTCACATTGACTGCTTCGTGTGGATCGGCAACGATTGAAAGCGTTCCGGCTTTAGCCAGTACTTTGGAAAACTCCCCGGGAACGAGCATGCTTGATTCTATATGCACATGCGCGTCGATGAATCCCGGTGCGAGATACCTGCCTGTGCAGTCTATCTCCTCCAGACCGCTATAATGCCCCACGCCGATGATCTTACCGCCTGATACCGCGACATCTGCCTTTATCATCTCGTCGGTGAAAACATTTATTACTGTGCCGTTCTTCAGCACCAGATCAGCAGGCTCAAGCCCGCGCGCCATACGGCTTTCTTTTTCAATCATATCAAAACCTCCGTTAATGTCTCATATCTGTGATTATAGACTGTAAAAAAACAGTTTTCAATCTTAGGTGTTGTTTCCATTTGTAATGTTATAAAACATATGTTACAGAAATAAAAGAGTGCAAGAAAACTGGTATTTCTAAATCGGGGGGATATTTAAACAAAAGTATGTAAAAAGGTCACCGATTCAAGGGACTGCAGCTTTTTTCAGTCGCTGCAGCCCGTTGGACTGGAGGAAAACAGATAATAATGCTGCAAACTCCGCCATTTTTGAAAATGCAACAAATGCAGCATATGTATTGACAACTAAGCTTTCAATCTCAGGAATTGTTCCCGTGCTTATTGACCTCAGATGTACCTGAGTGTAAAATAATTCTGTTGTTTTATTCAGCTATATCATTAGTAATTGTTATTGGAAAGGGAGATCAATTCATGGAAAAACTATTTAAGCTCCAGGAGAACGGTACCAATGTAAAGACCGAGATCCTAGCCGGAGTTACTACGTTCATGACCATGGCGTATATCCTTGCGGTCAATCCGAGTATTCTGGGGGCCACAGGCATGGATTCCGCCGGCGTATTTGTTGCCACAGCGCTTGCTTCATGCATCGGTACACTTCTCATGTGCATATGCGCAAACTATCCGTTTGCACTGGCGCCTGGCATGGGACTGAACGCTTATTTCGCCTATACCGTAGTTCTGAAAATGGGATATGCCTGGCAGGTCGCACTTGCCGCAGTACTGGTAGAGGGTATCATTTTTATTCTTCTCACACTCACAAGCGTCCGTGAAGCAATATTCAATGCCATTCCGCAGACACTCAAATATGCTGTCAGCTGCGGTATCGGACTGTTCATCGCCTTCATAGGACTTCAGGATGCCAAAATCATAGTCAACAATGATGCTACGCTGACTTCGCTGCAGACCATCAGTCTCCAGCCGGTAGGCGTTACTTCAATGCTTGCTATCCTCGGAGTTATTATCACAGCTATCCTCCTCGTAAAGAATGTCAAAGGCGGCATTCTGTGGGGCATCATCATAACCTGGCTGCTCGGCATAGTCTGTCAGATGACAGGCCTTTACCATGTCGACATCGCCAGCGGCATGTACAGCCTGCTCCCTGATTTTTCCAGGGGCTTCCAGTTCGGCGCGATCACCAAAGTCGCAGGTCAGATCAGCTTTGCAGGCATACACTGGCTTGATTTCATCGGCGTCATGTTCGCCTTCCTGTTTGTAGACATGTTCGATACTATCGGCACGCTGGTCGGAGTATCAACGAAGGCAGGAATGCTCGATGAAGAAGGCAAGCTGCCGCACGTCAAGGGCGCTCTGCTGGCAGATGCCATAGCCACTACTGTCGGCGCGCTGCTCGGAACTTCGACAACGACGACATATGTTGAAAGCGCAACGGGCGTATCCGAGGGAGGACGTACAGGTCTCACATCGCTCACAGTCAGCATACTTTTCCTGCTGTCGCTGTTCCTGTCGCCAATCTTCCTGGCTATCCCGTCATTCGCAACGGCACCTGCTCTTATCATAGTGGGCTTCTACATGATGGCTGCTGTACTAAATATCGACTTCTCCGACTTCTCAGAATCGATACCTGCGTACATAACTATAATCGCTATGCCATTCGCATACAGCATTTCAGACGGTATCTTCATGGGAACGATATCATATGTTGTCATCAACCTCGTAACGGGAAAAGAAAACAGGAAAAAGAACACTGTACTCATGTACATACTTGCGCTTATATTCCTGGCTAAATATATATTTGTACACTGATTTTTCAGAACGGATAAAAAGGACCGGCAAGATGATTTTTTTCATCATGCCGGTCTGTTTTTTTAATATTTCTCTCTGTGCACTTTTTCCAGCGGGAGCTTATCCAGAGCGTACGGCGCCGGATGTACGGCCGGCATGCCCAGAGACAGCATCGCCTCGGCTTTCATGCCTTCCGGGAACCCGAGCAGGCTCCTCAGATAATCTTCCGTTGTCTCTCCGTTTTCCGCAGTCCTCATTCTGGCCTGTATCCAGCAGCTTCCTATCCCGCTGCTGTCCGCCAGCAGATGCATGTTTGCCATGACTACAGAGCAGTCCTCTATCCAGACGTCGGTCGCTGCGGGATCAGCAATCACCAGTATCGCACAGTCCGCGCCCTCAAGCATCTTCGCGGCTCCGACACGGCATTTCGCCATTTTGTCAAGCATACCGCGGTCCCTCACGACGATGAATTCCCACGGACGGATGGCCTTGCCCGATTCCGCAAGCATCCCCGCACGGAGGATATTCTCTATCACTGCATCATCTATTTTCTCATCTGTATATTTTCTGATACTTCTTCTTTTCTGCATAGCCTCTATCAAGCTCATTATTTCAGTCTCCTTTCATGGAACTTTTTTATTCACGAAAAATCCCGGGACATATGCGTTGTCTCCGGGATTTGCTTGGTGCGGATGACAGGAGTTGAACCTGCAAGATCTTTCGACCACACGGACCTGAACCGTGCGCGTCTGCCAATTCCGCCACATCCGCATATCATATAAAAGGGCAGTTAAGAAAACTGCCCTTTTAATATAACATCATCGCGAATGTTTTTCAATGGTTTTTTTCTCAAAATATAACCTTTATGCTTCCGGCTGTTTTTTGTACTGGAAATCCCAGGCGCCTGCATCTATTCCTGCCATGCTTTCCATAATATCGGGATCTTCCGTCTTGCCGTCTTCATCTGCGCTGCCGTTCACATCTTCAGCTTCCACTGTGCCGTATTTCAGGCTCTCGATCGTGATCGTCTTGTCGACTGCGGAAGCGACTTCCGCCGAATGCGTTACTATAATGACACACTTCCCGTCTCTGTGAGCGAGATTCTGGAATATATTCAGTATATCCTGCTCCGTCCTGCTGTCGAGGTTGCCTGTAGGTTCATCTGCCAGTATGATCGCGGGATCATAGGATATCGCTCTGGCGATCGCGACTCTCTGCTGCTGCCCTCCGGACAGCTGAAGGATAGGCCTGAAAATATCATAGTCCTCCAGCCCCATCTTTTTCAGGAGGTTGATTGCATACTGCGTCTTGTTGGAATATTCTTTTTCCGAAATATCCATCGACAGCATCACGTTCTCTACCGCATTCAGCTTCGGCAGGAGATTGTAGTTCTGGAATACTATCCCGACATCGCTGCACCTGTAGCGATATGTATCCGAGTCGAAAATATTCTTGTCGTTCACCAGGATCTTTCCGCCCGAAGGCTTCGTCAGAGCTGCCAGGAGAGACAGGAGCGTGGTCTTGCCCGCTCCTGACTTCCCGACTACCGCATAAACAGTGCCCGCTTCAAAAGAAGTGCTGAATCCCTGGAAAATATTGCGTCCGCCCTGTCCGTATGAAAATGTCAAATCTTCTATTTTTAAAATACTCATTGTCTTCCTCCTGTCTTAATCCCGGCTCGTAAGTATTGCCAGCGGATCATACTTCATAACTGTCATTACGGCTGCACCGCCCGATATGAAAATCAGGATCATTCCCACTCCGAGCAGTTCAAGTATGACTGTCCAGTTCGCCGCGCTGGTAACGCTCGTGATATATTGTGACATCGGACCGCCGTTTCCCTTATCGGCAGTTGTCGAAGATGAGGAAGATGACGATACTGCAGTAATGCTGCCTGTCGACGATGACGATGTCGCCGTCGTGCTGCTCGTCGAAGATGTCGACGAAGAGCTCGATGAACTCGATGAACCGCCTCCCGGTCCTCCTCTGTCAAAGTTATCTGTCGTTGAAGTCGATGCCGATGACAGCAGAGCATTCGTAACAGGTACGGAAGTCAGACTTCCTACTACGCCTCCGAGAATAATAGCGCAGAGACCGATTGCCGCCACTTCATATATGAACTGCCGCGCGATCTTCTTCTTGGACATTCCTATTGCCGCGAGTACGCCGATCTCATACTTTCTCTCTCTGATATTGAAGAGTGTGATCACGACCAGTATCGCGCCGCCTATCGCCAGCAGGATGATGAGGAAATACTTCGCATATTTGCTCAGGTTCGTCAGCGGTGTGAGTTCTCTCTCGTACTGCTGTATATCCTGTGATTCAACCGTGTATTTGCTTGCAAGCCCCGCATCGTGCGCCTGATCTTCGAATTTTGTATAGTTCGCATAGCTTGAGAACGTATATGTGCCCTGTGTCGACATATCTATGCTTGCTGCTGCCGCAGCCTTCTTGAGAGCGGCATAGCTCATATAGACATTATTTGAATTCGAACGTCCCATCATGCCCATGCCGGATGTGCTCGTCGAGGTGCTAGTCTTGTAAATGCCGACGATCTTGACTTTGAATTTGTTCGAGCTGTTGTCAGGATCCTTGAAAGTAATGTAGTCTCCTACCGAAAGATCATTGTACTTCGCCAGCGTCTTGCTGATCACGCATGTATAAGCGGTAGTTCCTTCTGTGAACATTTTCCCCGAAGTGATCTCGGCAGTGCCGTCCGAAAAGTCTGTCATGGCCTCGTCGCTGCTGTATCCGGTGATAGTAAAATCGCCTGAACTCGAATCCTGCATTCCGCTCGGACCGTCTCCTGTCGAACTTGTGACCGCATCTATAGATTTCGCATCCACTGATACGCTTCCTGTGTAATAGAAGCTCTTTACAGAACTCAGCTTCGCGTATTTTTTCAGTTCAGTAAGCGAGAGAGAAGAACTCTGCATCGCCTTCTTCATATCACTTTTACTCGGCTGTGAACTCGATGATGAAGAGCTGTTCGTCACCTTGTCCATGTCCAGCGTGATATTGCCCGTTATGGAAAGTTCTTTAAGTCCTTCCTGCATGGCCGTATCCGCCGCCGCTCTTATTGAAAGTGCGAGACACGCCGCGAGTGCGATAATGAATATTATCGTACCGAAAAGTGCGGATCGTCCCTTGGATCTCTTGATATTGCCAAGAGCATTTTTCATTATATACATGTGTTGCCTCCGTTTAATATAATTGTTATGTCGGATTTATAATTTCTACGGCCATGATATATTAATAAGCTTAAAAGAATCTTTAATTTTATTTTTGATTTTTCTGCCGCATGTGGTATGCTGTTTTCTATGAAAACGAAAAGAAAAAAACGCTCGCAAAAGCGCATAAAGATAAATAAAATCAAAATATCACCCCGCACACGAAGAATCATAGCGCTCGCCGCCGCGATTCTCCTGGTAATAATTGTTGTGCGCGGAATAATCATTATCAGAAATGCTGTCAATGTTCCGACAGTATCCGGCGACTCGATAAGCTACCAGATACGCGGTGTCGATGTTTCATCATATCAGGGAACAATAAACTGGGAAACGCTCGCCGGTCAGGATATCGCATTTGCTTATATAAAGGCAACCGAAGGGTCCTCGCATGTCGACAGCAAATTTTCCTCAAACTGGACCAATGCGCAGACCACAGACCTGAGGATAGGCGCTTATCACTTCATGAGTTTTGAAAGCAGCGGAGAGGCGCAGGCCGCCAACTTCACAAGTACGGTTACAAGCGTGCATAACATGCTCCCGCCGGTAATAGATGTCGAATATTACGGAAATTACAACGCAGTCACTGTCAATCAGACGTCCGTCGACGCGATCCTCGAACCTCTGATCAAATCGCTCAAAGCTAAATACGGCATGGATCCTGTGATCTATACAACGCCTTCCATCTATAAAAGATTTATCAAAAATCACTATGACAATGATATCTGGATCGCAGACAGCTCATTCTCCCAGCCTTTATCGGGCGGACGCGAATGGACATTCTGCCAGTATTCGTACAGCGGCATCATGAAGGGATACAGCGGAGGCGTAAAGCATATCGACCTCGATGTATGGAACGGATCCAAACTCTCCTTCACCTTATATTAAACAGCATAATAAAATCCGGAAGCGGCTGTCGTGCGCGCCTCCGGATTTTTTTATATCCGCATTATTTATATTTATCCGCCAGTATACGTCCTACATATACACCGCTTGCAGATGCCTGCGAAAGTGAATGTGTGACGCCGGATCCGTCGCCCAGAGCATACAGTCCTTTTACCTTTGTCTCGAGGTTTTTGTCCACCTCCACCTTTGAATTGTAGAACTTGACTTCCACACCGTACAGCAGAGTATCTTCATTTGCTGTTCCCGGCGCGATTTTATCAAGTGCATATACCATTTCAATTATATTGTCCAGCTGCCGCTTGGGAATAACCAGGGAAAGGTCACCCGGCGTAGCCTGAAGCGTCGGGCGGGTGAAACATTTTTCCATTCTTCTCTCGCTGCTTCTTCTGCCCTTGACAAGATCTCCGAACCTCTGCATAAGCACACCGCCGCCCAGCATATTTGAAAGTCTGGCAATAGATTCGCCGTATTCATTGCTGTCCTCGAACGGTTCAGTGAACTTATTGGAAACCAGCAAAGCGAAATTGGTATTCTCCGTTCTCAGTCCTTCGTCCGCGTAACTGTGTCCATTGACCGTTATGATCCCGTTGGTGTTCTCCGCTACGACTTCGCCGTAAGGATTCATACAGAACGTCCTGACCATATCCGTGTACTTATCTGTTTTATAAACGAGCTTCGCTTCATATACCGCATCGGTTATCGGCTTAAATATCTCAGCTGGCAGCTCCACCCGCACACCGATATCCACACGGTTGTTTTTCTGAGCAATGCCGTTTTCCTCGCAGATCTTCGATATCCATTTCGATCCTGAACGTCCCGTAGCGAGCACAAGATCAGAGCACTCGAATTCATCTCCTTTTCCGGTCCTGACCGCAAAATCATGATCACCTCTGACCTCAACTGAATCGACGCATGTCCGGAACATGAAATCCACTCGTTCTTTAGTCTGATCAAAGAGCGTCTGCAATATCTTGGCATTTCTGTCAGTGCCGAGATGCCTCACCTTTGCCTGCAGCAGGTGCAGATTGTTTCTGAGCGCCAGAGTCTTGAGATCGGAATTCTCAGTTGAATACAGTTTGGCCTCCGCGCCGCCGTTTTCACAAAGCACGCTGTCCACGTATTCCATCAGTTCCATGGCCTTCTCACGGCCCAGATACCGGTGCAGATCTCCGCCGAACTCTGTGGTAATGTTATATTTTCCATCGGAAAGCGTACCTGCGCCGCCGTACCCGTTCATTATGTGGCACGGCGTGCATTTAATGCACGTGCTGCTTTTCCCGGCCGAAATAGGGCATATGCGCTCTTCAACAGGCGCTCCCTTATCGATTATCAGTATGCTTGCATTATTTTTGATGCGGGTAAGTTCATACGACAGGAATACTCCTGCGGCGCCTGAACCCGCAACTATGATATCATATTTTTTCATTCTTGCTCTCCCGTAAAAAGCGCTCTGCATGCACGTTAAATGCACACGCAGAAGCGCTTCCGAAATACGATTGTTCACTTGAAAGACGCCGGTGGTCTACTGATCTTCGCTGTCTTCCTCATCTGCCAGTCCGTCAGCCATCATCTCGTCAAAAACAGCTGTGACTTTTTCAAATTCGGCTTCGTCTTCAATATCAGTGATATTGAATTCTTCTTCGCTGACCTCGGAATATCCGTAAATATATACGTCATCCGAATCATCATCCGGGATAAGTGCGATATAGTCTTTGCCGTCTACATCGAATACACCCATTATCTCGCACTCGACCGATGTATCATCGTCGAATTCAAGTGTTATCATTTCGACTTCTTCTTCAGGCGTTTTGTTATCTTCTGCCATGATTTTCCTCCGTAATATTGTGTTCTGTTATTTATTCATTTACTATATCATTTACTGCTTCGATATTCAACAAAAAACTCTTTTATCCGTTCTGCCAGTGCAGGTGTGATGCCTTCGACCAAAACAAGTTCTTCAGGCGCCGCATCCCTGATTTTTTCGATGCTCCCGAAATGAGCGAACAGGGCATTTCTTTTCACCGGACCTATGCCTTCTATCTCATCAAGCGCTGAAGCAAAAGTCCTTTTGCTCCTGACGCCTCTGTGATAATCTATTGCGAAGCGGTGCACTTCCTCCTGTATCGTTCCCATATACCTGAACAGAAGCGGATGCTCTTTTAATTCTTCTTCTTCGAACTTCCCATCCTTCATATATACAAGAGCCCGGGTGCGGTGGCTGTCATCCTTGGCCATTCCCAGAACAGGGACATCTGCTCCCATTGCTCTGACCACATCGAGCGCAGCTCCGACATGTCCCCTGCCTCCGTCGATCAGAAGCGCATCCGGCATACGGGAAAATCCCGGATCCCCGGCTTCGGCTCTCTTGAATCTCCGGTACAGCACTTCCTGCATGCTTCCGTAATCATTAGGGCCCTCTATCGTGCGAATTCTAAATCTCCTGTACGATTTTCTGTCAGGTTTCAGGCCGTCGAACACGACCATAGCGCCTACCGTGTCCACGCCGTTCGTGTTTGAAATATCATATGCCTCCACACGATATTCTTCGCCCGAATACTCCGGCATACTGCAGAGTTCTGCCAGAACGCTGTGCATCTCTCTCCCGAGCTCATTCTTCCGCTCTTCCTTGTTTTTTTCACGCTCTTCAATAGTCTTGGTCATTTCTGCAACGTCCCTGACTGCAAGCTCCAGCAGTGCTCTCTTCTCTCCGCGTTCAGGCCTGATGATCTTCACCCGGCGTCCCCAGAGCCCGCTGAGATACGCTTCGATCATCTCGGCTTCGTCAGGCATCACCTTCACAAGTATTTCTCCCGGCCCGCCTGTCTGAACACTGTAATGCTGCTTCATGAACTGACAAAGCACAGCTTCCGGTCTTTCGCCTTCCTGTACATTCATTGAAAATGTCTCACGCCCCGAGAGCTTTCCGTCACGTACATAGAAAAGTACGATATGCCCGGAACCGGCATACATTACTGCATCCATATCCTTGTCTGTTTTCATAACGACGCGCTGCTTTTCTCCGAGTGCCTTTTCTGCAAGCAGATAATCCCTGTATCTGGCCGCCTCTTCGAAATCGAGACGATCTGCTGCTTCCTTCATTTTCTCCTCGAGATAATCGCCAATCTTCCTGCTTCTGCCGTTCAGGAACTCCAGAACTGATGTTATTCTCTCCGCATATTCTTCCTTCGTGACTTTTCCCATGCAAACAGCATCGCACTGACCTATGTGATAATTCAGACACGGACGCCAGCCTTTCGGGAACTCTGTTTTTGTACATCTCTTCAGGTGATATATTGTTCCGAGAAGATCTACTATGTGATTGACAGCGCCCGCATCGGAATACGGCCCGAAGTATTTAGCCCCGTCTCTGCCGATTATCCTCGTTTTAACGACACGCGGGAAGTCATCTTCTGTCGTCACTTTTATGTACGGATATGTTTTGTCGTCGCGCAGCAATATATTATACTGCGGCATATATTTCTTAATGAGATTGTTCTCCAGAATGAATGCTTCCATCTCGCTTCCGCAGACAATGTATTCGAACTCCGCAATATGACTTACCATCGCGCGTACCTTCGGATCCATATTTCTGGACGACTGAAAATACTGACGCACGCGGTTCTTAAGGGAAATAGCTTTCCCTACATAAATAACCTGCCCCAGTTTATCTCTGTGAATATAAACTCCCGGTTTTGCCGGGAGTTTTTTCAGATTTTCCTGTATGTCGAACATTTCAGTCTCCCGTATGTCTATGATATCACATATCAGAAAGGCCAATCACGATTATTGTTTCTCTTCTGCTGAGCCGCGCGCTCTCTTGCTATTTCCATCGCGCGCTTTTCTTTTTCTCTGCGCCGTCTCTCTTCTCTCTGTTTTTTTCTTCTGCGGCGGTGATGCCCGATAACCGTTATCAGAATAAGGACTGTAATCAGTATTATCAGACCCCCGACAAATGCAGGATCAGAAATATAGACAGCGGACCACGGACCTCCTTCTGTCACTGTTTTGGCAAGTACAAGATCCGCAGAACCGACTTTAGCGCCGTCTTCATAAAGCTTCACTGTACCGACAACCGTTCCGGCCTTCAGCGGTGCTTTTAAACCCTTCTTCAGCACCACCCTGCTCGTCGCCAGATCATCCGCCTCATTTGAGGTCAGCGTCACATAAGCGCCGTTCTCCGCAACGGCAGAGACTCGTGTATAGTGCCCGTTCTTTATCCATACATGACCGGCACTGTCTCCCTTAGCCAGCAGCTGTACTGTATGATAGTTGTCGAAACCGTAATCAAACATTGAAATCACGTCGGCAAATCTGTCCTGATCTGCCGATCCTTTCATAGCAACTGCGATCAGATCCATATCGCCTTTCGTCGCAGCGCCGCAGAAGCAGTATCCGGCAGTCGGCATCAGCCCTGTTTTCACTCCTGTCGCATATTTGTATTTTGCATATCTTTTTGTTCCGTTGACTGTCACACTGAACTTCGTTCCCACCAGAAGCTGATTGGTGGATTTAACTTTTCTTTCCTTGCTCATATTGGTGGCCGGAATGGTATATTTCGCAGTTTTCACGATTTTCCGGAACGTTGCATTCCTCATGCATTCCTGCGCAATGAGAGCAATATCCCGTGCAGTAGTAATATGGCTGCTGCTTTCGGTCAGCCCGTTAGGATTGATAAAATTCGTATGCACTGCGCCGACTTCCCTGGCTCTGGCATTCATCTCTTGCGAAAATGCACTTACGCTCCCGGAAATATTGACGGCGAAGCATACTGCCACATCATTGCAGCTGTGAAGCATCATCCCGTAAAGGAGCTGCCTGACAGTAAACACTTCCCCCTCTTTCAGATCCAGACTGTTCCCTCCTATGCCTACTGCTTGTTTCGGCACAGTGATTTTCTGATCGAGATCGCCTTTGTAATGTTCGATCGCCAGCAGACATGTCATCATCTTTGTCAGACTTGCGGGCTGCAGCAGCCTGTCCTGATTTTTTTCATACAGGACCTGCCCTGAATCAGCATCTATAAGAATATCCGCTGTACATACCGTCTGAGGTGAATTGTCATCCGCCGCAGCATAAACAGGTACTGCCTGAAATACAAGCAGTACCGTAAAAGCTAATAAAAATGAAATTACTCTTTTTCTCATTGATCCTTCTCAAAGTCTTTAATGAATTCTACCAGCGCCTCGACACCTTCAACAGGCATCGCATTGAAAATGCTGGCTCTCATTCCGCCCACGGATCTGTGTCCGTTGACATTGATCATTCCGCGTTCTCTCGCTTCTGACACGAATTTTTTGTCCAGTTCCGGATCCCCGGATACGAAATCAACATTCATCAGAGATCTGGAATCTTTATCAACAGCTGCCGTGAATATACTGCTCCGGTCGATGCAGTCATACAGTATGCCGGCTTTTTTCACGTTTGTCTCATGAAGCTGTTTTATTCCGCCGCTGGCAATGATGTGCTTAAATACTTCTCCGGCGACATATATGCTCCAGCAGTTCGGTGTATTATACATGGAATCCTTTTCCGCATGGATCTTGTAGTCCAGATATACAGGACAGTCGTCAGCAGCAAATCCTATCAGGTCGTCTCTGATGATAACGATCGTAAGCCCTGCCGGTGCAATGTTCTTCTGTGCGCCTGCGAAAATAAGTCCGAACTTTGAAACGTCCACTTCTTCCGACAGAATGCAGGAACTCATGTCACATACAAGCGGGATATCCCCTGTATCCGGTATGTAATCGAAATGGTTTCCATGTATGGTTTCGTTGAAACAGATATATACATAATCTGCATCTTCTCTGAAATCATTCTTTGTCACTTTCGGAACATATGCATAATTCCTGTCTGATGAATCTGCGGCAATTCTGATATCACCGAATTTTTCCGCTTCCTTTTCTGCTTTTTTCGACCATGCACCGGAAACCACATAATCCGCTTTATGGGAATTGCGGAGAAGATTCATCGGAACCATGGAGAACTGCAGTGTGCCGCCTCCCTGAAGGAACAGGACTTTATAATTATCCGGAATCCCCATAAGCTCTCTAAGATCAGTTTCTGCATCTTCGATTATCTTTTTGTATTCTTTGGATCTGTGGCTCATCTCCATAACGGATTCGCCGGTACCCTTATAATCGATCAGATTGGCCTGGACCTCTTGCAAAACTTCCAGAGGAAGTATTGAAGGGCCGGCCGAAAAATTGAACACTCTTTTCTCACTCAATGTTTGTCACTCCCTTGCTGCCTGTGCAGCTTTTGATTTAATGAAAAATTACCAACATGGAGGTATTATAGCACTTTACCCCAGTAACGTAAAGTGTTACAATAGTCCCATTATATTATTATATTGAGGTGGAAAAATGTATAAAATAGCAACTTTAAACAAGATATCACCGGTGGGTCTTAACCGGCTGTCCAACGAGTATTCCTTCGTTGACGATCCGGCTGATGCAAACGGCATAATTGTCAGAAGCCAGAAAATGCATGACATGGAGTTCGGCAAAGATCTTCTGGCTATTGCCAGAGCGGGTGCGGGAGTCAATAACATTCCCATCGGTAAATGCTCCGAGCAGGGTATCGTTGTATTCAACGCGCCGGGTGCAAATGCAAATGCGGTCAAAGAACTTGTCATGGCAGGACTTCTCATGTCTGCCAGAAACATCCCGGAAGCCATCAAATGGACACAGGGACTGGAAAAGGATGTTATGGCCCAGGCGGAAAAGGGAAAGAAGCAGTTTGCCGGCCGCGAACTTGAAGGCAAAGTCATCGGAGTTATCGGACTCGGAGCAATCGGTGTAATGGTCGCAAACACATGCAAGAACTTCCATATGAAGGTCATCGGATACGACCCGTACATCAATCTCACATCCGCACATGCACTGTCACACAAGATCCCGGTTATGAACGATCTTGCCGCCATGCTTCCAAGATGCGACTATGTTACGATACATGTCCCTGTCAATGACAGCACAAAAGGCATGATAGACAGCCGGCGTATCGGGCAGATGAAGGAGGGAGCTGTTCTTCTGAACTTTGCGAGAGACGGTCTCGTAAACGAGAAGGCCCTGATCGAAGCGCTCGATGAAGGCAAGCTGTCAAGATATGTGACCGACTTCCCTACTGATGCAATAGCAAATCACGACCGGGTTATCAATACTCCTCATCTCGGCGCATCTACAAAGGAAGCCGAGGAGCACTGTGCGATCATGGCCGCCGAAGAACTTATGGATTACCTGGAAAACGGCAACATCCAGAATTCAGTGAACTATCCGACATGCACTATGGGTATCCTGGATCCGGATGCTGTGGCCCGTGTCTGCATCATGAACAAAAACATTCCTACGATGCTGAACAAAATCACAACCGTATTCTCTGATCTCAACATCAACATCCGAGATCTTACCAATAAGAGCAAAGGCGATTATGCATACAATCTGGTAGATGTCGACGGCGATATCGATTCTGAGGTACTTGATGCCGTCTTCCAGATAGAAGGTATCATTAGAGCAAGAATAATCAGGAACAAGAAATAACTTTCCGATATATAAAAAATGGCTGCGTGTCAGCCATTTTTTTATTCGTCATATTTTTTCGGCGCATCCCAGCTCTTGTAATCCTTCGTGTCTTTCCAGACTTTATTGAACAGGACTCCCAGCACCAGCACCCAGGCCAGAAACCAGAACCAGAAAAGCAGCGCCACGATTGTCGAAAGCGATCCGTACATAATATTGTAATTGGCTATCCTGGCCAGATATACCGCATAGAAGAATGTGATCACCAGCAGACCCATACCTGCAAAAGCCGCTCCCGGCAATACCTCCTTGAATGTTATCTTTTCCTTCGGCAGCACATAATAGTTATATGCAAGCATCAAAATATACAGTGCAAGTGCGACCGGCCATCTTATGTAGCCCCAGGCCTGCTGAGCGTCGGTCTCAAACCCCCAGAACCTGAAAAGCAGCGTTATCCCCTGAGATCCGAAAACCATTACTACAAGAACGAGGATCATTGCGAGAATCGTGAAAGACATTGTTTTTATAGCTCTGAATCTCTCTGACCAGTAGCTTCCCGTAAACTTTCCTTCGCTGTACATAAAGTTGCATATGCGCGCCATAGAGAACTGGGCCCTTGAGGCCGCCCACAGGGCGACTATGATCATCAATACGTTCAAGGTTGCTGATGATCCTCCGAGGATCAGAGATTTGATCGTATCTCCGAAATATCCTCCGGTATACTTCATGATCCATCCCACTGCCTGTTCAAGGTTGCTTCTCAGAAGGACTGTAGCCGCCTCTGAAAGCAGAATGACAGTCGGCACGACAGACAGCATGTAATAGAATGCAAGCTGAGCCGCGAATCCCTGATAATAAGGATCCCGGATCTGTTTTAGGCCAAGCGCCACCATTTTATAAAATCTCTGTCTCCTAGTCATTAGAATCCTTCTGCTCTCAGCAGTTCCGCCAGTTCAGAAAGCGCACGGCTCCTGTGGCTGATACTGTTTTTCACTTCAGCGCCAAGTTCTGCGAAAGTCTCGTCATATCCATCAGGCACAAACAGCGGATCATATCCGAAACCGCTTTTCCCTCTCGGTTCAGTCACCATATGTCCGCAGCATTCGCCTCTCGCGGAAATGACTCTCCCATCCGGGAACATAAGTGTAATAACTGAAACAAATCTGGCTGTACGTTTTTCATACGGTACATTCCCGATTGCCTCCGTCAGTTTTCTGTTATTGGCATCATCGTCTCCGTGCGATCCGGCGAATCTTGCTGAATGCACGCCGGGCGCACCTCCGAGACAATCCACCATAAGTCCCGAGTCATCCGCTATCGATGGTTTCCCGCAGAGCTTCATCACTGTTGCCGCTTTGATCTGTGAATTTTCTTCGAATGTTTCACCGTTTTCCGGTATTTCCACATCATCACAGATCCCTGCTTCTGCACGCGAAATAATATTCATGCCGAATTTCTCTGTAATAGCTTCTATTTCCTCTATCTTATGTTTATTCTTTGTCGCAGCGACTAATACCATGTATCTCCTTCTATCTGAATTTGGATTTATATCTCTTCGTCCGTCCGCGTCCGCGTCCGAACATACTGGAACTGTAACCGCGCCTTCTGTTCTTTCTCTGTCTGAAGAACAGCAGCAGTCCTATGATAACCACGATCGGTATGAGCACAACAGCATAAACTATGCGTGCAAAGCTGTTGGCTTGTTTGAACAGCGCGACCGGGCTGAAGCTGTTTGACAGTATCTTTCTATTATGTGTCTTCGCATAATATGACGGGACGCCGCCTTTGTCCTTGATATACTTCGATACAGCATACCAGTTCCTGGCCTTGACCGGCATAAACTTTCCTGCCGCCAGCTCATTTCCTTCAGCATCTTTCGGTGTGATCTGCAGCATACTGTGACCTTTGGTCATTATTTCATCCATTATTCCGGTAAAATATGTATCACAGACAACTCTGTACAGTTTCCCGCTGCTTATCGGCGTTGTCTCACCGCTCCTGCTGATCAGTTTAATATCCGTTGCTCTGTTCAGTTTGAGTCTGTGCTCGTTAACGGTATACGAAAGGCCGCTGAAGAAAAGTCTTGCCTTCGGCATGTCGTTCGCGACCGACGCATCTATTTCCGCCAGATTTTTAAGTTCGCTTCCCTTCAGATAAAACGACACAAGGTCGTAACCCTTCGGATCAGACATGTTGCCGGTGCACATCGCATTATATATATCAGCCGTCTTCAGACTGCCCTTATACAGAGTATCCTTAAGTTCGCCTTTGGCAATAAATGCCACATCGGCATCAACACCTGCGCGTTTTGCGGTATACGCAAAAGAATCCGCCAGAAGATCACCGAGTTTATCCTCAGCTTCGTTCTCACCCATCTGTGCAGCTGTATGGAATGTGTATCTGTTTGTCCCGAGCGAAGTATTGTAAGAAAAACCGGAGTTTTTGAACACAGTACTGTTTATTTTTGAAATGCCTGTATTCACAACACTCTGAACAGTTGAATCATTCGATGTATCTGACTTTATAGCCGTGAGTTTATACTTCTTCACAACATAATTGCCGTTTTTCTTTTTCATGAGCAGCTGACCGAGATACTGACCTCTGGTTCCGGCGGAAACGATTGATGTATTTCCTTCTGTAACGGCTTCCGTCAGTTCTTCTCCTGTGCCGCTTGTTATCATAACATCGACATCACTGAGATCCTTTGCCAGATCCGCAGCGCCGTCCCCGGCAGTTTCATCTTTTCCGCAGTTCACGAGACAGACTATCATATCAGGCTTCTTTTTCTTGATTTTTTTCATCACACTTTGCGCGTAATCGAGATAATCGGAAAAAGTGACTCCCCCGTTTGAGGCCTCATTTACAGCTTCTTCATCCATCAGGCCGAAAACTGCAACTTTAGTGTTTTCCTTTTCGATTATCTGATATGAAGCCGCGCCGTATGTACGGAGTATCCTTTTCAGTCTGCTTGCGCTTGTCCCGCTGCTTTTATCCCAGTTGACCCCCGGCCCCACAATATAAGGCATCCCCGTTGTGTTTGTGTTCGCCGAATCTGTGCCTGTCGTCGTTGAGGACGCCGTTGTTGTCGTTGTTGTCGAGGTTGCCGCGGAAGTCTTTGTCTGTGCGTTTTTCCCTCTGAGTATCATCTGTCTCAATGCATTTGAGCCTAAATTAAATTCATTATATCCCAGGTTGACTGCATCATACCCTGCTTTTCCGAGCGCCTTGAGTTCAGTGCCATTCGAGGCTGTAACCGTCCTGAATATGGTACTGCCGGTAAAATTGCCCGCATCAAAAATAAACGAATCAGGATATGACTGTTCTATAGTGTTGATTTTGGAAGCAATTTTTGCTATTCCGCCGATATTTTTCGTAACTCCGTCACTGTTTCTTATTTTCACTGAATCGACTGCAGAACGAATGTCGCCTGTAAACAGTATGGAAACCTCTCCGCTTTTCAGCTTGGACTGAACAGTCGATGAAGAACTCGAAGATGTACTTGAACTGCTGCCGGTCGAAGAACTCGATGAGCTGCCCGACGAAGTGCCGGAAGTACCGCTTTTATTTGTATTATTGTTTGTATTGCCAGACGAACTGTTATTATCATTCGATGATCCGGTCCCGGTATCGGTCCCTGTTCCTGTGCCGGTCCCGGTATCGGTGCCGGTCCCTGAGCTTCCCGAGTCAGTTCCGCCATTATTGTCCTTGACAGTGATATTTGAATGCTGACTAACCCCATAGTCTGCAGCAAATACCCATTGAGGCATTGAATATGCACAAATAAGCATCAATGCCAGAAGAATGGTAATAATTTTTTTCATACCTGACCTCCTCTAATAAGTATCTGTAAAATTATATCACATTTTTTACTGCCTATAAACTCTTTTGTAACAGTCAAAAAAAGTGTAATTTATGTTATAATATTCCATAACAGCATAATTTTTTACCGGGAGGAAGGCAAATGATCAACATCGCTGTTTGCGACGACACTTCAAAGGACATCGAACTTTGTTCAAAGCTCTTATCAGACTACTCCGCGGAACATCCGGAACTTGATGTCGAGCTGAGTACATACGTAAAATCAGATGATCTGCTTTTTGATATAGAAAGCGGCAGATTGTTTGACCTTTTCATACTGGACATCATTATGCCTGAAATCAACGGAATAGATCTCGGAAAAAAGATACACGAAAAGTATCCTGATGCCGCTCTCGTATATGTAACAACTTCAACTGATTATGCAATCGAGGCATTTTCCGTTTACGCTTTCCAGTATCTGCTCAAACCCATCCGTTCCGAAAATTTCTTCAGCATGCTCGACACATTTCTGAAAAGGAACGACGCAGAGACAGGCAGCAGCATGGCCGTCAAAACAAAAGATTCGACAGAAACCGTATTCTTCAATACGATTTCGCACCTGGAATGCAGAGGGCATGTTATATTCTTCACGCTTACCGACGGAAGACTAATTGAAACCGCACACATACGTGTGCCTTTCCTTACTTATGCCGCGCCGCTGCTGGAAGATCCGAGATTTGTCAGCACACATAAATCATATGTTGTGAATCTCGATCATGTATCAAAGCTTTCGGCCTCTGATTTCTATATGCAGGGAGGCGAAATCGTTCCTATTTCCAGGAACAATTATTCTGTAATAAAGAAAACTTATCTCGATCACATATCGCAGAAATCTGTGTAGGAGGCAGTACATGTCGGGTATCAATCAGCTCATGGACTATATAATGCTCGCACTGTTCTGGCTCATCATGATGTTTTTCATGACGGACAGCAGACTTCCGAAACTGCCGACGACTGTATTTCTGATCCTGCCGAACGCGATATTAATGCTCGCCGCAGGAATGCTCGTTCATTCGGTCGGTCTCGACCTGGCGAAGCCGTATCTTCTCGTCGCGCTTCTCGGCGTCAATATACTGATCGGTATATCGCTCTGTAAAAGACGCGATTTCACAGCGATTTTTTCCGTACTCGCAGCTGCATCATTTGCGCTGGCGCTCCGGACCCTCGAAGGCATCATTTATGATCTTCTGGCCGACTACAAAATCACCATAGTATTTATAATCATATGCTACGGCATTGTTATATATTTTACGATTTCCTGGCTGCGTCCCTCATATATCAGACTGGCACGTCATTTCCATGACATCTGGGAACCTCTGTGCCTTATCCCGCTTTCATTCATAATATTGTTCTTCCTGTTTGCAGTTTATCCGTCAACAGTCACAGGAAATCCGAAAATCATCCCCGGCATGATAGTCCTCGTTCCGGTCCAGATTTTCATATACTATTTTATCTTCAAATCATATCTCAGACTTGATGATGAAATGGAAGCCAAACAGGATCTGCAGGCACTGAACAACCGTATCTCTCTCGTGCAGAATCAGGAAAATCTTGTGCTTGAAGCCGAAAACCGCGTGAGGATATACAGACATGATTTCCGGCATTATTCGCAGCTGATCACAGCATGTCTGAACGACGGCGATATAGACCAGGCGAAAAAAATAATCGACGATCTGTCCAATCAGATCGAAACCACGACCAGAATAGAAAAGTACTGCACGAGCATTACATTGAATGCCGTCATCTCGCATTACATGCAGCGCTGCCGGTCCAACGGCATCGACATGAAAGTCGATATGCATGTAGCAGAAGAACTGCCGGTCAACGATATGTCACTGGCCGTTGTAATATCAAATGCGCTCGAAAATTCCTTCAATGCGTGCATGCGCATAGAGGATGAACGTATTCCTTTCATTTCTCTTACATGTACACAGTCAAAGACACAGCTTTTTCTGGAAGTGAAAAACAATTATGAAGGAACTGTATATTTCGACGACAACGGCCGTCTCCCGATATCTATGAACGATGAACATGGAATCGGGACCAGAAGCATATCACAGTTTGCGAAAAACAACCGGGCACTGCTGGATTACGATACTTCAAACGGTATCTTCACGCTGCATCTGCTTGTATATATCAACTGACTCCGGAGGTGCAGCATTGACCAGAACCACAAAGAAAATAATAAAGCTGAGCACCGCAGCCATACTGTGTATTACCCTGTGCTGCACGATGTGCGCCTGCGGTAATACAAATTCAGGTCGTTCGTCAGCAGGCGGAAATTCCAGATTCAAAATCGTCACTACGATATTCCCGCAGTACGATTTTGCGAGATCTATCGCGGGGAAAAACGCCGATGTCAGCATGCTCCTGCCTCCGGGCGCCGAAATACATTCATACGAACCTACCCCTGTAGATATTCGTACGATTCAGAGCAGTGATCTTTTCATATACACCGGCGGCGAAAACGATAAATGGGTCAGCGACATACTGAACTCCATGGGCAGCGAGGCCCCGGCGGCACTTGAACTCATCAACTGCGTCAGCACTGTTAAAGAAGAACAGGCCGCCGGCATGCAGCCGGAAGGCATCACATCAGGAGGATCATCAGATATAGATGAACATGTATGGACCTCCCCTAAAAACGCCGTCATAATAACAAAAAAAATCGCAGCTGAAATGGAACGGCTCGATCCGCAAGATGCCGCTGCCTTCAGAAGCAATGCTGCCGCTTACGAAAAACAACTGCAGGCTCTCGATGATTCCTACACACGCACACTAAGCTCTGCCTCTCACCACACGATAGTAGTCGGTGACAGGTTCCCTTTCAGATACCTGGCGATGGATTACGGCCTTAAATATTACGCAGCATTTCCCGGCTGTTCTTCGGCCACCGAACCCAATGCGGCCACTATTGCCTTCCTGACAAAAAAAGTTAAAGAAAAAGACATTCCTGTGATATTCTATACAGAGATGTCCAGCCATAAAGTAGCCGATGTAATAGCAGAAGATACAGGCGCGAAAGAAATGCTCCTGCACAGCTGCCATAATGTCAGCAAAAAAGAAATCAAAGAAGGAGCGACTTACCTGTCACTCATGGAACAAAACCTTAAGAACCTTAAAAAGGCTCTTAACTGACCACGGAGGAATTATGAGTCTTATACGGTGTAAAGATCTCAAACTTGAATATGAAAAGAACGTAGTCCTCAAAGGAATCGATTTCGAAGTGTCATCAGGGGATTATCTCTGCGTGGTCGGAGAAAACGGATCAGGCAAAAGCACTCTTATGAAAGCTATCCTCGGACTCATCCCGCCTGCGGGCGGAACAGTCGAATTCGGAGACGGACTTCGTAAAAATGAAATCGGCTATCTCCCCCAGCAGACAGCCGTCCAGAAGAATTTCCCGGCAACAGTCCGAGAGGTCGTCATGTCGGGATGCCTCAACAGACGTGGACTGAAACCTTTTTACAGCTCCCGCGATAAAGAAGAGGCCTTTCGCAACATGAAACTTCTCGATATAGACCTGCATGCCGGAGAATCATACCGCGGGCTTTCCGGCGGACAGCAGCAGAGAGTTCTCCTGGCGCGCGCACTGTGCGCAACATCAAAATTATTGCTGCTCGATGAGCCCGTCACAGGACTCGATCCAATTGTCACACGTGAAATGTACAGCGTCATAGACGATCTGAATAAAAAAAGCGGAATAACAGTCATCATGATTTCCCATGATATCGAAGCTGCGGCAGAGTACGCAACGCATATTCTGCACCTTCACAATTACCAGCTTTTCTTCGGATGCAAAGAAGATTACATCAAGAGCAACGCCGGCAGACAGTTCCTCGGCAGAGACATTACCGATGAAATACCAAGGGGTGATTTTTATGGCTGATATCATGCAGATGTTTTCATATCCGTTTATGGTCCGCGCACTTGTTGCCGGCACATTCATCTCTCTGTGCTCCGCCCTGCTCGGCGTCAGTCTCGTGCTTAAAAGATACTCGATGATAGGTGACGGACTCTCGCATGTCGGATTCGGCGCACTCGCGGTAGCAATGGCCATCGGTGCTGCGCCGCTGAAATTTGCCATACCGGTCGTCATAATTGCCGCGTTCTTTCTCCTGAGGATAAGTGAAAACAGTACAATCAAGGGGGATTCTGCAATTGCGATCATTTCGACTTCGGCGCTCGCCATAGGCATAATCTCGGTATCTCTTTCCACCGGCATGAATACTGATGTGTATAATTACCTGTTCGGAAGCATACTCGCCATGAGCGACAGCGATGTAATACTCAGCGTAATATTATCTGCGATAGTGATCGTGCTTTTTGTGTTCTTTTACACAAAGATCTTCACCATCACCTTCGATGAGAATTTTGCCAGAGCAACAGGCATACGGGCCGGAATATATAACATGCTCATCGCAGTCCTGACCGCAGTAACAATTGTTCTCGGCATGCGCATGATCGGTGCACTGCTCATCTCGGCACTGATTATTTTCCCTTCGCTTTCATCGATGCGGGTGTGCAGGAGCTTCAGGGCAGTCGTACTGTGTTCTGCTGTAATATCTGTAATATGCCTTTTCGCAGGGGTCTGCGCCTCATATATATGGGCTGCTCCGACAGGTGCAAGTGTAGTAATAGCCAATCTGACCGCGTTTATAGCTTTCTCTGTCGCGGGACGTATCCGTATGTGATATAATTATATCCTGCAGGGATGGAAATCATATGGATAAAATACATGAACAGGAAATAATTGAAGAATTATACCGCATGCCGGTGCCCGACCCGGACGAGGAAACAATCTTGCTGCTCAGGCAGCACGATATAACTCCCCTTGAAATAAAAAGCGCCAATAATCTTCTCGGGGATACAAATCTTCAGAATGAGATCGGCACTGTCAAACTTCCTTCGGGCGGATGGCTGGTCGCGGTCAAAACTTTCATGCCGTTCGTATCATCATCGATGATACCATGGTGGTTCTGGTGGTATCCTCAGGATCCTGAGCGTTTCCGCGTATGGATGCCGGAAGAGCATTTCAATATTTCAGTCAAGGAAAAATATCTCTATGACGGTCCGTTTGTTGATTTTTACCCGTCAACGCAATACCCTTTTGAACTGATCGCCGGCAAGAGACTCCATCTTTCCATGCAGTTTGTCAAGCCGCATAAATTCGGCTTCAAACGTCAGGCTTTCAGACCGAACAACATTGCGTTCATACTCTGCGGACATCTCGGGATCATCAGAGGCTCCATCAAGCACACCGAAGTTGCACACATATTTAAAAAACAGTCGAACGGTCTGTCCGTCATTTCGCGTTTCTGGATGGGAGAAAACATTCTTCCGGCATTCCAGCGCAAATACTTCACAGAATCCAACGCCTGCGAAATGGGACGCCACTGCCAGGTTCAATACACAAGACTGGCTCAGATACTGCCGACACTTTATAACAATTTCAGATAAACAACTCATACAGCAAACTGCGGCAGACAGCTTTCTTCAACAGCCTCTGCCGCAGTTTTCAATCAATTATTATTTTCATTCTCCGTCAGGGATGCAGCGGAAGCTGCAGAATTTCTTTTCAGTCGATATTAGATATGAACCACTTGGCAACAGTTTCCGCCTGCTGACATCTTCTGTTGGAAAAGCTGTGATCACTTTCTATCTCTTCGTAGTAAGTTTTCCCCTTCCCCAAAGCCGCTATAGTATCGTATATATGACGCGCCTGATATTTCGTGACGGCGCATTCGTCGAATGCAGCTCCCAGAACCAGCATAGGTGTCCCGGCGATCTTATCGGCGCCGTTTGAAAACACAAAATCTTCTTCATGATCGAGAAGTTCTTTTCTAAGTGCAGCCGCATCGGCGCCTTCGAGCCACGGTGCTCCTTCAGCAAGCAGATCATCGAGGTTCTGTCTCGCATCCTCTTTGGTCGCCGACAGTTTGGACTGCAGAGCAAAATCATATGGAGCCATTACACAGGCTGCCTTTATACCATCGATCTCCGCCAGCGTCCTGAGCGTGAAAAAACCGCCCATGCTGTGGCCGCAGAGGAATAAGTTATCATTATCCAGTCTGCAGCTTCCGACAGTATCACAGCTCCTGATATATTCGATAACTGTGCGGACATCTTCAATCCCGTTTGCAAAAGAGAACGGACCTGCACTTCCCCACGCGCCGCTGTAATTGAAAGTAAAGACATTGAACCCGATGCGTCTGAAAGCCTGTGCCAGATCGAGATTTTTCTCATTGCCGGGGAATCCGTGCAGAAGAAGCATTACAGGATGTTTTTCACCATCCGCAATGCCGTTGAGCATCATATGGAGCTTGCCTCTGCCGCCCATTACAAGCACAGCCGGATCTTCGGTCTTTCCAAGCGGATCACCCGCCGGACGGTCTTTGAAAAGATAGTTTAAGTCCATCGCATTTACCTCCGTATTCATATTATTAATTCTTTTGTATTATACACCCCTGCCGGTTTCCTCCGGCCATGAGGTCCGTATCACTTTTTGAATAGTATTATCATAGCTGGTGCTTTCCCGTCTCAGTTAAATAGCCCCGGCCTTCCTGCCGACTTTTTCAAAAGCAGCAACAGCCTTATCCAGGTCTTCTTTCGTGTGCGCCGCCGATATCATAACGCGAAGTCTCGCCTTTCCCTTTGCAACTGTAGGATACACTATGGCCTGCGCAAATATTCCTTCGTTGTAAAGCATTTCCGACATCTCCCTCGCCAGCGGCTCATCGCCGACCATTACAGGTATCACCGGTGTTTCCGTATGTCCGAGATCATAACCGAGCGTACTCATCTTAGCCATGAAATACTCCCTGTTATCCCAGAGTTTTCTGACAGGTGCATCATCCTCCATCAGCATTTCTATAGCCTTGAGCGCCGCGGCTGCAAACGCCGGCTGCATTGGAGTCGCTGTAAAAATGAATGATCTCGACTGTACTCTTATTTTGTCGATAAGCTCTTTCGGCCCGGCAACAAAACCGCCCGACGATCCGAATGCCTTCGAAAGCGATCCCGTTTCCACATACACCCCGTCTCTTACACCGAAATAATCGACAGTACCGCGTCCCGACCTGCCCATTACTCCGTCGCCGTGTGCATCATCAATCATTACTTTAGCATTGTACTTTTTCCCCAGCGCCACGATTTCAGGTACAGGCGCCAGATCTCCGTCCATACTGAACACAGCATCCGTGACGATCAGCCGGCCGCCTTCCGCAGGCTCTTTAAGAAGTCTTTCCAGATCATTCATATCTTTATGCCTGTATACACGCACCGCCGCCCGCGACAGCCTGATGCCATCTATAATGCTTGCGTGATTGAGCTCATCGCTGAAAACCTCGTCGCCCTTCTCCACTATCATCGGAATAGCTCCGGTATTTGCAGTAAGCCCCGAACTGAATACGCATGTGTCCTCAACTTCTTTGAATTCCGCAAGTTTTTTCTCGAGTTCATTATGCACAAGAAAATTACCGATAATATGCCGCGCAGCTCCCGCACTCACGCCATACTCATCGATCGCATCCTTCGCTGCCTTCACAAGCGCCGGATCATTTGCAAATCCCAGATAATTATTTGATGCCATGTTGACGACATCTCTTCCGTCAAGATTTATCTCTCCGCCCTGCGGGCCGCGTATAGTTTTGAACATTTCGACCTCCGTTCCTGCTCATATCACGTAACATGTCGATTATACCACATTTATTTCCATACAGTACTGCAACTGTTAAGAGCATGTTACAAGTCTGTAAAATGCATGTTAAACCTGCGCTGAACTGCTGACAGGATTCAGGAATTGTGATATATTACAGATGTCCGAAGGGAACCGACACGTACAGCAGGCGCAAGGACCGGCCTGGGATCGGTGATGCAAATGCATACGATGTCTGTCTCGGACGCAAGTCGCTTCGGCGATATGAAGGCCGCTGGAAGAAACTTCCCCGGCCATAATTGAGCACTCCATGGAAAAACATTTCCCAACGATAAGTGCTTGAAAAAATGCTTCCGCTATGGTACATTGGTACATGGTCGACAGCATTATTTTTTTCGGCCTAAAAGAATACGATAGTTGAACTGAAATGACACTATCAGCCTGTGGAGGGTTGACCGAGTGGCTAAGGAGCTCGCCTGGAAAGCGAGTAAGGTGTAACAGCCCCGCGGGTTCGAGTCCCGTGCCCTCCGCCAAAACAATCCACCCTGCGATTTAATATCGCAAGGTGGATTTTATTTTGCGATATTAAAAGCAGCCCGGTGGATTTTTCGCTAGCATCGCCCAAGATCAGCGCGATTGGAATGCGATGCGAACGTGAGAACCAAATCAAGGGTACGGGACGAGAAGAGGACCGTGCTGATTTTGCGCGGCTTCAGCCGCATTGCAAAATCGGACAGCGAAGGGAGGCTTATCCATAATGCCGACCGTAGGAGTGAGCTCACAGAATGTCGCGAACGTTGCTGATTTTGCGCGGCTTCAGCCGCATTGCAAAATCGGACAGCGAAGGGCGGATTCTCCATAATGCCGACCGCAGGAGTGAGCTCACAGAATGCGCGAGAGATGAATATTATGTTCATGAATAAATCCATAATCAATACACGAAAACTACGCAATCAGGATCGTCAAAAATAAGGGATCAAAATATAAGGTACCAATCTTATGGAAAAACTCATTTTGGTACCGTAAGCAATAGGCTGCAGCGATCGAGCATCTGATCCAATCAGCAGAATCAATGAAAATAGCCGGTGTTAGTCGTCACTAACTTCTGCGGCCCATTGGACATGGTACCAATATGATAAAAAAAGCATTATTGGTACCTTTTTTGTGCATTCATCAAAATACTCGGATTGTGAGGAAACATTTGTGAAGTACTTTCTAGAGACTCTCTGACGCATCCTATTTCCCAATGGCTTTAAGCATCAATACCTTTAACATTTTTGCCAGTGTAAAGGTGAAATTCAGAAGTCACAGCATGTACACTATGCAGCGGCAGCCTAACAACAAGAATGAGTTTTGCCGGCAGCCACTTGTCTTTTCAATCATAACCACCGGCTCAGCCGGTGGTTTGTTTTAGGCCCTAGAAGGGCCCATTACCTGCAGCGTCTCAAGACGCGCTGAAATAATCCGCCAACCGCACCATCTTTTCTACCAGCCCTAAAGGGCTACTTTTTCTTTTCTCCGGTGAACGGATCTATATATTCTTTCATTGTCAACTGGTCATCAGCAATGTCTTCCTGAAGTTGTGTACGTATGTACTCCTCGATTTTCTTTGCATTTTTCCCTGCTGTATCAACATAGTAACCTCGACACCAGAAGTGTCTGTTTCCGTATTTGTATTTCAGATTCGCATGTCTGTCGAAAATCATCAGCGAACTCTTTCCTTTGAGATATCCTACGATTTGGGAAACACTGTATTTTGGTGGTATTTCAACAAGCATGTGAACATGATCCGGACAGCATTCCGCTTCGATGATATTAATTTCTTTCCTTGCACACAGCAGTCTTAATGTTTTTCCAATGTCTTCCCTGATTTGTCCATATATCACACGTCTTCTGTACTTTGGTGCGAACACTATGTGATACTTACAATTCCAGGATGTGTGTGCTAAACTATTCTTGTCTTTCATAGACATCCTCCTTTGCAATTGATAGCTTGGTTGGCGAACCATTGCTATCATAGCATAGGAGGTTTTATTTGCCTAAAACTCAAGTGGATTAATCCACCTGCATAGCAGGTGGTTTTTTATTCCTCACCTATTCGGCTCGGAATCACCGCTAAAGCTACAAAAAAAACTACACATCAGGAATATTAATTTCCTGATGTGCAGTCAAAACATGAAAGATAAATTACTTTACCGTTACTTTTACAGCTGTTCTAATTCCGTTCGGCGAGAAAACATAAACATTCGTCGTTCCTGCCGCGATTCCTGTAATAACGCCATTGGAATTGACTTTGGCGATACTTGTATTTCTGCTCTTGTATCTGACCTTTGCACAATGCGTCTTGTAAAGAAGTTTGTGCCCGCCGCCTGCCGTCACTTTTCCCCGAACTGCTGCGGTGTTGCCGGCTGCCAGCGTGACAGCAGTTTTGTTGACTGTCGTTTTTGTTGTGTTGTAATATCCCTGATGCGATCCGCATGCCGCCGTATGAGTCGTATTGCTCGTGCAGAGCTTCTGCGTGCCCTTATATGCAACAACGCGATATTTGTATACATCGCCTTTGACCCTGTTTTTGATTTGATACTTTGTTGTTGATCCGCTCTGGATCGTCTTGATCTTTTCATATGTATTTGTATCAGTTTTTGTATTGCAGTGATTTCCATAAACAACATACTTCGTCGCGCCCTCCGTCCTGAGCCAGGACAGGTTCATTGTCGTGCCGTTGTCCAGAGTCATGAGCATAATAAACGGTTTATCCGCCGAGGCTGCTTTATCCCAGTGCGCATACAGGGTGATGTTAGACATCACCTTAGTGTTGAAGTCATATGCGGTTCCGCCTTCTGCCGCCGTGTACCAGTCTGCAAATTTATAGCCGGCCTTTGTCGGATCTGCCGGTTTTACCGCTGTTGATCCTGCAGCCACTGTCTGCGAAGCAACCGCACTTCCGCCTTCACTGTTGAATGTTACAACATATCTGGTTACCGGTACAGGCTGCGTTTTGACTGTATTAGTAAATTTTACTTCACTTGCGTCGACCTGATCATACGGCCCGTTTTCATTGATTTTATTATAATATTGTATCGCCACACCATTATCATCATAACCTATTGCCACATAATATACCTGGCTGCTGTATTCTATCCTTGAAGTCTCACTGCCCGCGACTTCTTCCATTTTGTACACCGCTATTTCGTTATATGGTATGTCTGCTTTGTATCCAAGATTAAATTGTATGTTGCCTGCACTATCATTCCTGGCATCATAAAAAGATTTCCAGTTTCCCTGACTGCCAGTAATGCATCTGTCAAACGAAAGCTTAAACGTAAACTCGCCATCTGTCATTGGAACGGTCTTCCCCGCATCATCCGCCAGAATCTTCTGGGCGCTTACTAATACAGGCCTTCCCAAAGTAACAGCCTTGGCATCGCTCCCGTAAAAAGAAAATGTCAGTATAGTAGTTACACAAAGAATGACCGCCAATACCTTTGCGATCGAAGAATAATTTCTTTTCCTCATAAATTTTACCTGATCCTTTCTATCATCGAAATGATTACAGCACCTCATTATTGACACCTGCATTATATTCATTCGAGCCATTTTATATTTCAAAAACTAATTAACAGCATGTCTGCATCCCCGAACGGCACAAATGAACTGTTTTCAGGTATGCGAAAAACATATCTCTCATTCGGCAGGCCGATAGGCTATAATATAAGGCAGGGGGGAATTATGGCTTACAATGAGCTCATCAAAAATTTCGGACGCATCAGAGATTACATGCGCGAATTCTATGTATACGGCTTCAAGAGCCGCTGTGATTATGATGCAAAAAGTGCCCGCAGCTATGACAATGAGAAGCGCAGGATAGAAAGCTTTATGGGAGAATACATGGATTTCCAGCGTACAGAAAACGGCAAAATCGTTTTCATTTCAGTCGACTGCAGATCTATACCTCACAACCCGCTATATAAGGCATTCAAAGCCGCCTGCTTCACAAACAATGATATTACGCTGCATTTCTGCATCCTTGATATCCTCACCGGTCAGACGGCCATGTCTTTAAAGGAAATAGCTGATGCGGTCAATGATGATTACCTGGCCTTCTTTGAAGAAGATCACAGCATCGATGAATCGACGATACGCAAAAAACTGAAAGAGTATGAAAATGAAGGCCTCCTTGAAAGTGAAAAACAAGGAAACAAGCTGTATTACCGCCGCGCGGATTCCGGCGATATCGATATCGACAGCTGGAAAGATGCGCTCGCTTTCTTTTCGGAAACAGATCCGCTGGGTGTCATCGGCTCCTTCATTATCGACGATGCCGGCGGAGTGCCGGAATATTTTTCTTTTAAGCATTCCTATCTGCTGCATGCGCTCGACAGTGAAATACTGTGTGTTCTGGCCGATGCAGTAATGCACGAACGCATCGCGGAGATCAAAGTACGCGGACAGAGAAGCAACCGTGTAAACACGCACAATGTCGTGCCGTTAAAATTTTACATCAGCACTCAGGCGGGACGTCAGTATCTTTGCTCATATGATCTCCGATTCAAAAGGTCGTTGTTTTACAGACTGGATCTGATAACGGCTGTCACGATAGGCGGCCGGGCTTCCGACGTGGAAAAACATCTCGCCGAATTAGAAGAATTCAGCAGGCATATCTGGGGAACATCGAACGGCAGGTTCGAAAACAGCGAACTCGAACATCTCGAGATGACATTGAAAATCGGTGAAAATGAATCATATATCATTGACCGGCTGCTGCGTGAAAAACGCGGCGGCAGAGTCATAAAAGTTTCCGCTGATACATGGAAATACGAAATCGACGTACTCGACGCATCCGAAATGCTTCCCTGGATCCGCACATTCACAGGACGCATTGCCGGACTCTCGTGTTCCAATAAGAACATTACTGCCACATTTTATGACGATCTCGAAACCATGCAGAAAATGTATAAAGAGGTGCAGAATGATATTTAATGAAATATACGGCACATACTATAAGGTCGTTGCGGAAATAATAGATGAAGCTCTGAACGGAAGTCTCAATGAAAAACGTCTGGATGCAATCGTATCGGCCAGAGCTTTTTCGGAAAGCATCCTTATTATTCCCGAAGCCTTAAAAAACGGCACGTGGCCGCTGATCGATAATAATATGCAGACGCCGATCCGTCACTCCCCTTCACGACCGCTTACATTACTGCAGAAAAGATGGCTTAAATCTCTGCTCACCGATCCGAGGATCAGCTTGTTTGCACCGTCCTGTGCAGGACTGGAAGATATCGAGCCGCTGCTCCCAAGCGACCGGGTCGTCTATTTTGATGCGTATACGGACGGTGATCCGTACGGCTCCCCGGAGTACATTGGCATATTTCGTACAATCCTCAAAGCATTGCATGATCACCGGAAGCTGATGGTCAGATTCAAGGGCCATAACAAACAGGGACACTCATGGATCTGCACCCCCTATAAACTGGAGTACTCCGCCAAAGATGACAAATTCCGCCTTATTACTGCACACATGCCGAATGTACAGATGATCAATCTTGCACGCATAGATTCCTGCGAACTTCTCGACTCTTTCGAGCCAGGTTCCTTTGATATTCCGCAGGCAGAAAAATGCACTATCATCGCCGAGCTTACAGATGAGCGCAATGCTCTTGCGCGCACCATGCTGCATTTCTCGGATCTGGAAAAAGAAACAGTCAAAATAAACGACAGCAAATATAAAGTTTTTCTCACTTATGACCGCGATGACGAAACAGAGATCCTTATACGCATTCTTTCGTTCGGCCCGCTGATCAAAATCCTTTCACCGCAGTCATTCATAGACCTGATTAAAGAACGCCTTAAACTCCAGGAAAATTTTTGCCGCTGACAGAGGTCGCAACTTTTTTTCCATGATATTTTCTCTGTTCTGTCTTAATATATGCAATATGAAAGATGCAAACAGCAATCTGATCAACAAGATCGATTAGTCCCGTCAGCGGACACTCACCTTGAAAGTGAGTACGACCGGGTGAAAATCCCGGATCAATTTGTAACGGCATCTTGTAGAAAGGCACTAACAGCAGCTAGTGATCAACGAATCGCCGCGGCCTCACGCCGTGACATCGTCTTTGTCACGTGCCTTGTTATTACTGCATCAGAAGGAGAAAAGGAATGCTGAATTATTTAAAAGAAGAATCGAATATAACGCGCACAGAAAACGGCGCCGCAGCATACAGAACGACATATTCGTCCTGCCTTGACCTTTTCTCGCATATCGGCGCCCTGCGCTCTGCCGATGATGAAGCTGTAATTTCGGCTTTCATCAAAGCATATTCTGAAAACCCGGATATGGCCATGAAAGTCCTTTTCTTCGCGCGGGATATAAGGGAAGGTCTCGGCGAACGCCGCGTTTTCCGCATCATTCTCAGATGGCTGGCACATTCCTGCCCTGCCTCGGTAAATAAAAACGTCGGGCTGATTGCTGAATTCGGCAGGTTCGACGACCTCCTCTGTCTGCTCGGCACTCCGTGCGAAAATGCCGCAGTCGCCCTCATCAGCCGACAGCTGGATGAAGACGTCCGCGCAGCAGCATGCGGAACAGATATTTCCCTGCTGGCAAAATGGCTGCCTTCTGTAAATGCGTCGAGCCGTGCAACGGTGAAAACAGCCGCCTATCTCGCCAGACACCTGCATATGACCAGTGCAGAATACAGAAAAACTCTGTCCATTCTGCGCAGCCATATAAGAATCATCGAAAATAATCTGCGTACACGCGATTACTCTTTCGATTACTCAAAACAGCCTTCGAAAGCGCTGTACAAATACCGCAGGGCATTTCTGCGCAATGACCGTGACAGATATTCCGAATTCCTCAACAAAGCGGCAGCCGGCGAATGCACTGTACACACCGCATCACTGACGCCTTATGATATCATCGCGCCGGTTTTCAGCAAAGATCTGTCGGATGACGAACGTCATATAATGGATGTAACGTGGGATGCACTCGACGATTTCACTGACGGTGAAAATTCGATTGCAGTCGTAGACGGGTCGGGGTCGATGTACTGCGGCGGAAAACCGCTGCCCGCAGCGGTCGCCATGTCGCTCGGAGTATACTTCGCGGAAAGAAATACCGGCTCATTCAGGAATCACTTCATTACCTTTTCGGAAAATCCGCAGCTTGTCGAAATCAGAGGAAATGATATTACTGCAAAAATAGAATACTGCATGGCGTATAATGAAGTGGCAAACACAAACATACAGAAGGTTTTCGAACTTATCCTGGATACCGCCGTGAAGCATAATGTTCCTCCCTGCGAACTGCCGGCAAAAGTTTACATCATTTCCGATATGGAATTCGATTACTGCGCCGACGATGCGGAAATAACCAATTTCGAATATGCAAAACGGATATTCAGTGAGCACGGATACAGCCTTCCGCAGATAGTTTTCTGGTCGGTCAGCAGTCGTCATGCACACCAGCCTATCATTGAAAACGACCAGGGAGCGATCCTTGTTTCCGGTTCAACTGCGCGAATTTTTGCCATGATGCAGGCCGGGTCACTGAATCCGTACGAATTCATGTTGTCGGTTTTGGCAGGTGAGCGGTACGCCGGAATATGTGCATAAACAGTCTTCACAGGAGGTAACATTCGGGAAATGATAACTGTTGCAGGAAAATATAATACAGCCGAATGCTATTGCAGCAGTCTCGAGAGCAAAGCGCGCAGTCAGATACAAAATGTATGCGACCGCAGAGAATTTGCCGGCTGTAAAATATGCATCATGCCGGACGTACATGCCGGAATGGGATGCACTATCGGAACCACAATGACAGTATCGGACAAAGTCGTTCCGGCAATGGCCGGAGTCGACATCGGCTGCGGGATGGAAACCGTGCGCATAAAAGAACGCCGTATCGATTTTAACATGCTCGATAAACTTATCCGCCGGGAAATACCAGGCGGCCGGCACATCCGCAGGACTCCGCACAGTTTTGCTCCCGGGATCGATTTCACCAAACTGTTCTGCGCGGATCACGTAGATCTTGAACGAGCTTCTTTAAGTATCGGCACACTGGGAGGCGGCAATCATTTTATTGAAGTCGATGTTGCTGGAGACGGAACGCTCTATATCATCGTACACTCCGGGAGCAGACATTTGGGGAATCAGGCGGCGCTGTATTACCAGAACGCAGGTTATGAAAAGCTCTGCGAAGCATCCGCTTCATGCGGCTCTGAAGACCAGATCCCGAAAGATCTGGCATATGTGGAAGGCAAAATGTTTGATGAATATATAAATGATATGGCCTTTATCCAGAACTATGCCCTGATGAACCGAAAAGCCATGATCGATATAATTATCAGCGGCATGGGACTCACCGCACTCGAATCGTTTTCTACTATCCATAACTACATTGACATAAACACCATGATACTGCGGAAAGGCGCCGTGTCAGCCCTTAAGGGGCAAAAGCTTCTCATCCCTGTCAACATGCGCGACGGGAGCCTGATCTGCATGGGAAAAGGAAATCCGGACTGGAATTACTCCGCTCCCCACGGCGCAGGCAGATTAATGAACCGGCGAGCAGCCTTTGAACAGTTGTCCATGGCCGAATATACCTTTTCGATGAAAGATGTTTTCTCGACCTGCATTTCCCGGAACACCCTTGATGAAGCACCAATGGCATACAAAAGCATCGATGAAATCATCGAATTTATCGGCCCTACGGCTGAGATCACCGAACGTATAAAACCTGTATTTAATTTCAAGGCGCCGTAATGCGCCATACGGATCATTAATTCAGGCAGGCAAAACATCCCTACTCGAAGATATCTTTATTCTTCAGCATGCTGCGCAGGAGATTTTTCGACTCTTCGATTACTTGTTTTGTCGGACGTTCCTTTGATATGCCTGTGCGGATAAACCCCCACACACCTGAACATATCATGTTCGTGATCATGTCAGGATCATATCGGGGGAGAAGCATTTTGATATATTCCACTGCCTGATCTTCAGCTCTGCGCATAACATTCCAGTAGTATGCGAAAGCCATATACGAATTGTTCTCTATTGGCAGTTTCGCCAGAAAATCCCGGTACTGCTCCTGCATTTCAAAAACTGCGGACAACATATTGCAGCAGCTCTCGACCGGATCTCCTGTTTCGTTCCCGCTCTTTTGCAGACTCCTGAAAATCACAGCCGCTGTGTCGAACATTTCGCCGAATATTTCAGCCGTCAATGCATATTTGTCGTCGTAATATGCGTAAAAAGTGATCCGTGTCACCCCCGAACGTTTGCACAGGTCCGTCACTGTAATGTGCTCGAAGGACTCTTCGCCCAGCAGTTCGATAAGACCGTTATGTATCTTCCCTTTCGTCTTTTTTATACGCAGATCTTCCATTTTTCAACCCTCTCTTTTAACAAATCGCTCAACTTGATAAAGTATTGCCCTTGAAACCGTACATTTATAATTCTATAATTAATATAACACTTGTATTACACTAGTCAAGGAGATGTTTACATAATGAATATAGTCTTTATCACTCCCGCATCCTTCATCAGCCGCCAGCCTATTTACAGACTCAACGGCAGATTCTACGGACAGTACAATTCTATTACCGGCCCTTTGATTTTAGGCAGGATACTGCGGCATGACGGGCATCGTGTTGAAGTATATGAAGAACTGAACGGAGCCGTGGATTATAAAAAACTCCTGGCCAAAACAGATGTTTTTTGTATGTATACAATGACATCCAATGCGCCGAGAGCATACGAACTGGCTGATATGATACATCAGAAGAGTCATGCCCGCGTCATTATAGGCGGCATGCATGCGTCAGCCTGCCCTGAGGAAGCGCTCGCACACGCCGATCAGGTCATCACAGGAGAAGGCGAAAAAGTAATTGCCGATGTTATTGACGGCAGAATAACAGATAAAATCGTACAGGGCATCCCTGTTGTAAATCTGGACAGCGTACCGTTTCCGGATTATTCCATTCTCAGGACGCCGTGCGAAAGCGCCAATATAATGACCACCCGCGGGTGTCCATTCAAATGCACATTCTGCACGACGTCCAGAATGTTTGCGCCTTATCGTCAGAGAAGCGTAGACAGCGTACTTGAAGAGATCAGGATGTATAAACAGATGGGATTCAAATACATGAATTTCGAGGACGATAATTTCACCGCCGACAAAGAGCGCGCGAAAGAAATCTGCCGGAGAATGATAGACGAGCACCTGCAGTTCAAAGAGACATTCTTTTTCGGGCGCACAGATATGGCAGAAGACGAAGAACTGCTTGATCTGCTTCAGCGAGCGCACCTCACCAGAGTACTTCTCGGCATAGAATCACTGAACCAGAAAGCACTTGATTCTATTGAAAAACATCAAAGCATCGATGATATCAGACGTGCCGGCGCCGCCTGCAAAAAACACGGTATACGCCTCATTGCCAGCATCGTGCTGGGGCTTGATGATGATGATAAAGAAGACATCCGCCGCTCAGTTGATTTTGCCAGATCAATAGACGCATATCAGCTGCAGCCTGCAATCCTGACACCATACCCGAAAACACCGGTATACGACGAATTTGTCAAACAGAATAGAATTATAACCGACGACTGGAGCCGTTTCGATATGATGAATGTGACATTTCAGCCGAAGAACATGTCTCCGTGGGAACTGCAGGAAGAATTCTTTCATGCGGTCAAAACATTCTATACTATCCCATCCGCATTGAAAATCGGCAGCATCTACGGTGCTGAATACGGCGCCAGAAGACTGGGTCTCTGCATGACATCTTACTTTGGATCATTTATATCGGAAGTTGCCGCGAATCACGTGAAGCAAAGTCCGTCTTACAAGCTCAAACACTTCTCCCGGAACAGCAATATATCCGAGCGGGCAAGACACAACACATCGCTCAGGCGTTCGATCGCCGCTCAGCATCATCGATCGCGGCTATTCGCAGGCTGACAGGCGGATGCGTGAAGGCAAGCTTTACAAGCAGCGGATGCGGATTCAGATCGCTGAAATTATCCTTTGACAGTTTTCTCAGGGCATCTTTCATTGCATCTCCGAAGCCTGCAGATACCGCAGCCATATCCGCACGATACTCACATTTTCTGGAATATGCGCACAGCGGAATATTGACCAGAACCACCAGAGGCTCAGCCAGAACCGCAGAAAGCAGAATCATTATCATTGCTGCATTAGTATAATCAAAACCGAGTGAAGCCAGCAGCGACGGCACAAAAATCATCCATAACAGAAGCAGTAATACCGGTATGTATGCAAACATCTGTATTACCGTAAACCGCAGTGTATCATGGCTGCGGTAATGCGCAAGTTCATGCATGAAGACCGCGGCGATTTCGTCAATGCTGTAATTATCAACAAGATTATCGAACAGCACTATTTCTTTTGACCTTCCGAGGCCTGAACAATAGGCGTTAACTTTTGATGTTCTCCGCGAAGCATCCATAACAAAGATATTCTTGACCGTATAACCGCTTTCACTGAAAATATCATCTATCTTTTCACGCAGTTCACCTTCCGGAAGCGGTGTGAATTTGTTGAAAATTTTCCGCAGATGCTTCCCGAATACCGCGAACAAAACAAGTACAACACCGATAAGTATATACACCCACACCACCGTACGGCCTGTCGAATCACCGATCATGAATATTAATGCCGCAGCAAGTCCAGAAGCAAAGATCAGCGAAAGAATGAGACTTTTGATTTTGTCAGCAGCAAAAATCCTGCTGCTCATTTTGTTGAATCCATACTCCTCTTCGATTTTCATATTCGCCTCATAGGAAAACGGGATATCGATAAGATCCGCAACAACGATGACGACTGCCAGCATCAGTATCTGATTCAGATACCTGCCGCCCGGGATAACAGACGAAAGCCGCGCAAACACATTAAATGCAAAGCAGATAAAAAGTACCGCAAAAAAAAGAGCGCTGTGCGCCGATGAAAGCGTCCTCCGTTTCTGCATATATTCTAGCCAGCGCGAATATGTATCGCTGTCATATATGTCTTTTACATTCTCAGGCAGAGGCAGTCCGATACGGCTCTTGGCGAGATGTGACGTGAAACAGCCGAAACAGAACTCTGCAGTCAGAAGAATTAATATGATTATCCTGAACATAACTTCCTCCCTGATAAAATATACCTTTTTCTGCTCTTTTTAAGCAATTTTTCACACTCCGGTATGCTATAATCTTTCTATCGAAAGGGGAAAACAATGTTTCAGGATATAGGAAAACACATATATGACAACCACTTCATACCGCGCCCGCCTCAGCCGGAAGACATTCTCTTCATATGCAGCGGCCAGCGCTTTTTGTTCAGGGAATCCGGCGGCCAGATGGAACTTCCGCAGTTCGGCGACGCAGTTAAAATGTGGTCAGTTGATTTCGACCGTCTGACATATCTGTTCACAATAGATGATATCGCGATATTCATGCTCGATCAGGATGCAGATGAAAGATCCGGTTATACATACCACGGATTCATGGAGATCCGCGGGCATCAGCCCGGCTGGCTTACTTTTGCCGCCGCAACAGCTTCACATCTGGCGCATTGGTATCAATTCAACAGATTCTGCGGAAAATGCGGCGCAGAATTTGAACCATCTGATATCGAAAGAGCACTGGTATGCGCAAAGTGCGGCAATACTATTTACCCGTCGATCTCTCCGGTTGTGATAACTGCAGTCACCAACGGCGAAAAAATACTGTTGACGCAGTACAATCCAGAGCACAGTCCATATAAAAACTATGCTCTTATCGCAGGCTTTGCTGAAATAGGAGAAGCTCTTGAAGATACAGTCAGACGTGAAGTAATGGAAGAGGTCGGTCTCTCCGTCACAAATATACATTACTACAAAAGTCAGCCCTGGCCGTACTCTTTCTCACTGCTGTCCGGATTTTTTGCCGATGTAAAAGGCGGAAGTGAAATAACGCTCGAAGAAGACGAACTTTCGAAAGCCGTATGGTTCACGCGCGAAAATATCCCGCAGGGGCCTGACGGCAGGTCCAGCCTGACATGGGACATGGTCGAAGCATTCAGGAACCGCGAATTTGAATAAGGATAAGATATTATTTTATCCCGTATGCTGATTTAAGCAGCGCAGCGCCTGTACGCGTCCTGTAGATGCGTTCAAGCGTGTTGCGTATATTTGCCTGCGAGTACCCGCTCTCGCCGGCGTTCACCAGATAATCTGCTTCCAGAAGTATCTGATGATCTGTACCGTCTATATCGGTAAAAGTATGATGATGACCTACAAGATACACGACTCGTTCAATTACATTCTCCGCAAGTCCGATATTCCTCAGAAATTCTTCTGCCAGGACTGCTCCTTCCCTTTCCTGATACTTGCCGTTAGTATACCCGTACTTCTCACGGCAGAGCGGACAGGCGATGTCGTGCACCACTGCAGCGATTTCCAGAATCTCCAGTGATTTCTGATCCATGCCTTCACATTCACCGATCACTTTGGCAAAAGAATGCACCTTCATAAAATGGCTGATATCATGCAAATTGCCCTCGGAATATTCGATCATTCTAATTATTATTTCTGAAACAGTCATATGATTTTCCTCCGTTTCTATTATTCTAATCTCGCTGAGATCTGTTTTCAAGAACAGGACCTGCAAAGTTTTTTCTCCTCAGAAACAACAGATGATTGATACGCCGCAAGATGGGTAATATCCACTATCAGACATAGTCCTGTATTTCCGGGCTTCCGGAACGGAGGAAGAAAAATGAACAAATATGATACAATCATCATCGGCTTCGGCAAGGGCGGAAAGACACTTGCCGGCTCGCTCGCATCAGCAGGAGAGAAAGTTGCACTCATTGAACGCTCGAAAGAAAGATATGGCGGCACCTGCATCAACGTGGCCTGCATCCCTTCAAAATCACTGGAAAACAGTGCCAGACATTCGGCAATGATCGGCGGTGATTTTGCGGATAAAACAGTAAGATATACTAAAGCAATCGAGGACAAACGCGTACTCACAGCAAAACTCAGACAAGCAAATTACGACAAGGCTGTCGCTGCAGGAGTGGATGTGATCGACGGCGCAGCGGAATTTACAGGCCCGCACAGCGTAAAAGTCACAGGGTCTGACAGCATATCGGAACTGGAAGGAGACAAGATCATCGTGAACACCGGCTCCACATCATTCATCCCTCCGGTAGAAGGCCTCGCAGGCAGCAGATATTCCTTTATCAGTGAAACAATGATGGAACTTGAAGAACTGCCGAAACGTCTCCTCATTATAGGCGGCGGATATATAGGACTGGAATTTTCCTCATACTACAACAATTTCGGCTCTGAAGTAACAATCATCCAGGACGGGGACGCCTTCATCCCGCGTGAAGACCGGGAAATATCAGATGCGGTTTATGACGATCTTTTGTCACGCGGAATTAAAATCGTGAAAAATGCCAAAATCCAAAAAGTGGAAGACACTGCTGAGTATGCAGTCATCTATGCGGACACCAATGATGGCCCTGTAGAGTTCCGGGCGGAAGCAATACTCATAGCCACAGGCCGCAGGCCTGAACTCGCCGGACTGCATCCTGAAAAAGCAGGCATCGAACTGACAGACAGAGGCGCGGTCAAAGTTGATGAAAACCTCCGTACGTCAGTCCCTCATATATATGCTATGGGTGATGTGGCTGGCGGACTGCAGTTCACATATATTTCGCTTGATGACAGCAGGATCGTGAAATCGACACTGCAGGGCGGCACGAGAACAACAGCAAACCGCGGCTCTGTTCCTTACAGTGTATTCCTTGACCCGCCGCTTTCAAGAGTCGGACTGTCAGAACAGGAAGCAATCGACCGCGGATACGAAATTAAGAAAGCAGTAATGCCTGCCAGAGCCATCCCGAAGGCTCTGGTAATGAGCAGGCCTGCCGGTCTTCTGAAGGTCATTATCGACAGCAAAACAGATCTCATCCTCGGCGCGCACTTCTATTGTGCAGAATCGCAGGAAATGATCAATACCATCAAGATGGCCATGGATGCCGGCATAAAATACCAGGTCCTGCGTGACAGCATCTATACTCATCCGACAATGAGCGAAGGCATGAACGATCTGTTCTCACTGGTCAGATAAATATATATTTAAAAGGAGGCTCCGAATGATTTTCGGAACCTCCATATTTTTTTACCATGCGTTATGTTTCAGCTGTTCAGTAAAATCGGCCATCGCTTCCGATATTTTCAGCTGCTGAGGACAGACCTCTTCACAGCTTCTGCAGCCGATACATTGACTCGGCTGTTTCTCCGGCGGCATTCCGCCAAGCGCCATCGGCGCAATAAAGCCGCCCCCTGTAAAATTATGTTCATTATACAGCGCCAGAAGCTCCGGTATATCCAGATTCTGCGGGCAATGCGATGTGCAGTAATGACATGCTGTGCACGGCAGTGTCTTCTCGTTGAGCATTCCTCCTGCTATCCCGAGAATGACTTTTTTCTCTTCCTCGTTCAGAGGTTTATTCTCCTCGAATGTTGCAATGTTTTCCTTCAGCTGATTTAAGCTTGATGCTCCCGAAAGTGTCATCGTCACACCCGGGACCGACTCGATGAATCTGAAAGCCCACGCTTTAGCCTCTTCATCAGGTCTCAGCGTTCTTAACTCCGCCGCTTCAGCTTCGGTCAGATTTGCCAGTCGGCCTCCGCGCAGCGGCTCCATAACCCATATCGGCAGACCATATTCCGTCAGTAGCTTCACCTTGTCCTTTGCATCCTGGAATTCCCAGTCCACATAATTCAGCTGTATCTGACAAAATTCCATCTCGCTGCCGTTCGCCTCCAGGAACTTTCTGATCACCTCGCAGTTCCCGTGAGCGGAAAAGCCCAGATGCCTTATGCGTCCCGCTTTCTTCTGTGCTGTGAGATATTCCAGGATCCCGTTCTTTTCATCAAGATACGGATTCAGATTGTTCTCATAAACATTATGGAAAAGATAGAAATCGAAATAATCGACTCCGCACTTACCGATCTGCTCTTCAAAAATTTCTTTTACGCTGCCCATATTCGAAACATCATATCCCGGGAACTTAGTCGCCAGATAATAACTGTCCCGCGGATATTTGCCGAGAAGCCGGCCCATCACTCTTTCTGAATTTCCGCCGTGATATCCGTATGCGGTATCGAAATAGTTTATGCCGTTTTTTATGGCATAATCGACCATTTCCTCAGTGTCTTCTTCATTGACGGCTGCGTCATTCCCGTCGATCACCGGCAGACGCATAGCGCCGAATCCAAGCGCTGACAATTTTATTCCCTTAAAATCATTATAATACATTTGTATTCTCCTCCTGTTTTATAAACAGTATATGACTTAAAGTCAGCTTTAAGTCAAGGATGCCGCAAAAATATTTTCCATATTTCAGCGTTATTTAAGATTATCGTACTATCATAACACTATCGAAAGATATTTAAATAGATAAACACCCACCCAATTCACAACTTCAGCGGAAGGGGCTGCCTCTCCGGAAAACATTGTTTCCCGAAGAGGCAGCCCCTTCCGTCACTATTCATCTATTCATTACATCCTATTCAGATGTCACATAGCCTCTTTCTTTAATGCGCGACTGGGCATCTTTGCTCATCACGTAATCAAGGTATGCCTGCGCATCTTCGCTGACTTCTTTTCCGGTCACATACTGGAACGGTCTCTGGATCGGATATGTCCCGTCCCTTACTGTATTTTCAGAAGGCAGGATACCGTTCACTCTTATCGTTCTGACTGTCGATCCGGCAGATTCAAATGCAGCATATCCGATGCTGTATTCTTTTTCGGACACAGTCCTGACCACTTTATAAGTCGACGTGCAGACCACCGCATCATCCGCTGTCATATCTTCACTGTCACTCATGACACCTGTTTTTTCCACAAACGCTTCACGCGTACCGGATCCGGGTTCTCTGCTTACCACTGTTATTGCAGCATCGTCACCGCCGACTTCTTTCCAGTTAGTGATTTTCCCGGTATAAATATCTCTAAGCTGCTTAAGCGACAGGTCATTAACTTTCACATCATTATTGACTATTACTGCCACACCGTCTATCGCAATGGTATATACCTTGCCGACATGTTCGCTTTCACCGTTTTCCAGTTCGCATGAAATAGCGCCTATATCCGCAGTACCGCTTTCCACTGCCTCGATAGCCTTGGTTGAATCACTGCTGTCGACGGTGATCTCAATGCTGCGGTTATTCTCCATAAATCCTTTGGCCAGTTCTCTGCTCAGCGGCTGCACAGATGTCGATCCGGTTATCTTAACTTCATTGCCGGCGCCGGCACACCCCGACGCCCCCGCGGCAACAAGAGCACAAAATATTACTGCGGTCAATACTTTCAAATACTTCTTCGCATTACTCCTCATATTCATCATCCTTCCTTTGATGATAAAGTAACATTATTTTGTTATCTTGTCATTAAGCGAATGTTATATTTGTGTTAATTCTTTCCCTTCCAGCATAAAAACTGTTTCTTCGCAGATATTTGTCGCATAATCCGCGATGCGCTCCAGATGTTCAGCCACAAAAGCGAACTGTACCGCACACTCGGCTTTCTCAGGGTCATGAGCGGCTACTTCAAGCTGTTCCTCCAGAATAAACTTATATAGTTCATCTATCTCGTCATCTTTCTTCCAGACGCGCCTGGCCAGTCTGAGATCCCTGTCCACAAACGAACGTATCGAGTCCGACACCATCTGAGTCGACATGCCTGCCATTCGCGGAAGGTCTATGAGCTCTTTATAGTATTCCTTATTGTTTAACCGGATCGCAAACTTCGCGATGTCTACGCAATGGTCGCCGATCCTTTCGATATCGCGTATCATTTTCATTATTGAAATCGCATATCTGAGATCACTTGCCAGAGGCGCCTGTGTTGCGAGAAATTTGAAGCAGTCGCTGTTGATTTCGTCTTCAAGGTCATCTATATCTTCATCGCCGTCGATTATATCGCGTGCAAGCTGCATGTCCTTTTCTTTTATTGCCTTGACTGCATTTAGTATCTGCGTCTCGACCAGTTCCGACATTGAAAGCACTTTGTTGTCGATTGCCTGCAGATCATCGTCCATTCTGGGACGAAAAGTAATATTTTGTTCCATCAGCCGAACCTCCCTGATATGTATTCCTCTGTTTTGGTATTATCCGGATTGGAAAATATCTTGTCCGTCGGATTTACCTCCAGCAGTTCTCCGAGCAGGAAGAACGCCGTCTGGTCTGACACACGTCCCGCCTGCTGCATGTTATGCGTTACTATTACGATAGTATATTTCTTCGATAATTCATGCAGAAGCCCTTCGATCTTCGCAGTTGCCACAGGATCCAGCGCAGATGTCGGTTCATCCATGAGAATTACTTCCGGTTCTACGGCCAGGCATCTTGCTATGCATAATCTCTGCTGCTGCCCTCCGGACATACCGAGTGCCGAATCATTGAGCCGGTCCTTCGTTTCTTCCCAGAGAGCCACTTCTTTTAAAGTTCTTTCTACGATTTCATCAAGTTGATGCCTGTCCGTCACTCCGTGGACACGCGGTCCGTATACAATATTTTCGTATATCGATTTAGGAAAAGGATTCGGGCTCTGAAATACCATGCCGACTTTTTTCCGCAGTTTTATTACATCGCATTCCCTGCGGTATATATCCTCACCGTCGAAAAGTATCTGCCCTTCTACCCTCGCCCCATCTACAGTATCCTGCATGCGGTCAAGCGTTCTCAGGAATGTGGATTTGCCGCATCCCGAAGGTCCTATCAGCGCCGTCACCTTATGTTCCGGTATGTCGAGATTAATATTTTTCAGCGCATGGAAATCGCCGTAATACAGATCGAGTCCGCGCACTGTGAATTTATTTTCCATTCGTCATCTTCCTTCCTATCCTTGTCGCCGATGTGTTGATCAGCAGTACGATTATTATCAGAAGCGCTGCTGTAGCGTAGGTTTTCTCATCTGAAATACCTTCTGACGCCAGCATATACAAATGCAGCGCCATCGTCCTTGTCGAGCTGAATACCGATGTAGGGATATTCAGCGATCCTCCGATAGTAAACATCAGCGCTGCCGTTTCTCCTATAGCACGGCCGAGCCCGAGGATCACTCCGGTCAGTATTCCGCCCCAGCAGCAAGGGAGCACAACCTTTTTGATCGTATACCACTTCGTCGCCCCCAGGGAAAGACTTCCCTCACGGTAGCTCATAGGAACAGTTTTCAGAGCTTCTTCCGTAGTCCTGATTATTGTAGGCAATATCATTAGCGTCAATGTAAGCGCGCCTGCCAGTACCGACCATCCCATATTCATATAGACCACGAAGAAAGCAAAACCGAAAAGACCGAATATTATCGACGGTATTCCGGCAAGCACTTCTGTGAAGAAACGGATGATCTTTATGACCCGTCCGCCTTTCGAGTACTCATTGAAATACACTGCGCCTGCAACTCCTATAGGTGTCGCAATCACTACTGCCATAGCCGTGACGACTACGGTGCCAATTATTACCGAGAAAATGCCGCCTTCTGCGCCGAGCATCTCCGGCTCCTGCGAAAGAAATGTCCAGGTTATATGCGGCACTCCCTTTACCAGGACAAATCCCAGAATCAGGAAAAGTACTGCCAGCGTTATTCCGGCCACCACCCATATCATGCCAAAATATGCTCTGCTTCTGGTTTGTTTTTTCGCGCTTTCAGAACGTTCAGTTCCGAACTTTTGTGTTTCAAGTTCCATCACGCTGCGGCACCTCCGAATCTCTTCATTACGACCTGCGCAAATCCGTTAAGGATCACTATTATTACGAACAGGACGATTCCTATCGCGAACAGCGCCTGCTGATGATCAGGTGCGGCATAGCTCATTTCCATTGCTATGGTTCCCGTCATTGTGGCAGCAGGAGAGAAAATACCGTGCGGTATGACCGCAACATTCCCTGTGATGAGCAGTACGGCCATCGTTTCACCGATGGCCCTGCCCATACCAAGGATAATGGATGAGAAGATACCCGACTTCGCCGCAGGCAGGATCACTTTTGTGATCGTTTCCCGCCTGTCGGCGCCAAGTGCGTACGATGCTTCTCTATATGCATTCGGCACAGACTCTATCGAGTTTACCGATATGCTCACTATTGTCGGCAATATCATTATTGCCAGAATTATGGCTCCGGCCAGCACCGACAGCCCCGTGGCGCCCGCATCAGGTGCAACAGCACCTGCAAGGCCCCTTACCATGGGTACTATTACTGCCAGGCCGAAAAAGCCGTAAACTACAGATGGTATACCTGCGAGAAGTTCTATCGCAGACCGGAAAAACCCGGCCTGCCTTTTTGTTACTACTTCTGACAGAAAGACTGCACATCCGAGTCCTGTCGGTATACCTATAATAAGTGCTCCCAGGGTAACTGCCATAGATCCCGCAATAAGTGGAAGTATGCCGTAGCTGCCGTTTGTAGGAGACCACGTTGTCCCGAATATGAATCGGAAAAGTCCGACTCTCTGTATCGCAGGCATTCCCTGCGCAAAGATAAATATGGTTATAAGTGCGACCGCCGCAACCGATACGGCGGCACATATGAATATGAGTTTTTCAATTGCTTTCTCTCTGGTATTCATGTTCAAGTCCTCTTTTTACTGTTCTGTTTTATTGACAGGTATGAAGCCGTTTTTCTTGACCTGTTTCTGTCCCGCATCGCTCAGAACATACTTGATGAATGCCTTTGTCGCGTCATTTGCTTTATCGGTAACAGCATACAGGAACGGTCTTTGAATCTTGTATGTTCCGTCCAGCACTGTGCTTTCCGATGGTGAAACGCCTTCGACTTTGACTGTTTTAACGTCGCTGCTCACTGATGCAAGCGATACATAACCGATACTGTCCGGCGTGGATTTAACCGTCTTGTTCACTGCACCTGTCGATGACTGCACTATTGCTTTTTTTGTTGTCTTGTCTTTGTCATTGGCCAGAACGCCCGTCTTGGTCGTAAATGCTTCTCTTGTACCTGAACCTTCTTCTCTGCTTACTACTGCGATCTTTGCATTATCTCCGCCGACCTTGCTCCAGTTTGTGATTTTACCTGTATATATCTTCTGCAGCTGCGCAAGTGTAAGATCATCCACGTTGACGTCGCTGTTCACTATGACTGCAACTCCGTCCTTAGCTATTGTGTACGTTTTGGATACACTTCCCTTTTCGCTGTCATCAAGATCTCTGGAAAGAGCTCCTATCGTTGCGATATTGCTCTTGAGCGATTTGACAGCCTGCCCTGAGCCTCCGCCCTGAACTTCTATGTCGACCCCGCTGTGATCTTTCATATATGTTTTTGCCAATGCCTCGCTCAGCGGCTGCACCGATGTCGATCCGGCGATCACTACATCTGCGTTTCCCCCCGATGAGCCGGAGCTTGACGATGCACTGCCGCTTCCGCATCCTGCGAATCCTACCGCGGCCACTGTCATGATCATTACTGCAGCCAGACCTCTGACTGCCTTCTTTCTGATTTCCGGTTTCATTTTCATCCCTCATTTCTTTTTCTTTCTATTTCCTTTTACATTTCGATATCAGCATAACTTCCGTATGTTATGCGGATATTAAATGCAGTGTTAAATTGTCGTAAAATTTGTAAAATAACATTTAACAAGGAATTAACACAATCTTAACTTTGTATGCTTTCCTGCTGTCAGCGTTTCCGATAGGATAATGTTGGATAATGGATGTAATTAATAGAAGATAAAGGAGATACACGAATGGAAAATGAAATCATCAAGATGATTATTTCTCTTTGCGGCGGCCTCGCTGTCTTCATCTACGGTATGAACCTGATGAGTGACGGGCTCCAGAAAGCCGCCGGCGACAAAATGAAAAATTTTCTTGCAATGCTGACGAGAAATCCTTTTCTCGGCATGCTGGCTGGTCTTTGCACAACAGCGGTGCTCCAGTCGAGTTCAGCCACTACAGTTATGGTCATAGGTTTTGTCAGTGCGGGACTTATGAAATTATCGCAGGGCATAAGTGTAGTAATAGGTGCCAATATCGGCACTACTGTCACGGCCCAGCTTATCGCGTTCAACATCGGCGATTATGCCTGGGGGATCGTATTCGTCGGTTTCGTGATGTTTTTCTTTCTGAAGAAACATGAAAAGGTCGCCGATATCGGGCAGATCATTTTTGCATTCGGCCTTCTGTTTGTGGGGATAAATACAATGTCGGCAACTATGGCGCCGCTCGCCCAGTCTCAGGTTTTCCTGGAAATGATGATGCGCGTCAAAGATCTGCCTTTGATCGGAGTCGGTCTCGGCGCCATGATGACTGTAGTCGTGCAGAGTTCATCAGCTACGATCGCAGTGCTGCAGAAGCTTGCATCTACGGCCGGACCGGACGGTGTGCACAGCATCATCGGGCTTGCGGGAAGTATCCCGATCCTGTTCGGCGACAATATCGGAACGACCATTACTGCCATACTTGCATCGATCGGGCAGAACATCAATGCCAAACGTACGGCGCTGGCACATGTCATATTCAACCTTTCAGGAACATTCCTTTTTATATGGTTTATTCCGCAGATCGTGAAAATCATACAATTCATCTCGCCTAAAGGCGCAGAAGTCGATGTGATTTCAAGGCAGATAGCAAATACACACACGCTGTTCAATATTTCGACTATGCTGATCTGGCTTCCGCTCACATTCGTGCTGGTAAAAATCGTTACAAAGCTCATTCCGGGCAAAGAGGATGAAACTCCGCGTGAAGCAGTTATGTATCTCGATTACAACATTGTTGACAGACCGGTATTTGCGATCCATCTCGCCAACAAGGAGATCAACCGGCTTGCTTCTTTCACACGCGAAATGATCGTGAAAGACAAAGAGGCATTCCTCGGCAATGATGAAGATAAAGCGAAGGAAAGTCTTGAAATCGAGGAATCTGTCAATGAACTCCATGCGAAGATCACGGATTATCTTTCCAGGATCCTTGCGACCGAAAGTGCTACAGATGCGCAGAACGACAGAATATCAGTGCTTATGCATGTGTCATCTGTCATTGAACACATGGGAGATTATCTGGCAACTATCGCCGGACTGGCAATGGACAAGGCGAAGCACGGATATGAGTTTTCCGACGTCGCAAGCGCGGAAATATTCGAGCTTTTCGATCAGATAAGCCGCATGATGAGAGATACCATGAATGCGCTCGAAACCAACGACTCAAAGATGGCGTCGGATGTGTTCACCGCCAGCATAGAAATAGACAAGACAGAAAGACGTCTGCGCAAGAAACATATGCAGCGGCTTTATGATAAAAAATGCTCCCCGGAATTTACTGTATCCTATACGGATGTCATTCACAACATCGTCAGGATCGGCGACTGCTGCAGCAATATTGCCGAGAGTGTGACAGAAAACAAATATATCGACTATGAAGAAGTTGGCGTAACTGCGTAAAGCATGATAGAATGACATAACAGAAGGTGCATTATAATGAAAAAGATACTTATAATTGAAGATGAGCCGAATATCAGGGAGCTGGTCAAATATAATCTTGAAGCAAACGGCTACGAAGCCGCGGAAGCCGAGGATGGCAATATCGGCATGACAAAAGTCTATACTGAAAAGCCCGACCTGATACTGCTTGATATTATGCTTCCCAAGAAAGACGGCTATGAAATTTGCCGTGAACTCCGGAGCGAAGGCAACAATGTACCGATAATTATGCTTACCGCCAAGGCGGAGGAGGTGGATAAAGTCCTCGGCCTGGAGTTCGGCGCCGATGATTATATCGCCAAACCGTTTGGCGTGCGAGAACTGATCGCCCGGATAAAAGCTGTTCTTAGACGTTATGAAATCAGTGAAACTGAATCCGGCGATACGGATGAAGTATTCAGTTCGGGAGGACTGACTATTAATTACGACCGTCACGAAATAACGCTCGACGGCAGACAGATCGATCTCACATATAAGGAATTTGAACTGCTCGGCTTCCTCGCAAAAAACCGCGGACATGTATTTACCCGCGACGAGCTTCTCGACAAAGTCTGGGGTATCGACTATGCAGGAGAAACCCGGACAGTCGATGTGCACGTAAGATATCTCCGCAAGAAACTCGGCGACGACGACGAGAAGTTTATTGAAACAATACGCGGAAAGGGGTATAGACTGAGATGAATGCCAAGATCATGATCACGATCATCCTTACTGCTCTTTTGAACCTCCTGTGCGCGGTTTTCATCACAAATACCGTTGCCAGAGGCATCGCCGCAGTTTTGGTTTCGGTCGTCGGCATAGGACTTATTATCATCTTTCTTGCTAAACCTATTTATGACATGAAAATGCGCCTGCGCAACGTACAGCAGGAAAATGACGAACTCGAACGCATGCGATCCGAATTCGTCAGCAATGTCACCCATGAACTCAAAACACCGCTCACATCTATATCCGGCTTTGTCGAAACTCTGCAGAACGGTGCTATCGAAGATCCGGAAATACGCACAAAGTTCATTGACATAATAGCAATTGAAACTGACCGGCTCAAACGTCTTATTGACGACGTGCTGGTCCTTTCTAATATCGAAAATGAAATCGATGTACCATCCGAGCAGATCGATGTCGGCGCCAGTATCGACACCGTTATGGAAATGATGCTGCCGATCGCTGAAAGCAAAGGCATAGAACTCATAAATGAAGTAGAATCCGATCTCACTGTAAGCGGTGACTCGGACAGATTCCGCCAGCTATTTATGAACCTCGTCGAAAATGCCATCAAATACTCCGATGAAGGAGGCCGCGTCTGGATAACAGGCTACATGAGTGAAGGCCACCTGCAGATGGCCGTAAGCGATGAAGGAATCGGCATTGAGCCCGAAAACATCGACAAAATATTCATGCGCTTCTACCGCGTGGACAAATCCCGCTCCAACAAAGTCGGCGGCACAGGCCTCGGACTTTCCATAGTAAAACATATTGCTTCGCTGTTCGGCGCCGCAATAACCGTAGACAGCAAAGTCGGAAAAGGAAGCACATTCTACGTGACATTCCCGGAACAGAAGAAATAAGATATGCGAAATGTGATGTGATTTTTCGTTTTTATTGATTTGACGCCACATTTTTCCGATTTTTGAAGAAGTGAGTAAAACGTGGTGCAGATCTGATGTTTCTCGGAATTTGCACCACGTTTTTCAACGTTTGAAAGGTGTCAAGTCAAACAATTATCAGGAAAGTCCGTCTGAGCGGCTGCTCAACCGCTGTAGCTCAGAGAATTGTGGTGCAATATTTTGCTTTTCCTGAAAAAACACCACGATATGACCATAACTCATTTTTTACTGCTTGACGCCATTATGTAATTACCATATAATGGTATTATTGTTAGATATAGTCTGGTTGCGGAGAATGTTTTGTATCATGTTTCAGCAATTGAATATAATAAGCCAAATACAGGCGCAATTAAACGAACATCTTATTTTTTTAGCAAAAATCGAAGCCGGTTTTCGTGATCTGCCTGACGGCAGACTGGAACGCCACCGTGCACATGGGAATAATTATTACCGCATTGTGCATAATGAAAAAACTCATTGTGATAATGATTCCTCACATGCCGGCGATCCCCGCACAACCGTCATGATCCCAAGTTCCTGGAGTCATCGCGACAGCCTTATAAGAGCACACACATTGAAAGCCATTTTCGCTAAAGCGAAGCCTATTATTGAAACGAACATTAAGGCTATGAGATATTTTCTAAAGCATTTCAGTGTTTATGATCCTGTTGCCGTACGAAATAGTCTGAGTGCGACATATGACGCCGAGTGCGATTTACGGGACGCTTTTCCGGCGAACGATATCTACCCTTTTGCGTGGGCTGCTGAATCATATGATACAAACCCGCACCACACCGAGCAGCTAATTGTTCCGACCGTACGCGGCACTATGGTGCGCTCGAAAAGCGAAGCGTGCATCGATGACGCGCTGACAGAATCGGGAGCATTATTCCGATATGAATGCGCGTTTGATACGGTTGACGGAAAAATCGGCAAATACCGCAGACAGCATACTGTCTATCCTGATTTTATCATACTGAGAAAGTATGACAGGAGACTACTGATATGGGAGCATTTCGGGCTGATACATGATACAGGTTATGTTGTGTCAATGATTGAAAAAATACTGAATTACGGACGGATGGGCTACTGTCCGGGCCGCGATATGATAATCACCTATGAAACACCCGAAAAGCCGTTCACCTCTGCGCAGGCGAAAAAGGCAATAAATGAATACAGATTGTAACGACAGAAATGATCTGTAAAGAAAGCTCCGGAAGAAAAATCCGGAGCTTTTATACATATATTAATTTGATATATTACTTCAGTGATCCCAGGACTGCCTGAGGCATATCCTCGAGTTTCACGACATCACGGAATCTGATTTCTTTGTTCTCCAGATCTTTGAGGCCTGCAGGCACACGCACTCCTGTCTCCTCGAACACCCTGCGGACAGATTCAAATCCATTACTGCCTTTTTCGATGCCGATCGATTCTGCGACACTGTCTGCGAACTTGTAGGCGCTGGCCGTCGAAGCAATCAGTGCCTCAGTTTTGTCGCCCGTTTCGGCAACATAATTTTCATACACCTTGTATGCTACAGCTGTGTGAGTATCAATAAGATAACCATACTTTTTATACATCTCGCCGATAGCCGCATCTGTCATATCCACATCCGCAAAACCGCCATATAAATTCGACATTCCCTCTCTGATCTTATCGCTCACTTCATATCTCTTATTGCTGTCAAGACTCTCCATAAGCGCTCTGATCTCATCGCCGTTTCCGCCTGACAAATGATACAGCAGTCTCTCGAGATTGCTGGAAATCAGGATGTCCATCGAAGGCGAATTAGTAAGGAAGAATTCGCGGTTCGTGTCGTAAACACCTGTATTAATGAAGTCTGTCAGGACCTTGTTTTTATTTGATGCACAGATAAACTTATTTACCGGAATGCCCATCTGCCCCGCATAATATGCCGCGAGAATATTGCCGAAGTTTCCTGTCGGAACAACAATGTTGATCTTATCGCCGGCCTGGATGTGTCCTCTCTCAACGAGCTTGCAGTATCCGTAAACATAATATGCAACCTGCGGCACGAGTCTGCCGATATTGATTGAATTGGCCGATGAAAGCCTTACGCCGGTCTTTGCCAGATCCTCAGCCATTTTATCGTCCGAGAATATTTTCTTTACACCAGTCTGCGCATCGTCGAAGTTGCCTTCGATAGCAAATACATGCGTATTCGCGCCCTCCTGTGTGACCATCTGACGTTCCTGCACCTGGCTCACACCCTGGTTCGGGAAGAATACGATGATCTCAGTTCCCGGCACATCGGCAAATCCCTCAAGCGCGGCCTTGCCAGTGTCGCCTGAAGTTGCAGTAAGGATGCATACTTTGTTTTGTTCGTTCTCTTTTTTCATCGCGGTCGTGAGGAGGTACGGTAATATCGAAAGTGCCATATCCTTAAACGCCGCGGTCTTTCCATGATAAAGCTCCAGGAAGTTCGCCCCGCCGGCATTTTTTACCGGTACAATTTCCTTTTCCTCGAACTTGCTGTCATATGCGCCGTCGACACACGCCTGGATTTCTTCATCGGTGTAGTCATCGAAAAATGTTTTTATGATCTGAAATGCAACATCCTGATACGGTTTCCCGACCAGTTCTTCGATAGCGACAGGCAGTTTCGGAACCGACTCAGGTACATAAAGTCCCCTGTCTTCCGCAATTCCCTTGATTATCGCTCCCGCGGATGTTTTAAACTCTTTACTTCCCCTTGTGCTTTTATAATTTATCATATGTAATCCCTCCATAAGCTACGCACTTGATTCTAACAAAAAAAAAGCTTTATTACAATAGAACAAAGAAATAAAGTCTTTACAAATACATCTTCAGCCGTTATAATGTAATTCGCGTCGGATTCATATCTGGCTGAATATATGCCCCGTTAGTCAAGCGGTTAAGACGTCGCCCTCTCACGGCGAAAACATGGGTTCGATTCCCGTACGGGGTACCAAAGAAAAATAGCCATTTTCATTGAAATATCAATGCATGTGGCTGTTATTTTTTACGCTTGGATAATATGCGCCGAGTACAAATAAGACTAAATAAGTCTCAAAAGTCAGGCAACAGTCAGGCAACTTTTTCGATAAAAATGCTCCCGAAACGTGAGATGATCCGGGAGCAAATGAGCCGATGTCAAGTGACGAACATCGGGCTTACCCTTATTTAATAAGCCAATCATCTTCAAGAATATCACTCTGACTTGCAAGCCACATTTGGAACGATCCGTCTGCACATCTCATCTGCAGATATGGCCTTACTTTAAACAGACTCCCTTCCGGGATACCTATTGCATCAGCCGTATTCTTGTTACATGGTATACCATTAGGATATCCTGTTCTGTAGACTACATACATAAAGCTCTTCACCTGTCAGCGCTTCCTTCTTAGACATCATGCCGTAAAGCTCTGTGAGTCCTTCAATGAGATCATCCCGGTTCACGTTGCTGGTATAATCTTTCAGCAGTTCATCTGAGAGCTGTCTGATTTTCTTCGGATCAGGAACCATACCTTTTGTGAGTTTGAACTCTCCCTTGAGCCGCGTGATCTTCGCCTGCAGCTTATCATTTTCAGCGAGCTGCTTCTTTGCTGCCTTCCTTGCTTCCTGCTCTGGAGTGCTTACATGCGTGAGCCAAGAGTCTTTAGCTGAATATCTAATGTCTTCATTCTTTTTCTTCTGAGCTTCAGCAATAGCATCACCTATTGTTTTGCCCTTTATTTCTCCTGAAGAAGTAACTATTTTGCCGGATTTTTTCTCCACTTCATATTTGACATTTTCCCAAAAATGTTCTATATTATCAGTGAAGTCTTGTTCGTAAAGGCTGTTAGGCAATTGGAGCCTTTCACCCCTGACGAACAAATGACTTCTTTTTTTATCTGCATAGAGTATCCGATTTTCTCTTATCGCGTCTTGAATTGCGCCATATATATATTTCTTGTCATATCTGCCAATATCTCTAAGTTTCCTGAAGATTACTCCGTCATATCCATTTTCGCGCGCAAACTCAGCCCATTCGCGTGTGCTTTTATGCTCCGAATTAATATCAGTATAATATTTTACCGCCTTTGCAGGATTATTTTCGTTATAGACATCATATGCTTCTTCGCCTACAGATTCATCAACAAGTATACTAATATAATCATCATCAGAACTTTCAATTTCGTATTCGACATCTTCTCCGAGCAGATCAGATAAATCACTATAATCAAGCGTTTCATACGTATCACCATTCAAAAATACTAAATCATAATCATTCGCGCCATGATATACAATATGCCCTATTGTTTTCTTGCCATTATTATCTGTAACTCTACTCCAAAACTGGCCATTGGCATCAACAATAAGAGGATTCTTTAAATTGAGATATCCTTCATATATACCTGTAACACCATCATTCCCAGCACCTGCTAAATTACGATTATTGATAAGCTGGTTCCCCAGCTCTGGAAGTTCGCTGATGCTTTCTACACTATCATATCCATTATCCATTTCCTGAAATGTTCTGAGCTGATATTTCCATATCTTCAGGCCCATTCGGATATTCATTCAATGGATATTTTTTAAGATAATCATTCCATGAAGCAAAATCATCCATTCCGCCATCAGGAAGATTGACGATGATTTCATAATCTACTTTATTTGCAGGGTCATCCATATATTTAATGACTGCTGCAGAAGTATCGAGCTTCGGAATATCGAGTTTTGCTGTACCACTTGTATATGATCCGGCAACACTTCTGCTTCCACTAAAGAAGAACGACAGCTCATCATCTGAGAACTCATTATTGAAGACTGTCCACCCGCCGTAATCTGTACCGTGATAAACCACTTTCAGCCGGCCCTGCTCATCTCTTGCCTTAGACTCCGCAAAATATTTTATCTGATCCGGGGTGAGAGCATTACCTTCACTATCTTCTTTTGCGGAATACCTTACAGCTTCTCCCGGAGTCACTTCCCATAATGCTTTTTCTCCATTTACTTTTGGCTCTTTTGCTATAATCAGTTTACCTTTACGCTCTACATTCCCAAAATACCGTTTAATTTCAGGTACATAGTCAGCAGTCTTTCTATTGTTCTGATATCCTGCTGATGTTTCTCTTCCTTCTCCTGTCCCGCTACCTTCATATACCATAAAATAAGCAACGCCATCATCCTTGATTACTTTTGCTGCTTCGAGTATTACATTTGCTCTTGCTCCGGGTTCATTAATGACATTAAGAACATTTGCTACCGTAGCGGTGTCTGCTTTATTTCCATTAAGCAAGTATGTAAGAGTTTTTCCGTTTACTTTAGCACTTCTGTTATATGGATCAAATACAAGGTTCTTTGTGCCAACAGACTTCAGAAAATCTGTTGCTTCATCAAACTTTCCTCCACCTATGTCAATATTGATCCCCTTGAATTTTACATTCTTGTTTTTGAAGAGTGCAGGTACTTGCTTTATTGATGTTGCTGCAGAACTTATAGCTTGACTTTCAGGATCTGTATTTGATTTTCTATTATATTTGACGATCCCATTTAGCTTGACTTTTGATAGAAAATTTTGTATATTATTATTAAGATCAGCATTAGTAATATTGCTTGGGAATTGCACCCTCGTAAGATTGCTAAAAGAGCTGATCTTATTTTTATCGAAATATAATATCCGATTTTCTTTTATTCCATCATTAATTATTTTTTCAATGTTTCTATGCCCGTATGCAGTGATAACTTTATTTGCATCTATGTATTTCTTATTTTGAATAGTTTTATCTTCTAATGCATCTATTACAACAACGAAATTGCCATTTATATCCTTGTCATCTGTAATTAAGATTATGCTGTTCTCTCTTTCTTTGTTTTCACTCGATGATGCAGCAATAGCAATTACTAGAGTCTCCGATTTTTTTAATGCACTAATTAATCCATCGGGCCCGAGTTCATGAAATTCTACGTTTTTATCGTATCTGTTTTCAAATATAGCTTGTCTTTTAGAGGCCATCGCTGCATATGCTTTTCGATATGGCATGAATACCCCATATGGATTTATCCCAATAACTTCTGTTAGAAATGGTGAAGTTTCTCCTATTTCAAGAAGACTATTATCTGGAAAGTTTCCATGTAGTATCTTTTCCAATTCATTAGCAAGACCGTCTCTGATACTGTTTCTAATTTCAGTATTGGCCGGAGCATACTGTGCATCATCCGTTCCTGCCTTCGCATTGTCTGCAGCAGCTCTCATAAGTCTTTCAACTCTTGTCTTGAACTCTGCTTCGAGCCCGGATGCTTCGAGATATGCAGGATGAGTAATGCCGTAGAACTGTCTCATGGTCATCACAAACTGATGCAGGAACTCTTTCACTGCATCAATGAACTTCTTCGCAACAGATTCATTATATCCGAGCAGTTCAGCGAGTGCTGTATCATCTGTAAGCAGTGAAGGCATCCACTCAGCCATGAGCTCATCCATAGCTTTTTCATTTCCGGTTACGGATTTATCATTTTCGTACTGCTTCATCGTATTGCGTGTTACCGCCTTCAACTCCTACCTGCATGATCGCAAAGTTATCGCTGTCGATGATCTTATTGATTGCATCATCGAAGTCTTTTTCATATTTCTCACGTTCACGCTTGTACTGCTCTCTTACCGCAGCATCTTTTGAGAACACTCTCTTGACATCAATCTTCATATTCGGAAGGATCACTGTTTCCTTGTCAGCCAGTGACAGTTTCTTCTTGATATTATCAGAAGATTGTGATACATTATTATTAGCAGAAGTGCCAGGTCTTCCCTGTCCTTTATCTAAGGATATATCACTAAAAGCATCTTCTGTTTTTTTATTAAAAATAAATAACGTCCCGTTTGGAGTCAGTATTCTAAGCATCTTAAATCTGTATCCCTTTGTGATTTTAAGAGCAATACCTATGTTGCCGCGAGTACCATTTAATATAACAGGCGCTCCGATAATTAACGTGTAATAATCCCGCCCTGCACGTTTCACACGGTCTTCAATTATAATGCCCCTCTTTAACACTAAAGGAGAAGCAATAATAGAAGCGTACTCTTCATCAGTTTTTAAATAGCCAATAGACGAACTTATTAAGTCTTTATTGATTTCTATTTTCCCGAAATTGTTTCTATCGATGAACTTACCATATTTCTTTAAATATTTTTCTATAATAGAATACTGCGTGCTTTTAGATTTTGTAGACAAATCTGTAGGAACTGAAATATCTGCGACTGGTTCCATAGTATTTAACTCATCGAGATGATCTAATATGGCTTGCTTTATGTGTACGCTTTCCTCATCTTTTGCAGCATATCTTATTACAGATATACTTCCTGCAGTACTTTCCTTAGCTGCTTCCGATACCTGCAGCCACATGCTGTTGAAAGTATCTCTCATCCCGGACACTTCAAGATAAGCCGCAGTCTTTGCTCCGAACGTATTTTTGAGATAACCGAGGAACCTGTCGAGCAGCTCTTTGAGAGCATTCACTATCTTCTCAGCAAGACTCTGATCATAGTTGGCGAACTGCAGCAATGCCTTGTCATCAGAAAGCAGATTGACGGACCACTCAGCCATCAGTTCATCGACCGCTTCACTTTCATTGATGTCGATGTCCTGCTTTGCATACTGACTTATCTTCTTCGAAACAGCGTGATTGAAGCTCTCGGAATGGTTTGATTTCCATGTACTGATGACATGCTGCTTCATAGCCTTGTATTCAGCGGGAGCGAGATTCTCAAATACATGAGTGAGCTCATGCAGAAGCGAACCTTCAACAATATGCTTTGTGTCGGCCTGCTTCGCCGAAACAATGATAGCATTCTGCTTCGGATCATACATGCCGTTCACGGCTGCATCACCGTTGAACACCGTATCACTGAAGCGTACATTCACACCATAATTGTCAGTGATGATCCCGGCAATAGCCTTTGCCGAATCAGATAATGCACTGACATCATCATCAATGATGATTTTCGCTTCAGACTTTTTCTGGTTTGCCTCTGATCTCTTTTTCGCTTCTGCTTCGGCAGCAGCCTTTTCCTTAATACTCTGACGCGCTTCCGTTCTTCCTTCCTGCCATGCAGCAAGCTCATCAGCTCTGCTGAGGATACCGGAAAGCGCACTCTTTTCATTGAAGCTGCCGTTCGGATTCGCGCGTCCTCTCGTATAGTAGAGATCGAACGCTCTCAGTACCTGCCTTGCTTCTGCATTCGTATAGTCTGTGCCGAACTTTGGAAGTACTTTTCTCTTGATAGCAGTATTTTTCTTCTCTTCCGAATCGTTATTCTTGACGACTTCATCGTAATAAGTTATATTATTAATAGAACCATAGTGGGCTACCGCTGACGGGAATTGCACCCTGAGTGCTTGTACCAACTATTGGTTCTTTTTTTATTTGGATCGATATATAAAATCGGTGAAGTATCTAACAAATATTGTATATTACCCCCTGATCTTGTATATGCACTTGTAATCATTTCAATATCTATTTCAGCATTGTTACGATTATTTACTACTAACTTTACTGAAGCCATTACTGTATTGCCATTAGTGCCCTTCAACTCCCCGAATAATATCACACTGTCTTTCTTTGTTAATGATTGTATTATTACAACAGGATTATCAATTAGTTCAGGAATCTGTCTTATTATATCAGTATTAATTTCAGGATGGTCTTCCATTATTTTGGCTATGCCGAGTCACAACGAAGGCTGATTGGCAAGCAGCGCGAACGTGAAACAATCCGCCCAGCACTCGCGTGCCCTGAAAAGGGTATTAGTTGCTGTTGGCAGCTTTTTCGCCAGCGGCATTGAGTACAAATAAGTCTTGCAAGTAAGTAAACATCATGAAAACTTTTCAATGAAAAATTTTCTTTATTATCAGTACTGTTTACCGCACTATCTTGCCTTTATTCCACTTTGCGCCCGGCGCTGAAGCCATGAGCGCATCGCTGCTCCTGCCGTATCCGCTTCCGCCCGATGTCGCAAACGGCGTAATGATCTTGCCCGAAAAGTCATAGCTTTCCAGGAAAGTATTGATGATTTTCGGCGCATTGCCCCACCATATCGGGAAACCCAGGAATATCTCGTCATAGTCGGCCATGCCGCCGGCCTTCTTTGCGATCTCCGGCCTGCACGCGCTGTCATTCATCTCCTTCGTGCTGCGGCTTGCTTTATTGGTCCAGTCAAGATCCTGTGAAGTATACGGCTGTACAGGCTGTATTTCAAAAATGTCTGTGCCGTTCTTTTCAGCTATCTTCTCTGCCGCTTTACGCGTCATGCCCGTAGCTGAAAAAAATGCTGTAAGTTTTCTGCTCATTTTTCTTTCTCCCCTTTGAATTATTAATAGTTATTTCAAAACCTGTTTCAATAAGTTATATGTGATGCTGTAAACGGTTATTTCAGGATGTTTTATACCGGCTTCGTCCATGGCCTCGCACTGCTTGTCCGTCGGATATACATAAGGATATATTCCCAGCATAAACGGGAACAATACATACTGTATCTGGGCCATTTTCTCTCCGCTGACATCCGGCAGATGCCGCTCCAGACATTCGCCAAACGCATCTATGCAGCTCCTGAAAACCTTTTTGTATTCCGCCAGTCTTTCCAGCCTGCAGTTCTCCTCTATTTCATAAAGATTCATGGCCGAAATTTTAAGCAGAACGGTCCTTTTTTCGAGCGTATGAGCCAGCTTCGCCGCCAGTTCGTCAGCATCAAGGCGTTCTTCTCTGTCCGCGATCTTCTGTATATCCATTATCCAGTCTTCATACTCGCGCGTGAGCAGTGCGAGAAAGATCTCTTCTCTGGTTTCAAAATAATTATATATTGAAGGTCTGGAACAACTTATTTCCATACCGATATCCTTGATAGTAATATTTTTGAACCCCCTGGTCCGGTACAGTTTTTCACAGGCATCGATGATTTCAGTTTTTCTCTGATCAGTCAGCGCCTCAGAACATCTCGGCATTTTTTTCTTGTATGATGTATTTAAGTCCAAATACATCAATACGCTCCTTTCCATTAAACTTTGATATAATCAATATTAACACTGTGGACTTTTTATTTTTTCTTATGGCTTTGACTATTTTAAGGAGTGTATTGCCACAGTTTTATCTAAATCATTTATAGTTGGATAAGTCTTTGAACTTTTATGTCACGCAAGTTTATGATGATAAAACCAGGTGGATAAACACAGTGATTTTACTTAAAGGAGTTGATCTTATGATCTATGTCGGCATCGATATTGCCAAACTTAACCATTTTGCTTCTGTTATGGATTCTGATGGAGAAGTTCTCGCTGAACCATTTATGTTCACCAACGATTTCTCCGGATTCCAGAAGCTGCTCGACTGCATCAGCAGTTTCCCAAGAGATGAACTTTACATCGGTATGGAATCTACTGCTCACTATGCAGAAAATCTTACCAGCTTTTTATTTACCAGAGATTTTAATGTGTGTATCATTAATCCGATCCAGACATCTGCTCTCAGAAAGTCTAACATCCGTAAAACCAAGACTGATTCTGTTGATACATACCTTATCATCAAAGCATTATCTATGAATCATTTCAGACTTTACACACAGAGAGATTATGATTCACTTCAATTAAAAAACCTCTGCCGCTTCCGCCAAAAACTTATGAAGGCAAGGACAAGGGTCAAAATTCAGCTTGTTACTTATGTGGATCTGCTGTTCCCTGAACTCCAGTATTTCTTTAAATCCGGAATACACGGTAAAGCATGTTACGCCCTTCTTAAAGAAGAACCTAATCCCGACAAGATTGCGTCGATGCATCTCACGCGGTTATCAAACCTGCTAAACAAGACCTCTAAGGGCCACTTTGGTAAGCAACATGCAATTGCTTTAAAAGAGCTTGCTGCACAATCTGTCGGTATTAAAAATGATACTCTATCTTTACAGATTTTGCAATCCATTAATCAAATCGAATTATTTGATTCTCAGCTTAATGAAGTCGAAGGATCTATCAATGAGATCATGGATAAGCTTGACTCGGTCATTAAAACGATCCCTGGCATCGGCAGCCTGAATGGCGCCATGATAATCGGCGAGATCGGCGATATCAGCCGTTTTGAAAAGCCCTGCCAGCTTCTTGCATATGCCGGCCTCGATCCATCTGTTTACCAGTCAGGAAACTTTTCAGCATCCAGGACAAGGATGTCCAAGAGAGGCTCCAGAATACTCCGATACGCTCTCATCAATGCTGCATGGCAGGCAACATTGAACAACAGGACTTTCAGGGATTACTATGATTTAAAGATCTCACAGGGCCGCCGTCATTACAATGCTCTTGGTCATGTTGCAAACAAACTTGTCCGTGTCATTCACAAGATGATGACTGATAATGTTGAATTCGATCTAGACTAGTCCTACCTGTCAACTATATTCAATTTTCAAAAGCACCTAATCGATGCTTTATTTCCTATACACTTTTTTACGTCAAAACTATTTTGTTTTTCTTCGAATTTTCTATTGACTATTCATAGTTGGTCTCCTTATGATTATTTTCCTTTTGTCAGTGAAAGGCACTTGCCGATCACATCGCCGGTACGGAGATATTCATATGTCGGAAATTCAAAGAGAACAGGTTTCATTGTCCGGTAATTGATCTTGCCTTCATCGGTGATGTCGCTCTCCTCGACATACGTGCCTGAGAATTTGACGATAAAACTCTCGAATCCTTCCGTCTTATAAATATCTTCCACTTCACATTCTATAGACAGCGGCGAATCCTTTATCATCGGTGTTCCGCCTTCACCCGTTTCATAATCAAAAACTTCGGACTTGTCAGTTTTGCTCCCGCTTACAGATCCCACGTAATCAGCTTGCGATAGTATCGCTTCAGATACCATATTGATTGAAAGTCTGTTTGTCTTCTTTATTACTCCATTAATAAAATGTGCAGAGGACAGACTCACGAGCAGTCTGTCATGTCCTATAATACCAACATGCGCTACCAGTGTCCATGTCGGTTTTTCACCGTTCATCGCTCCTATCACCGTAAGAGGTGTCGGATAAAGCGCAAGCTGCGCGCCTAAATTCTTTTTCATTTATATTCCCCTTTCTATTCTGACACCATGTCAGCAATTTAATTATAGCGCTGTTCTGACACTGTGTCAACGTTGATTTTCCATTTGAATCAGAAGGTCCTGTGAAGTTTGTGATGATCCTGTCATGTCTGTTCGAAGGCTTTCTGAACTCTTCTGTTTCTTCATTGACATGACATTATTGTCACGTAAGATAGCTCTCAAAGAGAAGGGAGTTATCTTATGGTTATCAATAAACTCAAAAAATCAGCAGTTGTACTGCTGACAGCCGCTGCGGCATTTTCTTTTTCAGTAATGCCGCTGCCGGCAAACGCCGCAGACATCATGACGACAGGACAGGTCCCGTCAGGCATTACCGCCGCCGCGGTCGACTACAACACAGTCAAAGTCACCTGGAATGCGGCGGCGGGAGCTTCTGCCTACAATGTGTACCGCGCAAAGGGGAACGGAAGCTACACACTCAAATCCACAACATCCGGCACGTCATACACAGCCGACCATCTCGCGACCGGATCAACTTACCATTTCATAATAACGACAGGAAAACTGATAAGTTCATCATCCTCGGCGCAGACTCAGTCTCTGAACTCAGTCTCATCCGTCACAGAAGTGTCCGCCAAACCGAAACTCGCTCAGACATCTGTATCAGCATCGGCAAAATCATATCAGACAATCAAAGTATCATGGACCACAGTCGCAGGTGCAAATAAATACAAGGTTTACCGCAAGAAAGGATCCGGCAGCTTTAAGAAAATCAAAACAACTTCGGCAAAATCATACACCAGCAAAGGTCTGAAATCATCGACGACATATACATATAAAGTCAAGGCCGTCCGCTCTACAAGCACATATTCCTACGCGAAATCCGGGGCCAATACTGCTTCGGCCAAAACAAAATCATTTGATGCCGACAGCAGGATCCTCAGCACCGCCAAAAGCAAACGCGGCTGTAAATATGTCTGGGGTGCTCAGGGCCCGGGCAGTTTCGACTGCAGCGGTTACGTTTACTGGGTCTACAAAAATGCTTCCGCGACCACAAAAACATTCGGCAGAAAAACAGCCCAGGGATATTACTCGAGCATGAAGCAGTACAGTGTCGGCAGCAGCCTCAGCAATGCTTCGAAAGGCGATATCCTCCTCATCGGTTCGAGCAGATCCAGCATCGTGCACGCCGCCATATATTACGGCAGCCACACCATGATACACGCCAGCAGCTCGGCAGGCAAAGTGACCGTCTCGCCGACAAGCTATTACCACATAGTCGCGATATTGCATTTACCGCGCAAATAAAAAAGAGCGGCATGGCCCGGAGGTCATGCCGTTTTAATTCTCACCGTAATTTTTACTCGAAAAAATCTGCGCATTTTTTCAGTTCATCGATTATCCTTATGTGCTGCGGACAGGCATTTTCGCACTGACCGCATTCGATGCAGTCCGACGCTTTTCCTTTGCCTCTGGTCGCAAATCCGTAATTCATCTTCGCGCCTGCCTCATTTCCGTACATGAGTTCAAAGTTCATGGCGTTGAAAATGTCGGGGATATTTATTTTCTGCGGACATTCCTTCGTGCAGTAATGACAGGAAGTGCACGGTATGCGCGGAAGGCTTTCGATGATCCCGCGGGCCTTCGCGACAGCCGCCTGCTCCTCTTCATTCAGCGGTCTGAAATTCTCCATAAACGAAATGTTGTCCTTCATCTGATCAATATCCGACATTCCCGAAAGCACTGTCAGCACACCATCGAGCGACGCCGCAAATCTGATTGCCCAGGAAGCCGGAGATGCCTTCGGATCTATTCCCGCAAACACTTCCTTTGCTTCATCCGGTATATTGACCAGCATTCCGCCCTTGACAGGCTCCATAATAGTCACTGGGAGTCCGTGCGCTCTCACGAGTTCATAATTCTTCCTCGCCTGAACGACTTCGCTTTCCCAGTCGGCATAATTTATCTGCAGCTGGACAAATTCCATCTCGGGATGATCCTCGAGGATCTTTTCCAGAGTATCCGCTTTATCGTGGAACGAGAATCCGAGATGTCTGATCCTGCCGCTTTCCTTCAGGCCTTTAAAAAAATCCCACATACCGAAGTCGTCAAAGACTTTTGTCCTGTCGTTGCCGAGATTGTGCGCCAGGTAATAATCTATGTATTCAAGTCCTGTGTTTTCCAGTGAAGTCTCAAACATTGCCTTCGCATCATCTGCGTTTTTCGCTCCGATCCAGGCAGCATTCTTTGTCGCGAAAACAAACTTATCCCGCGGATATCTTTCAACGAGCGCCTTTCTTATCGTCTGCTCCGAATCTCCGTACGCCCTTGCTGTATCAAAATAATTGAACCCTGCGCCGAGAAACAGATCCACCATATCCGCCGTCTGCTCCAGATCGCTCTTTCCGTCTTTCTGCGGCAGTCTCATAAGACCGAAACCCAATTTCTTTTTAATTTCTTCTCCTGTCATTGCTCCGTCCTTTCTTTTCCTCTATTCGCTTATCATAACACTTAAAGTCAGCTTTAAGTCAAGCTGTAATAAACGTGTGCCGCGCCCATCGAAATCAAAAATGGCACCGGCTCCTTTTGTGCGGGAGCAGATGCCTTTTTCTTTATTCGTGTTTATTCGTCCATTTTACAGTTTCGCCGACTGTGCAGCTGTAATACACAGGCCACTCGCGGAATAACGGCATCATATACATTATCCTTTCGAAAATATCATGCGGCATCGATTCCCATCTTCCGAATGTCATGACAGTTTTTTCTCCGTCAGATTCATACTTGCCTCTGATCGAACCGCAGCTCTCCATGTCGATTTTTATTTTTCCTTCGCTGTTCTCTTTGCCGACAGCAGGCGAAAAAGATATGCCTGCCGCATCAGTTGTGATCTGCGCCATCCTTCCGTCAGCGTTCCATTTATATGTTATGCCGTCTTTTATATACGTTCTGTTTTCATCCGCTTCGACCTCGCTGCCCGTGAAACATTCCGGAGCGAAAAGATAATATCTGCAGTCCAGAGAATATCTGGCCAGCGTCCGCGCTCTGCCGTTTTTTCTCACGCTCACAGGCGGCTTGTCAGGAGACATCCTGCGGTCTCCTATCCTGATGTCGTAGCGGCAGTTGTCCGCATCCATCAGCTCGCACTGGAGCAGCATGAACAGCGGCATCCCCGAAGGATCGCCTACTTTGCCTCCGGTAGGCGCAAGTATATCCATGTCCAGATCAGCTTCCCTTTTTCTGATGTTCTCATCGGCATCCGCGTAGATCTTCCGGCCTGCTGAATCCATAAACTCAAAATGGATATGGCCGCCTCTGGAACTGCTTTCTATGACCGCCCCGTTGATATGCGTGCGTATGCGCTCATGCAGACCATTGCCGTAAGATCTGAAATCGTCGCCTTCGCTTCCTATGTGATCGTATACATCCACATATCCGTCACTTCTGTAGGCGATGATACGCGGATCTTCACGCGTGCCGATCAGCTGAAGCTCGAACCTTCTGTACACTTCATCCGGATCATTGTCAAAATTGATCAGAGCCAGTTTCCGAACCGGCAGAGACTTCAATATGAACGGTAAAAACATTTTCCCCATAACTGTTCCCTTGAATATTATCTTGCTGCGGCAAGATTAACTGTTACTATTTTTTTCACATGGAAGTAATACCATACCAGGAATACCCCTGTGATGACCCATGTGACAGGATATGAAACGCACAAAGAAATGTACGCCATCATTGAACCGTATGTGTCGGATACCGCATGGAAACCGAATACGATCCACACTATCCTGACCAGACAGACCCCTATCATAGTCGCGATCATCGGCACCAGCGGACGGTTCATTCCTCTCACACAGCCTGTCGCGACATTCATGATGCCGCAGGTCCAGTATGTCGGCATGAATATCATCATTCTGTATATTCCGCGGCTCACAGCTTCCGCTGATGTAGGCAGATATACCCCCAGGACAGGTCTGGCAAAAATAAGAAATGTGAATCCCATTACACATCCTACCAGCGTCGACAGCCATACTGCCGAGGCAAATATTTTATTGAACCTTTCGTCTCTTCCTGCTCCGTAATTCTGACCGGTGAATGTCGTTGCACCCTGGTTGAACGCATCCATCGATACCCATACGAATCCTTCTATATTTGACGCCGCGGCATTGCCTGCGACATAAAGAGTCCCCAGCGAATTGACCGAAGACTGTATCATTACATTGGAAACAGCAAACACCACAGACTGCAGTCCCGTCGGCAGCCCCATGCGGAATATCGTCCTGGCCTTGCTGCGATATATTTTCAGATCCTTCAATATGATCCTGCACGGGCCTTCGATATGCCTCAGCCTGTTTATTATGAGGATCGCGGATATAAGCTGTGATGCAACCGTGCCGATGGCAACTCCGGCAACCCCCAGATGAAATTCTATTACCAGGAAAAGATTCAGCGCCACATTCACGCATCCGGCGAAGAACAGATAATACATCGGCCTCTTGGTATCTCCCGTAGTAATGAGCACTGCTCTCCCGAATGTGTATATCATGAAACACGGTGTGCCGAAGAAATATATCCTGAGATACAGCGTCGACTGACCGATAACATCCGCCGGCGTCGCCATCCAGGTGAGGAAAAGATGCGCGCCCATTATACCCACGGCCGACACCATCAGTCCGAACAATATTCCCATCATTACTGTTGTATGTGCATCTCTGCCCACGTCGACATAGCGTTTAGCCCCGATATCAGTCGAGATGACTACCGTCGCTCCTATCGAAAGGCCGAGGAAGAAATTTATCAGCAGATTGATGAGAAATGTCGTCGATCCCACTGCCGCAACAGCATCGGCGCCGACAAACTGCCCCACTACAATAATGTCCGCAGCATTGAATAAAAGCTGCAGCACACTGGTAAGTACGATAGGCATGCAGAATTTGAACATTTTGCTTGCTATCGGTCCCTGTGTCATATCCAATTGTTTGCTTTTTTTGTCAGCAGCCAACCAAATCCCTCTCTCTGTACCTCTCTTACAACATTGCTAATTATACCACCTGTGTCAAGCGTCTTTTCACAAAAAGACCGCTTCCGAATTCGTTTTCGGAAGCGGCCGCATCTGCTTATTGGGAATTAAAGGAAAGTCTCCGGTTCCGCTCTTCTTGCATAGCCGAGTTCGAGTTCTTCTTTATGATAAAGATACTTCGGATCATCGAAATACTTTGCGCCCGCCGGGCATTTCTTCACACATGCGCAGCATTTCATGCATATCCCGGAAATCACCGATACATCTTCCATATCTATTGATCCCATGGGGCATACCTGCACACATGTCATGCATCCGGTACATTTCTCCATATCCGTCTTTGGTTTCACTTTGAGAATATTGATCGGATTTCCGGCTCTGTCCCGCGGAGTATAATACGGTCTCACCGGATCTTCTCCTTTTACGGTGACCGGCGCTCCCGGTTTTTCCAGTCCGGCTGTTTTTTCCGCTGCTCGGTCCGCAAATTTCAGAGCTTCCGCAATATCATTTTCATCGGGCCTGCCCGCTCCGAGAATAGCCGAGAATGAATGCTCGCCGATGAAAGCTGCTCCTGCAATTGTATGGAATCCGTCTTTTTCCAGAATGTTCCTCAGTTCTATCAGAGCATCGTCATAATTTCTGTTTCCGTACAGCACGACCGGAACAGCGAGTGCGCCGCAGCCTCTCACTGTGTCAAGGTACTTCAGGAGAACGTTCGGAACTCTTCCGGCTATTACCGGCGTGCCGAATATCACGAGGTCATTTTCCCCGAATACAGGATCGTCTCCGTGTGAACCGAATCCGCCGTCTCTCGCACCAGGCAGAGTGAAGTCAAAAGACCCGCATTCCGCGCCGAGCCTGTCTGCAGCCTCACGCGCTATAACGGTCACTGTTTTTTCTGTGGTATATGTCGCGCTGAAATACATCGCGGTCACCCTGTTGATCTTCATTACAGCACCTTGCTCAGAAAGTTCTTTGTCCTTTCATTTTTCGGGCTGCCGAATATTTCCTCCGGCGTTCCCTGCTCGCAGACAATGCCTTCGTCTATGAACAGGATCCTGTCGGCCACTTCACGCGCAAAGCCCATCTCGTGTGTTACTATCGCCATTGTCATACCCTGTTCGGCCAGTTCGCGCATTACTTCGAGAACTTCGCCTACCATCTCAGGGTCCAGCGCCGATGTCGGTTCGTCAAAAAGCATTACTTCAGGTTCCATCGCCAGTGCTCTCGCTATTGCGACACGCTGTGCCTGTCCGCCCGAAAGCGATGCAGGGTAGACATCTGATTTGTCGTCCAGTCCGACTCTCTGCAGAAGCTCGTGCGCGAGCTTCTCGGCATCGGCTTTGGAAACGCCCTTTGTTTTCATAGGAGCAAGCGTGACATTTTCCAGGGTCGTCATATTCTGAAACAGATTGAAACTCTGGAAAACCATACCGAGTTTCTGTCTTATCTTATTGATATCCGAGTCTTTCGAATTGATCTGCTGCCCGTCGAGCAGGACCTTTCCGGTCGTCGGCTCTTCCAGCAGATTGAGGCAGCGCAGGAATGTGCTCTTGCCCGATCCCGACGGTCCGATGATGCATACGACTTCTCCGTCCTTGATCGTTTCTGTAATTCCCTTGAGGACCTGCAGATCCCCGAATGATTTAGTTAATTCAATTACTTCTATCACTGACTGCCATCCTCCTTTCCATATAAAGCACGAGTCTTGAAAGAGGTATCGTGAGCGAGAGATAGACTATCGCCACGCCGAGATACGCAGGCCATGCTTCAAATGTCTGTGAAGCCCACAGCATGCCGACACGGGTGACTTCTACTATCGCTATTACCGACAGCACAGCCGTCTCTTTGATCAGTGTGATAAACTCGTTGCCGAGCGCCGGCAGAATGATCCTGAACGCCTGCGGGATAACGATGTATCTCTTCGTCATTGCATTCGTCATGCCGAGCGAACGCGCCGCCTCGATCTGGCCGTTGTCGACCGCCTGCAGTCCGGCTCTTATTATCTCAGCGACATATGCCGCACTGTTCAGTCCGCACGCCAGCATGCCGCAGAGCGGTTCAATGCCTCTCCATGTGAAAAATATACCGTTCGCCTGCAGAAGGCCCGGCAGTCCTCCGTAGAGAATGAGTGCCTGGACCAGAAGCGGCGTGCCTCTGATGATCTCGACATATACGGAAGCTATCACTCTCAGGATTTTGTGCTTTGACAGCTTTCCGAGCGCAACGAGAAGACCGAGACCGACGCCGATGATAACAGCCACCGCCGTTATCTCGAGGGTCATCAGAAGTCCGGTATATGCGACTCCTATTCCTTTCAAATAAATCATTTTGTACCTTCCATGTTATAGAATATTTTATCTCAAAAACCTTTATTGCCCCGGGCGATAACGCACGGGGCTAAAGGAATTGATTTCGTTTATCAGTCTGTTCCGAGCTTCCATTCTTTCATGATCTTGTCGAATGTGCCGTCGTCCTTGATGTTCTTGAGTCCTTTGTTGATCTTATCGCAGAGTTCAGTATTGTCTTTCTTGACTGCGAAGGCAAAATGCTCAGCATCCAGAGTATCTCCTACGATCTTGATCGTGTTAGGCTTCTTGGCAATGTAGTTTTCTGTAACAGGCTTGTCGTTTACAAGCGCGTCGATAGTGCCGTTCGTCAGATCCGTAACAGCTTCGTTGAGTCCGTTGTATATTTTAGCCTGCTTGATCTTGCCCTTCTTTGCGAGAGCCTGTATCATGTCGGAACTTGTCGTTCCCGTCTGAGCGCCGATGATCATATCTTTTGTGAAATCGTCCTTGCCCTTGATCGTGTTGTTGTCTTCCTTGACCGCAACTACGAGACCGCTGTCATAATATGTATCTGAGAAAAGGACTTCTTTTTCTCTGTCCTTTGTATCAGCCATACCTGAGGCGATAATATCTATGTTGCCCGATTTAACTGCCGGAATAAGTCCGTCAAATGACATGTTCTTCCACTCGAGCTTGAAGCCCTGATCCTTGGCGATCGCTTCCATCATATCGTAATCCGCTCCTGCCAGCTGCTTGGAATCTTTTTCATCCGTCGTATCAAACGGCGGGAATGTAGGCTCCATAGCAACTACATATGTAGGCCATGTCGAGCTGTTGCCCTGCGCTCCGCTTCCGCATGCCGACAGCGATAATACCGTCGCAACCGCCAGTGCCGCTACCAGCAATATTTTCAACTGCTTTTTCATTCTTCTCTCCTCCTAAATAACATTATTCATAATCATTTTAATTTTGAATAGGCTTTTATAATAATACAGCAGAGTTAATATAAATGCAATACTATTGTCTATTTCAGACAATATCTACTTTTAGTACAATAAATAGTGTGGTATAAATAATCCGGAGGAAAATGATTTGGGAAAATACAGCATAAAAGATATAAATAAATTTCTGATCACAGACGACGATGCCGGCCTGACATATCTCGGCGGAAACCAGGAATGGTACGGAAAATTTTTCAGGCGGCTCGCCGGATGCGGTCCGACTGCGGCTGCCAATATTTTCAAATATCTCGGAGCTGATAAACTGCCTGCGGGTTCAGTGCGGGAGACCGATACGCTGAAGCAGTATAAAACTCTGATGAATGAAATGTGGGAACATGTCACACCGACCTCACGCGGAGTTTACTGCACCGAAATATTTTACGACGGATGTCTGAGTTTTGCCGGGGCCAGAGGCATTAATATCACTTACAGTTCTCTTGATATTGCAGATATTGCTGATGTGGATAAAGGGAAGGCCCGGCGCCCTGCATTATGCGATGTTATAGATTTCGTGAAAAGCGGACTGGAACGCGATCTTCCGGTGGCGTTTCTGAGTCTCGACAGCGGAAGTGAACGATCGATCGACAGGTGGCACTGGATCACAGTAATATCTATTGATATCCGCGGCGCCGGAAATGCGTCGGTCGATTTTCTCGATGCAGGCGTTATCAAACACGCCGATCTTGCAAACTGGTACCGCACAACAAAAGAAGGCGGAGGTTTCGTGATAATATCTCCGGCCTGTGATACAATATAATCCTGAAGGGAAACAATGTTATGACTCATACTATAGATATGATCGACTTTATTCTGACGGCTGCTGCCGTATGGATAGTCTTCTGTGTTATCAGATACATGCTCCTGAAAAAAAACGGGAGCACTGATATGAAAAAGCTGCTGCATCTGACAACAGCTTATTTCTATTTTGTTATTCTGATTTCCATTATGCTTCTCCCGGTCGTTCTTTCGGCTCCTTACCGGGGAATGTTTTCACCGTCGTTTATCATGACGATATCGGCATCGGAATTTTCGGGCAGCGCTTTTATATATAAATTAGGCGATCTGCTCCTTTTTATCCCGCTCCCTGTCTGTCTTTATATCTGCGGCGTGAAACGCATGTCGGAGGTCAGATATGCCCTGGCGGCAGGCATCATCTTTTCACTCGGAATAGAAATACTGCAGCTTGCGGAAGGTCTGGCCGGAATTGCCTACAGGTACACTGGCCTCACGGATGTCCTCCTCGGCACAGCAGGAGCGCTGGCAGGCTGGAACATGATCCGCACGCACAGAAAGAGGTGATCTTATGTCATTTTTAAAAGAGATAAGCATAAAAACATCAGAACATACGCAGATGATCGACATTACTGCGCAGGTCGCCGCGGCAGTCAGAGAAAGCGGAGTACGGGACGGAGTGTGTATTGTATTCTCCAACCATACGACTGCTGCTGTCACGATCAACGAAAACGCCGACCCTGATGTTCAGAGTGATTTCATCAGGGAGATCAATAAAATAGTCCCGTGGGATGACGGTTACCGCCACCGGGAAGGCAACTCCGCAGCACATCTCAAAGCGAGCATGACCGGCGCATCGGAAACGGTCATCATATCCGGCGGGAGACTTTATCTCGGCACATGGCAGGGAATTTATTTTCTCGAATATGACGGGCCGAGGAACCGGCATGTCTCCGTCAAAATCATTGCAGGATGACATTGAATATTACAGCATCTTCTCCGCTTCACGGCGGAGAATTTCTTTTTCATTCGGTATTTTTTCATCTATGACCCCGGAAAACAGTGCCTTCAGTATTCTCCCCACCTCCGGTCCCTGGGGAACGCCCAGTTCAAGAATGTCCCTGCCGTCAATGGCCATATCCCGCATCGAAAAACATTTCTGCTGTTCCAGGATATCCGCTGTGATCCCGCGGAATTTTTCGATATTTGCAATACGCTCTTCAGCGCAGGACGGCGCCTGGCTCGATACATCGGCAATTTCCAGTTCTGTCAGCATATCGAGTTTTTCCGCACCGAATTTATTGAGCATATGTTTTGCATGTTTTTCTGTCTGTTGAAATACTATCCCGTGGTACCAGATCAGTTCTTTCACCAGGGCAGTCGTTTTATTATCGAACTTCAGTCTCTTCATTACCGACTCCGCCATCTCCGCGCTCATATGCTCGTGGCCGTAGAAATGCCCCCATCCGTCTTCAGTCAAGGTCATGCAGGGCGGTTTGCCTATATCGTGGAAGAAGGCGGCCAGCTTAAGCGGCACCGTGTTAATTACATAATGGACCACATGAAGCGTATGCTGCCACACATCATAACAGTGATAATCGTTTTTCTGGTCAAGTCCGAACATCGGGACTGCTTCCGGGATTATTTCATCGATCACTTTCCGGCAGCGGTCGAGCGACTGCAGCGAGCCTATTCCGGTCAGCGTCTTGACGAATTCCTCCCTTATCCTCTCTTCAGAAATATTATGGAGAAGATAAGCGTATTTATTCATCGCTTCGTAAGTGTTTGTTTCTATCGAAAAACTGAGCTGCGCGCTGAACCGCATAGCTCTCATAATTCTCAGCGCATCCTCGAGATACCGCTCCGCCGGATTCCCCACGCACCTGATTATACCGTTCTGCAGATCTTCCTGCCCTCCGAACAAATCGATCAGTCCGCGCTTTTTATTGTATGCCATGGCGTTCACGGTAAAATCGCGCCGCGCAAGATCGTCTTCTATTGAACGCGAAAAACGGACTGAATCCGGGTGTCTGTTGTCGGCATAATTTCCGTCGACCCTGTACGTTGTCACTTCGTAAAGCTTGTCGTTTATAAGGATACCGACCGTACCGTGCCTGGCTCCGGTATCGAATATCCGCCAGCCGCTGTAATATTCTCCGTCTTTTTCGCTTTTCTTTTCCGGTTTCCCGAAAATGGCAAACATCTCCCGCGGAGATGCATCTGTGCACATGTCCCAGTCTGCCGGTTCTGCCCCGCGCAGAACATCTCTCACACATCCGCCCACTATAAAAGCTTCATGTCCCGACTCTTCGAGAGCATCCATTATTTCCCCGACAGCATCGGGTAATTTCAAACCGTTGATCTTCTTCATTCTTAGATTATAACACTTTAAAGAAGAGGTATATAGTTCTGAAGGACTACTATCCACAGGAATATCGTAATGATGGAGAATACCGAAGCATATGCCACCAGCTGCGCGGCCAGACTGTCATCGCCGCCCATCTGCTGGGAAATGGTGTAAGTATTGACTGCTGTCGGCGCGCACATAGCCGCAAAGACAACAATGATTTCATAATTGTTGAAACCCAGAAGGATCGCGACAGGTACCATTACTGCCGGAACAAGCACCAGCCTGGCCAGACACGTCCAGAAGATCTGTTTTTTGTACGCCTCTGATGCAGAGAATGAAAATCCTGCGCCCAGCATGATGAGCATTACCGGTGTCGCGACCTGGCTCATTGATTTTATTACGCCTAAAGCCATATCAGGTATCGGAATATGCAGACAGGTAAAAAGCACACCTGCCGCGGCGCCGTGGATAAGCGGATTCAGGGCTATCCCTTTCATGATCTTTTTAAAATCGGGCTTTCCCTTTCTTAAGGCTTCAAATACCACTACCGAACCGATATTATATACTATGATCGTCAGGGTGATAGCCAGCGCCATCAGGCCGAGATACTTCTTCCCCGCGACAGCTTCCATGACCGGCATCCCGACGTAGATGAGATTGCCCCTGAATATGGCCTGCACGATGACTGCCTGCTTGCTGTTGTCTTTCTCCAGTTTCGGCACAATGAAAAACGAGGCGATGATCACCACTATTACTGCAGCAGGAATATAAACGATCAGCCGCATATCCATGAACCCTGTAAAATCGTTCGAATAGAGGTTATAGAAAATCATCACAGGCAAAAACAAATGAAAAATGACCCTGTTGATCGTGTTGATCCCGTCAATATCGATAAAGTTGATCTTTCTGCATATATATCCAATTGTCATAAGCACCATAAACGGGAATACCGCCTCAAATGCAATTTTAAATACTGTCATAACATTGCCAGTATACCACAAATCCGGCCGCATCCGACAACAAGTAATAAATCAGGAGATGCGAATATCCAATATACTTTGCACTATTAGATGAGGTCTGCAGTCCAGATATCCGCTCAATAGGGTATACATTTTCACTGATCATGAAATGTCCCCATAGTTATGGGCAGGTATGAATTTGGAGAATCGTTATTCCAGACAATAAAAAGTTGCTTCCCTGTATACCGGACACACTTCAGATCAAGGTCCCCTTTTCTCTGACAGTGATAAAACGTATCTGTCAATTAAAAAGGCCGCGCCTCAGAGGGTACCCTTAATAAAATGGTGTTTTGCCTCTTAAGACCGCAGCCTGTTATTTTGTGATCATTTAATTTTGATAAAGTGTAATTGATGTCTTTTTCGAACCTTTTCACTCGATAAAGTTACTGTCCCCAGCCGGGCATCCAGGCTCGAAAATTCGTTTCGCCGTTTTTAGCCGAACAGCGGAGTGCTGAAATATCTCTCCGCCGTATCCGGCAGAAGTGTAACTACTGTTTTATCCGGTCCGAGCTCCTTCGCCAGCGCCAGCGCCGTGACTACATTCGTGCCGCTCGAGATCCCGCACATTAGTCCTTCCTTCGAGGCCAGCTCACGCGACATGGCGATCGCTTCTTCGTCTTTGACGATGAAAGTTTTTTCGAAGATGTCCTGATCGAGTATGTCAGGCACGACCCCGTCGCCTATGCCCATCTGCATATGCGTTCCGACTTTTCCACCGGAAAACAACGCCGCCTTTTCCGGCTCCGCCGCCCATATACGAATATCAGGATTTGCATTTCTGAGTGCTTTGCCTATACCTGTGATCGTTCCTCCCGTTCCTATTCCGGAACAGAATCCGTCTATCTTTATGCCTGCCTGTTCTATGATCTCACGTCCGGTATTTTCAAAATGAGCCGCAGTATTTGCCTCGTTCTCGAACTGCTGAGGCACATATACCCGTGGATCCTGTTTCATCATTTCCAGTGTTGTTTCCAGACATTCCTGTATACAGTCTCCGATGTTGCCTGCGTCGTGGACAAGTATAACTGTTGCTCCGTAAAGCTCCACGAGTTTTCTGCGTTCTTCGCTGACAGAATCCGGCATTACAATGACCGTCTCATATCCCTTGACTGCGCCAACGAGCGCCAGGCCTATCCCCTGATTTCCGCTGGTAGGTTCAACTATGATAGTGTCTTTATTGATCAGGCCTTTTTTCTCAGCTTCGCAGATCATATTGTATGCTGTTCTTGTTTTTACCGAGCCGCCGACGTTGACCGCCTCATATTTCACCAGAATCTGCGCCGAGTCAGCCCCGCCGATCTTGTTGAGTCTTATGAGCGGTGTACCGCCAATAGCCTCCAATACATTACTGCAAATCATTTCTTCCTCCTGTTAATAATAATGTGTCTTTATTACCCGCGTGAAGCAATTCTAACCATAAATTTGGCAAAAATAATGTCTATGTTACAAAAAACAATAATTCCTTTGTGATTTTGTACAATTTTTTTCTCGAAAAAATATTGACAACCGCAAAAAACAGGTGTACTTTAAGTCCATAAAAAAGAATATCGTTAAAACGTTGAAGGAGACAAGTACTTCGGAATACCTGCTGAGTGAAGCGGAGTGAACCGGTGACAGTGAGAAACCGGGAGTAAGGAACCGAACGAATAACACTCCCGAGTACGAACTGAACGAGCATATGCTTCAGTAGGAGAGTCGGGGTCGGCCCGTTACAGCCGATACAGCTGTTGGGCTGGAAAAAGAGGGACCTGCAGAAATGCAGTCCAAGATAGGTGGCACCGCGGATATGTGGCTATTCGTCCTATAAGTTATGGGATAATAGCCACTTTTTAATTGACCGGGAACTATACCCGGCCGCGCACGGGAGGTGCCGACAATGTGCTCAATAATGGGAAGTACAGTAAAAATCGATATGACCGTATATTACAGTTTTTTTAAAAAGACAAAATCCAGAGGCCCGGATATGAGCAGAGTACGCGAAACAAAATCAGGTATCATGGGATTTCACAGGCTTTCAATAATGGACCTCGATGAGACAGGCATGCAGCCGTTCGTCTCCGGCGAAGATGTCTGTGTATGCAACGGGGAACTTTACGGATTCCGTGAAGTCAGAAAATATCTTGCATCAATAGGATATAGATTCACATCCGACAGTGACTGTGAGATCATTCTTCCGCTCTGGAAAGAATACGGAACTAAAATGTTCAATATGCTTGATGCCGAATTTGCGATGATCATCTACGATGCAAGGGAAGACCGTTATATAGCGGCCCGCGACCCTATCGGGATCCGTCCTCTTTATTATGGCTATGTCAGGCAGAAATATATCGATGACGCTTCGACATTCGGTCTTGCCAAAGGATCAGGAAAAGACAGAGGCATCGTGTTTGCCAGCGAACCGAAAAACCTGGCCGGTCTCGTAAAGGAAATCTATCCTTTTCCTCCGGGATATTACTACATGGACGGCGAGTTCGTATGCTATGATGATATTTCTTCTCTCAGGGGAAACAAATATGCCGATCAGGCGCACGGATACTGCAGCGACGATCTCACAACAATATTCCGCGGCATCCACGACAGGCTGATCGCCGGTGTAAAGAAAAGGCTCGACGCTGACGCGCCTGTCGGCTTCCTTCTCAGCGGAGGCCTCGACAGTTCGCTGGTCTGCTCGATTGCGCAGCGGCTCATGCCTGACAAGTCGATCAAAACCTTTGCGGTCGGTATGGACAAAGATGCTATTGATCTTAAATATGCGCGCGAAGTCGCAGACTTTATCGGCTCCGACCATACAGAGATAATTATCACACGTGATGACGTCATAGATTCAATCGACGAAGTAATAAAGGCTCTGGCAACATATGACATCACTACCATACGCGCAAGCATGGGAATGTATCTCATGTGCAAAAGCATAAGCCGGATCAGCGATATTAAAGTACTGCTTACAGGTGAAATATCAGATGAACTTTTCGGATACAAATATACTGATTTCGCGCCTGATGCACAGGCTTTCCAGCAGGAAGCATCAAAACGCATACATGAACTGCATATGTATGATGTGCTCCGCGCGGACAGATGCATCAGCGTAAACGGCATAGAAGGAAGAGTCCCGTTCGGAGATCTTGATTTCGTCAGATACGTCATGGCGATCGATCCGTCAAAGAAACTCAACAAATACGGCAAAGGAAAATATCTGCTGCGCAGAGCCTTCGACCATGAATTCGGCGATTATCTTCCTGACGATATCCTCTGGCGTGAAAAAGCGGCGTTCAGCGATGCGGTCGGACACTCGATGGTAGACGATATCAAGGAATATGCAGACACGCTCTATACAGATACAGAGGCGAGATTTCTTTATAAAAAATATTCGTATCACGCCGAGCCTTTCACCAAGGAATCGCTTATGTACCGCGAGATATTCGAAAAATATTACAGCGGGCAGGCCGGTATGGTTACAGATTTCTGGATGCCGAACAAATCGTGGGAAGGCTGCGATGTGGACGACCCGAGCGCAAGAGTTCTTTCGAATTACGGCGCATCCGGTATTTAATATAGCTATAAATTGATTGGGATAAAGCTGCTGAAGCAAAAGGAGATTAAAATGAGCAGGATCACAGACATTTTCGGTACTATGGTTTTTGACGAAGAAGTAATGAAAGACAAACTTCCGCGCGAAGTCTTCGCCAAATTCAAAAAACATCTGGAAGACGGAAGCGAACTTCCTCTTGAAGTTGCAGATGTTATTGCAACAACTGTAAAAGACTGGGCGGAACAGAAAGGCGCTACGCACTTCACGCACTGGTTCCAGCCGATGACCGGCGTTACCGCCGAGAAACACGACAGTCTGATGAATTTTTCCGGCAAAAGTCTTATAAAAGGCGAACCGGATGCATCCAGTTTCCCTTCCGGCGGTATGAGAGCCACCTTTGAAGCCAGAGGATATACTTCATGGGACACCAGCTCGCCGATGTTCATTAAAGAAGATACATTATATATACCTACTGCGTTCATGTCATACTCCGGCGATGCGCTCGACAAAAAAACGCCGCTGCTGCGTTCGAACGAGGCCGTTGACCGGGAAGCGAAACGTGTGCTCGCCGCACTCGGCATCAAAACGAAGAAAGTCATCCCGCAGATCGGACCGGAGCAGGAATATTTCATCATTCCGAAGTCTCTCTATTCCGCGAGGAAAGACTTGGTGTACACCGGACGCACACTCGTCGGCGCCGCACCTCCGAAAAGTCAGGAACTCGACGATCATTACTTTGGTCAGCTGAAGCCTTCTATCAAGGCATATATGGCCGATCTTGATGAAGAGCTCTGGAAACTCGGGATCAGAGCGACGACAGAGCATAATGAAGTCGCTCCGTCGCAGCATGAACTGGCGCCGATCTATTCTGAATGCAACATCGCATCAGACCACAACCAGCTGACAATGGAAATGATGAAGAAGGTCGCAGACAGACACGGCATGCGCTGCCTGCTTCATGAAAAGCCATTTGAAGGGATCAACGGTTCCGGGAAACACATCAACTGGTCGCTCAGCACTGATACCGGTCTCAATGTTTTCAAACCGGGCGCCGATCCTCTCGGCAATACGGTATTCCTGCTGTTCGTCACAGCTGTTATCAAAGCCGTCGATGAATATCAGGATATGCTGAGGATATCCGTCGCCAGCGCCAGCAACGATCACAGACTCGGCGGCAACGAAGCTCCGCCGGCGATCATCTCCATGTTCCTCGGAGACGATGTAACAGCAGTGCTCGACGCGCTTGAAGCCGGCCGCACAGAAGTCGCCGCCTCCGACCGTGACATGACAACAGGCGTACAGGTCCTTACTGATTTCAAGAAAGACACCACTGACAGAAACAGAACTTCTCCTTTTGCCTTCACAGGCAACAGATTTGAGTTCAGAATGGTCGGTTCACTGACATCAGTATCATGTCCGACTTACATGATCAATACAATGATGGCATCTGTTCTCAGTGAATTCGCCGACATTCTCGAAAAATCCGGCGACGCCGAAAAATGCGCGAGAGAACTCGCCGCTAAGTCATATACTGACCATAAACGCATCGTTTTCAACGGGAACAATTATACTGATGAATGGGTAGAGGAAGCAGAAAAACGCGGACTCTGCAACTACAAGACAACTGCTGAATGCATGCCGGAATGGACATCGGAGAAAAACGTCAAGCTGTTCACTTCCATGGGCGTCCTTACCGAGAAAGAACTGTATGCACGCCAGGAAATCTTATTTGAAGAATACTGCAAGGAACTGAATATCGAGGCCCTCACTCTGATCGATATGATCGCCAAAGACATTCTTCCGTCAGTAAGAGAATACACCGCATCCCTTGCCGAAAGCATTGAAGTCAAAGAGTCAGTACTGGGAAAAGATGTATGCTCATCCGATATCAGATCTCTTAAAGAGATTATGGAACTCAGCGAAAAGCTTGCCTGTAAAACAGCTGATCTGCGGGCGATTTCCGCAACAGAACCTTCATATAAGACAGGAGACCCTGTCTCCGCAATGTTCTGCAGTGATATCATCGCGGCAATGAGCGATATCAGGGAGTACGCCGATAAGCTCGAACTCATGATGCCGAGGGACTACTGGCCGATACCTACATACGGAGACCTTCTGTTCACGCAGAAATACGAATAATATAATGACCTCATTATCTTAAACTATATGAGCCGGACCGTCGCTGCGGGGAATATTTTTCCTGTGAGGCGGTCCGGTTTATGGTATAATAATGCCGCTTAAATGTTGAAAGAGGGAAAATGATATTGAGTATTACAGCTGCATTCATAATTTTTATCGCATCTATGCTGACGTGCCTCGTCACGGGTAAAACCATGCTCTTCGCACTTGTCATTGGCTTTTTCTGCTTTTTCAGCGCAGCCTGCAAACTCGGAAATACTCCGCGTGAAGTCGGCAGGATGGCTTTCGACGGCGCAAAAGAAACCGTCGTCGTTCTCGAAATATTACTGCTGATAGGCATGATCACGGGTATGTGGCGGGCTTCGGGCATCATTACATTCTTCGTTTATTACGGCATAAAAATCATCACGCCTCACCTGTTCATCCTTGTCGCATTCCTGCTCTCGGCGCTGCTGTCGTATGCGCTCGGGACATCTTTCGGTGTTGCCGGGACGCTCGGAGTAATATTCATCACACTCGCGAAAAGCGGCGATGTCAATCTGGCAATTGCCGGAGGTGCGATACTTTCAGGCATATATTTCGGCGACAGAGGATCCCCGGTGTCGTCATCCGCTGCGCTGACCGCCGCGATCACTCATACGGATCTGGCGAAAAACGTGCGCGAAATGATGCATTCGGCCATTCTGCCGATGGCGATATGCACTGCCGCATACGGCGTCCTGTCGTATATGAATCCGATCAGGCATGTCGATAATGCAGTAATGAGTCTGCTTTCGTCGCAGTTCACTCTTTCGTGGTGGCTGCTGCTGCCGGCCGCGCTGGTGATCGTCCTTCCGCTGTGCAGAGTCAATATCAAACTGGTCATGGTTATTACAATAATAGCCAGCTTTGTGCTGGCTATCGTTATTCAGCATATCGATTTTGTGACATGCCTGCGCTATATGGTTTTCGGATATGTGTGTCCTGATGCCGAACTTGGAAAGATACTGAACGGAGGCGGCATGACATCCATGGTGCTGGTATGCGCCATCCTGGCCCTGTCCTGTTCATATTCCGGTATCTTCCGGACTACGAGAATGCTCAACCGCGTCCAGCATCTTGTCATCCGCCTGATGCACCGGATCGGCCGTTTCCCGGCGACACTCGTCACCTCGGCCGCAATGGTAATACTGTTCTGCAATCAGACTATTGCCGCTGTCATGACTGTAAATATGGTCGAACGCGCATATACTATGTGCGGCAGAACACGCACCGAACTGGCGATCGATATTGAAAACTCAGCAATCGTTGTCGCAGGCATCATTCCCTGGTCACTCGCCGCAGCAGTATGTTATCAGGTCATGAACGTCGGCGCATATATCATCCCGTTCGCATTCTATCTATTCCTGATACCGCTGTGCTGGATATTCACGAAAAAGTTCAGATTCAAATAGAAGCCGCGTATTGTTCGATCCTTGATTTCACACGCTCCTCACCGAGTATCTGCTGTATCTGCCAGATATCCGGCGACTGACTGCGCCCTACGACCGCCAGCCTTATTACTTCGCTGACATGTCCCACGTGACCCTTGTATTTTTCAGGTTCGTTCTTGAAATCCTTAGGCCTTTCCGCATAACCGAGCTTCCCGGCAATTTCTCTTATTTTATCGAACCAGACTCCGTTATCATCCGCATGATCATATCCCCGGAGATATTCCCCGAGAATCTTTTTCGCGTCCTCCGCCGGGACTTCCTGCGGCAGGCTGTCCTCGACCCGGAAATATTCATCGAAGAAATAGCTTATAAATTCAAACATCTGCGGAGCATTGACAAAATCCTTACGCGGTTTCTTTCCTTCACGGCCGAGATCCAGTATCGGCAGCAGATATTCTTTCCGTCCCGCAAGGACCGGTACGATCTCCTCACGATATTCCTGCGCCCATTCCAGCATGAAAGCATACAGATCTTCCGCGCTGATCCTCACCAGCACATCTTTGGAAATGTCGTTGAGCTTGTTCAGATCGAACAGAGCGCCCGATGTACTCATTTTTTTCGTTGTGAAAGCAAAATCCTCCACCGGCGAATCAGGATGCGCCATCCTCCATTCCTCATAATTGGAATTCAGTATCGTCAGCAGATATTCGCGGACCGCCGCCGGGTGATAACCCATTTCCTTATAATAGCCCAGCCTCAGTTCAGGGTCTTTTCTCTTGGAAAGCTTGCGCTTGTTGCCGTTCTCATCCAGCTTCATCAGCTGTGCGGTATGGCAGTAAAGAGGCCATCTCCACCCCATCTTTTCGAACAGCTCTACATGTATCGGCAGCGACGAAAGCCATTCCTCACCTCTGACCACATGAGTCGTTCTCATGAAATGATCGTCGACTACATGAGCGAAATGATATGTAGGTATCCCCGTCGCCTTCAGAATCACAGTATCCTGGCAGTTCTCAGGCATTGTCAGCGTACCGCGTATGCCGTCCCTGACTTTTATTTCCCCGGGATCATCTATATTACCGCCTGATCTCAGACGCAGCACATACGGTTTGCCCTCAGCAATATTTGCCTCGACTTCTTCATATGAAAGATCGCGGCAGGCTGCGTATCTGCCGTATATCCCCGGCATCTCCTTATTTGCTTCCTGCTTTTCTCTTATCGCGCTTATTTCTTCCTCCGTCAGGAAACACGGATATGCCATTCCTTCGCTGACCAGATGCCTGGCCATGCACTGGTAGATTTCTTTTCTCTCGCTCTGAGTGTATGGTCCGTATTCTCCGGTGTCTCCATTCCGGCCCGCGCCTTCATCAAACTCTATGCCGAAGAAATCGAGCGAATCGATAATGACATCGACAGCTCCTTCTACATATCTCTTGTCGTCAGTATCTTCTATCCGCAGATAAAATACTCCGCCGCTCTGATGCGCCAGACGTTCGTCCACGAACGCGCCGTAAAGGTTCCCGAGATGCATGAAACCAGTCGGGCTCGGCCCCAGCCTTGTGACCTTCGCTCCTTCAGGCAGATCTCTCTGCGGATAAATCGTTTCATAATCTTCCGGCGTTTTTGTGATCTCCGGAAAAAGCAGCTCTGCCAGCTTTTCGTAATCCATCATTTTCTCGTATTATCTCCTTTACTAACCATCATATTCTTCTCTGCCGCCGACTATCGCCTCTATTGCGATCCTGTTTCTCGGAGGGCATCCCTCTGCCCATCTGAGGCCGTATCTGTCGGCAAATTTTTTCGCGCACGCTCCGATGCAGACTGTTTTTTCCGGCACCATGTCCCGGACATCTATCATGCTGTCATCGGCCCGGCCGGCTATCACCGTCAAACCCTCAGTATATTTCAGAAGCCCGGCCTCCTTCATATCGATCAGCACACTGACGACTGTATTTCGGCAGCCGGTGCAGGCGCTTTCATCGAGGACCATCCTGAAAGAATCAGCCACGCCGTCTATCTTTGTCTCGCATGATCTTACGAATCTGCTCGCGACATCTGCGATTTTTTCTCCCGCAATATCTATTTCCGACAGATCCATAGTTCCGAGTCCTCTCGCTGCCGCGGCGGCGGTTATCGGCACCTCAGCCGGTTCATATCCCATGATCTTTCCCGTTACTGCTTCACAGGCAACGATATCTTTGGAGCCTATTATGAGATCCATTTCCTTCGTTTCTCCGAAAACCGGGCCTGTCCCTTCAGCTGCGAAGGTCCCGTCCACGATCTCCAGGCAGGGTTTCAGCGCCGCATTCAGATCGACGACGCTCTCGATCAGTCCGTCTCTGTGGAATTTCTTCTTCGAATCATCCGCCAGCAAACCTTTAAGGTTTTTCATCCCCAGTGTTATCTCAGTCTGATCGTGCGTCTTCATCACCGGTACAGTAATGACCGCATCCGCGTCTCTCACCAGTTCCCAGGTGATTATCCCGTGCGCGATCTCCGCATCATCTATGACCAGGCGGCATTTCTCGCCGCCCTGTTTGTCTTTTGATTTAAGATCGACAACAGGCACGCCGTTTTCCCGGAGCCTGTTATATCCGCACATCAGAATTACATCCTCAGTATCCGCGCCGACCGAAGCGGATTCAGCTATGACAGGAGTTCCTCCCGCAAACTTAACAGCCTCATATATCGCCAGGCAGACCTCCCATCTGGTGACAGCGCCCGAAAGTCTGGACATCGGCACGGCGACCATGTTCGGCTTGATGATAACTCTGTCTCCCGGACTGATAATATCTTCGAGGCCTCCGAGATCTTCGACGACCCTGTCTACCGCTTCTCTGATATCCTCGAAATCATTACCGCACGTTTTTCTAATCGATACTGTTGAATTCATTTGTTTTCCTCCAGCCATCTCAGCGCGTAATCCGCCGCAAATTCAGCACCCGGCAGTAATATACTTTCATCGATGTCGAACCTGCTGTTGTGCTGCGGGAAGTCTGTGTGTTTTTCCGCATCGGCGATCCCGATCATTGCAAAAATGCCCGGCTTCAGCTTCAGATACTCCGCGAAGTCGTCCCCGCACATCGTGCCTTTATAATCATACTCCGCGTCTTCTCCGAATGAACCCGCAAGAGCCTGTTTCGCGACATCATAACAGTCCGCATCGTTTATTACTACATCTGAACCGCTCTCCCACGATGCCGATGCTTCGGCACCGAACGCCGCTGCTGTTTCATGCGCAATATCCGCTACCATTTCTTTGAGCTTTTTCCGCAGACCGCTGTCGAAACATCTTATCGTTCCCTGCATCACAGCAGTATCGGGGATAATATTCCAGCCGGTACCGGCTTCGATCCTGCATACGCTCACTACTGCCGCTTCCAGCGGATCCAGCTTTCTCGCGACTATCTGCTGCAGCGCAGTGATTATTTGCGCCGCCGCCAGGATAGGATCTGTGCCCGTATCAGGCATAGCCCCGTGACAGCCCTTCCCCTTCACCGTTATTGTGAACGCATCCGAAGACGCCATGACTGCTCCCGGCCTTATGCATACCTTCCCGGACGGGATATCGCTCCAGAGGTGCGCTCCGTAAACAGCATCGACACCGTTCATGACTCCATCCGCAATTGCGAGTTCCGAACCGGAGCCGGTCTCTTCTCCGGGATAAAAAATGAATTTTACACTGCCGGTGATTTCTTCCCGGACAGCGCACAGTTTTTTCGCCGCGCCGAGCACCATGGCCATATGTCCGTCATGCCCGCACGCGTGCATCCTGCCTTCAAAGCGCGACGCAAACGGAAGCCCGGTTTCTTCTTTTACAGCCAGAGCATCCGTATCGCTTATCAGCGCGACCGTCTTTCCGGCCTTCCTGCCGCAGATCACGGCGCTTACTCCGGTCTCTGCGAACACTTCGGGATCCAGTCCCATTGCGCGCAGTGCTGCCACGAGATGGTCTCTCGTCTCATATTCCGCATAGGCGGTTTCCGGGATCTGATGCAGCTCACGTCTCTGCTCTGTTATATATTTTTCAAGTTCTTTCATATCCATAATGATACCATGGCTGTGATCATTCCGACAAAAATTCTTCTGTTACTCTTCCCAGAATTTTCAGGCCTCTGTCGGATTCTTCATCAGTTGTATTCGAGAAATTCAGTCTCAGTTCATTGTGCACATCCGCATTCGGATAAAACGATGTCCCCGGTATGAACGCCACTCCGGCATCGCAGGCTTTTTTGTAAAGTATCCTGGCATCCTTTCCTTCAGGCAGAGACAGCCAGATGAATATCCCTCCTTCAGGTTTTCTGAAAGTGACTTCCCCGGGGAGATATTTCTTTATGCCATCCGCCATCACATCGCATCTGTGCGAGTACAGCGATGTTATTCCCTCAATATGCTTTTCAATATCATTGTGTTTCAGGAAATCCGCGATCTCCCATTGTGAGATCGTCGAACTGGAAAGGTCCGCCGCGCTCTTTATTACAAGATATTTCTCCATTATCCGGTTCCTCGCGCACAGCCAGGCCACACGCATCCCCGGGCAGAATATCTTCGAGAAAGTGCCGACGTATATTACCTGACCCTTTTTGTCGTAATACGCAAGCGGCTTCTGCGGCACTTCATTGAATGCCAGTTCGCCGTAAGCCGCATCTTCGAGTACGGGAATATCATACTCCGAAATGAACTCCATAAAGTCACGTCTTCTGTTATCCGACCAGCTGCGGCCCGTCGGATTCTGGAAGTCCGGATTCACGTAAATCAGTCTGACCTTGTCGCCGTACTTCTCCAGAGCTTCACGCACTCCCTCGATCGTCAGTCCCTCTTCATCTGTCGGTACACCCACAAGCGACGCCTGATAACTGTGCAGAGCGCTCACCGCGCCCAGATAAGACGGAGACTCGAAAAGCACAACATCTCCCGGATCGATGAACGCCATGCCGCTCATATCGAGTCCCTGCTGCGACCCGCTCGTCATAATGATCTCATCCGTTCCGTATTCGATCCCGAACTTATTTTTCATTCTCTCACTCATTATCTCGCGGAGGCCCAGATAACCCAGCGTCGAACAATACGAAAGCGCCTGCTTCCCGTGTTCGATGATGACTCTGTCAAATGATTCTCTGATCCTGTCCAGCGGATATGTTTCCGCAGACGGTATGCCGGCCGCGAACGATATCATTCCCGGCATATCCTGATGGTCGAATGCTTCCACCATAGACGTGTCTTCAAGCCAGCGTACCCTTTTTGCAAATTCCATTTTATACTCCTTACGATTATATTTCCCAGCTGTTTAAATACTTTTCCTGCTCCTCCGTGAGCTCGTCGATTTCCGTGCCCCAGGCGGCCAGTTTCCTGCGCGCGATGACATCGTCGATTTCCGCCGAAACATCGACCACTCCATTCGGAAGCTCGCTGTGATGCTCCTTTATATACATAGCGGACATCGCCTGTACTGCAAACGAAAGATCCATTATTTCCGCAGGATGTCCGTCGGCAGCGGCAATATTTGCCAGCCTGCCCTCTCCTATCACATGCACCCATCGGCCGTTCGACAGTTTATATCCCATGATGTTTTGACGGCTTTCTTTTCTTTCTTCTGCTTTTTCTTCAAGTTCCGCCATATCTATTTCGCAGTTGAAGTGTCCAGCATTGGCCAGGATCGCTCCGTCCTTCATTTTCAGCATGTGATCAACGGTGATGGTCCGGCAGCATCCGGTTGCAGTAATAAAAAAGTCTCCTTTTTCCGCCGCGTCTCTCATAGGCATTACATCATAACCGTCCATTCTAGCCTCGATTGCTTTCACCGGGTCGATTTCTGTGACTATGACTCTCGCTCCCAGCGCATCGGCTCTCATGGCTATTCCGCGTGAACACCATCCGTACCCGACAACCACAGCAGTTTTGCCCGCAACAATGAGATTAGTGTTCCTCATTATGCTGTCCCAGACCGACTGCCCCGTTCCATATCTGTTGTCGAAAAGATGCTTGCAGTCCGCGTCGTTCACGGCTATCATCGGAAACTTCAGCACTCCGCTGCGTTCCATCGCCTTCAGTCTGATAATACCGGTAGTCGTCTCTTCGCATCCGCCCCAGACTTCTTCCGCCAGATCTCTGCGGCTGCCGTGAAGCATGCCTACCAGATCTCCGCCGTCGTCTATGACGATGTTCGGCTTATGCTCAAGACACATTTCGATATGCTTTCTGTACTCTTCTTCTGTGGCTCCGTGAAAGGCATATACATGCACCCCCGAATCAGCGAGCGCTGCCGCGACATCATCCTGTGTCGACAGGACATTACTGCCGGTTGCGCAGAGTTCGGCGCCCCCCGCCGCCAGCACGAGACAAAGATATGCCGTCTTGGCCTCCATATGTATCGAAAGCGATATCTTTATGCCCTTAAAAGGCATCGTGCGGGTGTATTCCTTCTCGAGACCGTTCAGCAGCGGCATATTATGCCTCACCCATTCTATTTTCTCATGCCCCGAAGGCGCCAGACTGATATCTCTGACATCATAATCTTTCATTTTCTGTTTCCTCCAAAATCAATAATCGAGGCGCCCCTTGCGGACGCCTCTGGGTTTTGACTTTTATTCTACAGTTACCGACTTTGCGAGATTCTTCGGCTTGTCGATATTGCATCCTCTGAACTTCGCCACATAATATGCAAACATCTGCAGCGGCACTACTGTCAGCAGCGGCGTGACTTCATCCGCACACTGCGGAATAAAGATGCAGTTGTCCGCCAGATCCGCAATGAGACGGCTTCCTTCTTTGGCAACCGCGATCACATATGCGCCTCTCGCTTTGATCTCCTCGATGTTCGAACCCATCTTTTCGTCCAGCCCGTCCTGAGTCGCCAGAGCAAAAAATACCGTTCCGTTTTCAACAAGTGCGATCGTTCCATGCTTCAGTTCCCCGGCGGCAATAGCGAAGGAATTGATATATGATATTTCCTTCAGCTTCAGCGATCCTTCAAGCGACACCGCCGAATCAACTCCTCTGCCGATAAAGAACATTTCGTTCTGCCTGTGGAACTGCTCGGCGATTTTCTCTATTTCCTTTTCCTGCGAGAAAACCATATTGAGTTTCTCCGGAATGCCTTTGAGTTCATTGATGATCATTCTGTAATACGAATCATCAATAGTGCCCTTAGCTTTCGCCATATACAGCGCTATCAGGTACATGCATACGAGCTGTGTGGTATATGCCTTCGTTGATGCTACCGCGATTTCCGGACCTGCCCAGGTGTAGAACACGTCGTCTGATTCACGCGCGACCGAACTCCCGATCACGTTGACCACCGAAAGGACTCTCGCGCCCCTGGATCTCGCAAGCCTCAGGGCCTGCAGCGTATCCTGTGTTTCTCCCGACTGACTGATCGCAATGAAAAGCGTATTTTCGTCCACCAGCGGATCTCTGTATCTGAACTCCGAGGCCACATCCACTTCCACTGAGATTTTAGCCATCTTTTCTATGGCATATTTGCCCACCAGTCCGGCATGATATGCCGTCCCGCAGGCCACGATATATATCTTGTCGAACTTGTCGATTTCTTCCTTCGTCATATTGATGCCGTCGAGATTTATGATGCCGTCATCGTCCAGTCTCCTCGTAAGAGTTTCTTCGATGCCGGCCGGCTGCTCGTGAATTTCCTTGAGCATAAAATGTTCATAGCCGCCTTTTTCAGCCGCATCGACATCCCATGTGACATGGAACACATCGCGGTGTATCTCATTTCTTTCTGTATCGAATATCCTGATATCATCTTTTGTAATGACTACAAGTTCTCCGTTCTCGATAAAATAAACCTGCCCGGAATATTTCAGGAAAGCGGGAATATCCGACGCCAGAAAATTACAGCCTTTTCCGAGCCCGGCTACCAGCGGTGTATCTTTCCTGACGCCGATGATCTTGTCCGGCTCTCTGGATGACATGGCTACGATGGTATATGTCCCCCGTATGCGCTTCGTCGCTCTGGCAACCGCATCCTGCAGATTTCCGCATTCATCAAAATAAACTCCCAGAAGATGCGCAATGACTTCAGAATCCGTCTCTGATTTGAAAGTTATGGCATGCTCTCTGACGAGCTGCTCTTTTATTTCCATATAATTCTCGATTATGCCGTTATGCACTATCGACAATGTTTCATCGCTGTTGCAGTGAGGATGCGCATTCAGATCAGAAGGTACACCGTGCGTCGCCCATCTGGTGTGGCCGATGCCTATGTTACTGTCGAAAGAAGCATCCCCGATTATTTTTTCCAGATTGCTTATCTCACCCACCTTTTTCCTTACCTCGATTTTTCCGTTGCAGATCAAGGCAATGCCGGCTGAATCATATCCCCTGTATTCGAGACTCTTCAGTCCTCCCAAAATAATATCCTTTGCGCCGGTCTCATTTCCGACGTAACCTACAATGCCGCACATGTTAAATCCTCCTTAGTGATCAGCCGAGCTTTCTTGTTATCATATCTGCAAGTCCCCTTGCCATGATAGCTATGCTGTCTTCATTTTCGCCCTCGAGCATTACCCTCACCAGCGGTTCTGTTCCGGACGGTCTTATCAGTATCCTGCCTTTTCCGTCCATCTTCTTTTCCAGAGCGCTGATTGCTCTGCATATTTCCTCATCATCTTTATATGCTTCTTTATTGTCATTCTTAACTTTCGCATTTACAAGCACCTGCGGATAGATCGTGACCGAAGATGCCAGTTCCGACGGACTGACCCCGCTCTTCAGCACTGCTTTTATCAGCTGCAGCGAAGACAGTATTCCGTCTCCCGTAGTCGTATGACCGCGGAAAATAATATGGCCCGACTGTTCTCCCCCGAGAACACATCCGGTCTGTTTCATCCGCTCAAGCACATAGCGGTCGCCGACCCCGGTAATGTCCGCGGTGCAGCCTATTTCGTCCAGATATTTATGCAGTCCGAGGTTGCTCATGACCGTGACAGTAACCTTGTCATCGGTAAGCTCGCCCTCTTCTTTCAGCATCTTGGCACAGATGCATATTATCCGGTCTCCGTCTATGACTTCGCCCTTTTCATCCACTGCGATCAGTCTGTCCGCATCTCCGTCAAATGCCATGCCGATGAAGGCGCCGTTTTCGACGACCGCCCTCTGCAGAGCCTCCGGATGTGTGGACCCCACGCCGTCATTTATATTGGTACCGTTCGGATCATCACCGATAGTAATGACTTTCGCACCGAGCGCTGAATAAACTCTCGCTGCTATCTTGTATGCCGCACCGTTCGCGCAGTCAAGCACGATACGCTTTCCCTTCAGGTCTACGTCAGTCGAATTGATCAGAAATCTTGAATACACTTCCTGTCCATCCGATTCCGCCGTCAGCATCTTGCCGAGCATATCCCCGGTCGCAATAAGTTCGAGATCAAGATTCCTCATCAGGATATTCTCGATTTCATCTTCAATGGAATCATCGAGCTTATAGCCCTCGCCGTTGAAAAACTTGATTCCGTTATATTCAAATGGATTATGCGACGCGGAAATAACGACTCCCGCAGTCGCGTGGAAATACCTGACAAGATATGCGACAGCAGGCGTCGGGATGATTCCCGCATCAATGACATTGCCGCCTATCGCAAGAACTCCGGCCGTGAGGGATGCCTTGAGCATGTCGCCCGAGATCCTTGTATCCGTGCCTATCAGAATAACAGGCTTGGCGGTGTCTCTGCTGAGAACATACGCGCCTGCTTTTCCAAGTTTGAATGCGAAACTCGGTGTCAGCTCTGTATTCGCGATCCCGCGAACGCCGTCCGTACCGAATAATCTACCCATATATCTACTCCATTCCGGTAATTATCAATTTTCACTTAATGTCACTGTTGCTTTCGCAGGCGACACCGTAACCGATACGACTTTAGCAACAGCCGCATCGATCTTAACCTTATGTTTTCCTTTTTCCAGACCGCTGCAGTCCACTGTCAGCTTGATATCGCCGGAAGTAATATCCGCGAGGATATCTTCAGAGGCGCTGACCGTGACCTTGAAAGATCCGCTGCTGATTTTAGCATCAAGACCGTCCCCGATATTGCTCGCAGTAATATCGGTTTCATCCATCGTGAAAGTACCGCTCTTGAGCGCATTGAGAGTTATCCTGATCCCTATATCGGCATCCGAATCCGCCAGACTCACTCCCGCAGGAAGATCGATCGATAGCCTGATCGTCCTCGAGCTTGTCACATTGTCCAGACTTACATCTGCGGCAGTAACGCTGTCTATCTTGTTCAGCACCGACTTGCGTCCCTTGATCTTGACAGAAGTCGGGACATCCCTGGACTTGATCTCGTACCCGTCAGGCACGGAACCGGTCACATTGACCTTGAGGCTGACAGTCTTGGTGCTCTCCAGAGTCGCAGTAATATCAGCCGTATTCTGCGACAGTTTAACATAATTCACTTCGTTCCCGTCCGCATCGACCGCAGTCAGATCCGCGGAAACCGTTGTTTCCTTTTCCTTGATCTCAGAACGCTTCACCGAAGCTTTCACGTAACTGACCTTGCTGACCTGCGCTTCTGTTCCCGAAACCTCCACAGTCTTTGGATCCGCCGTGACTTCTCCCACTTCAGTGCCGTCTGTCTTTTTGCCCGTAAATTTAGCCTTTACGGTTTTAGTCCTGCTCACAAGATCCGCCACCCTGACATCAATTGTATCTCTGCTGACCTTTGACACACTTATGCCTGAAGGGACCGTGACTTTCACGTCCACAGTATTATCGCCCTTGCTGAGCTCTGCGGCATCTATCGATACCCTGATATCCGATTTGTCAACTTTTTTTACGGCTCTTCTCGTGCCGCTGATAGTCACATCAACCGTCATGTCCCCCGGGTCCTCGATTGCGAGTCCCTGATTGCGGAGAACATTTTCATTCTTGATCTGTACAGTTATGCTCTCGTATTTCTGCTGTGTTTCCGGATTGACCTGCCCCACAACATACGCCCACAATATTATCGCGACCAGAACAGAGATCACCATGTTGACTTTGTTGTTTCTAAACATCGCCGTCACCTCTGTTTTTTCTGCCCGCAGCCTTCTTCTTCTTTTTGTTTTCCTCGCTCTGGTTCAGATAGATCGAAAGCAGTGTTTTTTCAACTGCTTTTTCGTCGAGATATCTTTCCAGTCTGCCGTCTCTTGCTATCGAAATGATGCCTGTCTCTTCAGATACAATAAGCGTGAGGCAGTCTGATTTCTCAGTAATGCCTATGCCCGCTCTGTGCCTTGTTCCGAGTTCGCTCGGAAGATCCATATTCGCTGTCAGCGGCAATACACAGCCGGCGGCATGTATACGGTCCCCTCTGATCACCACGGCTCCGTCGTGAAGCGGCGATCCTTCATAGAAAAGATTCCCCAGCAGATTAGCCGAAACCTCGGCATCGATGATCGTGCCTGTTTCGCAGATATCCGAAAGAGATGTCTGTCTCTCAATAATAATGAGGGCTCCGACCTTCTTCGACGAAAATTCTTCGATTGCTTTAACGAATTCATGTGTGACATGCATGGATTTTTCTTTGTTCATCTTGCCGAACTGCGACGGCCTCATGATCTTGCCGCGTCCCATCTGCTCCAGCCCGCGCCGCAGTTCCGGCTGGAACACGACTATCAGGGCCAGTATGCCTACTGTCAGCAGTGACTTGAGCAGCCAGTTTATTGTATAAAGATGGACTACCCCCGAAAGCCATGTTGCAAGCACCAGAATGAGCAGGCCCTGAACAAGCTGCTCGGCCCTGCTCTCCCGGATAAATCCAAGTACTTTATATATGACGAAGGCAACGAGTGCGATATCGATGATATCGTTGACGCCGATGCCTGCGACCAGATTATAAAAGGTGTCACTCATTATTATTTCTTTCTATCCACCTTTGATCAATATGCTGTTTCAAGAAGTCCGTAATTAGCGTCCTCTCTCTTATATACTACATTTACACTGTCTGTTTCCATGTTCAGAAATACATAAAAATTATGCTCGAGCATTTCCATCTGGATGATCGCTTCATCGACAGTCATAGGCTCAAGTTCAAATCTCTTCTTACGTACGATTTTGATTTCTTCTTCCTCTTCAGGTTCAGGCCAGTCCTGGAAATTAAATTCCTTGTAGTCCTTGTGCTTCCTCTGCAGTTTGCCCTTGAATCTGGACATCTGCGAAGCCAGCTTGTCAACAACGTTGTCGATGCCGTCGAAGAAATCTTCAGATTTATCTTCTGCGCGGAAAATCATTCCGCGAACTTTGATCGTTGCTTCCATCTTGTCAAGATTTCTTTCCTGTGAAAGCATAACATTTGCTACTATATCATCCGAGAAATATTTACTTAATTTCCCCATCTTCTTTTCGATTGTGTCTTTTAAATGGTCATCTGTGTCCACATTTTTACTCGTAATTATTATTTTCATACCATAGACCTCCTTAGTAATATTTTTGCTAACTTAATTATAACAATTCCGACGTTTTTATACAATAGCCGTTTGGCTGACCTGGTCTTTGCCCCCACACCTGCCTTGACCCGGATTACCGGAGGACTTACTTCTAAGATACGCCATGATCGCCGCGCATCTCCGGCGCGGTTTACGTGGGACCTTTTGCCCGTATCTGGCATGGCCTTTCAACCACAGACCCAGACGGCTATTATATACGAATTGACCCGACTATTATACAACATTACAGCACATATATCATGCATATGTTTTATTTACTTTTTGTCACCGTATCTGGCAAAACACTCAGCTGCGTAATATAATATTGAGCATAAAAGGAAAGAGGGGGAAAAAATGAAAACAAACCTTAATGCCGTCAACATGCAGATGGCTCTCCGCATCTCCGTCGGGATCATTGCCGCCGTAATCACAGCAGAAAATCTCGGCATTGAATTTGCAGCCTCGACGTGCATAGTCACACTTCTCGGGATCCAGTCCACAAAAAAAGAAACCTGGATCACTGCCGGGAAAAGAGTCGTCTCTCTGGCGTATACTCTGTGTATTGTCATAGTAATGTACGAGCTCCTCGGCATCAGTCTCCGTGCTTTCTGTGCGGCCATAATTCTGCTGACATTCCTTACATATGCGATCGGCTGGGGCACAACACTTTCGATCAATGTTGTCGTCCTCGTACATATCTTTATCCAGCAGGTCCCGTTTTCCGGCGAACTCATTTTCAATGAGATCATCCGGGTCACTATCGGCATGCTGATCGCACTCGCCATCAACTGGAAACTTCCTACCATGGAAAAACAGATGCGCCGTGATATCGTTTACATCGAAAATGATATCAGCGATATCCTGCATACATTCGCCGAAATACTGCGTGGCCGGGAAAAAGCTACTGCTGAAACCGCCGGCCGCCTGACCGGACTGCGGCAGCATCTCATCAGCGGAAAAGAAAATGCCTGCAAATTTGAAAACAACAATCTTCTGCCCCACGCAAAATACTATGTAAATTACATATCTATGCGGCAGACTGAAGGTCTTATCATATATAACATATATAAATACATTCAAAAAATAAAAAAGCTCGATGAAAGCACTTACAGCCTGGCCGACTACATAGATGCGATCGGCCACGGCATCGCCATGGAACATGAAATGGACGAAATAAAGGAAAGATCCGCAGCCGCCGGCATAACACTCAGCAATACTCGTCTGCCCGCAACCAGCGACGAGCTGTACGAGATCGCCCTGAAATACTTTATCATGGGCAGTCTCGAAGAAATGACAGAAGCCAAAGAACGATTCATCGCCACACTGACACCTGAAGAAACCGCCCGTTACTGGACCGACGAGCATCGCTGAACATGCCCTGTCATGTTTCCTCCGGCATTATCAGATTGCCGCCGGCGGCGAACGTGAGCACGTATACTTTTTTCGCTCCGCTCTTTTTAAGTGCTGCGGCACAGCTGTCAGCTGTACTCCCCGTCGTATAAATATCATCAACCAGAAGGATGTCCCGGCCTTTCGCCGCCGAGACAGCATCCGGTTTTGCAGCAAATGCATCTTTGACATTTTCCATACGCTCATAGACACCGAGCATCTTCATTGCTTCTGTATGCTTCTCCCTGACAAGCAGTTCCGCATACGGTTTCCCGGTTTTTTTCGCAAATAATCCGGCAACTAGCGCAGCCTGATTGAAACCGCGCTTTTTCAGACGCGAAGAATGCACGGGTACGGATGTGACGATGTCATATTCCAGATCCTCATGTTCCATACGGTCGAACATTATTTCAGCTATTTCCCGTCCGATAAATGATTTCAGCCGGTATTTGTATTCCGTCACGACGGTCTTTTCATACAACCCGTACTGCACACATGTAAATCCTCTGTCAAAAATATGGTTTACATTCCTGCAGTCGGTGCAGAGTTCATGGCGCCAGTTGTCATCAAGGATCTTTCCGCATTTTGCGCAGGTCCTGCCGACTGCCCATCTCATCCGTTCGATGCATTTATCGCAAAGACCGTAAGTCCTGGTTTTATCTATTACGCTTCCGCAGCATATGCAGTATATCCTCTGCGGAAAAATTATATCTGTCATCAGATTCATGCCTGCCTCCGTTTGTAGTGCTGATCGTTCCGGTTCGTTTCCATATTTTACCATTATATCATAAGCTCCGATCAGACGCATGCTCTATACAATAATATGCGAGAAAATAAAAAACTCACTCTGTGTCTGTTCAGCCACAGTTTTCTCCGCGGCCGGCTCTCAGTAATACATGAATTCTTTTCACTTTATTCTTAAAAAAGATGAATTGTACCATTTGCACTGCAAAGAGTATAATGTACATAAGATAAAACTGCGTAAATCTTAAGGAGATGTATTTATCATGAAAACAGAAAGAGTGGAACGGATCCGTCAAAACTACTTGAATGAGAAACCGCATATTTCAATCGAACGTGCAAAGATATGGACAGAATCTTTTAAGGAAACTGAAGGCCAGCCGATGGAGCTCAGATCTGCGCGTGCTTTTTATGATGCCTGCTGCAGACTTCCGGTAACTATCTTCGATGATGAACTCATTGTCGGAACAAGCGGAGAGTACCGCAGAACAGGCATCATCACTCCGGAATTCGGCTGGAAATGGGTCGATGATGAAATGGAAAATTTCAGCAGCCGCGAGCAGGATCCATATCAGATGGATGAAGCGCAGATCAGATATTGCCGTGAAGAGATCTTCCCTTACTGGAAAGGCAAATCGGCGGAAGATATTTTTCTTACGCGTATTCCGGAGGCGGCGCGCAGGATAGGAGTAGATACCGGATTTATCGACACAGACTCGAAGTGGCGCAACGGCATAGGAGAAATTTCTCCGGACTATACGGATCAGCTCCTTCCAAAAGGGTTCCGCGGGATCATGAAGGAAGCAGAAGAAAGAATGGCTGAACTCGACGAAACTGTCCCTGAGGATTTTGAAAAAATCGCATTTTATAAATCAATGCTCCTCGTATGCAGCGGCATGGTCACGCTTGCAGAGCGTTACAGCGACAAGGCGGCAGAAATGGCTGCGTCTGAAAGCGACCCGGTGCGGAAAGCAGAACTTGAAGAAATCAGCGAGGTGTGCCGCCGAGTACCGGCCCATCCGCCTGAATCATTCCGCGAAGCTCTCCAGTTCACATGGTTCGTCCAGCTTGCCGGCATTATTTCGGAAAATCCGCTGGCACTGAATGTCGGGCGTTTCGATCAGTTCATCTATCCTTACTACAAGGCTGATCTTGATGCGGGAATAACAGATCACGACAGCGCGCTCGAACTTATCGAGCTGCTCTGGTTCAAATACTCTGAATGGGTGTGGGTCATCTCGTCGAATACGGCCGGATTTTTTGCCGGATACACCAATTTTGAGAATCTTACTATCGGCGGCAGAAAAGTCGACGGCAGCGACGGCACAAATGATGTTTCGTATCTCTGTATAGAAGCCACAAAGGAAATAAAGACTCATCAGCCGACTCTCAGCTGCCGGATCGCCCCTGACTGTCCGGAAGAATTCCTGGCAGCTGTAACGGATCTCGTTTCTACAGGAATGGGATTTCCTGCGATCCACAGTGACCGCGAAGGCTATCAGATGCTCAGGAATCTCGGATACAGCGCTGATGATGCAAACGACTGGAATAACTGCGGATGCGTTGTCCCTCACTCCAGAAAGACTTTCGAGTGGACATCCTCGTGCAATATAAGCTTCACAGCCGCGCTCGAGTTTGCTCTCAATGAAGGACGGAGCCGTCTCACCGGCGACCAGGTTTCTCTTTCTGAAAAAGATCCGAAGACTTTCGAATCGTATGATGAAATCATCGAAGCATGGTGCAGACAGTTCAGATATATGGTAAGACAGGGAGTCGTCAGTCTCAACCTTGCACAGCAGATCCACCATGAAAACAGACCGCGGCCTTTCCTTTCATCGTGCAATGAATACTGCCTCAAAAACGGTAAAGATCTTGTTGACGGAGGCGCGAAATACAACATCGGTCCGGTCTTCACAGGATGCGGATTATCTGTTACTGCAAACTGCCTGGCCGTAATAAAGAAATTGGTGTTCGAAGATAAGACTGTCACTATGAGTGAACTTATCGATGCGCTCAATGCGGACTGGAACGGCTTTGATAAACTGCGCGCGATGGCGCAGGCCTGCCCGAAATACGGCAATGATGACGATTATGCGGACAGTATCGCCAAGGAACTCGCAGACTTCTACTATGATGATGTCACATCATACAAGGATTTCTACGGACATCACTACGTTACTGCATTCATGGGCATTTCGAATTACCTTCCGACCGGAAAAGTTCTCGGCGCCACGCCTGACGGCCGAAAAGCGAGAGAACCTATAAGTGAAGGTGTTTCACCTTATACCGGAACAGATATGAGCACTTGCCTGGCAGCTATGAAATCCGCTTCCAAGATAAATCATGACATTCACTCCGGCGGCATACTGCTGAATCAGCGTCTCAATCACGACCTTGTTGCTACGAAGCGGGGCCAGGCTAATCTCGGCGCAATGCTGCAGACATATTTCGGACTTGGAGGCTTCCATGTCCAGTTCAACACAGTATCTAATAAAACACTGAGAGACGCGCAGGCTCATCCTGACAATTACAAGGATCTGCTCGTACGAGTTGCCGGCTACAGCGCTCAGTGGATAAACTTGTCGGAAAGCATGCAGGAATCGATTATTGCCAGAAATGCGCACACTGAATTTTAGAAAGGACTGATCATGATCCGCGGCTATGTAATGCAGGAACAGCCTTTTTCGGTCAACGACGGAGAAGGAATACGGACAACGATATTCCTTGCGGGCTGTCCGATGAGATGCCGGTGGTGCTCGAATCCGGAAGGATTCGGGCAGAAACCGCTGGTCGGATATTATGTGAAACAATGTATCGGATGCGGCAGATGTGCCGAAGTATGTCCTCAGGGCATCGGTATCGATCTGAACGATCCGGCAATGCGGAAAAAATGTACAGGCTGCGGCAAATGCGCCGCGGCCTGTCCAAAATCGGCCCGAAGACAGCTCGTTTCTGTCCGGGATGCTGATGAAATCATTGCGGCGGCGAAGAAGTTCAGTATGTTCTACCGTGCATCAGGAGGCGGCATTACTTTTTCCGGAGGTGAAGCGACTTTTCAGCCGGAACTTCTCAATTATCTGTCTGAACAACTGTACGATATGGGCTTCAGCCTCGATCTGGAGACATGCGGGCAGTTTGATTTCGATGAAGTCAGGCCGGCGCTGAACCGTATGGATCTTATTTTCATCGATATCAAACACATGGACGACAAAGTCCACAGAAAATATACGGGGATGTCGAATAAAACCGTCCTCGAAAATATTTGCCGGCTCAATGAACTCAGCGCTGAGATCGCAGTCCGCGTCCCTGTGATCGGCGGCGTAAATGACAGCGATGACAACATACTGGCCACTGCTTCTTTTGTCAGGGAAAATCTCCCGCGGGCAAAGATGGAGCTCCTTCCGTATCACGAGCTGGGAGCAGCTAAATATGAAGCTCTCGGCATGGATCTGCCCGATGCGTCGTTTTATACGCCCGCTCCGGAAAAGATGGAACATCTGAAACACATCATCAGTCAGGCAGGTGTCGAACTGATCAGCTTCAGATAAAAACAAGATGCTGCTTATTTTATGCTGTCGGCATTCTTTTCTTTCAGCCAGTCAAGTATATGCCGCACGAGCGCCGTCGTTGCCGGGGAAAGTGTCCTGCGCTTCTGAGTGATCATGACTATCCTGCGGTATTCTTCCGGCTCAAACGGCCAGATACTGACATTGAACGCTATCCTCTTCAGAGTAAGTTCCGGCAGGATACTTATTCCCATGCCGCTCTCGATCATGGCATATATGGACTGATCATCATCACACTGATAATGTGACTGATATGACGGTCCGAAATTTTTATTGAGAAATTCTTCAAGATCGCGGTTATAACCTTTTCTTCTCAGTATCATATTCTGTTTCCTGATCTCACCTATCGTAAGATAATTCCCGTTCTCCGGGCGGAAACCGGGAGGCGTCACACACAGAAGTCTGTCCTGAAATATCGGGATCTCATTAAATATGCCGCCGCTCAGCGGAGTAGAAAAGCCGATCTCGGCCTCACCTGACTGGATCCAGTACTGCACATCATCATAATCTCCCTGCAGCACATCGATCTCAATGCCGGGATATTTCGCGCTGAAATCTCTGATCATCCCGGGCAGCCAGTTCACAATGATACTGCTGAAAGTCCCGATCGTTACTTTACCTCTTGTAAGACCGTTTATCTGTGAGGCTTCCTCATGCATCAATTCCTCGCTGCGAAGTATTTCGCATACATGTTCCAGCATCTGTCTGCCTTCTTTTGTGATCGAAACACCGGCCCTGCCTCTGATAAACAAAGAAAATCCGAGTTCCGCTTCCAGTGAAGCAATAGAATGACTGACCGCGGACGGCGTCAGATTCAGCACTTCTGCCGCGCGCAGAAAACTGTTCTGTCTGGCTACTTCATAAAAAATCTCATATGAAACATATGCCATGCCGGCTCCTTTCGATCGTTCAGGTTTAACTTTTAGCTGCTTTACAGAATTACATGTTTTACTATTACTGATTATAGTAGATTCGCGGGCATAAGAAAAGAATGTATTTACAGCAGACTCCGGGGATGTTATACTACGCCTGCAAAGATGGTATTCTGAAAAGAAACGATACTTTTGAACTTATACGAACGGCGCAGCCTGACAAGGCGCGCACTGTCCCGCCGGACTAATCAGAACGGAGGGATGCTTATGAACATTGGTTTTATCGGCGCGGGAAAAGTCGGTTTCTCTATGGGGAAATACATGACAGGACGCGGAATAGAAGTCACCGGTTATTACAGCAGGAACCCGGAGTCTTCACTCGAAGCAGCAAATTTCACAGATACTAAACAATTTCTGGATTTGGAGCAGCTGGTCGGGGACAGCGACGCGATCTTTCTCACAGTACCGGACGGAGAAATATCCTCCGTATGGGAACAATTGAAAGAACTGCCGATTCAAGGTAAGATCATAAGTCATTTCAGCGGAGCGCAGAGCTCTGATATCTTTTCGGAAAGAAGGCGGATCCCCGCCTATGGATATTCCATCCATCCATTATTTGCATTTAACGACAAATACAGTTCGTACAAAGATGCGGACAAAGCTTTTTATGCCATCGAAGGAGACCGTGAAAAAATCAGCGAAATCTTCGGGCTGCTCGAAACCATGGGCAACGATTATACTGTGATCTCAGCGTCTGATAAGATACGCTACCATGCTGCAGCAGCCATAGTAAGCAATCTATACGTGGGCCTTGCGTCCATGGCGGAACAGATCCTTACTGAATGCGGTTTTACCCCTGATGATGCGCACAGGGCTTTTTCGCCTCTGATCATGAACAATGCCGGCAATATCGTTTCATACGGTACCTCAGGTGCATTGACGGGTCCTGTTGAACGCAGCGATACCGCCACAGTTGCCGGGCATATCGGCAGTTTGTCGCCAGACCAGTCGGAAGTATACAGAATGCTTTCGAAAGAAGTATTGAAAGTCGCGAAACGCAAACATCCGGATCGCGATTATGCAGAAATGGAGAAAATATTATGAGCAATACTGTATCAACATTCATGAAACAAAAATCAGACAAAGATAAGATCACAATGGTGACATGCTATGATTATTCAATGGCAAAGCTTATGGATGAAGCAGGAATGAATATTCTGCTCGTCGGCGATTCACTGGGGCAGGTAATGCTCGGTCTGCCTGACACTATCTCTGTGACTATGGAAGACATGATCCATCATACGCTGGCTGTCAGCCGCGGGGCCGGAGAAGCATTTGTTCTCGGCGATATGCCTTTCATGAGTTATCAGACATCGGTTTACGATGCCGTCGTAAATGCAGGCCGCCTTATGAAAGAAGGAAGAGCAAACGGAGTCAAACTTGAAGGCGGAGCCGCAGTATGCCCGCAGATAGAAGCAATTGTAAAAGCTTCCATTCCTGTGTGCGCACATATTGGTCTCACTCCTCAGTCAGTAAATGCTTTCGGCGGATACAAAGTACAGGGAAAGAGCCTTGAAAAGGCGCAGCAGATGCTCGACGACGCCAGAGCGGTCGAGTCGGCGGGTGCTTCTTTAGTTGTTCTGGAATGCGTTCCGGCCAGACTCGCCGCAGTAATATCAGAGAAAATCTCTATCCCGACTATCGGGATAGGCGCGGGTGCCGGATGCGACGGACAGGTACTTGTTTATCAGGACATGCTGGCAATGTTCTCCGATTACACCCCGAAATTTGTCAAACATTTCGCTGATATAGGAAGCATTATGAAGCAGGCTTTCGCTGATTATGCCTCGGAAGTCAAATCCGGAGCATTCCCCGCGGAAGAGCACACTTTTGCGATATCCGACGAAATCATCGCCGGACTGAAATAATTATTACTGCTGCAGAAAGAAGGAAAAACATGCAAATCATTAAAACTATAAAGGAAGTCAGAGAAATAACCGGCGCCTGGGAAAAAGAAGGATACTCGGTTGGTCTGGTGCCTACGATGGGATTTCTTCATGAAGGTCACGGAAGCCTTATCAGCAGAGCCGTAAGCGAGAATGATAAAACAGTCGTCAGCATATTTGTTAATCCGATCCAGTTCGGCCCTTCCGAAGATCTTGAAAGTTACCCGCGGGACATCGGTAAGGACAGTGCGTTCTGTGAAAGTCTCGGCGCAGATCTCATTTTCAACCCGGAGCCGGCCGAAATGTATCACGAGGGTTTTTCGACATACGTGGATATGGACATACTCACGCAGGAACTCTGCGGCATCACGAGACCGATACACTTCCGCGGCGTCTGCACTGTCGTCAGCAAACTGTTCCACATAGTGCAGCCTGACCGTGCCTATTTCGGACAGAAGGATGCACAGCAGCTGGCGATCATCAGACATATGGTCGATGACCTGAACATGGATATCGAGGTCAAAGGCTGCCCTATTGTCCGTGAAGCCGACGGTCTCGCCAGGAGTTCCAGAAACACATATCTCTCAGCCGGGGAACGGAAAGCGGCGCTCTGCCTCAGCAGAGCCGTACAGCGCGGCAGCGAAATGGTGAAAAACGGAGAAACGGACTCCGCCGAAGTTGTGGGGGCCATGAAAGCAATCATCGAAGCTGAACCTCTGTCAACAATAGATTATGTAAAAGCAGTCGACGGTCTGACTATGCAGCAGACAGACCGTATCGAAGCGCCGGCGCTCGTAGCCATGGCGGTATATATAGGCAAAACGAGGCTGATCGATAATTTTACAGTGGAATAACAGGAGAATCAAATGACTATACAGATGTTAAAAGGGAAGATACACAGAGCGACCGTAGTTCAGGCCGCGCTGGATTATGTGGGCAGCATCACTGTTGACGAGGAACTGCTCGAAGCGGCGGATATTCTGGAATACGAAAAAGTCCAGATCGTCGACGTCGATAACGGCGAACGCTTCTGGACCTATACTATCGCCGGCGAACGCGGTACCGGCATGATATGTCTGAACGGCGCGGCAGCGAGATGCTGCTCGGTCGGAGATAAAATAATCATCATGTCATACGCTGATATGACCCGCGAAGAGGCCGCCTCGCACAGTCCATCAGTCGTATTCGTGGATGAAGGCAATATGATATCGCGCGTCACGAATTACGAGAAATACGGCAGACTGTTCGAGGAAGAAAAGGCAGAGATCAAAGCGGTATGACATCTTTCACATCAGACTGACAAATCCATACGTTATGCAGGCCACGATCAGCCCGGCGATGCAGACGCCTGCAAAAATGGAAAGCAGCGATTTTTTAAAATCCATATCGAGGACCGCCGCAATAAGCGCTCCGGTCCAGGCCCCTGTACCCGGGAGAGGAACGGCTACGAAAAGCATCAGCCCCAGGCTGCCGTAACGGGTCATTTTCTTTCCTTTGAGATGACCTTTTTCTTCGAGTTTTCGAGCCCACTCTCCCGGCTTTTCATAACTTTTCAGCCATGTCAGGATGCGCCTCATAAACAGCAGCAGAAACGGTATGGGAATCATGTTGCCCAGCACGGCGGCCAAAAGGGCATCGTACACTGTAAGCCCCAGGCCCACGCCGACCGGCAGACCGCCCCGCAGCTCCGAAACCGGCATCATCGATGCGGCTATTGTTACCGCGATCTCATGCCAGAAATCTGCTGTGGATAACATTTCCATTCTTTACCCCCTTTCCCCGGTTCTTCAGTTGCTGCTGTAATATGTTTTGTAGCGTGCGTACGCTTTCGCCCACGCCGCCTTCTGCTTCGCGTCGTTATGCTTTGTGAAGCTGTAATGTTCCGTGAGATATTTGGCAAATACACTTGTGAATTTCACGGCTCCCCGCTGATTCATGTGGTGCGGATTTCTGTAATCTGTCGTAAAATCTATGCCCATCCCGGCGTAATGGTCATTCGCGTCATAGATCTTGCATCCCCTGCTCTTTATCAGCTGCACGGCCGCGGCGAGTCTCGCCGAATCCGCAGCGCTGAAGTGCATAGGCGGTATCAGGAACAGTACATTGAGATTATTTTGTCTGATATATGCCAGAAGATCGTTTAAGCATCTGACATTCTCCGCCGGCAGCGTTCCTGTCGGCGAGTGGTACCACCCCATCTTCTGATCTGCCACAGAAAGCGAAACCTTCTGCAGATGATCCAGGCTGTATCCTTTCAATGTGGATGCTGTTCTGAGATTGGCAGCGCTCATGTGTTTCCACATCGAATGGTAATACATAAAACTGAAGTAATAATCTCTGTTTCCGTTCGATGTCTTTATGCCGGCGTAATCCAGCGCGGCATCAATGGCGTTAATGCGGTTCAGAGAGAATTTCATATTGTCCGTGACCTTGCGTATGTCGCCTGCGCTGACGCGTGATTTTCCGGGAAGAGACATTGATCTCATATCTATTACGAACAGATCCGGCGACTGTGTTTTCTGCGCTTCGATCATCAGATATTTTATCAGCGGCATGGGCTGCCCGCTCGAGCAGAGAGCATAGTAGTTGTAACCTGTCTCCTTCCACGCTTCCAGCGATATCCAGTCTCTTTTTATATTGCTCGTCCCTATGAGCACCACATTGGCCGTGTCCTTCCGCTCGGAATAAAAATCCCGATATGAACCGTCTCCGTAAGGCACCCAGAGTACCGTAAAGACCATGCCGGACAGAATCAAAGCAATTATTATGAACAATGCGGCTCTGATGCATCTTTTCAGTGTTATATTCACTCTATTTCATCCCCTAAAATTTACCGTATATAAATGAGGAGGCATTATATGTGCTGCCGTACTGTCCGAAGATGATCACAACGAAAATCAGCGCCAGGAGCAGTCCCCACCGTATTACTATATTTTGTTCCGCCAGCGTATCGCGTACGGATCTCTTATGTCCGATAACGTCGACGATCCACAGGATCGCCAGCGAAACGGCCAGCACTGCGATGTCATATCGATCCAGCCCCAGTCTGCATATTGAACCGTCGAAAAAAATCCCCGGATTCCATACTGAGAGGGCATAACCCCACCTCTTCAGACCGCAGATCAGTCCGTCATAAGACCTGAAGAACGACAGACCTGCTGTAAATATCAGAAATGTTCTGATGCGCTGAAAGGCGATCCATCCGCGCGACGAGCTGTTTATGCCGAGGCGTTCATTGACGCGCAGAAGCGCAGGCCCGCACATTTCCCCGAGAATTATTAATATCCCGTAGTATATGCCGCATCCCCAGATGTAATTCCAGCCTCCGCCATGCCAGAAGCCTATCAGGAACCAGGTGATCAGCAGCCCGGCAAACAGCGGAGCCTGCTTGCCCCACTTTTTCCCGTATTTCCTTTTGGCAGTTTTCCCGAGCTCACGAAATCTTTTTGATTTCAGAAGCGGATAAAGGACGTAGTCCTTCAGCCACAGTCCGAGCGTCATATGCCATCTTCTCCAGAACTCGCTTATGCTCAATGAATAGAACGGCGAATCGAAGTTCTCCGGCATCTCGATCCCGAATATCTGTGAAATCCCGATTATGATATCTATGCATCCCGAAAAGTTTGTATAAAGCTGCAGAACAAACGAAACGAATGCCAGAAATTCATACGCGCCGGGATAACCGGCCGGATCAGCATATATCGTGCCGACTAACACTCCCAGCCTGTTCGATATCACCAGTGACTTGAAGAGCCCCCAGAGTATCCTCTGCAGTCCGTATGTCATGCTGTGATACGTTATGCTGTTTCCCGCATAAAGAGATTCGCTGATGTCCCTGTATCTGATAAACGGCCCCGATGTGAGTATCGGAAAGAATGCGGCGAAAAGGATCATCTTTCCCGGATTTCTCTCAGCCTGCGAAACACCCCAGTATACATCCAGGATGTAGGCTATGAATATCAGCGAATAATATGAAAGTCCCGCCGGAGCATTCCAGTGCATGAACGGAATGCTCACTCCCGCGCCGGCGGCCCGTAATATCAGGCGCACCGGATAAAGGAAGAAATTGATCTCTTTGAATAATATCATGACTGCAGCGTTGAATGACACCGCCGCGGCCATGATATGTTTTTTCTGCAAAGTCGTCAGCCCGCCGTTCCGGTCCTCCATCAGACAGGCGGCCGCATAAGTCACGGTTATCTGCACCGCCATTACAGCAGTAAGCATCAGATCCTGCGCCAGCAGCACATATATCACATCAGCAGCCGTAAGAGCCGTCCACCGCATCCTTTTCGGAAATATCTGATACACTGCCGCCGCGGCGCACATCAGGGCTATAAATTGTAACGATAATATATTCATGACTATTTGATCTTGTCCATTATTTTATCCGCCATTGCCCCTACGTTCTTCATTGTAGTGACTTCGCCGATATTGAACGATATACCAAACTCGTCTTCTATCGCCATTATAAGGTTTATGTGTTCCAGGCTGTCCCAGCCGTCGATATCCTTCGATGTCGTTTCTTCGTTTACGATGATCTCATCATCGTCGAAAACATCCCTGAATACCGCATTTAATTTCTCAAATAATTCTTCTCTTGTCATCTCTGCCTCTCTTCTGTTCTGTTATACTGCTTCTGTTACATTGATCACGTCGTTCTTCGCACGGTACTGCCCGTCCAGGCGGCATGACCATACCGACTTCCCGGTATCGTCACACGACTCCATCGAGAAGCCCTGTTGTTGGTAAAATTCTTTTACCATTTTGTTTTTTGCAGTCGGAAGGTAATATCCGATGATCTTTCTGACTCCCGCCGCCCTGGCTTTTTTCACCAGCGAATCCATCATCGCGCATTCCATCTTGCGTTTCAGGACTCTGCAGCTCATCAGCCAGAGTATTATGTGCAGCGTATCGTTTTCTCTTTTGCCCACGACGAGCGATACGACTCCGTTATCGCCGAATTTATCTTTCAGCTTTCCGTACATGGTAATGTAATCATGCGAGTCTGTGATTTTTTCGATATCGGCGCTGCTGTATCTTTTTGTCGTCAGATTGAACTGATTGCTCTTGTTCGTGAGCTGCGCGATCCTCTGAAAATACACCGGTTCAAAATTGTCTATTACTGCGGTCATATCCAGTGATCTGAGATAATCATCGTAGTTTTCGAACGATGCTTTGATCTTTTCACGCCTGGCATTTGCCTTGTACATTTCATTTCTGTGCATGTCGTCTTCCGAAAGACTCGTGACTTCGAAAAATCCTCCGCGGTCTATCATTTCTATGTACTTTTCCGGACATGGCATTGCCGGCGCTCTGGCTCCCGGGATCTGCCTTTTCACTATTTCTCTTTCCGCAGGATTGTCATCGACGAATACCATGCTGTCCGGCATGATATTCAGCTCATCAGCAATGTCGATAAAGTTTTTGCTTTTCGGCTCCCAGTTCGCTTTGATCGAAATGAAATCGTCCGGCGACAGCACGCAGTCGCGGTGTTTCAGCCCGGCGAGCGCATTCTCCTCATCATTTTTCGAGTCTACATTCAGAATAATGCCTGTGTCTTTCAGTTCCTTAAGATAATTCTGGAATGCGCCGAATGCCTCTCCCGCTGCACTTTCCGGCCCCATTTCCAGATTTTCAGCGCCGTCATCTCCGACGATCCCGCCCCATAATGTATTGTCCAGATCCAGGACCAGAGCTTTCTTGTTTTTCCCGTATACAGCTTTGATGATATTTGCCAGATCATATGCCAGCATCGGTATCGCCCTGAGAGAAACAGCATATTTATACAAATACCATTCCGCAGCGTCGTACCAGATATCCATCCCGCATTCTGACTGGAGATACTGGATATCCTGTATGTAAAAATTGTCGTGCCCGGCCGCATACTTGCCGAAGAAGCTGTTCAGTCTGTTAATGTAATTGATTTTGCCGTGGACATCATAGTTCTCCATATTCCCCAGTATCCTGTATGAAGGATAATCGAAATTGTTCTGTATCACCGGGCACTTATATTCTTCCGCCAGATGATCCCACATGGCTGTGTATTTTGCTTCCTCTTCTCCGAGCATATTTTCTATTTTTCCCTCATTTTCAGTAAGTGAAGGATAAACAGATATGTTCTTATGTGTTGTGTGAATATAGATCATATCCGGTGCAAACTTTTTCAGTTCGTCGTTCGGGAACATAGCTTCTTCATAATACTGGTTATATTCCGACTCGTAGAATTCCGGCATGATGCCGTTGTCCAGCAGGAACAGCTCCAGGATCTGTTTCACATCGTCGGTGGTCGATCCTCCAAGTATGGCGATACGCTTCTTCAGCCAGTTCACATCGCAGTTTATCAGTTCTTTTTTGATTTGCCTTTTTTTCGCTATTATTCTGCATCCGTCAAACGGATACTCCAGAATTTCCAATCTTTTCCCCTTCTTTCTATATTTCTTTCTACATCTCGTGTCCGCAGTTGCCGCAGAACTTGTCGCTTACCAGCACTCTGCCGCCGCAGTTTTTGCAGTTCAGTTCAAGCGCCGCACCGCACGACCGGCAATACAGCGACCCTTTTTTCGCTATCTTCCCGCACGACGGGCATCTGATCATAAAGCTTCTGTAAATAAAATAGCCGATGACCGCTGCGACGTTGAAAAACAATGTCAGTATCCCGAACAGCATAGTGTTTGCTCCGTCTTTCCGCGTCTGCTTTATCATGCATTCCAGAACGATAACCCAATAGATGATGCCGAACACTCCGGCCGCCGCCGCGACAGATGCAATTGTGATCCTTCCGCTCAGAGGAAGCAGCTCAACCCAGTCATGATGATGCGTTACAGCCGTCCCTGTTCCGATCACGGTATATAAGACCGCCGCCGCTGCTACAGCTGCAATGACTGCTGCGACAGCATACCATATCCATACTTTTTTAAAATTTCGTTTGTCGATTTTTTCCAACATAGTAATACCTCCTTAGTTCTCTATATCATGTTGACATCTTTATGATATTGCTCTTTTCTAAAGAACCCTTAAACCGATTATTAACAGATTATTAAGAGAATCTAAAATGTCTAAACCGTCACCCGCTCATACTTCATCAGGCGCCTCCTCAAACAGCGGGCAGTCCCGGCTGTGTCCGCACCGGTCTTTTTCACTGCACTCAAACGACTGCTTCGCCAGGCATAAGCCGTCAGCCGTTTTTTTATACTTTATGGTTATTGCCGTAAATTTTGCTGTAAATACACACATCCCCATATGATAATCAATAATGCTATCCATTTTTACCGCCTTTGCCGTTCTTCAGTGATCAACGAGCTATTTCAGAATAATATTGAAGTATTATCATTTTCTAAATCAGCAATTAAATAATCCTAAATAAAGTGCAGAACAGAACCGGATCCATGCTGCTTCCTTTTCTGCATATACTTATTTCAGCATGCCAGTATTAACATCGGAATGTTAAAAACCATGACGGAGTCATGTTAACTTCAGGTAAAAAAAGAAGGCATCATAGTTATGATAATTATCTTTCATTTCCATGATGCATTCTTTGCGAATATTATTTATTATTAGTATTCATATTTTTCTATTTTGCATTTTCCATATAAGTTTCCACCTGGCATCCACACACTACTTACAGCTGTTTTCATATATGTCCACAAACGAGGAGACGAATGCCGCCTGCTCTTTTGCTGAACTTGTACCTGATGAAACCGCAGCATCATAATCTTTATACTTATCATACGATTTGCGGAAAAAAGACAATGCTGACAGCCCGTTTTCCTCACGGATCTGTTTGATGCCTTCGCCGTAATCCGATATTACTTTATTCATGGCCGCCTGCGGATCTTTGAATACCGCATATCCATTTTTGTTTGCCCCGATATCAAAAGCTTCTCCCTTATCCGAAAAGTACTTCACATCAACATCACCTTTGACATTATTACTGCCGGCGACGTATTCATGGGTGTATTTAAGATTCGGATCAATGCTGAAATCGATTCTATAACATACAGTAATACCAGATACCACGAGTACCGCAGCAATAATTATTACTATAGCTTTCTTCTTCATATCGTTATCCTCCCGCTTATTAATATCTCTTTATATTCATACTATGGCCCGTCATTCCATTTGTCAATAACTATTTAGTTTATCTATGTATTGCATTTTAAAAGTAATTGTATATAATATGATTTAGATATGAAAAAGAACACGAAATACAATTTCAAAAAAGGATCCGTCGAAATGCTCCTTCTGCATATTCTCAAAGAAGAAGGTGATTGTTACGGGTATCAATTATCTCAGATGATTTCTTCTCTTTCTGACGGAATTCTGCTTATTCCGGAAGGGTCCTTATATCCGGCTCTGTATAAATTATTGGACAATGACTATATTTCAGAAGAAAAAAGGCTCGTAGGCAAGCGCCTCACTCGAGTATATTATCACATCAAGCCAAGTGGAGAAGATCGATTGAACCAGTTAGTCCAGGAATATTACGATGCAAATAATGCAATACAAAAAATTCTCAGCTATACAAAAGGTGATACAAAATGATAGAACGTGATAAAAAACAATATATAAAAGAAATACGATCCATGTTCCCTTTTTATGGTAAATACGAAAAACGATTTATTGCAGATTTAGAATGCGATATCGTGAATTTTATCAACGAACATTCTTCGTGTAACATTGACGATATCAGAGAATATTTTGGAGAGCCTAATGAAATTATCAAGACCTATCTGTCTAACATAGATTCTGATGACCTTTATCGAAAAATCTCAAAGTCCAAACATATCAAGATATGTATTTCTCTTTGTGTATGTGCATTTATCATCACTTGTACTATTGCGGTTTCATTTTTATATCAGTCATACATGGAAGGTAAAGCCGCATATATTGATCGTGAAGTGACCACAATACAGGAGAAGTAAGCTATTTCTTTCCCACGCAAAACCCATAGTCTCTCAAGCCAAGCAAAAGCAGAATTTTACTTCTCAAAATATTCGACTTAAGTAATATTTTGAATAGCGATCCGAAATCGCGTATTGCATGATCAATATCAAGGTCCCTACTACTGCTGTGCATATGAAAGCGTATCTGCCTGTGGCCGCAAGCCTCAATAATCCACATACATAAGTTCCGCCAAGTATTACCGCCAAAACTGCGGGCCATACCATCATGGTTTTCACATCTTGTCTAAGGATCTGTTGTATCTCTATAAAAGAATATCCCACCTTCCACATACCCATATACTTTCTTTTATCCGAATCCAGGCCTGACATCAGCTTGAAATGTATCATCATCATGTTGAGCAGGAACAACAATAAATTCATTATCGTTATCACAAATAAAAGAAAATGATTTGACTGTACAGCCTTATGCTGATCCACATACTTTGCTGAAATGTATTGACTGTCCAAATGATATTTCTGTTCCAGGTGTTTGCATAGTTGTTCTGACTGTATTATGTTGCTGCATTGTATGATACGAATGTTCCCACCGTCATTTTTTGTGCTCTGCTTCATCAGCATATTAAAATCACTGTTATTAATAACTGCGCAGTAATCGGTTTCCAGTGCTGTGCTGTTTATGATTACCTCATTTCGGATTTTCTTTACTTTGTATTGGCTGTCAACATCTTTGCCTGCAATAGATACTGGACTCGAATCAGGTTTTTCATAGTGCGGATATCCATCATCTGTGCGATACTGAGATATCTTGATACATTCTCCGCGAGGCACAATACATTCCCTGCCGGAAAGCCGATGCAGTTCGGCTGTTGAAATAACTGTATATCTTTGATTGCCGGATAATCCTACCAGATACTTTAATTCAATGTTCTTTGTAACATCGACTCCACAGTCAGATGCTGTTCTATCTATCTGAGCCGTTGATGGATATGCTTCATCATTGAATTCCATATATGCAATATGATATGGCGAATATGTATTTGCATTTTTTTGTGTCATCTGCGTTACTCCAAAAGCGAAGACCTGGAAAAAAATGATGAACCCCATAAGAGCAATGGTAAAGCAGAACATCTTCTTGTTGCTGCTGAACTTATATCTAATATTGCTGTAATGTATCATATTCCTGTAATAGCGGCACGGATTTCTGCGCTTTATGGTATTGATAATTGAAATAGAATTTAACACAATCAGCACTACTCCCAGCACGCTCAGAGGGAAACAGATCATAAGGGCATTACTGTCATTTTGATTGTAGAAAACAAACAAATATACGGCTGTTGCGATAAGTATTACAGCTCCTATAATCAGTGCTGAAATATTGGATGTCATTCCTTCCTTAATTTTTCTTTCATCACTTAGGAGTTGTTTCACTGTCATCTTTGATGTTCTGAAAGCAATAACAAGGATTGAAAGTGTATCAACAGCCACTGTTATTATTATCGTAACTTTAAAGCTTTCCCAGTTTAATGTTGTTTCCAGACCGTTGATATCAAATGCATGAATTATCACACCATAAAACAACGCTGAAAAAGCAGTGCCGATAATAAGCCCTGCCAGCAGAGCGAGCACGGCAACAATTGTATTTTCCAATATCACCAGATTCCTTATGCTGATATTATCTATCCCTATTGTCTCAAGTATTCCATAGTCCTTCTCCTTCTGCGCAGTAAAAGCAAAATGCGCATATAGGATGAAGAATATTGAAAATCCGAATGTTACACATGTCGGAAGCAGGATATTCGAAGATATTATGGGATCCAGGACGTTCATATTCATAAAACTTTTGTTGAAGGCTATGCTCGCAAAGAACTGACACACAGAAATCAAAAATGTTATACATAAAAACAGCAGTGCATATTTCTTGTAATTATTTTTGAACATTTTAAGATACAGATCATTATGCGTCATCTAATTATCTCCCTGTCTGTCCAGTTCCGCCAATATTCGTTTATAAAAGATTTCACGCGATCCTGCTCTACTGATTCTGTTGGTTATCATCCCGTCTTTAAAAAAAATAACCTCATTGCTGTAACTTGCCGATACTGCATCGTGTGTTACCATAATTATTGTGCTGTCCCTTTCACGGTTCAGTTTTACAAACGATTCCATAACAGCGCATGCCGCTTTTGAATCAAGATTACCCGTTGGTTCATCAGCCAGCAAAAGGCCCGGATTATTAATTACAGCCCTACAGATAGCAGTCCTCTGACGCTCACCGCCAGATATCTCATACACTTGCTTATTGAGCAACTTCCGGATTCCTAAAACGTCGGCAACCTTTTCAGCAGTCTCATTTATCTCATCAGGAGATAATTCTTCCAAATGCATTGGCAGAATGATATTTTCTTTTACGTCAAGACTGTCTATCAGATTGAAATCCTGATAAACTACCCCAATATGATCTCTCCTGAACAGAGCTATTTCATTTTTTGAAATATTGGTGATATCAGTGCCGCCAATGATAATTCTGCCTTTGCTTGCGTTGTCTATTCCTGCAATCAAATTCAACAGCGTTGTCTTTCCGCTCCCTGATGGACCCATTATTGCACAAAATTTTCCATCTTCAATTGAAAAAGTTATATTACCAATGACTTCATTTGATATTCCTTTTGTTATATATGTTTTGTTTAAGTTATTGACTTCCAAGGCTTTCATGCCAGTACCCCTTCTCACTATGCCATCAAAATACAACAAATAATACGATAATATGAATGATTATTTCTCACATTGCTTTGGATACCACTAAGAATAAATCCTTTGATTATTATAACTCGATACAAACACGCCTATGCGTAGATAATCATCCTCTCACACAAGAGATAAACCTTTTATTAATAGTGTAGCATTTATATGTGCCGACTGCGATTACACAATGGTCACATACAAAATAACGTACATTCTTGAACTACTAAATGATTAGCCCCCAGTGAGCAGAGAACTAATATCCGATCTTGCGAACCACAGCCTTTTCAGCGCCAATGTGACAGAGTCACAGACGCGTCATCTTTCGACAGCTATAATGAACCCACAAAACAACACATTACACGCTGCAAATGAAAAGGAGAAAAAAATGAAAAGTATAGAGATAACAAAAGAAAATTTCGACAGAGAAGTCACCTCCGCTGAAGGAACGGTACTGCTCGATTTCTGGGCATGGTGGTGCATCCCATGCAGGATGCTTTCGCCGACGATTGAAAAGATCGCCGAAGAACACCCGGACATCAAAGTCGGTAAAATAAATGTCGATAAGCAGCGCGAACTTGCCGGACGTTTCAACATCATGAGCATCCCGACTCTCGTAGTAATGAAGAACGGCAAGATCGTAGAGCAGTCTGTCGGTGTACAGCCGAAACAGGCGATCACGAAAATAATCACCGCATATTAGTTTGATTCCGGCATTATCAGCGCCGCGAGCCGTTCTTTCAGTCCCGAGCAGCGCTCCGTAATCATATTGTTGTCGACCATCGCTTCCAGCCGCTTCTCCGATCCCACGAGCACGACGGCCTGCTTGCCCCTTGTCACTGCGGTGTAGAGCAGGTTCCTCGTCGCCAGCATCGGCGGAAAAGCCGAAACCGGCATTACTACGATCGGGAACTCACTGCCCTGACTCTTGTGGACGGTAATGGCATATGCCAGCTCCAGCTCGTCGAGCTGCGAGAAATCATATGTCACATACTTCACATCCTCATAGATAACGATCATTCTCTTGTCGTCATTGTCTATTTTTTCTATGAACCCGACATCTCCGTTGAAGACGCCTTCGCCCTCGCTGAAATCGTCCGACCGCCTCCATTTGAGATCATAGTTATTCCGCATCTGCATGACCTTGTCGCCTTCACGGAACGTCCTGTCGCCGAACTTCTTTTCCTGTTTTACGTTCTGCGGCGGATTCAGCACAGCCTGCAGCCTGGAGTTGATATTTTCCGTGCCGATGATCTGTTTTTTGACAGGCGTCAGTACCTGAATATCCCTTATCGGGATCATTTCGCTGTAATGCTCAGGCAGTCTCTTCGCGCAGAGTTCCGTCACTGTGTCAAGTATGTCCTGCTGCTTATTGTGCCTCAGCAGAAAAAAGTCCGTGCCTTCCCCGTTGTATTCAGGATAGCGCCCGGAATTGATCAGATGCGCGTTCACAACGATCATGCTTTCCTGCGCCTGTCTGAATATCTCGTGCAGCTTCACGCTCGCGATATATTCACTGTCGATCATATCACCCAGAACATTTCCTGCCCCGACCGGCGGCAGCTGATCGGCATCCCCGACGAGTATCAGCCTCGTGCCCGGCGTCAGCGCTTTCAGAAGCGCGTCCATCAGGAACAGATCTATCATGGACGCTTCATCGACTATTACTGCCTTTGCATCCAGCGGATTCTCCTGATTACGTCCGAACCTCATCGAACTGCTGCTTTCATCATAGTAATACTCCAGGAGTCTGTGTATCGTTTTTGCCTCGAACCCAGACGTCTCCGTGATTCTTTTGGCAGCTCTTCCGGTCGGTGCTGATATGCTCGTTTCAAATTCACTCTTGTCGAGTATGCGCACTATCGCATTGATGATCGTGGTTTTCCCTGTACCCGGGCCGCCCGTGATGACTGATACGCTGTTCTTCAGAGAATGCTCTATGGCGTTCTTCTGCTCCTCGCTGTACTCTATGCCGGTCTCTTTTTCCGCAGTTTTTATCAGTGATTTCATATCGGCGTTTATCGGCGCCGGATCGCTCTCGCTCAGCATCCTCAGGTTCCCGGTCACGCGCTTCTCCGCATCGTAGAAAGAGGTCAGATATATTACTTTCACCCCTTCGATAACGTCCGTCATGACACTGCCTTCGAACGTCATCATCGTTACTGCATCGTCGACCTGCTCTCTGCCTGCTTCTAGAAGATCAGCCGCATATGTATACATATTTTCCTCAGGTACATATGTGTCGCCGCGGTTCGACTGGTTCGCAATAATGTATCTGATCCCGCAGGCGATCCTCTCCTCGTCGTCTTTCGCAATGCCGAGGCTCATGGCTATGGCATCCGCTTTTCTGAACCCGATGCCGTCAATGTCATCCGCCAGCGCGTAAGGATTATTCTCGACTATTTCCATGGTCGCAACGCCGTATGACTGATAGAGCTTGAGCGCGAAAGCCGGCGAGATGCCGTACTTCTGCAGGCCCACCTCGATGGCGGCAAATTCCCTGTAGGTGACAAACGCGGCGTTGATCTGACCCGCCTTCGACTCAGAAACGCCTTTCACAGCAGTGAGCTTATCCGGATCCTTTTCTATTATATCGAAAGTATCTTTGCCGAATTTCTTTACTATCGCCTCGGCCGTTTTCGGACCTATGCCCTTAACAAGATCTGAGGCAAGAAATGCAGCCATGCCCGATTCGGTATCCGAAAGCACTTCTTCGCCTTCTTCAAATTTGAACTGCTCTCCGTAAACCGGATGAACAATAATATCGCCCGTAAGTTTATACGTGCGTCCGCTGTGACATGAAAGAAGAGTGCCCGTCACACGCATTTTACCGTCATCTGTTCTGATGTCGGCGACAGTCCACCCATTCCCTTCATTTCTGAAAACTATATTGCTTATGACACCCTGGATCTCAATCATCCGTTCTGCTTATCCGTATCCTTTCGTCTGTATAATCTTCTGTTCTCCAGCGTCCATACACGGTCACTGAATTCTCCCGGCTCGGTTTTGCTGAGAGCCTCTTCAAAATCATAAAGCCTCGCGTCAATGATATCGAGGTAATGCAGCATTTCCGCTTCCGGGAACAGCGGTCTTTTCGGACTGCCGTAATCCGGTTCGTAATGATGCGACAACACCATGTGCTCGACCATTACTTTCTTTTCCTCCGGGAACCCCAGCTTCGTCATCTCGACTGCCAGCTCTCTGACTCCCATGGTTATATGTCCGAGCATCTGCCCTTCGAAAGTGTAACCGTCCGAAATGCCGTACTCGTTCGACTGTATTTCTCTTATCTTCTCCAGGTCGTGCAGCAGGACTCCGGCCATCAGCAGGTCTCTGTCCAGCATCGTATATACTTCACACGCGCGCTCACCGAGCATTGCCATGCGCTTCTCATGCCAGAGCAGGCCCGCCATCTCGGCCCCGTGATTTTTGCTCGCGGCAGGATAATACAGAAGCTTCTCTCTGTTCTCCTCGAACCTCTGCACGCAGAGAGTCCGCAGATCGCTGTCACTTATTTCCTGCGCCTTCTGCAGAAGATATTCATACATGTCCTCCGCCGGTTCCGGTGCAGTCCTGATATAGTTCGACAGATCTGTTCCGTCTTCCTTCTGCCCCCGGCGGATCTTCGTGATCCGGAACTGCTTCATGCCGTTCCATTCCGTGACCGACGCCGCGATCTTCGCAATATTTCCGACCTCGATCGTGCTGAGTTTCTCCAGCTCCTCGTCAACGAGATCCCATTTCTTCCCCGATATTTCACCGGTCTTGTCAGCCAGCAGAACGTCAAGATACTGCTTCCTGTTCGAACCCACCTTGACCGCTATCGACTTGACCATATAAAAATCCACCAGTTCTTCATTTGTGTGAAGCTGTGCTATATATTTATGTTCCATTCTCATTTACTCCTGTCCTGATTTTTAAGCATGTTACAATTATATACTAATTCCCTGATTATTAGTATAACACTTTTGGACGCACTATTTCCATATTTTCCCTATTTCTTTTGTTTTAGACTATCTGCGAACATAAATTCATAAGAATATAATATATGAAATCGATAAATCCAAATACGGTACCAATATTGATTTTTTCAGCGAAACGGTACCCTAAGCAATGGATTTATCGCGGCTAGCCTCGTCTAACTCATCGGAATTATAGTCATTTTACAGTATGGGCAATTGCTCAATCGCTGCAGCCCATTGGATACGGTACCAATATTGTTTCTTCCGTACAAATGGTACCTTATTTTGAGTTTCATCATTTTTAATCTCTGACAGCCAACAATCAGCGGCGGATCATCGACAGTCATCCGCGCTCTTCAAGCGGCCGCCTCCCGAAAAACGGATATCCGTAAGTCAGCGGCGGAAAGTCTAAACACAGCGGCGGATCCATGATACTTGCCGCCGCTATAGTCTTTGCAGCAATACGTCAGCCGGCCACTATCCGGCACACACCCCGCGGCAGTTCCCGCAATTGCACCTCCGAATCCGATAGTATATAATGAAAATGCGTTTATCCACGCACATAAAATGTCGATCATCGATCGAAAGGAGCACGACATGACGAAAGACATGGGTCTGATCAGAGTAGGCGCTGCAGTGCCTCTGCTGAAAATCGCGGACCCCGCTGAAAATGCAAAAGAAATAATCAAACTGATAAACAGGGCCAACCGGGACAAGGCCGGCATTGTGGTCTTCCCGGAATTATGCGTAACAGGATATACCTGCGGAGATCTCTTCTTCCAGGATACTCTTTACGATGCGCAGATCGAAGCTCTGGCAAAGATAGCAAAAGCCACCGCCAATAAAAAAATCGTTGTCATCCTCGGCATCTATTTCAAGGTCGAAGGCAGCCTCTACAACTGCGCCGCTGTAATACAGAAAGGACAGATCATCGGCATTGTGCCGAAGACTTTCATACCGAACGGAGAAGAATTCTACGAGGCCAGATGGTTCGCCTCGGCTCTCGATTTCGGCAGCACATCTGAACTCGTGGATGTCAAAGGACTCGATGACCTCTGCTTCTTCGGTCCGCAGGTGTTCGACGACACGGAAACAGGCCTTTCCATAGGCGTTGAAATATGCGAAGACCTCTGGCTTCCTATATCCCCGGGAGAACAGCTCGCCATGAACGGAGCGCAGCTCATTTTCAACTGCTCAGCCAGCAACGAAACGATCGGCAAAGCCGATTACCGCAGAAATATGATCAAGGCGGAAAGCGGACGCAGCGGGTGCGCGTATATTTACGCCAGCGCCGGATGCACAGAATCGACATCGGATCTCGTTTTCGGCGGACAGACGATCATTGCCGAGAACGGACTCATTCTCGCGGAGGGAGAAAGATTCGCACGTGAAAGCACCATTACTTACAGCGAAGTGGATTTCCGCAGGATAGATTTCGAACGCACCCACAACCACAATCTGCCGGTTTGCAGGAAAGCCTTTGCGCCGCGCAATAAAGTTGAGCACATGTACCTCGAACCTGTAAGACTGGTTGAGGAAAATGAAAAACTCTTCCGTCAGTATGCGAAAAATCCTTTCGTTCCTGACGAGAACCGCGAAGTCGACGCAAGATGCGAAGAAATATTCAGCATTCAGAGCACAGGTCTGGCGAACAGAATGACAGCGGCGCATTCGGCCAAAACTGTTGTCGGCATTTCCGGCGGCCTCGATTCGACGCTGGCCCTGCTGGTATCCGCAGCCGCGCAGAAACTCCTCGGCCGTCCTTCAAAAAACACGATCGCAGTCACGATGCCGGGATTCGGTACCACGGATCATACATATAACAACGCGCTCGAGATAATGAAACTTCTCGGCACAGATGTGCGCGAGATACCGATTGGCGAAGCAGTAATGAAACATTTCAGCGACATCGGTCAGGACCCTGCGAATCACGACATCACTTACGAAAATTCCCAGGCGCGTGAACGCACCCAGATCCTTATGGATGTTGCCAACAAGGAAAATGCACTCGTTGTCGGCACAGGCGACCTTTCGGAACTGGCGCTCGGCTGGTGCACGTACAACGGCGACCATATGTCGATGTACGGCGTGAATGCCGGCATACCGAAAACTCTGGTGCGTTTCGTCATCAGATGGGTCATGGAGCACAGACTGGCCGGCCCGAACGAGGACAAGAAATTCTCGAAGAACAACAGGAAACTCGCAGAAACGCTGCAGGCGATACTCGACACGCCTATTTCACCGGAGCTCCTGCCTCCTGACGAAGCCGGCAAGATTTCCCAGAAGACAGAGGACAAAGTCGGCCCGTACGAACTGCACGACTTCTATCTGTATTATACACTGCGTTACGGCATGGCTCCCGCCAAGCTGTTCACGATCACCAAAGCTGCCTGGGGTGACAAGTACAGCGACGATGTCATACTCAAATGGCAGACGACGTTCTACCGCAGATTCTTCTCCCAGCAGTTCAAACGAGACTGCATGCCCGACGGTCCGAAAGTCGGCTCCGTCTCACTTTCGCCGAGAGGCGACTGGCGCATGCCGAGCGATGCGGACGTCAGCGCGTGGCTGGACGGCCTGAACTGATATTACCGCCTGAAAATCACAAAAAAGCGACATGCCGCATCACGCGGCATGTCTTTTTATACATTCTTATTTATCTATGGAACGTTCTGAATTGATCCAGTTTGAATCTTTGTTTATCAGATAATCGTACGGCGCCTCCTGGTAAACGTAATAGTTCAGCCAGTTTGTAAAGAGAAGATTGCCGTGTGAACGCCATTTGAGTTTGATTTCTCCCTCGGGATCGTCATTCTCGAAATAATTCACAGGTATCCTCACATCTCCGCCCGTTCCGTTCTTCGTATCGCGCCAGTATTCCTCGGCAAGTGTCGTGCGGCCGTATTCATTATGGCCCAGCATGAAGATCTGTCTGCCGTTCTCTGTGGAAATGAGCGCAGGACCTGTCTCCTCGTTTTCAGCAAGTATCCTCAGCTCCGGATGCTCAAGCACCTCGTCCTTTCTCACATAACAGGCACGGGAAACAGGTGACCAGAAATACTCGTCAAACCCCCTGACCAGAGGATTATGCCTGCGCGTAACGTGATGTTCGTATATCCCGAAAAGTTTTCTTCTGCCTTCAGTGATCGTCTTGTGTATCCCGTAGTAATAGTACAGCGCGGCGAACGCGCCCCAGCACAGATAAAAGTTCGTGTAAATGTTGTCATGCGACCAGTCGAGGATCCTGACGATCTCGTCCCAGTAGTCGACATCCTCGAAATCCACGAAATCGAGCGGTGCGCCGGTAAGGATCATTCCGTCGAATCTGCGGTCCTTTACCTCGTCAAAAGTCTTGTAGAACATGTCCATATGACGCTGTGAAACGTGCGACTGTTCGTGGGTCGCCATCTGCAGTAATGTCAGCCTCACCTGTATCGGTGAGTTCGCAAGCATCCTCGCAAGCTGCGTTTCTGTGGCGATCTTCGTCGGCATGAGATTTACTATCAGTATCTCCAGCGGACGGATATCCTGTGTTCCGGCTCTGCCCTCGCTCATCGTGAAAATGTTTTCACGCTGAAGGGTCTGGGCAGCCGGAAGTTCGTTTGGTATTATTATCGGCATATGGCACCTCCTATTTTACAGCTGCATTGAGTGCCTGATCGAAATCTGCTTTGATATCTTCTATATTTTCCAGTCCTACCGAAGCTCTTATTAATTCCGGCGGTATCCCCGCTGCGATCTGCTCTTCTTCTGTCAGCTGTCTGTGTGTCGTGCTCGCAGGATGGAGTACGCAGGTATGTATGTCGCCCACGTGGACCACTATGCTTGTGAGTTTTAAGTTTTCCAGGAATCTTTCACCGGCTTCACGCCCGCCCTTTACTCCGAAGGTCAGAACGCCGCCTGCTCCGTCCGGCAGGTATTTCTGCGCCAGTTCATAAGTATCATTGCTTTTGAGTCCGGGATAAATGACCCAGTCCACCTTTGGATGCGCTTCCAGGAACTCAGCGAGCGCCTGTGCATTTTCCGTATGTCTCTGCATCCTGACCGGCAGGTGCTGCAGGCCCTGGAATGTAAGCCATGAATTCATCGGCGATATGCAGCAGCCGAAATCTCTCAGACTGCATACTCTGAGCTTCATAGAGAAAGCAGCAGGTCCGAATGCTTCGTAGAATTTCGTCCCGTGGTAACTTTCGTCCGGATCGGTGATCTCAGGATATTTATTATCCTTTGCCCAGTCGAATTTTCCGCTCTCGACAACTATGCCGCCCATCGACGTCGCCTGTCCGTCCGCCCACTTGGTCGTGGCATGGATGACTATGTCGGCTCCGTGTTCGATCGGTCTGCAGAGATATGGCGTAGCAAGAGTATTGTCCACGATAAGCGGAACATTGAGCTGTCTGGCCGCTGCGGAAAACTTTTCAAAATCCATTACCGTAAGCGCAGGATTTGCAAGAGATTCCCCGAAAATCAGCCTTGTTCTCGGTTTAGCCGCCGCCACTATTTCCTCAATGCCGGCATTCTGATCAATAAATGTACAGTCTATCCCGAACTTCTTCAGTGTCACTCCGAAAAGATTGAACGTCCCCCCGTAAACACTCGATGATGAAATTATATGATCACCGGCGCTGCACAGAGTGCTTACCGCCAGAAAAATCGCCGCCATGCCGGATGACGCTGCAACAGCTGCAGACCCGCCTTCGAGTTCAGCCATTTTCTTTTCGAGCGCATCCTCGTCCGGATGCCCTATCCTCGAATACATGAATGTGTCGCTCTCCAGATCGAACATGGCCGCCACATCCTTTGCATTGTAATATCTGTAAGTCGTGTTCTGAACGATAGGAAGTACCTGAGGTTCTCCGCTTTCGGCCTTGTAGCCTGCATGAACGCAGTTCGTATTGAATCCGTAGTTTGACATTGTGCATCATCTCCTTGATTTGCTATTGCCTTTTGTTATCTATTTTATAGATAACCAGCTATATGTTTTCCCAATAAGTTACGAGCGTTATTCTAACACCATATTGTCCTTAACGCAACATATTTTCCAAAAAAAATTAACAAAATAAAAAAAGGAGATTCTTTCGAATCTCCCTCATGCGATCTATCTGAAAATCCTGTGCGCTTTTTCTTTATCAAGCACCTTGACATCTTCCTTATTTGGGAAAACACTTTTTCCGATAGCATAGACAGAATACTCCTTGACCTCTTCGAGGCTGCCGTCATCCATCTCGATAATGGCATTGTTTCTGCCGGCCCATTCATGTTTGCAGCCTTTTTTATCGAGGAGCATCAGATACATATAATCATCTTCCAGCTTGACTACCTGCATCTCGCCGTATGCCCAGCTGTAATATATCTTGTCGAGCTCCGCTTCGCCCTGCTCCTGCGACCAGTCTCTCGTAGGTCTGTCCGGCGTCGTCTCATCCTCGATAAGTCCCGTCGCCTCCATCTCGCCTACACCGTGCTGTCTGAGTTTTCTCTTTCTGTCTGTTATCTTCTTATCGACTCTTTCGATGCCTTCTTCAAGCGAGCCCTTGCTCCTTTTGATTTCTTTCCAGTCGAGCTTCATCCACTTGTTTTCTTCAAGCGAATCCGCGATCTTATCGCCAAGCTCATTCATCTTCTCCTTGTTGTCCGGGTTCTTCTTGTCCTTGAGTCTCTGATACTTTGTCATGTTGACTTTCAGCCCTGACAAAAGCTTATTTTCATTTTCCCACTTACCTATATTTTTAAGTGTTTTTTCATCCATTATATGTAACCTCCCGCGGTAATGATCTTTTTTCCCGTCATTACATTATATACGTTCGGCCGTTAACCTGTCAATTACTCATTTTGCGCCGCGTTACGCCCCGAACACCTGATTTGCCGCCGCCACGGATCTCATCGCGTCGGCACAGTAAAAATCAGCCCCTATTTCATGCGCGTATTCTTCGGTGAGCACTGCTCCTCCGACCATGACTCTGCACTCCGGGTCTGTTGCCTTGACCTCTTCGATAGTCTCCTTCATGCTGCCGAGAGTTGTCGTCATCAGTGCAGAAAGACCTACGAGCTTTACGTTTTTTTCCTTGACAACTTCGACAATAGCGGAAGGATCAACATCACGCCCCATGTCGATGATATTGTATCCGTAATTTTCCATGATCGTCCTGACGATATTTTTCCCGATATCGTGAATATCGCCTTTTACTGTAGCCACGACTATATCGCCCCGGGAAACTCTCTCTTTTCCGGAACCGGCAAGTCTTTTCTTTATCACCTCGAATCCGGCCTGAGCCGCTACGGCCGCCTGCATCATCTGAGGTAGATAAAGCGTGCCGGCTTCAAATGCTTTTCCGATCCTGTCGAGTGCCGGCACGAGATAATCATTTATAACCGTTATCTCGTCGTTTGTTTCAAGAAGCGCCTTGACATTGGCTTCAGTCTCGGCGCCGAGCCCGCGTTTGAGCGAACTGAACACGCCTTCGAGCGTCCCGGCGTCGTCCGCCGCGCTGCCGGCAGACAGATTTTTTTTCTCTTCTGCTGCTGTACACTGATAAGCATCGATGTATTCTTCGGCATTTTTGTCTTTCGCCGCCAGCAGCTCATAAGCAAGGACCGCTCCCTTCATGCCCTCGTCACCCGGATCCATGATCGCGGAATCGAGTCCGCTGGTAAGCGCCATTGTCAGAAATGTCCTGTTTACAAGATGCCTGTTCGGAAGTCCGAAGCTTATATTAGATACACCGAGCACAGTTCTGAGCCGCAGCCTTTCTTTTACCATGCTGATCGCATGCAGAGTCTCTCCGGCCGCTTCCTGCTCCGCCGACACAGTAAGTGTCAGGCAGTCTGCTATCAGATCACAAGGCTTTATCCCGGCTTTTCCGGCTCTTTCAACGATTTTTTCCGCTACAGCAAATCTTCCCTCGGCTGTTGGCGGTATGCCGCTGTCATCGAGCGTCAGAGCCACTGCAGCGGCTCCATAATGCTTAACTATCGGGAGGATAGCCGCAAGCGATTTTTCAGTACCATTTACCGAGTTCACTATTGCTTTTCCGTTATATACCCTGAGTGCGGCTTTTATCGCCTCCGGATTTCCGGAATCTATCTGCAGCGGAACATCCGTCACACTCTGTATCTTTCTGATAAGCTCAGGCAGCACTTTCGCTTCGTCTATTCCCGGGATGCCGGCGTTTACATCCAGTATGTCAGCCCCCTGCTCCGCCTGAAGCACGGCAAGTTTCATCACATAGCCGTAATCCTGATTCAGTATTGCTTCTTTAAGACGCGGTTTCCCGGTAGGATTGAGACGCTCGCCGATTATCACAGTTCTGTCGAATGTGACGCTCCTCGTGGCCGAGCACACAATTGTCTGCGGTTCCGGAGCGATCCTCTCCGCGGGGATTTTCCCTTCGAGCATCATCTTCATATTCTTCGTGTATTCCGGAGATGTCCCACAGCATCCGCCGATCATCGAAACTCCGAGTGCAATATATTTTTCCATCGAATCCGCAAACTCTTTCGCATTTATTGCATATACCCCGGTCTGCGGATCAGGCAGTCCGGCGTTCGGTTTGATGAATACCGGAAGTACAGTTCCCGCGCAAAGTTTTTCCGCGAGCGGGAAAATCTCGTCCGGGCCCAGCGAACAGTTGATCCCTATCGCATCAACAGCAAGCCCCTCCAGAAGAGCAGTCATTTCCTCGATCCCGCAGCCCGTGAATGTCCTGCCGTCCTCGCTGAAAGTCATCGATACAATTACCGGCAGAGAAGTATTTTCCTTCACGGCCAGGACCGCTGCCTTGACCTCATAAAGATCCGTCATCGTTTCTATTACTGCCAGATCCGCTCCTGACTTCTCACCCTGCACCGCGACTTCAGCAAAACAGCTGTAGGCATCTTCGAACGACAGAGTACCCATCGGTTCCAGGAGCTGCCCTGTCGGACCGATATCTATCGCAGCAAATGTATCCGCGCCGCACGCCTTCCTGGCCGCTCTGACCGCGGCCTCCACAGCCTGTTCGACAGTATACCCGGTACCTTCCATCTTATATCTGTTTACACCGAACGTATTCGTATATATGATTTCCGCTCCCGCTTCGACATATTCTCTGTGTATCGCAGTTATGAGCTCCGGCTGCTCTATTGAAAGCACTTCCGGGATCACATCAGACCCTGCGCCGTGTTTCTGCAGCATCGTACCCATGCCGCCGTCGAGCAGCATAACTTTATTCCTGTTTATTTCAAATGACATTTGTTCTCCTTTTCACCCGCATATACGTCCGGTTTTCCTCAGTTCACATTTGTCCCTGAGCGCACATTCCGAGCATACTGCCAGATATCCGCTCACCGGTTTGTCGGATATCCCTATGATCGCAGTAATAGATTTTCTCGGTATCATGAGGTGCGTTTTGCTGATCGTCAGTCCTATTCTGCGCTGTGCGTCTATACGCGCCGCCAGATCATCCTGTATCCCTATCGGCAGATCTCCGTATCCCGGGCTGTAACGACCCGTCATATACGGCATGTCCGCCGGCAGTTCATTTTTCAGTTTTTCTGTAAAAATATCCGCAGCCTGCTCGATAAGGATCGAAGCACCGCTGTCCAGAAACAGTGAATACGCCATATCCACCGCTGCCGCAGACCTGATCGCGGCATCAACTCCCGGCCCGAGTGTTACCCCCATCAGTATCATTTTTCTGCAGTCTGCAAGATGCTTCTTTATCGCCGTTCCCGGCATTTCGTATATATCAGAAAACGTGAAAGTGCCTCTTGGTCCTGAAGCGCGCAGAAGCTCAGCTTCCGCTTTTTCAAGACGGCCGCCGAGCCCTTCGTAATCCCGGGCGCCCAGGCGTCCGAGCCATGCATCTCTGTCAATTTCTGTCGGAAGTTCTATAATCATTGACCCTCCTTACTGCAGCAGATCACTGATGCCGTCATAGACTGCATCCGCCACCTCCGGGGTATTCATCGTATAGAGATGGATCCCGTCGACGCCGTGCTTTATCAGATCACGGATCTGTTTTACTGCATATTCAACACCTGCTTCAAAAAGACCGTCCGGATCGTTTTCGTATTTTGCTATCATCTTTGTAAATTCCTCCGGCATGCTGGCGCTGCTCAGTTCCACTGTCCTCTTTATCTGAGATGATTTTGTTATCGGCATAACACCTGCGGAAATAGGCACGTCTATGCCGGCTCCGCGGACCTTATCCACATATCTGTAGAAAGACCGATTGTCAAAAAACAGCTGCGTTATCAGCGCTTCCACTCCCGCTCCTATCTTATATTTCAAATTCTGGATGTCGGCATCCAGACTATCACTCTCATAATGTCCTTCCGGATAGCATGCTCCGAGCATTTCCATTCCGCCGATTTTCTGTATCTCTATAGCGAGTTCATTCGCATGTCTGAAATCGCGCTCCCCTTCTATCTCGGGAACTATATCGCCTCTCAGCACAAGAACGTTCTCAATGTCCTTTTCTTTCATTTCTTCTATCATGTGCCGCACTTCTTTTCTGGAAGAATTGATGCACGTCATATGAGCAACAGCCTCAATGCCGTAATCTTTCTTTATTTTGCCGGCTATGTCTGAAGTGATGCTTCCCTTTGTTCCGCCTGCCGCGCCGTAAGTCACGCTGATGAAATCAGGATCGAGATCCACGAGCTTTCCTACTGTATCGTAAATACTGTCGAGATTTGTTTCCTTCTTCGGAGGAAATATCTCGAGTGAAAAAACAGGTTTTTTATTTTCATATATATGCTTTATCATTCATCATACCACCCTTTTGTAACATTTACCCAGGAATCGAAATTCTGGGAGTATTTTTCCAGTTCAGCGCAGGTCAGCTCTATCGCGCTGTTCCCGCTCCCGCATGCCGGGAATACTGTGTCGAATCTCTGCATTGATTCGTCGAGATAAACCTTTATTCCTTCATTTATCGCGAACGGACATACGCCCCCTGCCGCGTGACCGACTACTCCTTCCACTTCATCGAAAGGTATCATCTTCGCCTTCTGATGGAACTGATCTTTATACTTGCGGTTGTCGACCTTTGCGTCGCCCGCCATTACTACTATTACTGCACCGTCATCCACCAGGAATGACATCGATTTCGCGATCCTTCTCGGTTCAGTCCCGAGAGCCTGGGCTGCAAGTTCAACCGTCGCACTGCTTTCCTCCGGCTCCATGATCTTGTCTTCCATATTATATTGTCTGAAATATTCTCTTACTTTTTCGATTGCCATGTTATCACCCGCTGTTTCTTTTGTTGATTTGTTACACACTATTTAATTATTTTAATCAATTTTTCAAATGCATGCGGTCAGTGCCTTTCAGGCTCTTTAACTGCGTGCGCTCCACTCATTTTAACGCATATGAATTATAAGTCAAGAGATTAATTCGATAGCTGATTATCTAATTTATCGATATCAAATTATGTTTACACTACACCCCGGGGGAGTATAATATACAGCAGAACGGCATTGCAATGCCGGAAAGGCAGGTATCAGCACTATGGTAGCAGACAGCAAACAGGTAACTCGTCTCCTGAAAACTGCACGCGGACAGATCGACGGCATACTGAAAATGGTCGAGGACGACCGTTACTGCATCGATATTTCCCAGCAGCTTATGGCGACGGAAGCGCTTCTGAACAAAGTGAACCGCGAAGTTCTCGCAGCTCACCTGAAAGGATGTGTCAGGAACGCCGAAACTGAAGAAGAAAAGGAGCAGAAGATCGACGAGCTCGTCGCTATGCTCGGAAAGATAATGAAATGACAAAGCAGAAATTTGATGTGACAGGCATGAGCTGCGCAGCTTGCTCAGCCAGAGTCGAAAAAACTGTCGCAGGTCTCGGCGGTGTGAAAGATGTGACCGTCAACCTTCTTACCAACAGCATGCAGGTGGATTATGACGACACGGTCCTGAGTTCAGGCAGCATTTCGCAGGCTGTGGAAAAAGCGGGCTACGGCGCTTTGCCTCATGAAGATGCCGCAGCAGGCGCTGCGCGCGGAGCTGCCGCAGATGTGACGGACATCCAGGCGGAGCAGACCGCGGATCTGAAACACAGACTGAAAGTATCGGTCGGTTTTCTCATCCCGCTCATGTATATCGCCATGGGACATATGGCGGGTCTCCCGCTGCCGGCTTTCATGACAGGATCGTCCGGTTCGATCGCCTTTGCTTTTACACAGCTTCTTCTTTGTGTACCTATTATATATGTGAACCGCTCATATTATTCGCGCGGATTCAGTGCGCTCGCCCGCCGGGCCCCGAATATGGACAGCCTTATTGCGATTGGCTCTTCTGCCGCGCTCGTCTACGGTATATTCGCTATCTACCGCATGGGATACGGTCTCGGTACCGGAGACATGGCTCTTGTTGAAAAGTATCACATGAGTCTTTACTTCGAATCAGGCGCCATGATCCTTGCGCTCATCACGATAGGCAAATATCTTGAAGCAAGATCCAAGGGAAAAACAAGCCGGGCCATTACCAGACTGGTGGACATGACACCTAAAACGGCATTAGCTATACGCGAAGGCATCGAAGAAGAAATACCTGTCGAAGATGTAATGCCCGGTGATATTCTTCGTGTAAAACCGGGCAGCGCGATCCCTGTCGACGGTGTAGTAACTGAAGGCATGAGTTCAGTAGATGTTTCAGCGCTTACCGGCGAAAGCATCCCCGAGGAAATATCGGCAGGCGATCACGTCTCAGCCGCCTCTGTCAATATGACCGGTTCTTTTATGATGCGTGCTGAAAAAGTCGGCCGGGACACGGCATTCGCGCAGATAATCAGGCTGGTCGAAGAAGCCGGCGCCAGCAAAGCGCCTATCGCCAGACTTGCCGACAGGATCGCAGGTGTGTTCGTACCTGCAGTAATAGGGATCGCTCTTTTTTCAGCAGTTGTCTGGCTGATCGCCGGCGCCGATTTCGAGTTTGCTCTGACGACGGCAATTTCGGTGCTGGTGATCGCCTGTCCGTGCGCCCTGGGACTCGCGACTCCTGTGGCAATAATGGTCGGGACCGGCAAAGGCGCCGAGAACGGTGTACTGATCAAATCCGGCGATGCTCTGGAAACAGTCCACAGTATCGATACGGTCGTTCTTGACAAGACCGGCACCCTAACTGAAGGCCGACCGCGCGTCACCGATATCGAAGTACTAGCTCCGGAAGACGGTTTCGCTGAAAAAGCGTGGCTCCTCGACATCGCCGCTGCACTTGAACGCGGCAGCGAACACCCGCTCGCAGAAGCCATTACTGCATATGCCGATGAAACCGGCGCCGCCGTATCCGCTGCCGAAAACTTCATTTCCTTCCCGGGCATGGGAGTACGCGCGGAAATAAACGGCACGGAATATCTTGTCGGGAACAGAAAGCTGCTGGAAGAGAACGGCATACCGCTCGGCAGCGCCGAACAGATGCTTGCCTCCTTTGCAGACGAGGGAAAAACTCCGCTTCTTTTCGCTGACTCCGAAAGTGTGATCGGCATTATCGCCGCAGCTGACGTGGAAAAACCGACAAGCAGCAGCGCAGTGGCGGAATTTGAAAAAATGGGCATCGAAGTAATAATGCTGACAGGCGACAACGCACGCACTGCCGAGGCGATGAGGAAAAAACTAGGCATCGGCAAAGTCATTGCGGAAGTCCTCCCGCAGGATAAGGAACGAGTGATATCGGACCTGCAGAAGGAAGGACGTAAAGTCGCAATGATCGGCGACGGCGTAAACGACGCGCCCGCGCTGGCCAGAGCAGATGTCGGCATGGCTATAGGCGCCGGGACAGATGTGGCGATCGAAAGCGCCGACATCGTGCTCGTCAAAAACGATCTGCTTGATGCAGTCACCGCAGTGAAACTGTCAAAAGCAGTCATAAAAAATATAAAACAAAATTTGTTCTGGGCGTTCTTCTACAACGCGCTCGGGATCCCGCTGGCCGCCGGAGTATTCTACGGCTGGCTGGGCTGGCAGCTCAGCCCGATGGTCGGAGCCGCCTGCATGGGACTATCCAGCGTATTTGTTGTAACAAACGCGCTGAGGCTCAGAAAATTCAAGCCGGAACAGACGGCTGCCGCGGCAGATGCCGCAGCTTCGCCGGATGCCGGGATCAATCTTGCAACTGAAACAGGAAAGGAAAGTATCAAAATGGAAAAGAAAATCAATATCGACGGAATGATGTGCAAACATTGCGAAGCTGCTGTCAGCAAAGCCCTTAACTCGATCGACGGTCTCGAAGCAAAAGTAGTCCTCGAAGACAACGCGGCATATGTCACCGGTGAAGCGTCTGATGAGGAAATGACGCAGGCGGTCGAAAAGCTGGGCTATGAAGTTACAGGCATCGAATAATCAAAACAGGCACTTTATCTGCAGATCTCGTCCGAATCGAGGATCACTGTGAACGGTCCGTCATTTACGAGGCTGACGTACATAAGCGCGCCGAATTCGCCCTTCTCAACTACGGGAACGGACTCTTCCGCCTTCTCGATAATGTATTCATACATTTCGTTTGCGAAATCCGGCGCGCCGGCATTTGTAAATCCCGGCCGGTTGCCTTTTCTGCAGTCTGCATATAAAGTGAACTGCGAGATCAGGAGCAGTGAACCGCCGACATCGGCCAGCGAAAGATTGGTTTTCCCGTCTGCGTCGTCGAAGATCCTCAGCTTGACCATTTTAGACACGAGCTTATCTGCCATCTCTCTGGTATCGCCGTCTGCAATGCCGATCAGCACCATGAAGCCCTTGCCGATCTTTCCTATTACCTTTTCATCTACTGTGACGGAGGACTCCGTCACTCTCTGTATAACAAATCTCATTATTACTGCCTCCCCGAGTATTTTACTGTCGAATAATGTGTACATATTATAATGCCATATCGCCGGATGCTTTTCAAGTTCACCGTCTTGACATCGTCGGCGGCCGGTTATATTATTGAGCCCGAAAGAAATCAGGACAGGAGATAACATGCAGGAAACATCCGGAAAAACATTTATCATAAAACTAATCGCAGTGCTGCTTTTCAGCATCGTCGTCCTTGCTTTTGTTTCGCACGATTACTCAATGTATTCCACAAGCATCGCGAAGATAACGGATATCAGCACGGAAAAGGCCGGGACCGTCCAGGGGCTGAAAGGCCTGAATGAACAATACACGATCCAGCACATTACCGCCAGGATCATGAACGGCGGCTATGACGGCAGCAATGTCTCTATCACGAATAAATACGGAAAATCTCAGGTCTACTCCGAAAAATACAAAACCGGTGACGAGGTGTTCGTCACCGTACACGGCGCAGGCGGCAGTTACACGGCGGACATATCCGGCATGAAACGCGACACGATGGTCGTCTTCGTGCTGCTGGTGCTTCTGGCACTGCTGGTCCTTGTCGGCGGCAGACAGGGACTCTTCACTGTGCTGTCGCTGTTCATCAATGTCATATTGTTTTACGTGATGCTGAAGATGTATAACGGCGGCACGAATCTGCTGATCCTCGCGATCGCCATGTCGATCATATTTTCTTCGATCGTGCTCGTCCTCATCAACGGCTGGAACCGGCGCACACTCATGTCGCTCACGGCCACCCTGGCGGCAGTCGCAGTCATAGGCCTCATTTCCTCGGCGCTGATACTGCTCGGACCGGATCTCAACTATGCATTCCTGGACTACATCCCGGAACCGTACACGCAGACAGAGGCAGACCTTATTTTCATCTCAGAAATACTCATGGGCGGACTCGGCGTCATCATGGACATCGCCGTGACTATTACTGCGACATCATCTGAACTCATCGGGAAGAACCCCGGGATCTCCAGAAAATCGCTCCTCGAATCATGCCGGCAGGTCGGTGACGACATCACCGGCGCCATGATCAACGTGGTCTTCTTCACGAATGTCGCATCTGTCATGCCGCTTTTCATCCTTTCGATGAGAAACGACATCAGTTTCGTGACCGTCATAAAAAACAATACCTTCTTCGAAACAGCCAGGTTCCTGACCGGCGCGATCGGCATAATCATTACCATACCGCTTTCGATTCTCGCGGCGTCATTCTTCATCAGACACGGAAAGAGAGGTGAACAGGCATGATCATGATATCAGCGCTCATCATCATCTACATCCTCGCCTCACTCGTTATCGGCGGCGAAAAAACGGCGAAATCTCTCGTAACGCTGGCGACAAACGCAGTAATACTTTTTGCTGTCATCCTTCTTACCGAAATGGGGTTCCCTGCGCTCGCGGTGACTGCGGCGGGGTGTGTATGCGTCAGTCTCGTAACGCTCTTTTTCCAGAATGAGATCACGGTCAAAACGAAGGCCGCGCTGCTTTCGGTGTTCATCGTGATCGCAGTAATGTTCGGTTTTCTTTTCTTCGTCGAAGCGCGCGCGAATATCCAGGGGTTCCCTGTCGGGCAGTTTGAATTCCGCGAATCCAACGGTTATTCGGCAGAGATCGATTTCAATATGACAATGCTCGAGATCTCCGTCATGCTGATGGTCCTCATCGGCGCTGTCATTGACACCGCTCTCTCCGTCACATCAGGACTTTACGAAGTTTATCTGAATAATAAAAACCTGAGCAGAAACGAACTGTTCCGTTCAGGTTTGAGCATAGGCAAAAATATTCTCAGTTCAACAGTAAATACACTTTTCTTCATATTCATTGCTGAGTATTTTACGCTGTTTATTCAGTTCATCCAGTATTACACTTTCGCGCAGATGCTTAACTCCAAGGAGTTCTGTCAGCAGGTGATTTCCATCTCCGTCAGCGCGATCGGCTGCGTGCTCATTATTCCTGTAGTATCAGCAATAGCCTCGGCAAAGTTCAAGGATCAGAGCTTTTTCTCCATCAGGAAATAATCTTCTCCGCGCCAGACGGCCTCTCCCACTACATTATAATTTTTGTGCAGATACAGATTGACCGACGGCAGGTTCTTTTCGTGTGCGTCAAGTTTGATGACCGATTTCCCGTCTGCCGCGGCCCGGGCTTCGACATAATCAACGATCGCTTTGCCGATCCCCCTGTGCTGACAATCAACGTTCACACACAATCTGTGCAGCACCGTGTAAGGTGCATCAGGGTATTTCCAGTCGCCGTTCGCATATTCAGGAAGAATATCCTGCGTCAGCACAAACGACGCGGCGATCCCGCCCGGCGCGCTTTTGTCATCCACAACGAACAGTTCTTCTTTCCTGATATCCTCTCCCAGCGAGGTTTTATCAGGATAACTTTCATCCCACATATATATTCCTTCGCTCCTCAGTTTTTCAGCGGCCATGCCGTACATCAGAACGAGCTTTTCCAGATCATCAAAATCAGCAAGTCTTATATTCATTTTTCTGCCTCCTTCATGTCTGTATTCTATCATGCATCAGCGGATTTTGAAATAAATGACTGAGGCGAAATAATGGAAAAAAGACTGCAGTGCAGACAAATGCTTTGTTGTGTCTATATATAAATATTTATTATGTAAAATAGTAAAATATAACTATTTTCAATATATATGATATGTGCTATATTCAGGCTGAGAATAACAGAAATATACCTGGCTGTATTCATTAAGTCATTAAAAGGGGAAGGAGAAATCACTATGACAGACAGTAAAAAACAATTTCGCACAGAACATGATTCGATCGGCACACGGGAAGTTCCTGCAGACGCATATTACGGCATTCAGACTCTCCGCGCATATGATAATTTTCGGATAACCGGTCTTGCCGCTGAACCTGAAATGATCAAAAGCATTGCTGAGATCAAAAAAGCGGCAGCGCTTGTAAACAACGAAGTGGGGCGGCTGGATCCCGGGACAGCTGATGCGATCTGCAAAGCCTGTGATGAGATCATCGGGGGAAAACTGCGTGACCAGTTTATCTTAGACCCGATACAGGGAGGCGCAGGGACTTCTTTCAATATGAATGCCAATGAGGTCATTGCCAATCGCGCTATCGAACTTCTTGGCGGTGAAAAAGGTGATTATTCGATCGTCCACCCTAACGATCATGTGAATTTCGGCCAGTCAACTAACGATGTTTATCCATCAAGCGGCCGCATGGCTGCGCTTTCTCTTCTTAAAGACGCCAAAAATGAGATGTTTCGTCTGGCTCAGACGCTTGATGATAAATCGCGCGAGTTCGATGATGTAATAAAAATGGGCCGCACACAGCTTCAGGATGCAGTTCCTATCCGGCTCGGTCAGGAATTTTCCGCCTGGGCGCGCACCATACGCCGCGATATGCGCCGGTTCGATCTGGCTGAACGCGAACTCCGGATCATCAATCTCGGCGGTACAGCTATCGGGACAGGCATCAATGCCGACCGCAGCTACGTATATAACATCGTGGAAAAAGCCGCGCTTATTTCCGATCTTGATCTGACACAGGCCAAAGATCTTGTCGATGCCACGCAGGATCTGGACGCCTGCGCAATGGTTTCGGGCATCATGAAAACCTGCGCCGTCAGTCTCTCGAAAATGTGCAACGATTTACGTCTTATGTCTTCCGGTCCCCGCTGCGGACTTAACGAGATCAATCTGCCCGCCAGGCAGAACGGATCATCTATCATGCCGGGGAAAATCAATCCTGTCATTCCGGAAGTCGTCAATCAGGTAGCTTTCAATATCATAGGCAACGATGCCACTATTGCTATTGCTGTAGAAGCCGGGCAGCTCGAGCTCAACGCTTTTGAGCCGGTTCTGTTTTTCAATCTGTTTATGTCGATACGTACACTTACGGGTGCCGTCAGGACATTGACTGACAACTGCATCTCCGGGATCACAGTCAACCGTGAACACTGCGGGGAGCTTGTGAAAAACAGTATCGGTATCGTTACAGCCTTTGTGCCGTATCTGGGATATGAGCAGACCGCAGCTGTTGCCAAAGAAGCTCTGAAGACCGGTTCTTCTGTCAGAGAACTCATCCTGAAAAAGAAACTTATGAGTGAAAAGGAAATAACCGGGATCCTGGATGCATATAGAATGACCGAACCCGGGATCAGAAAATGATTTTCAAAAAAGAGAGAGGGGCCTCCCTTTCGGGAGGCCCGCATTGATGATTTAAGGAGCATTTTCCTTTACTTATATGTTTGCTTCCGGCAGCCACGATCCTTCGAAAGCGACTTCTCCGGCGCCTTCTTCTGCAGGCAGGATCTCAGGCTTTCTGTCCATAAATGTTCCTGCATAATTGCCGAAGCCCACACTTTCATATAATGGCATAGCGTCCTTTGTGATAAGGACACCGCGCAGTTCCCTGAGTTCCTCGCAGTTTATCATTGTTTCCATAAGCTGCTTCGCAGCGCCGTTGCCGCGGTATTCAGGGTCCGTTACTACATCAGTCACATAGTAGCATGTGGCATAATCAGTAACGGCTCTTGCATAACCGATCTGTTTATGGTCGAGCAGTGAATAGATTCCAAAGCACATGGAATTTTCCATAGCCTTTTCCACCTGCCCGCGTGAACGGTCTTTGCCGAGTTTTGTAAATTTCATAAGATGCATCACATCATCTATATTCATATTGGCCGCGCCTGTCAATACTACGTAAGCGTCGTTTCCGTGCACTTCGTACTGCGGTCTGGCTTTTTCTTTCTTCATCCGGAATTTTCCGGTGTTGATCCCCAGGAAGATTTTCCTTCCTAAATCTGCTGTCTGCCTTCTCATATCTCTTTTTGCTGTCATGAGATCACCTCCTATGTGCCGCACTGTCCGCGACAATTTCTTACTACTTTTTGTACTGTGATTCTATTATACATATTGATTGACGTTTGTCAATAGTTGATTTAAATCATTTATTGACTTTGATAAATTATTACAGTATAGTAATAATAGACTCAGTAATTTCAACGATTTTTACAGAGAGGACAAAAATGGAAAAGTGCGGAGTGCAGGACACTCAAAATACAATCAATATCGATCAGACGAATTTGATCATTTCGTTTCTGAGCATGATCCCCAAGTATAACAGTTATTTCTACGGTCTCATTGATTTTAAGACCTTCAGGATAACAAAGACGCAGCTTCGAGCACTATTTGTAGTCCATACATATCCCGGCATTACTATGTCGGAACTGGCAGATGAAATCGCGACATCAAGAGAACAGGCCACGAGAGCAGTCTCGCCTCTTGTCAGACGTAAACTGCTCGTACGCACTACCGACCGCGACAACCGCCGACAGCTTAAAATAGATCTGACCGAACAGGGCCGGGAACTCATGGTCGCAATCGTCAATCAATTTCTTGACAACGCCGGCAAGCCGTTCCAGTCGCTTACGGACCGGGAGCTCGAAGACTTTCACAAGGCTATTATTACGATCTCACGGACTATGAATGTAATAGATCCTGTAAAATAAATCATGTACCACCGCCCGGAAGGACACCTTTCGGGTTTTTCATTAGCGAAAGGATGGCTGAGATGAGCATCAAAAAATCAACAGCTGTTAAGATTGCCGCAGGAACTATTGCCGCTGGTGCCGCCTGTGGTCATATTGCAGGCCGGCATTTTTACAACATGGCAATAGATGCGGAGAGTACATATAAACCAGATCTTGGAAATCATCACCGCCGTGATGAGAATGAATCTGCAGAAGGTTATCGAAGCACAGCAGATCTTCTCGCCGCGCTCGGCGGCGAAGACATATGGGAACTCAGCAATGACGGCAAAGCGCTTAAGCTGCATGCTTTGAAAATTATCAACAATACTGAAAATGCCAGCGGCATGTGGGTGATCGCCTTCCACGGCCATGCATCCGACTGCAGCATGATGGGGCAGTTCGCAGATGTATTCTATAATATGGGATTCAATATACTGCTTCCTGATGCAAGAGGCTGCGGCAGGAGTGAAGGATATTACCACGGCATGGGATGGGATGACCGTCTGGACTGCCTGGCATGGATCGACCGCATCAGCAGAGATTTTGACGATCCTTCCATCGTTCTGTTCGGCGTATCTATGGGCGCATCAACTGTTATGCTTGCCGAAGGAGAAAAACTGCCGGATAACGTAAAAGCAGCTATTGAAGACTGCGGATACACATCTATCCGCGATCAGCTGACATATTCGATCGGTCATATTTTCCATATACCTGCTTTCCCTGTCCTGCAGCTTACCAGCGCTGTCACGAAACGGCGCGCAGGATACAGTCTGCTGCACGACGGCTCCTGCGTCGACGCCGTCCGCCGCTCCGCAACACCTACCCTCTTCATTCACGGAGACAGCGATACTTTTATCCCGCCCGCGAATATGGAAAAACTTTTCAGCGCAGCTGCATGCCCTAAAGAAAAACTGACCATCCACGGCGCCGGCCATGGACAGTCAGCGATGACTGACCCCGATATGTACTGGTCTGCAATATACAAATTCCTCTGGAAATATACCGGCGGCACTGTACACAGCTATCAATGATTACCTAAGATCCCGATGATCTCATCGGGATCGTCTATTATTGCCGGAACTTCCCGGCCGTTTTCTCTGCAATAATCAGTCATGCGCTCTCTTCCTCTGAACCCCCATGATACAATTATTACCTCGAGTCCGGCATTATCTGCGGCCTGGATATCCACTTCGGAATCCCCGACATAATAAGCGTCTTCTTTCCGGGAACCGAGCTTTTCCAGGGCGGCGGTTATCGTATCCGGAGCCGGTTTCCTGCGGACTCCCCGGCATTCCCCGGTCGAAGTCATTATCAGATCCCCGAAATAATATTTCACGAGTTTCTGGACCGACGCATCGTTCTTGTTGGAAACGACACCCGTTTTTATCCCCTTTTCTTTCAGCTTTTCAAGCATGGCGGCAATATCCGGATACGGCCTTGTTTTCATCCTGCAGTTCGCTGTATAATACTCCGCGAAATCAGCAAGTATCGCCTCAAAATCCGGATCTTCTTTTCCTTTTTCGAGAGATCTGCCAATAAGATTGCCTATTCCGTTTCCCACGCTCTTTCTGATCTGATCGATTGTTCGCAGAGGTCTTCCGAATCTTTCCAGCTCATGATTGACCGCATCGGCCAGATCTTCCAGCGTGTCAAGCAGCGTACCGTCAAGATCGAATATTACTGTATCTTTCATGTCTTTCTCCTAATGCGCCAGGATCTCATATCCGTCTTCTGTCACGACCACCTGCACTTCCGCCTGAGCTGATGGTTTTCCGTCAGTTGTATAGATCGTCCAGTCGTTGGCGGAATCGACAAAAATATCCGGCCCGCCGGCGTTGATCATCGGCTCAACTGTGAATACCATTCCCGGCACCATGAGCATTTCCTCGCCTTTGTTCGAAACATAGCTCACCCACGGATCTTCATGGAATTCGAGCCCTACGCCGTGTCCGCCTACTTCTTCAACAACAGAGAAGCCGCACGATTTCGCATAGTCGTTTATTGCCTGTCCCATATCGCCGAGGCAGTGCCACGGTCTGACCTGCTCAAGCCCCAGCCTGATCGCTTCATACACACAGTCGACCAGGCGCCTTTTTTCATCATCGATCTCACCCATGCAGAACATGCGCGAGGAGTCGGAAAAATATCCGTCAAGTATCGTGGAAACATCTACATTGATGATATCCCCCGCTTTCAGCGTCACGGTTTCTGTCGGTATCCCGTGGCACACCTGATCGTTCACGGAAGTGCACACGCTTTTCGGAAATCCCTCAAAATCCAGCGGAGCCGGTATCCCGCCGAGTTCCGTCGTCTTCGTGAAAACCAGCCTGTCTATCTCTTCCGTCGTCATTCCGATATCTATATGTTCCGCAACATAATCGAGCACGGCAATATTTGCCTGTCCGCTCTTCCTGATGCCTTCGATCTGCTCCGGTGTTTTTATCATATCACGCGTCGGGACCTCGATCCCGCGATCACGGAACGAATCGATTTTTCTGTCAAAATCATAATGGCAGTTTTTGTATTTTTCTCCGCTTCCGCACCAGCACGGTTCATTGCGCCCGATTTTTTTCTCTGTAATAATGGTCATTTCCTTCATTCCCCCGTTTCTGAGTTTTACGTTGCTATTATACCGCAAACTGCAATTATTATAAAGTTCGGCAGAATTTCTGCCCGATTTGCGCAAATCTTCATCGAACCTTAACAAAACATAGTGACATTTTTGTTATCATTATAAACGGTCGTCCTGATAAACGGCCTCACAGTGAATTGGAAGGAAGCTCAGAAATTTATGATAAAAAAATTAGCGGCAGTAATGCTCGCGGCAGTAATGTTATGCGGCACGGCGGTACCTGTTTCGGCGGCAGAGGCGCCGGCAGCCGGTACGGACAACGTGAACGCGTCAGAGGTCTCAGTCACAGAAACAGCGGCAGACACTCAGGCGTCACTGCCGTTTGCCGAGCGCAGCGCAGTCACTTCAGTAACAATGAAAAAAAGCAAAGCGATACTTACCTGGCAGCCGGTCACCGGTGCTGCGGGATATGAAATATATCAGAAAAGCAGCGGCTCAGACTGGACATACGCCGCAGAAGTGAGCTCGGACACTCTGGGATATACAGCATCCGGCCTCAGCGTATATAAAAAATATTCATTCAAAGTCAGAGCCTACGCCGGCAGCAGCACTTCTTCCAAGACAACTGCCTCGTCATCATCAGCGGCAGCATCCGCTGCAGCGGCCGACAACAATTATTCGGATTTCTCGGACGTTGTTTCCGGTTATGTGATCACAGACAGCTGGTCATACGGAAAACTGGCATGGCCTATCCCGGCAAGACACCACGTATCGAGCTATTTCGGCAGACGCACGGCGCCTACATACGGGGCCTCGACATACCATGAAGGCATAGACATCGGAATATCATCCGGCACCAGAGTCATCTGCGCCGCAGACGGCGTGGTCGCCGCAGTCGGCAGTTCCGGCGCAAGAGGAAGATACGTACTGGTAAGACATGCTAACGGACTCACGACCAGATACCAGCACCTGAGCAAATCACTCGTCAAAAGAGGACAGCGAGTATTAAGAGGACAGACGATAGCGAGATCCGGAAACACCGGCATCTCCACAGGTCCGCATCTGCACTTCGAGGTGCTGAAAAACGGCAGAGCAGTAAATCCGCTGAAATACTTCAGCAGATAAGCATCCGCCCGGACGGACGGACTATAAACATAAAAAATGGTGGTGCATATTTCAGGTTTCCTGGGATCTGCACCACCATTTTCAACGGCTGAGGGCTCTCGGCGGCAACGCGGAGGTGAATTCACCTGTTGAACATGCGCTCAGTCGCTGCAGCCCCGTAAAACGTGGTGCAGTCTATTGGAAAAGAGAAAAATGCACCACGAAATAATGATTCAAGTCCAAAAAAACCAGCCCCGCGTATAACGCGGGGTTTTCATTTGGCGGGCATAGCCCATGCTCCTCGCAGGACGCGTCAAACGCGTAAATATCGGTCTGCCAGTTGCGTTGCTATGTAATTTACTTTTTCTTTTTGCTAAAGTGATCCGCTTCGCTGATACTCAGCTGTTCTCCTAATTTGTCTTCGTCCAGCTGTTTTTTGATATACTCCGCAATTCGGTTCTTGTTCTTTCCTACTGTATCGACATAGTAACCGGTACACCAGAAAGAACGGTTTCGATATTTGTATTTTAATTCACCGAATTGCTCATATATCATCGTACTGCTTTTCCCTTTGAGATAACCCATGAACTTGGATACTGCCATTTTAGGCGGTATTTCGACCAGCATATGCACATGATCCGGACACAATTCTGCTTCCAAAATCGTTACTCCTTTCCATTCGCACAACTGCCTCAATATCTTTCCCACAGCAATCCTTTTTTCTCCATAAAATACTTTTCGTCTATACTTTGGAGCAAACACTATATGGTATTTGCAATTCCATTTTGAATGAGATAGACTGTGAATGTCATCAAGACTCATGTAATCCTCCTCCTTCGATGTTTTGCAGTTGGCAGACCGCAGTAACATCTTATGCGATGGAGGATTCTTGGTCAAACGCATAGCGTTCACGGAACCCTGCGTCTAACGCAGGGTTTTCTTATAACAAAAAAGCAGGGCCGCACAGAATGTGCCGCCCCGCCATGCAGTATTAATGATGGAACAATCTCAGGCCTGTGAAGCATATGGCCATGCCATATTCGTCACATGCTTTGATAACGATATCATCTCTGATGCTCCCGCCCGGTTCTGCGATATATTTCACGCCGCTTTTCTTAGCACGGTCAATGTTGTCGCTGAACGGGAAGAACGCGTCCGATCCGAGCGCTACATCGCTGTTCTTGTCCAGCCATGCTCTCTGTTCTTCCGGAGTAAATCTGGCAGGTTTTTCTGTGAAGTAATATTCCCACTTGCCGTCGCCGATAACATCCATCCAGTCTTCGCCGATGTAATTATCGATGGCGTTGTCTCTGTCAGGACGTCCGATATCCTCTTTGAACGGCAGGTTCATTACCTGCGGAGACTGACGGAGGAACCATTTGTCGGCCTTGCTGCCCGCAAGTCTTGTGCAGTGAACTCTGGACTGCTGTCCGGCGCCGATGCCGATAGCCTGACCGCCCTTGGCGAAGCATACGGAATTCGACTGCGTGTATTTCAGAGTAATGAGCGATATGATCAGGTCGATCTTCGCGTCATCAGGAATATCTTTATTCTGCGTAACGATATTGCCGAGGAAGTCGCGGTCGATGGCCAGTTCATTTCTGCCCTGCTCGAATACGACTCCGAACACCTGCTTATGCTCGATCGGATCCGGTCTGTATTCAGGATCGATCCTGATAATCGTGTAGTTTCCCTTTTTCTTTGTTTTCAGAAGCTCAAGCGCATCCGCATCGTATCCCGGAGCAATAACTCCGTCGGATACCTCTCTTTTTATTATCTGTGCAGTAGAAAGGTCACAGGTATCTGAAAGTGAAATGAAGTCTCCGAACGACGACATTCTGTCTGCTCCTCTTGCCCTGGCATATGCAGATGCCAGAGGTGAAAGTTCTCCGAGATCGTCTACCCAGTATATCTTTGCTTCTGTTTCTGTCAGAGGTCTGCCCACTGCGGCGCCGGCAGGCGATACGTGTTTGAATGATGTTGCTGCAGGAAGTCCCGTAGCGATCTTGAGCTCCCTGACCAGCTGCCAGCCGTTGAAGGCATCAAGCAGATTGATATAGCCCGGTTTGCCGTTGAGTACTTCTATCGGCAGCTCTCCGTTCTCCATAAATACTTTTGACGGTTTCTGATTCGGATTACATCCGTACTTCAGTTCCATTTCTTTCATGTTTCTTCTCCCTTTTATTTGTTTTTATTCTCTATCCTGGTCTCATATTTTCCGGTTGCTATATCTATGAACCTTACGAAAAGTGAGACTTTATTGTCTTCATTGAGGCCTTCCCAGACTTCTTTTGTGAATTCGTCGATTCCGCCTTTTATATCAACGAGCTTTGGTTCACCTTCATATGAAGGAAGCGGATCGCCGTTGCCCATATATGTGTGGATCATATGTCCTTCGCCTGCTTTAGGGTTCTCATATGAAAATGTGAATCTCTGGCATGATTCAGGATCGCCGTTCGCACTCTTGAGAATTGATATCCTGTATTCGTATTTGCCTTCTGCAATGCTCATAAGCGCCGAGATCCTTGGGGTGTAGTTCGGTTTATCAGGCTCGAACTCTCTTGACCTCAGTGACTGGCCGAAAGTTTTGCCCGCCTTCAGTCCGTCATATATCGTATCCGTCTGGTCGCCGTTCGTCACGATCGTATCAGTTCCGAGCACTCTGACAGGTGCATAAATGATGAGGCTCGGGTCCTTCATCTTTGCCGGGTCGAAAGCCTGCGTGCGGATGCCTTCGCCGTCCTCGACGAATATCCTGTTTCTGCTGTTCTCGCTTCTGCCCATGATAAAATAAGCTGTTACGGCGTATTTGCCGTCTGCAGATCTCCCCGTCACGATACCTCTTCCCGGGTATTCATTCGATTTGAGATCCTGTCCAAGATTCTGCATTTTCATATCGATTCCTCCAAAATAAAAAACCGCCTGGTCCGCCCATAATAAGGCTGCCCAGGCGGTCGACTTCATATCATACCTGCACTCCGCGTGGTTATTCCACTTATCCGCCAGTCATGCAGTACACTATTAAGATACACTATCAGATTCAAAAATTCAAGTATGTTTATTCGGTCCTGGCCTTTCCGGTGAACCATTCCGCTTCCAGCTTCGTAACAGCGATACTGTTGGCCATGGCGTCTTTTATTTCAAAATCTTTCCCGGTATGGTGCTTCATGATCAGGAAAAGTCCTTTTTTCTTTTCTTCGATATCTTCAACGATTTCGGCTTTTCCTGTCCCGAAAACGCTTTTATACTTAAATCCGTAAAAACATGCGATCTCGCCCTCGACAAGCGCGTGTGCACAGTCAAGTTCAAAACATACGCTGCTGTTTTTTCTGATAGCCTCAACTTTTCTGCCGTCTTTTGATCCGTGAAAATAAAATGTCAGTTTTCCATCCTCGAATTCATAGCCGAAATTCATCGGCACTATGTACATTCCGTCTTCATCCTGCATGCCAACACGGCATACATCGCATTCATCAATGATGTTTATCATATCGCTTATTTCACTTACCTCGCGGTCGCGTCTGCGCATTGTATCTCTCATTTTACTACCTCTTTTTTTCTACGACATATTATTCTATTATTATACAACAACATTATATGTTGATGTGAAACTTCGTAAAAATATGATATACTTATTTGCACCGAAAGGAATCTTGACTGATGAAAATAAGCAAAAAAGGGCAGACACTTACCATCATCATAAATACGCGAAAGTTCATGCGTTATTACTTAATTCCATTCTGCACAGTGCTGGCACTGATTTTTGTTCTGTTATGGACATCTTCACGCGGTACCGGCATTCCCGACAGCGGCACGAGGGATTATTATGAAGGACTTCGCATGGCGGAGGCAGCACATGATATGAAGGTCAGTAAGGTCCAGGACGATTTTGAAGACTTCATGGACAACTGCATCAAAGGGCAGGACATAGACACAGAGGATATTGCGGTAGGATACTACAACTTCGATACAGGGATACATTACAGCCTCAACACCGGCAGGCAGATGACCGCGGCCAGCACATACAAGCTTCCGCTCTGCATGTACGTTTATGACCTCTTACACAGCGGCAGGCTCAGCAGCAGCTCTGCTCTGACTTTTTCACAAAGCTGTCTTTATGATTCTGAAGGCGGCATTGTATCATACGGTTACTGGATCGGAGATAATGTCCCCGTACTGACGCTTCTGAAAACAACTATTACTCAGTCCGACAACAATGCGGCCCATATCCTGATGAATTACCTCGGAGGCTATAAGGCATATGTGGAGAAAATCCAGAAGTACACCGATGAATCTCCGGATCTTGCTGATTACAGCCGCAGCCGCAATAATATCCGGACGGCGTATATGATGGATGTGCTGTCGTATCTGTATCACCATCAGGATGATTACTCGACTCTGATATGCGACATGAAAGAGGCGGCGAAAAACGAGTATCTTCAGAAATATGTCAGCGTTCCTGTAGCACATAAATACGGGAATCTCGGCCAGACTGAAAACGATGTCGGAATAGTATTCTGCGATTCTCCGTACGCAATTGCTGTTTATACTCACGGTGTAGATAATGCACCTGATAAAATAGGCAGAATTAATAAAGCGGTCCTCGAATTTACAGATAAATATATAGAACCGCTGACAAACTAGCAAAGGAGGCCCCGATATGGCTCAGAGAACAGATTTTACTTTTGTATCAAACGACAGGGAAACGAATATCCATGCAGTGAAATGGATGCCTGACAGCGGAAATTACAACGCCGTACTGCAGCTCACGCACGGAATGGTCGAATACATCGACAGATATGTGCCGTTCGCCGAATTTATGGCAGACAACGGTTTTCTCGTGGTAGGGCATGATCATCTCGGACACGGACAATCGGCTGCGGTACGCAGCGATCTCGGGTATTTTGCCGAAGGCCGGGGCGATGTAATGCTTGTAGAGGATATGCACAAGCTGCGGCTCATCACACAGGAAGATCCGGAAACCGCATCTCTTCCTTACTTCATGCTCGGACACAGTATGGGTTCCTACCTGCTGCGCGAATATCTTTCATCGTACGGCGAAGGCCTTGCCGGAGCGATCATCATGGGTACCGGATATGCCCCGGCTTCCACTTCGAAAACAGCTATTACTATGTGCAAACTTCTTGCGCATATTCACGGCTGGAGATACCGCAGCAAGTTCATTCAGAATCTGACTTATTCCAAGCCGTATAAAAAATATGATCTTACCGGCGCCGACCTGAACAACAGCTGGCTCGGCAAGGATCCTCAGATAATCGACAAGTATATGCATGATCCGTTCTGTACTTACGTATTTACTTTGAACGGATACAGAGGACTGTTCGAATCCGTGCTTTTCAGCTGCGATCAGAAAAATATCGATCTGATCCCGAAGGATCTGCCGGTGCTGATCGTATCAGGCGCGGACGATCCTGTAGGTGATATGGGTGACGGCGTCAGACACGTATTCGAGCAATATAAAAAAGCCGGCATCAGCGATGTCAGCATGAAGTTATATGAAGGCGACAGACATGAGATCCTGAACGAACTTGATAAGGACGTCGTATTTGCCGATCTCCTGGAATGGATCCGATCCAGGCAGCAGGGCTGAGGTTATCATATGTGATCTGTCCGTCCGCTCCTGCGTTCAGGAACATTCAGGATTATTATAGCCGAAAAAATCAGCAGCATACCGATGATCCTTACCGGACTGTGATCTTCCCCAAAAAGAAATATTCCCACCAGCGAACCCACTACAGGCTCTGTGGTGACAAGAATAGCGGCTTTTCCCGGTTCCATCAGGCCGAGTCCGTAAGTATAAAGGAAAAACGGCAGCAGCGCGCAGAAAAATGACAGCATCAGCGACAGAACGAAAATATGAGCATTCATCTTTTGCAGAAGATCTGCAGGATGACACATCACAAAAAAACCAATAGTAGCGAACATAAATGTGTACAGCGTCGTAGTTGCGGCGCTGTATTTTTTTGATGCCGCTTTCCCGAATATGGAATACAACGCATAGCAGAAACCGGAACACAGCCCGATCGCCAATATCCTCGCGGATACATGGACACCGCCTCCCACGAGCCCTGCCACAAGTATCACACCGCAAAAAGTCATTACCAGCGCAGCGATTTTTTTCAGGGTGATTTTCTCATGAAAAAAGACAGCAGACATGATAGAAACAAATATCGGAGATGTGTACAGCAGGACCACAGCCAGAGAAGCCTGACTTTCTCTCACCACGGTAATATTGCACCAGGAGAACAAAGTGGTGCTGACTATCCCCGTTCCCAGGAACATCCATATGTCGCGGATGTCTATCCTGACGGCATCTCTGTTTTTAACGAGAATGATCGACAGCAAAACAATGAACGCAAAAACATTGCGGACAAAGCCGATCTGCTGCGATTCGAGTCCGGCTGCGCTCAGCAGCCGTATAAAAATACTGATTATCCCCCATAATACTCCGGCCGCGATAACCGCGGCCGGAGCTTTGTAATCCTTCATCTATCTTTTGTTGGACCTCCTCCAGATCCTCTGTTCTTCCGCTGACTTTATAAGACTGTCGCGGAATTCAGGATGAGCTATCGAAATAAGTTTTTCTGCTCTCTGCCAGGAGGACATACCTTCCATGTTCACCGCGCCATACTCTGTCGCAATGAAGTAAACCTGACTTCTCGGCGATGTGATGATTTCTCCGCTGAAATGCGGAAGAATGTTAGAATGAAGCCTGCCTTCTTTGTCCTTGTATGTCGAGGCAAGACATATGAATGATTTGCCTCCGCGCGAAATGGATGCGCCTTCAAGGAAATCAAGCTGGCCGCCTGTTCCGCTTATCTGACGTGTCCCCGAACTTTCTGCATTTACCTGTCCGTAAAGATCGACGGATATGCAGCTGTTGATCGAAACCATATTATCTATTGAGCCGATCACTCTCGGATCATTGACATATGCCAGCGGGAATGCCGCGATCATCGGGTTGTCATCCATCCATTCATAAAGTTCAGGCGAACCAATAGTGATCCCCGTGACCGCCTTGCCCGGGTTCACAGCCTTCCTCTTATTCGTAAGTTTGCCCTTCTTATAAAGATCGAGATAACCGTCTGAGCAAAGCTCGGTATGCATGCCCAGATCCTTGATATCAGAATCTGCGATAAGAGTGCCCAGAGTATTCGGCATATTGCCGATCCCGAGCTGCAGCGTCGCCCCGTCCGTAATAAACGGGAGAAGGTTTTTGGCTATTTCCATGTCAACATCTGACGGATTACCCTTTGGCAAAGCCTTAAACGGTTCATGCTCACCCTCAACGACAAAATCAACATCCGAAATATGTATGCATTCGTCGTATCCTCCGTGGAGCTTCGGAAGATGTTCATTGACCTCAACAATAACTATATCGGCTTTCCTGAGTATCTCAGCTGCTACGCCTGTACCCAGAGAGAAATTGAAAAAGCCGTGTTTGTCCATAGGCGTCACGCTGGTCATAGCTACATTGACGTCCAGGAAAAAATGGTAATATGCGGAATTATTGTGGAAAACCATCGGCATAAAATATGCCAGGCCCTTGTCACACAATTTCCTTTCATAGCCGGAGCAGTGCCACGTATTATACGTGAAATGCTCCTGGGCAAGATCCTGTTCAACGACCTCTATCGGCCCGTTGATAAGATTGCCTCTGATTTTGACATCGTGCAGCTCCTCTGCACGCGCTGCCAGCGCTCTGTCGAGCAGAACAGGCTTGCTCATCGCCGTGGTGTAATCCACCCAGTCCCCGTCCTTGATAACTTTGACGGCTTCCTCCGGCGTTCTGAGCTTCTGCTTATACTCCGAGATGATGTCCATAGATTTGTTCCTCCTTGTTACACTTTCTACTTATTTATACGATTCACTGCAATACTCAAAGCTTCCGCAGTTAGGGCAGTGCAGTTTCCTCGTTTTCGGCGTATGTTTCGCAAATGTCATCTCTTTCAGCGGAGGTGTAAATACCTCTCCGCACTCAGGACAGATATATTCGGTATGTTTGTGCATTTCGTGCAGGATCGCTCCCGCGATAGTCAGTTCACAGGCCAGATCAATAAGACACAGCACAGTTAGTCTTTTCTTTAATTTTTTTTCAGCTTCGTCTTTCATTATTGTTCCTCCTGTCCGGCGTTCTGCCTTATATCAAGAAGTTTAGTCTTGAGTTCGTCTTCCAGTCTGACCAGTTCTGTTTCGGCTTCCAGTCTTTTTTGATGACCTTCATCCTGTATTCTGATCACTTCATCTATGGTTGAAATGAGTGATTCATTCGTATGTTTCAGCGTCTCCATATCCACTATGCCGCGCTCGGATTCCTTTGCCGTTTCAATAGTAGCCATCTTCAGGCTGTCGGCATTCCTCTTCAGCAGCTCATTCGTCGCGTCAGACACCGTTCTCTGAGCCTCTGCAGCCTCCTGAGAATGCGCCACTCCGAGAGCTATCATCATCTGGCTCTTCCACAGCGGCAGCGTATTTACAAGCGTTGACTGTATCTTTTCGGACATTTCCGTATCGTTTCCCTGCACCAGTCTCAGCTGCGGAGCCATCTGTATCGAGATGGTCCTCGTCAGCTCCAGATCGTGCAGCTTTTTTTCAAAGCGATTGCACATGTTCGCGAGATCATTGGCCGCCTGCGCGTCTTCCGGCAGTCCGCTCTGCTGCGCTTTCTGCTGTAATGCCGGCAATTCGACAGTGAGCGTCTCGTTAAGCTTTTGCTTGCCCGCAGCAATATACATAGAAAGCTCTTTGAAATACTGCTTGTTCAGATCGTAAAGCTTGTCCAGCGTTGCCACATCCTTCATCAGCACGACCTGATGACTTTCCAGCGCTTCTGCGATCTTGTTTACATTCACTTCCGCCTTCTCATACTTTGCCTTCATGGCCGTAACTTTGTTTCCGCCCTTCTGGAATAAGCCTTTTATACCCTTTGCCTCCGGCTCGCCAAAACCTCTCAGTTCGACAGTAAGATCCGTCAGCAGCCCGCCGACTTCTCCCATATCCTTAGTGCGCACCTTATCGAGAGCGCTCTCGGAAAAATCAGCCATCTTCTTCTGCGCACCCGAGCCGTACTGAAGGATAGCAGTAGGATTGGAAAGGTCTACTTTCTGAGCAAATTCCGTTATCTGCCGCTCTTCTTCCGTGGTGAATTCTGTTACTTCAAGTCCCTCATTCATTTGTTTTCCTCCGCCTCATCACTTTCTGATGCCGTCATCCGTCAGTCCGTCTCTTTCGAACATCGAATTCAGCACCGAAATATCAGTTGAAACATCCATTACTGTATCCTGATACAGCTCATCCAGCAACTTGCCGAAAGCCGTCTCTATATTTCCCAGCGTCTGTTCTATTTCATTTTTCGCCGCCGCAACATCTTCACTCTGAACATTTTTCTTTTCAAAATCACTGTAGACATTCACGAGTTTGATAGTTGTCGGCAGATAATAATCCATAAATTTCCGTATATCAGGCAGCAGTGAAGGCTTCTCCTCGACCCTCTTGAATATCTTTGTGACAATATTCTCGATATCATCAAGATCCTGCAGGACGGAAATATCAGTGATGCCGCTTTTCGCGCTCCTGATAGTGTCAATGCTCGTCTGCCCCTTTTCGAGCACCTCTCTGAGCTTCCTCTGCTCCTCCGACTCGTCCGCGCGGCGTCTGCTTTCCTCTGCTTCCTCTTTTGTCCTGTTCCTGAATCTGTCCCTGGCTTCAATATACTGTTCAAAAGTATCATCATTTCCGATGAACCATTTCCCGGTATCGTCAATATGACCTTCAAGGAACATTTTTTTGTCTATCATTTTTTTCAGATCTCTGCTGACAGCTTCCGGTTTCCCGTCTGTTTTGGCGGCAATATCACTGATTTTATAAAATTCGTTCCCCTTCATGATCCTCAGATAATTTTTGAACCTTTTGATCCTGTCGCGTATTTTGTTTCCCGCGATCATACTGCATATGCCTGCACCAGAGATCCCGGCAAGAAGCAGCACCCCGACCGACGCTCCCCAGAAGAGCAGTGCAGCCAATGCAGTAAAGCCGAACCCCGCGGTCCAGCATATCCCTGCCGCGATCATCACGATACCGCTGACCGTGCCTGCAGGTCTTCTGCTGACAGGGATCGTCAGAGAAGCTTTCTCTCTTTCACGACGCTTTGAACTTCCGTCCAGATCATTGAAATCAAAGGCGCCCGGTTCATCCCCTGACAGTTTGATGTCATCCATAGAAGGCCCGCCGAACACTGCTTTTTTTACAGTTGAATCGATATCGCGGCTCAGCCTGCCGAAGTCCATAGACCTGACGGCATCATCTATTATTCTGTTTATATCATTTCCAAAATTATTCATACTCATAACATCTTATTATACTACAAACAAGGCCGCGCGGTCTATCCCGCGCGGCCAAATATGTCAGGTCTGTTATTCCGTCTCTGCATCTTCCAGCATCTGTTCGAGATACTCGTTTATATCAAAGAAATCGTCCCACATGTAAAACCTCATTCCTTCATGAGCAAGGTGTCTCGCCAGATCATCGCGTGCAAAGCAGATATCCGAACCCATTGCCATAGCAACATCGGTTATACCGTCGCCTATCGCTATCGCACTGTCATAATCGTATTGACGCATCACATTGTCTTTGCGCATGAGATAACCGTCACCTTCATCAGGAGGCATGAGTTTCATGAATCCATCCGAAGTATCGACTCCCACACAGTGCACTGCCAGGAAACGGTCAAAACGATCGCCGAGAATTTCTTTCACGAATGGTTCAAGCCCGCCTGAAAGAAGCACCACCGGTATGCCTTTTCTGTCAGTCAGATCGAGGAAATCATCGAATCCCTCGCGCAGGGGGACAGAGCGGTAATATTCCAGCATAGGTCCTATTGAATCCGCAGGCATGCTGTCAAATGCCATATGAAGAACTTCATTCAGCTTTAGCCTGCCCGCTCTCATATCACTGTTTACCTTCAGCATCTGCTCTTTCGGGATCACTCTCATAAGTGCTCCGCTCAGTGTTTCTTCCGATGTGACTGTACCGTCAAAGTCAAGAAATATAATGCTTTCGTATTTCAAATGTGCCGCCTTTCTTATTTCATCAGATCAAATGATACATCTGCTCCGAGCAGCTGAGCCATCTGCGCGAGTTCTTTATGCGTCTTGGCATATTCCATGACAGGAACGCCTTCCATAGCCGCATCTATAGCCTGTCTCATCGACTTTGCACCTGCTTCGCTCCCTGCCGGATGACCGTGGATCGCGCCGCCTGCCGCCAGTACGATGTCTGTGCCGAGAGCCTTGATAGCCTTGTCGACCATCATCTGGTTCGTGCCGCCCGATACGAGATAAAGCATAGGTTTTATATTCCACCAAGGCTGTGTGAAGAATCTGAAGCATCTCGACAGAGACTTCATAGGGAACGGGAACTTGCCCCATGGATGTCCGTTTATCTGCATATCGCCGCCGGCGAGTCTTACGAACTTTCCAATTGTCAGAGGCGCGCTCAGTCCGGTATATGTAGCTCCGCAGAATACTCCCGCGAAATCGATATGTGCCAGGATAGGAACATCGATATTCGGGTCTTCAGACAGCATCTGCAGTGTTCCGAATCCTGATGTATATGTATTTATCATCAGACAGTTTGCACCGTACTCGATAGCGCGGTAAGCGTTGTCTCTGACCTTGTCGATTCTATCGGTGATATTGGTTGCATAGAGCGTATGCTCGCCTGTCTCTTCGAATACCTGTTTTTCCTTCTGCATGAACAGTGTGACTCTGTCCTTCTGCGGGCAGAAATCTTCGTTGCACGGCATCAATTCGTCATCCTTGATGATATCGACGCCGCCCCTGGAAGCCTGATAGAACAGATCCGCGCCCTCTTCAGGCGTCCATCCTGTGTTAGGCTTGATCATTGCATTCACCAGTGGTCTGTCGTGTACGCCAAGTCTGTCTCTGATGCCTTCAACACCGAATTTCGGTCCGGTAAACTGCTCGACGTATTTTTTCGGGAATGCGCAGTCAATCATCTTGATCGGTCCGCTGGCAGAGATGTTTCCGAATAATGTCGAAAGGATCATCGGAAAACTCGTTCCCATATTTCTCATTGGATATGCTATCTGAATTACATGCATCGGCGGTGCAGGCGGCTGTACCATATCATTGCCCATATCCGGCAGTTCATATATCGCCACGACCTTGGCGCCGAATATTTTCTTCTTGTCATCAGTCTCGTGCGAAACCTTTATCCAGGTCCCTGTCGTCTGCTCATCGGCAATAGCCATGGCAAGTTTTTCAATATCGCTTGTCGGTACATTGCACTGATATGTGGCAATGATATAGTCATCATCGAATGCTACTTCCGGAAATGCGTACGACATATTGATGTCATCCAATTGTTTGATCATATTATTTCCTCCTTGAAAATCTTGATGTTAAAGAGTTTGGTTCATTTATTTCAGTCCACGACTTTGCCAAATTTTACTTCTTTAGCCATGAACATCATTACAAGTGCCATAACGGTGCATGCTGCCAGTATCCAGAACAGCGCCGTATAGTTTCCGCCGAGCAGCGATGCGCCTCCGACAAATATCGCCCCCGCGACATTTCCTGCCCAGAGCAGAAGCCCTTCGGACGTGCCCTCGCTCGTAGGATAACAGGATTCAGCAGCAAGTGTCAGAAGCACAGGTGCGCTCCCTATAGTAAAGAATCCGTATATCACTGATGCTGTCAGCATCCCGCCGAAACCGTTCAGGAAAGCAAACAGCAGCAGTCCGACTGCTCCGAGAATATTGGCACCCAGTATATAACGAAGTCTGCGTCTCTCCTTGTCCTTGTCGGAAAGCATAGAAATCACGAGACTTCCCACAGTGCCGACCACCAGTATTACCACACCGATGATCCCGACATGCGTCGAGTCTATGCCTTTGCCGCCAAGCGTCTGTATGAGGGCTTCGATATCAGTGAAAAATGTATTGAATACTCCGAGCATCGCGAAGAATATCAGCAGGCATAATATGAAATTTCTCTGTTTGAAAGCATTTTTCATACCTGTACCGAAATCCGAACGTTCAGCTTCTTGTTCTGCACACGGAGGTGTTGCCGGTCTGTCTTTGACAAAAAGAGCGAACAGTACCGCCCCGGCTACAGATATCCATCCGTAAAGCATCAGTATCCCCTTGATGCTCGTAACAGACATCAGAATAGGCGTCACCAGCAGTCCTCCGCACATTCCTACATATCCTGCCAGAAGAGCAACGCTGTTGGCTGTAGCTCTCTCATTTTCAGGGAACCATCTGCCTGCCACCAGGCCCGGTGAATTGAGTATGAACGGCTGAGCGAATGAGAAGCCCACTGTGGCTGCTATCAGTCCTCCGAACGATCCGCCGAGAATGCCGCGCATTATTGCACTGAGCGCCATAAGGACGCATCCGAAACACACTGATTTCTTGAATCCCCATTTTTCGAATGCCCACATGACCGGCACTGACAAAATGACCATCCCGACCATGAATATCACAGAAAGCATACTTATTGCGCTGTTGCCTTTGACTGCATCCGTAAATCCGTAGTAATGCCAGGCATCTGTTGTAATGGAAAAAAATGTAGTCCACATTATCTGTATGAGTACGCAGTTCAATGCGTAGATGCCCAGAACCACCCATCTGTATCCATATACTTTGTAGTTAGAACCCGAATTATCGATGTCATCCATCAGTATCACCCTCATTCTGAAAATATCGTTATAATTTTCTGAATCTTTATTATGGATTAAATTATACCTTTATCTAATTTTAGTGTCAAGTATAGAAAATCCTTGAAAAAAATATACTTTGGTTGTAATATGGAATTGTAATCTAAAAACTACGGTACCCGAGAGGTGAATTATGGTCACTACCAGAAGAGAATCCAACAAAATCAAGTGCAGGCAGCGCATCTTGAAAGCTTCGCGCCGCCTGTTCAACTCAAAAGGATATGAAGGGACAATGATTGAAGATATTGCCGAAAAGGCCGATATCTCAAAAGCAACTTTTTATAACTATTTCCCGAACAAAGAAAGTCTGCTGCTGGGGACAGCAGAAGATGAACTGTCGATAATACAGGATCTGCTCGAAAACGAACTCAAAGACGAGCCGGACAGCGATAAAAAACTTCGTGCAGTCATCGAATTTCTTGTTCTTGACGGTCTTCCGTTCATCAATCTTTCGCGCAGGCTCACATACCTGAACTCATGCAAAGACAGCCCGCTTTACAAAGTGCGTCTCGGCATTATCAGCATTTTCAAGCAGCTGATCAGTGAAGCCATGAGTCAGGGCAAATACAAAGAAAATTTCACCGTTGATGAAATCGAAGATGTTTACATGAGTATTTACCTCGTGACTCAGTTTGAATGGACTCATATCAGCAGCTATTCCGAAGAATTCTGCAAGGAAAAGCTGAACAGACTGATGAACACAGTCCTGGCCGGCGTTTACGCCGAATAACACAAACAGGCAAAAAAACGGCACATTGAAAGATATATTTTTCATGTGCCGTGTTTTTCTGTATTTTTTTGTACGTACGTGCGTATCACATTGATCTGATGACGCCAAGCAGCTGTATCGGATCCTCTATCGCGGAGTCCGGCAGGTCTTCCGGATCGGCGTTTTTCAGAGGATCGGTGACTCCCCAGTCTGCCAGAACAGCCTTTACCCCTGCGTTATGCGCACATCTGATATCATGTATAGTATCGCCCAGCATCACTGCTTCCTGCGGTGTGCTGCCTATGCGCTCAAGCGCTTTCAGCACAGGCTCCGGGTCGGGTTTCGCTTTTTCGCAGTCATCGACCGCGACTATTGTATCGAAGAAATCGTCAATGCCGAATTTCTTCAGGCCCCTCATTGTAGTATGAGCCAGCCGCGATGTAACGACCCCGCTTTTATATCCTTCCGCCTTTATCATCGTAAGCATGATCATTGCATTTCTGCACATTCTGATCCGCGATTCAAAATTTGCGTACTGATATTCACGGTATATCTTTATCGCCGCCTCCGGATCCGGAAACATTCTTGCCATTGAATCCGCCAGCGGTTCTCCGAATGTCGCATATATTTCTTCAACGGGACGCGGCTGTCCTTCGATTTCCGTGAAAGCATGCTGCCATGATTCCACTATCACCTGATTGGTATCCACCAGTGTTCCGTCAAAATCATAAAGTACGGTTGTAATATCGCTCATCAGTTCATGTCCGCATTGACCTGGACATCCTCCTCTTTCATTTCCACAGGCGGGAGATAAAGAGGCTGCATGCCGCAGTTCATCATGATAGCCGCTACAGTAGCTCTTACGAACGGAAAGGCTTCTTTATATGATTCAACATGCATTTTTCTCTGGTCGTCCGTCGGCTCGATCGTGAATCTGCTGAGCACTACGATATCCATATTGAACTTTTCCGGATCGTCCTTATCGCTTATCTTGATAATGTCTCTGCCGATGCAGATGCCGTCATCGTAATTATAGCTGACATTGTGCGTTGAATTTATTCCGAGCTCTATCTTGTCCGCTTTTTCTTCCTGATTGTTGAAGCTCAGGCTTTCAACCTGATATCCCTGAAATTTGATCATTTTTTTCCTCCGTTTCAATTATGCGTCCGGCTGCTTCAGCTTTTCGTTGATGAAGTAATCGATGTCTCCGTCGAGCACCTTGTCGACATTGCCGACTTCAGCGCCTGTCCGGTGGTCTTTTACCATCGTGTAAGGCTGGAACACGTAGGACCTTATCTGACTGCCCCAGGTTATCTGGCTGAAATCGCCGTGAAGTTCCTTGAGGTTTTCCTTATGCTCTTCCTCTTTCAATTCTATAAGACGCGATTTGAGTATCCTCATCGCCATGTCTTTATTCTGAAACTGCGATCTTTCGTTCTGGCAGCTGACGACAATGTTCGTCGGCAGATGCGTGATGCGTATCGCAGAGTCTGTCTTGTTGACCTTCTGGCCGCCCTTTCCGCTTGAACGGAAGGTATCTATCCTGATATCATCCGGATCGATCTCGACCTCGATATCCTCGCCCATTTCCGGCATGACCTCGACCGCCGCAAAAGACGTATGCCTCCTGCCGGAAGAATCAAACGGCGATATTCTGACGAGGCGGTGGACGCCCTTCTCGGTCTTGAGATATCCGTAGGCATTACTGCCTTCCACGATTATCGTCGCGCGCGATATGCCGCCTTCCTCATTGTCCTGTATATCAACGATCTTGATCTTGAATCCTCTGCTTTCTCCCCAGCGCGTATACATGCGGAGCAGAAGCCCTGCCCAGTCCTGAGCGTCGGTCCCGCCTGATCCGGCGTGCACCGTAAGGATGGCATTGTTGATATCATATTCTCCGTTGAGCAGTATTTCTATGCGGAATGCCTCGGCTCCCCGCACGAACTTGTCGTATTCTGCAGTAATTTCCTCGGCCATCTGGTCTCCCTCGGGAGTGCCCGGTGCGGCGCCTTCTTCCTCGGCGAGTGCAATCAGCACTTCGAGGTCTTCAAGCGTCTGCCCGAGAGCTGCGAATCTCTCCATCTTTTCCTCAAGCCGCTTCTTATCCTGCATGACTGTCTGCGCAGTCTCCCGGTCATCCCAGAATCCCGGTGATTCCGACTGTCTGGCCAGTCCTTCTATTTCCTTTGACACCTTGTCCGGGTCAAAGGGACTCACCTGCCTCTTTGAGATCTGCCGTAAGATTCGGCAGATCCATTTTTATTTCTTCTATCTGCATTTTATCTCCTGTTCAAAGCTTTAACGATTTTCTTCTTCGAGATCCGACTCCATGTGGCAGTACTTATATTTCTTGCCGCTGCCGCACCAGCACGGATCGTTTCTGCCGATCTTCGGATGCTCGCGTCTGAAAGGAGTCTGTGTTTTTTCACGTTCCGGTATATCCTGTTCACCCGGCATGCTTGTTGTACCGCTGCCTGTATGAACTTCGCCCTCCATGAGCTCATTCTCATCAAACTCATCCTTGCGCGTCTGTCCCTTGCCGATAACGTTTCTTCTCTCTGCGTTTGTTTCCACTGTAACATTATAGCAGAACATAACGGTTTCTTCCTTGATCGCGTTGATCATCTCTTCGAACATCGCAAATCCCTCTTCAGCATATGCGCCGGCAGGATCCTGTCCGCCGAGTCCTCTGAGTCCGATCCCGTTCTTGAGCTGATCCATCGCATCGATATGATCCATCCACTTGTTGTCGACGACTCTGATGAGGATCATCCTCTCGAGTTCACGCATGGTCTCTTCGCCGACTTCCTGTTCCTTGTCGGAATAAAGCTCGTCGAACAGTTCCATGATATCGTCATGCAGAGTATCCGCATCGACATCGCGCATATCTTCTTCGTCGTAATGCACGCCTTTGAAGCGCGGGCATATCTTTTTGAGATTCTTGTTGAGCGTTTCGAAGTCCCATTCCTCCGGGAACTTGGAAGCAACCGTTATCGGATCGATCGTCGCTTCGATCAGCTCCTGAGCCATATCCATGATATAGCTTCTGAGGTCTTCCCCGAAGAGCACCATGCGGCGCTGTTCGTAAATGACTTCACGCTGTTTGTTCATGACATTATCGTACTGGAGTACGTATTTACGTATCGAGAAGTTGCGTCCTTCGACCTTCTTCTGCGCATTTTCGATGCTCTTCGACACCATTCCCGATTCGATCGGATCGTCTTCGGCCACGCCGAGTTTGTCCACGACCGTCTTCATCCTCTCGCCTCCGAACATCCTCATAAGATCGTCCTCCAGCGATATGCAGAACTGCGTCATGCCCGGGTCTCCCTGACGTCCGGAACGTCCTCTGAGCTGGTTATCGATACGTCTTGACTCATGTCTCTCAGTACCTATGATGCAGAGGCCGCCGTGCTCACGCACGCGTTCCTGCTCTTCCTTACGCTCTTCTTTGAACTGGTCATGCAGTTCGCTGAAACGCTTTCTGGCATCTATGATCTCGGAATCATCCGTCTTTGTAAGTGAATTCGCCTGGTTGACGGCTTCCTCGGAGAAGCCTTCCTTTTCGAGCTGCTTCAGCGCCTCGAACTCAGGATTGCCTCCCAGAATGATATCGGTACCACGGCCTGCCATGTTGGTAGCTATAGTAACAGCTCCTTCACGTCCCGCTTCCGCGATGATCGCCGCTTCTTTTTCATGCTGCTTGGCATTCAGTACGCTGAAATCTCTGATCCCGCGCTTCTGCAGCATTTCGGCGATGACTTCTGATTTTTCTATCGATATCGTACCCACCAGCACAGGCATCCCTGTTTCATGAGCCTGTATTATCTTCTCTATGATCGCGTGATATTTCCCTTTTTCAGTAGCGAATATCGCATCCGGCATATCCTGACGCACCATCGGTTTGTTCGTCGGGACAACTACAACGTCCATGTTGTAAATATCGCGGAACTCATCCTCTTCCGTCTTGGCAGTACCCGTCATGCCTGCAAGTTTTTCATACATACGGAAATAGTTCTGCAGGGTTATCGTCGCCAGCGTCTTGGATTCGCTCCTGACGCTCACGCCTTCTTTCTGCTCGATCGCCTGATGCAGTCCGTCGCTGTATCTTCTTCCGAACATCAGTCTGCCTGTAAACTCGTCTACGATGATGACCTCTCCGTCTTTCACGATGTAGTCGATATCCTTATGCATAAGAGCATGCGCCTTCAGAGCCTGCTGGCAGTGATGGTTGATCTCCATGTTTTCCGGATCCGCAAAGTTGTCGATCCCGAAGAACTGCTCGCATTTGTGAATGCCGGCATCGGTGAAAGCAACCTGCTTGTCCTTTTCGAATACGACATAGTCGCCGTATTTATCATCCGGCTCATCCTTCGGATCGTTCTCATCCTTGATGCCGCCGTGGAGTGTCCTGATGAATCTGTCGGCCTGGGCATAGAGCACCGTGCTCTTGTCGCCCTGTCCGCTGATGATGAGAGGTGTTCTCGCTTCATCGATCAGTATCGAGTCGACCTCGTCGACGATCGCATAATTGAGATCTCTCTGCATCATGTCTTCTTTATAAATGACCATGTTGTCGCGCAGATAATCGAAACCGTATTCATTGTTTGTTCCGTATGTGACGTCCGCCTGATAAGCCGCTCTTCTCTGCTCGTCAGTAATGTCATGTATTACACATCCGACAGTAAGCCCGAGGAATGTGTAGATTTTCCCCATCCATTCCATATCTCGCTTTGCCAGGTAGTCATTGACCGTGACAACATGGACGCCTTTTCCTTCAAGCGCATTCAGATAAACCGGCAGTGTAGCAGCCAGAGTTTTTCCTTCTCCTGTTTTCATCTCCGCAATACGTCCCTGATGCATGACCACGCCGCCCATAAGCTGTACTCTGAATGGTTTCATGCCGAGCACTCTCCAGGCGGCTTCTCTTGCCACTGCGAATGCTTCCGGAAGAAGATCGTCAAGCTCTTCCCCCTCGTCAAGTCTTTCTCTGAATTCCTCTGTCCTGCCTTTGAGTTCTTCATCGCTGAGCTCACTCGTTTCTTCATCGAGAGCTTCGATGCGATCTACGATCTTTCCGACTTTTTTGACCTCTTTTTCATTGAGATCGCCGAAGACCTTTTCCATAAAACTCATATAAATCTTCCTCCTGTATTTTCATGCATGCTCTGCGCATGCCCTGTAACGGGACCTGCTCCGGACATTTTGCGCGCTGTCTCCGCGGCTGCGGAGGTCTGCATTTTAAACATCACGCTTTGTCCTTCCGGAACCGGATCCCCTATTCTTCTTCCTCGTCGTCCGGAACATGTTCCACTACGAGATTGATCTCGAGAGCTTTTTTGTCCGTCGCCTTGGTGACTCTTCCTTTGAAGACCCTGTGCCCGTTTCTGTACTTGAACCTGTCGCCTTTTTCAGGCAGTTTGTCGAGACAGAGTACGACCCAGCCGTTCACAGTGTTCGCATCGACATCATCATCTTCGATCCCGAAGTAGTCGAACACCTTCGGCAGGCTCGCATTGCACATGACCCTGAAAGAACCGTTCTGCAGTTCGGTGACTTCCTGCGACATGATCGCATCATGTTCGTCATAGATTTCGCCAACGAGTTCCTCGATGATATCTTCCATCGTCAGAAGTCCCTCGGTGCCGCCGTACTCATCTATAACGATTGCCATGTGGGTCTTGAGTGACTGCATCTTTTTGAGAAGCAGTGCTATCTTCATCGAACCGGCAACAAACACGACCGGCTTTACAAAATCCGAAATAGTGTTGCCTGTTCCGACTATATAATTGTGGAAATCTTTCTGGTTAAGTACGCCCAGAATAGAATCCATGTCGTCATCATATACCGGGATCCGCGAATAACCCGTATCCTTGAATTTCTTCGCGACTTCCTCTATCGAGAGGTCAAGATCTATAGCGACCATATCCACTCTCGGTACCATGACCTCTTCTGCTTCGAGGTCGTTGAACTCTATGGCATTCTGTATGAGTTCAGACTGGTCCGATTCAATGCCGCCTTCTTTCTCGGCCTCGTCGACAAGCGTTATCAGCTCGTCCTCGGTGATAGTCCTCTCATCACCCACATTGAACACTTTGACAAGAAGTTTTTTCCAGCCTGAAAACAGAATGTTCAACGGAGTCAGAACGATCATGATCCCGTGCGCCAGAGGCTGTGCAAATTTTGCAAAACTCTCCGGAGCTTCCTTAGCAAGCGTTTTCGGCGATATTTCCGCGAATATAAGCACAATGACTGTTATGACTATCGTGGAATACGTCGGGCCTAGCCTGCTTCCGAACAGTCCGATGAACAACGTCGTAGAGATCGCAGTCATCGTTATGTTCGCAATATTATTGCCGATCAGCAATGTGGTCAGCAGTTTATCATAATTATCCGAGAGCTTCAGAACTTTTCCGGCTCTCTCATCGCCGTCTCCTGCGGCATTCTTCATTTTGATCCTGCTCATGCTCGTGTAAGCCGTCTCGGTAGCCGAGAAATATGCGCTCATAACAACGAGCAGAATAATAGAAAATATTGCAGTCAGACTGTGACTGTCCATATAATGGATTCCTCCTTTGCAGCGCACGGCGGAACACGGCTTCTTCCGCGTATTCCAAACCTTGCATACAAAGTCAATTATATATGATACTTCCTTAAAAATAAAGAAATTTCACCGAATCTGCCAATACTGTAATATTCAGATTTTGATCATTCATTCCGCAATGAAGCCGGAGCGCCGAAATCGTGCGCAAACCATCCGCAGGCAAACGCGGTGAACGGCTATCGATATTGCCTGTCGCAGGCTCTGCAGTAATTCGATACCCCGGGTTTACCCATGATGTTTGCTAAATCCGCTCAAGTACTGTAAAATGATATCGTTACGGAGGAAAATAAAATGCCAAGAGACAGTTTCAAATTTGAAGCAGCCGGACCGCAGAACCCGAACTGGGAAAAACTCATCGCCAGAAACAGCGAAATACCAAGCCGTGAACACGATATAAGGAGCGAATTCGAAAGAGATACAACGAGACTCCTTCATTGTTCTGCATTCAGAAGGCTCAAGCACAAAACTCAGGTCTTCCCGAATATTGAAAACGACCATATCTGCACACGAATGGAACATGTGCTTCATGTGGCTTCCGTATCAGGCACCATAGCTAATTATCTCGGTCTCGACCGGGAACTTACGCAGGCGATATCCATCGGGCATGACATAGGACATGCGCCTTTCGGACACGCAGGAGAAAAGATACTTGAAGAACTGTCCCGCTACTGGCTCAGCGGAAGCAGCTTCTGGCACGAAATGAACGGTCTCAGATTTGCCGACAAGATCGAACTGCTCGAGGATTTCAACAGTAATGTAGATAATCTCGGTCTTACTTATGCAGTCAGAGACGGCATCGTTTGCCACTGCGGAGAAGTGGATGACGCTGCGGTCTTCCCGCGCGAACATCTCGGAGACCCTGATTTTGACGGCGGCCCGAATGCAACCGGAGATCCTTTCGGCGATCTTTACAACATCCCGAAACCGGAGCCTGATGTATCGGTCAACGCTGTCACATGGGAAGGATGCATCGTTAAAACAGCAGATAAGATAGCATATCTCGGACGCGATATAGAAGATGCGATCGAGCTCGGGTTCCTTGATCCGGATGAAATAGCCGACCTCAAAACGATGGCGCGCAAGTATGATGAAAATGCTATGAATACAACGGTCATCATGCACAACATGATCATAGATCTCTGTGAAAGCAGCAGCCCCGAGGAAGGAATACGCTTCTCAAACAAATACCGCGAACAGATGAAAGAACTGATGCAGTTCAATTACAGCCATATTTACCTCGACAAGAGACTTGACCCCTACAGCAAATATGCGAGGCTGGCGCTGGAACAGATATTTGAACAGCTGCACGATTATTACGACGGTGAAGACACCATCGCCGATCTTAGCGGTTCCATACACGAATACCCGCTGCTGATCAGTGAATTCATTTCATTCCTGCACACATACAGTGCAGTGGATTCACCGCTGCGTTACAGAAATGCCAAGATATACGGCACGCTGGATACCGAAGAGATATATGATCAGGCTGTCATCGATTTCATTGCCGGCATGACGGACAGATTTGCAGTCAAAGTATATGAAGAACTTTTAAAATATTAAAGGAGATTACATGGAAAACTTGAATTACGAAGAACAGGTCGCAAAGTACGGAAGTTTCTTTTTTCTGCGCACTATAGACGAGAAATTATACGGTCTTGTCCGCGATGTCGAAGTTGCAGCTATGCAGTCGCCTGACACTATGGGCGATCAGGCCAGAGCCGCGCTTGATTATTTCCTGTTTGAAATCGCATTGAAAAACAACAATCTGAAGCGCAAAGAATGTCTCGACTTTTATAACGGCACACATCCGGGGAATCTCGGCGAAACCGAGCTCCATATCGCAATATTCTGTGCCTATGAAGCCAAGCAGATCCCGTTAAACATCTATATCTACCCTGAACAAATCAAAGGATCAGAGAAAAAAACCAAGAATATGAGTTTCATGGATAAATTCTGCGATGACTGGGACACAACAAAGAAATCCAGATTCTACCGGAAAAAATTCGCCAACTCACCTAAAAACATAGTACTGTTCATGCAGTCTTTCTTCTACATAATAAGCGGCTATTATCAGTTCTACAAGAAAGCTCCTCTGGATCTTCCCGACTATGACTACAGGATCTCACTCGGTTCAGTCGGTCAGATCGAGGATGTCGGTGATATGCCGGCGCTCGAAGCCAGGAAACAGTAACCGGCTGCAGCAATACAGTAATCACAAAAATGGCAAAACGGAGCACCTTACCGTCGTGCTCCGTTCTTTTTGTACTATTCATTCTTACTATTCATATTATTGTATTGAGAGGGGTTTGTAGCTGTGTTATTTAAGCTATGGCCTTATAATAGCGCAGCTTCCTTAAAAGAACTTGAAATAATTCATTTATTTTATTCTCTGCACGGAAAAACCGGATCCGCAGATCCGGTTTTCCTGATATTGAGTTCCGGCCTGCCGTTCAGGCCATGTTGTTTTTTATTTATCGTTTCCGCTGTAGTAAAAGTAGTTATATCCGTAAATCTTATTGCTCTTGATATTTTCCTTGTATCTGTACTGGATCATCTCCGATACGGTCACAAACTGATATCCCTTGGCTTCGAGTTTCGGAACGAGCTCTCTCACAGCTCTCACAGTCGAAGGATACAGTGAATGCATCAGAACGACCTTGCCGTCCAGATTTCCCGCTTTTTCGATATTGGCCACAGTTTGAGCCGTGTTCCTGTTCGACCAGTCAAGAGAATCCACCGACCAGAGAATACAAGGAATATTGATGGCATCTTCGACCTTCTGATTTATCTCACCGCCCGGCGGTCTGAAAACAGTAGGCTTCTGCCCCGTTGCTTTTTCGATAGCATCGACGCCTTTCTGAACATTCGCCTTGGCTTTCTTGACGCCTATCGTGCTCAGGAAGTACGGATGATCATATGAATGGGTACCGATTTCACATCCAAGCTCCAGTTCACGTTTCAGCATATCGGACGCGCCCTTGACATTCTCCACATTCTGTCCGAGTTCAAAGAATGTGCCGACCGCATTATATTTTTCAAATATGTCCAGCAGATCATTCGTGTACACCGAAGGTCCGTCGTCAAATGTAAAGCAGACCATCTTTTTCGATGTATCTATGACACGTTTGCCGACATCGTCTCTTACATATCCGCTTAGATCATCATAGCTGATATCACACACAGCTATGCCGTAATCTTTATTATCATATTTGATGACCGAACCATTGTCGAAATAGAACCTGATGCCGTTCTTTGTAAGGACGAAATTGCCGAATGCACCGGAATCCGCACTTACTTTATCTTTCCATCCGTCGCGAAGCTTATCACCGTAACTTTTGTCGAGCTCTTTTGTTACCAGTTTCGATACTGCCGCCGCATAATTCCCTTTGAAAACTCCGGCCGCTCCGATCGACGCACCCGCCTTTGTGGAGAAATTATATGTGTGGACTGTGCCGCTCCTGACTTCCATGTCCGATCCGCTGTTCTGTTCAATGACAGATGTCATGGCCACACTCTGAACCTTATACGGTGTTTCATATGAACTGTATCCAACGAGCAGGCAGGCTTTGTCTTTTGCCTCCGTATTGAGTCCGCTGTAATCAGTCGTGAAATTATCCTTTTCATCCTTGACTTCATCTTTAATGATGGTGTTGGAAATATCCATATCGAGCTTCGGGATCTGGACTCCTGTCGACAGCGGTTCACCGTAGCTTAATGTATCGCTGCCTGTTCCCACTGACTGCTTGTCCGCCGCCGCATCGAAGAACTTGCCCGCATAATTCTGAAAAGATGACTCGTTATGGTATGAACGACTGCCCAGCAGCTTTATGCCGACAACGATTCCTGCAATAACGACCGCCACTGCCGCAAGTACAATAATAAGCCTTGTTGTATTTACTCTGTAATGTTTTTTTGCGCTCCTGCTCATAAAAGATTCCTCTCCACTACAATAACATTTTGCTCTCACCGCTGTTCAGTATAGCACAAAACACATCATTAATAAATCAACATGACAATTCACTAATCAACAAATATTAAGTTTGACCGGCACGGCCTCTCAGGCAGTCTTAACCGGCGGAATCAGCTGAAATGAGCCTTGAGTTCCTTCCCCGATCCTTCGAACGCATCATATATAGAAGCTATTGCCCTTTCAAGATCCTGATTGTTAACGCCGATTATAATGTTCATTTCCGAACTGCCCTGATCTATCATCCTGATATTGATATGCTCTTCGGCCAGCGCAGTAAACACTTTCGCTGAAACACCCGGTCTGAACGACATACCCACACCAACCGTTGCGATCAGCGCAATATCATCGAACACATCTATCGAATCCGGCTGCAGCCTTCTGTCTATCTCATCGAGAACATCTTCGAGTTTATCATCGATATTCGCATTGGCAACAATGACCGAAACAGTATCTATCCCCGTAGGCATATGTTCGATTTCGATTTTCAGATCTTCGAAAATAGCAGACAGCCTTCTCAGAAAGCCGATTTCATCATTCAGTCTGTCCTTATATATAGTAATGACCTTGAAATCCTTGTGACCGGCTATTCCCGTGATGACTCTTTCTCTCGCTTCTTCGCTGACCTCGTCAGTGATCATCGTACCTCTGTCGTCAGGGTCGTTCGTGTTCCTTATATTGATAGGGATCTTCGCGCCCTTGACCGGAAATACCGCAGACTCATGGAGCACATTCGCTCCCATATATGAGAGCTCTCTGAGCTCTTTATATGTAATAGTATGGATAGGTTTCGGATCTTTGACTATCCTCGGATCCGCAGCGAGGAATCCGCTGACATCCGTCCAGTTTTCATATACATCGGCATGTACCGCACGCGCAACCAGAGCGCCGGTAACGTCACTTCCTCCTCTCGAGAAAGTTTTGACTCTGCCGTCCGGTCTCGAACCGAAGAAACCCGGTATTACTGCATATTCATGCTTTGCCAGTTCTGCGGAAAGAATGGCGTTCGTTTCCTTATCCTGGAATTTGCCGTGCTCGTTGAACTTGATGACTTCGGCGCTGTCCACAAAATCGAACCCGAGATATTTCGCTATGAGTTTCGCATTCAGATATTCTCCGCGGCTCGCAACATAATCCGCCGAAGCGTTCGACTGCAGATGTTCAAGAATTACATCGAATTCTTTCTGCAGATCGATATCTATGTTGAGGTTCATCTTGATCGAATTGAAACGGTCACAGATCACCTGAAACAGCTGGTCGATAGGAAGGTTCTGATTTATCTGCTCCCTGCAGCTGTAAAGAAGGTCCGTCACCTTGTTGTCTTTTTCAAAACGCTTTCCCGGTGCAGATACAATAATATAACGTCTTTCAGGATCCGCAACTATGATATCGCGCATCTTCGATATCTGGATCCCGTCGGCGACTGAACTCCCGCCGAACTTTGCAACTTTGATGCCCATTATGATTACCTTTCACTTTCAATATATTAAAAAGGCGCGGCCGACCGGGCCGCGCCCTTCTTAGACTTGTATTATATTTTAGCCGTATGCTGCATTTTTTACAAGTGTTAATTACAGCTCAGTTCTGAGCTCGTCGACTTTATCAAGTCTTTCCCACGGAAGATCTATGTCTGTACGTCCGAAGTGTCCGTATGCAGCTGTCTGTCTGTATATAGGACGTCTGAGGTCAAGATCGTGAATGATAGCGCCCGGGCGAAGGTCAAAATGCTTCTGAACGATCTCAGCGATCTTTTCATCGTCAATCTTTCCTGTCCCGAATGAGTCTGCCATTATGCTGACAGGTTTTGCAACGCCTATAGCATAAGCCAACTGTACCTCGATCCTGTCGGCCAGTCCTGCGGCCACAAGATTTTTAGCGACCCAGCGGGCAGCATATGTTGCAGAACGGTCTACCTTTGTAGGATCTTTTCCGCTGAAGCAGCCGCCGCCGTGGCGTGCGTAGCCGCCGTATGTGTCGACTATGATCTTTCTGCCTGTAAGTCCCGAATCTCCGTGCGGTCCGCCTATTACAAATCTGCCGGAAGGATTGATGAAGAACTTCGTCTCGTCGTCAATGAGCTCTGCCGGAACGACCGCTTTGATCACGTGCTCCCTCAGATCTTTTTCTATCTGTGCGAGTGTTGCGTCAGGATCATGCTGTGTCGAAATAAGGATGGTATCTATTCTCTTCACTTCATCTCCGTCGTACTCTACTGTAACCTGTGTTTTTCCGTCAGGGCGGAGATATGTCAGCGTGCCGTTCTTTCTGACTTCTGTAAGTCTGCGGGCCAGCTTATGCGCGAGGCTGATAGGCATCGGCATATATTCAGGTGTCTCATTGCAGGCATATCCGAACATAAGTCCCTGGTCTCCGGCGCCAAGCTTGTCATAGTCGGTATCTGATGATGCGGTCTTGGCAGTTTTGCCGGCTTCGCCGTCCTGGATGCCTTCGCTGATATCCTGCGACTGCTCGTCAATGGCCGTAAAAATGGCGCAGGTATTGCCGTCATATCCGTAATCGCTCCTGTCATATCCGATATCCAGAATGACCTCTCTGGCGATCTTAGGGATATCGATGTATCCGTCTGTAGTCATTTCCCCCATTACCATGGCATAACCCGTGTTGACAGTAGTTTCACATGCCACTCTGCTGTAAGGATCCTGTCTGAAAGCCTCATCCAGTATTGCGTCGGATATCTGATCGCAAATCTTATCAGGATGTCCTTCGGTAACCGATTCTGATGTAAATAATTTTTTCATTTGTAGATTCTCCTTTCATGCGGAATCCTTCTGTATAAAAAAACTCTTCTCTAATGAGAAGAGTGCATCATACATACATCTCCTCATCTTTCACTTCGTCATGCAGACAAGTGTAGGAATTGGCACCTTCGAATCTGATTCAGGTTGCCGGGCTTCACAGGGCCTAATCCCTCAGCCGCTCTTAATAAGGATCCCATATTTATTGTTTTTGACTTGAGCTATTATACCGCGCCGCCTGCCCGATAGTCAACAGTAATAACGTCGTTCTTATACAACATGGCGATTTTGCCAAAAAATACATGTGCCCGGAACGGCCTCCGGGCGCATGCACAAGTGTTTCAAGTGTTTATCCGAGTCTTTCTCTGATGACTCTGAGGAAATTTCCATGCGTGATTTTTTCAAGATCACCGCCTTTGAATCCGGCTTTTTCCAGCTTATCCACAAACGAGGGAATATCAGTGCAGTTTTCCAGACCGATTGTTTTCTCCGCTTCTTCGCTGTGGAAGTCAGAGGTGCAGTCGGCAGGAAGGAATTCGTCAAAATCGAATCCGAATCCGACATGATCGATGCCTATTTTGTCGGCAATATATACGGCATGCTCCACAAGTCTATCAGCAGTGCGTTTTTCCTTCTCCGTATCGATAAACTCATTGAATGCGTTCAGTCCGACAACACCGTTCAGTTCTGCGATCGCCCTGAGCTGTTCATCTTTCAGATTCCGGGGAACATCACACAGCGCACGTGCATTTGAATGTGAAGCGACCAGCGGAACATCCGCCATATCGATCACATCCCAGAACGATTTCTCATTGAGGTGTGACACATCGAGCATCATATTTTTGCCGAGTATGCGCTTCACAACGTCTTTGCCGATCTCTGTCAGACCGCGGTCTTCAGGTCCGCGCACGCCTGTTGCAAAATCGTTGGCCTCATTCCAGGTGAGGAATATATGCCTTGTGCCGAGTTCATACACACGGTCGATTTCCGAAACGTCAGGAGCCAGTCCGCTTATGCCCTCCATTCCTACTATTATATATAGTCTGCCTTCGGCTTTTGCTTTTTCTATTTCAGCATAGTTTCTGCATATGACAGCTATATCCGCGCAGTCCTCTGCCTCTTTCCTTATCGCCTCGAACGCCTGAGCTGTTCTTTTCTTCGGATCATCCGTATACGGAGGATCCACCCAGACAACAAAGATCGAACCTTCTATTTCACCTTTTCTTAATCTGTCTATATGATATTTCCTGATGATATCTCTTTCGCCTGCCAGCGACTTGATATTTACGTCAGTCCATATATCAGAGTGAGCGTCAAAATTCATTTATGCACATACCTCCTGCGATATCCGTTCTGTTATGGTAATAATTGTGATACTGCGATCCCCAACGGAGTACCGATAACATAACCGAACACTCCTACGAGCATGGCCGGAGCGACCATCTTGGTCCAGCCCTTCGAGATAGCCATAGCCGCTGCTGTCGTCGGGCCTCCGATATTTGCATTCGAGGCGATAATGATCTCCTCCATGTCGAAGTGGAACAATTTTCCGAAGATAAACACCACGAGCATATTGACTGTGACCATGATCAATGTGAGTACAAATACGAGCGGTGCGTTCCTGACGATTTCCATGACAGATGCCGGAACACCTATTACAAAGAAGAACAGATATATGAGATAGGTGCCGATCTCCTGTGCGCCGTTCAGCTTCTCCAGAGGCTTTTCGAAATATGTCGACAGGATCATTGACAATATCGTTATGATCAGATACTGATTGCCGAGAAGAACGTTGAGCAGCTGCAGACCTGTATTTGTTGTAGGAATAACAGCTCCGAGCAGTCCTGCGGTTTTGGATGCGATCATAACGATTATTACCGAAATAGCCAGCAGGATAGCGATATCCTTAAGTGATATTTCTTTGCCGCCCCAGAATGCCGCAGCCTGTGTCTTGGCATTCTCGAGTCCTCTGGCTTCCTGTTCCTCTACCTCGTCGACATGCGGATGAGTATAGTGCTTTCTGAAAAATGCCATCGTCGGGATAGTCATAAGTACGAAGAAGTAAATAGCCATGTTCATGTTATCGGCAACTGTTGTAGCAGCGATCATTCCCTTTGGAACAGCGAATGAATTGGCCAGCGCAGCGAAATTCACGCCTCCGCCGATATACGATCCTGTCATTACCCCGCAGATCTCTTTGCAGTAAGGAATCAGGCGGCCGAGTACGCCGAACGCTGCGAGCGCGCCGAGTACAGTTCCGACTGCCCCTATGCAGAAAATGATAAGAAGCCTGCCGGAATCTCTCCAGATCTTCTTCATGTTGCACTGCAGAAGAAGAAGAGGAATTGCCATCGGTACTGCGTATCCCCAGACTACCGTATCAAAGAAAGGTGCACTTGTAGGAATGATATGCAGGTTAGTCAGAATGAGAGCTCCGAGCAGAGCAATTATAGCTCCGGACAATTTCGATGCCCATTCAAAATTCTGCTCCAGATAAATCGCGAGCGCAACGAAACCGAACGTTATGGCCATCAGGACCCAGGTGTCATCCGCGCTGATCAGTGTGCCGCCGTTAAACATTAAACTACCTCCTTAATAATTACAATAATTACAAAACAATGATTAGACAACATTTTTTTAATTCAATATAGTGATTCAAGATGTTGATTCAATATATTGATGATGTCTTCATAATAGCATGTTTTTTCTGAAAGTCAAGATAATTCCCGGCCCATCCGTAAAAAAATTCATTATCAAATAATTATATTCAAATCATTGAATATCTTGTATAATTACGGTTATAAGGAAGGTATTGTCATGGAAGATGAAATCAAAGTCGGATCGCAGCTCAATAAAATACGAAAAGAAAAGGGATTCAGCATTGCCAAGCTGTCTACATTATCCGGTGTAAGCACCGGACTTATCAGTCAGATAGAACGTGAAATGGTAGTGCCTTCTGTAGTAAGCCTCTGGCGTCTGGCCAAAGCGCTCGATGCAGATATAAGTTACTTTTTTGATGAAGAAACGCACAACGACAGGCAGATCATCCGCTCCGGCGAACACAGAAAGATCATTACTGAGAAAGGCACGGCTTCATATGAAATGCTGGGCTCAAATGCCAATGACAGAATGCTGGACATGTGTATTGTAAGGCTTTCACCGGGTGAAGAATACGACGAGAACGATCTTGCAACACATGAAGGAGAAGAATGCGGTTATGTGGTAGAAGGTGTGCTCACAGTACATTTCCGGGATACTGACTACACTCTCAACAAGGGCGACAGCATTTATTTCAAATCGGCGCAGCCGCATAAATATCTTAACCTGTCTGCAACAGAAGAGTGTGTTTCAGTATGGTCTATGACACCGCACTTTTTCTAATCATCACGTATAACATCAAGAAAATCTTCGAACCTGTCGAAATCCGAATTGATAAATTCGTACAAGACGGGTTCTTTAAATTCAAACTTTTCCGTAGGAATAAGAAAATTACCGAGCGCGCTTCTCATGATCTCGCGTTCCATCTTCTGTATTGCCGGAACTGAATAAGCCGCGGCAATAAACTGCCCCATATCCGTCACATAATACATTCCGAAGATGTCTTCGCTGAGCATAAAAACACGGCGCCCCACATGGTCATTGTTTTCATTGAATGCCAGATACAGTTTTCCGTGTTCATGCATTGTCATCATACTATTGAAATTGAGCTCGAGTTTTTTCTCGTCGATTTCTTCCGGATCGGCAATCAGCTCATACACTGTCACAAATTCAGAACGAGAAAGCATCATTGCCGCCTCACTGGAAGTAACCTTAAATCCGGAAGCGCGTTCATAACGGACGACCCGCATGCTTTCTATCTTTATCTTTGACACAATGATTCTGTATTCACTGTCGGTTTCGACAAGACTCTGACAAATATAGAATCCGTCCTTTTCATCGATAGTATTTTTGCCCATCGTGGCAGGTTCCATATCCGGATAGAGATCCAGCCTCATGTTTTCATCAGGACCGATTTTTGTGCGGGGGCCCGGAATGAGGCCCTCTTCACCGGTGAGATATCTCGCAGCGAAGAAATCACGTGCAAAGCAGCGCATCAGGAAATAATTCACAAGCTGATATTCACTCGTGATTTCGGTGCATTCCTTGGCAAACAAAACAGCCTGCGCGCTGTGCATATCCGCAGGTGTAAAAGGATTGGTGGCACCGTCTCCGTCTGTGCGGATTATTTTGCCGAAATCGCTGTCCTGCACGAGCGCTATCTCCTCGGCATCATCGGCGCCGCTCTCCGCCTGCGGATCTATACCGAGCATAAACCCGTATTCGCGGAGTCCCGACGGCATTTCAATATCGTGCGCCTGATTGAAATCATAATACTCCGTCAGCAGCATACATGCTTCCCTTTCGGCGACAGGTATTTTTCTGCCTCCCAGACAGTCGATCATACTGTGCTCGATCGCTTCAACGGATTTTCTGTCATTGACCCATAAACTTTTATATGTTTCAAAGCCGTATTCTTCCGCATCAAAATAGAAAAACTGGTGAAAGTCATCGGCATCTGTACTGTCTATGACCGCCCAGTGTATGTGCATTCCCATGGCGCCCATCAGCCGCGTATCGGTAACGTATGCAGAAACAAAACGTTTGCTGCATAATTCCTTTGGCTTGATGCCGCCTTCTATAACTTTTAATTTTGTAATGGTACTGTTCTCCATTAGCTGCCTCCAGGTTGTGCTTTATATTTTATTATACTCTGCGCTTTTCTGCAACTGCCGCCGGCAAATCAATAATAAGTTTCTCTGCAGTAAAAATACAATTGTTTTTTTGTGTTTTTTCAACTTTTTTCTCTCAGCATCTTGACAACTCTGATTTAAAATATTTTGTCTAATCAAGCATTAGTCAGGTTTTATGTCAACCTTTGTTCGCGCTCTGCCGGACCAATGATTCACAGCCCCTCAAGCCTTGAATTTTGCGAAGCAGAGGCACTTATACACAACATCCGAAAAATTGTATACCATTTTGTCCACTAACCCCTGTGGAAAAATAGTTGTTTATCGAGTACCTTATTTCAACCTTTTCCGGGATTTTTGCTAATTTTTTCCTAAAGTTATCCACATGCCTTAATAAAAAAGTACAGCTTTGTTCTTTTTTATGGTCTATTATGACAGAACTATCATTTTGCCGTTTTTTTTACCTTACCCGCACTGTTAAACGATGCAAAATATTTTTCGGTGCCGGCAGATTTCAGGACATTCATCCCCATTTCCATGTTTCTCTTGATGAAACCGATGTTGCAGCCGTCTGTATATGTTATAATACCGCATATGAGGATCGGAGGAATAATATGACCGAAAAATTTTTTGAACAAAATGTTTATGCCAGCACCTGCAGCGCCCATGTCGTTTCTGCAGAAATCGTATATTCACCGGAGAAAGGAAAAGCACCGGCAGCAAACTATGTCATGCTCCAGCTTGACCGTACTGTCTTTTTCCCCGAGGGCGGAGGACAAAGCTGTGATACCGGACACATCGACAGTTATCCGGTCGTCGATGTTCAGGAGAAAGACGGTGTGATCATACACAAGCTGCTTGTCGCGGGCAAAGACGCAGCATCGGGAGTATCATACGGACCTGAAGATGCATGTGATTATTTTGACGGCGCGGCAGTAGAAACTGTATTCGCAGAAGATAATACGGTCATCTGTGAAATCGACTGGGACCATCGTTTTGCCAACATGCAGAGACACTGCGGCGAGCATATTCTCAGCGGCACGTTTTTCCGTCTGTTCGGAGGCATCAATCACGGTTTCCATATGGGCGATGATTACATGACGATCGATATTGGTCTTGACACCGAACCAGGCGGTGATATCCCCGGAGAGTCAGGATCGGCCGCGGCATTTTCTGCCAACCACGACATGCGCTGGAAGGGATCCGCGGAAGGCGCTCCCGGGACCTCGGCCAAAGACGGCGTATCATATGCAGGCGGAGAGATGACGCCTGATATGCTCCGCGAAGCAGAGAACTGCGCAAACAGGATCATCCGTGCCGGCCTGCCTGTTCATACAGACCGTTTCAGCACTCACAGTGAAGCTATGGCCTTCCCGCTGCGCAAAGAAATGAAAATACCTTCTGATATATCTGTAGTTACGATAGGAAGCAGAGAAAAGCCCGCCGACTGCTGTGCATGCTGCGGCACTCATCCCCGCTCGTCGGATGCAGTAGGCCTTTTAAAGATATATAAAGCCGAAAAGAACGGCGACTGGTGGCGCATATATTTCGATGCAGGCACCTGCGCCATGAAAGAATATGACCGCACTTTCGATATTGTCACAGATATAAGCAGCCGGTTCACGACAGGGACTGATAAAGTTCTCGATTCCCTGGATGCCTACATGAGGCATGCCGATGAAACACACGCGAGGCTGATGCGCATACTGAAAACAGAAACTGTCAGAAGAGCTGACAATATCATCGAAGCTCTGAGAGGAGGCATCGGGACCGAAGATCACTGCAGAGACCGCCTTCCGACATGGTATTACAGCGACCTCGAAGTAGATGATATACTGCGCATAGGACATGACGTTCAGGAAAGACTCGGCATCGACCCGAAAGGGAAAAAAACAGGCACCGGAAAAGATGCCGCACTGCTTGACAAACCGCTGTGTCTCGTTGAGGAACGCGGTCATATAGTGCTGCTGTTTTCCAGCGGCAAAACAGACTGCGGAAAACTCGTAAAAGAAAACGCCTCCATATACGGCGGCAAAGGCGGAGGAAGCAGAGTATCGGCAAGAGCGATTTTCTCCGACAGCGACTCGGCAGATACATATCTCGATCTTATAGAAAAACACCTGAGATGATTCTCAGGTGTTTTGATTTATTCGACGATATATAGCTTTACAGTCTGTCTGCCCCACTGTTCGCAGATGCTGTTGTTTGCCATCCACAGATCGATACGGTTTCCTATGATATATCCTCCGGTATCCGCTGCAATGGCATATCCGTAACCTTCGACATAAACTCTGGTACCGAGCGGTATCACATCGGGATCGACTGCAATTATTCCGTCTCCGCACGCCGGTCCGCTTGCGGTATTGCCGCTGTCGCAGTATGCCGTAGCCACCATCGTGTATTTCTGCGTGTAGGCAAACGTGCTGCCGTCAACAGTCTTTGTTTTTTTCGTTCCTACTTTTACCACTTCAGTGACCGGTTTAGTGACATACTCTGTCTTTATCGCAGTTCTCGATACCTCTTTTCCGTATCTGAACTTGATCCTGTAAGTAATATTTGCAGTCCCGTCACTGCCTTCAGTAATGACCTTTCTGGTTCCGCGCAGCATGTCGTGATCTTTGATTTTTTTTATTTTGTGCGCGACTTTCTCATATTTTGTAACTGTTTTGGAAGTGATCCGTCCAATGTTGATCGTCATTCCGTCAGTCGCCTCTTCATTGAGTCCCGGCGATATTTCGTCGGCGCTGCTGACAGGGATGCCCTGAAGCTCCAGTACTTCACTTACCTTCATCGGTATTACATGTGCAGTAATGCTCCCTCCATCTACATTGATATGTATCGTCACGGCTCTCGTCACCTTAATGACATCACCGTCGTGCACTCCTGATGTTAATGAAGGACTGACCGTATCGCTGCTCTCTGCCGCGACTCCCGCATCTTCAAGTACTCCTTCAACAGTGCGGGCTTTTGTTTTGACTTCCAGCCTGCTTCCGTCAATATCTATAATGACCGATATAGCCGTTCCGTCCTCTTTTTCGAGCGGCGAACTTTTCACATCCGCATTCGACAGCGCGAATACGTTTTCAGATGCGTCTCTTTCCAGAACCTTCGCATCCGCCGCGACAGCCTCATTTGCCCTGAGAACTCCGACGGCCTTTGTATTGATTTCCGATAATGAGAGTGCTTCGCTGATCTTGTCTCCAACATATTGCTGTGAACCGGCAGCCACCTTAGTCTGATCACCGGCCATCATCTGGGCTACCGCCGCAGTGATGTGTGTTTCAGTCCCGGTGAGGCCTTTAGACTCCTCATAAGATATGTACCCTATGCAGACAGCCGCCAGCAGCAGGATCACTAACGCGCAGATCGTTTTTCTGCATCGTCGGGGTGTTGTTTTCTCCATGATCTCCTGTCTCCTTTCAATATATAAAAAAGAGCGTAACCAAATTTGGTTCGCTCTATGTATATAGAGTATCGGCGAAACCGCACAAAGTCAAGGTTTCAGCCATTTTCAGAATATTGTACAATTGTTTAGATTTTCAGTGTAAACCCCGGAAACCGCATGATTTCAACAAATTTTAAAACCGTCCCCGGCAGCCTGTTCACGATATCTTCACAGGAGCGTGAACCCCCAAATCATGGAAATTACTGCATCATTTTACTCTAAAATGTGGGAATGATAATTCAAAAGTCAGGTCTATTTGCCTTTCTTCATCCACTCTCTTGCGGCGTCTATTATGTGCTCATTCAGGCCGAACATCTGTGCAATATTGATTGCTTCATGAGGTACATTGCCGCAGTTCTCTTCATCATATACGAAGCCGTGGTCCATTATTCCGGCTATTGCATCAGCGACTTCTTTCTGTGAAGAGGCTTTCGCTGCCTCCGACTGCAGCTTCTCTGCCTCGGCCGGATTTATGCCCGCAGTGCGCATATGATGTATCCCTGCAGCGGCATCGCCCGGCCGGCCCACATCATAATGCGTCGTTATTACCGTAATGGCTTTTTTGTCTTTCATGAAATCCATTACGCCTCTGGTGATCGCGCAGCCCTCTTCCGGGTTCGTGGTGCTTGCTATTTCCGCAACCATCAGCAGAGTCCTCGGTGCGCCTCCCGACATGACTCTTGCGAGTTCACTCATTTCTGCTCCGAAGGAAGATAATCCGTGAGCAAGCGACTGCCTGTCATCGGCGATCATTTCGATGCATGACGAAAGTCCGATCTCTGCTTTTTTACACGGCACAAAGAAGCCGTACTGCGCAAGCATTGCCGTCTGAGCCGCCAGCTTGACTGCTACTGTTTTACCGCCCATATTTGCGCCGGTAATATATGTGACCCCCTGACTGAATTCCATTGATACCGGTTTATACACTCTCTCCTGCTTGCGGAGAGCGGACTCCACCATAAGGTTGCGTCCTGACTCGATGATGATTTTCTGCTCCTGCAGGATCACCGGTCTCACGCACCCGTGCGCCCTTGCATAAACGGCTTTTGCCAGCGCAAGATCGAACTGTCCTATCTTGCGGCAGTTCATGAATATAAGTTCGCGGCAGTCGTAGATCTCTTCCGACAGTTTTTCACGCACGGCATTTTCCTCAGCCTCTATCTTATTGCTTATCCGGTCGATTTTTGTTTTGAGCTCAAACGATCGTTCTGTATCTTCCAGTCTGAAGAAAGCGCTCGAAGTATCTGAATCGACCTGCTTCATTATGCCGGAAGCTCTCAGATGCCCTATCATGATGTGATCGGATTTAGCTATCATTGCCTCATATGAAGGCTGCAGTTTCACCCCGTAGAGCTCCATGATCCTGCCGGCCGTTTCCTTCTGCCATTCCCCGAGTTCCGCCTGGAGAGCGCTGCGTTTTGCGCGCAGATCTTTCAGCGTGTCGGAAAACTCATCATAAATATAAAAATCCGGCTTTCTTTCTCCGGACGGATCCAGTTTATCCAGCAGCACGGAAACATCCTCGGGAATATACTCCTCCGGCAGATCTTCATCACCGATAATATTGCTCAGTCTCCACATCTGCAGAAGCAGTCTCTTGATGCGGAACAATTCGAGCATCGACAATACGGAATCCCGGCTGTTTTCAACAGACCGCGATACATCGTTGATATCGTGAAAGACACGTATATATATGTAGCTGACTTTTCTGCCGTCCGATTCCAGAAAATCCTTGACCTTCTGGATGCGCGCCAGCTCCGCCCTCAGCCTGTCCTCGTCTCCGGGCATGAACGGAGTGCCCGACATTAATTCATGAAGAGCATCGCGTCCGAAAGGCGTCCCCATATTCAGGTGTGAGATCACGAACGAAAAACCCGATTCCTCCTGCGTCCTGCGGGAAGCGAGAACTGTCATGTCATGCTTGAACCTGATTGCCATTTCTCTCCTCCTCTCTGACATCTATGACCGGTATGCGCGGTATCGCCCTGACAAGTCTTTCTTTGAATTCCGAAGTGTCGAACGAATAACCGCCCGGCGCATAAGGGTTCATTGTAATAGCGGCAACGTTAATATTTCTGAGCACTTCTACTTTCATCCCTCTCATGGAAAGTTCCGCCCACGATTCGGAATCCATCATAATATCAGTAGGATCGTTCACGACAAATGTGACCTGCGACAGATTGTACATGCTGATATCCCTGACTATTCCCGGTGTGAAAACGCCCGGGAAAAAAATGTACCGCACATTCGCATCCATCACGCTGTCAAGATATTTCACGCCGCCGATGCTCGACTTTAGATACAGTTTTTCAACGTCATAAGCCGGTCCCGCGTTTTCCGCCACACCTCTGTATTTTCTAAGCACCAGAATTCTCCCGTGCTCCTGCGTTCTCTGGATTATGCTTGCCGCATCTTCATCAGCCAGCTGCGGAAGCGTATACATCATTGCCATATGTGCTGTCTCTCTGACAGCCTTGTCAATAAACGGAGAAACCACGGCTCCAGTGCAGATTATAGATGCATCGGAAGTGTCCGCATATACCGCGCCCCGTCCGCTCAGAGAACTGTCTGTCAGTATCAGCCCGGCACCCAGCTCCGCCATTTCGTCGCATACCGCTTTCCGGTATGACGCGGCTATGGGCCCGGCCACTGTCACGTATCCCGGTTCTGCAATGCGGCAGATAAGAATATGCCCCAGGGCTGTCGGATAATTTGTCATGCGCAGGATCTCCAGCCCCGCATCTGATTCATCAAAAAGCTGAGCAGGAACAGTCGCCAGCATCCCCTCAGGCATCCAGTACCTCGGTCTGACAGAAGGATTCTGACTGTCGAGCCTGACTCCGCCCGATCCGGAGGCAGTGACGCCCAGCGTCAGATCGCCGTCAGCCGCAGCGCTGATAAGATGCGACATGGTAGAATACTTCCCCGCCGACCTCATCATCTGCATGATCGAGACATTCATATATTTATCGATCAATTCATTTAATAGCTTCATCAGATATTCCTCAGATACTCGATTTCTTTTTTTGTAAGCTTGCGGTAATGCCCTTCCGCCAGACGTGAAAGGTAAATACTGCCCATCGAAATCCTTTTCAGCTCTCTGACATTGCAGCCTACAGCTTCAAACATTTTTCTGACCTGCCTGTTTTTACCTTCGTGAATGGTGATTTCCACCTCATGATGATGCGGATGCTCTTTGATGATATCGACCTCGGCCGGGCTTGTAACAAAACCTCCTATGTCGACACCATTCCTCAGTTTCCACAGACTGTCCTTCGACAGATTCCCGGTGACCATAGCGCGATAAGTTTTAGTAACCTCGTGGCTCGGATGCATCAGACGGTTCGCGAGCTCTCCGTCATTCGTCATGATAAGCAGGCCCGTCGTGTTATAATCCAGTCTGCCCACCGGATATATACGCTCCGGTATATCAGTAATAAGTTCCATCACTGTGTGACGTCCGCGGTCGTCACTCGTTGTCGTCACATACCCGCGCGGTTTATTCAGCAGAATGTATATAAGGTCAGAAACCGGTTCAACGACTTTCCCGTCGACTTCGACAATATCGCCCTCCGCGACATCATACCCCGGCTCGGACATTACTTTTCCGTTTATCCTGACTTTGCCCGCCAGCGTCAGCTCGTCAGCCCTTCTCCGGCTGGCCGCGCCTGCGTGCGAAATGTATTTATTCAGTCTCATTGCAGTCTCCTCTTCATATCATCGATTCTACCATACCATAGAGCGATTTGGGTGGAAAAATGTGTCCCTATGATATATAATTTATAAATGTCGATAGATAGGAGAAGAAATGGCATATAAAGTCAAACTCAACGCTTTTGAAGGCCCGTTCGATCTGCTTGTATACCTCATAGAAAATGCGCGTATGAGCATATATGACATAAGGGTCTCCGAAATCACAACTCAATATATCGAATATCTTAACGAAATGCAGAGGCTGGACGTAAACATAGCCTCTGAGTTTATGGTTCTGGCAGCCGAGCTCATCGAACTCAAATCGAAGATGCTGCTCCCTCACGCTCCGGTTTCCGAAGACGGCACATATGAAGACGATCCCCGCAGCGAGCTTGTTGCCAGGCTGCTGGAATACAAACGTTTCAAGGCTATCTCCGAAATGCTGCGTTCACGTGAAGAAGAAAACCGCCGGATCTTTACAAAACCGCAGGAAGACATTTCCGAGTTCACTGACAGTCCGGACGAGATCCTGACACTCAACATGCCTCAGTTCGCCGCGGCTTTCAATCTTTTTATAGAAAAGAAGAAAAAAGTTCAGCTTATCCAGGATCACTATCAGCGTCTGGAAAGGCAGAAGATCAGCGCTGAACAGCGCACAGGATTCATCAAATCGCTCTTTGCGCTGAACGGATCCGAGGCAGTCGACATCGACCGCGTCGTGCCGTTCAACGATCTTGTTCCGGATAAAAACGACAAATATGACATGGCATTGTCCTTCACGGCAATGCTCGAAATGATAAAGCAGCGCCGGCTGACAGCGCAGCAGGCGTCACTGTTTGCGGAAATATTCGTAAAAGCCACAGAACGCCTTAACAAAGAGGAGAATGACAATGACCAGCAGACACTCGATTAAATCAGCTTTTGAAGCGATGATGTTCATATGGGGCGAGCCGCTCGAAGCAAAGACTGCCGCAGATGTAGTCAATATCACCGAAAAAGAAGCCCTGGAAGTATTTGCGGAACTCAAAGAAGATTACAATGCGGAAGGCCGCGGCCTTCGCGTAAGACAAATCAACAAAAGCTTCCAGTTTATTACCGCGCCCGAAAACTCGGAATACATCGAAAGACTCTGCACTCCGGTCAAAAAACGCAAACTCAGTCAGTCAGCACTTGAAGTCCTGGCAATAATAGCATATAAGCAGCCGGTGACCAGAGGTCAGATCGAAGCAGTGCGGGGCATAAAATGTGACCGTGTTGTCGAAGGTCTTGCAGAGAAAGGCCTCGTTGAAGAGCAAGGCCGCTCCAACGGCATCGGCCGGCCGATCCTCTACGGAACCACCGACCAGTTTCTTCAGTTCTTCGGTTTCTCTTCACTCAAAGAGCTGCCTGACATAGGTGAGCTCGAAAATGAGATCGAAGTACCGGAAGGCGCTGAAGACAGCGTCAGTCTCAACCAGATCAGCTTTGGCGACATTGCATCCGAAATCAGCAGCGGCGGTCACGCAGCCGTAACAGATAATACAGACGGAGATCCCGGCCGGGAAGAGAACCTCTGATCATTCATCGATCCCTGACCTGATGGCTTCTCTCAGTCCTCCGAATATCCCCAGTTTTGAATGTTCTTTTATCAGCCGCAGCCCCTGATGATACGGCGGTTTCACGACACCCCGTTCGGTTATTACTGCAGTAATAAGAGTATGCGGTGTGACGTCGAACGAAGGGTTGTACGTTTTCACGCCTTCAGGCGCCATCGGTTTTTTGTACCACATCTTGTATATTTCTTCACCGTCACGCTCTTCGATCACGATGTCTTTGCCGGATCTGGTTTTGAGATCTATCGTCGAACACGGGACAAACATGTAGAACGGTATTTCATAATAATTGGCGAGCACCGCGACTGCGCTCGTCCCTATTTTATTTGCTCCGTCGCCGTTTGCCGCCATCCTGTCGCAGCCCACGACTACCGCGTCGATTTTACGCTGCTGCATGAGTGTCGATGCCATATTGTCGCAGATGAGTGTAACATCCGTGCCGGCCTTCTGAAGTTCCCAGGCAGTCAGCCTTGCACCCTGAAGAAGCGGTCTGGTTTCATCAGCATAAACGTGAAAATCATAGCCTTTTTCATTGCCGAGGTATATCGGCGCCAGGCACGTTCCGTACATTGCTGTGGCAAGACTTCCCGCATTGCAGTGAGTCAGGATGTTCATGCCGGGTCTGAGAAGCGTCAGACCGTGTTCGCCCATCGAGCGGCAGGCAGCAATATCTTCTTCCCTTATTCTGACAGCTTCAGCTTTGAGTTTTGCAAGAATGTATCCGGTTTTTTCAGATTCGTTTCCCGAGGCCTCCTGCGCCGCGCTTTCAAGACATTTCTCCATTTTATCAAGCGCCCAGGCGAGATTGACAGCGGTCGGTCTGGCTGAACCTATGATTTTTTTCTGTTCTCCGAAAGCCGCAAAAAGTTCCGATGTCGTTCCGGGGCCCGCCGCATGCAGACAGGCATAAATCCCTATTGCAGCCGCTACTCCTATTGCCGGGGCGCCCCTTACCCTCAGACTTCTGATCGCCTCGCAGACATCTTCTGCTTTGTCGAGTTCGAGGTAATGCTCTTCGCCCGGAAGCAATGTCTGATCCAGTATAATTAATTTATCATTGCCCATCATCACGGGCTCAATGAATGTCATATCTGTCTCCTCTTTCATAATATACGATAATGAAATTATATCACTGCAGAGCAGTGCGGACAATTGACACTTGTCGCAGCCATATGATACAATTTTCTGAGCACCCGGGAATGGCATACAGAAAGGGAATCATGAAGATCGATTTAAGCCGGAAAAAGCAGGCAATGGCCGGGCTCATATTTATCGTGGTCCTCTGGGGCCTCGATTTTGTTATGCTGGACTATATTTTGCGATACGTATCACCGCCGATCGTCACATTCATCCGCATGGCTGTTGCGGCAGTCGTATCAACGGTATACGTCATGGCCGCAGAAAAAGGCTGGCACATAAAAAACAAAACCGATCTGCTCCAGCTCATTCTCTGCGGAGCTCTCGGAATGGGGGTTTATTATACGATTGAATCCGCCGGGATCTCCATGACATCAGGCCCGGTTTCTTCTCTGATAATGTCGACCGTGCCCGTACTCGGCATGATAGCCGACAGAATTATTTACGGCCGGAAAATCACATCTGTTAAAGTAATAGGAATAATCGGTTCGATCGCAGGTGTGGCTATGATCGTTCTGTTCGGATCCGAAGGAGTCAGAGCATCACTGCCGGGGATCTTTGTAATGATTGCCGCCGCGCTCCTGTGGACCGGCTATATTATCGTGATCACTCCTGTCACCAGGAAATGCTCACTTGCCGCTTTTCTTTCCATAGCTTTCACATCAGGTGCAGCGGTCTGCGCCGTCATCTGCCTGATACAGTCACGCACCGCAGGACTTTTGTTCCGTCCCGACTTCACGGTATGGATGATAATGATCCTGTCTTCGCTTTTCTGTATTCTTTTCGGAGAAATCATATATGTCAATGTCATTAAAACTCTGTCGATCACAACGGTAACTCTTGCCAATGACCTTCTGCCGCTCGCCACTATTGTTTTCTCGTTCTTTGTCTTCGGGCAGACTATGTCGCCCCTGCAGCTTGCAGGCGGTCTGATCATAATCGTAAGCGTCTGCATCATTACCGTGAAAGAGTGACACCTGCCACACAAATCATATATTTGCGAGGGCCCTGCACTTAAGAGTGTGGCAAACAGGTCTTCCCGCACACCTGCAAAGAGCATTAAAAAACGGCGCCGGGTCGATCCCGTGCGCCGTTTCAGTTATGTGCTTCTCTAAGGCCTTGCCTGCCGCTGTTTTATAAAGTGTTGATCTTTTTTGTGCCTGCCTCATATATTGTGAGTCTGGTGACAGCTCTGCGCAAAGCAGCTTCTCTTTTCAGCTGCTCTGCCTCATCCTCTTCAGGATTGTCCGCCAGCCATTTTTCGGCACGCTCTTTAGCGATCTGAGCTCTGTTAGCATCTATGTCCTGGGCCCATTCGGCCGCGTCGGTATAGATTACTATCGAGTCTTTGACATCTATAAAACCGCCTGCAACAGCAGCTCTCAGATATTGGTCTTTATCTTCTTCCTTAATCCGGAGCTCTCCGATATCCAACAGCTTTGTAGCCCACTGGTGGCCCGCCATGAAGCCTTCGTCACCTGTCAGTGTACGGCAGATGACCAGCTCGACGTCGCCCTTATAGAAAAGTTTTTCAGGTGTGATGACTTCCACCGACACCAGATTTTGTGCCATTCTTGCCATTGAAACAGCTCTCCTTTACAATGATTTACGCTTCAGCCTGTTCTTCCTCCAGGGCGCTTTCAGCCTTCGGAGCAGCAGACTTTTCAGCCGCAGCCGCAGCCGCCTTCATGCTGTCCTCGTACTTTTCAACAACTTCGTCAATGCCGCCCGCAAAGAGGAACAGATCCTCAGGGATATCGTCGTGCTTGCCGTCAAGAATTTCTCTGAAGCCTCTGACTGTCTCGGCAATAGGTACATATTTACCTTCCATGCCTGTGAACTGCTCAGCAACCGAGAACGGCTGTGACATGAATCTCTGGATCTTTCTGGCTCTGTTTACAACTAATTTATCAGCGTCGGAAAGTTCATCCATACCGAGTATAGCGATGATGTCCTGCAGATCCTGATACTTCTGAAGTACCTGCTGCACGTCTCTGGCTGTCTGATAATGCTCCTCGCCAATAATAAGCGGATCCATGATCCTGGATGTCGACGCCAGCGGATCTACAGCAGGGTAGATGCCGAGCTCTGTAATACTACGCGATAATGTCGTCGTAGCATCCAGATGCGCGAATGTCGTCGCAGGAGCAGGGTCTGTAAGGTCATCGGCAGGTACATATACAGCCTGTATCGATGTTACGGAACCCTTCTTCGTCGATGTGATCCTCTCCTGAAGAGCACCCATCTCTGTAGCCAGTGTAGGCTGATATCCTACGGCTGACGGCATACGGCCGAGCAGCGCGGACACTTCCGAACCGGCCTGCGTGAATCTGAAAATGTTATCTATGAAGAGCAGTACGTCCTGTCCCTCAACATCTCTGAAATATTCAGCCATCGTGAGTCCCGTAAGAGCAACTCTCATACGAGCCCCCGGAGGCTCATTCATCTGTCCGAATACCATGGCAGTCTTAGTAATAACTCCGGATTCGATCATTTCATAATACAGATCGTTTCCTTCACGCGTACGTTCGCCAACGCCCGCAAATACCGAAATGCCGCCGTGCTCTCTCGCAATATTCGAGATAAGCTCCTGAATAAGTACCGTCTTGCCTACTCCGGCACCGCCGAAGAGTCCGACTTTTCCGCCTCTCGTATAAGGAGCGATCAGGTCGATTACTTTGATACCTGTTTCAAATATCTGTGTTGTTGTGTCCTGATCCTCAAATTTAGGAGCAGGTCTGTGTATGGACGCTCTTTCTTTCGTCTCGACAGGTCCCTTGTCATCGATCGTTTCACCTATAACATTGAAGAGTCTTCCGAGCACTTCTTTGCCTACAGGAACGGCGATCGGACCGCCTGTATCGACAGCTTCCATACCTCTTTTGAGTCCGTCTGTCGAGGAAAGCGCAACGCATCTGACGACATCATCGCCTATGTGCTGTGAAACCTCCGCAACGATCTTTCTGCCGCCGAGCATAATCTCGATGGCATTGTCCAACTGAGGCATTTGCTCCGCGTCGAACTTGATGTCTATGACAGGCCCTATAATCTGATGTACTTTACCTGTGTTCACTGTATAACCTCCAAACTAACTAAGTGCTTCCGAACCCGAGACTACTTCTATCAGCTCATTTGTGATAGCGGCCTGTCTCGCTCTGTTATAGTAGAGCGAAAGATCGCCCAGCATCTCCCGCGCATTGTCCGTAGCATTCTCCATGGCCATCCTTCTCGCAGCATGCTCGCATGTTGCGGATTCGATGATAGCGCCATAGAGCATCGTTTCCATATATTTCGGTACGAGATAGTTGAAAACATCTCCCACCGATGGTTCGTATTCGACTTCCTTGTTCTGCTTCATAACTTCCGGATCCAGATCAGCACTGAACGGAAGCAGCTGCACCTTTGTCGCCGCCTGTTCGAGCTGACTCAGATAAGACGTATAGACGAGGACAACTTTATCTATCTCTCCCTTATCGTACATCTCGATGATAGGCGTACTCAGTTCCTGCGAGTCGAGAAACGTGAAATTCTCAGGCGGTGTCACAACATCCTGACAGATGGTATAGCCCCGCTTGGCGAAATGATCGCGTCCCCGCGTGCCGATAGTAAACAGCAGCGGATTTTCATCTTTAGCCATTTCCTCTTCTGCGATCTTGATTATGTTGGAATTGAAACTCCCGCATAATCCTCTGGAACTTGTGATCACGATATAGCAGGTGTTGTGTATTTCCCTGCCTCCCTCGAGATACTTCTCCGGCACCTCACCGGTGTTGTTGAATATCTCGGCGATCGAATCCGTTATGAAATGCAGATACTGATTTGATTTTTCAAAGGAGGTCTTGGCTCTTCTCAGCTTCGCTGCGGAGACCAGTTTCATAGCATTTGTGATGTGCTCCATGCTGGTTACAGATCTGATTCTTCTTTTGACTGCCTGAAGATCACTTGATGCCATAGTCTCACCTCCTCACTTATTTTTCTTCCTGATCGCCCATTGCAGCCAGTACTTCGTCTTCATGTTTGACATAGTCTGACTTTGTGAGTGACTTGAATTCCAATATTGCATCCTTCAGCCTCTCCTCGTTATCCGATGAAAGGGCTCCGGTTTCTTTGATTTCATTTCCTATTTCAGCATGCTGCTCGTCCATGAACTGGTAGAACTCCTGCTCGAAGTCTTTGATCTTGTCGACAGGAATATCAGCAAGATAATTGTTCGTGGCAGCATAAATGATCTCCACCTGATGCCATACAGGAATAGGGTGATACTGACCCTGCTTCAGGATCTCCATGAGTATCGCGCCATGGTCCAGTCTTGCTTTCGTAGCAGCGTCGACATCTGAGCCGAACTGCGAGAAAGAAGCCAGTTCTCTGTACTGAGCGAGCTCCAGCTTGATTTTGCTGGATACTTTCTTCATTGCTTTGATCTGCGCATTTCCTCCTACACGGGATACAGAAATACCGGAATCTATAGCCGGCCTCTGGCCCTGGAAGAACAGATCCGTAACAAGGAATATCTGTCCGTCAGTAATGGAAATTACGTTTGTCGGTATGTATGCCGATACATCGCCTGCCTGCGTTTCGATGATAGGCATTGCGGTAAGTGAACCGCCGCCCTTCTCGTCGGACAGCTTCGCGGCTCTTTCGAGCAGTCTGCTGTGCAGGTAGAATACATCACCCGGATAAGCTTCACGCCCCGGCGGACGTCTCAGAAGCAGAGACATTGCTCTGTAAGCTACCGCGTGCTTTGACAGGTCATCATAGATGATCAGCACGTGGCCTCCCTTATACATGAAGTATTCGCCCATTGCGCATCCCGCGTACGGTGCGATATACTGCAGCGGAGCAGAGTCACTGGCTGTAGCCGATACAACGATCGTATAATCCATAGCGCCTCTGTCTTCGAGTGTTTTTACAAGCTGAGCGACTGTCGACTGTTTCTGTCCGATGGCTACATAAATGCATATGACATCCGTATCCTTCTGATTGAGGATAGTGTCGATAGCGATAGCCGTCTTTCCCGTCTGTCTGTCGCCGATGATCAGCTCACGCTGACCTCTGCCGATAGGAATCATCGAGTCGATACCCTTGAGTCCTGTCTGAAGCGGTTCCTCAACCTTTTTTCTTTCGATAACACTCGGGGCAACCGTTTCGATAGGTCTGCTTTCTGTTGTTTCTATCGGGCCTTTGCCGTCAATAGGCTGACCCAGTGCATTTACGACTCTTCCTACCATTGCATCACCGACCGGCACCGATGTTACAGTTCCTGTCGGTTTTACTATGTCGCCTTCCTTGATTGCTTCGTCTGATCCGAGTATTACGCATCCTACGTTATCTTCTTCAAGGTTCTGGGCGATTCCATATATTCCGCCGGGGAACTCAAGGAGTTCTCCCGACATGCAGTTATCCAATCCATAGACTCTGGCAATGCCGTCTCCGACTTGTATGACTGTACCGAAGTCTGATACTTCCAGTTCGTTCTTATAGTCTTTTATCTGTTGCTTGATGACAGCACTGATTTCTTCAGGTCTTAAGTTCATAAACTGCGCGCCTCCCTTCTCTATCTGTTCAATGTGCTTCCCAAATCTTCAAGACGCTTCCTTATTGATGCGTCTATCACTTTCCCGTCGATCATGACTTTTATGCCTCCAATGAGGGAAGCATCTGTCTCATTTCTGAGCTTGACATTATGGTTGAGAAGTCTTGATGTCTGTTCTTCGATCCTTTCGATGCGTTCATCATTGAGCGCGATGACCGAATATACAACTCCATCGGCAAAGCCCTGTTCCTCGTCGAGCAGTTTTTCATACTCCCGGACTATCCGCGGAAAATTTCGCATCCTGCCTTTATCTATAAGAACATAAAGGAAGTTCTCCATCTCCTGTGATACACGGCCGCCGAAGACATTTTTCACTATGTCTTTTTTTCTCGGCGCGGCAACGGTAGGGTTCACGAGCAGAGTATAAAGTTCGGGGTTCTCGTCGAATACATCGACAATGCCCAGTCCTTCCTCATGTATCGTATCCACCTTGTCTACGTCTTTGGCAGCGCTGAACAAAGCATCGCCATAAGTCATATCTACAGTTATTTCTGCCATCCTGACTTACCTGCCTCTTCTATTACTTGATCAACTATTCTCTCCTGCGCACCGTCAGCATTGATCTGCTGCTCGATGATCTTGCCTGCCGCCATAAGCGCGAGATTCATGATCTCCTGCTTCATATCCGCCATAGCCTTCTGGCGTTCGCGGTCTATCTGCTTCTCGGCCTGGAGAATTATATTGCTTGCTTTTTCATTGGCCTCTTCTATGATGACCTTCGCATTTGCATCGGCACGGAGCTTCGCCTGTTTGACGATCTCTCTGCCCTCTTCTTCCGCGTGCGCGATCTTCTTGTCGTAATTCGCCATCTTTTCATCGGCCTTCGCATTCACGGCCTCGGCGCTGGCGATCGCATCCACGATGTTCTGCTGTCTCTGCAGCATAAACCCTCTGAGCTTTGCCCAGAAGTATTTCCTGATAATAAGGAAGAGTATGAAAATGTTTAAAAGAATCATTACTGAAGACCAGTTAAGTTCTATCAGTCCTGTATGTAATTCAACCATACATCTTTCTCCTTTCCTGTAACTTGCTTCCCGTTGTAATACGGATCCCTCTTTTTTAGAGGAATGGGTTTGCGAATAACAGGATGATAGAGATGATAAGCGCGAAGATACCGGCTGTCTCTGTCAGAGCTACGCCGACCAGCATCGTCTTGAGCAGGGAACCGCCTGCCTCCGGCTGCCTTGCAGTAGCTTCTACTGTCTTACCTGAGTTGTAACCGATTCCGATTCCTACTCCGATCATAGCGACCATCGCTATGCCTGCGCCTATAGCTGACATTGCTGAAATGAAAGCCTTTGCTGTTACTAATGCCATAATTTTGTCCTCCTAATAATATATAATTCCTTTTTGTTATCAACCCTCGTCTCCCGACATTGCATTCGCTGTGAATACCATCGTCAGCATGCAGAACACGAATGTCTGAAGTATCGGTTCGAACATGTCGAAGAAAAAGTTCAACGGCAGCGGTATGAATATCTGGAAAAACGGAATAGATGAGCCCAATTTTGCAGACAGATTCGCCAGACCGTTATAAGTCAGCGACATAACTACCATGCCCGCAAAGATATTGCCGAAGAGTCGGCAGGCCAGTGTTACCGGGAAAACCGCATCTGAAATGCAGTTGAGCGGGAACATGAAAGCGTACGGTGAACCGAGCTTTTTTGCATATCCGCCTGCACCATGTACTCTGTTTCCGTTTCCGTGGATCAATATGAACGTGACAAGCGCGAGAGGCACTGTCGTATTCAGATCAGCCGTTATAGGTCTCAGATCTAAAAGGCCGAGCATGCTGCCCAATCCGAGGAAACAGGCCAGAGTCCCGATATACGGTGCAAATTTGAGATTTTCTTTCCCCATCGCGCCTTCTGTCCAGTTATAGATAAGATCTACCAGCCATTCAGCCACAGCCTGACATCCATGCGGTACAGTCTGAAGATTCCTGACGGATCTCCAGCAGAACAGCAGGATCAGGAGACTGATAATCAAGGCAAAGCAGACTGTCTCAGTAATGTAGACATTTCCGATGGAAAAAATCACTCGAGGTCCTAATTGCATATGTATTATTCCTCCTTGTTCGGCCGGTCATCATCCTTAGGAGGCAGGAACTTGTCGCTTCTGTCCCATGAGGGAGGTACTCCCCAGTCGTCATCTTCATCTTCTTCATCATCCCAGTCATGCGGATTGTTGAATTTGACATCGTCATCCCAGTCCTTGAAAGGATTTGGCCTTTTTCTGATGCCGTAAAGATAAAACATGGCTATCTGGGTCTCAAAAAACGCTATAGCGCATCCCGCCATACAATGCATGCCCACCTGTATGGAAAGAATAAGCCCGACCGCATAGATCGGAAGCCTTACGCCGTATCCCACGATCACGGGGCCGCGTCTTCGTTCCTCGACCGACTTTTTGCCTGAGTAGACCAGAATAAGAAAATTAACAAATGTAACGGCGGTCCCGATAGCGAGCCCCGTAAGAAAGCGCAGGTCCGCGCCCAGGATGAACAGCGAGCCGACGGCTATGATGCCTCCAACTGCCAGACCATACATCATAATTTCTCTTTTAAATCCACTCAAATCAATCATGTCAATGATAGTATTATACTCTCATGTTTTAAAAAGGTAAAGAATTGTTAATTAATAAACGCGAATATTTTGTAATTATTAAACAATTCTGCAGATTATAGCCTAACCTAAGCACGAACTCAGAAATTCTGCTGATTTTTTATATCTTCCAGCATAACAATTTTGAGCCCCGCCTCTTCGAGCATCTCAACTGCCATCTCATCCGGATAACCGTCCCTGACGACGATCCTCCGTATACCTGCATTGATGATCATTTTCGCGCAGATCACGCAGGGCTGATTGGTAATATACATGGTAGCGCCTTCTATCGACTGCGCCAGCGTAGCCGCCTGAATGATCGCATTCTGTTCTGCATGAAGAGCTCTGCAGAGTTCATGCCTCTCTCCGCTCGGGATATGATGATCCTCGCGGTAACATGAACCTTTATCTATGCAATGTTCGATCCCGCGCGGGGCTCCGTTATATCCTGTCGCTATCACATGACGATCCTGGACCACCACTGCTCCCACCTGTCTTCGCAGACACGTCGACCTCTTCGACGCGAGCTCGGCCATTTCCATGAAATACTCATCCCAGCTCATTCTTTCAGCCATAAAGATTACCTCCTATATGCAGACTATTTTGAATCAATTATAACACAGGCAGAACAAGAATCACCTTGAAAATCAATAAAATATCTCCTTTAAATACAGTCCCTGAGGAGGTGCGGTATGACCCGCTTTCGACCTGTCGCCTCCCGCTATTATCCCGCTCATATCCGCAGGACTCATTCTGCCGCATCCGATATCGACAAGCGTCCCCGTGATTATCCTGACCATATTATAAAGGAACCCGTTTCCCGTGATCTCCAGGCTGATTTCGCGCGCGCACGTCCCGTCCGGGAACACCACTTCGCCTTCGCGGATATCCAGCGCCGACACAGTCCTGACCGTCGTTTCTCTTATATTGCCGCCGGCAGCCTGAAAACATGCAAAGTCGTGCGTGCCGCAGACAGCCTTTGCGCCTTCTCTCATTGCTTCGATGTCGAGCCTTTCTTTCACGAAGTAGTAATGATCTCTCATAAACGGATCCGGCCTGCAGTTTTCGGCGATCTTGTAGATGTAGGTCTTGCCCTTCGAATCGAAACGCGCATGAAAACCCGCCGGTTTTTCTTCGACTGCAGTAATGCATATGCTGTCCGGAAGTGCGTTGTTGACCGCGAATTGTATCCGGTCCGTCGGAATGCCGAAATCCCCGCTGAAACTCGCACGCTGCCCGAAGGCATGCACACCCGCGTCAGTCCGGCTCGTTCCGTCGACTGTCACTTTTTTCCCGCAAACCAAAGAAAGGGCCTTCTCGATCTCGCCCTGTACAGTCGGTCTCCCCGGCTGTCTCTGCCAGCCCGAATACGGAGTGCCGTCATATTCTATTGTAAGCAGTATAGTCTTCATTATTTTGGCAGAATGATCTTTCTTTTGTCCGGATCTTTCGCTGTCCTGTAGACAGTAAATCTTCTGCCGATGGACTGGACGTAGTCGCACTTGAGATAATACGCGACTTCATTCGCCGTCGCCTTGCATTCAAGATCCGACCCTTCCTGTATTTTCACTTTTACAAGTTCGCGGTTTTCGAGCGCTCTGTTTATTTCTTCTTTGACTGTCTCGGTGAGACCGGCCCTGCCGATCATAACGATAGGCTCGAGATCATTCGCGAGTCCTCTCAGATAACTTCTCTGTTTTCCGGTAAGCATAATTCTCCTCATTTAAAATCCGAAAACCCGGATATGCAATACAATATATATCATTGCAGCCGCACAGACATAAGTCCCGACAGGCTGCAGATCGCCTTTTTTTGATTTATGCGTAAGAGCACGCACCCCTGTGACGAGTCCCGACGCCAGAATGCCTGCGGCCATTACTGCGACTACTCCCTGCGGACCCATTATGAGCCCCAGCGCGCCGCCGACTGCTATCTCGTTCATGCCCATCAGCGGAGATTTGTGCTGCTCCACCGAATGACGTCCGGATATATAACCGTTCCTGTCATGCCATGTCGCCGAAGAAGCCTCTCGCTGAAGCGCAAACCTGACGATCAGCCATATTACTGCCGCGGCAATGCACCCTGCTGCGACGCCCCATATGATCATACGCCATGTGCTGTGATACGGGATGAATCCGAACCCTGTCGCAAACAGCAGCACTACAAGCTGGTCAGGCATCACGCGGTATTTGCCGCACGATATGGCCAGCTCGAGAAGCAGCCACACCGCGCACGCCGCAGGGACCGCATACTGCCAGTCCCTGACCGCCATAAATATCAGAACGATTATAAATGAAGCCGTCATGATATATTTCCACGGATAGCTCGGGATACGCTGACGATCGCGGCTGAGCACTTCCTCGGTAGGTTCGCAGCCGTCCGGCGTAAACCATTCCGCAGGGATATGGTTGAATCCGTATACTGCGCCATTTCCCGCTATGACTCCGACACCGACCGCCGCCAGTATTTCTATTATTGTTTTTATTGCTTCCATATTACCTGCTGATCTTGAAACTGCTCTTCAGCCCCACAATGCTGTTGAATACTTTTTCATCAGCTGCAGTCAGTTTCTCGTCCGCAACGTAATAGCCGTGGCGGAAGAACTGGAATCTCTCTCCCGGCGCAGCATCGAGTATCGAAGGTTCTGCCATACAGATACGCTCCGTGACCGAGTCCTCATTGAACACCTGATCCGTAACATTGCCGTTTTCATCAGCAACATCTCTCATCAGATAGTCATAATCCCTGACCCGGATTTTCGCTGCTGACGCGGCATCGACCCAGTGTATCGTGCCCTTTACCTTGCGCCCTTCGAATCCGCTGCCCGATCTGGTTTCAGGATCATATGTACAGTGCAGTTCCTTTATCGATCCGTCTTCATTCCTGATAACTTCTTCACACTTTATAAAATATGCACCCTTGAGACGTACCTCATTGCCGGGAAAAAGCCGGAAATATTTTTTTACAGGCACCTCCATGAAGTCCTGTCCGTCAACATACAGTTCGCGGCTGAAAGGAACATTTCTCATGCCCATTTCCGGAACATTCCTGTTGTTTTCCATTTCGCATTCTTCGGTTTCATCCTCGGGATAATTCGTGATCACCACTTTGACCGGATCAAAAACCACATTCCTGCTCGGTACTTTTTCCTGCAGATCTTCACGGACGCAGTGTTCGAGCAGCTCGACCTCAACCATTGAATTTGCTTTCGCCACTCCTATGCGCTCGCAGAAATCGCGTACCGCCTCAGGCGTATATCCGCGTCTTCTTATGCCGGCAATGGTCGGCATTCTCGGATCGTCCCATCCATCGACTGAACCGTCGTCGACAAGTTTCTTGAGAAGTCTCTTGCTCATCAGGAAATGCGTAAGATTAAGGCGCGCGAACTCTATCTGCTTAGGCGGGTCCGGCCACCAGCCCACTTCTCTGATCGACCAGTCGTACATCGGACGAAGGTCTTCGAACTCGAGCGTGCATATTGAATGCGTCACACCTTCGATCGCGTCTTCAAGAGGATGCGCAAACGCATACAGCGGATACACGCACCACTTGTCTCCGGTGTTATGATGTGTCGCTCTTTCTATTCTGTAGATGATCGGATCTCTCATATTGATATTCGGCGATGCCATATCAATCTTTGCGCGGAGGACCATCGATCCGTCCGGATATTTTCCATCTCTCATCTCATGGAATATCCGCAGACTTTCTTCTGCCGGACGGTCGCGGTAAGGACTGTTCTGCCCCGGCTCCTTGAGCGTGCCGCGCTGTGACTTTATTTCCTCGTATGTCTGTTCATCGATGAAAGCCCTGCCCTTCTTAATGAGTTCTTCTGCAGCCTCGTACATCTGATCGAAATAGTTCGACGCCCAGCAGATCTTGTCCCATTTAAAGCCGAGCCATTCTATATCGCGTTTGATGGCTTCAACGTATTCCTCGTCTTCCTTCTGCGGGTTTGTATCGTCAAAACGCAGATTGCATTTTCCGCCGTACTTCTCGGCTGTCATGAAATTGAGGCATATCGACTTTGCATGTCCGATGTGCAGATATCCGTTCGGCTCCGGCGGAAATCTGGTCTGTACCTTTCCGCCGTATGTACCTGCTTCTATGTCTTCATCAATAATGTTGTGAATAAAGTTCGATTCCATTTTCTGATCTCCTCGTAAAAATATTTATACTTCGTTATTATAGCATATCTTTCGCATCAGTACATAATAAAGTGCGGCAGGACTCCGTCCCGCCGCCTTGTATCAGTTTTCTCTGCTTTTCTTGCTTGAACATCTGTCTGCGATGTAATCCACGACATCGTCTTCAGATATGCCGAGCGCCAGACTCAGCTCCGAATACAGAGTTTTCTCCGCCTTCTCCATGAAGCGCTTGTCGATCGAACTCTGTGTCTTCCCTGCTCCCGCGTCGCTTTTTCCTTTCGCATAAATGGATTTGATGAGTTTCACAAGGTCTTCACACTCATGTGAATCCATGAACTCTTTATAAAAATCAGAACGTACACGCGGACTCGAAATATAACAAACTTCCCCGTCGATGGTCGGTATGGCTTCGATAAGCTCCTCCGCTTCCTCGCGTCCTATTATAGGGCGCATGAAAATTTTTGTGTCTACCGGGATGTAGATAGTTTCTGTGCTGCCTACAGGACAGAGCGTATAATATGTTTTCCCGCTTTTTTTCAGCGCTGATATCTCAGGAACTCCTACCGCCTCCACACGGCAGACTCCATTGCTGCCATATATAATGTAGTCTCCAACATTGAACATTTCCCACTCTTCTTTCTTCGCGGACTCATAAGCCGCAGAAGTATTATACCACAAAACGGCTTCAAAAGCACGGGCAAATGAAACGGACGGCCACCCGCCTGCTGTCTTAGCTGTCAGCACATATGTTACATTTTGACTTTCAGTTTACAAATGCCTCCGCAGGACCATAGACTCTGGTTTTTTTCAGCATGAGTCCTTTCGAGTCTGTCTCTGCCCGGACATAGTGATCCGGACAATGCTTTGGTTTTCCAGACCGCAGCCTGACTTAAAAATGAGGGAAATCACGAAAAAATATACCAATAATTCCCCCATTTTCAAAACATCAGCCTTCTCACACTCTTTTTCTGTAACATATGTTTTATCACATTACAAATGAAAAGAGCGGCAGCCCGCTGAGGCTACCGCTCATCTCATTTGTGTGTAAGCATTTCTGCTAATTGAGAGGATGAGATATTTATTAGAACGGCATAAACCGTTTCTAAGCTTGTTGTTTATACACTGTTCCGTGTTCTTTTTTCTATATGCTGATTCTACTTCCGTTTTCTTAAATCTTGCTGAAATTTTTTTAAGTTTTATATTGTTTTCTTTCTGCGCGCCGCACGGGATCATGCTTCAAACAATCTTGTAAATCGTCCGATGCGCACTTTGTATCCCCGGCTGTCTATTCTGTATCTGTTGTAGCGCCTGTATCTCAGGATCGTCCTGAAATAAGCAAGCTCTCCTCTGATAGTTCTTTTCATTTTCAGTACTTCTCCTTTCTGTTTCTCCGGAACCGGCCTTTTATTCGTCACGCAATGTGTATCAGCACATCTGCAGATATGACATAAGAAGTATCATATCTTCCTTTCTTACATGCTTTCCCGGATCATTCATGATTCTTCCTAATCTTTCCCATAAAGTCATACTGTTTGCAGCTCTTGTCTGTTTCATTGCTATGTAACTCATAATATGCCTCCTTAATGTCTTTTGACAATATCACGATACCGTCCCAACCTTAAAGCAATCTGAAAGCGCCGCCCATATTACATTTCAGTTATTTTTAAGTCACTGTTTATATATTATAGTGTATAATCGACATAGAAGTGACGGCGGCGTGTTGCTGCCGTGAAAATATACAAGGAGGACTTCTCTATGAGAGTATTGATTGTGGAAGATGAAGTCAGGCTGGCAGATGCCCTGGCGCAGATTCTGTCTGAACAGAAATATATGACCGATGTTGTCAACGACGGACTTGACGGACTTGATTATGCCAGGGCCGGAATTTATGATGTGATCGTACTTGACGTCATGCTTCCGGGCATGAACGGCTTCGATATCGCCAGGGCACTGAGAAAAGAAAAAGACCAGACGCCAATAATTATGCTCACCGCCAGGAGCGAGATCACCGACAAGGTCAAAGGTCTCGACTGCGGGGCAGACGACTATATGACAAAACCTTTTGCGCCGGAAGAACTGCTCGCCCGCGTACGTGCTCTGACAAGACGCCAGGGTGAAGTGCTCATAGATGAGCAGACTTTTGAAGACCTGACGCTCAATCTTTCTACCTGCGATCTTTCCTGCGGGTCAAAATCGATACACCTGAACTTCAAGGAATTTGAAATACTGAAGCTTCTGATGTCCAGTCCCAATTCGGCGGTCACCAAGGAAGACATTATCGTCAAAGTCTGGGGATACGACAGCGATGCTACAGACAACAACGTCGAGGCATACATATCTTTCCTGCGCAAAAAATTCTTATTCCTCGAATCGAAAGCCGGCATTACTGCCCTGCGAAAAGTCGGATACAGGCTGGAGGTGCAGGATCAGTGATCCTGAAAAAAACATATGCTTAAGAAATTACAGCACAGAATCATACTCATCAACATGCTGCTCGTCGGAGTCATCATCATTTCCGTCGTTGCTGCTATTTGCGTGAACACATATCGGGAAGCGGCCAACAATATTACATCTGCACTTTCCGCTTCATATAAATATTATCAGAGCGACGATGATTCGACACCTTATTTCGGCGGCGGAAACGGGATCGGCAACGGCACAGGCAACGGCCACAGTCAATGGGACAAAGATCTCGGCCGCGTGTTTACAGTCACTGTTGTATGCAGTTCCGCCGGTACGATAAAATCCACGGTGACGAAATTCGGCACAATGGACTCGACGAATCTGCAGACTGCAACCGCGCTTGCTTTTTCATCCGATTTGAACAGCGGCCGCATAAAAAGCCTCAATCTCGCATATACCAGGCACACTGACGGCGACAAAACGGTCATCGTCTTCGCCGACACATACACGACATTGTCTGCAGCCAAGGCTCAGATTTCATCGTCTGCATTTATGGGCGGCGCCGCTCTTGTCATCCTCCTGCTGATAAGCATCCTCCTGTCCAAGGTCGTCTGCCGTCCGGTCGAAAAGGCCTGGACACAGCAGCAGCAGTTTGTGGCCGACGCATCGCACGAACTAAAGACACCGCTCACAGTGATCCTGGCGAACAACGATATTCTTCTTTCCAAAGGACATGTCGACAAAACAGTCACCGACCAGAAGCAATGGGTGGAAAGCACACAGATGGAAGCAGTTCACATGAAGAAACTAGTTGACAATCTGCTGTTCCTGGCAAGATCAGATGCGGCAGAAGCGGCCAGCCAGAAAATCATCTTCTCAGAAGTCGTTCTGTCCGATGTAGTAATGGACAGTTATCTTCAGTTTGAGCCTGTCGCGTTCGAAAAAGGTGTGATGATCGATGCGGATATCGAACCTGCCGTCAAAGTCAACGGCGATCCGACGCAGCTCAAGCAGCTTGCACATATACTGATCGATAATGCTATCAAGTATGCCGGCGAAAGCGGACACATCGACATAGCCGTTCACAAGAACGGTTCGGCTGTCAATTTCTCTGTCACCAATACCGGCCCGGCAATACCGAAGGAAGATATACAACACATATTCGAGCGGTTTTACCGCGCAGACAAAGCGCGCACTCAGGGCAGCGGATACGGCCTCGGCCTGGCAATTGCCAGAAGCATAGTCGAAAACCATCAGGGGATCATCAGCTGCGTCAGCAACGAAGCTGACGGAACTACATTCACCGCCTCGATGCCCGAAGCGTCATCCGCCGCCTCAGGAAAGTTCAAACGCCAGCCGAAGATCAAACCGTCAAAGACGATACCGGGCGCAGTCAGCACAGCGGATTCCGCGTCGTTCAGATCGGACCGCGCCACAGACGGACCGCCGGACGGCGTCATAGACGCAGACTATGAAATCAGCAGCCCCGATTCCGCGGATTCCGCGGATGCTGTCTCCGGTCTGAAACTCAGTCCCGGCCAGGCTCCTCTCGACAACAGGAACGCCGGTGAAATAAACAAAAACTAGAAAAAGCCGTACCGGAACCATCTCCGATACGGCTTTAATAATCTGTGTTATATAAATTCTTTTCCCGTCAGCAGTGCAAATGCTTCCTTGTATTTGCCGATCGTCTTCTCGATGATCTCGTCAGGGAGCAGATAGTCGCTGTCCGGATTTGCTGTCAGCCAGTCTCTTACGAACTGCTTGTCGTATGAAGGCTGCGACTGTCCCGGTTTGTAACCGTCAAGCGGCCAGAACCTTGAACTGTCCGGAGTAAGCACCTCATCGCCGAGTACAACATTGCCGCTTCCGTCCAGTCCGAACTCAAACTTGGTGTCTGCAATGATGATCTTTCTTGAACGTGCATAGTCAGCGCACTTCTTATAGATTTCAATTGTCTTATCTCTGAGCTCTGTCGCATAGAACTCGCCTTTGCCCGGATACAGCTTTTCCAGCACTTCGATCGTCTTTTCGTATGATACGTTTTCATCGTGATCGCCGATCTCGGCTTTTGTGCTCGGAGTATAGATCGGTTCAGGCAGCTGATCCGATTCGATCAGGCCTTCCTTCAGTTTGATGCCGCAGACCTCGCCTGTTTTCTGATAGCTTGCCCAGCCGCTTCCTGTAATATATCCGCGGACAATGCACTCTACCGGCAGCATCTCAAGCTTTTTGCACATTGTGCTTCTGCCTTCGAACTCTTCAGTCCGGAAAAACTCCGGCATATCATTTACATCTGTCGAGATGAGATCGTTAGGAATAATATCCTCAGTAAAGTCAAACCAGAACTTTGACATCTGAGTAAGGATCTGTCCTTTCTGCTCGACTTTATTCTTCAGAATATGGTCGAATGCCGAGATCCTGTCAGTTGCAACCATGATAAGACTGTCGCCATTATCGTAGATCTCACGTACTTTTCCTGATTTAACCGGTGTAAATTTTTTCATTTTAATACCTCTATACTTTTATACTATTTGATTACCAATAATACGATAGTGATATATTACCACCGCACGCGTCAAAAATCTACATGCAAAAAAAACTGCGCCCCGGGAATAATATTCCCAGATGCGCAGTGTTTTTCATTACTGTCTTACGTGAGTTTCCACGGTCATGCGGGCTTTATAGCCTGCGCCTTTGCAGACCTCACCTTAAGCCTGTGACTAGTCGCAGAGCTCAACAGCGCAAGCTGTTCCCATGCCGCCGCCTATGCACAGTGTAGCGAGGCCCTTCTTTGCGCCTCTCTTCTGCATTTCATAGATGAGCGTGATAAGGATACGAGCGCCGGATGAACCGATAGGATGTCCGAGTGCGATAGCTCCGCCGTTAACGTTGAGCTTCTCAGGATCCCATCCCATTTCCTTGCCTACTGCTACAGACTGAGCCGCGAAAGCTTCGTTTGCTTCAACGAGGTCAAGGTCATCAACTGTCCAGCCTGCCTTCTCAAGGCATTTCTTTGATGCAGGAACAGGTCCGATTCCCATGATCGAAGGATCAACGCCTGCCGATGCATATGAAACGACCTTGGCGATAGGCTTAAGTCCAAGCTCATCAGCCTTGTCCTTCGACATTACTACGAGAGCAGCTCCCGAATCGTTGATACCGGATGAGTTAGCCGCTGTCACGATGCCGTCCTTCTTGAAAGCAGGTTTGAGTTTGCCGATGCCTTCTGCTGTAACGCCGTCTCTCGGGAATTCATCTGTGTCGAAGATGACAGGATCGCCCTTTCTCTGAGGGATCTCAACAGGAACGATTTCGTCCTTGAATCTGCCTGACTTGATAGCTGCTACTGCCTTCTGCTGTGAAGCTGCTGCAAACTCGTCAAGCTCTTCTCTTGTGAGTCCCCACTGCTCAGCAACGTTCTCTGCAGTAATACCCATGTGGTAGTGATTGAATATATCTGAAAGTCCGTCTTTGATCATGATATCTTCAACTTCATAACCGCCCATACGAGCTCCCCATCTTGCTTTATGATCTACGAAAGGTGCTGTCGACATGCTCTCGGCTCCGCCGGCAACGATGATATCAGCATCGCCTGCTTTGATGATCTGAGCTGCAAGTTCAACTGTCCTGAGACCGGATCCGCAAACCTTATTTATTGTCATAGCAGGAATTTCCTTAGGAATTCCGGCGGCAAGCTCGATCTGTCTGGCCACGTTCTGGCCCTGGCCTGCCTGCAGTACGCATCCAAGTATAACTTCATCGATCGTTTCAGGTTTGATCCCTGCTCTTTCTACTGCTGCCTTAACAGCTGTAGCGCCGAGCGTAACTGCCGAAACATTTTTCAGTGATCCGCCGAAGCTGCCGATAGGAGTTCTAGCTGCTGATACGATTACTACTTCTTTCATGTTTTTCCTCCTCTTGAGACAAAAGTCTCTAATCTACATTATTTTTTTGGTAATCAGACAAAAACAATATACCGTAAAACTGCACTGGTTTCAAGCTAAATCTCGCTTGTTACTGCTTTCCGCCGGCAGCTTCCCACGCTACGGGTGCAATCGGCGCCGCTTTCCGGTCAGACTTGAAATTAACGATATATTTTTCTATCATCCTGCACGGTTTATAGGCCATCTTCGCTTTTCTGAGATTCGGAAGATCCATATCCTCTTCACGGTTTATATATTTTATATACTCCGGCAGATGCGCACAGAATTCCCTGGTTATCGCCGGATAAAGTCCTCGTATCGAGGCGTCCGCCTTTTCCACATGGCAAGTCACAGTTTTCCTGTTCAGCTTTCCTCCGATCGACATAGCCTTCATCTCGCCGCCGATGTAGATCGCGCCGGCAAAATATCCGACTGTCTCCAGATTTCCGAGGACATCGCCCATCGCCTTCTGTTCAAGCTCAAGCATATGCCTTTCGTCCGCCGGAAGATCCGCCTTCCCCTCTTCCCAGGAATCCAGGAATTCAAGCGCCTCTTCCGCATCATCCGAAGAAAGCTCCCTGTATTCATATATATAATTCTTCAGAAAATAATTCAGATGATTTTTCTTCTGATGATATGCTCTGCCCTTCAGCTCCACAAGATCTGTGCGGTGATACATATAATCATAATTCGCGCGGTCTGAAATATACACAAGCTCGTCAGGGAAAGCCGCATACAAAGTGTCCGTCAGATGATACGGGATCAGCCTCATCGTGAAAAGCTGCCCTGCGTCCTCAAAACGCTTTTTACATTCCAGAACGCATTCCCGCAGCTGAACGGAATCATACACTCCCGTCGCGCTGAGCGGCATATTCATAAAATGCACCGTCACGCCCTCTTCCAGCTCAAGGTGACTGATGCCCTCCACACACATATAGCCGTTGATCACTTCCCAGCTGAACTCGTTTATCTCGCGCCACATATACAGTGAAGAAAACGAAAGACCCGAAGTCCTGTGGTCAACGGCATTGAGATACTGCTCCATTTCATCCTTGCTTCCCAGCGTAACTTTATTTTTAAAAATCATATAATCTCTTTCCCTCTTTTCAGGCTATTTCACGATAGCCGATATTTCCTTGAAACCCGGAGTCTTCGATCCGTCCATCATCTCGAACAGCGCAGCTTCGTATGTAGTAATGACCGCTCCGGCGTGAGTCATGCGGCGTTCCGACATCTTCTTGTCGTTCTTGTGTCTCGACTCGATGCAGTCGCTGATAACGAAAACATTATAACCTTCCTGCAGCAGCGCCAGCGCCGTCTGTTCCACGCATACATGCGCCTCAATACCGATAAGGATCACTGTCTCCTTCCCGGATGTCTCAAGCGCGCTTCTGAACTCATCATTCAGCAGTGCGCTGAACGTGTTCTTTTCTATAGGAGTGAACTCCCCGAGCGCCTCTTTGATTGGCTCTACAGTTTCACCGAGCCCCTTTGTATACTGCTGTGTCACCAGCACCGGAACGTTCAGCGCCCTTGCGCCCTTTATAAATTTGACCGCCGTCTCTATCAGCTCGTCGTCGTCGTGCATCGCAGGCACGATATGCTCCTGGAAATCGATAGCAGCTACGATCGCATCGTCTCTTTCTATCATCAGCGCTTTCAGCAATTCGGGTTTTTTCATATTGTTTTCCTCCTTTTAATTCAAATCGATGTTCCACTTTTGCAAAATTTCGATTTTATCATGTGCGGTCGAATCGTACATGATCGGGGTAATGCTGGCATACCCTTCCTGCACGGCGATCACGTCTATAGTAATGTCATCGCTGTCGTACACTATCGGGTCTCCGGCATACCAGTATTCAGTAATACCGTTGTCATTTTTGTGCGGAGTGAACCATTCGTCATACTCTCTCCGGCCGATCCTTGTGACCATCGTTCCCTTTATCTCGTCTTCCTTAAGATTCGGAGTATTGATATTCACTATCATTGACGGATCCATCGCTTCAACGACCCTGGGATAGACCAGTTTTGCCAGTCTGCACGCGGCCTCGAAATGTTCCGGCTTATGTGATGCCACCGACACCGCCACAGAAGGCTTCCCGCAGAGCGCGCCTTCAACAGCAGCTCCGACAGTTCCGCTGTATATCGTATCTGTCCCGAGATTTGATCCCTCGTTGATCCCCGAATATACTATGTCGATATCGATCCCCTGCGAATGGAAATAACGTATGCCCAGCATCACGCAGTCCGCCGGTGTGCCGTTGACCATTACAGCCATTTCCGCACCTTCGTAACTGACCTCCGTGATCTGCATCGGCTTCTCCATGGAAATACTGTGACTTTTGCCGCTCTGCTGCGTCTCCGGAGCACAGATATAGATCTCCGTCCCCTCTATCGAAGCCATGGCTGTTGTCAGTTCGCGTATCCCGCGCGCCTTTATCCCGTCGTCGTTTGAAATCAATATTTTCATTATTCCTCTTCCTTCTCCCTTAAAAATGACTTTGATTATTATATCACATAATGGTATGATTCAAACATCAAAGGAGGTCACACAATGTTTAAATTCACACACTACAATTTCAACGTGCTCGATCTTGACAGGAGCATCGCTTTCTATAAAGAAGCTCTCGGTCTCGAGCCTGCGCGTACAAAGGAAGGACCGAACGGCAGCTTCAAACTCGTATACCTGCACGACCAGGATACTGACTTCGAGCTTGAACTCACATGGCTGGCAGACCGCACAGAACCATACAACCTCGGCGAATGTGAATTCCATCTGGCGATGGCGGTGCGCGACATGGACGCCGCTCACAGGAAGCATGAGGAAATGGGATGCATCTGCTTCGAAAATCCGGCCATGGGAATATACTTCATTACCGATCCTGACGGCTACTGGATCGAAATCGTTCCGTGGAGATGATCTGCGAGTATGCAGTAATATAATTGTCCGCAGCCTGCCTGAATAAGGCAGGTTTTTTCTTGTGCCGAAACTCACATGATTTTTTTGCAGAAAGCTCTTGACACATGCAGGGACGGGCGGTATATTATAGGCGTAATGGTTAGTTAGTCAAGTAACTAACTAATACGCCGATCGGATGCAGCGCGCAGTCATCCGGTCCGGCTGAAAGGAAAAGGATATGAAAATCAATTATGAATCTGAAAAGCCTATCTTCATGCAGTTAGCAGAAGAAATAGAAAACGCCGTCATTTCGGGAGCTTTTCCCGAAGGTGAACAGATACCTTCGATCACCGAACTGTCGGCAACGCTGAAGATCAATCCGGCCACTGCCAACAAAGGTGTGAATATGCTGGTGGATGCGGGGATCGTGTACAAGAAACGCGGGCTCGGCATGTTCGTGCAGGAAGGAGCAGTAAAAATGCTTACCGAAAAGAAAAAGAACGAGTTCATTGAAGAACACATCACAGCCCTGGTGGATGAGGCGAAAAAGCTCGGCCTCACAAAAGCGGATGTGCTTTCGATCATAGAGAAGCAGTTCGATAAATAGAAGGAAGGATGAAGATACGATGTTAGAAGTCAAGAACCTGTGCAAGACATACAGGCGCAATGAAGCACTCACCGATGCGAATATCCGGTTTGAAGAGAACAAGATCTACGGACTGCTCGGCAGGAACGGAGCAGGCAAAACGACGCTCCTGGACTGCATCACCGGACGGATATTCCCGACGAGCGGAGAGTCGCTCCTGGACGGAGAACCGACAATTGAAAACGATGCGGCTTTGTCGCAGATTTATCTCATGGCAGAGCAGACGCTCTTCCCGGAAAGCATGAGAGTGGCGGATGTAATGAAATGGACAAAGAATTTTTATCCGTCGTTCGACATGCAGTATGCACAAACGATCTCGAAAGAGTTCGGGCTGGATCCGCGCAGAAAAGTAAAGGAACTGTCGACCGGATATTCGTCGATACTGAAATGTGTCGTTTCGCTTTCCGTCAACACGAAATACGTGATCTTCGACGAGCCGGTGCTCGGACTGGACGCGAACCACCGCGAACTGTTTTATACATTACTGCTAAAAAAATATGCTGAAACGCCGTTTACGGCAATCATCTCAACTCACCTCATCGACGAAGTGGCCAACCTGATCGAAGATGTCATCATCATCGACAACGGTCATGTCATGACGCAGCAGCCGTGCGAAGAGCTTCTGGCCAGCGGCTACTCGGTCAGCGGCAAGGCGGCGGATGTGGACGCATTCATTCAGGGGCGCAATGTTCTCAGTGCAGACCAGATCGGCGGTCTCAAAACGGCGTGCATCATGGAAAAGCCGGACCGCTCGCAGATACCGCCTGAACTCGAAATCTCGAAACTCGACCTGCAGAAGCTTTTCGTGCAGATGACGAATACAAAGGAGAGTGTGTAACATGAATTTTAGTACAGCTGCAAAATATCAGTTCCATGACGGGAAAAAATCCCTGATCGTTTTCGGGATCGTCATGGCTTCGCTGCTCGTGATATTTATAGCAATATGCCTGATCGTTATGGTATGGATCGATGTTCCGGGCAGCAGCGTCGATTTAGGCGAAGCAACAGACGTCGACATATGGCAGTATATGCAATTCCTCGAAGTAACGTCCGTGATCTTCCTGGCCGTGTTCGGCATGTGCTCCTATAAAGAAAACTTCCTGATGATGACGCAGAACGGCGTATCGAGAAAAACGATATTCCTTTCCCGGGCGGCAGTTTTCGGAGAAGCGGCAGCACTGGTATTCGCGGGATGCGTTGTGTTTTATTACCTCACAATGATCGTTCTGAAAATCATTTCTTCGATCAACGGGGAAAAATACTTATTCCGTCTCGCCTTCTGGCAGCCGGGCACCAACCCGATATCATCGAGCCTGGAAATGATCATTGTGTTTATCGCCGTAATGTTCGTCGGTTATTTCATCACAGTGCTTTTCTACCGCATGAACAAAGCCGGCAAGATCGCTGTCCCGATCGCACTGCTGATACTGCTCAACACCGTTCCTATCGTCGACAGCATGCTTAACGACGGCAGAATTCTGACGATTGCCGGGAACATCATCAGCTGGGCGGCAAGTACGCCGATCAACGGAATCATTTTCGATCTGATCATCATCGCAGTATTCGGCTGCGCATCATGGCTGATCATGAGGAGAGCTCCGGTGAAAAGAGTCAACTAACAGAATACAGGACCGTCCGCGGTCCGGTCATTCCGAACCAATACGGGACCGGTACACTGAAATGCTCAGTGCCGGTCCTTTTGAATCTTCGCGAAAACTGTTCATTTTGAAACCGGTGCGAAAGAGACAAATCACATCACTATATTTAAACTTCCTGCGTACAAACCATCTTATCAGTAGTATAATAATATCAATAAGTTCTATCCAAACTGAGACTCATTCATCGGGGAGGAAACTGCAATGACCTACTGGCATGTGGAAACTGATATAATAGCGCTTATGTTGTTTACCGTAATGCTGATCAGAAACAGGAATGAGAAGCGTGACCGCACGCTCCAGCACAAACTTTTTTACCTGGTATTGATCCTGAGCATCGTCAGCGCAGCCATCGACAGCGCATCAGCACTGGCGCTCAACCTTCACAGCAGCCTGATCTGCTGCGATATTGCTTTGAATCTTTTTATGATGACGATCCCGATGCTTTCTCTGGTGTGGTACTGCTATTCCCTCGCACTTATGGGTAAACAGGACGACAGCCGCAAAATCAGACTCATGAAAACGGCCTCCGTTCCTTTCCTGATATACATGATCATAGCCGCCTCAAATCCATTTAACCGATGGTTCTTCAGCCTGAGTGAAAACCTGATATATACCAGAGGCCCTCTTTATTATTACCTCGGCATCAGCATGATGCTGGTTTATTCGGTAATGACCATCGTCATTCTGATCAGGGGCCGTCATGAATTCAGCTCGCCCTCCGACGGGATCCTGCTGGCAGTAATATTTGTTCTCGCCGCCTCATCGATCTGTGTGGAAGCTCTGATCCCCGGTCTTCTTCTCGTACGCGTTTCCTACGCAGTACTATACGTGTTCTGCAGCATGACAGTCGAAAACGAACACAAAGAAAAACTGTACCGGCAGCTTGACCGGCAGAACGCATCGCTGAAAGAAGCTGTCCTGGAGGCGCAGGAAGCCAGTACTGCCAAAAATGAATTTCTGTCCCGGATGAGCCATGATATCCGGACACCAATGAACGGCATCATAGGCATGACCCGCATCGCCTTGCAGCAGGAAGATCCGGCGAAAAAAGACGAAGCACTGAATAAAATCGATATGTCGTCAAAATTTCTGCTCGGCCTGGTGAACGACATACTCGACATGCAGAAAGTTGACAGCGGCTCCATGACATTACATGAAGAACCATACCTCATGTCCGATTTTGAAGACTATATAGACTCGATCATCAAACCGCTGTATGAAGCAAAACATCAGACCTTCCATGTCGAAACACATGCGGTCGATTCCGTCGTACCTGTCATGGACGAACTGCGCTTCAATCAGATCATGTTCAACCTCCTTTCGAATGCCGTGAAATACACACATGACGGCGGCGATATTTATTTTTCTGTATTCAACGAACTCGTTCCTGATCATAAAGAAAGGATCACCGCCGTCGTCCGGGACAACGGCATGGGAATGAGCAAAGAATTTCAGGCCGTTATCTTCAATCAGTACACCAGAGAGGACCGTAAACAAAGCTCTGAGATCCAGGGCACCGGTCTCGGCCTCTCAATAGTAAAGAAATTAGTCGACCTCATGGGCGGGACGATCACCGTCGACAGCGAATTAAATAAAGGTACTGCTTTTACGGTAGTGCTTGATGTAAACTATATCGAATCAGCCCAGACTGCCTGGAAAGAAAAAAAGGCAAAGCGGATGGACTGCAACGCGCTCAAAAATATGCATATCCTGCTCTGTGAAGACAATGAACTCAACGTGGAAATAGCAAAGGCACTGCTTGAAGACCAAGGTGTAATAACGGATACAGCATTCAACGGGCAGGAAGCAGTCGAGCTGTTCCAGGCTTCCGCACACGGATATTACAGCGCGATACTGATGGATATCCGCATGCCTGTCATGGACGGCTATACTGCGGCCATGACAATCCGCTCGCTCGGCAGGCCTGACGCGCCGAAAATCCCTATAATAGCAATGACCGCAGATGTACTGGCTGACGATGTTCAGAAAAGCGCCGATGCGGGCATGAACGGCCACATCGCGAAACCTGTCGATCCGGACAAAATGTACTTTGCGATCATTGAAGCAGTAATGCCCTGATCCGGCATTACGTATTTTCTGTTAACACACCGGCTTATACGCCGATGACTTCTCCGAGGACCTTGCCAATAGAATCGTGTATCACCAGGTCGGCCTGCGAGTCGTACGGAGTCGCATCTCTGTTAATCAGGACGAGATGCTTGCCGCGGAAATAATTGATGAGTCCGGCCGCAGGATAAACCACCAGCGATGTGCCGCCAACTATCATTACATCGGCATCTGAAATGGCTCTGACCGCTCCCGAGACGATCGTATCGTCAAGCGCCTCTTCATAGAGAACAACTACCGGTTTAACCACACCTCCGCAGGCGTCGCACTTAGGAACTGCGCCGTCACAGTTCTGCGGATCCAGTACATAATCGAGATCAAAAGACTTGCCGCAGTCCATGCAGCGGTTCTTGCGCACCGATCCGTGAAGCTCGTAGACCTTTTTCGAACCTGCCACCTGATGCAGACCGTCGATGTTCTGCGTAACGACACCGATCAGCTTTCCTTCCTGCTCCAGCTTTGCCAGTGCCAGATGCGCCTTGTTCGGCTTTGCCTCCGGGAAGATCATATTTTCTTTATAGTATTCGAAGAAGTTCTGCATATGCCCCATGAAATAGCTGTGTGAAATCAGCGCTTCAGGTGACATACCATACTTAGTATTGGCATTATACAATCCGTCAGCCGAACGGAAATCAGGTATGTTGCTCTCCGTCGATACCCCGGCTCCCCCGAAGAAAACTATCTTTTTGCCGTCATCTATTATTTTTTTAAGCTCTTCATACATGATCCGTACCTCCGATCGTTTTTGTGTGCATAAAATATAAAATCAACTTTCCAGATATTCATATATAGAATCTTCAACTTCATGTTTCATCCTATACAGTATATTAACTATATCAAGTTCCTCCCCTTTATCGTTCTTTATTGTTTTTTGTGCGGCTTTTTCATATATTACTTCACCCATGTAATAAAAATCTGTGCCTTCACCGTCGCTCTTTTTTATAAACAGCGGTATACGTAAACCAGATGCTTTGCTGTTTCTTATTGCAATCATTTCTGGTGATTCTAATGTTACTCTGCTTCTTGTCATCCAGCTGAAATAATGGGGATCAATGAACTCGTCTTCATACTTCGTGCTTGACGATATATCTTCTTTTTTATTGTATGTTACAAAGATAGGACATGTATTATGCTTAACTCTGTATCCAAATATCGTTCCTTCTTCATTTTTATCCCAGTTCAATATCCTGCAGGCATCTTTTCTGGAATACTTACTATATAATATAAAACCATTATCGAACAAGTTTACCTCATAATTTTTTCCAAACCGGATAAAATCATATTGAATCATATCATTCAAATACTCATACAGCACCCCTGACGAAATCTCAGAGCGAAAACTGCCGCTCATAACTATTACCCCGTTCTGAAGGGCAACGTTTTCTTTGACACCATATTTCTTCAATGAATCCTTTTTTATGAATGTGCCATTCAGTATATTTGTTATTGAGCAAAATGTCTTTTCATCGATCATGAAACCGAATCTGGCGTCTGTTATATTATTAATGTCATCGATACTCACATGACCTTTCTGTATCAGTAACGCTAATGCAATGCCATCAATACATCTTTTCCCATTAAGTATCTCTTTCGAATAAAATTCCAGAATCTTCTTTTCATCCAGACTCATTTCTCCCGCTGCTCTTTTATCAGCTTTCTGTACAAATCCATAATATGAATTGGCTTTTTCAACAAATGCATATGGCTCTCTTGCACCAATATCAACGAAGTCCCTCATCATAGGTTTTCTTCCCAGTTGATATTTTACCAGCTCATAACTTTTCTTTAAATCATAAAAGCTATTAATACTCGCTGTGTCAATAGCTGCATAAATCTTTTCTTTTGTAATGCTGTCAAAGTCAACTGTCGAACAGCCGGGGATCATACGATTCCCATTATTGACCAGTTTGCGAATCGTGTCTTTATTATATGATCTGTCTCCATATAATGCGATCGGGATCATATAGTTATTAGAGTAATTGCCGATAAAATCAATTACAGTAAGATACTCTTTTTCAATATGTTTCCTCAATCCTCTTCCTAGCTGCTGCACGAAAACAATGGCAGATTGTGTCGGCCGCAGCATTATTACCTGGTTCACAGTTGGAATATCCACGCCTTCATTAAAAATATCGACTGTTAAAATATAATCCAGATGATCTCTGATATCATTCTGTTCCAGCCTGCTGATGGCTGTTTCACGCTCATCTTGAGTCGATCTTCCTGATAATGCAACAGTGCTATATCCCTTTTCATTCAGTTTTTTTGATAATTCTTCAGCTTCTTCTGTCCTGCTGCAGAAAATAAGACCTTTTACTCTTTCCCCATCGTGCCCGTAAAACTCAGCTTTTTCAATTATCTGATGAACTCTTTCATCACAAATCAGCCAGCGGAAATCCGTATTTTCATCGAGCAGTTTTCCGTCGACAACAATCTCGCTGACTCCGAAATAATGAAATGGTACCAGCATGTTTTCTTCCAGCGCCTTATTGAGTCTGATTTCATATGCGACATTATGATCGAACAGTGAAAAAATATCATAATCATCTGTACGCTCTGGAGTCGCAGTCATGCCTAGCATGAACTTCGGCGTAAAATAATCCAATATTTTTTGATATGTCGGTGCGCCAGCGCGATGCACCTCATCAATCAAAATATAATCAAACTCATCTTTATCAAAAGAATATAGCGTATCATTTCTTGCTAATGTCTGGATAGTAGCGAAAACATATTGCGCTTTCGTATCACGTTTCCCGCCGGTGAGAAATCCCGCATCAATATCATATCCCAGAATTTTTCTAAAGCTTGCCATTGAGGCTCTTGCTACATCTTCTCTATGTACTATATACAAAAACTTTCGGGGAGAATATTCTTTTACATCAAAAGCCGACAAATATGTTTTCCCGGTTCCCGTGGCAGAAATCAGCAACGCCTTGTTTTTTCCGTCTTTTCTCAGCGCCTGTATTGCCCTCAATGCTTCAACCTGCATTTTGTTTGGATTGATCCGTCTGAATGGAATAACCTTTTCATTTTCTTCAGCAGATTTCCGGTTGGCCCGTTTTATGCTCCTATATAATCTCTCATAAGTCTCTATCCATGGTTCGTCCACCACAGTCGCATTATCGAAAGTATAATCAAACTCTCGAATAATATTCTGCATTACCGTGCCCTGCTCCAGGGAAGACAGCTTCACATTCCATTCTTTGTTTGAACTCAATGCATTCTGAGTCAAGTTGCTGCTTCCGATAATAAAAGAGTACGAGTCATCATGCCTGAAGATATATCCTTTTGCATGAAAATTGCCTTCTGTTACTATTCGAAGTTCAATGTTTTTAAATTGCAACAGCCGCCTCAAAGCAACAGGCTCAGTAAAATTCTGATACTGAGAAGTGATTATCCTGCCTTTTATACCTTTTTCTTCAAGTTCTGAAAGAACAGACAAAAGACTTGCTATCCCGCTGTTAGTAATAAAAGCAACCGAAAAATAGAATTCCTCGCAGCTGCGCAATTCATTTTCTATGGTTGAAAGGACTTTCATTCCTTTCTTATAGTCATTTACCAGTAACTTTGGATTGTACTTTTCCAGTGATGATAGATTGCAGTCCACAAAGCCGTTGATCAAACTATTCGATAATTGTTCAGAAACATTTTCCGAAATACTCAATTTATAGTACCTCTCTCAATCAGTTCATTTACGATTGGAAAATCCGCCGGAGCCCAATCGACATCGTTCATCTCTTCTGGCAGAAGCCATTTGATATTATTGTGCTCTGTAAGTACTATTTCCTCATTTCCCAGCGGGCAAATGAATGTCTTCATATGGATAATAAAATCAGGATATTCATGTTCGACCTCATCGAAGTAATGCATATCGTCGATACTGATATTGATTTTCATTTCTTCCTTAAGCTCTCTGTGAAGAGCTTCTTCAGGACTTTCTCCAGGCTCGATTTTACCTCCCGGAAATTCATACTTATACGAAACATAATCAAATTTTCCTGCTCCACGCTGCGCACACAGTATTCTATTTCCGCGAAATAATATTGCTCCTACCACATTCAATTTCAACATATATTTGTCTCTCTTATCAGCAGTTTTTCATAGATAATTCTTTGTTCCTCTTAATAATACCATAAAGTCTACTGTTCTTCACACACAATAACCACAGACTCCTTTACTATTAGATCATTTAAAAAGTCTATTACTAAAAACATTTTGCATTATGAAGCAGTCCCTTACTTCCCCGTATCATTCATTTCCGTCAGATAGTTCCTGTATCTCTTCGGCAGGAAATGCGCCTGGCATTGCGGATTCGTGCGCTCGCGGATCGCGATCGTGTCGAAATACATCTTCCAGAGTTCGCGGAACCTTTCTTCATCCGGATCTAGCGGCGGAAGCTTTTCTTTTTCGAAGTCTGAAATATACCATTCGCCGCGCGCGGAAATAACGGCCTTGGCGCGTTTCAGGTCGTGAATGACAAAAGCCTGATCACGGAATCGGTCGCTGAAATGTTCCGCTATAAACTCGATCATATCGTTGTCGGGCTCGACAGGTGCGTAATATATTTTCTTTTCGCCGTCGCCGAGTACTGAGAACCTTACGATGCCGCGGAATTTATCTATTTCCGTCGCCACCTTATTTTCGGCCTGCTGAACATCATAGACAGCCGGTTCTCCGTGCAGGCTGGAAATACGGCTGCCCACTCTGAATCCGAGCACCGCGTATTTCAGGATCATCATCTCGCGCCCATCCACACAGGACCTGAACGCTCTGTATATTCTTCTCAGGTCGAAAGGCGATATCTTGCATTCGATCGCTTCGTATACCTTGCGCGCTTTTACGGGATCAGTTTCGACATCGCAGCAGTCGCACAGCATGCTGCGCTGGTACTCGTCACTGCGGAATATCCCGTCGGCTCTGCCGCTGTAATAATGCTCATAGATGCAGGTAAGCAGGCCCTCGAAAGTGCCGTCATAGAGATAGTCTGTCATTTCGCGGCCGCCTTATCTCTTATATTTATCCGGGAAGACGGATTGGCGATCCAGATCCGCGGTCCGGCTTCCGCGCCGTCCTGAAGTTCAGGCGCACCGGTCCTCCCGCTACTGAACATGGACATCTGCTCACCGTCCTTCATCTGCAGCACATCTCCCCTTATTGCCTCCGGGTCCATCCTCCTGTCGCCGTAAAATTTCCCGCTGCAGGTCAGGAAATGCTTCGCCCGCTTCAGAACTACGCCGATTTTCTTCAGATCCTCATATGTAACTGATTTGTATTTTCGCTGCCGTACTATCCTGAGCGCGGAAAGATTGCCGACTCCCGGAATGCGGAGCAGCTCGTCCATCGTGGCGGTATTCACTTCGATCGGGAATATCTGCATATTGCGAAGCGCCCACGAAATCTTCGGGTCGAGATCCATATCCAGAAACGGATGATCTTCACCCACAATTTCATCGGCATCAAAACCGTAAAATCTGAGCAGCCAGTCCGCTTGGTACAGCCGGTGTTCCCTTCCGAGCGGCGGCGCGGAAAACACATCCGGCAGCAGCGGTGAAGACACCACCGGGACATAGGCGCTGAAATACACCCTCTTCATCTTGAATGTTCTGTATATCTTTTCCGTGGCCGCCAGCACCTGCCGGTCGGTCTCGCCGGCCGCACCGATTATCATCTGCGTCGACTGTCCCGCCGGCGCGAATATTTCTTTCCGGTTCAGTCTGGATCCCACAGCCGTGTGCCCTGTCTGCACAGGTTCTTCTGTTCTGATCAGGTCTCTGCTCGTTTCGGGCTTCTTCACTTTAACAGCATCACCGCTGAGTATATCATCCGCTGCTGACTTCACGGCGATCTTCGCATCAATATTTCTGCGGATGTTTCTGATCTGCGGCGATGACGCGCTGAGATAATTATCCGCATTGTTGAGATCCTGTCCCTTGAACATGAGGCCCGGACCTTTAAGCGCTTTATGCTCTATAAGCTGATTCGTGATCTGCCGCATAGGTTCAAAAACATTCCGCGGATCCTTCTGCGGCGTCAGGAGTCTGAACCCCTTCATCGTCGGGAATTCAGCATTTATACTCAATCTGTCCGCTTCCAGTCCGATGGCATAAACCAGTTCCGGAGATACCTGCGGCAATATCTTCGCATGTATGTATCCGGCAAATCCGTATTTTTTTCTCAGCATTCTCAGACACTCGAGAATCTTCTCGGCCGTGCTGTCGGGACTCCCGATCACTGCAGAACTGAGGAAAAGGCCCTCGATATAATTGCGTCTGTAAAATTCGATAGTAAGTTTTGCCAGCTCTTCCGGTTCGAAAGTCGCGCGCGCGCAGTCAGCTGTGCGGCGGTTCACACAGTACTGACAGTCATAGCAGCAGTCATTTGAGAAAAGGACTTTAAGCAGCGACACACAGCGTCCGTCGGCTGTCCATGTATGACATACGCCGGCAGATGCGGCGCTTCCGACGCTCCCGTTATTCCGTCTTGTCACACCGCTCGAAGTACATGAAACATCGAACTTCGCGCTGTCGGCAAGCACTTTAAGTTTTTCATATACATCCATGAATCTGCCTCCTGTATTGTATTCTGTCTGCCATGATTATATCAGCTCCCGCCCTTCAGAACAAGTGTTCCGAACATATTTTCGCATATAAAAAAGACGCGCTGCTGAGCGCGTCTGAATATGCCCCTGTTTTGCCTCAGCCGGCAGTCAGATTGGAAATAACCGCGTAAAGCTTTTCTGCAACCAGAGGTTTCGATATATGTGCATCCATGCCGGCATCGAGGCTGGCCTGGATATCATCGTCGAATGCATCAGCAGACAGAGCTATTATCGGTATTCCGGCCGCATCCGCGCGGTCCATTCGGCGTATAGTCATTGCTGCAGTACGCCCGTCCATTACCGGCATCCTTACATCCATCAGGATCGCATCAAACTCATTCGTCTCCGAACATCTGAAGATCTCGCAGGCTTCCCTGCCATTTTCAGCGCATACGACTGTCATTTTCTGTGTTTCCAGCACGACCTTCGCCAGCTCGATGTTCATCTCATTATCATCCGCAAGAAGAATTTTTCTGCCGTACAGATCTTCCCGTCCGTATCCAATTTCTTCCGCTGCATCATCAGGTTCGTCAGCCCGTTCGAAATCGAACCATAAGGTGAACTCCGTCCCCCGGCCCGGCTCGCTCATTACTTCTATTTTTCCGTTCATGAGATCGACCAGTCTCTTGACGATCGACAGGCCGAGTCCTGATCCCGCAGTGTCTTCTATCTGACGTTCCTGTGCAAAAGGCTCGAACATCTTCGGAACGAACTCCGATTTCATGCCGCAGCCGGTATCGCTTATTGTGATTTTATCACGGACCGTTTTTTCATCTGTCTCAATGCATTCAAGCCTGAATGTGACACGCCCGTTCTCAGGCGTGAATTTGATCGCATTAGACAAAAGATTGATCAGTATCTCCTGCATTCTCAGTTTATCGATCATTATCGGAACTTTTTCCGCCCGGCTGTCATCGATAATCAGCTCAATATGCTTCGCTTCCGCGGCAGGCGCAACAGTGGTAAAGACTTTTTTAATTATTTCGCCGTAATGCATAGGCTCCGGCTTTAGTCTGATGCTGCTCTGCTCAATTTTCGAAAGATCAAGAGTATCATTTATAAGCGACAGCAGGATCTTCCCCGCACGGTCGATCTTGCCGATGTAATTTCTGATTTCTTCCGGATCATCAGACCTCATGGCCAGGTCGACATATCCCAGCACAGAATTCAGCGGTGTACGTATGTCATGACTGACATTTGAGAGAAATTCGGTTTTCATGGCATCGGCATGTCTTGCTTCCACAAGCGCTTTCCTCAGAACGTCGGCACGCTTTCTCTCCTGTTTGATTTCCTCCGTTATGTCACTTCTGAAGAACAGGATCTCATCATGTTTCTCATCAAGATAAAGATATGTCAGACGTTTATACAGTATCTTTCCCGACGGCAGTGTATATGAAAAAATAAAATTATATTCATCCATCTGGTCAAGCGCGTCTTTGACAGCATCAAATGATATTTTTGCAGAGTCATATTCATCCGGCACATTCATGTCAACAAATGACTTCTTCACTACTTCATCATAATCGCCCGTTTTGAAAGCTGCGGACACACCGTCCTTTGACGGCGAGTAGCGGTAATGTATCTTCCTTGTTTCAGCATCTATAAGCATAATATAATCATACTCGCGGTCTGTTAACGCAAATATTACACGTTCTTCTTTGTCTGCTCTGTCGATGTCCGCGGAATAGGCAATCGCTTCAATATCTCCGCTTCTCGGGTTCTTCAGGATGCCGACATATGATTTCACGAGATGAGTTTCGCCGCTGTCGATCCTCCGGTGATACTTCAGCGAAAACTGCATGCGGCTGTTTTCATACTCATTTATCATCGTTTCCCGGCAGAAAAGTTTCCTGAATTCCGCCGCTTCATCCGGATCTCTGATGACAGTCGTAAAAGCCTCGAAAAGATCATCGATCGAATCGCCCCGGCAATGTTCCATTATCCCCTCGGGGATGCCGCGTTCCCCGCTGTGTGTATCCTGCGTGATATTAAGGCGGAAAACGCAGAGAGCATCCGCACTTGCGGTAAGCAGATTTTCCAGAGATCTCTCATATTCATCCGTTGCATCCTGAAGATGTGCCATTTCCACAGCATGCTGCGCTGTCGTGCGCTGCTGAAATGAAACATAGACCGCAACAAGAGCGACGGCCTCAGTAATGCCCATCAGCGGAATATTCGGAAATACATACTGCGCTATCGGGCCCACGACCGGAAACAGAAAGAAAAACAGGAATTTCCTGAAGCTTTCCTTCCTCACACCGTCATTCGTCGCGGCTGAGCTTACCGCCATTATTATTATTGCCATGATCAGATATAAATAACAGAATGCCACAAAAAAGCCGAAAAAGGCGCCCCGGAAATAAACGCCTTCTGAATCCACGTAATAGATTTTCCCGCTGAAGATATTGATTATCAGCATGATAAGCTCCAGTACCGGACCTGCGGCCAGTCCGGCTAAAACCCTGCCGGCCGGACGGCGTCCGCTGAACCAGAAATATGAATACACGGTCCAGCAGAAGCACAGTACGGAAAGAAGCGTATAGAAAATATACAGCACCGCTTTCACAGCGATGATATCATTGCCGGAAGAATTGCCTTCCAGAATAAACTGTACAGCTTCTGTCACAAGAACAAGAGCACAACTGTGCAGCATAGCGATATATATCGTCCTCGAGTAATCCCTGGCCGTCCCTACATAAGTTGCAATATAAAGCGGCAAAAGCACGCACAATCCAAGGACCGCGATCACCACATCCGCGATAATCAAATTTGAAACCGTCATATGTTTCGCTCCGTTTCAGATAACGAATCGGAAATAATTATTTTATGTGATTGGTCAGTGTTCCGATCCCCTCGATTTCACACTCGATAGTATCTCCGTGCTCCATATAAGTCGGCGGATCCATGCCCATGCCGACTCCCGCCGGTGTGCCAGTGGCAATGATGTCGCCCGGCTCAAGCGTGAGTCCCGCTGATATCGTTGAAATCAGCGTTGGAATGTCATTTATCAGAAGGTCCGTATTCGAATCCTGACGGGCTTCTCCGTTCAGCCTGCTGCAGATATGCAGTGCCGGCGGGAAGGCAACATCGCTCTTATATACTATGCACGGTCCCATAGCAGTATATGTATCGAGGCTCTTTCCGCGCATCCACTGGACATGCTGTCTCTGCAGCTTTCTGGAGGAATAGTCGTTGAATACCGAATAGCCGAAGATCACTGACTCAGCATCCTCCTTCGCGACATCCTTGCAGCGTTTGCCGATTATTACTGCCAGCTCCGCCTCATAATCGAGCTCCGGGTCGATATCGCTGCGGAAATCCACTTCATCCCCGCTGCCGAGTATGCGGATAGCGCGCTTGCCGAAAAATATCGGGTCAGGCTGGTCGAACTTTGCCTCGCGGATCACACCGGTTTCCTCGCCGTGGGCCCTGTAATTCACTCCGATGCAGATAACGTCATGTACAGGTTTTTCGATCGGCGCCAGGACCCGGACATTTTCGAGCTTTTCCACCGGATATTTGTCATAGCCGTCCGGCACGAGCTGCAGTAATGTCAGTTCGTCGCCGCGTATTTCTTCGATCATCCGTGTCATATCCGCGAATGCCTTGTTCGGCAAAACATCGCGCAGGCTCACTACTCCGCTTTCGTCACGCGTCATCACCCCGAGATCAGTACCTCTTTTTCCTTCATATCTGATAAATTTCATGTCGTTCCCCTTTCTAACGTTGGTTTTTCTGTATTTTACTCTCCGAGCAGTCCCTTTTCAACTATATATTTCGCTGTCCGGACTTCATCCTTCATCAGTTTTTCAGTATTCCGCCCCGCATATATGCTGTCTTCGCCGAAAGCTTTCAGACTGCCTGCAATATATACAGCAAGTGCTTCCGACGGGCATTCGGCTTTCAGAAGCTGCAGCTTTCTGAGCGCCTCCGACGGCTTTATCTTATCCGACGGCGCCGCCGGCTCTATGCCTCTTTCAGCCAGCATTTTCTGAGCTTCGGCAACATTCTTTTTCAATTCGTTTTTCAATGTTGTGCGCGTATATACCTTTTCCGGGTCAAGTCTGAACAGATATGCCGCATCATCGGCTTTCATTATTTCATCGGCTTTGAACGCGCCCTTTTTAAAGGCAAAGCGGTCTCCGTCCAGGAGCCCGAGCGCTTTCATGCCGTCCAGATATCCAAGCCGCAGATTCCTCGCGGCGACATCCGGTTCAAAGACCAGAAAGTTCCCCAGATCCCATTTCGGTTCAACGGTAATATAGTTCGGATGCCTCTTTTCCACTTCATCCAGCAGTTTTTTATCAACTGTCCCCACTGCTTTCAGATTGACCGACACGATCCTTTCGACTCCGCGGAACAGCGCCATCTTCACAGGGAGATTGTCTCCATAGCCGCCGTCCACATATTTCTTGTCCCCGATCATGGAATACCTTGCCGCCGGGAAACAGGATGCGCTGGCGGCGATATGTTCATGCAGCATATCATGAGGGATGTCTTCTTTGTAAAAGTATTCTTCGCGGAATGATGGATACTCGCAGGTGATCATTCCGTAGTCAACTTTTGATTTAAAGAACTTGCCTGCAGGAATGTATTTTTTCAGGACATTCAGCATGCCAGAGCTGCCCGCCCCGTGTTCTTTGATTATTTCTTTGGAATATATGATCGCATCATCGACTGTCATGCCCGCTTTTCTGGCAAAGGCATCATTAAGTTCGCGTCCCTTTTCACCTATGACACCGCCGAGCGTTTCAAATGCGCTTCCCACTTTCGTATACTTATCACTGAGCTCGTCAATGCTCCTGACTATCGAATCAAGTCTGTCAAAATACGGCTTGGCATCGGTGTCCCTGTCGAATATCATATCTGTTTCCAGCGTTTTCCAGAGTTCCCCTGCACGGGCTGCATCGCCCAGCACCACCATCGCCGCATTGATCGCACCGACCGAAGTGCCGCATGCCATGTCGATATCAATGCCCGCATCGCAGAGTGCCTGCCAGACTCCTACTTCATAGCTGCCCCGGCTGCCGCCTCCGCTCAGCACGAGCGCCGTCTTCATTTTTTTCATGGCCCGCCCCCTTACTGCTTTTTCTGCATATATTATAATAATAACATGCAGCGGCCGTGAATAAAAGGGCGCCCGGCTCCGGACGCCCTTTGTTTTTCTGATTTATATGATCTTATATCGACATTTTATGCCGCACTTCTTTTCGCCTTGCCGACAGGCACTACTTTATAGGCGAATTTCGCTCCTACCGGAGTCTTTGCCAGCGCATTCACCAGCGCGATCGCCAGCACCATGCCGACTGCGAACTGAGTCGTATTGAGAGGTATCTCTATTAGAGGCACTCCCCAGTTTCCATACATGACGACTTCAGCGAAGTAATATCCTGTGACCATTGTGATGCCGCCCAGCGCCATGCCGACGATCTGCATAACACGGTTTCTGCTTTCATGCTCCGGCGATATGGCCCTGGCCAGAAACAAGCCCATAACGACCGCCATAAGCGCTTTGATGCCCAGCGTCCACGGAGCAAAGTACATATACCCGCTGATCGCATCAGCCATGGCCGAACCGACTCCCGCCGCCACTGCGCCGTATTTCCAGCCCAGCATGATGACCGACAGGAAAATAGCCGCATCTCCGAGATTGATATATCCCTTGGTAGTAGGGCTCGGAATTCTGATGAGCATTGTCAGCACCATAATGACTCCCATCATCAGCGCTGTCACAACCAGCAATGTTGTTTTGTTTTCTACCTTCAATGAATTCTGCATTTTGCTGCGCCTCCTTATTTCTGTTGCCGCGTTCTTGCTTGTGTATTATAATAGCACTATAGTGTTACTAGTTAAATATACATTTTCAATTATTTTCATATATACAGTTTGAGGTGAAAAATGAAAGCAATAATACCTGATTTCAGTCATGAATCCGATAAACCTCTGTATCAGCAGCTTTATGAATATATACGTGACGGAATCATTGAAAAAGAAATTGTTACCTCTGAAAAGCTTCCTTCTTTGCGAAATCTGTCAGAGAGTCTTGGAATATCTCTGACAACTGTCGAGCTGGCATACAATCAGCTCCTCGTCGAAGGCTATATTTACAGCCGTCCTCACAGCGGATATTATGTCGGCGAGATGTACTGGCCGGACGACGGCGGCATCTCCGGAGCCGCTTCGGAAATAAAACATAACGCATATATGTCGGAGATGAAACCGCCTGCTCTTTACTGCGATCCGTCGTCATTCGACTTCAACAAATGGAAAAAATGCATGTCGAATGTCCTGAACGACCACCGCGATCTTCTTCTGTTTGAGTCTGATACTCAGGGCGAGGAATCACTTCGTTATGAAATTTCGAAATATGTCTACAGCTCCCGCGGTGTGAAATGCGATCCCGATCAGATCGTCATCGCCGCAGGAACACAGCAGATCACTTCGCACCTCGCACGAATATTACAGCAGATGGGGATCAGCCATGTGGCTTCGGAAGATCCCGGCTATCTCCCTGTTATCAACATATTCCGTGACAGAGGTTTTACCGTGACTCCTGTTGAGGTCAGGAGCGACGGCATCGACATCGGCAAGCTGCCTGTCAACATTCGTTCGGTCGCTTATGTCAATCCTTCAAATCAGTTCCCGACAGGCGCCGTCATGCCGGCGGGCCGCAGGTATCAGCTCATCGACTGGGCTTCGAAAAACAGTTCATTTATTATTGAAGATGATTATGACAGCGAACTGCGTTATTTCGGAAAGCCGGTCCCCGCGCTTCAGGGGCTGGACAGGCACGGATGCGTAATATATCTCGGGTCTTTCAGTTCGACATTGCTGCAGTCGATCAGGCTCAGCTATATGGTCCTGCCTGAAGATATGGCCGGAGTATTCAACGATATCAGCGGCGGCTACGATCAGACATGCTCAAAAGCGGAACAGCTCACGCTTGCACTGTTTATGGAAGCCGGGTATTATCGCGCCGGGATCAGAAAACTGCGCCAGCTTTATGCTAAGAAACTCCGGGCGACACTTGATGCCTTCCGGAAATATTCCGGTATAGCCGAGCCGATCAACACGGAATCAGGGCTGAATCTGATTGTCCGCGTGCGCACTGAAAAACCGATGTCTGTGCTTTCGGACGAGGCGCGCAGCGTCGGAGTCGTCGCAAACCCGATGGTGCCGGTAACTTCCGGGCCGCACAAAAACTCACTTATTTTTTATTACAGTCTCATCCCGCTCGGCAGCATCGAAAAGGCTATAGGCGATATGGTGCAGCTGTGGAAATCATGATATAATGTTTGCATATTGTTCATAACAGGAGGAAATAAGCATGGAATTACAAACAGCAATAGACAACAGACAAAGTATCAGACGTTTTAAAGAAGGTACTATTCCTGATGAAGATATCAGAGAAATAATCGATGCTGCGAGGAAGGCTCCGTCGGGACACAACCTTCAGCCGTGGTATTTTGTCGCCATAAAAGATAAGGCTCTCAAAGATAAGATCGCAGATGCAATGGAAGCCAAAGCTGCCGAGGCGGCTGATATTATCAGGGAAATTTATGTGGACGGCACACGCGAGGAAACGAGCACTCCTTTCTCACACGGCGATCTGCCGAAGGCGGCAACCGATCCCGAGAAATTCATGAAGTTCACTGAACGTTTCATTTCATTTTCCCGCAACGCGCCTGTTCTGATCCTCGTTCTTTCGACCGAACCGGCTGAAGTGTTTTTTGCCGATGCAGTCATGCGCACCGAAAAGATCCCGGAGGATTTCATCGGCCAGGTCCTCTACAAGTTCAACCCGACAATGCAGTCGATCGGCGCTGCTGTCGAGAATATGATGCTCAAAGCAGTTGAACTCGGATACGGCGCCTGCTGGCAGTCGGGCCCGAATGCCTGCTGGAAAGAAATCACCGCCGTCATGAAAGAAGCCGGTTTCGAAAAGGAAGGCTATACTATCTGCGCATACGTTCCTATGGGCATTCCGGAAGACGGCCAGAAAAGTCCGAACAAACTCCCGCTGGAAGATGTAATGACTATAATAGGCTAGGGATCGATTCCCGAAAAATAAAAAAGCGGCGTAAATTTCATTGATTTGAAACTTTACGCCGTTTTCTGCTCATCCGTTATTTATTCAGATACTCTGTAATGGTCTGATCCCAGACTTTGCGTTCTTTCACACCCGCCTGATCCCGTCCGACCTGCCTGCCGTTCGAGTCGACAAAAATCGTCACCGGTATGACCTCGAGTGCTTTCTGCATTTTACTCACCATTTTCTGCGAAGGGATAATATTCATATATGTCACATTATGCTCGTCGAGACTGTTCTCCGCGCGGGCCAGTTTTTTTTCGACCACGCCCTTGTTTTTTTCGCGGACATTCGCTATGACACCGATGACCTGCATATCGTCCTCATATTCTTTGCTGATGTCTTCGATCGTATCGAACTGCCTGATGCCTGCGCTGTCGTAGGTGCCCCAGAAATACAGCATCGTAAGCTTGTGCCCCTTGAAAATACTGCTGTCCACTTTCTTGCCGGAAATCGTCTTTCCCGAAAAAGTATCCATGAACTTTGATGCGCTCCTGACATTGTCCGCGCCTTTATTCGTATACCCGGCCATCCAGCAGCCGCTCATCATCACAGTTACGCACAGCAGCATGACCGCCAGAGTAATTTTCTTTTTCATCCTCGGAACATCCTTTCTTTCATCTGTACCATTATACCCGACAGCGGCGGAAAAGGCACCCCTTTTCATTATCTATATTGCATTCACATAACAGAAGGAGTATAATTTTTTCAGGAATACGATTAAACGATTGTTTAATCGTTTAATCAACGGGTATCTATGTCCGGAAGAATACGGGCCTTCGATCCCGCAGAGATTTTAAACATACAGGAGATCAGATATATGACTAAGATAATCAACGGCATCGAGCTGCCTCACAAGCATCATGATGCAACAGAAAAATTACTGCAGGAACGTCCTGACGCGGAAACGTTCACCGATGTCTCGGGCGTATTTGCACTCATCAGCGATGCGACCAGACTCAGGATACTGTGGCTGCTCTGCCATACCGAAGAATGCGTGATCAACATTGCCGCAGCCACGGAAATGAGTTCACCGGCGGTCTCACACCACCTCAGGCTGCTGCGTCAGGCCGGACTCATAAAATCACGCAAAGAAGGCAAAGAAGTTTATTATACGCTGGCTGACAGTGAGGAAGCTCAGCTGGTCCACACGATCATCGACGCGACATTCGATATGAACTGCAGAAAGTAGGCGGCATTATGGATAAAGAACAAAAAAGCACTCTGGCGCGTGTGATCATCGCGGCAGTAATATTCACAGCGGGCGAGCTGCTTCATTATTTTGCCGGGAACATTGACAGCGCATTTTTCAGCGGGCTTCCATGGCTGACTGTTTCCACAGCATGCTTCCTGGCGGCATATATCATTGCCGGTGCCGGCGTACTGGCCGAAGCTGTCGAGCACATTGTGCACGGTAATGTTTTCGATGAAGATTTTCTGATGAGCATAGCGACGATCGGCGCGATCTGCCTGCAGCAATTCGATGAAGCGGCCGGCGTAATGGTCTTTTTCCTGGTCGGTGAGCTGTTCGAAGAATTTGCCGAAGGACGTTCCCGTGATTCGATTTCAGAGCTTATGGATATACGTCCTGATTTTGCCACGCTTCTCACAGGCACCATCAGCGGCGAGGGCATCGTCGGCGGCATCGAACAGCAGGTCGACCCTTCCGCTGTACATATCGGTGATGTCATTATTGTGAAACCCGGTGAAAAAGTTCCGCTGGACGGCACTGTCATAAGCGGCCGCGCCTCGCTCGATACCTCGGCGCTCACAGGCGAATCTCTGCCGGCTGAAATCGAAGAAGGATCACATATCGTCAGCGGATGCATAGACCTTGACGGCGTGATACGCATCAAAGTTGAAAGTGAATTCGGAGAATCAACAGTCTCGAAGATCCTCGATCTCGTTGAAAATGCCGGTTCCAAAAAGGCGCACATTGAGAAATTCATCACGAGATTCGCCCGCATCTACACCCCGGCGGTCGTCGGCGCGGCAGCTCTTCTCGCAGTTATACCTCCGCTCTTTGTTCCTGGACAGATGTGGCACACATGGATCTACCGGGCGCTGCTGTTTCTTGTCATTTCGTGTCCCTGCGCGCTGGTTATCAGTGTTCCGCTCAGTTTCTTCGGCGGGATCGGCGCAGCCTCTAAATCCGGAGTCCTCGTCAAGGGTTCCAACTACCTTGAAGCTCTCGGAAAAGTTGATACAGTAATATTCGACAAGACCGGAACTATCACTACAGGTTCGTTCACCGTTACAGATGTAGTCGGTCCTGATGATCTCCTCGAGACCGCTGCGCATGCCGAATATTACTCGAACCACCCGATCTCGAAATCGATCACCGAAGCATACGCGGCAGTAGGCGGCCATGCAGATCCTGCACGTGTTTCCGATATTGAAGAAATTGCCGGCAAGGGACTCAGCGCCAATGTCGACGGACGCAAAGTGTATGCCGGAAACGCCAGACTCATGGATGACCTGAACATCAGCGGCCTCAACAGTGACGATGCGGCTACGCTCGTGCATGTCGCAGTCGAAGACCGGGGAGGCATCAGATATTACGGCAGCATCTCTATTGAAGACACCATAAAACCGTGCAGCATCGCAGCTGTTTCGCGGCTCGCGGCGGCAGGCGTGAAGAGAACCGTTATGCTGACAGGAGACAGGAAAGTCATCGCGGATAAAATCGCGCGCATCGTCGGCATTAGCGAAGTTCACAGTGAACTTCTGCCTGCGGACAAAGTCGCGATCGCAGAAGGTATCATCGGCGGCAAGGCACTGAACGGAAACGGCAGCGGCAGCGGCGGCAACACAGGCTTCAGCCGCAGCGGCAAAGTCGCTTTCGTCGGCGACGGAATAAATGACGCGCCGGTCCTCGCGAGGGCGGATGTCGGCATCGCCATGGGCGCTCTCGGAAGCCAGGCGGCAATCGAAGCCGCAGACGTGGTCATCATGGATGATGATCTCGAAAAAATCGGCAAAGTAATAGATATCGCCCGTAAAACCGCCTCAATAGCCAGACAGAATGTGACAATAGCTCTTGCGATCAAAGGCATGATCCTCATTCTCGGTGCAATAGGCCTGGCAAATATGTGGGCGGCCGTATTCGCTGATGTAGGCGTGACTATTATCGCGATCATCAATGCTATGCGTACACTTCTTATTAAATAATGTGAACGCTGTGTGAAAATCGCTCCATCTTCATTGACATGACACTTTTGTCATGTAGGATAGAGCACATGATGAATATTAAAAAGACATTAACAACTATGGCATTAGCCTTTATGACATTTACTGCATTCACGCTGACCCCGCAGGTCGCGCTGGCGGACACAGGCAGTACGATCGCTGCACCGGCGGGCATTACCGCATCTGCATCCGCTGAAGATTATGACACGATAGATGTCTCATGGGCATCGGTCGACGGTGCGGAACAGTATCTCGTATACATGGCCTGCGGAAACGGATTCGCATATGAATCACAGACAAGCAGCACCGGATATACCAGGGATGCAGTACCGGGCGTGACCTACAAATTCGTGATCGTGGCAGTTTCGTCCACAGCATCGTATGCGCAGACTACATTGAAAGACGCAAAGGCAGATGCGCTCGGCGTATCGGAAATCACTCCGGTCAGGGCCGGCCTCGGGCAGAGCACTCTTTCGAAGACAGATACAGCATGCACAACCGTCGATCTCTCATGGACGCCGGTAGACGGAGCAACGAGCTACCAGGTCTACAAGAAGAGTACGGGATCGTTCAGAAAAGTCACGACGACAACTGACACTTCTTATGAATGCACGAACCTCAGAGAGGGCATTTCCTACAAATTCGTAGTCAAGGCTGTCAGAACGGCAGACACATATACAGTTTCAAAAAACTCCAACATCATCTCCGCAAGAACGGATATGAAATCGGGCCGTGCCAGACTCATGAGCCTGGCAAAGAAAAAGCTCGGATGCTCATACGTCAGCGGCGCGGCAGGTCCGACAAGATTCGACTGCAGCGGATACGTATACTACTGCTATAAGAAATCCAACGCGAGCACGAAGAAGTTCCACCGTACATCGGCGCAGGGCCTCTACAGCCAGCTCAGGAAATATAACATCGGAACTGACCTGAGCAAGGCTTCGAAAGGTGACATAGTTCTCTGCGGATCGAGCAGGAGCAGCATATCACATGCAGCCATGGCTTACAGCAGCACGAAGATCATCAACGCTGCCAATCCGAGAAGGGGAGTCTGCATTATGCCGGCGAGATATTTCCACATCGTAGCTATCATACATATGCCGTCAAACAACTGATAAGACTAAATTGAAATATAATGAAAAAGCACTCGGACAACCGGGTGCTTTTTTCATATGCTTGTTGTGAAATCACGCGGCCTGCGTGCGCGGCGAGGGCCGTGCTGCGTTTCTGCCGCTGTATTTTAGAAGTAATAATTGAGATCTGCTTTGTCGGTGCTTGCTCTCAGCGCCGTTTCTTTGGTGATCCTGCCGACTTTCACAAGCCGCGCGAGATCTCCGTTCAGTGTATGCATTCCGAGCGGTGCCGATGACGCCATTGTCGACGGCAGCTGATGGCATTTGTTCTCGCGGATCAGATTGGCAACAGCGTCATTGCCGATCAGTATCTCCGTCGCCGCGACACGTCCGTCCAGCTCCGCCACAGGAAGCAGCTGCTGCGTTATGACGCCCCGCAGAACCATCGAAAGCTGACTCCTCATCTGTCCCTGTATCCCCGACGGGCAGGTGTCTATTATCCTGTCTATCGTCTGCGCCGCACCGGTCGTATGCAGAGTCGAAAGCACAAGATGGCCGGTCTCGGCCGCCGTTACTGCGGTCTGTATCGTTTCATAATCGCGCATCTCGCCGACCAGTATGACATCGGGATCTTCCCTGAGAGCAGATTTAAGAGCCGCCGCGAACGACTCGACTGTCTCGCCGACCTCGCGCTGATGCACTACAGAAAGATTCTGCTCAAACACATATTCTATAGGATCTTCAACTGTAAGGATGTGCTCCGAACGCGTTCTCGAAATATAATCGATCATCGCCGCCAGCGTCGTCGATTTTCCGCTTCCCGTAGGCCCTGTCAGCAGTATCAGTCCGCGCGGCTCGTCCGCCAGCGTCTTCATGACCTGCGGCAGCTGCAGTTCATCCAGTGTCGGAATCGTATTTCTGATGATCCTGACCGCAGCCGTCAGACCGTTGATCTGACTGTATACGTTGACTCTGTGACGTTCTCCGGTCGGAAGCGCATAGGCGAAATCTTCGTCATGCCCCGCCGCCAGCGAAGCTCTCTGTCTGTCATTGCACATATCAAGTATCAGCTGCCTGACATCGTCATCCGCCATCTTCAGCTGTTCTTTTGTAAGTATTCCATTTTTTCTTGTCACTATAGGCGCGTCTCCGCCTACTGTGATGTGCACGTCTGAGCAGCCTTCTTCACGTGCTTTCTGCAGTAATGTATTAATATCCAGCATTTGTACGCCTCCATTCGGTGTGCGTTCATTATTCGGCATATCGTGCGATCTTGTGATACTCTTCTACTGTAGTAATACCTGCAAGAACGCATTCTCTGGCCTCTTCCTGAAGTGAAGTAAAAAGTCCCTCTCCCCTCAGATATTCTTCCATGTCGGCCTGACTCGCACCTTCAGTTATCATCCTTCTGATTTTTCTGTCGATAACTACGACTTCATGCAGCGCAGTCCGGCCCCTGTATCCGCTTTGATTGCATACAGGACAGCCCTTCCCGCGCCGCAGCTTTGTTCCGGCTTCGACGCCGAGCGCCATGCATTCGTCTGCGGTCGCAATGTACTCCTCACTGCAGTGCGGGCACACCTTTCTGACCAGTCTCTGTGCAACAACGCCCGCAAGCGAGCTCGCGACCATGTACGGAGGTATTTCCATATCCTCCAGTCTTACTATAGCAGAAAGTGCGTCGTTTGTGTGGATTGTAGAAAAAACAACATGACCCGTTATAGCCGCTCTGACCGCGATCGAAGCAGTTTCCGCATCACGCGTCTCTCCGATCATGATCACGTCAGGGTCCTGCCTCAGCAGCGCTCTCAGTCCTCGTTCGAATGTCAGGCCCGCAGTATTGTTCACCTGCATCTGATTTATCCCTGTGAGATTTCTTTCCACAGGATCTTCTATCGTGGAAATATTTATCGGGCGCGTTACCATCTCATCGAGAACCATGTAAAGCGTAGTTGTCTTGCCGCTTCCCGTAGGTCCGGTAATATAGATCATTCCATTCGGCGCCCCGAGGATCTTCCTGAACTTCAAATAGTTCGCATCATTCATGCCGAACTGTCCCTGATAATCGACCACGATGTCCGCGAAAAGGAAACGTATTACCGCCTTCTCGCCGTAAACCGTCGGAATGATCGATACTCTGGCGTTGATGTCTTTCCCCTCTATTGTTGCCTTGAAGTGTCCGTCCTGCGGAAGACGCCTCTCCGCTATGTCCATGTCGGACATTATCTTTATTCTGGCAATGAGCGGAAGCTGTATCGATGAAGCCAGACGCGCAGTCTCGGTCATTACTCCGTCGACTCTCACTCTGACATCGACATATTCCTCAAAAGGCTCAATATGGATATCCGAAGCGCCCATATTGTATCCGTGTATCAGCAGCTTGTTCAGCGCATCCACAACCGGCGCATCTACGCCGATCTCCTCGACTCCAGTTTCTGCCACAGGCGGCGCGGCAGATTCGCTTGCCTTTTTCAGCGCATTCCTCGCAGTCACTTCGCTGTATGCCTGCACGATCGCCCTGCGTATCCTTTCCTTCGGCGCAAGCACAAGTATCAGGTTCATCTCGGTCAGCTGCCTGATATCCTCTATGCCGTAGAAATTCAGCGGGTCATCTATCGCCACTGTAAGATCCGTTCCGTCCAGCTTATATGCAAGCATATTATAACGCTCAGCCAGATGCTTCGGTATCATTTCGACAGCCTTCATATCCAGCGTTATCCTGTCCAGATCAACGATTTCCATGTTCAGTTTTCTCGCCATAGCTTCGAGCACGTTATCATCGCTCACAAAGCCCAGGTCGACTAGTATTTCCCCGAAACGCTTCTTTACCTCCGGGTTGTCTTTCTGCCACTGCAGTCCCTGTTCTATCTGCTCTTCGGTGATATATCCGTATTCTTTCAATACTTCGCCGATACGAATATTCTTCATTTATTTGCTCCTTGACATGTGCACTTCCGCTGTAATGGTTATGCTGTACGACGCTGTTGTTTTCGCCGCAGTCCCCGCAGCCGCGCTCCCGGCCGCTGCAGTGCTGCCGCCTCCGCTTATCTGAAAACTGACTACTCTGATGCCTTTGCCGATCCTGAGCTTATCCGCAAGTGCGGTACAGTCCGGCAGACTGCCGTATGCAGTAATGACCGCATACCTTACTTTGACATATGATGTTGATGTCATGGCGCCTGACGCATCACCGCCCGATGCTGTGCTGCCCGATGCGCCTGCAGTACTGTCCGATGTCCCCGACGTACGGTCCGCTGTGCTCCCCGAAGGTTCATTCTCTATTACCAGAGATTCCGGCGTCAGTCCGCATCCTGTGACATATCCGGTCAGCAGCATATCGATCTGATAATCAGCGATCACTTTCCGGAACGACTGGTTCATGATTTTCGTCTTCTTCGTATACTCTTCTGCTGTCTGAACATTCTCGTCCTCGGCATCGATCGTATTCTTCATCTGATCATACTGCAATTTCGCCGCCGCGTAATTTTCCTGCGCCGTACTGTAACGGTCCAGCGAAGGCATTATAACGAAGCGCCACCCCACGGCGACTATTATAATGAGTGCGAGGCAGAAAATCATGATCTTCTCTCGTTTCGTCATGCCCGCAAAGCCGCTTTTCAATTTTGTCCTGAACTTATCCATCGGACCTCCCCGCTGAACTATTTATTATATGTACACTTGATGACGGCAGTATAGTCATTGCCGTTCCCGCTGTATCCGTCATAGCTGACTTTGTCAAAAGCCGCGATTTTTTTCAGATCTCTTACCATTGATGCCACCTGCGAAGCCGTCTTTGATGTAACAGATACGGTCATCACGCCATTGCCCGAGTCAAACGTAAGTCCGGTCACCGTTCCCGCTGAAACACAGGCCTCGACTTCACTGATAAGCGACGCTGACGCCTGCGGGTATGAATCCGCCTGTGTTTTAAAATCCTGCAGACCGTTATACTGTTCAAACGCGCTGTCTCTATCCGCCTTGATAGCTTTGGCTTCCTGATACTGTATCTGATTGGCATTGCTGCCTGTATATTCTCTGAAGTTCGCCGCCTGATGATTTCTCATCAGAGTCATTCCCGTTATTATCAGGAATGCCAGCAGGATCACGCCAAGAAGCGAACACAGCGGCACCAGCGCTTTGCGTCTTGCAAGTCTGGCCGCCTCCGCCTCCGGATCGTAAAGGAACCTTTCATAGAAATTTATTTCCTTTCTGTTCTCACTCATGATCTCTCCCCATCACTCTCTGATAAGATTGCCCGCAGCGCAGATATGCGCATCCAGACTGAAAGCGGGATCGGCAATAGTCACGACTTCCGCTCCGTCTTCGTTTATATCTCTGATCTTCAGACTGCTGTCACGGTTCATAAAAGCCTTCTGTCTGTCCGAAAAGCCTAGGAGATACAGAAATTCGATCGGGTCAGGATTTTTTTCCGTATAATTGAACTGTATCATTCTCGATTCCATCTGACTGATTTCCGCAGCTTCGCTTTCCGAGTCCGGATCTGACAGCAGACGTGACCGCGAGTACATCCTGTACACGCCGTTGACAAAAAGCGTTCCGGTAAGGAGACTCCCGTCTATATCCAGGGCCATTACTGTCTTATTTTCTGTAGCCGGCAGCCAGTGTATCATTTTTATCATGCTGGACATACCCGAATCGATACAGGAGATCGTGATATTCAGCTCATCAAATATTCTTATATACTGACCGATAAGTTCGCGCGGCACAGCAGCAATAAGCGCCAGATCGCCCTCTTCGCCTTTGTCCAGTATCGAATAGTCCGTCAGGTAATCTTCCATGGATTCACCTTCACCGATCTCATCTGTGAATTCTCCTTCGAGCCATTTCCATACGAGCCGCGGTTTGATCCTCGGAATTTCCTTCGTTTTCAGTATCCCCGGAGATGATCCTATAGTAATGCGCACATCTTTCAGATCAGGTCTGGCCGACTGCGTGACGATCTTCTCTATGGCTCCCCTGAACGCTGTTTCATCCGTCACTATCCCGTTCAGGAATGCCTGAGGAGGCATTGCAACTTCCGTTGATTCCGCCACCTCGACGTGTGACCCTTTCACCTGACCGTAGACCAGCTGTATTCTTTTGTTACTGACATACAGTGATGCATCCATACTCACGTCTCTCCTTTATCACATTCCGCCTGCCTGCCCGACAGCATTGTACATCGTCGGCAGCGGCAGAATGACAGACACCATGATCGTGCCGATTATCAGCGCCATCAGAACTATCATTATTGGCTGAAGCATATCCGTCATTCTGGCGACTGAAAGATCTGCCTCAAAATCAAAATTATCTGCAGTGCTCTCCAGCATCGCATCCAGGCGCCCTGTTTCCTCTCCTATAAGCACGCTTGCTGCAAGCTTCGGGTCGAATCCCCTGACTTTGGCCAGCGACGCCGACAGCGATTCGCCGTTCCGGACATCATGGATCACCATGTCGAACTGCGATTCCAGATACAGATTGCCCACTGTATTCTTAGTATTCTGCAGTGAATTTATCATCGATATCCCGCTCGTATAGCAGGAACAGAGTGTCCGGCAGAAACGTGCGGTATATATTGTCCTCATCAATTTGCCTATCCCCGGCAGTCTGAGAATAAAACGATCCCAGTATATCCTCGTTCTCTTCCATGCCAGAAGCGCTTTCACGGCAATAATTATCGCCGCGATCCAGAAGATGACCCAGACCCAGTTCTGCTGCAGCCCGTTCGACAGATTCAGCATGAACTGCGTGATCCCCGGCAGCGGCGTATTCATCTGATCGAACAGCTTGAAAAACTTCGGCAGGATGAGCAGGAATATCAGCATCACCACTGCGATCGTGACGACCACCAGAATGACCGGATACACCATCGCACCCTTCACTTTGCCTTTGAGTTTATTGGTTTTGTCATAATGCTCCGCCATCCTCATGCATGTTTCTTCCATGGAACCGGAAGCCTCCGCCGCGCGGAACATATTGATGAGCAGCATAGGAAACACGCCCGGCTGAGCTGCCATGGCGTCAGAAAGCATAAACCCCCTCTGAAGATCCTGATGAAGTTTTGTGTACACCTGTCTGAGTCTCGGATGTATGTCGCGCTGCACCATAATATTCAGCGCTCTTATGAGAGGGACGCCGGAGCCGAGCATCATACCGAGCTCGCGGCAAAAATCGGCCAGCATTTTAGGCTTTATCGGTTTGCCTTTTTTCGCTTCCGCTTCTTTGCAGTCGATCATGAATACATTTTCGGTCTCCAGCTTTGTTCTGAGATCCTTCTTGCTGTCCGCGAACTTCCTGCCTTTTACTGTTTTTCCGTTCAGCCTCGCTGCCTGATATTCATATAACGGCACGCGTCCACCCCCTTTCTCTCTCAATCACTGCTGCAGGTCCTTACAGCTTTGCGTCTTGTCTGAATTACAGCCCGAAAGCCGCCAGATACGCATACCATACCGTATCTCCTGCGAGCAGTCCCACAGCCATTCCCAGCGCCAGAAACGGGCCGAATGCGAAATGGGCTTTCCGGCCTTTCCTTTTAGTCGCCAGCAGGAAGACGCCGTATATGCCTCCTCCGATTATGGCTATAAATGTACCGACCAGCAGTGCTCTCCATCCGAGCAGAAATCCGCAGGCCGCACACAGTTTTATATCTCCTCCGCCGAAGCTTCCCCTGACGATAAGATCCAGTAATATCATCGGTACGGATACGGCGAATATTCCTATGACCCTTGATGTAAGCGCAACTTCCGGCATTACGAATACTGCGCATATTCCGAGTCCCAGGAGAACTATGTGCATCCTGTCCGGGATCTCCTGCGTATCGATATCGATAAACGCGACTACAGTCAGCACGCATAATGCCGCAAACACTATAAGCGCCTTCAGAGTCAGTCCGTATACGCTCACTGCCAGCAAAGCCTCGATCCCGCCGATCGTCTCCACCAGCGGATACCTCGGAGAGATCCTGCAGCCGCAAAAACGACAACGCCCTCTCAGCATTATAAAGCTAAAGAGAGGGACCAGATCTCTTGGAAGTAATTTATTGTGACAATTCGGGCAAAAGCTCCTGCCTTCGGCCGGATTTAAATTCAACGGTATTCGGTAAATAAGCACGTTCAGAAAGCTGCCGATGCAGATGCCAAATATAAAAACAAACCCATATATAACTGCATAAGCAACAACCAGCATGCCTTTTACCCCACTATATTTTCGTATAGAGTTATTTTACCAATAATTTACACAAAAATCAATATTTTCTCTACTTGCGCCCGATAAAGTGATTAGGTCTCTACCTGCAGCCGGAAAGGCTAAAGTGCCAGAAGCAGAGCCGGCGCCGGAATCATGTGAACGGCTCTAACCCGGATGTACCTTTTTGCCTGCCGTCCGGCGGCCCGGACATGCCTTTATAAAACAAGACCGCGCATCTCTGCGCGGTCCTGTTTTCCTTCTTTTAATCTTGATTTCTTCTGCTATGCACCCGCCCCGCGGCGGTGTCCACTCAATCCGAAATATTAATAGCACATCTCCCAGACAGCTGCCATAGCCGGGCCGCCGCCTACGCACAGTGAAGCACATCCGTACTTCTCGTGTCTTCTCATCATCTCGTAGAACAGTGATACCTGGATCCTTACGCCTGTGCATCCTACCGGATGTCCGATAGCGATTCCTGATCCGTTGATGTTTACGATATCTCTCGGGAGCTGGAGCGATCTTTCGCAGGCGATGAACTGTGCTGCGAATGCTTCATTGATTTCCCAGTAAGCTATGTCATCCATCTTCAGTCCTGCATAATCCAGTACCTTAGGAATAGCTACTGCAGGTCCGAATCCCATTCTCTGAGCCTCAACGCCTGCCGATGCTGTAGCAACGAGTCTGGCAATCGGCTTGAGATTGAATTTCTCTACCATTTCTCCGCTTACGAGAACCATAGCAGCTGCGCCGTCATTGATTCCGGAAGCGTTTCCTGCTGTAACAGTACCGTCTTTCTTGAAAGCCGGTCTGAGCTTTGCCAGCTGTTCCATATCTGTATGTCTAGGGTGCTCATCTCTGTCTACGATGACGTCGCCCTTTCTCTTTTTAATTGTAACAGGGATGATTTCGTCTTTGAACTTTCCTGCATCGATAGCGTCTGCAGCTCTGTTCTGCGACTGCATAGCAAGCTCATCCTGCTCTTCTCTTGAGATGTTGAATTCTTCAGCCAGATTCTCAGCTGTAACACCCATGTGATATCCGCTGATAGGGCAGTTGAGTCCGTCATATGTAATACCGTCGCAGAGAGCCTTGTCGCCCATTCTGATCGTTCTTGCGTCGTTCAGGATGTATGGAGCCTTACTCATGCTCTCAGTTCCGATAACCATGCCGACGTTTGTCTTGCCGAGCATGATCTGCTGTGAAAGAATTTCTGTAGCTCTCATAGCCGATCCGCAGAGCTGGTCGATAGTGCATGCATAACCTGTATAAGGAAGGCCCACTGCATACTGGATCTGCCTTGCAGGGTTTCCGTGCGATCCGCCCTTATAAATCATTCCACATGTAACTTCCTCAAAAGCTTCCTTCTCGATCCCTGATCTTTTAACAGCTTCTTCAGCTACGATAGTTCCGAGTTCAACGTTTGTCAATGAAGAAAGACTTCCAAGAAAATCGCCGATAGGTGTTCTGCATGCAGATACTGCATAAACTTCATGTAGTTCGCTCATAACATTTCTCCTCTTTGTATTTCAGTTTGTTGTTAAATAATTAACTTATCTTCATTGTAACACGCTTTGGACTAAAGTCAACTATTATTTGTTAATTTTCTATCATGAATTTGGGTAATAAAAGGATGTCAGTTTATCTTTTTTATCGAACAATAAATTATACTGCACTGTCCGATACTGCTGCACATACCGGAAGACATCGGAACTGCTGTTGTCAATAGCATAATGCCTGCCGTTTTTCGTCCAGTATCCCTGCGCAGTAATGGCAGGAATACGATCGTGCAGATCAAGGAGATACTTCTCATATTTCGACAGCGACAGCCCCGCGTTTTCAAAAAGAACCGGCGCGGCAAACTCCAGCGACATGTTGTTCAGGGAAGCCGACGTTCCGCCCGATTTCATATCATCTTTTTCCGCAATATCATAATTCGCCCACATTACATAAGGCACGTAATATTTGCTGAGCGTCTGAAGCTCCGCCGAATCCCGGGCAGGATGCAGCGCAAGCTGCCTTTTAGCCGTGTCGTCGAATGACGGCTGATGATCTCCGTACATCAGAATTATCGTCGGCTCTTTCTGCTGCGAAAAATATTCTGTAAGCTCTCTGAACGCTTTGTCAGACTCCCGGATAAGCGACAGATATGTATTTATCGAATCAGCCGCATCGAAATTAGTGACGCGCACAGGCTCGTCGAAATCATAAGTATTCCTGGTATATCCTCCGTGATTCTGTATCGTGACATTGAATATAAACAGCGGTCCGCTGCTGCTTCCTCCGGCCTTGTTCTTTTCATACATTTTTTCAATATCTCTATAATCCTGACTGTCGCTCACCATTCCGCGGATCTTTTCTTTTCCGCGTGTTTCACTGGTCTTATCATAGAAAACTGCCTTGTCGAATCCGAGCAGACTGTAAACGCTCCTGCGCGTGTATCCGCTGCTGTAATATGGATGGAATCCGACAGTTTCATACTTTTTGTTCTGACTCTCAAGTGTCGTAACGATATCCGGCACCGCGGATTTAAGATACTGCGTGAAAGGCACACTGCCGTATGGCATGAAAGCCATCGTGCTCTGAGTGAGCGTCTCGAATTCAGAATTGGCAGTCGGTCCGCCGGTTATCGAGAGATTCATATATCCCTTCTGCGTATTCTTTTTCAGACTGCGGATGAACGGCATGTAATCTCTATTCGTTTTTATGTCGGCCGTAACAGCCAGATCGCTGAACGCTTCATTCTGTATGATAATAATATTCGGCCCGGTCTTTGCAGACGATGATGTCTTATGCTTCCTGTCATACCTGGCCGCACCTTTTTCTATAGCGCTCTTTGCTTTCGCAGCGCTGTATCCCTCCGCTTCGACATTGTTTATCGAATTGGCATTACTCATGAAATACGGAAGATACCCGTTATACGTAACGTTCGTATTATAATCCCAGGCGACACCGAAAATCTTTCCGTAGAGAAGACCTGTCGAAAAAAGAAATATTACCGCAGCGATAAGAACACCTTCGAGAACGGCTGAAGTAATGATGCGGCGCGCGCGCGGCGGCACCGCAGTGAATACCTGTCCGGTCCTGCCCGCTGACCCGGCAGCTGCCGCGGAATGAACATTTTTCATCATGAGAACGAAAACGATACCGGCCGCTGAGACGGCCAGTGATATATAAAAATATTTATCGAGTGTCAGCTTGTAATTATCCGCGACTCTGAGTGCCGTGCGCACAACCGTGAGATCTCCGAACATTATGTAATTGCCTCTGAACTGCATCACGACATAATTTGCAAAGCCGATGAACCACGCGGCGGCAATGCTTATCACAGCGCCCGGTTTCACCGACCGGAAGATGATATAGAAAAACAGCTGAACAATGATCCAGTATAAAATATTGAATCCCTTCATGTTTTCGATCACATTTGTCTTGGAACCGCACTGATATTCAAGCACAAAAAAGCACAGAACTGAAACCAGTATTATTACTGCAGGCCTGACGAACCACTGATATCGGTCAAGTACCCGGTGACGCCGCCAGCGCATAAATTTTCTATAGTCTGTGACTGCAGCGGCCAGCAGTATCCATGCTGCGGTCCACTGTATGAATGCTCCTCTGATCCCGTTGAAATAATCCTGCACAACGATATCCGGCGGTCCGCCATAACGCATGAGGACGCCTGCAAAAATGGCAGTGCCTGCGGCCAGACGGATGATCTCCGCGGCCTTCGTACCCGCTGATGCGGATCTTCCCGGTATGACTGCAAACATCGACATCCATCCTGTAGTGCAGAATACAGGAAGCCACAGGAATACAAATCCCCAGACGGCATTCATCAGCAGATCCGCATAATTTGTCGCTGTGTTTTTCCCCAGTGCTCCCGCTATGTGAGATGTACGTTCGGTAAGTGTGCCGAAAAGCGGATTACCGGCAAACAGATCCGGTTCGGCCGCAAGAGTCCGCGCTGAGAAAAGCGCTGCTGCCGCGAGGGAGATAATAAGGACTATAACAACGCGGCGCCAGTGCATCTTTAAATAACAGCGGAGCGAAACCTGCTCCGCCGTATATATCTTTTTCTCTTTTCCCGCTGCTCCTTTTCTCATTTAACAATTACCTCTTTAAAGCGTAAATGTCCTGATCTCACAAGGTTCCGGCGGTGTCCACGGCGTGTTGATATCCCGGTTCTTCAAAGTGTTTTCTATGACACGCATGACCGCTTCATGCGATACCAGAATAAAATCCATGTATTTGTCATCTTTAAGGATGCGCTTCAGCGCAGACAGAACCCTGTACTGTACATCGTAATAATTTTCGCTGGAATCATCAACACGGTATTTGAAAAGGTTGTTTTCACGTCTTGCGAATTCAGCCGGAAAACGCTCTTTCACCACGGAGACCAGCTTGCTGTCCCATTGTCCGCGGCTTATCTCTCGGAAAGCCTTGTCATAAATGACCGCGCGGAATACCGGACTGATCTCGCGTATGATCTCTGCCGTGTCGACTGCACGCGACAGATTGCTCGAATAGATATGATCTGTACGGTACTGACCTTTCTGCATCTGTACTCCCAGCTTCACCGCCTGTTCGATGCCCTTTGCGCTCAGCTGGAAATCAGCCTGACCGAAAAACACTTTCTCGATAGGCCTCTCTACAAGCGCATGTCTTATGAGAATAAATCTGTGTCCCCTGGCCAGCTCGTGTATGTCTTCATCGACCGATCCGGTTTCACAGTAGTTCCTGACTTTTTTGTAGTCCTTATCCGTATCGATGTTCATGATCGTGCTTTCGCTCTGAGTCTCTATATAATGAATATTTTCGATATTTTCCGCTGTGATCTGCTTCAGCTCGCGGTCGCGTTCGATCTGTACCGCCTGCTCTTTGTACGCGTTAGGTATATACACCGGAAATCCCGGTTTGCCGTAATACATCGGGACCAGAATGGCTTTTCCCTCCTGAGCGAACTGCTTCTCGATGATCGGTTTTCTGGCGAGGAGCAGCCTGATGTTTTCCGCTTTTATTGCCGGCCAGTCTGATGGAAAGAGAAAAAATCCTTCGACATTGTCAGCTGCTATCGCATCGACACCCGCATTCACATATGAGAAGACTCCGCGCGCATAGCCGCGGTCATACGCCTCCCTGAGATGATATTTTTCAATTACTTCTGCCAGCCGCTCGCGGCGGTATCCCGTCACTACCACAATGTCATCGATGCCCGCTTCGCGCACAGTTTTTATGACCCGCTCTATGGCAGGCTCTCCGCATATCGGTTTCATGGCCTTGAGCTCTCCGCTCCTTGCCGTATAACCGGCAGCCAGTATGACAGCACCAATCATTTGCTTCTTCCTTTCTTCATATAGGCCTCCATGCCAAAAAGCAGGACGGCAGCAACCGCGGATATTACAGCCAGCATAATGAATGTCGAACGATAACCGCCGTTTGCATTTTCAATAAGCTTCGCCGAGATCAGCGGCCCGAGGAATGCCGCGGGAATGATCGTACAGTACATGAGGCTCAGATTGATCGTAAAATGATCCGGTCCGTACTGCGCGTTCACGAATGCAGATGCTATGCACGGCTGTCCTCCGTAAGCCAGCCCGGTCACTATAAGTCCGGCGATAATCAGAGGAAGCGACTTTGCGCTGTCCCCTATTATAAACACCCCGGCTGCTGCGGCCATGCAGACGACGCTGCACAGCATCACGCTCTTCCTGCCGAATCTGTCGAACACCACACCCATCAGGAATCTGCTTGCGCAGTTCCCCAGGGCGATCGTCAGCCCCAGTACCGCAGGCGCTCCGTATGCGGCCGCCATCGGCGATGCGCAGTTGATTGCCAGAAATCCGGCACTGTCGATCACGACCTGCCAGATAAAGAAAATCCAGAAGTCCGGTCTGCGCAGCATCTCCTGCGGCGTAAGCCGGTCACCCGAAGCATTGGGATTGATCTTTGCTTCCATTGCCTTTTTATCCGGCGGTATCATGGCGAACGAACAGATAAACAGTACCAGTGTCTCGCATATGGCTATAATGGCAAATGTCCTGAACAGACCATATCTGCCCATCATCGCAGAAGCCGCACCGCCGATTATCAGCGAACCGAGTCCGTAAAGCATGATCAGCACCCCGCTCGCGAACCCCTGCCGTTCCTGGAACCACAGACTTATCACTGAAACCGATATCATATATCCTATGCCGATCGCGACGCCGTTCACAGCGCCATAGAGTATCCACAGCATAATGATGCTCATTTCCGGATCTGTCGTATCAAGATGCGACAGGCCGAACCAGCCGATAAACATCATAAACGCCGCAAAGATCATGATCATTCGCGGCGTGTATTTTTTCCTTAAGTACGCGCATATGAACCCTCCGGCTGCAAAGCCGAGTTCAGTGAGCGACAATGTTACAGACAGCTGTGTCAGGCTCCAGCCCGGAAACTTGTGTTCAAGCGGCAGTATGAAAATCGACCAGCCTTCCACAAGCCCCATAAACATCATGGCTGCGGCGGCGAAAATCAGGTAGATCCATCTACGCATTTACCGATTTCACCTTCTCGAATTCGTCGACGATCTCCTGCGGAACCTTTGTTGCAAGGCTCACAACAACGATAACGACCGAAGCGATCACGAACCCCGGTATGATCTCATATATATCGAAAATGCCTCCGCTGAGATTGTACCAGATAAGGTCCGAAACTCCGCCGGCTATCATACCGAACAGAGCGCCCTGTCTCGTCATTCTTTTCCAGAATATCGAGAACAGAATGAGCGGTCCGAAAGCAGCGCCGAATCCGCCCCACGCGCATGACACGAGGCCGAACACCGAACTGTTCGGATTGAGCGCCATGAAAATCGCGATAATCGATATTACTACTACCGTGATCCTCGATGCCCAGACGATCTGCGGGCCTTCGACATCCTTCTTAAAGAGCGTCGCATAGATATCTCTCGACACCGAAGCCGATGTCACGAGAAGCTGTGAACTCGCAGTGGACATTATCGCGGCCAGAATAGCCGTCATAAGGATACCGGATACCACCGGATTGAACATCCTGTTGATCATTTCCATATAGACCGTTTCGCCGTCCGCAAGGTTCGGAAGATATGCTTTGCCGATTATGCCGATGACAATGGCTGCGGACAGAGTGACCGTGACCCAGATCATGGCGATGACTCTTGATTTCTGTATCTGATCAGGCGACTCGATCGCCATGAATCTTGCCAGTATATGCGGCTGTCCGAAATAGCCGAGTCCCCACCCCAGCGACGATGCAAGCAGTAATGTATTGACTGTACCGTCCGTTCCTTTCGGCAGGAACCCGAGGGTTTCCGGCGTGAGCTGAGCAAGCCTGTGCGAAACAGCGTCCCATCCGCCCATGTGTACGGTCGTTATTATAGGTACGATAACGAGTGCGAAGAACATTATTGTTCCCTGTATCGTATCCGTCCAGCATACTGCCGTAAAACCGCCGAGCGCAGTATAGAGCAGTATTATGACCGCACCTATGAGAAGACCCGTAACATAATTCATGCCGAATATCGTCTTGAAAAGTTTTCCGCCCGCAGCGAACTGTGAAGACGTGTAGACAAGGAAAAATATTACTATGAATATGCCGGATACAAGACGCAGTATGTGCGACTTGTCGCGGAATCTGTTTTCGAAAAAGTCAGGGAGCGTTATGGCGTTCCCTGAAATATATGTGTATTTCCTCAGTCTTTTTGCTACGAAAAGCCAGTTGAGGTATGTGCCGAGCCAGAGCCCTATGGCAGTCCAGATCGCTTCGGACGTGCCCGTATAAATGACATAGGCAGTACCAGGAAGTCCGATAAGGAGCCATCCGCTCATATCGCTTGCCTGCGCTGACATCGCAGTTACCCAGCTGCCGAGTTTTCTGCCGCCGAGTACGAATTCCGAAAGGTTGTCAGTTTTATTGTAGTATTTAAATCCTATCCCTACCATAAGTCCCAGGTAAAGGATAAAGATTATTGCAATGATAACCATCTATTAATTTACTCTCCTATTTGATCACGTCTGTGCCCATAAATCCTCTGAGGACCTCAGGCACTGTGATGCTTCCGTCTGCATTCTGATAATTTTCCAGAATCGCCGCCACTGTTCTGCCTACTGCCAGTCCGGATCCGTTCAGCGTATGTACAAACTCCGGTTTAGTATCGGCATCCCTCTTAAATCTGAGATTTCCGCGCCTTGCCTGGAAATCAAGGCAGTTCGAGCACGAAGATATCTCAACGTATCTTCCATAGCTTGGCATCCAGACCTCAATGTCGTATGTTTTTGCCGACGAGAAACCTACATCTCCTGTGCAGAGTACTATTACTCTGTATGGCAGGCCAAGCCTTCTCAGCACCTCTTCAGCGCAGTCAGTCAGCGATTCAAGCTCGTCATACGATGTCTCAGGTGTGCAGAGCTTTACCATCTCGACCTTCTGGAACTGATGCTGTCTTACGATCCCTCTTGTATCTCTGCCGGCGCTCCCAGCTTCTCTTCTGAAGCACGGAGTATATGCCGTATAGTAAATCGGCAATTCTTCGGCAGCTATCATTTCCCCGTCTCTCAGGTTCGTCAGCGGGACTTCCGCAGTAGGAACCAGGAAGAAATCATCGGCCGGCATACCGTACATGTCGTCTTCAAATTTCGGAAGCTGACCGGTACCCGTCATAATATCCCTGTTCGCGATGAAAGGCGGAAGTATTTCCTGAAAGCCCTGTTCGTCCACATGGAGATTCAGCATGAAATTGATGCAGGATCTTTCAAGTCGCGCGCCCAGTCCCTTATATACAGTGAATCTCGCGCCTGCGAGTTTTGCTCCTCTGTCAAAATCCAGGATATCGAGATCTGTACCAATATCCCAGTGAGCCTTGGGATCGAAATCAAATTTTGTAGGTTCTCCCCACTTTCTGATTTCAACATTTTCACTGTCATCCTTTCCGAAAGGAACACTGTCGTCAGGAATATTAGGAATGTCAAGCATGACTTCCTTAAGCTCAGCCTCGACAGCGGAAACCTGCGAATCGAGTTCTTTGATTTTCTCCGAAAGCACTTTCAGTTCCGCCATGAGATCGTCCGTATTTTCACCGGCTTTTTTCATCTTCGGAATATCAGCGGATTTAACACTCTGTTCATGTTTCATCTGCTCAACTTCGGCCAGGATATCTCTTCTTTTCTGATCCAGGTCATAAGCCTCATCAACAGGAAATTCTCCGCCTCTTGCGAATACTTTTTCCTTGACCAGGTCTTTTTCTTCTCTGATTTTCTTAATGTCTAACATTTCTCTCTCCTAAAATAAATTCCTTCTATATATGCTGTAAAGCTCCTGGAGCTCTTCAATCATTTGCTGCATTTCCAGCTGCAGCTGAGATGCTTTTTCATATTCGTCCGAATGGAGAGCCACGCTTATCTTCGACAGAAGACACTGTTTATTCAGCGTATCCTGCCCGAGCTTCTTCCTGATCGCGTCTATCTTTGCCCAGTAAGTGACGTCGTAATCGACACAGTCTGCATCATTGTGAGCTTTCACCGTTTTCCTGATAAGGTTTCTGGTGTTTGGCATTATCCTCTCGAGAAGGTCCGTCTGCCATTTGTTCAGTGTGGCGATGCGGTAAGATTCGAGCGATATTGCGGTCATCACTTCTCCCCTCATAAGAACTTTCGTCTTCTCCGGGAAATCATCGAATGCGCAGAGATTCTCGAACACCGTGCGCGGCGCTCTGCCGAAGAGATGATCCCTTTCGGCTGCGTCGTATTCAGTGAATACATTTTTCTCGCTTCGGTATGCCCTGTTCGTATCGAGATAGAAATCCTCGTCGCCGACATTCTTCGAAATAGACTTTTCCAGTTCGGCCGATGTCTTCTCAGCTGACAGCGCTGCATCGATACCGTCCAGCATCGCCATATATGAAGCTGCCAGTACAATGTATGTATCGCTGTGCGCGTTAGGCGATCTGAGTTCGAATCTTGTCGCCAGCGGATTGTTCACATCCCTGACAACTCCCGCCAGCACCGTCCGGTTCCTGGACGGGCTTGTCTTGGATATCCCGAGCGAAGTAACGGCTGATACCGGAGCTTCGTAGCCCGGCTTCAGTCTGTTGAACGCATCATTTGTCGCCGAGACGAACGGATTGATGACTTCATAGTTGTTCAGAAGTCCCATGATTGCGCCGTATCCTATCGGACTCAGATAATCTTTTGTGAGATCCTTCGGGCTGAACAGGCTTGCATGTCTTCCGTCCTTCAGAGTAACTGCTACGCCGAGATGTGTATGCTCGCCGCTTCCCGCGACTCCTTCAATAGGTTTTGCTCTGTATGTGACATCAAGTCCGTACATCCTGAATACATCGCGCACTACATACTTGACCTGATTTTCGTTGTCTGCTGCCTGTATAGCATTCGTATATTTCCAGTCTATCTCCAGCTGCTCCATTACATGGTCGTAATGTCCCGTCTTCTCGAGGTGCGCCTTAACGCCTCCGACTTCCTTATGTCCCATCTCTACGCCGAAGCCGTAATGATCGAGCATTACCAGCGCGTCTTCCAGAGATGACCTGACTGCTCCTATCGTTCTCTTCCAGTACTGTTCCTTAAGCGTCTGTGCCGTCGAAAGCTGTTCAGACGATACCTCTTCATCCGGAGTCTTGACCCAGAACTCGAGTTCTGTTGCACTCGTGATATCTATCGAAGCGATGTCATCAGCGCTGTCGAAGGTCAGATTGTCAAACACATAAGGATGATCCTTCATGAGCTGCAGAAGGTCTCTCTTGAAGACGTCTATACTGTCTCTCAGGATCGTCCTTACTCCTACCTTCTCCGTCTTGTTATGTACCAGCACCGAAGGTATCCTCAGAGTTCCGACAGGCAGCTTTGTCGCAAAATCAATATTCTTAAGATTATGATCCACATACCAGTTATATCCGGCGTCGGGAATAATATCTACTCTTGCGTCATTGAGTTCCGCTATCTTCGGCAGAATGGCCGAAGATCCGTCCGTCTGCACTCCATGGCTCATGATGCCTCTGAAATCATGAATGAAGGTTGCTGCAGGTATTTTCTCGTCTGTGTCGTGCCCCCCGATATCCACTCCTACAAGTGAAACAAATCTTACCTCAGGATGCTCTCCGAGCACCTTTTTCACACTCTCCTCGTCATGCTCCCCGGGGGGAATGCAGAACAACATTTTGTCTAAGTCGAAGTCAAACATACTTCTTTGTCCTTTCTTGATGTGTAATTATTTTATCTCTATCCCAGTTTGTCCAGCATATTCTTGAGCTTCTTCATGTATTTGCCGTAATCAGCCCAATTACCTGATTTGGCAGCTGACTGAGCTTTGTCATAATAATCCTGAGCGTTCTGGATGATTTCCGCTCTGGTCATCGCCTTGCTGTTTGAAGCAGTTGACGATTTGCCGCTGTTGCTGCTGGCTGTGCCTGCTCCGTCGCCGAACAGCGATTCGAGCGCTGCACCGAGCGTTGATTCATACGCGATCTGATCGTGATAAGCAACAACGACTCTCTTGACCTCAGGTATCGATGAATTAGTAGCTTCAAGGTAGATAGGCTCTACATAAAGCAGTGAATCATTGATAGGCACCACAAACAGATTGCCCCTGCTGTAAGTGGATCCCGATGAATTCCAAAGTGAGAATTCCTTGGATATCTCAGTGCTCTGGTCTATCTGAGCTTCTATCTGCATCGGCCCGTAAACGACCTTGTCTTTTGGCAGTTTATACAGGACAAGCTGCCCGTAATTCTTGCCGTCGTTCCGTGCTATCAGCAGACCAGTGAGGTTCTTTTTGTCTTTCGGCGTATAAGGTATCGAGTTGACAAATTCGACCGAATCCTCATCCTTGCCCGGAAGACTCAGCGTGTAGTAATTCGGCTCCATTTCCTGCTCGTCAGTACCGTATATCTCATCCGAAATAGCCCACATATCCTCTTTCTGATAGAATACCTTGACGTCATTCATGTGATATTTCTCATAAACTCTCGCCTGTATGTCAAACAGTGTATTCGGATATCTGATGTGAGCCTGCAGTGCCGCCGGCATCTCATTGAAATCCTTGAACAGCTTTGGATATATCTTCTTATATGTCTGCGCGATCGGATCCGTCGAATCTATGATGTAATAATCCGTATCGCCGCTGTAAGCGTCAATGACCACCTTGATCGAGTTTCTGATGTAATTCGTCGATGTGCCCGTCGAATAAGGCTCCGAATACGGATAATTGCTCGACTGCGTGTAAGCATCGATGATCCAGTAAAGTTTTCCTTTTACTGTGACCATGTACGGGTCCTTGTCGTATCTCAGATACGGCATGATCGTCTGTACTCTCTTCTTGATGTTCCTGTTGATGACGATCTTCGACTGGCTGTCGATGTTCGATGACACCAGAAGCTTGAGACTGTGCTCTCTCATAGCAAACAGCACTCTGTTCAGCGGAGTCATATTGATGCCCGCAGAACCTTCATAACGCGTGTACTTGTTCGCATCGCCGTCAGGATAATTGAATTCGTCCTCATCCGTGCCGACCACCAGATAATCATTCGTCATCTGGCCGAAATAAACTTCAGGTCTTGTGATCTTGAATATATTGATATCCGAAACCGGCGGAATATCCTGAAGCAGCATATCAGGCTGTCCGGAAGCCGTGATCTTGTCGACTCTCGATATTGTCAGTCCGTATCCGTGCGTATACTTCAGATGCTTGTTCAGCCATGTATCGGAAATTTTATCTTCATTTATTTCACGCGGAGACAGGAAGACCTGAGTCTTCTTTCCATTGATAATATATCTGTCTACATCTATATCGGCAAAGTCATAATACTGTCTGATACTCTGAGTCTGATTATAAAATTTCTCTGCCGGCTTGTAATCATTGATCCTGATATTTTGTATCGTCTGATCATTGGCCTTAATATCCGCCGCAGTCAGCGACCCGGTTGCCGAGAATGACTTCACATCTACATTGTTCAGCCCGTACGCAGCCTGCGTATATTCTATATTTCTCTCCAGATACTTGCTTTCTTTGGAAATTTCGTCAGGAGATACGACAAAATTCTGAACGACAGCCGATGCAACGACACCGATAAGTCCGACACAGATCATAATTACAGGGACGGTTAGTATCTGTCTCGGTTTTTTCTTCACGATTCCATAGATCACACCCAGCGCGCCGACAAATGAGAGAACCATGAGGATCCTGTAAACATTCAGCGTAATATGGACATCTGTCCACCCTGCACCGTAAACGGCACCTGTGTGAGCACTAAGCAGTGTGTATGATTTCAGAAGGAAATGAACACCCAGCATTATGAAAAAGATCACGCCTACAATGATAAGCTGCTTTTTGGCCACTTCAAAGAGTTCCTTGAACTCATCCTCACCCATAGCCGATTTTTCACGTGTTTTTTTAGGCGCCGGCCTGGACTTCTGATTATTCCCGAACGGATTGAAAGCTCCTCCGAACGCACCTGAGAACATATCGCCGACATTTCCGAATTTGCCTCCCGTGCCATGTGTGCGGTTGAACGGATTGTCATCACCGATATTCTGCGTGAACGGATCCGAGTTCTTTTCTCTGTCGAAGTCGCTGAAATCGGCCCCTGCGTTCTCGCCCGGCTTGTATTCGCGGAGCTTCGGTCCTTTGTCGTTCATCAGCATCAGATAGTAGATGAGCGTCATGATTATAAATACTACAAGCACGACAATGATCAGCGAAACGACTTCAGATATGAAATCAAGCCTGAACACGTAAAACGAAATATCGTGTCCGAACATAGGATCGGTTTTTCCGAAGCTTGAACTGTTGCTGAACTGCAGCATCTTGAACCACAGCTGCGACGCGGCAAAATACGTAATAATGCAGCCGAATATCGCTGCCAGTCCTCCCGAAATCAGATTGATCTTCTTTACCGTTTCAAAATCTGTCGTCGCAATACTCTTGTAATAATTCTTTCTGATATGCTTGAAATATATGTAGGACAGACCCGTCATAATGATGAACGTCGGGACGCCTATTTCCAGTATCGTGATCAGCTTCTTCAGGAACACGCTCAGATATCCGAGTTCATCGAACCACAGCAGATCCGTAAAGAATGTGACAAGACTGATAAACAGAAGTATCACAACTACAACAATGAGCGCGATGATCTTCCCGCTCAGCTTTTTCTTGTCCTTCTTCGGTTTTTTCTCTTTAGGTTTCTTTTCCTTCTTCGGTTTGTCTTTCTTCCCGAACTGGAAAACGTTGTCTTTGTTATTGTTATCCACTTAAATCTTCCTCCTGTCGCAACACACTATATCCTCTCGATCATAGCCGTAACTGTCTGCGTTTGTGTGCTCGATGTATCGTCTCCTTTTATCATCATAACTATCTTGTCCGCTATGCTGTCCATCCTGACTGCAATGCTGCTTTCCGGCGCAAGAAATCTGATTCCCAGAAACGCGAGTTCCGCCAATATAACTACTATCAAAATTCCTACGACGATCCTGCCTGCCCGGCCGCTGCGATGATCTTCTTCATCATCATCGCCGTATTCTTCATTGTCATCATCTTCTGCTTCGGCTTCCCGTTCGGGTTCTTCTGCCGTTTCAGGTTCCTGTACCGCTGCTGCCTCAGGTTCACCGGTCTCTTCCGGCTCCTCTTCGGCTTCCGTTTCCTCAGGCTCCCCGGTCTCTTCCGGCTCCTCTTCGGCTTCCGTTTCCTCAGGCTCCCCGGCTTCTTCCGGCTCCTCTTCAGCTTCCGTTTCCTCAGGCTCCCCGGTCTTTTCCGGCTCCTCTTCGCCTTCTGTCTCTGATTCATCATCAGTTTCCGGCTCATCATCAGTGATCATCTGATCAGGCTGCATCGCTGCAAACGAAGTATCTGTCGATGATTCCGAAATAGTTTCCGAAAAGGTTTTGTCCGGGAACAGTTCAAGCCCGGCTGCTGCAGCCATGCCCGCGGTTTCGATGCCCGAAAAATCTTCTTCCTTATTATTCTCCCGGCTTTGATTGTCCAGTCCGAGTTCAGCATCCATATCATCTGCGAAAAACACTGCCCGCGCGCGTTCCATTTCTCTTACATGTTCAGGCTTTTCTGCACCTGTTTCTTCAACAGCAGCATCAGCTGCTCTGTCTGTAGCTGAAACAGAAACAACGCTCTGCTCGAATTCCTTATCATCTATAACAGTGCGTCCATTGCTGAATTTTTCGTATTCCTTATCAAGAAGCTTCTGGAACTCCTCATTTTTCTTATTGAATGTATAGAACTTGTCAATGTTTCCGTCAGTCTTCTCTGAAGCGCGCATGTCGCTGAACAAAGCTTCTTCAAGTTCTTTTCCTTTTATGATATCCTCCGGCTCATCTTTAGCCGCAACAGCTTCCGGCTGTACTGCAGCCGTTCTCCGTGCTTCAGCCGCAGCCTCTGCCGCCGCACTTTCAGCAGCAGCTCTGGCCGCTTCTTCAGCAGCTCTTCTCTCCGCTTCGATCTTGGCTCTGGCTTCGATCTCGAGCCTGCGCTGTATTTCCTCTTCCTCGGCCCTGAGCCTCTCTTTTTCCGCTTCCGCTTCTGCTGCCGCACGTTTTTCTGCTGCGGCGCGTTCTTCAGCTTCTATATCTTCGGCAGCTTTGCGCTGCTGTGCATCTGCCTCTTCCTCGGCAGCCTTCGCCGCCGCAGCAGCTCTTTCAGCCGCTTCTCTTTCAAGTCTTATTGTTTCGTCGCTTTTAAATCCGCGAAACTCTTCCTTTTTTCTGAGGTACGGCGCAAACGCTACTTCATCCATTCCGGGTTTGCCGCGAAACTCGCTTTTGTCAGTCTGCCAGTCAAATTCGACCGACTTTTTCTGCTGTTCCCCGCTCTGCTCTTCATCAGGAGTTTCTTCTGCATGCTCCGGGAATTGATGGACGTTCCAGCCGAATTCATCTGCCGGAGCCTTTTCAGACTCTTCTGCGCGCCTGATCATAGCTCCGCAATTTTCACAGAACTTATCACCTTCGTATACTTCATGTCCGCAATTTCTGCAATACATATACACTGCCCCTTATCAGTTCTTGATGAGCGCTTCGAGTTCCTCTTTCGAGTAAACCTTTCCGCTTTTACCTACATTATACATACGGCTCCGCTTTTCACGCGCTTTTTCCTCCCGCAGTTCTTCCGCGCGGCGCGCGTCTTCAGCGGCCTTAGCCGCCAGCTCCTCGATCGACATATCCGCGGACGCATCATCCGCAGAAGCATCCTGCACGGCCGCCGTCTCTGCGATTTCCGCCATTCCCGCTTCCGCTGTTTCCGAAGCCGCCGGCACTGCCGGCATTGACACACCATCAGCAATATGCTTGTCGATGCTCCTTAGAGTACGCGTCTGTATATTCGTCTTATGACTGTAAACAATAAGTATTATCACAACAAAAAGCACCAGAACAGCAAGCGCTGCGGCGATGAATACAGGGTCTTTCATGATTTCAGCAAGTCGATACATTCCCGATTTCCTTCCCTCTCCGAGCCATATGCTCCCGGCTGTGAATAAACATATATCATTATACAATATAATCTCACGCTCGTCCATTGCAGCAATTGGATTTACTGACGTTTTTTTGTCCGGCCGGCACAATCATACGGTCACGCAAAATAAATATCTCCAAGCCGCCGCATCAGTCCGCTTAGAGATATTATAAAACCTTTTACAGCTTATCAGCAAAGAATCATGTGCACCATCTCGCTATTTCCGAATACAGGCGTCTCGGATCGAACGGCTTCGAAATAAAGCTGTTCATTCCAGCATCCATACACTTTCTAATATCTTCTGAATACGCATTCGCAGTAACGGCAATGATCGGTATCGTTTTAGCCTGAGGATGGCCGCATGACCTTATTGCCGCAGTCGACACACATCCGTCCATTACCGGCATCTGCATATCCATTAGAATCGCATCGTAAGTACCTTCCTCCGAAGCGGAGAATTTTTCGTAAGCTATCTGTCCGTTTTCCGCGATGTCCGACCTGATATCCGCAGCAGCGAGCAGCTGGGTCGCGATTTCTCTGTTGATTTCATTATCCTCTGCCAGAAGTACTCGAAGACCCCCGAACATATATTGCTGCCTGTCGTTATATGCAGGCACATCAGCGCTATCACGCGCCGTGTCTACCGTAAACGGCAGTTCCGCCGTGAAAATAGTGCCTTCATTCTTTCTGCTATTTACCGCTATTGTGCCGCCCATCAGTTCTGTCAGACGCTTGGCAATCGAAAGACCGAGCCCGCTCCCGCCGCGCTCGCGCGCTGTCTCCGGGCTTTCCTGCTCGAACGGCTGGAACAGACGCCCCATCAGCTCATCCGACATGCCGCAGCCGGTATCGGCAACAACGAACCTGATCATTACCGCGTCATCTCCCGACATCTGTTCGGTTACTGTCAGGTTCACGCTGCCTTCATCTGTGAATTTATACGCATTGGAAATAAGATTCACCAATATCTGATTAAGCCGCAGCGGATCGCCTTTGAGCGATTTATGCACTGTGAAATCATCAACGGAAAAAGCAACATCTTTTTCAGCGAACTGCACCCCGTATATCGATGTGATCATATCAATAGTTTCCGACAGGTCAAACGGTACGCAGCCGATCTGGATCTTATCGCTTTCTATTGCCGACATGTCAAGAACATCATTTATGATGCTGATCAGCACATGCGATGAATTGGCTATCTTACCGAGATATTCCTTCATCTTCTCCGGTTCTTCCGTATGGTCCTCCGCTATCGAAGCTATACCGACAATAGCATTCATCGGCGTCCTTATCTCATGGCTCACTCGTGACAGGAATTCGCTCTTGGCCGCATTTGCTCTGTCAGCCGCTTCCACTGCAGCCGCGAGCTCATCGTTTTTTCTGCTGATTGTCGTAAGATTGCGCTTGCGGTATCCTGCCAGCAATCCGAGAGCTGCCAATGCCGCCAGCATGATCATGAGTCCGATGGCTGCCAGAGGATGTGCATATATAAACCCAATAATAGAAGTGTTTGCATTGTCTTCCTGCGTGTTTTTCTGAACCGCCTGTTCGGCATAATCACCCTGTACGCTGTTCACGGCTTTATTCAATATTGTAAGCAGTAATGTCGGCTCTCTCTCCGATACTCCGACGGCAAACTTGACCGTGTACTGCGGCATGATGGTCGCAGTCAGACGGTTCCTGACATCACTGTCTGCAAGTGTTCTCGCACTGTAGGCGTAGTAATACGCAGCATCTGCTTTTCCGGCGGCTACTGCATCCGCACATTCTTTTATAGTGTCGAAGGTTATGATACGAGCAGCCTCATCGATACTTTTCCGGTAAAACTTCTCACTGTTGCTCAGCTTCAGCACCGCAACTGTTTTATTGCTCCATTTTGTATTCTTGCGGGTAATTTTTGAAATAGGCGTAGAAAGATAATAATCAGTCAGCTTATAGCCGTTCTTTTCCGCGCTGTAATAATCGAAAATCGCGTCTATCTGCACATCAGCGTCCCCGTTCTTCACGCACTGAAAATAATCCGCCCTGCTTTCAGTATTTAGAATTTTGAATTTGAGGCCCGTCCGTTTTTCTATTTCTTTGAAAATATCCGGCATTATGCCCTTCGCCACGCCATTTTCAAAATAAGAATACGGATTTCTGTCCGGATTCACGATAGCCGTATATACCTTGCCTTTTTTCTGAGAATTCTTAATGAATTTTCTTTCCGCCGCCGTAAATGATATTTCATCGCCGGTATCCGCTTTATAGTACTCATTCCTCAGCTCGACCCTCCAGCCCGGAGAGTTTTCATCCATCTGCCTGATAGCTCTGTTCACCTGTTTCAGCAGTTTCGTATCACTTTTGCGTACCATTACATAAAAATCCGAAGACCCGAACTGATCATATATCCATTCGTTTTTGGTCTGCCTCAGATTGCTCGTAACCAGCGCATCAACTTTCTTCCCTTTTTGAAGAGCCCGCGTCATCGAGTCAGTATTGTCGAAATATACAGCCTTATAGGAAAAGCCTTTTTTCGCGGCATATTTTTTAAAGGTCTCATTTCTGCTGCTCCCGCGCAGAAGACCCACGCGTATGCCGTCATATGTCGAATATTCGCCCGCAATGATCTTATCATTTCCGCTTTTGACAGTCAGAATAATTGAACTCGTACCTATCGGCTTGCTGGAAAAAGCAAAATATTTTTCACGCTCGGGAGTTTTCTGCGCCGATGTCAGCAGATCTATCCTGCCGTCCTTCAGCATCTCCTGCATTTCTGCCCAGCTTTTGTTATATCCTACATACTTATATTTCCAGTTGGTATAACGGCCCATATTCTGCAGAAAATCATAACCGTATCCGCTTTTCGTACCATCTTTTGCAATCATATGATATCCCGAGAATTCAAAAAAGCCGATGCGCACAGTCTTCGCATCTGACGCCGCATCAGCATGCACCGGTATCAATAAACACATTATCAGTATGGCAAGCAGACTTGCACACGCGATATCCGCACATCGTCTGATTCTCATGTTCACAGCTGTTTCCTCCCCGTAAACCCTGTTATAAATTGATTATAGCATCGGGTGTTTTTTTGTAAATAGTTAAAATAACCCCGCATAAAAGATAATATTATTCCGATTTTCCGGTTGACATACACCTTTCTTAATGATATTATTTTTAATGCGCTGAAACGAGAAAAACCCCGTTCCGCGCCGGCAATATGCACCAATAGCTCAGCTGGCAGAGCACCTGACTCTTAATCAGGGTGTCCAGGGTTCGAACCCCTGTTGGTGTACCAAATAAGAAACCTTAGAATATCAATCTTCTAGGGTTTTTTTTTGTTTGCTATCATCACAATCTAGAAACACTTTATCTAAATGAGAAACACGTTGACGAGTTGCGATATATTGTTTAACAAAATGGACATATCTATCAGTAGTAGAGATTTCTTCATGCCCTAGTAATATCATGAGCGTGTACGTATCAAAATACCCGTATTTTTCATAGTGATCTAGCAGATAATTAGTTGCATAATTGTGCCGTAACTTGTGGGAAGATAACTCAAAGCCTAGATTGTTGAAATTTCATTCCAGAAAAAGCAAGTTTGTCACGCAGGAAATATATGCCGGAATAATAATGTACAATATGACAATCGTGATATCAGGTTGCATTACAATAAAGAAAAAAAGTATAAAATATGAATATCAAATACAGATTTCTACGGCTGCAAATATTGTTAAAAAACTCTTGACTGGAGGGGTTGACCCTCCATCTGTAGAAATTCTGCTGGCGAGAAACATATCACCTATTCGCCCCAATAGGCATTATCCTCGCAAAAAGAAATCTGTAAAAGCACCAGTGAATTTCATGTATAGAACATCATAAAAATCAAGAAAAATAAAGTCAGGCAACAGCTTGCTGTCTATTTTGTCGTACAATGAAATCTGCTAAAATGAGCAAATTAACGAAAAGCCTCTCTTATGATAATTAATACGAGAGACTTTCTTCGATTGGTTTCTTAACTTAACAACATTGCCGCATAGCGGGTGGGTTTTGTTTCGCGCACTTCGCGCGCTCAATAGGCTTATAAGCCATACGAAAAAAGACGCCGTGTGGCGTCTGCCCATCTATACAAAGTATATATCATCTTCTAGTGGAAATGGATTGTCTGCTGCAATCTTCTCGTTAAGCTCTTCTTGCATTTCTTCCATTATTGAATATTTTTCTTCAGATCCTTTTCTGTTCCATTCGTCAAATACTTTATACGCTGCTTCTCCGTCTACCGGATTCTCATGTCCGAAATAAACCGCCTGTGATATCTTTTGCCGTTCGATTGCATTCAGCTTGTTGTATGCGTCCTCATATTTCATTCTTATCGTCCCCTTTTTCAAAACAATAATGTGACTATTTTGTGTAAAAGTCAACGGTTTTGTCTAAATGAATTATTTTTGGTAGTTAGCTTTCCCCAAAAATTCCTTATAAAGTTTCGGATCGAGTATTTTCAATTTTCCGTCCTTTGCTGCTGCGATGGCCTTTGGAGTATTCTGCCCATCATTATACAAACGCTCACTGTTCAGGAGTCATGCGAACTTCTGAACAGTGAGCGGCCCGATTTATATTCCCCGCCTTATCAACAGAATCGATTCTCATTATTACTTCATTACAGTTTATCTTATTATTGTATTGACACGGCGGTGCAAAGCCTCCGCGGGCCGGACTTTGACATTATTACTTGTTTATCGGCTATTAATGATATATAATCTGACGTATGAAATTGCGAATTATATAAGAAAAGGAAGTGCAAATAATGTTTGAAAACTTAATCGAAGTACTTAAAAACGACCCAAGAAAGATCGTATTTACAGAAGGCCCGGATCCAAGGATCCTGTCAGCAGCTGACAGACTTAAAAAAGGTGGATTCCTTACACCTATCCTGGTAGGAAACGTTGACGAAGTAAACAAAGCTGCCAAAGAAGGCGGTTTCGATATCGAAGGTCTTGACATCCTCGATCCGGAAACATATCCGAAGATGGACGAAATGGTCAGCCAGATGGTTGAACTCAGAAAAGGGAAAATGACCGAGGAACAGTGCAGAGATGCTCTTAAGAAGGGCAATTATTTCGGAACAATGCTCGTAAAAATAGGCGTTGCCGATGCACTGCTTGGAGGTGCAACATACTCCACAGCAGATACAGTTAGACCGGCTCTGCAGCTTATCAAAACTAAGCCGGGCAACAACATCGTATCATCCTGCTTTATTATGATAAGAGAAAAAGACGGAAAAGAAGAAATACTCGCTATGGGCGACTGCGCTATCAACATCGATCCCGATGAAGATGCAATCGTAGAAACGGCCATTGAATCCGCAAAGACAGCGAAAATATTCGGCCTGGATCCAAAAGTTGCCCTGCTTTCATATTCAACAAAGGGATCCGGCAAAGGCGACTCGGTTGACAAAATGAGAAATGCCACAGAAAAGATCAAAAAGGCGGCTCCTGATCTCGCAGTAGACGGAGAGCTCCAGTTCGATGCTTCTGTTTCCCCAGTCGTTGCAGAGACAAAATGTAAGGGATCAAAAGTTGCCGGCCAGGCAAACACATTCATATTCCCTGACATCAACGCAGGAAATATCGGCTACAAAATTGCCCAGAGATTAGGCGGATTTGATGCATTCGGACCTGTTCTTCAGGGCCTGAACGCTCCGATCAACGACCTCTCAAGAGGCTGCAATGCCGAGGAAGTTTACTCGATGGCGATCATCACAGCGGCACTCAAATAATAATCTGAACCGATACCCTCCATGCAGGCGGGCGTAAAAGCTCGTCTGCATGAGGGTTTTTTAGTACGCCCAAACATGCAACATTCGACTTCACTCATTCCATCAAGCATCCCGGAGTCCCCGGATTGCTGCGCGATCTGATTCATCCGGCTAAAAACGTACCTGCGATTCCTTGCTGCCTTAGGCTCGCGCCAATCGGATGCGTTATTCAAATTCTATTGTTACAGCCACTATATTGCCGTATTTCGTCAAAGCTTTACTTTTATAATATTCATTGATTATACCGCTGTCCGTGCCCGCATCGCTGCCCGTGAACATCATCAACGCGATCTTTCTGCCCTTCTTTATCCTGCAGGTCTGATCCTGAACCAGGCGGAACCCTTTTCCGGATGTGCCGCGGACAGGGAAATCGAAACGCTGCCCGACCTTCTTCGTTTTCATTTTAAAGAACCCGCCTTTGCCCGGCGTGTATCCCACGTAGAAATCGGCATTCCCTTCACCTTTTTTTATTTTCCACTCAGCCTGATCCTGTACCTGCCACTTGCCCTTGCCGGACAATACTTCCAGAGCTATTATGCCCCTGCTGATCGTTTTCGTATCTGCGGAATAAGAGTAAATACCGGAATCATTATATCCTGAGGAAAGATCGAAAACAGTCTGCTCAGAATTACTCAGCTTGATCGGCTTGACAACATTATCCTTCCCGGCAGTAAACGCCAGGACGACTGCAATGCAAATAATAATCAAGGGGATAAGAATCAAAAGTCTCCGTTTCATCGCCATCTCCCTGCCGCTGCGGATTCACTTATGAACGCTCTTCGCAGGTCATCAGACATAGGCTTCTCTTCCTGCAGTCTCCTCTCCGAAAATTTAGGTTCCGGGAAATCCGGATCCTTGCAGCTTATAATGTATGCCGCCATAAGATCATCCATCATCGGACACTTGATTTTATCGTCGCACTTTATTGTATTGCGGTCTGTGATCAGGCAGTAATGGTATTCTTTTTCCGCAGGATCGAATACTGCGCGCAAAGCATATGCCCGTCCGCCTGTCATCTTCATCAGTTCTCCGGAGAGAACCTCAGGTACGGCAACATCGCAGATCACCGTTCCGTTTTCCATGCGTGCATCGCGGAACGATTTGATCGACATGCTCTGTATAGCTTTAGTTATTTTCTTGGACATTTTGCCCTCACCTCATTTCGTTGTACGATAATCCACCTGCCTGACGACAGGTTCTTTGTCAGACAAAATATCCGGATCCATACATGCTTTCATCGGCTGGACCCCTGTCACGCTCGGCGGCAGATCCTTTAATACAGAATTACTCATAATATCCGCTGCTGTTTCAGATTTGCCATGATCCTCATTTACGTATTCATTGAATCCGTATTTCTTGTTCTGCCTGTGCATCTTAATGCGCTGTACTACGCATATCACCAGGGCAATAGCCAGGATCACACCCAGAAGAATACTGCTGACATTATCGATCAGAAAATCTTTCATCTCATCACCGGCCTTTCTCAACAATCAATTTTCTCATTAACAGAGCACCACTTATCTCTGCGGGCTGCGATGCGGCAGCCGCGTCAGATCCGAAAACAGGAAAGCAACGGCTATCACCGTCATGACAGCCATTATGATACTTCCTTTCCTGCATCTAATACTCATCTCATTCCTCTCAATGATTTAAATACCCCGAACATATATAAAACACCCTGTATATAGTCTATCACTGAACAGTAAACGGGTGTGCACGTGAAAACAGAAATACCAGTATTTACTTATTTATCCTTTTGGGCAGATTCATACTCCTGCATTAGCTGCACAATGCATTTGAGGAATGCGTTTTCACCGAGCGTATTAATTTTGTACCAGATCGCCTGACTGCCTCCGGAAGTGATAGCCGATAAATGAACAGGTTTATCGCCGTCCTGGAACAGCGTAACATTCATGCTTACTCTGTTCCCGCCGACAGCACTGTATCTTTCGAATACACGAACGCTGCAGCGTGTGTTTCCTTCGACAAAATCGCTGTGATCTTCCAGCGAAGCCGATGTACTTCCTGCTACGATTCCGTCCTCTATTATTTTTATCAGCGTATCAAAATCGCCGGTTATAGTTTGCTCAAGTTTTGCCATGTTTGTTTCTTCCTCTCTCTATAAACTGCTGCCGCAATATTTATTAACCTCTTCTGCAGGCTCTCACCCGAAACATCATAACACATCACCTCTCATCGCGTATAAGCTTTTGTACCTGAAGAATAGATTAAATGCTCCGACAGGGAAAAGGCTGCCGCCGAAGAAAAAGAAAATCAACATCTTAATGATCTTTGAGTGACGATATTGTTACTCTAATATTTCAAGTACGTCATTTCACTGAACAATCATTGTGATAGACTGGTTTTACCATGCAAAATAAGTCATTACATAATAATTGGGAGGTAAAGAAATGGTTCATACCAGAACTTCAGTCACCAGACGCACTCTTGCCATAATTCTGGCAGTCGCCTGCACGATCGCATTTACGCCTGCACTGGCGTATACTCAGGCTGCAAATGCTGCAGCATTTACAATTACGCCGGCCAAAGCCACGGTTTATGTCGGATCAGCAAAAGTCATCAAGGCAAACAAAAAAGTACAATGGTCTACAAGCAACAGCAAAATCGCTTCGATTTCCAAAACCAAAGGCAAAAAAACTGTCGTTACAGCAATACGCCCCGGCAAAGCAGTTATTCAGGCCACGTACGGGAAGCAATTGAAAAAAGTAAAGATCACTGTTAAAAACGCTGCCGCCGTGACAGCACTCACATCAGTTTCCGTAAACAATTTTTCGACCGGCGTAAACACTAAAATACAGACCGGCGATATTCTCAAAGCGCAGGTCAAACCTGCGGGAGCCACGGTCAAATACCAGTGGTACCTTCTTTCCGGAACGACTCAGACTGCAATCAGCGGTGCAGACGAAAATGTCTACAAAGTTGACGGTGCCCTGGCAGCAGGCAGACATATCATCGTCAAGGCAACCGGAACCGGATCATATTCCGGTACAGTAACATCAGCGGCCACTGTTGCAGTAACGCAAAAAATCGTTTCTGAAGTTACGGTTTCCGGCATGAGCGGCAGGACATCTGCTGAAAATGACACACCTGTAGTCGGCGACACACTGACTGCGGATGTGAACGGCGCTTCAGTCACTTATCAGTGGAACGCGAACGGCACAGCTATCAGCAAAGCCACCTCCGCTTCATACACTCTGACCTCAGCTGAAGCAGGCAAGATCATTACCTGCACAGTCACAGGCACAAAAGGCTATGCCGGCACAGTCACCAGTCCGGCAGCCAGAGCTGTCAAAAACGGCATCAGCATTTTTATCAGGAATTCTGACACTGCGGCTCTCGGCGATACGCTGACTGCTGTAGTCGAGCCTTCGGCAGCTTCCGGAGATGTTACTTACCAGTGGTTCAAAAACGGCACGGCGCTGACCGGAAGCACATCCGCTTCATACACCCCTTCCGCTGCCGGAACATACAAAGTCACCGCGACTGTAAAATCAGGCGTCACAAAATATTCTGCAAGAGAAGCGTCTGCTTCAGTTAATATAGGCAGAAAAATCACAAGCGCATCTCTGACAGGAAGCGCAGGATCAGTTTATGCGGCGAACGATACGCTCACTGTCACAGCATGGAACTCGGGCACTAAACTCACATATGGTACAGCGAACGATTACACAGTACAGTGGTACAGGAACGGTTCAGCTATCGCCGGTGAGACAGGAAACACTTACACACTGCAGACAGCTGATGCCGGTGCTTCGGTATATGCGGTAATAACAGGCGTCCGGACATATTCCGGAAATGTAACGACCAACACGATCAGCGGCATTACTGCACCAGTAAAATCCGTAGCGATCCTTATCGACGGCAAAGCGGTCGTCGGCAAAGCTGCGATCGGCAGCACACTTTCCGCATCGGTCACTCCTGCGGACGCATCTAATTCAGTTTCATATCAATGGTATGAAAACGGAACGCCGATCAGCGGCGCAACATCCGGTTCTTACAAAGTAACTTCGTCTAATGCAGGACACAAAATTACTGTCAAAGTTACTGCTTCGGGATACTTCACAGGCAGCCAGACATCAGCAGAAGTCACTGCCGCATCCGTCTAGAAACAGTTCACATATTTCCGGCAGGAAAAAGCAAAGGGCTGCCGCATTAAGGAATAGTTCATTCCTTAATGCAGCAGCCCCGATTATATCATGTATGTTCCGCTTTACAGCGGTATTTTCTGCCCGCCGATCACTCAGCCGACGGCAGATTATAATTCTTTCCGTACTTGACGCGATTGTAGATCACACGGAGAACCATGACGATCGTTACACCCAGGCCGACCCAGCCGGATATGACCCATACATAGTTCATGATGACATCGTACGGAACCACCATCGCAACGACAAATCCGATCACAGTGCCGACAACGATGAGTATTTTGTATTTTTTCGTACCGTCTTTAGCGAACGGTGTGATCGAGGACCAGAGCAGCGGGCAAGTCGTAGTAAACAACGCCATGAAGATCATGATTGCATAGATCGCGCCGAATCCGCTGAATATCTGGCTGGCGATATAAAGGAACGGAACATTCAATTTTGCTACCACCGCGATATTCGCGATCATTGCCAGAGCCATGAGAATTTCAGCTCCGCCGACCAGGCCGTTGCCGATGATCTGTCCGATCATCAGGTCTTTCATTTTGTTTTCCTGCTTGAGCTCTACGGCGAAGTTCGGATACCAGAGGATCGTGCTTGTGGCCAAGATGACGCCGGCGATGAGCCAGCTGTTTGAAGCCTGCATGTGCTTGATCTTGCCTTCGGCAACTATTCTCGCGCCTTCGATAAGGCTTCCGCTGGTGATGCCCTGTACGACCGTTATAAGGGAGACGACGAGGGCGATGAGGATCAGGACAGGACCGATTTTACTGATGACGTTGACGATATTCTTCAGACCGAACAGGCTTGTCAGGCAGCAGAGGCCCGCGATGATCGCCGCGCCGACCCACGTCGGAGCTCCGTACTGCTCATTGAGTGAAGAGGCAGCGCCGGAATACATGACGATGACGCACATATAGAGATAGAAGATGTAGAAATAATTGATGATAGTGCCGACCGTATTGCCCAGATAATATTTCAGAACTGCTTCGCCTGTCGTAAGATTGAATCTCTCAGACGCATAAGCGAAGCAGTAGATCCCGTATGCCATGGTGACGACAAATGCGGCGCCGGTCAGGATCGACCACCAGCCGAAGACCGAGAAGTACTGCATTACTTCCTGTCCGGTAGCAAAACCGGTACCAATGTTAAAGGCGAGTACCGCCCCCATTACGGTAAAAACGGATTTCCAGTTGATCTTATTTTTCATATGATACTCCTTCTGTTTAATAACAATGAAATGGCAGTAATCTTCATACCCCTGTTATTGCGGCAACAGCCGCAGTACTCTTTTGAATCGATCAAATAGTCAGTCTGTCATTGCTCTCAGGCATCCATGGCGGCGAGTGCCTGCGTAAAGTCTGCGATCAGGTCACGGCTGTCCTCTGCCCCTACAGAGATCCGGATAAGTCCTTCAGCCAGACCCATACGGTCCAGTTCTTCGCCTGAGAAATTGTTTACGAAAGCAGTCCTTGGATGAGTGAACGTAGTACGCATTCCGCCCAGGGTCCCCAGGTAGCAGATAAGCTTCAGGCTCTTCATGAATTTGGCGACCTTTTCATGGTCATCCTCCAGGCAGAAACTCAGCATTGCCCCATATCCATAATCTGTATCGAAAATTCTGGAAGCCAGCTCATGATGAGGATGATCCGGCAGACTCGGATGGTAGACAGCTTTCACATGCGGATCCTGCGCCAGAGCCTGTGCGATTTTGACAGCATTCTGATTTTGAGTCCTGACCCTCATGCTCATGGTCTTAATAGAACGCAGGGTCATCCAGGAACTGACAGGATCCAGACAGCAGCCCAGCAACAGATATTTAGGATAGATTCTGTCGATCAGCTCTGTGGAGGCAGTAATGCATCCGCCGGTAATATCGCTGTGCCCGCCGAAATACTTGGTCATGCTGTGCAGGACCAGATCGGCTCCATGCTCCAGCGGCCGGTAGACAAACGGTGTGGTAAAAGTGCTGTCAACGATCGTGAGAATATTGTTTTCTCCGGCGATCGCCGCAATTGCGTCCAGGTCAGTAATCAGAGTCAGCGGATTGGCAATGATCTCGGTATAGAACATTTTCGTGTTCGCCTTTACTGCCTTTTTCACCTCTTCAGGATCAGTAAAATCCGCAAAAGTGACTTCGATGTCGAATCCCGTAATGATCATCTGGACGAGTTCGATCGTCTCGCCGTAGATGGCTTTGCTCATTACGACATGATCTCCGCTCTTCAGCAGAGAAAGCAGAACAGTTGAAATTGCTGCCATGCCGGAGGAGCAGATCAGGGTTTTCTCCCCCTTCTCCAGAAATGAAATCGCTGCACCGAGCTCATCCCGGTTCGGATTGGCCGATCTGTTGTAATAGTATCTGCCGCCATTGTCCGCGAAGACATAATCCTCCATATCGTCAAGGATGTATGCAGTCGACGGATAGATCGCCGGTGTTTCCGGATTTCTGATGATACCCTGCGGGGAAGTTCCCTGATAGAGTACCTCTGTGTCAGTTCTGTAAGTCATGTATTACATCTCCTTCTATATATTTTGATCCTTTTATTTTTTTCAGTGTAAATCTTATACTTAGAATAATGTCAATAACCCAATTTAAATAAAAATTTGTATTATTTTGAACATGAAAAGCCGTATTTTCCTCTTAAAAATGCAGTACCTGAACATGACATCGCGCTCCCGTTCCTGTATAATATTAACGTCAGACTGTGCTCAATGAATCGCTGACAGATGAGGGAGGATCGGCATGAAAGAGTACTACACAATAGGAGAAACTGCGAAGCTTCTCGGAATCTCAACCCAGACTCTGCGTTACTATGACAGGATCGGGCTGCTTAATCCGGTCCGGATCGATGAGAACAACGGCTACCGCTATTACAGCTACCGCCAGTTCCACACCATTGACCGGATACGGTATATGCAGGACATGGGGATGTCGCTGGATGATATCACTGAGGTGATCCGCAGCGGGCAGAATGAGAAAATGTTTGAAAGCCTGCTGGTCCGGAAGGAAGAACTGACCGGCCAGATCGCAGAACTTAAACGTCAGATGAAGACGGTCGACTGGACTATCAACTATCTTACCTATATCAACAACGCCGGCGACGATCCCCTCATCGAGAAGAGCCGCCTCTACACCCTGCACCAGCCCGAACGTTATATCGTAAGGATCCGCTGCAAAGATGGAGAGTCGCTGGAGGATATGGAGATCCGGCTGGCTGATCTTAAAGGCAGTAACGAATGCAGCGACCTGCACTTTTACCGTCAGTACGGATATATTCTGGATGTCGATGCTTTGTTCGACGGAGCCTTTATACCTGAATATTATTTTATCTATCTGGACAAAAAGCATAAACTTGACCGGGAGTTTTACACTGTGCTTCCTGAGGCAGATTATATCTGTTTTCAGACACAGCTTCTGCATGAGAACTGGGATTTCAACATCCTGCAAAAATCGTTCGCGCATCCGGAACGTCCTTCCTTCGCCCTGGCCCTGGAATACGAAGACAACCTGGTGGACTGGTCTGACGCCTGGTATGAAGTTCAGATGCTGCTGACTCCTTAATAGAAGTTCTCATTATTTCTGCAGCAGGTTACGCCGGTCCGAAACCTGCGCAGACACGTCACTGACATCAATAGAAAAGTCCCTCTTCAGCGCCGAAGAAGGACTTTTCCGCATTATCATTTTATTATATTATCTGAAGTTCTCTGGTGTAATGTGTCAGGACTTCACATCCGTCTTCTGTCACTATCACCAGATCTTCGATCCTGACACCGGTTTTTCCCGGCAGGTATATTCCCGGCTCGATCGAAAAGCACATGCCGGCTCTGCATATCTCATCTGAATCAGGCGCGCACATAGGAGGTTCATGGATCGAAAGACCCACGCCGTGCCCTGTCCTGGTAATGAAGTACTGGCCGAAGCCCGCGTCTTCGATGACTTTGCGGGCCGCCGCATCGATATCTCTCATAGCCGTTCCCGGTCTGACTGCGGCAATGCCGGCAGTCTGCGACTTCAGCACCGTATCATAGACTAAACGATTCTCATCGCTTACGCTCCCGTAAAACACTGTACGCGTCATGTCGCACCAGTAACCGTTGATAAGACCCACGAGATCCAGAAGGACCGCGCCGCCTTTTTCTGCAGTCGTACTGTCAGGCACATGGTGAGGATCAGCGGCGTTTGCTCCGAAGCAGACCACCTGATACTGTCCCACATTGACCCCGCCGTTCCGGCAGAAATGTTCTTCGATCATGCCGGCCAGTTCAGTCTCGGTCACGTCCGCGCCGAAACAGGAAAAACCGTATGATACCGCATCATCGTTTATTGCTGCGGCTGTCCTGAGCAGCGTCTGCTCCTCGGCGTCTTTTATTTTCCGCGCCTCATTGACAGGCCATGACCCGAGCACCGGCGTGATATCATTCCTTTTCATCAGCAAAGATATCGTGTGCTTCGATTCCCACGTATCGTCGAAACCGACTTCTCCCGGATCAAGACATTCCGCGATCAGACTGTACGGGTCCTCGCCGTCTCTGTAGTAATGTGTTGTTGCCCCGCTTATTTCGGGAAAGCGGAAGAGTACATTCATGAAAGAATGTATCTCCCCGCTGCTTTTGATCAGCAGTACGCCGACACGTTCCATGCTGTTCGCCCTGTGTCCCGTAAGATATGAAAGCGCCCTGTCCTCCGATACGATTATCTGCTTCAGAGAACGCCTTTTCATGCTGTCGATAACCTGCTGTATCCTTGGCGAATTCACCATATTATTCCGCCGCGTCGAGTGCTTTGCATTCTGTTTCACGAGCTTCCCATTCATCATATGGCACTTTCAGTTCCGCAAAGAGATTTCTGCCGTTTTTCTTCAGATAGAAAATTCTGATGATGAAGTAAACTACAGCGCAGGCCATGAATCCGAAGATGAGCATGTAGACGCTTGCGCCCAGCGATTTGAACGCTGCAACTGCCAGCCATACGGCAACTCCCGCCGCAAAGACAGCCATGATCGAAACAAAGATAAAGTTGAACTTGATGCCGGCATAATTACATGCATGCGGATATTTCTTCTTCAGGAAGAACGGCACGATGCATGTCGGGATATCCGAAAGAGCATTGACTGCCGAGAATACCGTCATGAGCACGCCGAACGACGAACCTGTGGCCGCACAGACGATGGCAAACACCATTACATATACAAGTATCCATGTGGATACGCCGTGCTTGTTCTTCTTCGCGAGGAACTTCGGGAATACTTCACATTCGGCAGCAGCCTGTATCTGAGCGCATGTGAGCATGATGACAGGCACCATTGAAGTCAGTACTCCGCAGATAGGTCCGCCGACTATGAAGAATACAACGAGTCCGTGCGGCAGGAACTCAGAAGCAACCTCAGAAAGAGTCGTGACCGTAGGGCCGCTCATGCATCCGAGAGTAACTACCGCCATAAGAATATATATTACTGCGACGATGACCGGCGCAAGAATAAGTGCGAGAGGAATATCTCTTCTTGGATTTCTGACGTCATCCGCGATCTGCGATACTGACGAACCTCCTGACAGGCAGGAAGCAAAGACGGAAACCGCCGCTCCTATCGAGCTGAACTTGATGCCGTTGCCGAAAGCTTCCGACACGGTGATCTGTCCGGCATTCATGTGAGGCAGTCCGACTACTATGTACAGGAATACCGCCACGAGCATCACTATTACTATGATCGTATTGATAGATGCGAACAAGTAATTCCCCATATATGCCATTACTGCATAAACGAGAAGTATGATGACCGCGACCATTCTCTCTCTGCCTGCAAGTCCCGGGAACAGCGAGCAGAAATAATCTGCGAACAGTACCGCGAATACTGAGATCAGTACAGGCTGCAGCAGATTCTGGATCGCCATGTAAAGTCCCACCACCGGATGGATCAGTTTCGTCGGCATCAGGAAGAAACTTCCCGAGGCCGGAATGATCGACGATGAATACACAGCAGGAAACATTTTGGCCAGCGTGTATATCGTTGCCAGAATAAAAGCAAGTACTACCGCTCCGTCGATCTCATTTATCTCTGCCGGAAGTGATCCGAATATGCCGGATCCTATAATTGCGCCTATGCCTGTTGCTATACAGGCGATCAGGCCTAATTTTTTCTTATTTTCCTTAGTCATTTTGTCTCCTTATTCGACATCTGAAGGCGCAGGTATCGCCTCGACAAATTTCGTTCTGTTCATCAGCGGATGTTCCAGCCTTATTGCTCCCTCTACAGGACACTGGAGTACGCACGCTCCGCAGTAATAACATTCACCCGGCCACGCGACGATCGGCGGCTGTCCCTTTTCTGTGTTTGGAAGCAGCACGTCACACTGACACATCTGCGTACATATATTACAGCCGATGCATCTGGAATCATCGTAAATGATCGGATCTGCACTGCAGGGCACTATCGATACCCTGATCTCGTTCATTTTTTTCATTACTTCCTCCCTCCTTCGATATAATCCTGATTGTGCTTTTCATACTCCGTTTTCAGATCTCCGAAGTAATCGAGTTCCACATCTCCTCTGACTATCTTTCCGTTCTCCCTGCGGATAGTGATGAAATGATGGTCTTCAGCAGGATCCATTTCAGGATAATCGCTTCTCGTGAAGCAGAGAGTTTTTGAGCTTGATTTGCGCAGGCGGCATGATTCCATAACCATTTCCGCCACATCCATGATGTCCAGGACCTCATGCGTACGCATCAGATCATGCGGATTCGATGCACTTAGCTGCGGAACGACTTCTTCCCTGTAACTTTTCAGCAGATCAAGTCCCTGCAGCAGCAGAGCCTCGTTCTTGATCGCCCCGCAGTAATTTTTCATGCATTTCGCCAGTGCAAAATTCAGTTCTTTCCAGCCGTAGCCTTTTTCCACATACATCGGCGCGTATAATCTTTCGATCTCCTCGTCGACCTGGCTGCGGTCATAATCTATCAGCGATTCATTCTTCGCCCATTCCGCAGATTTGCGTCCGGCGTAATATCCCGTTGCTGCCGCAAAACCCGCGCAGTCGGAACCGAACAGCTGATCTCCCGAAGCGTATATGCCTTCTATATTGGTTTTGAGATCCCAGTCGTGCATGATCCCGCCGGGTGCGCCGAACAGCTGTCTTTCGTCATCGCTGAATGATGCCGAAGTCCATCCTGTTCCGTATACCTGCATGGCATGCTTTGCCGGATCGAATCCTCTGTTTTCGTAATAATCAAGGACCGGCACTTTTGTCTTGCCTTCATTCCCGATCATCATTCCCCAGATAACACGTCTTTCCTCTTCAGGCATTCGGCTGAGGTCAGCATAGAACGGCAGTTTATATCCCCGCTTCATCAGTTCGTCAAACGGCATTGTCTCCGGGCCCCTGTATTCATATTTAGGTTCGTCAATGACGCCGCCCTTGAGGAAAAACTTCTGCCCTTTGACAGGATGATATCTCTCGGAAACGGTCTTGAGGATGTTTCCGTCTCTGTCGAGATAAGGGATCTCCACTCCGCGGGAATCGACCATTGTCGCTGCATACCAGGTGTTATGGTTGTTGCCCGTGCTGTAAGGAGGGAAGCTTGACCCTGCGGCAGAAAATTCCGCCCTGACGCTCTTCTCCATCATCGTGAATTCCATGCCGGCTCTCCAGCCCATGGAATGTCCCGAACCTATCGACTGCATCGGCCTGAACTCGCAAAGTCCCGTCAGATCCGGATTGAACAGCCACAGCCTTGCCGGCCTCGACATTGCGAGGACCGTGGATTTCGCATGAAAGACTGTTATTTTCCCTGTATGGACATTCATTCCTATCGCGCCGGCACCGCGCTTTTTTCCTTCAGCTTCCGCCGTCAGAAGAGATGTCGCTTCTGTGTAATCACATATCTTTATGCCGAGGCGTTCCATCTCGTCATGCATCGCCGGCTTGAACGTTTTGCCCCACACGCGGAGTGTGAATTTGTTTTCGTAATCATATGCGAACATCAGCTTTGTCGCTTCATCACGGAATTCGGCACCTTTGAACTCATCTTCTGTATCTCTGATTTTCCCGCCGAACTCTTCCATATCGGCAAGTCTGTCCCAGCCTTCTTCACAGCAGATATAGTGCGCGATCCCGTTGGACAGATGGTCCTGCTCGTCGACATACGCTTCCGCTATTTCTTTTGCGGTGACTTTGGAGCACGGATTTGTGCATGCTGATTCCCAGTGGTCTACTCCCGTGCCTGCTGCACCGCTTCGTTTAACGGCACCTTTTTCCACTACCACGACTTTAAGTCCTCTCCTCGCCGCCGCGATAGCCGCGAAACAGCCTGCCATTCCGCCTCCGAGCACCAGAACGTCGCATTCGATATTCTCCTCTTTGCCGAATTCATTGGCATAAGGCCATTTGATTTCGCTCATATAGATCGTTCCCCTTTCTGAAATTTTTCATTTTGCTTTTTTTCATAACATAAGTTATAAATTATACTATGCGTAAATTTCGTAAAACGCAATATGTATTTTGCAAAATGTAAGATTTTGTTATACATATATTATTTTGCATTTCATATAATGTTTAAGTATAATCAAATCGGATCATATATAGAATTATCAGGAGGATCATCGTATGGCCGGATTAAAAACAATAAGTGAACAGGTATATCAGACATTGTATGAGGAAATTACTTCCGGGCAGCTGCAGCAGGGTGAAAAGCTGACTCTGAAAATGATACAGAACAGACTCGGTGTCAGTTCTTCTCCGATAAGAGAAGCTCTGACACGTCTCAGTGACGACGGACTGATCTCATATCAGCCGAATATCGGCATGACCGTCATCAGTCTTTCTAAAAATGATGCCTCCGAAATATTCGCCCTTGCCAGGGAGTTCGACTCCATGGCTCTCAGATTTGCCTGGGCTGCAGGCGCAAGGGACGATCTCATTGCCCAGCTGAAACATGTCCAGCAGGATGCCGCCGCGGCGCTGGAATCAGGCAGACAGGATGAATGGCTGCTTCTTTCAGACGAATTCCACAATGTTATCTTCAGACACTGCGGCAATTCCCGGCTCATGGACGCTGCTGAAAAAAGCCGCAAACAGATCAGCGTGCTTTCTCATCTCTACCAGCAGGACGCTGTCAATATGCGCGAAATACAGAAAGAGCATGATGAAATACTGGCTGCACTTGAAGAAGGAGATATCCGGCATGCCGATAAACTCATGCGCGCCCATCTTGATTCATCCGGCAGAAAAGGACTGGCATTATTTGATTGAAAAAATGGCAAATGATATAATCATTTGCCATCATCTCTTTCTCAGCGCAGCATCGCTGCCCGATATTTTTATTCTTTATACAGCGGTCTTTCATGGTACTTCGTATGAAGCAGTTCATGTGCTCTGCTGCCTCCCGGCATACCGAGATAGTCTTTATACAACGCCTTGATCGCCGGATTGTTGTGCGATTTCCGGATGAACATTTTCCGGTCTTCGCTGTAAAGCGCTTTGGCGCGTTCTGCTTTGATGTCCCGCCAGTTGCGCACGTTGGCCTGCTGTATAGGCTGGCCTCCTCCATTGACGCACCCGCCCGGACAGGCCATGATCTCGATGAAGTCAAGATCCAGTTCTCTGCTGCGCACCTGCTCCAGGAGCTTCCTCGCATTGCCGAGACCGTGCGCGCATGCCGCGCGCAGAGTAATGCCCGCCACTTTTATTGAGGCGATTTTTATTCCTTCCTGCCCGCGGATCGCTTCATACTCTATGTTGTCTGCGCTGGTGCCGGTGAGTATGTCGGCCGCTGTACGGAGAGCCGCCTCCATCACGCCGCCGGTAGCCCCGAATATTACTGCCGCACCTGTAGCGCCGCCGAACGGATCATCGAAGTCGCTGTCTTCCAGGCTTGGAAAATCTATGCCTACATCATATATCATTTTGGCGAGTTCTCTTGTTGTCAGCACTACATCGACGTTCGGATATCCGCCGTTCTGCATTTCCGGCCTTTTGGCCTCGAATTTTTTGGCTGTGCACGGCATCACTGACACAACGACGATGTCTTTTGGATCTATGCCTTCTTTTTCCGCATAATAACTTTTCAGTATCGCTCCGAACATGGTATGTGGTGATTTGCACGAGGAAAGATTATCCAGCATATCCGGGAAATTATGTTCACAGAACTTGATCCAGCCCGGCGAGCATGATGTTATCAGCGGCAGCCTGCCGCCTCCTCTTATTCTGTCAATAAGCTCCGTGGCTTCTTCCATTATCGTCAGGTCCGCGCCGGTATCCGTATCGAACACTTTATCAAAGCCGAGTATTCTCAGGGCCGATACCATACGTCCTGTTACCGGTGTCCCGATAGGCAGCTGAAATTCTTCGCCCAGCGCTGCTCTGACAGCCGGCGCAGTCTGCACCACAACATGTTTTGCCGGATCATATATTGCATTCCAAACTTCATCGATATCGCTTTTTTCATGAAGTGCGCCGACCGGGCACACGTTGATGCATTGTCCGCAGTTTACGCACGAAGTATCAGCCAGCTTCATTCCGAAAGCCGCTCCGATTTCTGTATTGAATCCTCTGTTCATAGTGTCTATGACACTGACGGTCTGAACATTTTTACAGACGCTGATGCATCTTCTGCACAGTATGCACTTATTCGGATCCCTTACTATCGACACTCCTATATCCAGCGGTTTCTTTTTTGTTTCACCTTCGAATCGTATGGTGTCTACAGATAGCTTGTTGGCCAGAGTCTGCAGCTCACAGTTCATCCAGCTTCTGGTGCAGGTCTGGCAGCTGGAATTATGGTTGGAAAGGATCAGTTCTATATTCACCCTTCTGGCCTCCATTACTTTCGGCGTATGTGTCAGTACTTCCATGCCTTCCGCCACCGGATGCACGCATGCTGCCTGGAGGGCTTTTGCGCCCTTTACTTCCACTATACACATACGGCAGCAGCCCATCTCATTGATATCTTTAAGATAACAGAGTGTCGGTATCTGTATGTTTACTTCCTTTGCCGCTTCCAGTATCGTATAGTCTGCCGGAACGTAAAGGCTTATGCCGTCTATTTTCATATTTACTTTGTTCATAGTTTACGCTCCTTTCTCAAGCATTGTTGAATATCGACTTGAACGGACATTTCGCCAGACATGTACCGCATTTGATGCAGTTATCCTGATCAATGACATAGCCGTTCTCCTTGTCGCCGTGTATGCATTCTGCCGGACAGTTCTTCGCGCAGATGCCGCACTTCCTGCATGTTTCGCTGTCGATAATATATCTGATCATTGATTTGCACACTCCCGCAGGACATTTCTTGTCTACGACATGCGCAATATATTCGTCTTTGAAATATCTCATCGTCGACAATATCGGATTCGGCGAAGTCTGACCCAGTCCGCACAACGCGCTGGCCTTGATATTCCTTGCCAGTACTTCCAGTTTGTCCAGATCTTCAGGCTCGCCCTGGCCTTCTGTTATCCTGGTGAGTATTTCCAGCATTCTCTTGGTGCCGATCCTGCACGGAGGACATTTGCCGCACGATTCATCTACTGTGAATTCCAGGAAAAACTTTGCCAGATCAACCATACAGGTATCTTCGTCCATTACTATAAGCCCGCCTGAGCCCATCATCGAACCCATATCTACAAGTGAGTCGTAGTCTATAGGCGTGTCCAGTCTGCTCGCAGGAATGCATCCGCCCGAAGGTCCGCCGGTCTGAGCAGCTTTGAATTCCTTGCCGTTCGGTATGCCTCCGCCTATGTCATAAATGATTTCTCTGAGTGTCATCCCCATCGGAACTTCCACCAGTCCGGTATTATTGATTTTCCCGACAAGCGAGAATACTTTTGTTCCTTTGGATTTTTCTGTGCCTATACTCGAAAACCAGTCCGCGCCGTTGAGAATTATCAGCGGTATATTCGCATATGTTTCAACATTGTTCAGTATTGTCGGCTTGCCGAATACTCCCTTCACTGCCGGGAACGGCGGTCTCGGATGAGGTTCGCCTCTTTTTCCTTCTACAGACGTCAGGAGTCCGGTTTCTTCTCCGCACACGAACGCTCCGGCGCCGAGCCTGATTTCCAGATGAAAATTGAATCCTTTGCCGAATATATCATTCCCCAGCAGGCCGTATTCTTCAGCCTGTTTTATTGCCAGCCCGAGTCTTTCGACTGCCACCGGATATTCCGCTCTCACATATATATAGCCCTGATCTGCTCCTATCGCGTAACCGGCTATGATCATAGCCTCTATAACCGAATGCGGATCGCCTTCCAGCACCGACCTGTCCATAAATGCCCCAGGATCGCCTTCATCGGCATTGCAGCATACATATTTCTGTTTCACCTGCTGGCTCGCCGCGAAGCCCCATTTTACTCCCGTCGGGAAGCCTGCGCCGCCTCTGCCTCTGATCTGCGAATCTTTTACGGTCTGCACGACATCCTCGGGGCTCATTTCCGTAAGGACTTTTTCCAGCGCCCTGTATCCGTCCATGGCTATGTATTCATCGATATTTTCCGGATCGATACAGCCGCAGTTCCTGAGGGCATTTTTTTTCTGCAACTTGAAAAATGTCAGATCGCGGAGGGCATTCATGATCTTTTTTCCGTTTCCGTCATCTGCCAGCAGCCTCTCTACCGGCTGGCCTCCTTTTATATGCGATTCTGCTATTTCCCGCACATCTTCCGGTTTCACTCTGACGTATGTTATCTGATCCGGGTATGTGATCATTATCGGCCCCTGGGCGCACAGGCCGAAGCAGCCGGTTTTCACGACTTTCACTTCTTTTTCCAGACCGCCTGTCCTGATCTGCTTTTCCAGTTCTTTGATGATCTCAAGAGAATCCGAGGACTGACATCCCGCCACTCCGCAAACCAGGATCTGCATCCTGTATCCTTCTTTTACAGGTGTCTGCGGCGTCAGTCTGACTGCCATGTCCGCGCGTGTCTTTTCCCGGATGTCATGTATGTCAAAAATGCTTTTTATCATTATGTACACGCTCCCTTCTTCTGTTCCGAATACTCCGCAATAATATCGTCTACCTGATCCGGCGTTACTTTAGCGTAAACTTTTCCATTTACCATTACTACGGGAGCCAGTCCGCACGAACCTAAGCAGCGGCAGGAATCCAGTGAAAACTTGCCGTCATCAGTGCATTCGCCCACATCTATCGAAAGTTTCATCCTGAATTTGTCCAGTATGTCTCCGGCCCCTTTTACATAACATGCAGTGCCTATACATACTTTGATCTGATATTCCCCTTTCGGGTAAATAGAGAACGCCGTGTAGAAACTCACTACTCCGTAAATTTCCGCCAGCGGGATATCCATTTTCTTCGAGATATACACCTGTACCTCGAACGGCAGATATCCATACAATTCCTGTGCCTCGTGCAGTACCTGTATCAGCGAACCCCTGGTATCCTTATACCTGGTGATTATTTCATCGAGCTTCGCAGTCCTGTCGTCATGCGCCCGGCACTCGTTACAGCATTTTGTCATCGCCTGACTCTCCTTTCCTGAATTGTTCACTTTATTTTTCTGATGGCTGCGGTTTTGAATTTTGATTGTATATAGAAAGATACAAATAATGCAAAATCCACGCCATTCCATTCTGATCATGCCAATATTTTTATTTCGTCAGAGTATTCTTCAACACCCCGACAGCCCGATATATTCAGTTTATTATGCAAATGCTGGTTCATCGCCCGGAAAGACACACCTGAAGTACTGCGTATGGACGACATCGTGATTTTTTTAACAATTTTTCTTAAGTATACTATTTTTTTATCGAATAGTCAAGAGGCGCGCGCCAGACGATGGAATATGCAGTTTCAGGGATCACGGCCGTTTGTATGTCCTATTCAGTGATTCGATGCGGCCTGCAGACCTCAAACCACCTATCCTGTGCAGCCCGTAAATTTACTCTTCTCGTCCAATTTTCAAAATCTTCCGATATCATATTGATATTCTCATCCGCCTAAGGTAGAGTTGAATCAACAGCAAAGGCTGCAGGAAGGAGACCAATCATGAAAACCGACAAAATAGTTCAGACACTCGTCGACGGCTACGGAAACTGGATGGAAAACCCTAAGACAGAAAACGGGAAAGGTTCATGTGCAAAAATGACTCAGGAACTTTATCCTTATGATAATATTTTTTCACCGATCAGAGTCAACCGTACGGTCATCAAAAACCGCGTGGTGATGGCTCCAATGGGAAATCTTCAGATGGCTGAGGAAACAGGCCGCCCGAATCAAAAAATGCTTTCTTACTTTTTCGAAAGAGCGAAAGGCGGAACAGGTCTCCTGACGACGGGACTCATCCCGATCAGCCACGGCATCGACAATACCGTCACCGAACCCGGGAATCTTTCATATTTCCCGCGCATAGACCGCAGCAGGACAGTATTCTCCGGCTGGCGCGATCTCGCCCAGGGCGTCCACGCGTACGGAAGCAGGATATTTGTTCAGGTCACCGCGGGAATGGGCCGCGTCGGTGCTCCGACATGTCTGCTCAGTATGCACAAACTGCCGGGATCCGCATCATTCAATCCTAACTTCTACATTCCGGAAATGCCCTGCCTGCGGCTGACCGACAGGCAGCTCGATAGAATAGTCAAAAACATGGGGCAGGCCGCAGCAGACAGCATGACCATCGGGCTTGACGGCATCTACCTGCACGGACATGAAGGATACCTGCTCGAACAGATGACAAACACCGCCTTCAACCGCCGCGTCCTCGGAAAGTATTCTGACTGGCAGAAGTTCGGCATTGACTGCGTACTCGAAATGAGGAAGCGCGTCGGTCCTTCCTTCCCGATAATGTACAGGATCGATCTTTCGCTGGCGCTCAACGAAACATACGGCGAAAAGATGGACGAAGTTAAATCTCTCAGCAAGTTCAAAAACGGGAGAACAATCGCCGAAACACTTGAATACATGGACAGCCTCGTAAGAGCCGGCGTCGACATGTTCGACGTAGACCTCGGCTGCTACGACAACTGGTGGCTCCCGCATCCTCCTGCAGGAATGCCGGCAGGCTGCTTCCTCGATATTTCACGCATTGTCAAGGAGCACTTCGCGGAGTGCGGCATCAAGTCGAACGCCGGCATCGATGTCCCGGTTGTTGCCGTCGGCAAACTCGGCTACCCGGACCTGGCCGAAAAAGCGCTGCGCGACGGTGACTGCGATATGGTAATGCTCGGACGTCCTCTGCTCGCAGATCCGCACTGGTGCCGAAAAGCATACGAAGGCCGGGTCCGCGACATCAGGCCGTGCATCGGCTGCCAGGAAGGATGCGTCAATGAATTCGTTGAGGGCGGTCACATTCAGTGCACAGTCAATCCGCGCACCGGATTCGAGGATATATTCCCGCAGACGCCGCATCCGGCGGAAAAACCGAAAAAAATCGCTGTCATCGGAGGAGGCCCTGCAGGAATGGCATTTGCCCTAACTGCCCGGGAACGCGGCCATTCAGTCGAAATACTTGAAAAGTCCGCTCATCTTGGGGGAAGAGTCGTCCCGGGTTCCACGCCGAAGATCAAATTTGATTTTGCCAATTATCTGGAATACCTGCAGAACCGCTGCGCAGATGCGGTGGAGTCGGCAGACGGCAGGTTCACGATAAAGCTCAATACTGCCGCTGATCCCGGTACTGTCAAATCGGGTAATTACAATGCAGTAATATTCGCCAACGGTTCAGCGAATATCGACCCGCCTTTCCTCGGCAGAGACAGGATCAGATGCGTTCAGGCAACCGATGTTCTTGTCGATCCTTCACTTCTCGGCGACGCTGAAAAAGTCGTCGTAGTCGGAGGCGGCATCGTCGGCTGCGAGACCGCTTACTGGCTCGCCTATGAACAGAACCGCAGCGTCACCATAGTGGAAATGGTAAGTCAGATGATGGACGGCGCCTGTACGGCCAACCGCGGGCACCTGCTGCATTATATGGAAAAGAAAGGCGTACTGCTGTACAACTGCGCCGAAGTGCTCTGCTTTGATACCGGCAAAGTCATCGTTGAATGCAATACAGAAAACGTGCCTGATCCGTACAATACATGGCAGCCGATACTGCCTAAGAATATCGGGAATCCTTTGGCAAAAAAAATCGGCAGCGCCAAAACGGAGAAGGAGATACCTGCCGATCTCGTAGTGCTTGCCATGGGCGGACGCGGCGACGATGCCATGTATTTCGAAGCTCTGAAAGCACACGCCGCGCCGGAGATATATCTCATCGGCGACAGTTTCAAAGCAGCCCGTGTGCTCGAAGCCACGCGTGCAGCATACAGGCTTGCGTTGACTATATGACAGCACACTTGATATCGGTCCGTGCAATGTCGGAATGTAAAAATAAAGCTCTGAAAAATGCTCATCGCTGCGATGGGCATTTTATTATATGCGGCCGGTCCGGCTCATCCTTTGTGTCCGGCGAAAAAAGACAACGTAATACTCCCAAGCTCTTCCGGCGTTTCCCGGAAACCGTTTTCAGTCCATATCCGTAAAACACAGGAGACCGTGGACGCGACGAATCCTATATTATATTTATCGTATTCCGGCTGCCCCATCAGATGGGTGAACGGCATCGTTTTCGATAAAATTTCCGAAGTATCGAGGCAGGTTTTTTCCACGATATAAAACATCCCGCTGCGGTCAAGCAGGGACAGGACGTTTTTGGGTATCGGGAAATGAATGAAAAGGTTCCTGATATTGCTTTCCATATCTTCCGGTGCCTTCACATATTTTTTGTTCAGATCCATCCACATCCTGACAAGATATCTTTCGAGAACTTCTTCTTTCGTCATGTAATTCCTGTAAAAAGTCTGGCGCGTCACCTGCGCCTCCTGGCATATCTGCGTCACCGTAATCTCGCGGAAGACATTACTGCCCATGAGATCTAAAAGCGCACGCGTTATCATTTCCTGCGACACCATTGCCTGCGGGGCGCTGCTTACGTGGTACATGTTACAAAACCTCCGAATTTGTATAACTTCTCCGCACTTTATTGTAATAAAGATTCTTCAGTAATATTATCATATCGAAAAAAGTGTTACAAGTGTAACACAAACAGAAAGGATGGTAAGCCATGAGTATTCTCGAAGGAAAAAGAGCTATTGTCACAGGTGCAAGTTCCGGAGTCGGCTATGGAGCGGCACTTCGTTTTGCCCAGGAAGGTGCGGATGTAATAGCCGCGGCCAGGAGACTGGAAAAGCTGAATGAATTGAAAGATGATGCGGAATCGCGCGGGTTCAAGGGAAAAATATTTCCTGTGCAGTGCGATATACTCAATGAAGATGATCTCAGCGCTCTTGTCCAAACTGCCGCTGATACAATGGGCGGAATTGACATTCTTGCGTGCATTGCGCAGGCAGGGCTGAATGATCAGCGTTTCACAATGGAAACAGATCCGGACAATGCGCGCGTGTTCTTCAACGGCGGTCCGATATACACAATGCTTCTGATTCAAAAATGCATGCCGTATTTCCAGGAGCAGAATTACGGCAGAATAATAACCTGCGCATCCGGCGCCGGCGTTTCCGCGACTCCGGGCTTCACCGGCTACAGCATGGCCAAAGCCGGGATCGTGGCACTTACCAGACTGTGCGCCAAAGAATTCGCCAAATATGGAGTTGTCACAAACTGCTTCCTTCCGGTTATAAAAGCCGCCGGATTTGATACCAGCGATCAGGGGCGCCAGGCAATGGAAATGCTCAAACAGATGATCCCTGTCGGCTATGTCGGAGACGCATACGAAGACGGCTCGCCGATCCTTGCTTTCCTCGCGAGCGAAGGAGCAAAATATATCAATGGACAGTTCGTCTGCATAGACGGAGGTCTTAACCTTATAGTTTGATTCAGACGCGCCGGACAGCATTCCGGCATGATAATCAATTCCACCGTGCGGATATGCCGTATCACGGCTCTCAGCCGCCTTCATATCTGCGCGATGGAATTTTCTTATAATATCTGATCTTTATCCTCATGATCGATCATGCCCAGTGCGCCGTTTTCCAGTACATACATCACCGTGCCGTACGCTTCTTCGCCGATTTTGTCATAAAGCCGGCCTGCGCTCATGCTTTCTCCCGCTATCGTATACGGACTGTTGGCGACATAGCCGATATGACCGAGCCCATCGATCTCGACCTTTATCGCTTCACTGTCAAAATTATTGTCCGGTTCTTTTACCAGCCTGACCTTCATGCCCCGTTCCAGAAATTTCTGCCCGTATCTGTAGTTCATACCTGTAATTGTAAAATACATCCTGTCCATAATAGATGAGCCCCCTTCTTTGATATTCATGTATTCTATAATCAAAGTATATCGAACGGTGACGGCAAGTATGGGTAAAATAATCCCCTGCTGAAGATTTACTGTATTTTTTTATTTGCAGCAGAAAATGTGATACAATGGAAAACAGCCGCGCCGCTGCGGGGCTTTAAACTTTCAGAGGGGCACAGAGGTGAAGAAGAATACCGCACTATATTTAATATTGCTTTATATGATCTGGGGCTTTAACTGGGTCGTCATGACTACAGCGAACCGTTATTTCCCGCCGATTCTTTTTGTTGCCCTGCGCTTCACGTTCGGAGCAATATGTCTTCTTATATTTTGCCGTATCAGAAAAATACCGTTCCCAGAGACCAGATACTTGCCCTGGATCGCCCTGAGCGGACTTCTTCTCATGGCCGTCGGCAATATTCTCGTACAGATCTCGACGCAATATCTCGGTGCCGGCATGGTGGCGGTCCTGGACTATACGATGGCTGTATGGATGACCATACTCGCGGTGATTTTCCTCCGCGAAAAAATCACTCTGCGGAAAGCTGCCGGAATCGCGCTCAGCGTTGCCGGTCTGTTTATTCTGATGCAGGTGGATATACACGGGAAACTGTGGGCTATCGGCTTGACGATTCTTGCCGCAGTCACCTGGGCAATAGCGAACCTGATAGTCAAAACAAAACTAAGCGACTGTGCAATGATTCCCGTAACGGCATGGCAGATGACTTTCGCCGCCGCCGTGCTCGATATATATGTAGGGATTTTTCCTCAGGGCACAGTAAACTGGTGTCTGCCTGCAGTCAACGCATTGCTGTATAATGGGATCTTCGCGTCAGCACTTGCATTTGTTCTCTGGAGTATTATCCTTGACCGCATGGAAGCCGGCAAAGCGTCGGTCGCAGTAATGGCGGTTCCTGCCATCGGTGTTCTGTCCGGTGTGATCTTTCTCCATGAACCCATGACTCCGGGAATCGCAATCGGTATGGCGATTCTGTTTGCAGGCATTCTGACAGTTCTCAGTATTAAGACGGCTGCGGAATAATTACCGGGTCGGAATCAATACACAGTCTGAACCAATACCCGATTAGTAATACATCCAATCAGTTGTACGGCCTCGTCGACATGTAAACACCCGCGGCCCAGATCAGAAACAGCACTATCGGCACGAATTTGAATCTGACCATTATCGCCGCATACTCACGGATGAAGGCGTTCGGATAATAATAGCCCGACGTCCTGCTTCCCACGCCCTCGCCCTTCAGTCCGACACGCCGCGCATATGTCCCGGTGCGGAAGACATGATAATCGCTCGTCACGAAAATGCAGCGGTAATCCGTGCGCTCCTCGGCGTCGGTGATCTGATCGATCAGTTCTTTGCAGTACAGCATGTTTTCATAGGTAGTCGTTGAGCGGTCTTCCATCAGTATGCAATGCTCCGGTATTCCTTTCTCCAGCAGATACTTTTTCATAGCAAACGCTTCGGATACGACTTCGTCCGCCCCCTGCCCGCCGGAAACGATTATCCTCGCCCTGTCTCCGGATTTATGGAATACATCTATTCCCTTATCGAGACGTCCTGCCAGAAGCGGCGTGACATCCCCGCTTTTCAGAAGGCCCGCGCCGTGAACGATGATAAAATCACAGTCCATGTTTTTAGGCATATATCTGTACAGCAGCGAATAAATGAAAAGCGCCGTGAACGTGAACCCCAGATAACAAAGCATGATTATTACCAGCACTGCAAGATATGCCCATATTGTATTGATATAGGGATTGCTTATGGCATACAGCGAAAAAAAGCTTCCGCCCCACACAGCCAGGACCAGCAGGATCGACAGGCAGTTCGGCAGCCGCAGCCCCTCGCGCCGTATCGACTGCACACCCGCAGCAATAAACAGAATCGACACCGCCAGTATCCCCAGCGGGACAAGCAGAAGCAGCAATGCGGACATTATTGTTGTCGCAGCGGCATTCCTGGTGCAGTACAGCACCGCGATCACCGCCGAGCACAGAAAGGACAGCAGATAGACAGCATTCCTGAATCTGCGCTTTTCTCTGATAAAAGAAATAATAAATACTATGCCGAAAAACAGCGGAAAAAATTTTATAACCATAATACCTTGCTGACCGCAGCAGCTGTTATGCCCGTCAGCCGGACGGGATCCGGCGGTTTAATGATATAACTGATATTACGATATAATTATAATCTGCTTTGATGTATTAATCAAATCGGTGCGGTAATACCAACGGCCTGCTTTGTCAGATCCGTTTGCAAAATTTTCTCCGATGACATGGCAGATGAAAAAGTATATCCCATTGGCTGGAAATCAGTATTGCTGTCCTCATCTCATTGCGAAACAGGGCATACAAACAGCCGCATCCGGCTCGCCGCAGGAAACAACAAAGCGGGCATGCATTTTATACATGTCCGCCGTGCTGTGCGTTATACGCGTGTTTAGTTATATGTTATCAGGAAAAAATTCGTAAAATGTGCCGGTTCCTTTGGCCATGGCCGCTTTGTAAAGCATTCCCGACATGGCGATGTCCTGTATGGCCATGCCGACTGTATCGAAAATTGTTATTTCCTCATCATTTTCTCTGCCCGGTTTATTGCCGAGTATGATCTCACCGATTTCTCCGTATACGTCTTCAGCTTTGATCACGCCTTCTTCTATAGCATGGTGTGTCTCTCCGTTTTTAGCGCAGAGCAGTCTGTTGTCGTTCACGATCTTGGCGCCTTTGAATACGTCGGCGAACATTTCCTGCTTATATGGCATGTCTGCGCCGATGCATGTGATATGTGTGCCCGGTCTGATCCAGTCGCGCTGTATTACTTTTTCCAGTCCGCGGGTAACGGTAACAATGACGTCGGCTCCTTTTACAGCCTCTTCAGGAGTCTCACAGGCGATAATGTTAAGGCCGAGTTCTTCCTTCATTTCCTTAACGTAAGTTTCCAGTTCTTCCGGGAAGATGTTCCAGACGCGGACTTCTTTGAAATCACGGACTCTGGAGATGGCGCGGAGCTGTCTGCGCGCCTGGTTGCCGGCTCCGATGACGCAGAGGACAGAAGAATCCTTGCGCGAAAGATACTTTACGGATATCGCACCCGCCGCGCCTGTACGGCAGCCTGTGATCCAGGTACCGTCCATGACTGCGAGAAGAGCGCTCGTGTTCGCATCGAAAAGCATTACTGTATTCATCCCCGTCGGCAGACCGATTTCCGGGTTTTTGTCGTAGCCGCCGGATGAAGCCTTGATCAGCATGTATCCGCTCTGCAGATCCATGCCGCTTTTGAAATCTACGCCTTCATGTGTTCCTGGTTTGACTACCGACATAAAATCCGGTATTACTGTCTGCCCGCTGTTGAACGCCCGGTAGCCGTCCTCGACAGCTTCCTGTATTTTGTCCAGGTCGATCAGTTCGCCGACCTCGTCTTTGTTGAGTAATAAAGTTTTCATGGTGTTCTCCTTCCTTTCCGGTTTTGTTTCTGTTTTCTATTTACTTCCGTTCAGAAACACTCCCCCGACTTCATTGCCGCTGAAAAGTTCCCCGAATTTATCTACATCCCAGTTTCCGGATGTGAGCACTGCGCAGACTTTTTCATCGCTGCGTACATCTATTTTCTTTTCCTGCAGGGCGGCGACAACGACGGACGATGTCGGCTCTGCCAGAAGCTTGGCCTTATCGGCGATCAGATTCACCGCCTCGATTATGCCGGCTTCGGAAACCGTTACGATATCATCTACATATTTTTCAATGATCGGATAGGGATTGTCGCCTGTGCTTCCGCAGGTGATCCCGTCTGCGATCGTCGGCTGACTTTCCATTGATGTTTTTCTGCCCTGACGGCGGCTTTCGTAATACGCGCAGCTCGCTGCGGCCTGTACTCCGATCACTCTTATTTCCGGCTTTGTTTCCTTGACGGCTGTTGCTATACCTGAAATCAGTCCGCCGCCGCCGATCGGCACGACGATAGTATCAACATCTTCAAGGTCGTTCATGATTTCTGTCGCGATGGTGCCCTGTCCGGCCATTACATCATAATCTTCATATCCGTGAACGATCGTGAAGCCGTATTTATCCACTTCCTCTTCAACTTTCTTCCAGCGCTCCGCATATCTGCGATCCCAGAGGATGACTTCGGCGCCCATATTTTTTGCATTTCGTATCTTTATCTCAGGTGCATCTTCCGGGATTATTACCACTACCCTCACACCGAGCATTCTGCCCGCATAGGCGCAAGCCTGCGCATGGTTTCCCGATGAACTCGTTATTATGCCTCTGTTCAGTTCTTCTTCCGACAGCGACAGCATTTTGTTCAGTGCTCCTCTTAATTTAAAGGCCCCTGTTATCTGCAGCATCTCAGGTTTCAGATAAACGCTGCATCCGAGCGCATCATCCATATTTTCTTCCCTTAACAAGGGTGTATGCCTGATATAGCTGCCGATCCTCTGCTCAGCATCATGTATGTCTCCAATCGATACCGTCGTTTTTCCCATAATAAAACTCCTTCGTAATAGTGCATCTTGTTTACACTTTTAGTATACGAAGGAGCATGCTATATAACAACTTCCAAGTTATATGCATATACCCATAACTATTTGTTATATCACTTATTGGAACAGTTCTGTCAGGTCCGCGATAAGTTCATGCGCTGTATCAGACATGGTGTTGTCGCTTTCCATTACATAACCGAGTGTGAGATCCGCATCTTCACCTTCTATTTTCAGTGAATGGATCCCCCGGTCATCCGCTTCCGAGTAACTCACATCTATTCCCAGCACTGCCAGATCGGTTTCCAGCAGCATATCATCAGTAAGGTGTTCGCTGTTTGTATGGATCTTGGTCATTTTTATCTGGTTCGGTAATATACCTACATTTATTTCATTGAGATGATGCTCGATGGAGAAAAAATCATTGACGCCGCCGACAAATTTCAGTTCCCGCAGCTGATCCGCCGTTACAGAACCGCTGTTGTACATTGGATGCTCAGGTCCCACGAAAATGCAGGCCTTTCTTTTGGCTATTTCATTGAAGCAGAGATTTTTATGTGAAATAATATGCCGGAAAGCCTTGATCTGTTTCTGGGAAATGAAAAGTATGCCGATTTCGGAAATGCCGTGAGAAACATTTTCAGTTATTTCTTCAACGGTCCCCTGGAAATATTCAATAGTTATATCCGGATTCCGATCATATATTTTGGTCAGAAGATGTGACATGACATGACTTTGATATGTCGAAATACTGAACATCTTGTCTTTGATATTCATTTCTTCTTCAGTTATCAGACTGGCATTTTTCAGTATGGTAACAGCATATTCGTGTACGGTTTTCCCGTAATCGGTAAGTCGCAGTCCCTTGCTGGTTCTTTCAAATAACTCCTTGCCGAGTTCATTTTCAAAACCGCGTATGACTTTGCTCACGTTCGGCTGCGAAGTATAAAGCGCTTCCGCCGCCTTGCTCAGACTCCCGCATTCGCAGGCTGCAATAAAAAACTCTATTTGCTTCAGTTCCATAATTACACCTTCTGTCCGGCACCGCAGATCCGCATAGCCGCCAGCGCATATATTTTCGCCGCCTCGACCATGTCATCTATATTGCAGTACTCATTCGCTTTATGGATAACGGCCGGAGAACCCGGCCCGAAAACCAGCGCCGGGATGCCCTGCCTGTGGAAAACACCGTTGTCTCCCGCTGCCAGAAACCCGCACTGTTCTCCATCATGCCCTGTCGCTTCTCTGATGCTCTGTGACAGCACTTCGACAAGTTCCGCATCCGCCGGGAATCTGACCGCGTTCGTACATCTGCTGATTATCTCCACTTCCGCATCCAGATCAGGATCGGCCGCCGACATTTCGGCGATCTTCCCGCGTATCACATTTATTACTTCATTATAATCCTGTCCCGGAACAAATCTGCAGTCAACAGTAAACGAGCATTCATCCGGCACTGCATTCACAGCCTGTCCTCCTGAAATACAGCTGATATTCATACTGAATCCATTGAGGAACGGATCGCGTTTATACGTTATCTCACGCCCGTCGAGCGAACCGAGCATCCTGATGATCTCCGCCGCCTTTACAACTGCATTGACCCCTGTTTCCGGCCTGCCGCCGTGCGCGCTCCTGCCGCGGACTTTAACGCGCAGCCATGCGCATCCCTTGAACGCCGTCACGATTTTCATTTCTGTCTGTTCCGCGTTAATGAACATATCCGGTACGCACTTGCCCGTTGCCGCGATGTAATCTATTCCGTACGGTCCTCCGGTCTCCTCGTCCACTGACGCGATAAACTGTACATCGCCCTGCAGGCTGACGCCGCACTCAGCCAGCGCTTTCATGGCCATGAAACATACCGCCAGCCCGCCTTTCATATCGGCTGCGCCGCGTCCGAAAAGGCAGCCGTTCCTGACCTCGGCTTTGAACGGATCGGTTTCCCATTCCGGTTCATCGGCCGGCACCACATCATAATGCCCGCCCATCGCCAGAGTCCTGCCATGGCCGCATCCTTGCAGAGAAGCTATGAAATTAGTTCCTCCCGGAGGCAGCGACAGCTTTTCGCCTTTGATCCCGATCTTCGCGAATTCCCCGTCAAGATAATCCGCCATCTGCTCATAGTACTTTCCGGCGCCCGGCTTCCCTGACACCGACGGAACAGCGATCAGATCAGATGCGATACGTATCAGGTCATCTCTGCCAGCGTCTATTATTTCCATTACTTTTTTTTCTGCATCATTCATAGCCTTATCTCCTGTTACGAGAAATATTATATCATTATATTCCTGTCCGATATATCGCAATTTATCGACAGCTGATATGCTGCCGATAAATTGTTTTATGTGATTTATAAATGTAATATACATATCTGAACTTTATAATCCGTATGCTGCATTTAATGCGTATTGAAAATCTTTAATAAGATCTTCCGTATTTTCTATTCCGGCAGAGATTCTCAGAAGTCCGTCGGAAATTCCTATTGCCATTCTTTCCTCTTTGGTCATGTCGCTGTGCGAACTCATCGGAGGATAAGACATCGTCGTTCTGTAACCGCCGAGCGTCATCGCGTAATGACAGAGATGCATGTTGTCCATGAACTTGTTCATTTGTTCTCTGTCCTCAGGAAGTTCGATGCTCAGCATGCCGCCGAAATATTTTCCGAACTCTTTGACTGCGAGCTCATGCTGAGGATGACTTGCCAGTGAAGGATGATAAACTGCCTTTACATATGCCGATTTCTCAAACATTTCCGCCAGAGCAGCGGCGTTTTCAGCCTGCTTCCTGACTCTGAGATTCAGTGTCCTTATGCCTCTGCATACGAGCCATGAGGAGAACGGATCGCTCTGCGTGCCGAGAAGCACCTGGAGTTCATAGGCCTTGTCAACATATTTAGCCGATCCCGTAACTGCTCCGCATACAGCATCGCTGTGTCCGTTGGCAAACTTAGTCAGACTGTTGACTACCAGGTCGGCTCCCATCTTGAGAGGCCTTGCCAGCGCGCCGGTCATGAATGTATTGTCAATGATAAGGATCGCGTCATTCGCATGAGCGATCTCCGAAATTTCAGCTATATCAGGCACTGAGATCAGAGGATTGGAAACTGTCTCAGTGTAAAGGATAGTCGTATTCGGTCTTACATTGCTTCTGACAGCTTCGAGATCCGTGAAATCAACGAATGTAGTCTCGACTCCGTACTTCGCCAGGATCTTTGTAAATATTTCGATCGTTTCTCCGTACAGTGTCTGATCTGAAAGGACATGGTCTCCGGCTTTTGTATTAGCAATTATAGCTGTCGAGATAGCAGCCATGCCGGATGAACAGGCAATGGATGTTTCTCCGCCTTCAACATAGCTCATCAGTTCAGCCAGAGCAGTCCTGTTCGGGTTGCGGTTTCTGTTGTAGCAGAATCCGTGCTCGTCATAGCGCTTCTGAAGATCGTCCAGATCCTTTACATTATGCGCAGTCGACATATGTATCGGCAGGGCTTCAGGATCTGATGCAGGGTATGAGAAATATGCTCCTGCTTCAAGGATGTTGCTTTCAAAATCGAAATTATCATCAAAATCTTTAAACATTTTTTCTCCTTCTTCTATTTGTAATAATCATTTTACCACATATCCCCGCACGATAGGCGGGGATATGTAAAAGTAATATTATATCATTAAGCGATCATGCTCGTTTTTCACGTTTTGCCATTGCCGCTTCTTTAGCTGCACGTATCTTGGCATTTGTCTCTTCAACTCTTGCAGCTACTTCTGGTTTGTCCTCATAGAACAGGGCGAAGTTCGGATCGACCTTTCCTATGCCGAGATATCTTGCTTTGTAATCCTTGAATATCTCGAAGAACTTGTTGCCCATTATCAGCAATGCAAGCAGGTTCGTGAATACCGGTATTACAAGGGTTATATCTACAATTGCCCAGAATGTATCAGGGCCGCTTCCTGTCAGTACGATCGATGTAACGATCACGATGTTCGGGATAGGGAATATGAATCTGAATGCAGATATGAGCTTATCCCTGACGATCGGATGATACCTGAGAAGGTGTCTTGCGCATGAGCAGTAGTATGTGAACCATCCTGTTGTTGTCGTTACTCCGAAGAGGAATGCGAGGAATCCGATGAAGTATTTACCGAATACGCCGAATCCGCTGTAGTAAGCCATCATTGTCAGTGTAACACCCGGTGTACCTGTTGTCCAAACGCCTGTGCTCAGTACAGCAAGAGCTGTGATGGAGCATACGAGCAGTGTGTCAACGAATACTTCGAATGATCCCCAGAGACCCTGTCTCATAGGATGTTCGCAGTCAGCCGAACCGTGGATGAACGGGGATGAACCCTGTCCTGCTTCGTTCGAGTTCATCGAACGGGCAATTCCGAATCTCATAGCCATGGATACTGTTGCTCCGGCGAAGCCGCCGACCTGAGCCGATGTGCCTGTGAAAGCATCATGGAATATCAGATAGAACATATGAGGAACAGCTGAATAGTTCATGCAGATCAGTACGAGTCCGCCGACGATGAATGCGCAGCACATGAAAGGAACTGCTTTTGTTGCGAATGCAGCTACTCTCGGTACTCCTCTGAAGATTACATAGAATACTATCAGGGAATAAACCAGTGTTACTGCGATCATGTTCCAGTTGAATGCCTGGTTCAGTGCTTCAGCGATCGTGTATGCCTGGCTGCCGCCGAGGAACTGTGCAATAAAGCCGATTCCGAAAGCTACTGCCAGAGGGCCGCCGATCTTAAGACCGAGATCCCATTTGATTCCTTTTTCTATAGTATATGTTGATCCGCCGAAATAGTTTCCGTTTTCGTCCTTTGAACGATAGTAGCATCCTAATGTAGCTTCTACGCATTTGATCATCATTCCGAAGAATGCCCAGAGCCACATCCAGAATACTGCTCCCGGACCGCCTGTCGCGATAGCCGTAGCTACGCCTGCGATATTACCGCATCCTACCGTTCCGCCTATGGCGATGGCAACCGCCTCGAACGGCGATACATGTCCTTTTTCCTTTTTCTTGGCTTCGGCACTCATCATATGTCCTGCCGTATTCTTCATTATATGATGGAAATGTCTCAGTGGAAACGCTCCCGATCTGATGAAGTAGTATGCACCAACGATGAGTACGAAGAATACAAACGGCAGACCCCACAGGAAACTGTCTATATTGGCTATTACTGTGCTCATTTTGCCCTCCTATTACATTTATAAATCACATTTCAGTAAATTGTTACCAATCCGGTCAATCTGACCTCTGAATCTCTCTCGCGTAAATTACTAATGATGCCTTGCTCACGAAGTTCCGGCCGCTAGCCTGCCGTATCCGTACAGCTTATGTTATAGGGATGATTCCGGATGACTTGAAGTGATAACTGATAACTGCATAATCAAATAAGTTCATTTTGAATTGTTGCATTTTTGTCATCCTGATTGGTGACTTCAATATAAACCGTATTCTTACTATAGAGTCAATATAATTTTCTCACTATTTTGACACCTCGAATTTCGAGCTGTTTTTTGCGCAGAACCGTTGAAATTCAGCCATTTCTATTTTTTGATACAGATTTTTTGGCCGATTTTATTGACTCTATTCCTAGATTAGAGATTAGACTTTAGGGCGAATCAAAGACTGATTAACCAAAAGATTCATAATTTCCAATAAAATTAAAGTACACATCAAACCACTTCATTTAAGGAGGAACTCAAATGTCAGAAAAACAGTATAAAGACGAATCAGAAATGCTATATCAGGGCAGAGTTGTCAAAGGTATGGACTTTGGAAAACCGGAAGCAATGCCGCTTTTCACAACAGCTGCTTTCACAATGAACAGCATGACCGAAGTCAAGAACGCTTATGCAAACGGCTTTACTTATGTAAGAACATCAAATCCTAACAGAGAAGCTCTTGCACAGGTTGTATCATTCCTCGAGGGCGGAGAAAAATCACTGATCTTCTCATCCGGAATGGGCGCAATCTCCACAACACTTATGACACTTGTCGGCCCTGGGGACCACATCATCTGCAACAGCAATATCTATGGTGAAACATTTGACGTTATGGGCAAGCTGCTGAGAAAGTTCGGCGTTGAAACTGAGCTGGTCAACTTCGATGATATGGACAATGTCAAGAATGCTGTTAAGCCTAATACAAAAGTTATCTACTCAGAAGTATGCGCTAACCCTACACTTAATATGTGCGACATCCCTGCAGCAGCAAAGATCGCTCACGACAACGGCGCACTTCTCATGATCGATAATACATTTACAACACCGATCGCAATCAAGCCTATCCAGTTAGGCGCTGACGTTGTTATCAACAGTCTGACAAAGTTCATGAACGGACACAGCGATTCACTCGGCGGCTCGATCACATCGACTGCAGAGATCATCGACGCTATCCACCCGGTAAGAATGCTCACAGGTACTCCTGGAGATCCTAATGCTTCATACAACATGTTCAAGAACTTCGAAACAATGTACTTAAGAGTATCGAGAGAACAGGCCAGCGCAGCTAAGCTTGCCAAGGCTCTCGAAGATCATCCACATGTATCGAAGGTCAACCACCCTTCACTCGTATCATTCCCTCAGCACGAGCTCGCAACAAAGCTCTTCAGATCAAACGAGGAAATGAGCGGCATGATGAGCTTCATCGTTCCTGAGCAGGAAGACAGATTCGACGACTTCCTCAGCAGACTTCACTTTGCACACTATGCAATGACACTTGGAACAATGAGAACAACACTTGTACATCCTTGCACATCATCGCATTCACACATGCCTGATGCAGACAGAAGAAAAATGGGAATCACACCGGGAATGTTCAGACTTTCAACAGGTATCGAAAACGTTGACGATCTGATCGAAGACTTCTATCAGGCACTGAAAGCATTTGACTGATCCTGATAAAATCAAGAACTTACTTAGGTCAGGCAGCAAGTACATGCTCCTCTAAATAATATTAGACAATACATCAAAATAGCGGCTTCCGGCCGCTATTTTGGTTGCATGTTTTTATAATAAGGCGGCTGCCCCGCAGAGAAATTCATTGCGAAACTGTGGCAGGTGACAACGCAGAAAGATGCATGCCGCTGCGGCTCATCATGGAACCGCAGCGACATGCATCTTTCTGCGTTGTAATTATTAATGTGGAGAGTTTGCTTACTACGCTATTTCATTTTCCCTTTCGGAGATGTGACTTCCGGCGAGTTCTCCGCTTCCGTTCTTTGCACGGAGTTTTCTGTCGCTGTATTCACGGCAGGCAATGAAGCCGAACAGCATGATGCCTATATAACCGCTGAAAGGATAGATAATGTTGACCAGAACTTTAAAGCTTGTCATGCCGAGCCCAAGTCCGATGATCGTAAGTCCAAGTGCGATAAGCACGAACTTTTTAGATTTGTCCTCTGCGAAATGTCTGACTACGCCCCAGAGCATTGGTACAGTTGTGGTGTAGATTCCACAGCAGATGATAACTGAGAAGATGATCCCGAACACAGGTCCGAGTCTGCCTGCCAGTACAAGTGTAGGTACGGATTTCGAATATACATCCGCTATATTTACCAGGATACCCAGATTCACGCACAATATTGCTGCTCCGAACAGAACGCCGCCGAGCATGCCGCCGAGGAATGCTTCTTTCGAACTGTTGGCCTGCCTGCCCATGCTGCAGGTCAGGATCATAACTACCATTGCATTGAATCCCGGATACAGGATGCTGGACCACAGCCATCCTCCCTGAGTTTTAGTTATTTCCAGTGTAGGTATTATATTCGCTGCAGCAGCGAGACCGTCAGCATTGGCAAGGAAACTGTAAAGACCGACACCCACTGAAAACAGTATGATGACTGTGCCGAGGCTGCCCAGAATATCGGTAAGCTTTGTAAGCCCGAGAATAACCGTGACAAAAGCCAGAACTGCCATTCCCACACGTCCGATGGCCGGATCAAGACCAAAATACTCTGCCAGAGTCGCTCCGGCGCCTGCGATCATGATCACGTATACGCCGTAAAGGAAAATCTGGAAAAGAATCTCAAAGGCTTTTCCAATTCTGACTCCCAGATAAAACTGGACAATTTCTCCCGGTGATTCGAGCTGATGCTCATAACCGTGCTTCATAAACATGCCGCCGCACCATGAGAAAATCACTGTCGTCACCAGTGTCCCGATTATGCTCATCACGCCCTGCGCGGAGAAAAACTGCATTACTTCCTGACCTGTCGCGAATCCCGACCCAATTGCACATGCTACGAATGCACCCGCAAATTTCAGGACATTTGATACACTTACTTTGTTCCCTTCCATAATAATTGCTCCTCGTTCAACAAAACCAATAATTATCCTGCCTGTTCATTCTTTATGAGGAGTATAAATGTCCGGTTTCGCAAAGAGACATCCGGTTTCAGAAAGTTTCAAAAAATTAGTCACTGCATGCTGAAATAAGCGCCAGAAGGAAACGTTTGATCTTCACATATCCATGCTGATCGCTTTTGCCTCTGCAGAAATTCATTTCCCGGCGCACCTGTTCAAAGCTGTACAGACTGCCGGAATAAATAAGGAAAAAATCGTTGTCATAATCCTCGAGACCCATATTCGCCAGATTATTCATGCCGGCTGCCGCCGCCCGTCTGATGCGCTGCTCGACAGTTTTCGGATTGTCGGAAAATTTTCCGCACACATCCTTCAGCGGCAATGCTGCGAATTCTTCGGGGTCATCAATGTAATGTTCAACGATCGTCACGATATCCTGATATCCGGACTCTCCTGCTATTCCGAGCTGACGGAGAATCGTCTGCAGCTTTTTGCTGCCGCTGCCGGATTTTTTTTTCGCCGCCGCTGCGGGTGCGTCGTGCGGTGTGTCGCCGAAAAGCGACTGTATCTGATCCATTTTCTGCTGAAGCGAGCGCAGTCTGAAAATATTATTCAGGACATTAGTGACCTCTATGCCGTTCACCGGTTTCTGCAGAAAGAACTCGACACCGGCATCATACGCCCTGGCAATCATTTCCTTCGCTGAAACCTGCGAAAGCATTACAAAGGAAGCATCCGGATACATGGCTGCTGCTTTCTTCACAAAAGAAATCCCGTCTATTTTTGGCATAAGCAGATCGACGATCACGATGTCGGGTTTCAAATAGACGATATCCTCCAGAGCATCTTCGGGAGACTGCGATGAACCGCAGACGGTTCCGAGATTTTTTTCTTCGATTATTATTTTCAGAATATCGATGACTGAGCTGTCATCGTCTACAATCATTATTTTTCTCATTGTTCCGTCTCCGTCAGTTCCTCTGCAGGTATTGCAATTTCAAACGATGTTCCTTTTTCACACGGCAGCAGACTTATTGTGCCGTGCAGATTTTCTTCGATCATGCCCTTTATTATAGGGAGCCCGAGGCCACGGTTCACAACGCCTGTCTCATAATCAATTTTGGTGGAAAAGCGCGGCCTGAATATGCTTTCTCTGTATTTATCGGCTATCCCCGCTCCGTCATCATGGAAAAGGAAAACATACTCATCCCCTCGTCTGTGCTCCTCTATGCTCATAAAGATCCCGTTTTCTCCGGAAGCCTCGACAGCATTCGTCATCAGATTATGAAAAACCGACAGGAAGATGTACGTCTCTTTTGTAAACAGCCGGTCTTCGCTGTTGACGTTTACCGTGATCTTTTTCCCGGTGCCTGCGAATTCGTCATTCACGGCATTGATCAGAATAGTGTAAATTTCATCGACCGCCATTCCCTCTTCATTCACTTCTTCCTCGAGGGCTTCAGAAAGGCCGCGCATGATGAGGTAATATTCTTTTTTCACTTCGTGGATGTCCTTGGCGACCGTCAGCGCATCTTCCGCCGCAGGATTTCCCTGTTCCTGCAGATTGTCATACAGCCCGTATGACGTCGACATGGTCGATTCGATACCGGCAATATTCTTTTTCATCCACAGTACTTCTCCGCTGAGTCTTGACATCAGTATCAGCAGCCGCTGATATCTTTCCGCATGGGCTCTTGACAGCAGTGTCAGCCGATACCGGCCGAATCCTTCCAGTATCACCCATAAGATGACCGCCCTGGAAACTGCGACCGCAACGATGACAAACTGCGCATCGGGCCTGAACGCCGCCATATGTATGCGTATGCTGAGTTCCAGCGTATTGCAGAAATAATCTATTACTGCCACTGCGGGGATAAAATATTTCAGCTCATATTTATGTTCCGACGCACTGTCATACACCAGAAGGAGCAGACCGTAAGTGCAGTAAAAAATCGTCTCCGGCAGATACGAATAAATCTCCAGGCCGGTCCCTCCGGTCAAAATAAGATGTCCCAGTATTCTGGCCCCGAGGATAGCAAACGCTGATACAAAAGTCAGCTGTATTATTGAGATCCCCTCTATCAGGTAAACAAACAGAGGGATAACTATTGCCGCGATCGTCACTTTGAAATCATCTGTGAAAATGTGGATGTTCACCTGCGACATTATAACTACAACAAAAACCAGGAACATTGTCCTGCTCAGATTTTTCTGTTCAGCCGGTGCAGAATTCATGGGGATTTACGGTTCCTCTCTTTCTTCATTTGGTCTGACATCATTCAGATGACATTATTACACCTTTTGGCAGGATTGTCTATTACAGTATTCCACCTGTTATAAACAGATATCCGTGCATCAATAAGAAATTTCTATCGACCCATTAATTTTTTCTGTTTTACACGCAATTTTATTTTCTGTATGATTGTATTATCAGCAATGATACTTCGTTATCACTTGCCTATGTGTTCTGAAAGGAGACACGGATGCTAAGCAATTAACACCCATAGTAGACAGGAGGAGAAGTAACACTATGACAAAAAAGACTAAAATAGCCTGCATCGCAGGCTGGCTTATTTTCAACATCGTTGGCTTTGGTTCATTTATTATGCTCCATTGACATAAAAGTGACACATCAATAAATCGATAAAGTATCTCCAGTCATTCAGCCGGCCGGAGATATTTTTGTATTCTGATTCTCCCATTGATCATATACTGCTATCGCCACCGCGAGGTCCAGTACACATGATCCTATGCTTTCGTAAATCGTGATTCCTTTTTCGTCTGTGCGGCCTTGCACTGATCCTGACAAAACATCTCCGACACTGAAGCGCACTTTATCTTTGCCGATCATTCCCTTATTGAACGGAATGAGGATATCACCGGCCGTCTGCCATACAGCATCGACGTGTTCCGTTGTAATAAACGATGCTCTCGCAACGGTTTCTTCCTGAATTTCATGTGCATCCGGCGTGAATGAACCGATGGCATTGATGTGTGTCCCCGGTCTGACCGATGCGTCAGCAAGTACAGGTTCACGTGAAGGCGTTACTGTACAGATAATGTCCGACTCCGCTGCACACTCATCGGCGCTGCCGCACATAATGATTTCATAATCACGGTTCGCAGCTTTTGCTGCTTTTTCCGCGAACGCCTCCAGCCGGTCTGCATGCCTGTTGAACAGGCGAAGCTGCTTCAGCTCTCTGATTTCCTGTATCGCCAGGACCTGCGCATATGCCTGAAATCCTGTCCCGATTATTCCCAGAGTGCAGGCATCTTTTCTCGCCAGCAGATCTGTTGCCACACCTGCTCCGGCTCCCGTTTTCAAGGCAGTAAGATAATTCGCGCCGATCAGCGCAAGCTGTTCTCCGTTTACATTGGAATACAGACTGATCGTCGACTGGTCCACCGGCATACCGTACTCTTTATTTCCCGGGAAAACAGCGGAAAACTTTGAACCGAAATACGGCATATTTCTGCATACCGCAGTCAGCCACTGGCCGTTGTTATGTTCACCGCTTATCGGCAGCGCGATCCGCCCGCCCGGATACATATCGCCCGCGCTGCAGGCGCGGAATGCACCTGTTACAGCATCCATGGTCTGTCTGATATCTATGGCTTCTGCAGCCTGCTCCTCCGGTATTATTATCATCTTCTCCGCCTTTCACAACGTGTATTATGTTTGAGACAATTATCAGACGGGAAAAACGTAAAATCAACGCAAAAGTTTTTGCGTCATCCCAGACGCCTCTTCTATACAGCAGCAAAAACCGGCTTCAGCAGCCGGCTCTTGTTGTGCATTATTCACCTTCTCAGTATATTATAAAAAAGTGGATCCTATTTATGAAGTCCTCTGTAGACTTTCGGCAGACGCTGTCCAAAAACTGTAAACAGTTCGTTGACTATCGTCCCTTCAGCTGCGGCAATTTCTTCTCCCGTTATTGTATTGATCCCGTCAGTACCCATAATGATCACTTCATCTCCGGTCCTGACACCGGGTACATCCGTTACATCGACCATAAACTGGTCCATGCAAATGTTGCCCGCAGCAGGAGCTGTCATGCCGCCGACTATCACTCTGGCATGCTCTGAATATGATCTTGACAGCCCGTCTGCATATCCTATTTCTATCGTCGCGATCCTGCTGTCTCTCATTGCTATAAACTTTCTGTTGTAACCTACTGATGTTCCCCGGGGAACATCTTTAAGCTTGACAATGGATGCTTTGATCTGCTTGATCGGTTTTATATCCAGTACGCGTCTGTCGACTTCATTGGAAGGATAGTGACCATACATGAATATCCCCGGTCTCACCATTTCATAATCTGCTTCAGGGAGTTCCATTATTCCGGCACTGTTTGACGCTGTTCTCGGAAGCCCTTTTACTCCGCGCTTTTCTATTTCCGCATAAAATGCGTCGAATTTTTTCTGCTGCAAATGCGCGTAACCTTTGTCATACCAGTCCGCAGTCGAGAAATGTGTCGATACAGCTTCTATCGTCAGATTCGGCAGATCCGCTATCCGCCTGACTACATCCGCCTGTTCATGATCGTCTGCAATAAGCCCGATCCTGCCCATGCCGCTGTCTACTGCAACGAAGCACCCCGTCTGTCTGTCCGCCTGCACGGCGGCATCCGAAAACGCTTTCGCATTACTGTAAGAATCTACTGTAGGCGTCAGGTCATATTCCACGGCTTTTTCAGCGAACTTATCCGGCAGTAATCCCAGCACGACTATCATGACGTCTTTGATGCCGCGCCGGAGTTTTATTCCTTCTTCCAGCGTTGCAACCGCAAAACGTTTTACGCCTTCTTCCATCAGGACCTTCGCAATAACCACGGAGTCACATCCATATCCGTCTGCTTTCACAACGCCGATCATTTCAACACCCGGCTTGATCAGTTTTTTGATATTTTCAATATTATACCTTAATGCATCCAGGTCGATCTCGGCCCACGCTGCTCTTAACAATTCATTCTGCATTATTTCTGCCTTCTCTCTCAGCCGATTCTGCTTTTTTTGATATCCGAATATCCGAGTTGAGGATTTTCATAGTCTCCGCGTGCTTTCTTTTTTTCAACATACTTTGTCCATATCCCGTTCTTGTCTTCAAGACCGACAGTTGCCGGATCATACATTGGATCCAGGCCGAGTTTTTTCTGTCTGTCATAATCTTTGATCGCCTTCAGCGCTACAGGTGAAAGCAGTACGATAGCAATAAGATTGAACCATGCCATGAGTCCGGCGCCTGTATCACCCATCGACCAGATGACTTGCCCATTGACCATTACTCCGAGGAAATTGGCAAACAGATAAATGACCTGGAACACTCTGACGATTTTTTTGTTTTCACCGAACAGGAATCTGAGATTTGACTCCATCTGATAGTAATATGACATTAATGTGGTGAAGACGAATACTGCGATCAATACCGCAAGTATTATCCCGCCGATATTTCCTCCGAGATTCCTTATCATGCACTGCTGCATATAATTCACACCGTATTCATATCCCGGCAGTCCCTCGGTGATGAGTTTTGTTCCTGCCGCGTTAGCAGATACATTGTATAAGCCTGTTACAATAAGCGACACAGCTGTTACAGAACATACTATTATTGTATCGATATATACAGACAGTCCCTGAACCAGGCCCTGCTTTACAGGATGTGAACATTCCGCAGTAGATGAAAGGATCGGGCCCATTCCATCGCCAGCATCATTTGAATACAAGCCTCTTTTTACGCCCCATGCTATCATCGAACCCGTAATGCCCGCATACATGGAACTTTTTGCGAATGCACAGCGGAACATGAGCGCGAATGCACCCGGAACAGCTGAAGCATGTGTTATCATTATTATTAATCCGCAGACAAGATATACGATGCACATTACCGGTGCCAGCAGTTCCGCAACTTTCCCGATTCTCTGAATGCCGCCCACTACGACCAGTCCGAGACAGATGCAGATCAGTATTCCTGACACATACATCGGCAATCCGAACGACGCTTTCAGGGCAATAGCTGTAGATTGTGTCTGCAGAGCAGGCATCAGCAGCCCCGGTCCTATCAGTGTAGCTATGGCGAAGGCAATTCCGAACGCCCGGCAGTGTAGTCCTTTTTCCATATAGTACTGTGGTCCGCCGATAAGTTCTCCCATGTTTTTATCTTTATACATCTGGCCGATCGTAGATTCGATGCATGCTGTGCATGCGCCGATAAGAGCTGTGATCCACATCCATACAACTGCTCCCGGCCCGCCGAAGAATATTGCCGTCGCTACTCCTGCAATATTGCCCATGCCTACCCTCGAGCCTACAGTTGCGGCAAACGCCTGAAATGACGACAGTCCTTCCGCCTCAGATTCTTCTTTATGCTCACCCAGAAGTCTGCACATGTCCGCAATGCGTCTGAACTGGAAGCCTTTTGTTCTGAATGTGAAATAAATACCCACACATACCAGAAATACTACAAGTGCCGTACTCCAGATGACACTGTTGATGCTGTTAATGGCATTATTGAATAATTCCATTTTTTCTCCTCCCTATCAAAGGTTTTTTTAAAGGTTTATTAAGAGATATAATTTGTTCTATCCATAATTGCGCGCATATAGATCTGTTGGATATTATCTGCTATAAAAAACATCTTCAGTTCATTCCTTCAATGGCCTAATGGAATGAGCAGAAGATGTCTACCCGGCGGCAGATACAAAAGCTGTCTTTGTAAATACTTATGATTTTTTATTACAGCCAGTGTATCACCCGCCCGAGATGATGTAAAAGTATAAAAAATATCTTATTGGATGAGAATTTGTTCAATAATCAGTATCTGTATGATGTCATTTCACCAGTGTCACGGTCATGCGCACCGGATTGTGATCGGAATTTTCAAAGCCCTCGTCCAGCGTTCTGACTGTCTTCAGTCTGACATTCGGCGAAAGTATGAAACCGTCGATGACGTAATACTGCGTGTTTTCTGTGTCGGACGCATCGTAAGGCTGATTGTTCAGACGGCACGAAGGCGACGATGTATCGTAGGCAAAAGAGAAGCCGTCCGGTATTGCCGACTGATCGAGCATGCCTACTTTCCAGAGATCGGTATGTGTGTTCGGATAAATATCGGTCACACCGGGGAATTCCTGATTGAAGTCTCCGCCGGCAATGACATAATTACCCTTTTTATACTCTTGCAGCAGAAACTTTTTCAGCACCTTAGTCTGAGCCGCCTTGCCGGAACCGTTGTCATATGCTTCCAGATGCAGGTCTGCCACTACCAGATATTTGTCCGAGCCCTTTATCGGAATATAGTTTACGAGCAGACAGCGCTTGAGATTCGCCAGGCGCACCGGCCATTTGAACGGACACGGCAGCGCTATCCTTTCGGCAGATTCAACCTGGTATTGTGAATCTACAAGAAGACCGCCGTTCACTTTGCCGATAGGCGGCAGCGGATAAGGAACAAAACGCACGGAAAAGTTAAGCGCAAATGATGCGCTCCCGCGTTTCAGAATATTGCTCTCATTGATATTATATGAACGTGAAGATTCTACGTCCACTTCCTGTAACATTGTGATATCGGCTTTGTTTTTTCCTGAAAAAGCATCAGATCCAATACCTTTAAGATACTTTTTCACAGTCGCTTTGTCGGCGTCCGCAACGCCCTTTCCGCCGTCCATGAAAAAATCCGATCCCGCGCCGAGGCCCGCGTATCCAATATTCCACGACAGCAGTGAAATATCATCGCCTTCTCTGAGGACGGATGTGCCTTTTGCAGACAGGATCGCCGCATCCTCTTTATCCGCCGGCCGGTATTCCGTGACCGTCAGATACAGAAGCAGCATCGCCGCGGCTATTATTACCGCCGCAAGAATCAGTAAAATTACGCGAAAAGCTTTTTTTGCCATATTCTTATCCTCCAGCACTTATATTATCATACCTAAGCCTCTCTGAAAATAATTCTATGGCAAAGTCGTATTGATGTGATATAATTTTCTCAATACACGAGGAGGTGGCATTATGCATAAACTGCCTTTTGAATTTGCAGCCGTGAGAAGCTCCGGCGAAAAGTGTACTTTTACTGTCAGATGCTGCGTGCCTGAAGATCTCGAAGAAATAGTCGGACTTCAGGATAAAGTCAGCGCATCCATCGCACAGAAAGATCTGTTTGTCATGACAAAAAAAGAAGAATTCCTGGAATCGCTGAAAATAGATTATTGTATTTGCGCAGACTGCGGCGGAATAATGACCGCGTTTTCGCTCATGGTGCTGCCGCGCGATTCGTACAGGAATTACGGGACATATCTCGATTACAGCAAAGAAAGAATGGCGTCATGCGTATCGTTCGACACCACTTTTGTTCTTCCTGATTTTCGCGGATTCAGACTGCAGAAACTGTTCTTTGATCTGAGAGAGGAATACGCCCGTGAAATCGGAGCCGGAGAAGAGCTGTCGACGATCTCGCCGGACAATTCATACAGCCTCAGCAACGCAAGAGCTTCCGGCTTCGAAACAGTTATGACACATACGATATATCACGGCCTCGACAGATGCATCATGCGTAAGATCATCAGCTGACAAATATCATATTACCGCCTGTTCGCGACCGCTTCGGCAATCGTCCTGAACATATTTTCGGGATCGATCGGTTTTGAAATGTGCCCATCCATGCCGGCATCAAGACATTTTTTCACATCATCGGCAAAGGCATCTGCTGTCATGGCAATGATTACTGTGGTTCCCGCATCCGGCCTGTCCATTTTCCTTATTGCTCCGGCGGCCTCGTAGCCGTTCATGACAGGCATCCTGATATCCATGAGGATCACATCATAGTATCTTACCGGAGATCGTCCGAACATTTCCGTTCCCTGCCTGCCGTCTTCCGCAACATCGAACAGCATCTTCTTTTCTGCGAGCAGCGTCTTAACTATTTCCTGATTGAGCATATGGTCTTCACAAACCAGAACATGTAGTCCTTCGAGCACATCCGCATCCGGCGCAGGGTCATTTTTACTGAGCTCCCATACGGCCTGATCGGCTTCCACATAATCGAAGAGAAGATCCACTGTGAATAACGATCCCTCTCCCGGCCTGCTTTCTACGCTGATTGTTCCTCCCATCAGATCGACTAGTTTTTTTACTATAGCAAGTCCCAGACCTGTCCCTCTGCTTTCAGACACATCGTTCCTGCCTTCCTGTGAAAAAGGATCGAACAGCACCTCCTGAAACTTTTTGCTTATTCCTATCCCGTTGTCTCTGACTGACGCAGCAATGCGCTCTCTGTGGCCGGGAACGAGCTCATTCATGACTTCCAGTTCTATACTCCCGCCTTCCGGCGTATATTTCACAGCATTGGAAAGCAGATTGAACATTATCTGATTGAAACGGAGGATATCCATGATAGGTATCACGGACTTCACGGGAACTGTCTTTACTGTCAGCTTCTGATTTTTCTCATTGCAGAGAGGGCGTATTACAGAATCGATATATCTGTCGAAGTCCGACATGAGATATGGTTCCTCATGCAGCTCGATCATGCCGCTCTCAGCTTTCGACATGTCAAGGACATCGTTGATCAGTCCCAGGAGAAATGATGAAGAAACATCTATTTTATCCAGACAGTCTGCTGTTTTCCGATCGTGTTCTCCCTGTCTGGCTATCCTCGTCATCCCCATTATTCCGTTCAGCGGTGTACGCATATCGTGACTGATCCTGGACAGAAATTCATCTTTGGACTTATTTGCCATTTCCAGCCGGCGGTTCTGTTCACGCAGAAGCTCTTCATCTTTTTTCTTTCTGCGCGATTTATATACCATAATTATGACCGCGGCCGCCAGCAGCGCCACAAAGAATACCAGCAGTACTATCTCAACTGTATGGTAATGAATAAAATTACGCAGTGAAAAATCCGTCTGATCGGCAGCAGTATTATCGATCACCGCCTGTTCGATTTCCTCGTCAGTCAGCCCCGCGATTGCCTTGTTTATTTTTGAAACCGCTGTTTTATCCGCTTTATTGCTGATGCCGAGGTGCAGCGGCAGCGAATTCTGCAGCTCCGACAGAAGCGTCAGATTATCATATTCGAAAACAGTGGACGATTTCTGCAGCTGTACTACACTAATAAATGTGAGATCCGCCCTGCCTTTTGAAACCAGTTTCAAACAGCCGTCAAAGGTTGGAGCTGTGACCTGAGTCCAGTTCGGATGTGTTTTCCCGAGGTATTTCTGCAGACCGATAAATGATTCATTGACCGCCACCGTCAGTGCACTCGCAGGTTTGATTTTGCTTCCGGTCCTCACAACGGCAATGCTGTCCTCGGTCGTATATTGTTTTGATGCTGTAATATTATATTTTTCGGCCAGCGTATCATCGATATATACACCCGCAATAATATCACCATCGCCCTTACCGATCGCTTCCCAGGCCGACTTCAGCGTATCCATATGAACATAATTGAATTTTATCCCGCTTTTCGCGGAAATCAGTTCCAGAATATCTACATCTATTCCCTTATATGTATTTTCCGACTGATCATACCATTCAAAAGGATAATTATTGCTGTCGCAAAGAACATCCATAGAAGATGCGTCTGACGCAGCCGACACAGAAACAGGGGTCAGACACGCCAGGATTGCCAGCAGACATATGCAGATCGTCATTCCTGCATTTTCAAGTCTTTTCTTCATTGTCCGACCCATGTACAAATACCTCTGAATGTTTATTCTATATTACGCGTAAATTCAAACTATATAGTTATTATAGCTGTTTCAGCGCAGGCTGTCCATTACTCCGTCAGACTTTTTCCGAGTTCATACGCCTTTTCCGGGAAATCAGTCTTCATCATCGCGTCTATGTCGCCGCAGTCGAGCGCAAGCACGCGTCCTCTGTCAGTCCAGCCGAGGTAATGCAGCATCGCTTCGTAATGCGATGTCACTCCCTTCATCACCCATTTGTACGGAAGATCCGCTGTCACGAGCAGCACTGTGTCGCATTTTCTGCCGCGCATCTGTATATTATAGCCGTGGAATCTGTCAATGGCGGTTTTGATCTGCGCCGACATATCGAAGTAATATAAAGGCGTAATAAATGCTATCAGATCCGTCTCGAGAAGGTGCGGTGCAAGTTCCCTCATATCGTCCGGAAACGCGCACGCCGCTGTCCCTTTTCCGCATGTTTCACAGCCGATGCAGGGATGAATCGTTTTGAAAGCGCAGTCGAATCTGAACACTTCATTTCCGGCTTCCTCCGCGCCGCGTATAAAATTATCCGCTAATAAGAAAGAAGTCCCCTGTTTATGAGGACTTCCCGTCATTACTGTTATTTTCATATCTGCCCCCAGTCTTGTTAATGATCTTTTTACTCTATTATCCGGCCGGGGGAAGGTATATTCAACGCAAAACTTTTTGCGGTACCCGCTGTTTACTTTGTGATTTCGAGGCAGTAAAGGTGATCGAGCGGACCGCTTCCCGATCCGAGATCGAGGCCTGCCCTCAACGCGCCGGTAATGTATTCTTTGGCCGCGGCAACAGCATCGAAAAGTTCCCTGCCCTCTGCGAGCCCGCAGGCGATCGCCGACGAAAGCGTACAGCCTGTTCCATGCGTATTATCATTGTCTACGCGTTCTCCCTTCAGCCAGCGGATCTGTCCGCCGGTGTACAGCAGATCATTCGCATTATCAGCAAGATGTCCGCCTTTGATCAGTATGCCGCCGTTTATCGGCACACCGGCGATCCCGTTTCCCGAAGCGATCTTTTCCGCGGCGCGCACCATATCATCTTCACTCGCTATCTTCATGTCCGCCAGCACCTCCGCCTCGCGCAGATTCGGAGTGATAACATCTGCCAGCGGCAGAAGCCTGTTCATAAGCGCTTCCGCCGCATCATCCCGGAGCAGTCTGCTTCCTGATGTAGAAACCATAACCGGATCGGCCACGATGTTTTCGGCCTTCCATTCAGTCAGCCTGCCGGCAATAGCCTCTATTATTTCTGATGATGATACCATGCCGATTTTCACAGCATCCGGACGGATGTCTTTAAAGACGCAGTCGATCTCGCTCGCCACAAATTCGGCAGGAGCATCGAATACTCCGTATACACCTGTTGTATTCTGCGCGGTGAGCGATGTGACCGCGCTCATTCCGTACATTTTATGTGCCGCTATAGTTTTCAGATCAGCCTGTATGCCAGCTCCGCCGCTGCTGTCTGATCCCGCGACAGTCAATACTTTTTTCATTTTCTTTACCTTTCGTTTTCTGTTTTTCCGGCTCTGACGCGGCAATTATAAAGCCGTGATCATTTTTTCAGAAAGACTGCGCAGCTTCATTGTCGCTCCTTTAATATCTTCTTTACCGAATATCGCCGATATTATCGACACGCCGCTGCAGTGCGTGCCGGCCAGCTGCATAATATTTGTTTCATCTATCCCTCCGATCGCGACAACCGGGATGCTGACTGCCTCGCAGATGTCTCTCAGCATGTCGAATGAAACCGCCGCGGCATCGTCCTTGGTAGCAGTCGCGAACATCGCACCCACGCCTAGATAATCCGCACCGCGCTTTTCCGCCAGCAGCGCCTGTTCCACAGTCTGCGCGGAAACTCCGAGCACCATATCATCACCGATGAGCTTCCTGACATTGCCGGCTTCCATATCCTCCTGACCTACATGTATACAGTCCGCGCCGCATCTGATCGCGGCCTCCACATCATCGTCGATCGCGAGCGGAACATGGTACCTTGCACATAGCGGTTTTATCTCCAGTGCTTCTTTAAGAAGCTCGCTGCTGCTCATTTCCTTCTCACGGATCTGCAGCATCGTCGCGCCTCCTTTCAGACACTCCTCCGCGTCGTGCACCAGCGTCCTGCCGTTCAGCCAGTGACGGTCCGTGATCGCATACATCAGCATGGCGCTGCGGATCTCATCCCCGCTCATCTTATCTGATCTCATATTTCGCACCTCTTTCCAGAGCCTCTCCGTTCATTTTATACATCTCATCTATCAGGTGCGTCCTGAACGATGCGTTGCCTTCCGACCTCGACGAAGTAATGGCTTCCGCGAGTTCGCCCGCATAGCCCTCCGATATTACTGCCGCCGCAGCCGCTTCGAGCGCATTGCCCGGATTCGCTGTCACATATGCAGCGATCACTGCGGAGAGCATGCATCCAGAGCCTGTAATGGACGACATGATCGGATGACCGTTGCTGATTATCCAGGCCTTCTCGCTGTCCGCAACTATGTCCGTCGCCCCGGTAATGGCTATGACTGTGTCATGCGCAGCTGCCAGTTTTTTTGCCAGGCCGATCACACTTTCAATATTTTCCGCATTGACTGCGTCAGCTTCAGCTGCATCGACTCCCCGGGTCGTGTTCGTATCCATCGCAATGGCTTTTATCTCGGATATGTTCCCTCTTATAACTGTAAAATGCACTTCCTTCATAAGTCTTTCGACAGTTTCTTTTCTTTCGCGCGAAGCGCCGACACCTACCGGATCGAGGACGACCGGATGTCCGAGTTCATTGGCCTTTTTGCCGGCCAGGATCATCGCTTCTGTCATTCCCAGTGTACCGATATTGATGCACAGTCCTCCGCAGATCGTCTGTATATCTTCGACCTCTTTTATTTCCTGCGCCATGATCGGCGCACCGCCGCAGGCCAGAAGAACGTTCGCCACATCATTGACTGTTACGTAATTCGTCATATTATGTATCAGCGGATTGCCGGTACGTACATTATCAAGACATTCTTTTAACATTATTGTTTCCTCCTTATTTGCTGTGCTGATTGGCTGTGTTTCTCAGCGATGAAATGTTGTATATTTTATGAGCTGCATAACATAATACTATCGTTGCCGCCATTACCGGCGCTGTGTACCCCACCGGTGTGTCGACGGACATGCACAGTCTGTACAGAACAAAGCCGACGACCCATATGACCATGTCTATCACGTTTATCTTTGCTCCGGAATGATCTTCCTTCAGGATAAATGCATCGGTGATCATGATCGCTATCATCGGAGCGAACACTGACCCGATCAGATACAGAAAGTTGGTGATCTGAGTAATAGGCGTCAGTATCGCGAGTGCTGTGCCCATGACGGTCACTATTATCGCCGATTTCTTTTCGTTGATTTTTCTGTTGATGCTGACCGAGCTCACGCCGGCGGAATACGCATCCAGGAAGGTAGTCGTAACTGTGGAAAAGATTATTATTATTAATCCGGCGATCCCCAGTCCCGCCTGGACCATTATCACGGCGATATCGTTCTGTCCTGTCAGTATCGTCCCGCCGAGTCCTATGAGGAACATCCAGCAGCTGGTAAGTCCATAGACGATAACGCTTGCCGCTGCTGAGGCGTTTTTCTTTTCCGCGAATCTCGTATAGTCTGCTATGAGCGGGAGCCACGAAAGAGGCATGGCCGCCGCGAGTTCAACTCCCGAGCCGAAAGACATGCCGCCGGCTGCCGGAACTGCGAAATTGCCCGATCTGATGATCACTGCGCTCAGCACTATCGTCAGTATGAAAAGTCCCGCCATGGCAATGGTGTTTACCGGTCCGAGGTTTTTCACGCCGATGACTAGCCAGACGATTATCAGCGCGCCGATGATGAGGCACCACACCCACGATCCAGTCGCGATCACCGCGTTCGCCGCCGCGGCTCCGCTCACGATCATTACTGCTGTCCAGCCGATGAGCTGCAGAACGTTAAGCGATGAAAACAGCAGTGAGCCTCTTTCTCCAAAGGCCAGCTTGACGGTTTCCATGGCGCTGATTTCTTTTTTTGCTCCGATGAGTCCGGCGAAAAAAAGCGGTATGCATCCGATCAGATGTCCCAGCAGTATTGCCAGTATACCGTTTTTAAAGCCCAGCGGCGCCATCTGCATGCCGGTGATTATTTCCGCCATCGATACGGCCGCTCCGAACCAGATCAGTCCGTTTTCGAACACGGATGTTTTTTTATTTTCCATTTAGTCCTCTCTTTCCCCTGATGCCAATAAAAAAGGGAGAGACCTCATCTGGTCTCTCCGAATAGAAAACTTCTCGTCTCCCTACGTTGGCATTATCCAAATCAGGTTAAAGGGTAGAAGTTGATTACTTCCTCTCAGCCCGCATACGAGCTCCCCTGTCATATTATTCGATCTGCACTTCTACGGTATCACCGGACGCCTGCCTTGTCAACAATTACCCGCATAAAGCGAGACAGGCCCGCGGGCGGCGGATCTTTTCTGTCCATGATGCCGGGCGGCGGATCTTTTCTGTCTATGATGCCGGGCGGCGGATCTTTTCTGTCCATGATGCCGGTTTTACAAATCAACACCTGCCCGCAGCTATGGGCGCAGTATAAAACAAGCTTCAAAATCCGGATATCAGAGAGAGATTTTCAAATAAGGTACCAATATTGCATTTCTTCCTTAATTGGTACCTTGTCCAGTGGACTGCAGCGATTGTGCGATTACTCAGATTGCAAAAAGGCTTTAATTTGCGCAAGTTAGCCATACATAACCGTCACAAACCCATTGCATATGGTACCATTTCTGAGAAAAAATCCATATTGGTACCTTTTTTTCAAATGCCCTTTTTTACTGACTCATAACCGGATTCTTTCCTGCTCAGAACCGAATTTTCGTCAGCCCCAGGCCGGATCCCCACTGCCTCAGAACCGGATCCCCACTGCCTCAGAACCGGATTTTTCATCTGTAATTCTGAAAGTTTATTTCAATTACCCGCATAAAGCGAGACAGGCCCGCGGGCGGCGGGGACTCGGTTAACGACGTCCCCGCTGCGTGCAGACCTTATGTCGATAGTATATGAACACCAAAATCATTACTATGTCAGTTCGGCATGTGTATCGTTCTCTTTTCGGCAGCCAGCGCTGCTTCATGCACGGATTCGTTTACAGTTGGATGTCCGTGTATCATGGAGATCATTTCTTCGTCTGTTGCTTCAAGGCCTATGGCCATGCCGCATTCAGCGATTATTTCAGTTGCCCTCGGCCCCAGGATGTGTGCGCCGATGAGCTGTCCGTAAGGTTCGCCGAACATCAGCTTCACTGTCCCGACTCCGCCGTTCTCAATGATCGACTTGCCGTTCGCCGCGAGAGGGAATGTTCCGACCCTGTATTCGAGTCCCTGTTCCTTAGCCTGCTCTTCTGTAAGGCCGACTCCTGCAAACTCAGGATTCGTATATACGCATGACGGATTTGTCGTTCCGTCGTAAACAGCTTCTTTTCCCATAGCGTTTTCTGCTGCGACCATCCCCTGATCTGAAGCAACATGCGCCAGCATCACTTTTCCGAGGCAGTCGCCGATGGCATAGATCCCCGGCACACTCGTCTCCTGTTTTTCATTTACTTCGATCCTGCCGCGGTCATTTCTGATGCCGGCATCATCGAGTCTGAGCGCCGCCGTATCAGTTCTTCTGCCGACTGCCACGAGGACTTTTTCAGCTTCGTAGGCGATCGTCTGTCCGTCGGCTTCAACATTTACTTTGGCTCCGACTTCGCTGTCTTCAACAGACATTACCTTGGACTCAGTCTTTATTACTATGCCTTCTCCTTCAAGAATGCTTCTGAGCTGAGCAGTCAGCTCGCCGTCCATCATCGGAAGCAGCTTCGGCAGTGCTTCTATTATAGTGACTTCCGTGCCGAATGCCTTGTATGCCGATCCGAGTTCTATGCCGATGACTCCGCCGCCGATTATCAGCAGCGACTTAGGCAGCTTCTTGAGCGAAAGAGCTCCGGTCGAATCGATGCAGTTCTTGTTTTCTTTCACGCCCGGAATAGGAGGTATCGCCGGGATAGAACCGGCCGCGATAATGACTTTGTCGCCTTCGACGATTTTTTTCGCTCCGTCAGCTCCGGTCACTTCTACCTTCCCGGCTGACAGCGGTCTTCCGACGCCCTCGATGACTTTGACTCCGTTCGCTTTCAGAAGTCCGTCGACGCCGCCGACAAGTCTGTTGACTATCTCGCCCTTTTTCTCCATTACCTTTTTCCAGTTGAGCTTCCTGACCGTTACCTCAACGCCGTAATCAGCGGCCTCTCTGGCCGCGTCTTCAAATGATGACGCATGCAGCAGCGCCTTGGTCGGTATGCAGCCGACATTCAGGCACGTTCCGCCCAGATGCTCTTTTTCAATAACGGTGACTTCGCCGCCGAGCTGCGCTGCCCTGATTGCCGCAACATATCCGCCCGGGCCGCCGCCTATTACTGTGATCCTGTTTCCGCTTCCGGATGAAGCCGCAGGCGCAGCACTGTCCGCTGCCGGTTTTTCTTCAGCTCCGCCTTCCGCTTTCGCGAGTATCGCGCTGATGTCCTCGCCTTCTTCGCCGAGTACTCCAACAGGTGCCAGTACAGGCGCGCTGCCGCCTTCAGGAAGAATTACCTTCAGCAGTATTCCGTCAGCCGGCGACTGGATCGTATTCGTCAGCTTTTCATTTTCTACATCAAATATATTGTCTCCGCTCGCGACCTTATCGCCTTCTTTGACATACCATTTGACGATTTTTCCTATTTTCATGGTCAGCCCGAGTTTAGGCATCACAAGTTCTCTTGCCATTATTGCCGCCTCCTATATAAGCAGAAGCAAAGGTGTTTCCATCCTGCTCTTCAGATACTGTAAGAATTCCGCCGCCTTCGAACCGTCTACCGCTCTGTGATCAGCTGTCAGTGAAAGCGACATCATAGGCCTGACTGTGATCTCCCCGTTTATTACTACAGGAGTGTCGACCATCGCATTTACTCCGAGTATCGCCACCTGCGGCTGATTGATTATCGGCGTGAATGTCTCTATGCCGTACATTCCGAGATTCGATATCGTAAATGTTCCGCCCTGCAGACGGTCCGGATTCAGTTTGCCTTCGCGCGCATCTGCAGCCATCTGCTTCACTTCCGCGGAAACCTCTTCCAGGCTTCTGGTGTCAGCGTTGTCGACTACCGGCACGATCAGTCCGTCAGGCAGTGCAACAGCTACGCCCATGTTCACGTAATTGTGATAAATGATCTCTTCTCCTTCTATGCTGCAGTTGACAAGCGGAAATTCCAGGAGCGCTTTCGATACCATCTTGACCAGAAGATCCGTATACGACACTTTGATTCCCTTCTTCTTCAGCGCATCCTTGGCAGCCTTCATCTGCGTCATATCAACTGAATTGTTATATGTGACAGTAGGAGAAATATCCTGACTTTCTCTCATTCTCTGAGCTATGACTTTCCTCATTCCGCTCATAGGTTCTCTCGTTTCGCGAGGCACCGCTGCGGCACCCGCAGGTGCAGCAATGTTTCCCGCCGCGAATGCAGCAATGTTTCCTGCCGCGAATGCAGCGACTTCCGCCGCAGTTATACGGCCATCCGCGCTGATCTGCGAAAGATCGATTCCCTTGTCCTGCGCCATCTTCTCAGCCAGCGGAGTAGCTCTCACGCCGCCTTTGTCAGCCGGTGCTTCAGCCGGAGCCGGAGCACCTCCTTCTGCCAGGTATTTTTCTACGTCCGCTTCGACGATCCTGCCCTTCGGTCCCGAGCCTGTTACGAGTGAAAGATCAACGCCTTTTTCCTTAGCCAGCTTCTTGGCGGCCGGCGCGGCGATGATCCTGCCGGCAGCAGGCTTTTCAGCAGCCGCCGCTTTTGTTGCGGCAGGAGATGCGGCGGCCGCTGCAGGTTCGGTTTCTCCGCCGCTTTTACCCGCTTTTGCTATTATTGAGCTGATGTCTTCGCCTTCTTCTCCGAGTACTCCGACGATGTCGAGAACAGGAGCGCTTCCTCCTTCCGGAAGAATGATCTTCAGAAGAGTTCCGTCGGCAGGCGACTGGATCGTGTTTGTGAGTTTTTCGTTTTCAACGTCAAAAATATTTTCGCCGCTTGCTATCTTGTCTCCCTCTTTGACATACCATTTAACGATCTTGCCCGTTTTCATCGTAAGCCCGAGTTTAGGCATCAGTAATTCTCTTGCCATTTTTTCCTCCTTGTTAATCAGTCAGATACAGTCCCATGGACTGAGCTTTTTCTATTGTTTGACGCGTCAGTACCCTGAAAGGCCCGTTGCGCATTATTTTAAATGTGATCTTCTCTCCCGGTTTCACTTTGACTTCCCTCTCGCCGTCCAGAGCGATCATACATGTTTCTTCGAAAGTCATTTCTTTTTCACCGCCGACCGGAATGATCTCCGGTTCCGTGAGTTTCATTCTTTCCAGTGTTCCGGCCGCGATCGCCGCCATTACGCCGGTCCCGTCCGCTGACTGCTCGACCATTACTCCGAAATCGTCGGTATCCTTCACGATCGTCAGCGCTCCCGGCACCGCCGAAAAACCTATGCTTGCCGGATGGCAGCGGGTCGCGATAATTGCTTTGATTTTCTCCGCCTGCCAGATCGCTTTCGCACCGATGTACGAATCGATCGAGACCGTGGCATCCACAAGCGCTATATCACGCAGCGCGCCGTTCACGTATATCTCTATCTTTTTATCACGGATGCAGCAGTCGTCTATGTTATCCATCCTGGTCAGAGCTGATGCGGCCATACCCGCGACTGTTCCTTCTATCAGTGTCGGATAAACATTATTGGTGCCTGTCGAAATCGGGAGCATCGGCGTCTTCCGTATTCCTTTTGCAACCGCGCGGCTGGTTCCGTCGCCTCCCAGAACTATGATGCAGCCTGTTCCGAGCTGCTCCATTATTTCTCCGGCGTAAACACTGTCATGCAGCGAACCCGAAACCGGCATGCTTATGACTTCCAGCCCGGAAACGTCTTCCTTATCAGCTTTGAGGGCATCAATGACCATGAATCCGATGTCGAACGTGTCCGGCATGAAATATATCTTGTCTTCCCCGAGCGACATTACCGTTTTAGTGATACGTTTGACTATATTGACTTTTTCATTGTTGTCGATCGTCGTCGCACATGAAACAAGTCTTCTGATATCCTTGCCCGAAGCAGGATTAGCAATGATTCCTATCGACATAAGCTTCTTCCTTTCGGTACTCCCATGAACAGCCTCCCCGGCAGATCCGGGGAGGCCATTCTAAAAGGATCGTGAAAACTACGGCTTATCCCTGTGATCTGGCTGCTTTGACTATGTCTTCAGCATTCGGCAGGTAAATAGGCTCGAGTCCCGGCGAGAACGGAACAGGAGTGTTGAGTGCTCCGATCCTTACTACCGGCGCATCCAGTGAATCAAAGAGATTCTCTGAGATCTGCGCTGAGATTTCTCCCATGTAGCCGCCGCGTTTTACTTCTTCACTTACTACTATTGCTTTATGTGTCTTGTCGATCGAATTCGCCACCATATCGAAATCGAACGGGTAAAGAGTACGAGGATCGATGATCTCGCAATCGATGCCGTCTTTTTCCAGTGTCTCTGCTGCAGCAAGTGCCTGATGCACCATGTTGCCGACTGCGACGATAGTTACGTCACTGCCCGGACGGACGACTTTGCCTACTCCGAGAGGAATAGGTCCCTCGTCGAGATCTACTTCGCTCTCCATTGCCAGCATTGCTTTATGTTCTTCGTATACAACAGGGTTGTCATCAGCTACAGCCGACAGCATCAGTCCGTACGCATCCTGTGCATTCGAAGGGAATACCATTTTAAGTCCCGGTACATGCGTTACCCACGCCTCAAGCGACTGTGAGTGCTGTGCCGCCGCGTTTACTCCTGCGCCTCCTGCGGTCCTGATGACCATTGGGAAGTGAAGAGCTCCGCCTGTCATAAATCTCAGCTTGGCAGCGTTGTTGCACATCTGGTCCATGGCTACTGTGAGGAAGTCCATCATCATGATTTCTGCAATAGGTCTGAGTCCCGTTGAAGCAGCTCCTACCGCGCAGCCGATGATAGCTGACTCTGAAATAGGTGTATCTCTGACACGTTCCGGTCCGAACTCGTCGAACATTCCCGCGGATACTCCGAAGCATCCTCCGAACATTCCTACATCTTCGCCGAACAATACGACGTCAGGATCCTTACGCATTGCTGCGCTCATTCCTTCGCGAATACCTTCGCTGTATGTCATCATCTTTTTCATCGATCCCTTACCTCCTCAACTATGTCTGAATATACATCTTCGACGCCGGACTCCGGTGTTGGATATGGACTGTCTTCTGCGAACTTGACTGCTTCCGCAACTTCGGCCTTGACCTGATCGTCGATAGCTTTGACTTCGGCAGCGGAGAATCCGCCTTCGTCTGTCATCCACTTGGTCATCTTATCTAAAGGATCTTTCTTGAGCCATGCTTCCTGTTCTTCTTTAGGTTTGTATATAGCAGGGTCTCCCTCGAAGTGACCTCTCTGTCTGTATGTCTTGCACTCTACGAGCGTCGGGCCTTTGCCTTCTCTTGCTCTCTTGATTGCTTCCGCTGAAGTCTCTCTGACTGCGAAAACATCATTGCCGTCGCACACTACGCCCGGAATACCATAAGCAACTGCTCTGTCTGCAACATCTTTTATTTTCTGATGTTTTGTCTGCGGGTTGGATATTCCGTATCCGTTGTTTTCACAGACGAATACTATAGGAAGATTCCAGACGGCTGCAAGATTCAGCGACTCATGGAAGGTTGCCTGGTTTGTCGAGCCGTCGCCGAAGAAGCAAACGCATACCTGATCGGTTTTATGCAGAAGGATCTGCAGACCTACGCCTGTCGAAATGCTCTGTCCTGCGCCGACTATTCCGTTAGCACCTATGATGCCTCTGGTACCGTCTGCGATATGCATCGATCCGCCCTTTCCTTTGCAGTATCCTGTAGCTTTGCCGAAAAGCTCCGCCATCATGAACTTAAGATCTCCGCCTTTGGCGATGATATGTCCGTGTCCGCGGTGAGTACTTGTGATGTAGTCATCCTCTCTGAGGTTAGAGCATACACCTGATGCTACAGCTTCCTCGCCGAGATATAGATGAACAAATCCCGGGATTTTGCCTTCCGCGAACAGATTCATAGCATTTGTCTCGAATTCACGGATGCGTCTCATAGTCAGATATAAATCTTTAACCATGTCTTTGTTATCTGCCATTGTTTTGCCGTCCTTTCAATCATTGGATTAGGTTTTGAGTTCAACACTTGTTAAACAAACACTTCGATAAATGCAACCGCAGCTTCCACGGATTCATCGGAGTCTCCGAATTTCGGAAAATACATTCCTGATACCCTCATGCCTCCTTTCACCGCTTTCACAGTTACTCTGCCGACAGGCAGACAGGCTGCAATTTCTTCGGGGATTATTTCCTCCGGTCTCGAGACTGCTACCGTTGCACAGATGTCGACTTCTTTATCGATATCTGTTATGCCCAGCACTTCGCTGAGTCCGCACAGACAACTTTGCGATACGGCATCTTTCACCGCTTTTTTTGCGGCTTCATTGACATCCTGTCCGTGCAGATCGACGCCGAGGCCGAATTCAAGAACGAAACGTTTTCCCATACATGTCCCTCCTTTCTCTCGTATAGTATTGCTGTTTAAAGATCAAGTGCGATTTTAGAATTAAGCATAATTATAAATTTAATTTTGTTTTTTGTTTAAGTATTGCTTAACTTTTAAGCACATAATATCACAATATTCCGACAAGTCAAGCCCTTAAACCAAAACTTCATAATATTTTTTGTTCTCAGACACTATTGATTTTTGCAGATGTTGTCATATATACTATATTCATTGTGATATGGCACTTAATTTTTAAGGAGGACGTTATGAATTTACAGGCAGCATTTATTTACATCGGACCTGATCTTGAAAAAGACAAGGCCAGAGCAGTAATAGACAACGGAGGCATCTGTCTCAATGTATGCGGAGTCAGTGATTACGCGGAGGCAGAAGAAGTTGCAGCGGAAATGGCGGCAAAAGGAGTCGGAGCCATAGAACTCTGCGGAGGCTTCGGCAACGACGGCATCGCGAGAATACAGAAAGCCGCAGGACCGGGAGTAGCTGTGGGAGCTGTCAAGTTCCCGTTCCATCCGGGTCTCGGTTTTAAATCCGGCGACGACATATTCGAATAAATTTTTCGTTCAAAATCAACCGGTCCGCGGTTTTTCGCGGGCCGGTTTTTTAAGGCCGATTTTATGACCATATTGACATTGTGTTTTTTTCTGTCTAAAATGTATAAGGAGTTGCTTAATTATTAAATAACTTTAAGAGAGATGGGAAGGTTTTTATTTTGGCACTTGAAAACATTGTACTTGGAAAAAAGCTAAAAGCTTTTAGAAAAGATGCCGGAATGTCGCTTTCTGAAGTCGCCGGACAGGCGGGCCTCAGCAGCGCATTTATCAGCATGGTCGAAAACGGGAAAAGCGGAATCAGCTATACCCGTCTTCATGTATTACTAAGAATTTATAATCGAAATCTGATAGAACTTGACGAAACAGACCGTTCCGACGGCAGCGTTGTCAAAGCAGGCAACGCGTGCACTGTTGTTACGGATAACCATACGATACTGCAGGCGATGAGCAGCATAAACAACGAAGAATATATCGGCGGTTTCCGCATGTTCATAGAACCGGGATACCATAACAGCTTCGATCAGCACGTCGGCCACGAATTCACCTACGTGATCCACGGTGACATCCAGGTCGTGCTCAGGCATCCTGACGGTACCGAAGAACGCCGGGATCTGACGACGGGCGACACAACTATACACGATTCCATGCTGAAACACAGCTGGTACAACGTCGGCGACGATGTCGCAACCGTCCTGATAATCGAAATCAAAAATCAGCACCAGGACGAATCATACGCGGACAGATATGAGCGGCTCGCCAAGGAGAACGATGTCTGATCTCCCCCTGCTGACGCGTTCATAATGGCTGATCGCCATTTTTCTGTACATGTATTCATCCTTGTCCTCGGACGGGACATGATAAATAAAAAGCTTCGACAGTCCCAGATCGTCGACTGCGTCGAACCATTTTTTTCGGCCGACAGCAATAGGATTAAAAAAACCGACAGTCTTCTCAGGCATACCCTGCAGAAGACTTTTTTTAATGTCCCCGATATATTCAAGATCGATGTCGGCAGTCACCAGCACTCCTTCATCGCCGCATGAAATCAGCAGGCAGTAATGATAGTGGCAGTAATACGTCACATGCTCGCATCGCGCATAGGCGATCTTCATATCCCCTGCCGTGACCGACGGAGCTGCACCCGGCGTTTCACCGAGAAAGACCGTTCTCTCCCCCGCAAGCTCCGATATTGCCGCATCCTCTTTTTCACGCCCGCCGACCGCGGTCGGAAGCAGTAATATCGTTTCCCGGTGATTTTTCATAAATTCGAGAGTCTTGCCGTAATCGAAATGATCATCATGGCGGTGCGTATAGGCGATCGCCGTAATGTCCGACCATTCTCCCGTTCCCTCAATCATCGCGCGCTCCGTCTCCCTGTCGATCATATCAAACAGGCTGTTGTCATTGTTGAGCGCATCTATCAGAACGCTGCTCTTTCCGCTTTTAACAAGCAGTCCGCAGTTTGCCAGATATTTTATTTGCAGATTTGTCATTTAGCCGTTTCCTCTTTTCCCGCCCTCCATAATACACGAAGTGCGGGAACGCAGTCAAGCGGCTGCCGTGCGGTCATCCCGCACGGCAGATAAACAGGCATATTATTCAATTGCCGTTTTTCATCCTATAAACACTTTGCCAGCGCTTTCAGGAATTCCTTGCAGTCGTCAGTATAAATCTCTCCCATATTGGCGACCTGGAACATTCCCATGTCATAGAATATTCCCTTGCCGGCATATACCGTATAACCGGCATCGCTCATTTTGGCTATAAACTCTTCCAGATCGTCGCCTTCGGGAAGAAAGACAGATGTAACCGTATTGGACATCTGTTCATCCGGAAGCAGGAATTTCAGTCCCAGTTCCGCCATGCCTTCTCTCAGGACCCGGGCGCACTCTCTGTATCTCGCGATCTGGTTGTCAAGTCCTTCATCCAGGATATTGGTGAGGGCAGTGTTAAGCGCCCAGAACAGATTTACATTCGGAGTATTCGGCGTCTGATTATTTTTCGCAGCGGCCTGATAATGCCTGGCAAGATTCAGATATACATTCCTGCCCATTTCCGGCGTGAGTGTTTTCAGTACATTTTCTTTAGCGCACACATAAGCAGAGCCCGGATAAGCACCTACGCATTTCCCGCCGACCGAAGTGGCGAACGTGATATGCATATCGTTCACATTGATGTCCTGTCCGCCCGCCGCTGACACACAGTCCACCATATACATCTTTCCGTATTTGTCCGCAAGATCACCTGCTGCTTTGACAGGATTGATCATGCACGAGGACGTTTCCTGGAAAACCATGCAGATGACCCTGACGGCTTTATCCGCTGCCAGCGCTTTTTCCACTGCCTTTAGATCCGGAAGCTGCCCCCATTCAAACGAACAGTCCACATAATCGATCTTATACTGATCCAGTATCTGCTTCAGCCTGTTGCCGAATTCACCGTTTCTGATCAGAAGCGCCTTTTCACCGTCTTTGAATATCGAGGAAAGCACGGTTTCATTGGCCGCCGTTCCCGATCCGGAAACAATAACCGATCTGTACGAATCATCAGCTTTGAACAATTTATTGATCTTGTCCGTCGTATCTTTATACAGCTCTTCAAATTCAGGGCTTCTGTGACAGATGTCATAATGGGTGAGTGATTGTCTCACATTTTCCCCGACCATTACAGGTCCGGGGCTAAAAAGATATGTTTTACTCATTTGTGGTTTCTCCTTTCAGGAATTCATTAATCTTCGATCCAGTTCTTTGATCTTTCAACAGCCTTATGCCATTTATACAAAAGTGTATTTCGCTCGTCTTCGCCCATATGAGGCTCATATGTCCTGTCGAGCTGCCATTTATTTTCCAGCTCGTCCGTCGAATCAAACTCTTTGATGCCCAGAGCAGCAAGATAGGCCGCGCCGAGCGCCGTCGTCTCGTTGATCACAGGCACATCTACGGGGATCCCCAATATATCCGCCTGGAACTGCATCAGGAATTTATTCACTACCGCGCCTCCGTCGACCCTCATTTTTGTGATAGGAATACTTGCATCCAGATTCATTACATCCAGATTGTCCTTGACCTGATAAGCAGTAGCTTCGAGAGTCGCACGCACGATCTGCTCTCTCGTTGTTCCGCCGGTGATGCCGACGATCGTTCCCCGGGCATAAGAATCCCAGTGAGGAGCGGCCAGTCCCGCAAACGCCGGAACGAAATATACATCTCCGTTCGAGCCCGCTTCAATAGCCATCTGCTCTGTCTGCGAAGCATCGTCGATCAGTTTGAGCTTATCACGCAGCCATTGTGTAGCCGCCCCTGCAACATATATTCCTCCATCGAGCGCAAAAGTATCTTTCCCGTGCAGTCTCCAGGCTATTGTCGTCAATATGCCGTTTTGTGAATACACAGGCTGGTCACCGGTATTCATCAGCATAAAGCAGCCTGTCCCGTACGTGCATTTTATCGACCCCGGTTTGAAGCATCCCTGTCCAAACAGCGCAGCCTGCTGATCCACAGCAGAACCCGAGATCGGGATGCTGACTCCCAGAAAATCCAGCGGATCCGTATGCCCGTAAACCATCGAGCTGTCACATATATCAGGGAACATTCTCCTGTCAAATCCGAATGCATCCAGCACATCCTGATCCCAGTCTCCGGTATGGATGTTCAGGAGCATCGTTCTGCTCGCCGTTGAAGCGTCAGTAATATGCACATGGCCATGCGTCATTTTCCAGATGATCCATGCATCCATATTTCCTGCAAGTATCCTGCCATCATTGATTTTTTCCTGAACGCCTTCAACATGATCTATTATCCATTTTATTTTTGTCGCGGAAAAATACGCGTCGATCATCAGTCCGGTTTTATCACGTATCATTTCCCCGTATTTTTCCTGCAGCGAATCCGCATACCTTGCCGTACGCCTGTCCTGCCATACGATCGCATTATATACCGGTACTCCGGTGACCTTGTCCCACAGCATGACCGTTTCACCCTCGTTATCGATGCCTATGCATCTGATCTGCGACGGATCGGCGCCTACCTGCTTGCACGCGTCCATTACTGCATACTGCACGCCTCCCCACACTTCCATAGGATCGTGCTCGACCCATCCGGGCTGCGGGAATATCTGACTATGTTCTCTGTATCCGCGCGCTGCCACATTCCATTTCTCATCCAGCAAAAGAGCAGTAGTACCCGTAGTGCCTTCATCCAGGCCCAGGAAATATTTCTCTGCCATTTTGTCTCCTTTCGTTTCAGTACTGTATATTTGATATATATGGATCCACCTTGTTGTAATCAATGGCGGAAAACCCTTCTTTCCTTAAAGTCCCTGCCGGACAGGAAAGGAATTTATTATAGTTCCTGTTCATATGCGCATGGTCGAAATAGCCGCTGTCGAGCGCAATATCCAACAGCGAATTGTGCGGATCGCCCTCAAAAAGTATATGAAGCGAATTCTGTATTTTGATTATCTCCGCATATGTCTTAGGCGAAATACCGATATGCTTTTCAAAGACCTTTCCGAGATACCTTTCCGAAAATCCCGATTCGAATGCCAGTTCCGATACCGTCACGGAACCGTCGCACGACTGGATCCTTTCGATGCAGTACCGAATAATATAATCCGTTTCCTTATCCGCCTTCGCGACGCGCAGCACGCGTGACATCAGCAGCGCTTTTTCCATCACCGACAAATCCTTTTCAGCGATCGAAAGCAGTCTGCTGCCGTTTTTTACTCCTGCGCATACATCTACCGACCCGTCGGTGACAGCACTGATTTCGCAGTCCACAAACGAAGCTGTAGCTCCGGGCATAAACTTGAAAAACAAGTATTGATATCCCGGCATAAGTATCAGTTTCTTGATCCTGTCTGTCGCGCCGCAGAGCATACCGTGATCCAGGATCCCGCGCCCGTAAAACACGATGGAAATACAGCCGTCAGGGAGAATCGGATGAGTCAGCGGATAATCAGTCAGACATTCAACAATGCCCACGCTGCACACAGAAACATAAAGAGGATGTCCGTAGCTGATCTGCGCCGGAGTATATCTGCAGCCCTTATTCACCACTATCCAGGGCTCATATTTCGTTCGTTCCTTGCCGGCAGCAAGATGCTGTCTGTCGCTGATAAAATACGCCATACGGTGTCATGCTCCTCCCCGGGGAAGCGTCGGATTTTTCTGATAATAGTACAAATCGGAACAACCGCCCATTTCAGTTTTATGCTAGCACTCCCAAATAGTCGTGTCAATTTCTGATTTGTACTATCTTCTTTTTGAAGCAGAGTCTAGAATCAATTGTGTATTAGTTCAGAATATTCAGGCTGTATTTATATATCATCACATTATTCATTATTTACTATTACGAATGGAGGATTATTATGAACGAGGACAGAAGTCTTGTCCGTGAGCTGGGACTGGCCGAATGCGTCACGATCACTGCCGGTGCAGTAATAGGCGTAGGTCTTTTCACAGTCGGATCGTCTCAGGTCGGCATTATGGGAAGCTCGGTTATCGTAGCTTCGATCATCGCATTTATTCTGGTATTATGGCCGTCGGCTATTTACGGAGAACTGGGAGCAACGCTTCCGCTGGCAGGAGGTACATATTCATACGCCAAGAGAGCTATCAACTGGCCTGTGGCTATTTTCTGCAGCTGGCATTACACATTGGCACAAATTGGTATTGCCGGCGGCGAAGCACTTGCTTTCGCAAACTATTTCAACTATCTCATTCAGGCATTCGGTTCGCATGTAATGATAGACACAAGAATATCCGCTACTGCGCTGATGCTGTTCTTTACTTTTATCAACTACAGAGGCATCAAAATTTCCGGCAAGCTGCAGAACGCGTTTATGTTCTGGTTCTGGGGCGCATCGATGGTATGGTTCATAATGGAACTGAAAAACATCAATTTTGCAAACTATGTCTCAGTTGTCGGCGGACTGCCTCCTGAATTCAATGCTTTTGCAAAATGTATCGTAATGGTATGGTGGTGCTTCGCAGGATTCGAAACATGTGCAGGAATGGGCGCCGAGGTCAAGTATCCGCAGATCACTCTTCCTCGAGCTCTTACCATAGCGCCTTTCGGTGTATTCGCAGTAAACGCCCTCTGGCAGTTCTTCCTGGTAGGGATCACACCGCTTGCGAGCCAGTCAGCTCTGATCGCTTCCAATGCACCTTTCATCGAAGGTATGAAAGCGGCCGGAATAGCCGGATTCCCTATTATACTCCTCTGCCTCGCAGTTACACTCGGCGGAGACTTCTCAACAATGATCCCATGCACAGGCGGAGCCGCAAGGTATCTGTACATCATGGCTCTTGACGGATGCTTCCCTAAAGTATTCTCGAAAGTACATCCGAAATACAGAAGTCCTCACGTCGCCTGCCTGACAGTCGGAATCGTGGGAGTTGTATTTATTCTTACGAATTCCATTGTCATCGTATCCGCAATGTGCGCATTCAGTCAGATGCTCTGCTACATTATCGGCTACATCTCCTATCTGATGCTTTACAAGAAAGAGCCTGATCTGGAGAGGCCGTATCATGTACCGGCCGGCAAATTCGGCGCATGGTTCAGTATCGTCACATATGCCGCACTCGCTATCCTGGCAATTGACTGGAGCGCGATCTGGTACAACATCGGTCTGTCCGTACTCTGCATTTTATACATAATTTTCGGAGTAATCATTCCTAAGAAGCCTATTCCGCAGGAAGCTATAGACGAAGAGCTCCTCGCTATGAAAACAGCGAAGCCGTCGCCTGAAGAAATGGCTGAACTGGACAGACAGTATAAGAGATGGAGAATATTGTCGACATTGGCCTTCCTGCTCGGATGTGTTATGTTCGCTATCGGCTTCATCATGCATTAAGACCTGAAATAATAATATAAATCTGAACAAAAGAAAGAGGCCGTCTCCGTGACGGTCTCTTTTCACGCATGAAACATTTTGATATAATAATAAAGTTATCACAAGAGAATCGAGGTGAGTCCCATCAAAAAAGCGGACGATGATCATGTAAAGAAAATCTTTGCCGTATTTATGGCGGCAGCCATTGCGCTGTGTCCGCTCTTTGCGGCGGCTGCGGGATCAGACGGCGCATCAGCAACGTCTGACGCGTATGCTGCGGCAGCCGGAACAGTATCGGACCCTGCGGGCGCCGATGCGCTGAGATCCGGCGAGGCTGATTACATATGTTCACTCGCAGTTAAAAACGGTCAAATGGCCGGAGCCATTCCCGAAAGCACAGCCGACAATACTGTCAATCCGTATTTTGATGACTTCGCCTGTCTGGGACTAGTTTCGTACGGCCGCGCCGCCGACCGGCAGACAGTGCTCAACTATATCAACTGGCATATTGCACATATGAACACAGCGGCGCAGGACAAGTACGGCCTCGCCGGCACGATATACGATTACGCGGACGGCGTATCCACGGGCGCCTATGATTCAACGGACTCTTACGCGGCCACATTCATTATGCTCCTGGATAATTACTGCCGGGTTTATGACAGCGATTTCCTGCAGGGACGCGAAGATCTTCTAGACACTCTGGTCGGCGTCATGAAGTCGACTTACATTGAAAAGATCAGTCTGTCCCGGGCGACGCCGGGTTACGACGAATGCATCCTTATGGACAACTGCGAAGTTTTCAGAGGATTCAAAAGCGCCTCGCACATATATTCATCGTATTTAAACGATACATCAAAAGCCGCCGATATGCAGACCTGTGCCTCGCGTACCAAAGCTGCGATCAGGAAAAAATTCTGGTCGTCCGCGGATAACTGCTTCCGTCCGGCAGTGGACATCAGCGGGAGACCCGAGTCACGGACGCGTCTCAGTGTTTTTTATCCCGACGCATCGTGCCAGCTGTTCCCCGTAATTTACGGAGTAATAAAACCGACAGGCTCCATGGCGAAACATTCATATGCGGCATTCAAAAAATACTATCTCCGGAAAGGTGTCAGCGGACGCGACTGGGCGGCCGTCAGCGTCAAAGGCAGTGAAGGTTATCCGTGGTGCATACTTCTGAGCGGTGTCATCAAAATGAACGACAGCAAAACAGCTCGGCGGTATGAAAAGAACCTGCAGAAAAAATTCATCACGCCGGGCCATCCTTACCCGTATTACTGCGGCGAGGCAGGCTGGTATCTGATGTCGCTTTCGTCATGATATCAGGCAGGAAATTGCACGCCGTCATCTCGAAATGTATAATAACGATATACGCTGATTCAGTCTGAAAGGAATATACAATGGAAAAAGCACTGATAAATAATGCTCGCGCCCTGCTTCAAAACGGTGAAGACATAGTAACAGCAAGAATCGTAAGAACTACCGGCTCTTCCCCGCGGCACAAGGATGCATACATGATCATTTCCTCCGGCGGCAGCAAATCCGGCACCGTCGGCGGCGGCATTCTCGAAGTCAAAACAGAAGAAATATGCCGCAGAACTCTCGAGGACCGGACGGTTTCTCATAAATATCATTTCAACCTCAACACCGAAGGCAAAGATGCTCTCGGCATGGCGTGCGGAGGCGAAGCCGATATTCTGATAGAGTTCTGGGACGGAGCTCATCCGGAAAAATATATCGCACCGCCTGTTCGCGAATGCACGGCCTTCATTTTCGGAGGCGGCCATGTGTCGCAGGCGCTCGACCCCGTACTTCGTTCAGTAGATTTCCGCACTGTCATCCTTGACGACCGCGCGGAATTTGCCGGCCGCGGACTATTCCCGGCAGCAGACGAAGTCATCCGCATCGATTCGTACGAAGATGCCTTCGCGGATATCTCCGTCGACGAAGAAAGCTATATCGTTATAGTCACTCACGGCCACATGGGAGATTATGCTGTCCTGCACCGGGCGGTGGATCTGCCGCACGCATATATCGGCATGATCGGCAGCCGCAGAAAGACCGCGGTCCTTTTCGACAGACTCAGAGAAGACGGCATTCCGGAAGATGTCATCAGTAAAATATATGCTCCGGTCGGAGAGAAAATCTACGCGGAAACGCCTGCGGAAATAGCTGTCAGCATCGCTGCGGAAATGATCAAAGTGCGCTCCGGCCACGGAACGAGGCAGTGATGGATCATCTCTTTCTTGAAGGTCCGGTCAGGACCGGCAAGTCCACACTTTTGCTGGAATGTATATTCAGCTGCAGAGAATATGCCGGCGGTTTCTGCTGCATCCGGTTAACGGATACAGACGGAAATATCAGGGGATTTCGTCTGGCCCCGCCGGATACTGATTACCGCGAGCAGCTTTACGACGGTTCACTGCCCGATATCTTTCTCGAATCCGGACCGGACGGCATGAAAAAACATCCCGAAGTCTTTGAGACCTCGGGCATAGATTATCTGCGAAAAAGTGCAGGGAAAAAATTCATCCTCCTCGATGAGATAGGCGGTTTCGAACTCATGAGCAGTCCGGTGCGCAGCGAATATTACAGCATCCTCGGCAGCGGCATCCCCTGCATCGGCGTGATAAAATCCGCTGCTAATACCGGTACAATGATACGGCGCTCCGGTTTTGCTGCAGAAATAGCCGCGGCGAACGCGCAGTTCCGCAGGGATCTGATCGCCGATTTTCAGGCTGAAATCATCGAGTACAGTTCCGCCGCAGCCGCTTCAATCCGTTCAAAAATCAACAGCTTTATGGATTCCGTCACTGCACGGTAAATTCATCGACCTTTTTCCCGTCGGCGTCATAAGCCGTCACCTGCATATTATCCGCCCCGACTTTATAGATCTCATACGTACTGTTCACTGTTGAAAGTTTCTGCACATATGAAGGGATGCTGTCTCCGGAGCGGTAATATCTGCTGATCTTCTGTCCGGAATCCGCAGTCATGTAGATGATCCCGCTGATTTTTTTTGTTCTCATATATACATGCTGATGTCCGTTCAGCACCAGCTTCACGCCGGTATCCTCAAAAATCGGGACCCAGTTTTTCCGTATATTCCGGTACAGCTTAACATTGGGTTTGTCTTCCGCGACCGGATATGACGGATGATGCATATAGACGATCTTGTACTTCGCAGTGCTTTTCTGCAGATCGTTCGCCAGCCAGGCGTCGGTCTTTCTGATCATGGCATTCCACGATTTATCCCCCATGGCCAGACGCCGTTCATCCATGAACATCCCGCTGTTCAGTGAAACGAAGTGACATGATCCGTAATCAAACGAATACACTTCTTCCTTCAGCCCGGAAGGCCCGTTCTCCGGCAGATCGAACATCTGCTTATAAGTATAAGGCGTGACCGAAATTTCATGATTCCCGGAAGTCGGCATCAGCGGGATCCCGGCGAATACATCATCAGCATTCCTGAAAAACGCCTTCCAGTCCCGGATGTCGGCATTTTTGTCGACCATGTCCCCCATTGAAAGAGCAAATCTGATATCGCCGTTCTTTTTATATGCCGAGCTGATCATGTCACCCCATAGGCCGTAATCGCGGTCCCTCAGCTGATACTGCACATCGCCGAGCGACATGAAGCTGAACGTCCCGCCGGTTTCCGTCCTGAACGAATGACGGCCGCTCCATCTGCCGCCCGCCCCGACCGAATACACATATTCCGTATCTTTTTTCAATCCGGTCAGTTCAGCGTTGTACCTGTAATAATCTCCGCTCGTGATTTTTACGGCTTTGCCTTTTGTTTCAGATGTGAATTTTCCGTACGCTCTGAAAGCCGTCACGGACGCATATCTAACATATTCATCTCCGCCGCTTCCCTGCCAGTTTACCGTCTGTGTTGAAGCGGGATCGCCGGTCCACGTCAGAATGATCCCTGACGGAACATTGCCGGGAGACGCCGCAGCTGCCGACGGGGCACGCGAAAATGCTCCGCAGCCGGCGGCGATGAACGCAGCACAGAGCAACGGGAAAACGATCATCAGTATTTTATCAGCCCGTCTCAGAACCAGCTTCCGCATATATGTCCTGTGGCTGAAAGCGCGGAACCTTCTCGTTTCCATGGAGATCGACATATCCTTCGTCCGGCTCAGCGCACCCGCCAGGACCGGGAAGCATATTCTGGCATATAGCCTGAGCTTCTCAGGCAGCGGCGCTTTCCTGACCTCGACGCCTCTCAGCTGGATGCTGTAATACACGTCCATTGCTTCTTCCTTCAGAAGCGGGAAAAAATGCAGGCCGATCAATACCATATAGGCGATTTCATAAGGTATCTTCATCTGAACAAGACCGAGCAGATAATCACGCACCTCTCCGGTCATCAGGATCAGCGCCGACATGATCACTGTCAGCAGCCTGATGCAGAGCATTGCCCCGAGGATCCACCTCCCGAACAGCGCCTGCAGAACGAACAGAAAAACAACTATCCCGACCGCGCCCCTGGCCTGTCTGATCTGCGCCGCCAGACCTATCCCGCCCAGCAGCATCAGCAGCTCCGTAAAAACAAACAGTCCGGCCAGGAATAATATATTACCGACGGCCATTGCCGCCGTCGAAACAGCGATGACGATCACAATTTTCGTCCGCGGATCGAGCGAAGAAAGCTTATACATTGCGTCCTCCTCCCGGCATGACGATCTCACGGTCCGCCGCCAGCGCGGCAAACGCGCGGTCATGCGTGATCAGGATCGTCCCGCAGCCGTTTTCTTCTTTTATCCGCAGTAATGTTTCATATAATGCGGTCTTTCTTTTTTTGTCCAGTGACGACGTCGGCTCGTCCAGTATCAGGAACGACGGCCTCAGCGCCATCACAGCTGCCAGAACGACACGCTGCCGTTCCCCGGCAGATAATGACAGCGGAAATTCATCTCTGTATCGTTCCAGCTCAAAAGTTTTCACTGCGTCTTCGCTTCCGGCCAGAGCTTCCTCTGCAGTCAGCAGACCTTTTTTCACTTTATTATCCAGTCCGAATCTGATCTCTTCCGATACTGTCGCCGAAAAAAGCTGCCGGGAAGGCTCCTGCATGACATAACCTATCCGTGCACCGCGTTCCGCCAGAGACAGAGCTCCGAGATCCTCTTCTCCGAGTTTCACTGAGCCGCCGTCCGGCACGAGTATTCCCATTATTATCCTGGCCAGCGTCGTTTTCCCGCAGCCGTTCTTCCCTGTCAGCGCAGTTATTTCACCGCCTGTGAAATCCGCCGAGAAATCCTCCAGCACAGGCTTCCCCGCGCCGTAATGAAAAGATATATTCTCCGCTCTCAGTGATATGCCGTCCTTCCCCGGCACAGCCCGGCAGACCCGGCCGCTCATATCTCCGCCTCCGGTCTGTCGATGGAAATATAACTGTCAGCGTAATCTATCTCATCGCAGTCATGCTCGGCTATCACCACTGTCGTGCCTGTTTCACGCAGCATTTTGATGACCCCGTTCACGTCAGCCTTACCCTCTTCATCCAGATGTGAAAGAGGCTCGTCCATAAGAATAATATCCGGTTTGAACGCCAGGACCGACCCTATACACACCAGCTGCTTCTGGCCGCCGGAAAGCCGCGATGGATCCGCTTCCGCCAGATCGGAAATGTGCAGGAGCTCCATGACCTCATCGACCCTCTGCCTGATGTCCGCCGGATCCAGGCAGATATTCTCCGGTCCGAAAGCGATCTCGTCCTCCACAGTCGTCGCTATTATCTGCCGGTCCGGATCCTGCATGACATACCCGACCGTCCCGCCGACTTTTATTTCACCTGTGAGAACGCCGCCGGTATATTTCGGCACCGCTCCGGCTATGATCCCCAGTACAGTCGATTTGCCGCAGCCCGAAAGCCCCGTGATTACCGTGGCCGTATTTTTTTCCACACAGAAAGACAGACCGTCTATTACATGGCCGCGGTCTTTTTCATAAGCAAATGTCAGATTGTCCGCCTCTATCACTTTCTGCATTCTATACCGACCAGATACATGACGCTCCTGGTCCCGTAACTGTCTGTAGTCACGAGGAGCCTCATCGGTCCGGTCCCTCCGTCGTTGTAATGTTCGAGCAGCCTGCCGTTCTTTCTGTAGGCGATCATGATGCCGCTGCCGTTTTTTATTTCCTTTGCCGAAAGAGCCGCCGAATAACCGTCTCCCGCCTTGAAAATGAACGTCCTGTATTCCCCGAGAATATCTTTGTCGGCACTGTTCAGTACATCTCTGACGCAGACCCCCGTGAAACTCCCCTTTTCATTTCCTTTCGATGACGAGGCTATTTCCGCCTCGGCTGTTTCAGCCTTCAGTCTTTCTATATCGCGAAGCGACATAACTATATCGCTTTGCCCGCTCCTGCTTATCGTCAGCGAATATCCGGCAGCCGCCGTACCCGCACCGCTGAAATGCACTGCTCCCGCAGCAGCTCCTGCCGCGACGATGACTGCAGTAATGATCAGAATGGTTTTCCGTCCCATACTCCTCTGCGGAAGTTCGCCTTCATCCGGCGTCCTCACGATTTTATACTTCGCAAGAGCAGTGAGCAGTCCCCACGATATCGCTCCGCCGATGCCTCCCGATATCGCCGCGATCGCCAGGATCAGCACCAGATATGCGCCCGGCGCCCTGAAGAACACTATGTTCACACAGGCCGTACCGGTCAGATTAGCGATCGCGCAGGCGGTGATGCAGCATCCCCGGCAGCACGCGCGGTGGCCCGACGCCAGGAAGAACAGATCCGCCGCCAGTCCCGGAGTCACATAGGTGAACAGGCTCATTATTCCATGCGAGCCCACGATCCCCGTCAGCATTACCAGGAGCGCCTGAACTATCGAAATGATCACCGCGGTCCACGGTTTCCTTGTGATGCCGCATCCTGTCACCAGCCACATCATGTAGAGTCCGCCGGCAAATGCGCCGCTCGGTATCATCAGCGGTCCGCTGATGATATGCACGAGAGGCACCACCACGGGTTTGACCGCGATCCCCAGAGCAGCCATTACCGCCATTACTACCAGATCATATGTTGTAAATTTCCGCAGCACTCTGTTCATGTCACTCTATCTCTTCGATCGTACATATGCCGCGCGCCCAGTTCTGCATATTGAAATCTTTGGTGTCTTCGCCGTCGTAATCCGCCTGACCGATTATCAGCTGTCTGTCCTTCAGCGTTATGATCGGCGGGACTTTTGTTTTCGCCGGGCCCGTTTCGTTTTTGAACGCGTAAAGATCATACAGGTCGCTGACTTCATATTCCTTCGTATATTCATCATCGCAGACGACTTTGATTTCCTTCGCGCCGCTTATGCCCGCTTCCTGCAGAAAATATCTAAGCTCTGCACCTGTATACTTTTTTATTTCGCGTTTATTGTTGTCTTTTTTGCTGCGTCCGCTGTAAGTATGCGTTTCCTTATCGAGGGCGTTCAGATCCGCCTGTGTGAAACTGCGCGTCACATCGCCGCTCCTGTCGCGTACCGTCAGCACCGTATCCGATGAGGCTGAAGACTGCACCGCCGAAGACTGCGCCGATGACAAAGACGATCCGCTGCCGCAGCCCGCGGCCGAAACAGCCACCAGAATGCATATACATACTGCTATTGCTTTTTTGATTGCCGATCCTGCCATATCATTCTCCCAGTCTGATCTCTTTAACATTCTTTACCCAGGCCGATATCTGATTCTCCATGACGATCCTCAGCGGTCCGTATCCGTTGCCATTTTTGTATCCTGCGGAACTGCTGTCCGGCACGAGAGGCATCCCGTTCACACTGTAGGCGATGATGACGTCCCTTTTCTGTCCGGGCTGATATCTGCTTTCCGTCCCGTTAAATACCGCCCTCACCGGGATGCTCCGGCGGAAACCGTCCGCGCCGGTCACCGTTATCTTCGACGGTCTTTTCACGCCGTCCTTCAGGCAGTCTTCTATCACTTTTTTCAGGATCACACCGCGGAACACATATTCCCCGCCGGAGGCGGCAAATGTGTCTCTGACTGTATCGTCCGCTCCGAAAGCTTCAAGCTGTTTCAGCGTATACGTCCCTGCGCGGGCATCGCTGCCGGTGATCTTCAGCACCGTTCCGAGATATTGCCGGTACGTTCCGGAACTGTGCGTCCACTGTCCGTCTTTGGCCGTTACAGTAATATCCGTGACTTCTCCGAGTTTGGTTCTGCCAGCGAGCATTACCGGTCCGCCGCTCTGCAGAGCGCGGCCGTCTTTTCTCGTGGCCAGGATATATTTTTCGCCGCTGCGCAGTGTGTCGACCGATACACCGTAGTCGCCCGACCTGCCGTGTATGATCACCTGATCAGCATCTACATCTATCCCGCTCATTTCAAGCAGTTTCAGCAGGTCCGCTCCCGCATAACCGTCGGCGGTCTCCGCGGCGGCATCCTGCGATGATTCTATGCCGGCAACTGTCAGGGCTGAAGATTTCTTCATGCCGCTGCCGCCGATCCTGATTTCCGATGATGCATTTTCATTCGAGCCCGGAAACAGGCCTGTCCCCATATAAATATCTATCGAGGTGCACTCCCTGACGACCGCCCGCACTGCTGTCCCTCTGCGGTCAGGGATCAGCGCATACAGCTTTGTCAGCGCTTCTCCGTTCCTCGCGCATCCCAGCGCGGGCTTCACGCATTTTATGATCCGTCCGTTCTTATACGTAACATAATTATCAGCATCATCTTTTGCCCCGCTGATATAGTCCGCAGCGACTGTCAGTGAAGTGCCGCCGCCCAGGGAAAATTTCACTTTCCCGGTCAGCGCTCCGGCGCCCGCTTCCGTTTTGATGAACGACTGCAGATCGGCTCCGCTGTACCAGTTGCCGTCCTCATAATAACCTCCTGCCGCATGCTCCGCTGACGAAGCGGCGAATTTCTCTATAGCGCTGAAAGTGAAATATTTCGTTTCTGTTTTGGCGTCATCTTGACCGCCGCCGTGTATCGTGACCCGCAGGACCTCGTCCGACGCGGCGCTTCCGCTGTGCGCCGTGCTGCCGGAATCATCGCCCACTATCACTTCCGACACCCATTTGGCATTGTCGGGCGCATTGTAATCTGCCGAATATTTCTGACCGATCACCAGCCTGACAGGTCCGCCGATATTATCCGCAGTCTTGTCATAACCCTCTTTCGGAGTCATTTTATGAGCTTCCGGCTGGTTCCCTTCCGGTCCCACCAGAGGCACGCCGTCGGAACCGAAAGCGAGCAGCACAGGGACATCTTCCTTCACCGCTTTCTCCGCGCCCTTTTTGCTGTAATAATCATAATCGTCTTTTTTTATTTCCCCGAGCGAGAGCTCTATTGTATATCCGTCAGAGGCGACAACTCTTACTTCGGTGCTGTCCGAAAGGCCGTTTTTCAGGCCGAGCGCCTGCAGATAATCGTACAGTTTGACTCCGGTGAACATATGCCGGGAGAAAACGCCGCCGCTCGTCATCAGACTGTATTTACCTTCATATCCGGCGGATGTGTTCAGAGCTGCCTGCTCGATCTCGCCGACAGACACTGTTCTTGTCTGCTGCATGCCGCTTCCGGTAAATGTAACCGTATCGTATACATAATTGCCGCTTCCATATACAGACCGCGCGCTGTGATATGAATGAGCCGCATTGCTGTCGGGACCAATAATATTCACCATGACCGCTCCTGCCGCGATAATCAGCACAGCCGCAAATACGGCGGCCGCCTCTCTCACACTATTTTTCATAATCTATTTCCGTTATCATTTTGATCCAGTACGATGATTCCGCTCCGGGTATCAGCAGTCTCGCCGGTCTTTCTGATTTTGTCAGCGCCTTGTCTCCGTCTGCCAGAGAAATCACTATAGTGCTGTGCGCGCTGACAAACGATCTGCTCAGCGATACGCTGTATCCGTCGGCGGCTTTCAGCAGGACGCTGCTGTAATCAGACAGTCTGCCGCCGTAATGCTCCGTGACCGTCTGCAGGGTCGGTCCGACAGCCTGCACTTTCCCGGCTTTTTTCGATTTTCCTTCCGCTGTCTGACTGACACACGCGAGCTCTTTCAGTTCATTCGGCGTCACATAAAAATCAGCGCTTTTCAGCCCCGTGACCTTTATCTGCGTGTCTCCGTACCCCGAAATGTCCGCAGTCACCTTCGCGCCGCACGAGCACAAAGCCAGAGACATTACTGCAGCGAGACAGATACATATCAATAATTTTGCTGTGTGTCTTCCCATATAATTCTTTTAATTCTCTATTTTGATGTAATATTTGTGCGTCTTCGGGTCCTGATACACGACACCCTTTTCCTTTAATCCGTTCTTATCTTCGACATTCTGCACCTGTTTATCCGACAGATTCTGCGCATCCTTCAGTTCCTGCAGGTTGTCAGCCGAAGAAATATCGACATTCCAGTGCATTATCAGCGCCATCATAATACCGACCGCCAGGCAAAGCATGACATCCGCCATATTCGCCAGTCCGCGCATCGGATCTACATCCTCTCTTCTTCTCCGTGAAGTATCTCTCAGACGCCCGGTCCCGTATCTTCTAATCACAGCTCTTTTCCTCCTCCAGGATGCATTCCATGAGAGTCTCCAGAACCGACATGTAATTATCATACCATGTTTTTCTGACAGTGGAAATAATAAGTGCGACTGCGGCGCATGTCAGGCCCGCAACTGTTGTATCGAACGCCGTCAGCAAGGCATTCGATAATGTGTAAGTGTCTCCCTGACCCAGCGCTATGATCCCCGGCCCGAGCGGTATCAGCGTGCCGAGAAGTCCCAGGATCGGCCCGAGTTTCGCAGTCATATCAGACCAGTTCGTGCGCTTGTCATAGACAGACTGCTCTTCGGCGATCAGTCTGACCGCCAGGCTCTCGCGCATCGCGTTGGTAAGTTCGGGATGCTTCGTTATTTCCAGCAGCGCGTTCCGCTGCCTCTTCAGCAGTTTCCCGTCCGTTATGGTCTCCTGCGCCGTCGTTTCTCCTGATCGTATTTTGTCGACTATGGCCGGCATGTTCACTTTGAAGTATCTTCTTTCCGTGAATATCTCCGCCATGAGAGTGCCGAGCAACACCACCGTAAACGCCGCCAGTATTACCAGCAGGAACATGACCGGTATCTTCAGCCCGCTCGATATGCTCCTCAGTATTTCGCTCAATCCTGTCTCCGAAAACATTTGTTATTCTCCTTCTGTGCTGTCCTTTTTCTTTTTCTTTCTGCTTACCGCTCTCCGGAAATTAAGCGTTTCGCCTGCCGCGCCCGCCGCCAGCAGCAGAAGCGCGGTCACCCCGGTCGTTTTCAGCAGATCGCTGCTGTCCTGCGCATTGATATCGACGGTCGAGTTCTGCCCGTCGAACGATATCCAGTCTTTGCCCGATTTGCCGCTGCCGGAGGCTTTGTCGACTTTGGCCGCAAGTTCATCCGACGCCTGTCTGAGCGTTCCTCCCGAACTGCTTTTCTGCGAGCCCTTTTTTGAACTGCCTGACCCGCCGGTTCCCGAGCTTTTACCGTTTCCGCCGGTCAGTCCGACTGATGATGAGGCGGATGTCGTATCGCCGAATGCTTCTTTACGCGAATAGGAGAATGTCATCCTGGTTTTCCCCCTGCCGATCGTTTCGACTTCGCAGCGGCCGTCGTCACCGAGTGTACCGCTTTTCGTCAGGCCGGTCACTCTGACTACGTCTGTATCGTATCCGCTCACTCTGATCCCCGACGCCACCTGTTTTTTCAGATCCGCCAGCGTGTCCGAGTCAAGATAGGAATATGATGAAGGAAGCGTGACATCGGCAGCAAGTTCATATTTGCTGCCTGCTTTATTTTTTGTTCCCGCGACCAGCGTCTTTTTTATGCTGATGCCGGGACTTCCTTCCAGCTGCACCTCTATCGCGTAAATATATTTCCCGCTCGTCTGGACATTATAACCCAGGCTCATGTCACCGGAGAGACTTTTCTGCCCGTATATCAGACGGTATCTGTACTTCGAGGGCAAAGAATCCTTCGTATAGGTTCTGTATGATCCTTCTTTTTGTACTCTCAGCGCTTCTTCTCTGCTGAAATCGGTGCAGTTTATGGCAATGATGGCAGGAATGCTCTGCGCGCCGCTGCTGTAGCTTTTTTCAAGAGATGAAAGCTGTCCGCCTGCCGGCATATTCTCTGCCAGAGCCGGATAGAAATATCGCTCCGCAAGTATCCCATCGGAAAAAGTCGTGGTCGATTCGCCGTAATCATCTTCTGTCGACATGTGGAAATACTTCACGGAATCGCGGTCTATATTACTGCTGTCAAGCAGATCTTCCAGCCTCACGCCCCAGGCGTAGCACACTCTGACGAAATTGCCTGTGTCCATTCCCGAATATGTCAGGACCCCGGGCATCGCCAGGCTGCACATATCGTCGTAGGAAAAAGTTTTCACAATATGATAAGGACCGCCGTAGAACCCGGCTTTAATAGTCAGAGTGTCTGCGGCATGCACGTCAGCGGCAAAAGCGCCTCTCATAACGAGAGCCGCTGCCGCTGCGATTATTATCATTGTTAACTTCTTCCTTTTCATGCCCGTAATGACCCTGTACTATTTCAGCACCGGATATCCTCCGTTGATTCCTGCCGTATCCGTTCTGAACGCGCCGCCCAGCAGCGCCGCGAAAGTTTCTGTCTTCATCTCGTCCGCGGTCTTTCTGATCCCGCAGTATTTCTCCTCCGCAGATGCATCTGACGCCGAAGCGATCGTGTCAAGCGAATAGGTGTTAGTCACTTTGGCCGCCGGATCCTGTCTGCCGGCTGCCGGATACCAGTCCTCGTATCCCGCGCGCAGCGTCCCTGTTGTATAGCAGTTCGTTATCGACGAATAATTGTTCTGGAATCCCGTGATCCCGCCGTACCATCTGCTGTCGGTCCCGGTATACGGTCCGATCTCGCCTGTGTTGTAACAGTCGGTTATCGTGCCCGTCTCGTAAGCTGTATTGTTGTTGCCGTTCCTGCCCGCGATGCCGCCGTAGCCGTTGCCGTAGCCCCCGCCGCTGCCGCTGCCGCGCTTCGAAGATGTCGAGAACGTCGTATATACGCCCGCAGTGTTGCCGCATCTGCTGATAACGCCGGCGTTTTCTCCGGCAATACCGCCGATCCTTCGCTCGCCCGTTATTGTTCCTTTATTCGTGCAGGCTGTAATGATGCCTTTCGCACCGCTGACAGTTGCCTGCCTGTCCTTCGTGCCGTCATACCATACATACCGGCCGCTCGTATTGAACCCCGCGATGCCGCCGATATTCACGGCACAGACCGTCCTGGACGAAGTTCCTGCTTTGACTCTGACATATGAAGTCACGTTCCTGACCGTACCGGCATTGAAACCGACGACGCCGCCGATATAACCGGCATCCTTTGCCGGTGTGCATGTAACGCTGCCCTTTAACGTGAATGACTTTACCGTTCCGAGATTATATCCGAACAGGCCGCAGTATCCTGCCTGCACGGAAACATGAAGTCCGCTGATAGTTTTATTATTTCCGTTGAAATTCCCCCGGAATTTATATTTTGCGCTTCCGCTGCCGTTGTCTTTGCCGCCGATCGGCGTCCACGCTCTGCTCTTCAGATCGATGTTCCGCGTCACCCGGAAATATTTGCCTTTGTATGTCGTTCCTTTATTGACCTTCGCCGCCAGATGATAAAGATCCGCCGCCGAAGAAAGCTTATACGGACTGGACGAAGTCCCCCGGCCTTTATAGTAATTATCCGCAGCCATTACATCCGCCGAAGCGATGATCATGAATGCGCAGAGCATCAGCGCCGCCGCTGCCGTGAGCGTAAAAAAAGTTTTCATTTTCATTCTTTTTTTCTCAAATATCATCTTCTGCACCTACTTTATCTCCAGAGCAGCCGCTCCTGAACAGCTGCCGTAATTCACAGTACTGCCGGCCCGGACAAAAGCTCTCACTTTATATTTGTATCTCCCGCGTGCGGCTTTATCCGTAAAGGTCAGCTGATCCGCTCCGTTTAACTGCACCAGCCGGAAGTACGGATCACCGTTATCCGAGCGGTATACTGCATATCCGTCGGCATATTCGGCGGCCGTCCATGTAAGCACCGCATTTTCACCTGCGGCTGCCGATACTTTAGGAACGCCGGGCCTGACAATTCTGCCTTTGGAGTCCAGAACAGAAACTGTACGGAAATTATATATCTTTTTCCCGTTTTGGAGAACCAGCATGAGACGCGAAGTCTGTTTCGGCGAGGCTTCTGTCCCGTCATTATAGTCCCACGCTGCAAAAGCCCCGTTCGCTTCCTCGCCGCTGATCACGGCTTTCACTTTGCCCGCCGCATTTTTCACAACAACTTTATTTGCACTGTCCTCGGCATAATTGGCAATGCCGAGCCTCTTCATGAGTTCTCTGAGAGGCACACCCGTCAGATCACCGTCCGTCCAGCGCCCCAGCCTGGCGATATCAATAAAATACAGTCTCTTGCCGCTGTTGTTCGCAGTGCCTGCGGCCGCTTCCTGTTTCCCGATGATGATATTGTCCACGCCGCCGATAAACTTGCAGTTGGTATCTTCCTCCGGTGTCTTCTGCCCGTACATGAACACATTTGTCTCGTCAGAAACAAGTGCGGCAGAAGAAGGAACAGTGCCCTTTTCCGCAGTGAATTTTACTCCGCAAGTCGTCTTATAGAAGGCTATCACCGGCCTGACGCTGTTCGCTTTCGCCGCTGTACCCGGCGCGAAATAATATCGGTGGGAAAATATAAACGGTTTATCAAACGTGAAAGCATAACTGTCAGATCCTTCAACTTTCATTTTTTCAACATTGCCGGCCTGCACTCCCAGATTTGTGAGCATAGTTTTTATATCTATCCCCGAGGCGATGCTGTAATAATATATCGGATCGCTGTTTATATGATGGTCATACGATGAGAAGACTCTGTTTTCCGTCCAGCAGTCCCCGATATCCGCCTCCGCAGTGTTTTTTGACGCTTTCATCTGTTTTTCACTGTCGAGAGTTATATACACGAAATCATGACCGAATCCCATTCCTTTCGTGATCCCCTGCCCGTCTACCAGAATGCCGAGATCGTCATGTGTATCGGAGATCTCAGCTTCAGCGCAGAAAGGATAAAAAGCACCTGCGTATAACATAAGCGCCGCCGTCATCAGCAGGGCCGTCATGACTCTGCGTTTCATCAGACTCTCACCTTCCTCGCGGCCGAGTATTTACTGTAAACTTTCTGCCCGTCGATCATCCTATATGCTCTGACTTTTACCTTGTATGTTTTTCCTTTCGTCAGGCCGCTCACTGTCTTTGACAGACCGGCCGCGAAGATCTTTCTGCTGCCGCAGCTGACCTGATACCCGGCGGCTCCGCTGACCTTTTTCCATCTGACAGCAGCACGTCCGGACGATTTCTTTCCGGCTGAAACAAGATACGGCTTGGCGATCATCCTGATATTATTAGAGGTGCCGGCAATCTTGCCGTCCGCATCTATAAATGATACGGTCCGGAAATTTTCCAGGACGGTGTCATCTCTGACATTCCCCGGCATGTAGAGCATGAACTGCGTATTCTGAGCTGCCGCTGCCGTTTTTCCGTCGCTGTATCCCCAGGCAGCAAAACACTTCGAAACATCTTCTTTCTTAACGGTCCTGATTTTCGAGCCGTCAGCTGAAATGAAAGCTGCCCGCGCTGAATCGGCACTGTTCATTACTGATGTCAGCCCCATTTTACCGATCACGGCTGTCAGCGGCACACCTTCCGGATGATCAGTAACGACAGATGTCCCGTCGCTGTAACTGTATGATGTTCTGTATATCCCCAGCTCCATCAGATCGTTCACGCGCAGTATCCCCGTAATATTGCCGGAAGTCACCCTGTCGGTGAACGAAGCGATATTCAGTATTACTGCATCGACATGCTTCGCGAAAAGACAGTTGTTGCTTTCGTCAGATGTTTTCTGCCCGAAAATGAACACTTCATCTCCGGCTGCAAGTTTTTCCGGCGCCGCCGGAAGCTCTGTTCCCGCCGATGTGCCGGATGATGTTTCCGATTTGTACATGGCTATGACAGGATATCTTATACCTCCCTGCTCTGACGACCCCGGAGGATAATAGTATCTGCCGCTGAACACATGATCGGAAATCGTCCCCGGATAATTGTCGGATGTCGAATAATACAGCGATCTGACTCCGGCGGTATCGGTGCCGAGCGCTGTCAGCATAGCCTGCAGATCCAGGCCTTCGACTCTAGTGCAATGATAATGACCCGTACCGTGCGGATCGTGCGAGGAGTAAACGGTATCGCCCAGCCAGAAGCTGCCCGTCCCGTATCCCGAGGTGCTCCTGCTGTCTTTTATCCCTGCGATCTGCGCTTTTGTCAGGTAAAAAATATTCCCGCGGAACCCCTTCTGCCCGCTCAGCGGATCTCCTGTGATCACCAGTCCCATCGTTTCTGCCGGTTCAAGCGAATCGAGATCAGCGCCGTTGGCGGATGGATCGCCTCCGGCCGCAAAAACATCCGTGCTTCCGCATGCAAGCATAACGACCGCGACAGCCGCCGCCATGACTGCCGATATTACTTTCTTCATCCTCATTTTGTCACCCATGCCGTAATTCTCATTTTTCTATAAACCCCAATAGCCGATGTCATCATCGGCTATTGGAATGTGTATCATATAAACGATACCGTTATTTTAATCAGCTGTCTTCGTTACTGTTATCGATTTAGCATTCGTTATAACTGTCGGTATCTTGCCTGATATCGCAGTATAATCCGCATCGCCGTCACTTGCTTCAACGTTTGCGGAAGATGTGTCGATGAGTTCCGAATATGTGTAGTTCACGGTCTTTCTGTTGTAATCAGCAATGTTCGTCGATCTCTTGGACTGTGTCTGGCTGAACGCCACGAAATAATTGCCGATCGTAGAGGTGATATCAGTCTTTGTGCCGTCTTTGTTCACGATGTATACCGATTCGCCCGTTCCCGCTGTTACGAGATCCTTCAGCCATTTTCCGTTATATCTGATATACATCGGTTTGTCATAGCCCCAGTATTTATTAGGGCTGGCAGTCGGCTGCGTCGGGATCGTAACACTGTTCTTTGAAAGATCGGAACGCACATATTTTGTTGTCTTGCCGTTGATGACTGTATTGAAGAAATTGTTTTCAGTCCAGTAGAATTTGACTGTCTTCTTCGTGTAATCCGCAGCGCCTGTGACTACGGTCGATGTTCCGTTCCAGTGGTTTCTCTTCTTTGTGTTTTTTGTCTTGGAGACCGTCGCATACTCCATAGTATATTTGCCCGGTCTCGCGGCCCATTTCATCCCTGCAGGGATACCGGCCACTTCTTTATCCTCATTGATCTTCTCGGATGTATTCTTATCGCTGTAGAACTGCTCGGTATATCCCGATTTGCCTGTCAGAGTCGTGCCCGATTCACTGATGACCACGCCCATGAAATTCTTCAGTACCGATGAGTTCGCTGAATTTGTCTGTCTGTAAGCTCTGAGGAGAGAAGGTTCTACATATGTCGTGAAGTTGTTGTACTTCGTATCGTTGACATTGTTGGCATCAGGCGTATCATATGTCATTTTGCCCTGATATCCGATTATCGTCTCCGCGGCAATGCCTGCGCCCGAACCGTTGCCGTTTCCGTTAGCATCCGTCAGTCCGGCAACAGTGTCCTTGTATGAATCTGTCGTCGCATGGAAAGCGTCTTCCTCCGCATACTGGATGATCCAGCTGCTCTTTATGTTTACGCCCTTGAGCTTTTTAAGCATGCTCGAAAGTTTAGCTCCCTTAACACTTATCGTTTCACCTTCGCCGTGATTGCCGTAATGATAAGATACCGTATTTTTAAAAGCCTTGATCTCGGCCATTGTGTAATAGTACACTTTGTCCTTTGAATATGTGATCTTGCCGTCGTTGTTTACATCGACAGCAATATAAAATACCGCATTCTTTATACTCTGTCCGCTTTTGTACGGAGCCTTTTTAGAAGCGGCATTTGCGTTCCCTGAAGGAACGAAAACAAGGCAGGTGAACACCATCATAACAGAAAGTACTAATGCCACTGCTTTGTTTCTGCTGGAATATATATTTTGCATATCTTTTTGACGCAGCCCGCCACCGGCCGCGCGCTCTCCTTTCATAACACTGATACCATGGCTGTTAAAGTCATTTTAGCAGAAGAGCTTTTGTTTGTATGTTGCTTTGGCAACATATTTGAAAAAATATTATTATTTGATCCCGGTCACAGCAGACCAGGCAGAATATGACTTTTTTGTTCCTGCTTTCCTGTATGCTCTTACTTTCACATAACAAGGCTGTCCTTTTTTGAGACCTTTGACCGAAGCGGAAATCTTTGACTCGCTGTTCACTGTCTTTATGGTCCCGTTCCCTGTTCTCCTGTATGAACAACTTACCTGATACCCCGAGGCGCCGCTTACCTTTGTCCATTTCACATATACGGAAGTCCTGCTTTTTCTCTTTGCTTTTGTGAGCAGCGGCTTATTCAGCGACAGCTTTATGCTCTTAACATTTCTGACTACAGCATCGCTTTCCGACGTTCCCGGGCAAAGCAGCATTATATCAGATCCGGTATTCGACAATGCTTTCCCGTTTGCAGATGCTTCATAAGCGACGAAATATTTATCTGTGCCGCCGGTCTTCACTGAAACTGTTTTCCCTTCAGCAGTTTTCACTGTGACTGTCCTGTTGTCGGTCGTGATCGCATAATAATCCAGGAGTTGTCTGAGTGTCACTCCGGATGCGGTAATGCTGACATTTCCGCCGTCCGAGGTGTACGTGCATACTGCCTGCCGGCGCCCGATATTTCCCGTACTGCGGGAACCCGCGGCGATGTCGGTTATCGTCATATCATAGGAAATGCCTGTATTGTCGACGGCAAGCACTGTCTTATCCCCGCCGAAAGAAACGCTTTTTATGAGCCTTCCCATATACTGCGCATTATAATCGTCAGCATTTTCCTGCCCTATCATGAGCACAGGAACATCCAGGGGATCGCCCGCATTATGCCCGGCGAATGAATCGAGATAGCTGCCTGCCAGACCGATCGAAGGATCTGCGGCTGTGCCCGATGTATCTGTTTCGGACGCATAGCAGTAACGTGTTTTCCACATCGTACTCATTATATTCGTGTACCCGTCCGAAGCGCTGTAACTGACAGCAGACTTAGAATCTGTCCCCGCATCCGCTCCCAGCGAATCAGCTGCCGCTCTGAGTGACAGTCCGCGGGTCACCTGCTGCTGCGACCACTCGTTGTTTCGTCTTCTGGCACTGTATTTCGTCCCGCTGACATATGAACTGTATTGAGCCGAACTGAAAAATCGGTCCGCTGCATCCTCACTCGTAATACTGTCAAGATCGTTTTGCGACAACAGCGTGAAATCCCTGTTGAAGCCGCTGCGTCCTCTTCCTGCCTTTACTGCGCTTCCGGAGAACGACATTACTGCATCACCGTCGGGATGCGCCGTCACTGTCATCGTCGAATCGTCCGCCGACACGTTTTCAGGAACAGCAAGCGGCATCAGCGATAATATGACAGCCGCCGCCATAATACAGCATACTGCTTTTTTCAGAAATCTCTTCATTGTTTCGCACCTCTTTGTCATGTGTCTTTCTCGTCCCGGTTTTTCTAAAGTATTTTGAAATAATCGCTCTTGAAATCTATCAGTCCCGCCCGCCGCATTTCACTCAGCTCGTGCGAAAGCGAACTTCTGTTGACGCAGAGGAACTGTGCCAGCTGCTCCTGCGTCATACGTATATGGAATTCATTTTTCCCTGTTTTTTCGGCTCGTATAAGCAGAAAGGTGAGGACTCTGTCTCTTATGCTCTGTTTGGATACGATATTGACCTTATATGCTTTTTTTATATTTTCGTTTGCCAGCATCCTGATGATGTTCATGAGTATATCTTCGCGGAACGAACATGTCAGCAGATCATCAGCGGATATTTTCAGCAGCACCGGAGATTCTTCCCCTGCAGTCAGCGTCCACGGCGCAAGTCTTGTCGTCGAACAGACAGTATCCAGACCGATAAAATCATCTGCCTCATAATTGTCTACCAGATGTATCCCGCCTTCGATGTGAAATTTTTCTCCCCGGACGATGCCCGCACAGACATAATAAAAATCGTTCTGGACATCACCCTGCCGCACTATAGTATCGCCCGGCGGCAATGTGAGCTGTTTGATTTTCACTTCCTGAAAAACAGCTGCGCACTGCTCATCGCTCAGGCCGCGGAACAGACGTGTTCCCGACAGGTGCTTTATATGATTATTATCCCGGTCATTTTTCTTCATAGGCCGCCTGACTCTCTCCTTATTTCCCGGCTCTGATCCTGATGGCCTGCGCAGCGATGCTGACAGCGATCTCTTCCGGTGATTCAGCTCTGATATCTTCTCCGATCGGCGCATAGACACTGCCGTCACTCTCCGCATCGATCCCTTCGTCTTTAAGAAGTGAAAAAACGCTTTTTATTTTTTTTCTGCTTCCCAGCAGGCCTATATATGCATGCGCCCGTCCTATGGACTCGCGCAGGATCTCGTAATTGCTGTATTGAGAGTATGACAATATAAATATATAGCTGTTCTCATCCATTTCTATTTCATCAAATACATCGGTAAAACGATCCGCCGTTATGACTCTGCCGGCTTCGGGAAACATTTCCCGTGAAGCAAACTCCTTACGGTCATCGATCATTACTGTATCGAATCCCACATATCTCAGCACAGGTTCAAGCGCACTTCCGACATAGCCGCATCCGAATATATATGCCGCTGCCTGCGGTGCCGCAGTTTCTGTGAATTCTTCGGGACGGGCGCATGAGTAATGCGTGATCAGTATGTCAGCTGTTCCGCCGTCGCTGCTGCTGCTGCCGTCGATTTCTGCGGTGATCCCTATGGTGAAGATTTTACCGGGCCCTTCTTCAGCAAATGCCGCACGGCAAAGTTCTGTCACCTCTGCTTCAATGCGTCCTCCGCCTACTGTGCCGAGCTTTCCCCCGCTTGCCGTCAGAACCATCAGCGAACCTTTATGTCTCGGAGTCGAGCCGGTGGTGCTCACGATTCCGGCAGTCACTATATCTTCTCCGCCGAGAAGGAACTGTCTCGCTTTATCGACTATATTTTCAGGCATTAAAACGTACTCCCTTCAGATAGGAAGAATATAACATATTAATCACCGTTATGCAAAAGGAGCCGTGCATAGATCACGGCTCCCCCTGCTGCTTATCACATTTATTCATTGAGGGCATTGCGGATATCTTTTACCGTATTCCGGTATACCTCCGTAAACATATTAAAATCAAGATTGTGCGCGATCCCGGCATAACCTTCGTTCAGAAATGCGGCTCCTTCCTCCGGTGTCATCGAAAGGATATAGCACGGCTTTCCGCTTTTTTTGCATGCATTCAGCACTCTTTTTTCCGCAGCCAGAAAATCCTTATTATTGAACTGTCCCGGAATGCCCATCGTTGTCGACAAATCGAACGGACCGATGAATATACCGTCGATTCCTTCTATTGCCGCTACGTCTTCTATCTGTTCCAGCGCCTCGACAGTTTCACATTGCGGGATCACCATCAGCTTTTCATTACTGCAGGCATAATACTCCTCCAGTGTTCCTGACGCCCACTCCATATTTCCAAAACCGCTGCCGCGTCCTTTAATAAATCCGCGGTTTCCCAGCGGTGTGAATTTTGCAAGATCCACCAGCTTTCTGAAGTCCTCGATTTTTCTCAGACACGGAACAATGAGGCCCTGTGCGCCGCAGTCTGCGGCACGCTGTATTTCCTTATGCGAAACATCCGCGATCCGCACGACCGGAACAAGTCCGGCGCTTTCCGCTGCACGGATCAGATCCATCATCGTTTCAGTGTCAAAAGGACCATGTTCAGTGTCTATTATCACAAAATCAAGGCCCGTATATCCGAGACACTCCATCATCGACATATTGCCGCTGCTGAAAAAAGTCCCTATCGCCGGTTCGCCGTTCCCGGCCATCTCACGCAGTTTATTCAACGCCATAACTAATTCACTCTCCTTAAATCATTTCTCTGCTTTTGCCGTGAAAAACCCGCCGAGTTTTTTGAGGTTGGTTTCGATAGTATCTTCATCGAGTCCGCTGAAGCTCATCCTTATGCAGTTGCTCCCGGCATCTTCCGGATTGCCTTCCGTATAGAATATAGAGCCTATCCCGTAACAGATATTGAGCTTTTCCGCGGCCTCAGGCGCCATGGCTGCAGCATCCAAACCCTCAGGAAGTTCAACCCAGACATAATATCCGCCATCCGGCATAGTATGCTTTGTACCGGCAGGGAAATATGCGTCAAGTGCTTTCAGCATCGCATCGCGTCTGCCGCGGTACAGCCGGCAGAGATTTTCTCTGTGCGCCGGATAAAGGCCCCGTCTGAAGAACTCTGCAGCCATGGCCTGAGCTATAGTGTTGGTGCATGTATCAGTGCCAAGTTTGATGTTCCCCAGTTTTTCGATGTATTCGTCTTTAGCAACCAGGTATCCCAATCTACTGCCCGGCGAGAATATTTTCGAGAAGCTGTTGGCCATGATGACATCTCCGGTTTTATCCATCGATTTGATGTAAGGAAGATCACGGCCGCTGTATCTGATTTCTCTGTACGGATCGTCTTCCAGTATGATTACATTGTATTTCTCACCGAGTTCCGCAAGCTGTCTGCGTCTTTCTTCCGACATTGTGATTCCCGTAGGATTCTGGAATGTCGGAACAGTGTATATGAATTTCGGATCGTATTTCTTTATTTTTTCTTCGACCTCTCCGATCACGAGCCCTTCTTCATCCATGGTGCACGGCACCAGTTCTGCCTGAAACATTTTATATATCATGCTGGTATGCACAAAAGAAGGCGCCTCTACCAGGATCACATCTCCCGGATCTATAAGCATCTGGCAGATCAGATTCATCGGCTGTATTCCGCCGGAAGTGATCATTATATTTTTGATGTCAGCTTCAAGTCCCCGCGGTCTGAGGAGCACATCCCGCACGGCTTCTCTCAGTTCTTCGTTACCGAACACTGAACCATACTTCACCGAGCCATAGCCTTCGGCAGTTCTCTGAAACACTTCCTGCGAGATACTGCGTAACTCTTCCATAGGATAAGCTTCCAGTCCCGGCGCGCCTCCGGCAAACGATATCATATCAGGCGATACAAGCGAGTCGGTCAGTACCTTAAGTTTCCTGACTTCCTTTTCCATTACTGAAATCCTTCCGGCATAATTACTCATGATAATACGACCTCCGATCGAATTTTTTCAATGTGTTTACTATTTTATGATAGCCTAAAATCAGCATGAGCAAAATAGCATTTATTCTCATGTTAATATGATATCAATGTCATCTTCATGCTGTCACTGCTGTCAGATATTCAGCAGATTATTGTTATTCATAAAATTAATTATTTCTTTTCTAAAGAGATCGACCGACGGTGAAATATAATCGGGATAAACCGTCACCAGTCCTATGGTTCTCATATACGGAGGATCCAGCGGCCATACTGACACATCCGCAGGATCACATTCAAAGGTCATTTCAGACGACAGACAGAAGCCGAATCCATGTACTACATAGTCATGACAGGTGGAATCCACTTCTATTTTGCAGTCCGTCCGGACATTGACATTGTTATCGTGCACCCACATTATCATTTCAGTATCATAGCCCTCAAGCTGCAATATAAGATGCTGTCCCTCCAGATCATCCGGAGTGACACTGACTCCGTTTGCGGGCACATAGTCTTTCGGCGCCAGACATATTATCGCAGTGCTGTGCAGAGGAAGAAACGAACCCTTCGCCGGATATGCCGTCGAAAGAAACGCCAGATCCACTTCACCCGCATCGATCAGCGCGCGCATCTGCTTGTCTCCGGTCTGTCTGACGCGGACTCTGATATCAGGATATTTTTCATGGAAACTGTTGATGATCCGCGGCAGCCAGAGTCTGGTTGCGCTGTTGAAGGCCGCGATCCTGACTTCACCCTTCGCCGCACTCTCGAAATCCTGCAGATGCTGATCGAGCGCTCTATTGCATTCCAGCAGATTTTTGACATACGGCATCAGCAGCTGCCCGTTCACAGTAAGCTCAACATTATTCCTGTTTCTAATAAATAAATGAAAACCCTGCTCATCTTCGATTTTTTTGATGATATGGCTGACAGCAGACTGCGAGACATTGAGCACTTCCGCAGCCTTCACAAAGCTCCGCTGCTCTGCCACAGCAGCAAAAACCTGCCATGAATAGATCGACATAACGCACCTCCGAAAGAAAAATCATCTCTTTCCTTTCTTCTGTGATTATTTTAATATAACATGAGCATTATATCAAGTTTATATAATGCTCATGTATGATAACTGCATGTTAAACTATGCTGCTATTTCAGCAGATCATCAAAATCATCCTGGCACAGAAGTTTTATACCTCCTGCTGACAGGGCTCTGACGGCTGCCTCATTGTCATTGACTCTGAATATCATATAAGCCGCATCCTTTTTTCTGGACAGGAATGTATATGTATATTCCAGATTGATATTGTTTTCCGCCAGAATATCGAGGATCTTCACCAGACTGCCGGCCTGATCCTTCACTTCCGCTGCGAGTACCTTCGTTACAGTAAACACGTACTCTTCTTCTTTGAGAGCCTCCGAAAGTTTGTACGGATCATCGACTATGATCCTGACAACACCGAACTCCGGAGCCTCCGCGAGTGAAAGCGCACGCATGTTGATCCCGTTCTGCCGGAGTACCTTCGCAAGCTCTGCGAGTTTTCCCGGTTTATTTTCCATAAACACCGATATTTGCTTTACATCCATGAATCCACCTGCTTTCTTCTAATAAAGACTGCGCTTGTCAATAACGCGTTTAGCTTTGCCTTCGCTTCTCTCTATGCTCTTCGGAGAAACGAGATGTACATCTACGTATATTCCGAGCATCGACTTGAGCGCGCTTATCAGTTTAGCTTCTCTGGAGGATACTTCACTGAGTGCATCAGAGAACATTTCCTTCGTCATCTCCACATCGAGCTCGAGCTTGTCGCTGTTCTTCTCCCGCGTAATAACTATCTGGTAATTAGCCGGATACCCCTGGTTCATGAGGACTGCTTCTATCTGTGACGGGAATACATTGACACCCTTCACGATCATCATATCATCGCTTCTGCCCATAGGTTTGGTCATCTTTACAAATGTCCTGCCGCATGAACATTTCTCGTGGCTCAGCACACAGATATCCTTTGTGCGGTAACGTATGAGCGGGAACGCTTCCTTCGTAATGCTGGTGAAAACGAGTTCGCCTTTCTCGCCGTCAGGCAGTGTTTCGCCTGTCTCGGGATCGATCACTTCCGCTATGAAATGGTCTTCATTGATATGCATACCTTTCTGCTCTGCGCATTCAAAGGCTACACCGGGACCGCTGATCTCAGTAAGCCCGTATATATCATAAGCCTTTATTCCCAGCTGCTCCTCTATATCTCTCCTCATTTCTTCACTCCACGCCTCGGCTCCGAAAATGCCTGAACGCAGTTTGATCTGCTCTCTCATTCCTCTTTCATTGATGCTTTCAGCAAGATATGCAGCATATGACGGTGTGCAGCACAGAAATGTCGACTGCAGATCACACATAAACTGCAGCTGTCTGTCTGTATTCCCCGACGACATCGGCAGTGTCAGAGCACCCACTTTATGGCTGCCCCCGTGAAGTCCCAGTCCGCCGGTAAAAAGTCCATACCCGTAGCAGACCTGAACTACATCATTTTTCGAGCCGCCGGCAGCAACGATAGCGCGCGCACAGCAGTCTTCCCAGAGGTCGACATCATGCTGTGTATAGCATGCAACTACACGCCTTCCGGTCGTTCCGCTCGTCGAATGTATTCTGACGCAATCACTCAGCGGCACCGCAAGCATGCCGTACGGATATGTATTGCGCAGATCTTCTTTGGTCAAAAAAGGCAGAAGATGCAGATCATCTGTCGATCTGATATCTCCCGGCTCGATCCCGGCAGCCTGCATTTTCTCACGGTAATAATCAACATTCTCGTATACCTTCTTCACGGTTTCCGCGAGATGCTCATCCTGCCATTCCTTGATTTGCTCCCTTGAAGCGCATTCTTTTGCAGGATCATAATAATTTCCCATTTATTTTGTGTTCCTTTCATGAATAATAGGAACAGTATAACTTTATTCAGCTAAGGTGTAAATAGGCTGGACCAATTTTTGCATAAACCAACTTTTTCATGCCGGCTTCGGATCAATGCCGGCTATTCGACACCGGCAACTATCTTGTTCCATTTTGTCTCAGAAATACCCTGCGACATAACAACAGAATATGAATACCCCCCTCTGGTCCATGACGCGAATTTATATGTGTTTCCGCTTCCCTTCAATGTCGTTTTTGTTTTACCGTGATTCAGGAATGCCGTGACGGTCTTATCATAATCTGTCGAATCACCTGAATTATCTTCACTGCCGGCAGATTTCCGGAAAACAGCAGTCTCATTATTACTGCCCGTATATTCTATCTCCGCGATACCGTCTGTCAGACTGTATTTTTCACCGCTGATATTGAACGGGAGGCCGGAAACTTCGCTGACAGGAAATCCTGCCTTTTCCGCCAGTTCAGAAACCGACCCGCATTCAGCAACGGGATTTCCGTTCTGCGTATCCTGCCACGGTCCCTGCAAATTCGGGATCACCGCGGCACCCATGATTACAAGCATCACACATGCCGCCGCGGCCAGATATTTTCTTCTGCGCGTAACTTTCTTCGCCTTACGGACGGCTTCTCTGCCCGTATTCCCGTACACAGCTTCTTCCGCCCTGCAGATCACACGTTCGCGCATTTCTTTTGTAACTTCGATTCTTTCCATAATTTCCACATACGCCTTACTCAAAGTCATACGCCTCCTTCAGAATATCACGAAGCTTCACACGGCCTCTTGCAAGGTGCGATCTGACTGTCGATTCGTTTTCGCCGAGGATCTCCGCTATTTCAGCTGTGCGGTAACCATCGCAGTAATACAAGTGTATGACTTCCCGGTATTTTACGGGAAGTGATTTGACTGCTTCCCATACGAAAGAAAGATCGCTTCTGTCGTCCGATACCAGTTCCTCATTGAGTTCATCGGCAATCCGGATGCGCTCATGCTCCAGTTTATTTTTACTGATATTCCCCGCGACTTTCAGCAGCCATGCTTTCTCGTGGACGCTGCTCCGGAAATCCGGCGATGATTTTATGTACTGTATAAGAGTGTCCTGCAGCACATCTTCAGCATCATCCATATTATGCATATATGAATATGCAAGCCTGAGGATGCTGTTGCCGAAATTGTCGAGAGCATTCCCTGCTTTTCCGTGATCCGGCACACCGCCGGCGGCCAGATCTCTTTCAGGAGACATCACGGTACGCGGCCTTTCCAGGATAAGCCGCATAAAACAAAACGCGTGCCGCAGAGGCGTATCCCCGCGCGTCATTCGCGAAATGATGTATACAGAGCCTTCCATATTATTTAATACCCTCCACTATAAATTTCATCAGACAGTTCCTTTCGTTCTGTAAATATTATATGTTCCGCTATATATACAGCCGGCACCCGGAAAATGTTGCATTCACGCTGAAGATTGCTGGTTTTCGTTGAATGCAAAAGTAAGCTCTGGTCTTTACCATGTTAAAGTGTTTTTGCAAGACTAACTTCTGCTTACACGTGTTTTTTGTCCATTTTTCTGTAACTTTCAATAAAAAAGCGATATAATTTTAAA